>Ga0208849_1000014_pt1 | contig 218735 bp, 188 predicted proteins | sample NGESurdeep072012_10_FD_184470 | JGI IMG/M metagenome (GOLD analysis project Ga0208849, IMG submission 184470) | Arctic peat soil microbial communities from Barrow, Alaska - NGEE Surface sample 53-3 deep-072012 (SPAdes) | ecosystem: Environmental > Terrestrial > Soil > Wetlands > Peat ... | reverse complement strand
GACACTGCAGGCGTTCAATTAGCAAGGAGAAACCAGTGAGGAGATTTGGCCTATTGTTAATCGCCCTGATCGTCTTTTCAATACCCGGCAGCGCGACGGATCAGAACGCAAAGACCGGCGACGTCATTTACTCGACGCTGCCTCCCGCAGAGGTGTGGAATCTCTTGGAGGAAGGCCGGTTGAAAATCGTGACGAGGGTTGAAGATCTCCCGGAGAACGTAAAGGCAGGTTTGGCTAAACTTTTCCATCAGCAACAGTTGGAGATGTCGGACACCGAACACAGTGGTAGGGTGCCCAAGAATACGCGGCCCCACTGTGCTGACTGCATTGGGCGAACCTTGCTTTTTGCTGGACTTTCCCCAAACGGATGCTTTGTACACTACCGCGAGACCGGCTTGTTCACGATTTTTAAGATTGCCGTCTTCGGTTCGGAAGAAGAGTCATACGGTACAGCCCCGCTCTGGGTCGCGTCGGGCGTCCAGACTCACGACTTGGCGGAGTTGAGGTCCGCAATAGCAGAAGGCAAGTTTTACTCTCTGCCGCCAAAGCAATCGCAGTAGTCAAGGCGTGTGGTGATGCTGACGGCTGCTATTCACGAGCAGATCATAGCTTTAAATCGTTAGCAGTCGCTAACAGGCAATAGCACTCAAAACCCCCATCGCAAGTCAATGAGTGTAATGGCGATTTTGCAACAGTTATGCCCATCGCGGCTGTAAGCTGTGTGCCTGAGAATGCCCGAACTGAAGCACCTCGTTCAGCGATTTCTGTTCTCCTCAGTTGCGGCCGACTGGCAGTTTTGTGCCGTCTCCGTTGATTGGCATGGAGAGCCTCTCGTCCTTTTTCAAGAAGGCAAACCGTCACGTCCCAACCGCGATGCTGACATGGATGCGAGGCTTCGTTGGCTAAATGCGCCACCCAAAAAGCATCACCTCATCTACTGGCGCAACGGTTCCGTTGGACAAGTAACCTTTGACAATCCGACGGGTCTACTGTCGACATCTCATGTGCAGCCACTGGGCGAAGGTTGGCTGGTTGCAGAGTCGAATGGTGGCCTTGCAAGAGTCTTCGACAGCCGAGGTAACCTTGATCGCAAACTGGATTTGGGAGATGCCATTGAACACGTCAATACCACACCGGACGGCAACATTTGGGTGGACTATTTCGACGAGGGAGTCTACGGCAGGGGGATCGGAAGTGAAGGACTCGTGTGTTTCGATCCTCGCGGGACTCCGGTGCTCAGGTACATGGAATTTGCGAAGCAACATGGCTTGCCTTTCATCAGCGACTGTTACACGCTTAATGTTGTCGGACCATCTGTATATGTGTCGTACTACACGGACTTCCCATTGGTCTGGATTAGAGATTTTCAGCTCCAGCGCGTTTGGAATGATTTTGGAGCAAATAAGGCGGTAGCTATCCGACCGGAACAGTTCATCACATTTCCTGTCTACGACAAACCTTTCCTGACAGTGCGATCCTTTGAATCCTCGGACTCGATGGTGTGGGAACTGGTCGCTCCGGACGGGCGGCATCTCTCAACACTGGCAGGAGGGCCACCCGAAACGACTTCCACGGGCTGGTACGTTCCATTCCAGTGTGTTGCTCGTGACAGTCGGCTTTACGTCTACGACAACATTGGTTTGTACGAATTGCCCTAAGGGCGTGCGCTTACCTTGTGGATTCGAGAGTGCGTATCGTCTGTACTGAAGATGGTTGGCGAAACCAGGCCATTACACTCACGACCAGGGTCAATGAGTGCAATGGCGATTTATCGCCAACTATTCTTTGGGGCGCGGCCATCGGTGGGCTGGCGTCGCACACTTCTCGGCGGTTAAGGGAGTTCTGGAAGAAGTTTTCGGGTCGAAACTAAACTCGAGAGTTATTGGCATAGGTTTTTCACGTTTCCGGAATCGCCACCGTTCCGTGGCAAAAATAGCCGCGTCATCCAATCCAAAACCGAGTGAATTGGCGACCTTGATTTTGTGCGCGCATCCATCAGTCCCCACGGTGGCCGTGAGCAGCACAGTTCCTTTGACGTTCGCCCTAGCCGCTTCATCCGTGTACTGAGGGTCAGGAGTGTAGCAGAAGGCTGATTGCAATTTTGTCCTGCAATCGTTGCCATTCTTTCCGACACAAACGCCGTTGTTGATAACTGTGCGCGGCGGGCAGTCCGATTTTTCCTGCGCAACACAAACCGTCAGCAACAGGGCGACGGCAAGGAATAAGGCGACACTTCGTAGCATGAATAGTTCCGTTCGTGCTGAATACAGGATAGATTAAACGGTTGCTCCAAACAGGCCATTACGCTCAGGACCCGTCAATGAGGGCTTGGCGATGTTTCGCCAACAGCTCCGTTGCCTCGGCTGCCGCTTCGATTGCTACCGGGTGGAGCGAACCAGTTCCCGGGGGGGAGTTGCACCCGCTGAAGTCCAGCGCCTTTTCACGGTGCACTTTTTCGCCAACTATTTGAGCGATTTGCCGCTCATTGAAGACCGCGCGGGCGTTACCTGTCCGAGCACCATTCTTTGTCGAATGTCAGAATGATTTCCGAGATTGAGGAGTCACCACCATCTGCAGCAACAGTATTTGTCTTCGCTTCTCTCGATCCAGCGGTGCGGCAGGGGGTTGTGGCCTGAATCGAATACCGCACACCCTGCCAGAGAGCCAGTGTGTAGGTAAAGGGATCCCGCTGAGGCTTTGCAAGCCAGGTCTGAGTCCCAGGGCCTTGCGCAACAATGCTCACGGGTACCCACGCCGTCGGCTCCCTGCCGCTCCATGCGATACGCACGGTAATCTCGCGCACAGCGGCTGCATTGCCGACGTGAATATCGGCATTTGTGATTTGTTGACCGTCCGACAGGTGAATTGTTTGCGCATCTTGCACCTTGGAGGATCGCGGATAGAAGGTTCGGTGAAATGGAGTGTCGCGCTCTACTTGGTCAGAGTAATTGAACACCAATATATAATCCCCTGCAGCCAGGCGGTCGAATTCAAAGGACTTCCACTCCTCGTCATGAGGTCCGTGTGGCCCCTGGTAACCCTGCATTTGCGGCTCTCCCTCTCGGTGCTGATCCGCGCGGTACAGACCGACCGATGCTACGTGAACCGGCTTGCCGTCCGGTCCAATTACCGTCCCGGCAATCCGGCCAGTTGGCAGAGCGTCGATGTCGTTTTCATAGCACATGCCACGAGGCAGTTCAAAGGGCGGGACCGGCCCCATGAGAATTGTCTGCCCCACCTGTAAGTTTGGAGGCAGCTCGGCCGACGTCTGATAGGTTCCCTTTGGGAGATGCTCAAAGGCGTACACGCCGTGCTCGTCGGTGGTGGTCTTGAACGACTTGCCCTTTGACTGAAGTTTAACGACCACGTTCGGAAGGGGCCGCTCGAAGTCCTCACGCCAGAGTCCGGGCTCCAATGTGCGCCAGAGCATACCGTAGACTGAAGCGTCACGCTTACCGGTTCTCTCCGCCCGTACCTGTTCCAGTAGGGCTCTTGCGTACCTCAATTTGCGAGTTGGCCCACAAGCATGTGCGAACAGATGCTCTCCATCGTCGAGCCGTTCCGAATCAACGAAGACGAGGTACTACTCGCCCATCTCAAAATGTGTTCCCCACGGCCACTGCTCAAGCTCGAAGTAGTCGTCTTTCGCACCTTTAATGTTCTCATCAACTCGGAAACGGAACTTCGGACTGTTTTCTACGAGCGAACCGACAAACACCGCTCTCCACCCCTTGAGCAACGAACAAGACCTCGGTATCGGACCGACGCAATCCTGAGCCAATAACGGCATCAAACTAGCGAGGAGCAGACCGCAGAGAAGCGAGACGTGCCGCAGCATGCGCCCATCATAGTTCAACTTTGTTTTCAGGGGCTTCGGACTCGCTCTCTGACAAATTACTGAAGTGCGACATTTCACAACTGTTGTAATCAGGCAATTACACTCTTTGAGAATTGGCTAGGGGGGTCAATGAGTGTAACCGCGATTTATCGCCAACTGCCGTTCTGAGATTCCGCCAAGACCGCTGCTTTAATTGACTTGACCTAGGCCCCGGCTTAAGATTGCCCGACCTCGTGATTGGCGAGACCATCTCCCATTACCGCATCGTCGAGAAGCTTGGCGGCGGCGGGATGGGTGTGGTTTACAAAGCTGAAGACCTAATGCTGGGCCGCTTTGTGGCCCTCAAGTTCCTGCCGGACGAGGTAGCCAAAGATCCGCATGCTCTGAACCGCTTCCAGCGGGAAGCCAAGGCTGCTTCGGCGCTCAACCATCCGAACATCTGTACCATCTACGAAATTGACGACCAGCATGGCGCAGCCTTTATCGCCATGGAGTTTCTGGACGGCGTGACGCTGAAATATCGAATTGAGGGCAAGCCGACCGAGACGGATGTTTTGCTTGGTGTGGCGATTGAGATCACCGACGCGCTCGATGCCGCCCACTCCAAGGGAATTGTCCACCGCGACATAAAGCCTGCAAATATCTTTGTCACCCAGCGCGGTCACGCAAAGATTCTGGACTTCGGGCTGGCGAAGATCGCGACCATATCGAATTCTTCGAGTCAAACGGACATAGCGACGGCGACCACAGAAGAGCGGCACTTGACAAGCACCGGAACGGTTCTGGGTACGGTTTTCTACATGTCGCCTGAACAGGCGAGCGCGAAGGAGTTGGATGCGCGCAGCGATTTGTTTTCGTTCGGAGCCGTGCTCTATGAGATGGCAACCGGACAGTTGCCATTTCGTGGTGAGAGTTCCGCGCTCGTCTTTAATGCGATTCTTGAACGCGCTCCAATTCCCGCCGTGCGGCTGAATCCCGATGTCCCCGTCGAGCTGGAACGGATCATTAACAAGGCTCTGGAGAAAGACCGCAATCTTCGGTATCAGCATGCAGCCGACATGCGAACGGATTTGCAGCGGCTCAAGCGGGATTCCGAGAGCGTACACCGTTCTGCGGCGAGTTCGGGCGCCGTCACCGAAGCTGCTGCGGCACCGGTTTCGAGGTTCGGGAAAACGGCGGTTCCTGTCCTGATAATCTTCCTGATCGCCGCTCTCGTTTTGTCGGGTGCACTTTACTACCGTTCGCATCAACGCAAGCCGCTGACCGACAAAGACAGCATTGTGCTCTCCGACTTCGACAACAAGACTGGAGACAGCGTATTCGACGACGCGCTGAATCAAGGCCTCTCGGTGCAGCTTGAGCAATCGCCCTTTCTCGATCTTGTTTCCGGAGACAAGATCAACGAGACGTTAAAGCTGATGGGACATGCGGCCGGGGAAAGATTGACGCCGGAGATCACACGCGAAGTCTGCCAGCGTACCGGCAGCCGGGCGATGATTGCCGGCTCGATTGCTGCGCTGGGCAGCCAGTACGTTGTCGGCCTGAAGGCAGTGGACTGCAACTCAGGAGAGGTGCTCGCGGAAGCCCAAGAACAGGCTGCTGGCAAGGAACTGGTGCTTAAGGCGCTGAATAACGCAGCTATTAACTTGCGTGGCAAGCTGGGCGAATCGCTCAGCTCTGTGCAGAAATACGGCACGCCATTGGACCAAGCCACTACGACTTCGCTCGAAGCGCTTCAAGCTTATAGCCTTGGACGAAAGGCCCTAGAGGAAAGAGACGACAATCTCGCAGTCGTGGCCTTTATGCAGCGGGCCATCCGCCTCGACCCGAATTTCGCCGCCGCCTATAGCCTGCTCGGGGTGGGCTATCACAATCTCGGTGAAACCAATCTTGCAGCGGAAAACATTCGAAAGGCGTACCAACTACGTGAGCGAGTGAGCGAGCGCGAAAAGTTTGTTATTGAATCTTCCTACTATAATTTTGTCACTGGCAATCTGGAAAAGACTCGCCAATCCTGTGAACTCTGGGCGCAGACTTATCAGCGAGATGACGTGCCCCACGTCATCCTAAGCGGCGTGAACTTTGAGATTGGGCAGTACAATAAGGCCTTGGCGGAAACCCTGGAGGCCCTTCGCCTCAACCCAGCCAGCGGTAATAATTATGAGAATCTCGCCGGGGCGTATCTTTTTCTGAATCGGCTGGAAGAGGCCCAATCCACAATCGAAGCGGCGTGGGCAAAAAAACTCGATACTTCTTACCTCCACATCTTTGCGTATGTACTTGCCCACTTTAGGACCGACCGCCCGGCCATGGAGCAGCAGTCGGCCTGGATTATTGGCAAACCGGGGATAGAAGACCAACTGATGTCTTGGGAAGCTGATATAGCCGCGTATTCTGGACTGCAAGAGAAGTCGAGGGAGCTTTCCAGGCGCGCCATAGCCTCGGCCCAAAACGCCGGGGAAAACGAGACAGCAGCGAGTTACGAAGCCAACTCATCCTTGCGGGAAGCTCTCTTCGGCAATACGGCACAGGCGCGCCAACACGCGACTGCCGCTCTCGGGCTTTCCACAGGCCGGGACGTTCAGTTCGAAGCGGCGCTGGTGTTGGCGCTGACGGGAGATGACACGCGGGCGGAGGGGTTGGCAAATGACCTGAGCAAGCGCTATCCGGAAGATACTATCGTCCAATTCAAAGAGTTGCCAACGGTGCGCGCGCAGCTTGCTCTGAACCACAACCAGCCTTTGAAGGCCATCGAAGATCTTCAGGCTGCCGCTCCGTACGAAATGGGAATCCTGGCCATCGGCATCGTCTCGTATCCCGCTTATGTGCGCGGCGAAGCCTATCTGGCGGCGCATGACGGAGTCCATGGCGCCGCAGAGTTCCAGAAAATCATTGACCATCGCAGCGCTGGGATGCACTCTATCGGCGCTCTCGCACGTCTCGGCATCGCCCGCGCCTATGAGTTGCAAGGTGAGACGGCCAAAGCCAAGCTCGCATACCAGGATTTCCTAACACTCTGGAAAGACGCCGACCCCGACATTTCAGTCCTGAAAGAAGCCAAGGCGGAGTACGCGAAGCTACAGTAGCTGGGGGACCCTCCCGTGTTTGCTTCGCGTTTCGCCGGTAGTTTACGAAATCAGGCGTGGCTGTTGAAAAACTCGCTTTTTATAGAATCAGACGAAAATTGGGGGATGGAAAATGTCTAGGCGATCCGAGGAAATCGTTTATAGAGCATCCTGACGCGACTTTATTTTCGCGAATTTCTTGAGAGGAGTTTTTCAACAGCCACAGGCATTTACACTCACGACCGGTCAATGGTGTATTGCGGATCTTGTTGAAGCTGTCGCGAGAACGTGACGCCCTAGTGTAGATTCTTTGCCGCGGCGAGCATTTCATCCGCTCGCGCCCGCACACGAACGTCCTCGGTGAAGTTGGCCCAATGCACCACTCTCGAAGAGTCCACCAGAAACTCCGCCGGTCGGGAAATATCATGTCCGTCAGGGCCCCCGCCGACGTGAAGTAAATCGTACCGGCGAATCACCTCCGCATTGGGATCGGAAAGAATGGTGAACGTATAACCTGCCTTCTTGCTCAAATCACGCGAGACATCGGGCGGGTCGACGCTAATCGCCACGGGGCGAATCCCCGCTGACCTAAATTCGCTGAGCCGTTTCTCAATTCCTCGTAACTCGAGGTTACAAAAGGGTCACCAGTATCCGCGATAGAAAATCAGCAGAACTGCCCGGGGTGGAGATGCCTGCAAGTCGTTGGCTCCCGCTGCGAACAACTGGTCTAACGAAACTGGCTGGCCGCTTGTGTCGGCCAGCGTAAACTCAGGGACCTTTTGCCCCACCTGCGGCGCACTTGCAGACGCTGGCAGCGCCCGCGCGTTGAAAAAGATGAAGATCGTGGCCCCCACCAACAGGAGCGAAACTAGAGACATGATCGACGTTAAAACCTTGCCGCGATAAATCCGCGGTTGCCCAAAAACAAGTAGCAGTCCCCTCACCACAAGTATTAACGCAATCAGGGCCAGCAACAGGCTCACCCAAGGTACGGCGTGCCGACCGGGAAGGTTAACGAAGAGAATTATGTTGCACAGGACGGCGCCTAAGGCCAGCAGAAATCCCGACCACATAGCCCAATTACGCCGCTTTTCGCCCATGTCCGCCACGATGGGCCCAGTCTACCAGACTTTGAATATCTGCCTGTTTCCCTTTCCCTGACCAGTCGATTGACAGGGGCGGGAACGAAAAGATCAGGTTGACGAAAACAGGCAATTTCACTCACAATCCGCGAGGGGAATGAAATTATGAGGTCACGCCACCTATTTTCTAGCGCTCGGTTTGTGGTCGGTGGCCTTTCACAGCTCTAGCTCGTTACGGGATTCTCAAAGAGACTTTCGGATCGAAACTAGATTCCACGCTGACTGGCGCGGACTCGCACGCTTGCGAATCTTGGAAACGGCCTGCCCTGCATAAATGACTGGTTGTGACGATAGTGTCGAAGTAATTGCTACGAGTAGAAGGTAGCGTCCCGCTGACGCTTCGGGAAGCTGGGACCAAGAACTCAGTCAATCTGGGGCCAAGTGAGGGGCCAACTTAAAGGCAACTGCGACACCAGACGCGCCCCGGAGAGTACGAGAACAGCGAATAGGAAGCGACAGGGAAGAGAAGATACTACAAAGAAAACTCTTGATCGTTACCGTCGAAAAGTAAGCGGTTGCCGAACCGCTCGCATGGTGATTTTGTGGGGCCAATCTGGGGCCAACAAGCGTTCCCCAGTGCTCTAAATGCTCTGAAAGCACCCGAAAAGTCTCTGTAAGTCATTGATGCCCCGTCAGTTACAAGCGTGTCAAGGTAGCGCTCTAACCAACTGAGCTACGCGCCTATAGTAAGCAGTTTCAATAGCTTACCAAACTTTTACCGACGTCCGAAAACGGAAATCACCTGTAAAACGTCACCTGTAAAACCATGTTTCACCTTTGTTCGCCGACATAATTTCTGGTGACGTGCCTCAACGCCGTCATATAAAACTCAGTTTACCGCGTCCGAACCGTTTCGCAAAATAGCGCTGAGCTATGCGAGATGACATTTCTCCCATCGTCGCGCCTTCTCAGGCCGTGCTCTCTCCGCGGAATCCCTCGTGCATTGGTTACGGGTCCCGCAGAGGATGAAAGTGCCTCTCTCGGCATCGGAGGAGCAGAGAGAGAGAGGCCGTTTCAGGAAGCGCAAAAAAATCTACGGAGCGAAATGGCGCTCTTTTTCGAGTGCGTGTATTCGTGTGCTCGAAAGGCCCTTGGCACCAGCGACATTCTTAGAGAGCCGATATTTCAACAGCTACAGGAAGGATAGTAGACCGAACATGCCCGTCCTGCGGGTCAACAACTACCTCGATGCATATCGCCTGAGGGCGCATTCCCGGGATATTCACGAACTGGCAGGTCGACCAAATAAGAATGCCAGGACGAAATTTGTGAACTGTCAAATCTTGGATGCGATTAAGTTGAGTCTGGCCGACATTTTAGTGGAGATCGGTAGCGGTGATGCACCTCTGATGAAGATGGCCAACGGGCGCGTCTTGGAATGCATTGGAATCACAAGCACGGAAGACGAGACAGCGAGATTGGAATCTGCCCTGCCAACGCTCCATTAACTCACCGGTTTCGATGTCTAACATCGCAACCTTGGTAGCGCGTTTGCAAATCGCATCCTATAGCCCTAATCGCTCGGCTTCTTCCTCCGAGCCTTGGCTGCTTAAGCGCTTCCAAGTCTGCTCGCTCGTCAGGAGCCAACACGGTTATCTCATCATGCTTGCCAAGCGCTTTCTCCGTGTGCGAATTCGTGAAGCTTCACCATTCGATGGATACCAACTCCGCTGCCGCTGGGCCGAGATTCTTGAAGTGGTGTATGCCTGGACGAATCCAGTGCACACTGCCAACCTTCATTACAACCATATCCGGCTTACTTGGAATCCACTCTGACTCATCGCCGAGATTGCGCGTGTCGCTAAAACGGCAACTCGATATCGCAACCAGAAGCATGACATTTCGATCACTCGCATCTTCGATACTTCTGCTCAAAAGGAAAGGACCTACTGTGAGTTCCTCGTCTGCCATTTTAGGTTTTACGACAACGAGTCTAGCGTACAGATCGCTCTTTACTTGGAACTCCAATTCTTCTCCTGATCCAACGATCTCCGCTTCGCCCGCCCGCACCTGCCTTTTGCGTTGAATACCATTTTTCTTTGCCACGAGTACGATCGGATCAATGGCGATCCACACAGACCCAGCCTGGTCTTTCGGCAACGCATAGATCGCACCGGGAGATAGTTCGATTCGGGTGACTAGAGTTTTTGCATCGTCTAAGAGGACGTGGGTTTGTTGCCCTAAAGCCCTACCGTAAGCTAGATGGGCTAGCAGGATTAGCAGGAGACTATACGGGGCTAAACTGGCCGCACACTTGGCCCGTTCAGCGGCATTGGCACGGACCTTGGAAGATCGGCTATTGGTCATCAAACCCCCGGTCGCTACCATTCTGGAATCGCGGGATCAAGCTCCGACGCTTCGGTGGCTTCGGCCCTGGATGGTCCCCATGATCGTCTTTGGGAGGGCGATTCTTCCGAACTTGCAGATCCGTCAGTGGGTCTCCCGGGGCGAGATTCATAATGTATCTAATGGCCTGCTCAGTCGTCCGAACACAGCCGTTTGTCGCATAGTTGCATCCCGACCTGCCGGCGGGGTCCGTCATTTCCGCCCGGCCAGCATGCAGGCCGGCGGCATCGTAAGTCCGTCGAACCGCTTAGCTTGCTCAACTAGCTCGGTGGTCGCCGCCGTCCCTTGATCCTGGGCGTCGGCGGACATGGCTTCGGTATCGTCGGTAATGAAATTTTTCTGTACCCAAGCGGCGCGGTTGGCCTTCACGCTGAGATCGTTCAGGCGAGCTTCCGCCTGCGTCATAAATTGCTCAGCCTCCGCAACTGTGGGATGGGCGGCAGTTTGAACTTGCAGCAACAAGCAAGAGAATAGCAGCGCGAAGGGAATGATGAACTTCATTTGGATTCCTCCTGTTGAGGTTAACAGCTTGCGGGAAAACTCGGCGCTGACGAATGCAAATCGGGCTTTTATAGGATCGCCGAAAAAGCATCCAGTACGGAAATAGCTTTGAAGGACTTTTTGGCAGCCTCCTAAGACGCTGGCGTAAGGCTCATTCATTCAAGAAGTAGTTCTCGCAGATTAATCGCAGAAGTTGACTCCGTTCCGCGAGGCGTGGAAGGGCCAATGACTACGGCTTGGCTGTGGCCCTCGAACCAGACCAGAAAAGAAGATTGCTCGGCGCCCGCGAGCCGCTGCTGATTTAGCCAGCTGTAGTAAGCGCCCATGTCAGCATCAACTAAAGATCCGATCGGATCGAGATCTTCACCTGCGGATCTCCCGGACAACATCTCGTTCATCGGTTTCTGCCGCTGGCGGGGAGCGAAATGGACAAGCAACGTCTCCGGTTGAGCCCGGCGTAACGCCTCGCGTGCGGCCCATTGCGTAAAGGTGGTGCTAAATATCTGCGTTCCCGATCCCTCGGTCAGGACCTTCATCTGAAACCAGTCCAAGATCGCATCGCCGGGGTTGCCGAACCCGAGATCTTCGGGGCGCAGTTGCGCCAACAGACTTCGCAATTCTTCTGGTCCCATTCCAGGTCGTTCGATTTGCGTCCGAATCTTGCGCAGCAAAAGCGTCCGGACTGGAGCGAGCGCGTTATAGGAAACACAGGTGAGCGCGGGATCGTGATCCGTTTCCTGGCCGCCATCAATATACCAATGGCCATACGCTGCGGGATGCGATTTCGCTCTCGTGGCCACGATATCCAGAAGCTGGTTGAGACCGTTCCCTGGATTGACCCGGCTGAAGTATGTGCCATGGGGACGCAGCTTGCGAAAGATTGGCGCGGGATACTCGTGTACTCCCTGGCCGATCACCGCAATCCCAAGCCTTGGCACGGAAGGAGTTTGAGGAGGGACTACTTTGCGCAAACGGGCCGCATATTCCGTGGCAGCGGCTCTGAACGTATCCAATTGGTGCGTTGCCCAAAGATGCGCGGAGAGCCGTTCTACAAACTGGGCGGGGGAATTTGCCCAACTGAGATTTTCAAGTTGCGGCGAAAGGCGGATTTGTGCGAAGGATCGAAACCAGTCTTCGGTTTGGGCGGTAGAAAGAGAGTTCAGATTCGCAAGTTCTTTGTCGAGCGCCTTGCGTTCAGCCGGAAACTTAAAATCATAGTCAATGAGTTCGCGCAGCAAACTCGGGAGGAAACTCAAAGGCAGTCGTTGCAGCGTACTGAGATTCGCGAGGGCCGCTTTCTTTGCCTCTGGCGGATAATCCGCGAACTGCTCTGGTTTGAGATTGGGTGGAAGCATGCTCGCTACAAAAGCTCTGACACCGGCTTGCCCTGAGCCAACGAGGGTGAAAACCCCATCATTGCTCCGACCGTGGGCACCAGATCAGTTGAATCTACTCGGCGGTCAAAAACCAGACCTTCGCGCACACCGGCACCCAGAGCCAGCATCCAGGTAGTCCGCGAAAGAGCGTCCCCCGTACGGTGGTGTTGAAATCCGTTGCCGCCCGCATCTTCGTCAGAATCGCGTCCAAAGTCCGGCAGAATGAAAAGGGTGGTGTTGCCCGCATACTCAGGCTCAGTCTGAATCGCTTTCCAAACGTCCGCACAAAGCCGATCAGTGCGCCGGATTCCATCAACATAAAGCGAATAAGTTCCCGCGTGGGCTATGTCAATGTCGTGCATCGTAATCCAAAGCAAGCTGGGGGCCAGTTGTCGCATTAACTGCCGCGCGATGTAAACCGAAAGTTCGTCCGGACTCGCCAGCGTGCGTGCGTGCGCCTTGAAATCATCCACCGATAGTTTGAGGATGTTTTCTAACTGCTGCAACTCGAATTCCGTGCCTCCCAGTTCCGGCGCGTAATATGGCGTCTCGTAATTGTCCCTTAGCAAATGCTCAACGTCGCCGCTGTGCCCTGACATGGCTGCCGTCAATAAATGTTTCGGCAATATCACGCTCGCTCCCAGTCCTTGTCCGTAGGAACGATGGCTGCTTTCTCCAATGCGGTTGAAACCATTGCTGGGCGCGACGACCCAAGCGTCCGACGCAGGACGCTTTAAATCCTTCCGGAAATATTCGAATATCGTCGGAGACTCCGGTGGCGTCGCAGCGAAGTTATTGAATGTCTCATACACTCCGGTCGCCAGACTGGCGGTCGCTACGTAGTGGCCCAGAATTCCTCGATTCACAACCTGTGTGAAAAAGGACGATTGCGGAATGAGATCGCGCATCAAATGGGGAATATTTTCTTGCCCCTCCAGTGCGAAGGTTTCCTGGTCACGAGCGCCACCACCGAAGGTAATGACAACCACCTTCTTTTTCTTGGGAATTGTTGCCGCTGGCAGAAATGGGCTGGAACCAAAAAGCGTGGCGCCCGCAGCCAATCCCGCAGCGGCGCGCAGAAATTCACGCCGGTCGTACGCAAGCTTCAGGGACCCTTCGCGAGCCGTTTTCACGCTGCGACGATTGTCCCTGGCGGCCCCCCTTGGATCACACGATGTCATGGTGAAACCGCCTGAACGTCGCCTTGATGGAATGGGCGATCCTTTTCCGAATATACGAACTGCCGAATCTCCGCGCGTTGCTTGTCGAGTTCAGCGAGGTGTTGTGCACGCAACTGCTGGTAAATGTCGAATTGCCCCTGAGCCAGATCCTTTTGGCGTGTGTGGACATACGCCTGCGCGAGCCTGTAATGCGCATCAGGTAGATTCGAGTTGTGTTCCAGGGCGATCTTATATTCAGGAATGGCCTCGGCATACTTTGTCTGATCGGAATAAAGATTTCCCAACTGTAGATGTGGTTCCGCAAAATCTGGGGCGAGCGCAATTGCTTTCTTGAGCAGCGATTCAATCTGATCAATATCCACACGGGCATCCTGAGTTCGCCTGCCTTTCCACAAACTCATTGCGTAATAATAAGGAGCTTGTGGGTCTTGGGGTTGAAGTTCCGCAAAATGGCGAAAGCGCTCGATTACTTCGGAAGCGTGGCTCGGCGAGCTATCATAAGCCTTCGAAAGAAAAAGATAACAGCGGGCATCGGATGGGCTCAAGTCAGCCGCGCGCAATAGGGATTTAACCGCATCATCGTAATTTCCGCGCGAATAGAATGCCAGGCCCAGACCGATGGCGAGGCGCGGTGATTTTGGATAACGTTCCGCGGCATCCCGAAAGACGACGATCGCAGGATCAAGCGTGCGATGAAGTAGAAGCTCACTGGCCCAATCAAAAAGATTGCTCTCGCTCGGGTCCATGCGCGCCGCAGTCTCGAATTCATTCGCGGCAGCTACGAACTTCCCGTCCTTTTCTTCTATTTCCCCCAGGAGATTGTGCAACTCGGCGGTGTCCTTGCGCTTTAGAAGGTCGCTCACGAGTGTCCGGGCATCTCTTACGCGCCCAGTGAGAAAGTCGCAAAGAGAAAGATCATAGCCATTGTCGTAGGAGGACGGATTGATTCTCTGTGCCTCTACGAGGAAAGATCTGGCTTCGGTCAGCTTTTCAGTTTCAACATAGAATTCACCCAGATCATGGTTAGCCTCAAAGTTACGCGGTTCGAGCTCGACCGCTCTGCGGAACTCCGCTTCCGCAGGAACCACCTTTTTCAGGTGCATCAAATTGGTAGCAAGATTCGTTCGGGCGGGCGCTGAATTTGGCTTTAGATGTACCGCCTTTTCAAAATGGTCAGTTGCGTTAGTATCCTGTGACTGCGCGGAATATGCCAATCCAAGCAATTCTTGAACTTCAAAACTTTCCGGGATTCGACGGGACAATTCTTCCAATCGTGCGGCAGCTTCCGCAAAATGACCGGCGTCATATTGTGAAACGGCGATTTGGAATTCTCGATTCAGTTGCTGAGCCGGTTTGGTCTGAGCTGCGCTCACAACCGCATCTGTCACGAAGAGCGATAAAAGAAGCCACGCCAACGGAGGTCGGAGGATCACCGTTTCGTATGTTAGCACCGTGCGGCTCGGTCTGAGAGTGGGTAGAACTGAACGATGAACCCAAGGCTTCCTCAATCGGACGCAGCCTCGGGCAGAATCTAACACTCTAGAAATATAGCTTCAGGGCAAATTGGATCTGTCGAGGATCATACGGAGCATCTCGAGTTGATCCGATCTCTCCAAAGTTGGAGCTTGTATAGTTTGTTGCGCCACTGACGGCCACAACGCCGTTGCCACCGAAGCCGGGAGAAGTAAAATTCGGGTGGTTGGAAATGTTGAAAAACTCGGAACGGAACTGCAGGTTAAACCTTTCCGACAACCGGAAATTTTTGAAGAGCGAGAAATCCAGTCTTCGGAAGCCAGGCCCTTCGACCTGTGCGGGACTGCCACCGAGCGCAGCAATGCCAGTTTCTGGGATGCATCCCGTCGGCTGATTAACAATCGGCACTAACGCTCCGGGTGATCCGCCCAGCGCACAAGGTTGGGTAAACGCGGCCGGATTCCCAAACCAACTCAATTTTCCATTCGAGTCAATGTGCAATCCGGTCTTTGGATCCTGCCCTGGAACGGTAAAGTCATCGCAGCCGGTCCCTGCGGCAGTTCCGCTTGGGCAACCAAGGGTAATGGGTTGACCACCTTGAAGGGTGGCGACCCAGTTCATGCTCCACCCGCCAGCGACCGCGTTCGCAATTCTTCCGCCACCAGCCATGTAGCGCTTGCCCTTGCCGAACGGGAGTTCATAGCCACCGCTGAGGTGAACTACATTTCGAACGTCGAAAGAAGCCAATCCATAGTCAAGGTGAATGCCTGCCCCCGGAATACTTGGGGCGCGGTAGCCCGACAAGCTGCCATTGTTAAGCAGGTCAACCGAGTCTGAAAGGGTTTTCGACCAAGTATAGGTGGCCAAGAAATTTAGCCCATCCCCGAACTGCTTCTCTACCTTGGCCTGAAGTCCGTTGTAGTTACTATTACCTGCCGTGGTTGCATAGCTACCGCCTCGCGAGAAATCCGGAAATTGAACAAAATTTTGCGCGTTGGCATTTGCAGGCAAGAGTTGGGTGACGTTATTGGAATTTGGAAACACTTCCAGGTGACGGTCTTGCGACGTCACGTAGCCCGCTTGCACGGATAACGTAGGCGTAAGTGCATACTGAAGCGTGAAATTACCATTCATAGAGTACGGAGTCTGGTAAGCAAACTGAATTCCACGCAACTGCAAGCCGGTAGTGTTCACTGCGGAAGGGACAAGTGGGATACATGAGAAGCCGCTCTCAAATGTGGCGGTTCCTCCAGGCCCCGCTGTTGGGCAAGTAGCAAAAGGAGTGCCCGCACTGACTGGATGCCCCTGGTCCGGCTCCGGGAAATTGAAATCGAACTGGAACGGGTAATTCTCTCCCAAGTTCGGCGAATAGCCGCGGTTCTCAAAGCCATTGTAGAAGAGGCCAAATCCAGCCCGGGCAACGAGCTTCGGGGTAACCTGGTAGGCAAAACCCAAACGAGGTGCAAAATTGCTTTTCTGCGAGGTGCCCAAACCTCTACCGTAGCGGTTACCGACGACAAGCGCTATTCCGTCCGTGGCCAGCAATGATGTGATCGTGGGGGAAAGATTTGCGTTCGGTCCCGACGGAATCAAGTACATCGGGCCGCCGGTGGGCGGACCGCCGGGCACGAAATTGGCCTCGTTGCCGCGGTGCTCAAAGACTAAGCCGAAGTAGTCCCAACGCAAACCCAAGTTTAGTGTCAGCTTGGGAGTAACTCTCCAGTCGTCCTGTCCGTACACACCGAAGTAATTCTTTCCGTCGTCGGTGAGTGAAATGTTTGAAGCCCGTACATCGGTTGATCCCCCGACAAAAGGGATTCCGTTGGCCACAGTCGTCGGCATCGGCGTCAGCAAAAATTGCGCCCGGCCTGTACTGCCTCCATCCACGTTCGGAATATCCGTGTAGTCGCCGTTATAGTCGAATTCCCCGCGCGACCACGATGGCTGTAGGGTGGAGAACTTGACGCGCTGATATTCGAAACCCATTTTGAAAGTGTGCTTACCGTAAATCTTAGTGAAGTCGTCGGTGACCTGAATGGTAGAACTGACTTCATCCGACGGCAGGAAGTTGTTGCTGCCAAGAGTTGAAAGGCCGTTGATTCCAAACTCAGGAAGGCCTCCGTTTTCATGCGCCTGAGGAATACCCTGGATACCGAACTGACCTGGGATATTGGTCAGATTGTTGGCATCCGGCGATACCCGGGTAGTGTGCAGGTAGTTGAGACCCGTACGAAGAACGTTCACCGTAGTAGGAGAAAACACATGGGTCCAGCCGACCGCACTCTGTTGAGCCAGGGCGGTTTGATTTCCCTGCTGGAAAGCCCCGCCATCCGCCAGCCCACCGAAGATGCCCGGGATGTACTGGGGGTCATCCGCATAGCTGAATCTCGCGAATACCTGATTCTTGTCATTTGGATCGATGTCGAGACGAATATCGAAAGCTTTCCGCCTTTCGGTGAGTTTTGGGGAATTCGCATAGTTGGAAAAGAGCGAGCCGCTAGTAGGACTCGGATAAAGATTTAATAGTTTGATGGCATTGGGATCGAGACGGCCAGAAGGAAGCTGATTCAGACCGCACCCGGCGAGGGTAAAAGAGGTCGTGCTGGGCGCGCACGTACCAAAGGGATCACGGACAAATCCAGTGGTCGACGCCACGAGACCTGATTGAGGATCAACTTGACCCGCTGTGACTGGCCGAGTGGTCGCAGGATCTAATATGGTTCCTACGGGGATAGATCGGCCTAGAGCGTCGTTCCTGGCGGGGACGTTTTGCCCGCTGATCAGATCGGCGAAATTCGTATAACCGCTGTTTCTTTCGGCCGATGTGGGGACGGACCCCGTCAAAATCGTCCCTTGAAACCTTTGTAACCCCTCATAATCGCCGAAAAGGAAGATCTTATTTTTTATAACTGGTCCGCCAACCGCAACTCCGAACTGGTTCTGGCGCAGTTCACCCTTCCGGACCTGGTTGGCGTCTTCAAAGTAATCCGCCGCATCGAGGGCATCATTTCGGAAAAATTCCCAGCCCGTGCCATGGAAATTATTGGTTCCCGACTTGATAGTGGCATTGAGGACTGCGGCTCCGGAGCGTCCATACTCAGCGCTGAAGTCGGAGGTCTGCACCTTGAATTCTTGAATTGCATCCACCGGAGGAAGAACGACGTAATTCGTGCCATTCAGAAAGTCCACAGTGTCCGAGTTATTATCAATGCCATCGAGCATGTAGTTGTTTTGAGCCGGACGAGAACCGTTAGCCGAAAAGGCACCGCTGGCTGCATTGCCGCGTGTGTCCTGCTCGGGTGAGTTCACTCCCGCGGCAAGCTGCGCAAGAAAAGTGAAGTTCCTCCCGTTCAGCGGAAGATTGTTGATACTGCGTTCATCTACTACCTGACCAACGGAAGCTTCCTGGGTTTGCAAGACTGGTGCGGATCCTGTCACCTCCACCGTTTCCGATGTGCTGCCGGGTTTTAGCGTAAAGTTGACAAGGGCGTTTGCGCCAATTGCGACTGTGACATGAGGCACAGTGACTGTGTCGAACCCATGAGAAGATGCGTCGAGTTTGTAGACACCGATTCTTACCGGGCTAAATGTATATGAACCGTCTGGTGCCGCAGTCGTTGTGAGCGCGGCATTCGTCCCTTCGTTAGTAAGAGTGACTGTGGCACCGCCTAGCAGAGCTCCTGAAGAATCCGTGACGGTTCCCAAAATGGAACCAGTGTCAACCTGGGCGTAGAGGGCAATGACGCTTACCGACATGATGCCAACTAACATAACCAGCATATTTGTCAGGACACGACGTACAAAGTTTCGGTTCATTTACTCGCTCCTCAAATTTTCGCCGCCTTACATGTTGGCAAGGTTTTCGGCGGTTCGTGACTAATTTGCCGCGGTCGGTTGCTTGGGACGGGAACTTGGCAATATTAACTTAAGCGCTTAACCCAAGCCGCTTAAGCGTTTAACCCCTAACATAAAAACACTAGGTAGTGGGAATACCACTGAGCATTGCGAGTTGTCAAGTTTTTTTGTTTCATATTCCGTTCTTGTTCCTGTGGAAAATGAAACGCGGGTGAGGTACTGTCCGACATGGCAAAGAAATGAACGTTACTATTCGTGACGTGGCGGACGCGGCGGGTGTTTCCACCGCGACCGTCTCGAACGTTTTGAACAATACTGGAAAGGTGGGGCCAAATACCTACGGTCGCGTCCTCTCAGTTATTAAGAAGCTTGGCTACATACCGAACGCGCACGCACGTCATCTTGCGTCGCACGATCTTCGGACGCTGGGAATTATCGTCTCTGATATCGAGAACCCGTTTTTCCCTGAAGTGATCAAGGGTTTTGAAATTCGAGCCCGGCAGCTTGGTTACGACGCCATTCTTAGCGACACCAATTACGATTCACGACGGACGCGGGAAGCCGCCGAACGAATGATGGAGCACAAAGTCCGCGGTGTTGCTGTAATGACTTCCGAGATCAGCTTGCAGCTCATTGACGAGCTCGCTCGAAGGAAAATTGCTGTCGCCTTTCTGGATCTCGCGCCGGTAGGTCCATACATGAGTAACCTTCGCATTGATTACGTTTCGGGCGTGAAACAGATAGTCGCGCATCTTCACGAAAATGGCCACCGGCAGATTGCTTTCGTCGCCGGCAAGCATTCGCTAAAGTCCAACCGGGTGCGGCAGCAGGCTTATGAAAAATGTATGCGAGCACTGGGGCTCAGTCCCGGCCCGATATTACCTGGCGACTTGCGTTTCGAAGGCGGATTAGCAGCCGGCCGGTCCATTGCGGGTTTATCGCCACGCCCGACCGCCGTAATGGCGGTCAACGATCTAACTGCCGTTGGCGTCTTGAAAGGATTGCTACAAGCGGGGTTCCGCGTGCCACAGGATATCTCGGTCACGGGCTTTGACAAGACACGTCTCGCAGAATACAGCAACCCTTCCATCACGACGGTAGACATTCATCGCGAAATTCTTGGGCGCATGGCGGCTGATGCTCTGCACGAACTTTCCGGTTCCTCGAATTCTCATGGCAAGGAATACCACATTGGGGCCCAGCTGATCTTGGGGGATTCATCAGGCCCCGCTCCGCATTGAGTTCCCGGCTTCCTTACTTCTCTGATTGTGTCCTACCCGCGTACTGTTTCGCAATCGCAAATCCACGGTGCTACGATGCAAATGCGATCAGCCGCTCCCAGCATCCTGGATTCCGAATGTCGCGTCATCGAGATAGAGAGCGAAATCATGATGCTTCCCGTCGCAAGTTTCTCACGCGGATGGCATGGGCATCCATGGTTCTTATTCCGTCGAAGTTTCGTGCGTCCTCGCTTCAGCTTCTCCCAGGGTTTCTGCAAGGGAAGCCAGCCCTCCCGCCATTGTTCCCGTCATTCGCCGATTTGCGGCTGGTTCCCCACTATCCCGAAAAGTCTCCTCTTGAGGATAGTCTCACCAAAATCATTCCCGGCGCGGACGAATACATTACCGAAAAATATGCCTTCGAAATCATTGCACTGTTCCGCGAATGGGCTGATGGACTCAAAACCTTACCGCCCGCTCTTGAGATACTGGGAAGACTGGTTCATCCTGCGATCGAAGCTTCACGACTGACCTCGTTCACCGAAAATCGTTTGCGATCCGATGACGGATTGGAAATTTTCCGAAGGCAGTTTAAGAACGAGACCACCAGAGGGAGCGATAATTTTCTCGGCGAGATCGGGAGGTATCTGTCTTCACTGACACGTGTGGAAACCACGAGACTTGAAATCACAGGTATCAAAGAGCAGAAAACGGACAGGAGTGCGCTGACGATCGAGTGCGAAATCCGCTATGAGTTCGTCGGAACGCGAAGCGACGCGACCCGCGAGCAGCGCATTGGATATTGGCAAACAATGTGGTCGCGCAACGACGCCACCGGGTGGCGCATCTCCCACTGGAGAGCGACCGAAGAGACACTTTGCCGCGCATCCGGTCCGCTCTTTGTTGACGTTACTAACGTAGCGCTTGGGCCCACGGATTCGTACAAACAGCAATTGCTTCATGGAGCCGACTACTGGCGCACCATCCTTGACGGCGCGTGCGGAATTGACGTTTACGGTAACAATGGCGTGGCGGCAGGAGATTTTGATAGCGACGGCCTCGACGATATTTATGTGTGCCAGCCCTCGGGCCTCCCTAACCGACTCTATCGCAACCGTGGCGACGGCACATTTGAAGATGTGACGCAAAGCAGCGGAGTGGGTGTGCTCGACAGCACAGCGTGCGCGCTTTTCGCGGATTTTGAAAACAAAGGCCTGCAAGATCTGCTGGTAGTTTGTGGCAACGGTCCGTTGCTGTTCTTGAATCAGGGGAATGGAAAGTTCTCGCTCAAACGCGACGCTTTCAAGTTCTCCCGCCCTCCGGAAGGGACGTTTACTCACGCTGCCGTTGCCGATTATGATCGCGACGGACGCCTCGATATTTACTTCTGCCTCTACAGTTACTATCTGGGCCTGGATCAGTATCACTATCCAGCGCCATATTTTGACGCGCGCAATGGGCCTCCAAATTTTCTATTCCACAATGAAGGCGCCGCGTTGTTCGTGGACCGGACGCGGGCCGCTGGCTTGAACGCTGAGAATGACCGTTACAGCTTCTCCTGCGCCTGGGGCGATTGCAACTCCGATGGATGGCCCGACTTGTACGTCGCCAACGACTTCGGCCGCAACAATCTTTACCGCAACCAGGGCGATGGAACGTTCTCAGCTGTATCTGCTGATGCCGGTGTGCAGGACGCTGGCGCGGGAATGAGCGCATGCTGGTTTGATTTCAATAATGATGGAAATCAGGATATCTATGTCGCCGACATGTGGTCCGCCGCAGGCCTTCGAGTTTCCGAACAGGCGCTTTTTCATGGGCAAGATCCCGAGACTATCCGCGCGCTTTACCGCCAACACGCGCGAGGTAATGCGCTCTATCAAAATTCAGGAGATGGAAAATTTAAGAATGTGAGCGCCGCGACCGGGGTAGAAATGGGCCGCTGGGCCTGGTCATCCGACGCATGGGATTTCGACCACGACGGTTATCCCGATCTCTACATTGCGAACGGTTACATTTCCGGACCGGATAATCGAGATCTTTCGAGTTTCTTCTGGCGCCAGGTCGTAGCTCAATCGCCGCGTGATTCGGCACCAAAGCCAAACTATGAGCGCGGATGGAACGCAATCAACGAAGCCGTCCGCTCCGATTCCTCCTGGAGCGGACCCGAGCGAAATGTTTTCTATGCAAATAACCGTGACGGCACCTTTTCAGACGTTTCAGGCGCAATAGGACTGGATTTTCCTGAAGACAGCCGGTCATTCGCACTTGCGGACCTCGACCATGACGGACGGCTGGAAATTATTCTAAAAAATCGGAACGCGCCGCAAATACGAATACTTCACAATGTGATGAAAGACCTTGGCAACTCCATCGCATTCCGTCTGAGGGGAGGGAAAAGCAACCGCGACGGAATCGGCGCCGCGGTGACGATTGAATCAGGCGGACTTCGCCAGACCAAATTCCTCCAGGCTGGTTCCGGATTCCTGTCTCAGCACACGAAGGAATTATTTTTCGGCGTAGGGACCGTGAATACGACCATCCGTGCGACCATCCGCTGGCCTGGCGGATCGACCCAGACGTTTGAGCGCTTGCCGGTAAATCACCGGATCGAAATTGAAGAAGGCTCGCCGGATTTTCGCGTCCAGCCGTTTGCGGATTCGCCCGCTTCTTATGCCCTGCCAGCAGAAGCTCAAAAGATCGAGCCTTTGCCACCCTACATTGAAACGTGGTTGATTGATCCCCTAAGCGCGCCCGAATTTTCGTTACCCGACTTAAGCGCGAAAATCTTGGAGATGCGATCGTTTCGCGGACGGTTTCTGCTACTGATATTTTGGCGGTTGGCGTCTGAGCAGAGCAAGGAGGCGCTGCAACTTCTCCGTCAGTACCAATCCAGGAGCGCGGCAAGCGGCGTCAGTATCGTCGCTCTGAATGTTGATGCGGAGAGCGATGCCGCTGCTGCGAAGTCGTTCGCCGAAGCGGAAGGAATTTCTTTTCCAATCATCGTTGCCAGCGACGAGGTCGCGGGAGTTTACAACCTGATCTATCGCTATCTTTTCGACCGCCGTCGAAATATGGCCATCCCGACTTCGTTCCTGATCAATGGGGAAGGCATGATCGTAAAGGTATATCAGGGATCAATAAATCCCGATCGCGTCGTAGAGGATTCACGGAAGTACCGAAGCTCTCCGAATAATTCTGTTCGCCGAGCTTTGCCCTTTGAGGGAACGCTTTACCAGAGCACATTTCAACGAAATGATTTCACTTATGGGATCGCATTCTTTCAGCGCGGATACCTGGACCAGGCGGCGGCATGGTTCAAGCAGGTCATTGCCGTGAGGCCAGACGATCCCGAAGCTTATTACAATCTGGGAACGCTCTATCTGCGAAAAAATTCTCTTTCAGAGGCGCGCGAATATCTTCAAAAAACGGTGAAGCTTCGTCCGGAGTATTCGGAAGCCTGGAACAATCTCGGGATGTTGGAGGCCGAAGAGGGTCATGCCAGCGAAGCCATTCGTAATTTTCAACACTCGCTGGCGCTAAAACCCGACTATGCCGTCGCCCTGACGAATCTCGGAAACATTTACCGGCGGCAAAAGTCCTTTCCGTTAGCGGAAACGGCGCTGAGTCGCGCCCTCGATCTTGAACCGGACAATGCCGAGGTGAATTACAATTTAGGCATGCTCTATGCGCAGCAAAGTCAAATGGAACGTGCCGAACAATATTTCGTAAGAGCCGTGACCTTGCGTGCAGATTATCCGGACGCCATCAACAATCTGGGCGTCTTGTTTGTTCGGGAGCGGCGTTTTCGAGAGGCCGAAGAAAAGTTCAAGGCTTGCATCCAGGTTGCCCCGGACTTCGATCAGGCATATATGAACCTCGCGCGCCTTTACGTAATTTCAAACGATACCGAAAAAGCAAGAGAAGTATTGCTTGCGCTTTTGCGCCGACAACCCGGACATCAGGGCGCTCAGCAGGCGCTGGATCTGCTGCATTGATCCTCTTCGCGAGACCACGATAGAGTGAGGCGGAGGCAAGTATGGTGATTGGCCTGCCAACCCATCGTTTACCAAGTCTACGTTTGTTAAAAACGGCGAGCGCTCGAATCAGTCTCGCCGCTCTCCTGGCGCTGAGTTTTTTTTGTTCCTCGGCTAGAGGAAATGGGGCGAAGCAAACTTCTCCAGTTGGAAGTGCCGCCCGCCGGCCTTCGAAAGATTCGCCCTTCCGCGAGACGAAGGCTCTTCTCCAACAAGGGCTTCTCGATCAAGCTAGGCATGAGGTTGAAGGCCAACTGGCGCTGAATCCTTCGAGCGCCGAAGGCTATAACTTGCTGGGAATTATTTGCAGCGAGCAGAAAGACTACACGGACGCGCTCGATGCGTTTCAGCGTGCTTTGAAATTCAATCCCAATTCGATCCCGACTCGCAACAATCTTGGCAATGCATACATTGCGCTGGGGCATGCGGATTTGGGGAAAAAAGAATTCTTACGGGTGTTGAGCTCTGATCCGGCAAATCACGATGCAAATTACAATCTGGCGCTCCTTCTTCTTGCTTCCGGTTCTCCTGCAACGGCAATTTACCACCTTGAGAAAGTACGTCCTGCGAATTTGGAAAGTCGGCTCAGCCTGGTCCGCGCTTATCTCCAGGCTGGCAAGACCGCCGAGGGGCTGCAGACGGCGAGCGCACTTTCCAAAGCGGCGAAAGATAACATCCAGTTGCATTTCACGCTCGGCGTGCTGCTGAGCTCGGAAAAACAATACCACGCCGCCGAGATCGAACTGGACAGGGCCGATGCGCTGCAACCTGAGACCTTCGAGATTCTCGACAATCTCGGCCAGGCGTGCTTTCGAAGCGGGGATTATGCCAGGGCCGAAATCGTATTGAACCGCGCGCTGAAACTTAAGCCCGATTCCGCCGATAGTCTCTACCTCCTGGCGCAGGTTTATTCGCAGCAAAAAAGGCCCCTGGATGCGCTGGATTTACTGGTACGCGCGCATAAGCTCGTCCCTCGAAACACCGACATCATCTTTTTCATGGCCCGCGTCAGCATGTCTCAGGATTACTTCGAGGACGCGATTCCACTGCTTGAATCAGGGATAAAAATAGCGCCGCGACTAGCAAATCTTCACGCCGCGCTCGGTGAAAGCTACTTCATGTCGGGTAACACTGAAAGGGCTATCGGCGAATTTGAAACCCTGATTGAGTTGGACCCCTCTGCCCGCTCGTATTCCTTTATGGGGTTATCCTACCGCCATCTTGGCCGATTCGACGACGCCCGAAAATATTTTGAGGATGGAATCAAACTGGACCCCCGCAACAGCTCTTGCTTATTCAATATCGGGTACATTGAGGAGCATCAGGGAAATTATGCCCAGGCCGAAGAAATGTTTCGGCGCACATTGCGCTCGAATCCAAACCTGCCGGACGCATTACTGGAATTGGCAAATCTGAAGGCGACCAAAAAGAATTTTACGGAAGCCGAAGAACTGCTCAGACGATATGTGCAGGTGAGTCCCGACCCCGCCCCCGGCTATTACAAGCTAGCCATGGTCGAGCGGAGCCTTCATCAGTCCGAAGCCGCCCAGAGAGACTTGGAGGTATTCAAAACTCTGTCCAAAAATTCCGCCACCGGCCCGTATCCGTATCAACACCTTTTTGAATATCTGGACCATCGTTCTTCGCTTGCCGCTCCGGCGCGGTCTGAAATGGACTTGAATCAGTTGACCGAAGAGATACAAAGTCATCCGGGGCAGCCCCAGGACCTTTATATGCTCGCGGAAACTTACCTGAAACTTGGCAAACTCGATGAGGCGCGAAAGACGATCGCGCAGCTTGACCAAATGGGCGCGGATGATTTCCGCACCCAAACCGGGGTGGGCGTGCTGCTGGCGCGCTATCGTTTATATGATGATGCAATCCTCCACTTTCAAAACGCTTTGCGCGCGAGCCCCGACTCCGACGATGTGAAGTTCGATCTTGCCAACGCTTATTTTCGAAAGCGACTCTATTCGGATGCGCTCAAGGCTGCGCAGACCATTTCTGCAACCGGCGTGCAAGATGATGCTTACCTCTATCTGCTTGGCGATACCTATGGACACCTCGGCGATACGGCAAAAGCGGCTGAGATTTTCCGCAGCGCCATCAGTCGGAATCCAGACAATGATCAGTACTACCTCTCGCTGACGCTAGTTGAGTTGCGGAACAACGATCTCAGTGGCGCGGCTCAGACGCTGCGGACGGGTTTAGCTCGGATCCCCAGTTCCGGGAAAATCTGGTGGGGCTTGGGCATCGTTTCGGTTCTGCAAGGCAAGACGGCGCGAGCGGGGGAGGAACTTGAGCGCGCGGTGGATCTGCTGCCGGAATGGGTGGGAAGCTATTCGACTCTTGGAATGTTTTATTATCAGACAGGACAAATTGATAAAGCCCGGGAAGTCCTGAATCGTTTCAAAGGCAGCAATGCGGGCGGCCTTGATGTGGGCCGCATCGAAGAAACCCTGGCCAAAGCTCACGTTACTTCGCCGTCGGCCGGTAAGCCGCTACCGATGGAGACAAGACAGCAATTACTGCAAATGGCATTGGCAATCGCGGACCGGACACTATGATGCGTTAAGTTTTGTCGGCTATAATTGCGCTCTCCAACCGGATATCAATCGAACTTGGATCATTCCGCTCTCAATCCGCTCGATCTTAAAAAGAACGGCCTTAAGCAAATTCGTTTCGGGATGATGTCCGCGTGCGTAGTGATGCTTGCCGGATTTGGCACCATCTTTCCATTAAAGGCCGCCGACCCAACTAAGCCCGACTTGCCAATTAGTATCCGCTACACGGATGTGCGCCAAGCCGCCGGGATCACCTTCCGCCAGGATTCTACGCAAACCGACGAGAAGTATTATCTCGAAACGATGGGGACTGGTGTCGGCTGGATTGATTACGATCAGGATGGCCTGATGGATCTTTTCTTCGTGCAATCGGCGGCAACTGATATTTACAAGCCGCCAGCTCCTCTGCGCTCCGCTCTCTACCACAACAATGGCGATGGAACTTTCACCGACGTCACGGAGAAGGCGGGCATAGGCGGCGAAGGACACTACGGTCAGGGAGTGGCGGTCGGCGACTACGACAATGACGGTTATCCTGATATCTACGTCACCGGCTACGGCCGCGCCATCCTTTATCACAACAATGGCAATGGAACTTTCACCGACGTTACTGCCAAAGCGGGCGTCGCCGATGAAGGTGGATGGTCAACCAGCGCTGGATGGTTTGATTACGACAAGGACGGCTGGCTCGATCTGGTCGTCACGAACTACATCGAATGGTCGCCAAAGAATAATTTATGGTGCGGGGAGCGGCGTCCCGGCTATCGCTCCTATTGCCATCCCGGAAATTACAAAGGCCAGCGAATCAAGCTTTATCACAATAACCATGATGGCACGTTCACGGATGTGAGCGACTCGTCGGGTGTTGGCAAGCCCGAAGCTAAAGGCATGGGAGTTGTGCTGGCGGACTTCAATAACGATGGCTGGCCCGACATCGCGATTGCCAATGATTCATGGCCGAATTTTCTCTTTATCAACAAACATGACGGTACATTTGAGGACGATTCTTTGGTTTCTGGTTTAGCCGCTAGTGAAGACGGCCGCTATGAAGCGGGCATGGGCATTGACGCAGCCGATGTGGATGGCGACGGCTGGCAGGATGTTTATATCACCCATCTTGATTTCGAGTTGAACCGCCTCTATCACAATAATCACGATGGAACCTTTACCGACGACACTTTCAATTCCGGCATTGGTAACAAGGCCCTCCTGCTGAGCGGCGTGTCCATGAAATTTCTCGACTACGATAACGATGGCTGGCCAGATATCTTACAGCTAAACGGCTCCATGCTCGATAACGTTCAGCTTTATCATAACGAGGTGACTTACAAAGAGCCGCTGCTGATGTTTAGAAATTTGGGAAAAGGCAAATTCGAGAAAGTGTCTGACTCTCTCGGTCCGGACTTTACACGTCCAATTGCCGGACGTGGCCTGGCAACGGCTGACTTCGATAATGACGGCGCTATAGATATTGTGACCAATAACCGCGGAGATTATCCGTCGCTGTTGCGCAATGACGGCGCGACGGCGAACCACTGGCTCACGGTGAAATTGATCGGAACGAAATCAAATCGCGACGGAACCGGCGCCGCTCTCAAACTCACATCGGAAGGGTTCGTTATTTCGGAACAGGCAAAGGGCGGCATGGGATACATGTCAGCGAGCGACCCGCGGATTCATTTTGGCCTGGGAAAACGCACTTCCATTGCTTCCCTTGAGATCACATGGCCCAGCGGACAGGTGGATCGCTTGACGAAGATACCGATAGACCAAATTATCGCAGTGAAAGAAGGGACGGGGATTGTGCCGCGACAATTTCCGAAAATTATTTGGCGGAGCCACTGACGAAATCGGTATTGCTCTGCAGACTTCAAGCATGAATCTACCGCGACGCCATTTTCTCGGTTCCACCGCGCTTGTTTTCGGAAGCACGGTGTTAGATGCGCTTACCACTCCGACTTGGACGTGGAAGAACGGTCTATTCTTGGACTCCAGTTCGCCTTCCCCTTACTCGCCGGTACAATTCGTGGACGTTGCTCGCGAAGCGGGCCTCAATATTCCCAATGTATGGGGAGACCCGAATCACAAACGTTACATCATCGAAGCCAAGGGCAGCGGTCTGGCGTTTTTCGATTATGACAATGACGGCTGGCTGGATATTTATCTAACCAACGGAACGCGGCTCGGCGAGAAGTGGCCGGAAGGCACGGCACCGACATCGCAACTCTACAAAAATAACCGAGACGGAACATTTACCAATGTCACGGAGAGATCCGGCTTGGCTCGCACCGGCTGGCAGACCGGCGTCTGCGTCGGCGACTACGATAACGACGGCTGGGACGATCTTTTCTGCTGTTTTTGGGGACACAATATTTTATTTCGTAACAACGGCGATGGAACCTTCGCCGATGTAACCCGCAACGCCAGGGTTTACGATGAGCAGATTCGCTGGGGCGCGGGATGCTCATTCCTCGACTACGATCGCGACGGTCATCTCGATCTTTTTGTATGCAACTACATCAAGCTTGATCCCGCGAAAACTCCCGGGCCTGGGGATCCGCCCGTTTGCCAATGGAAAGGTATCCCGGTAATGTGCGGTCCGCGTGGGCTTCCGGGCGATACGAATGCTCTTTATCACAATAATGGCGACGGCACTTTTACCGATGTCTCTGAGAAATCGGGTATTCTTAAACCCGGCCCGCGCTATTCCATAACTTCGGTTTCTTATGATTTTGATAACGACGGCTGGCCCGATATTTATGTGGCTGTCGATTCCGAACCCAGCATTTTGTTTCACAACAATCACGACGGCACGTTCACGGATGTCGCGGTCATGTCCGGTTGCGCTTATAGCGAAAATGGACATGAGCAAGCCGGAATGGGCGTCGGCGTGGCGGACTACGATTGCGACGGATGGCTCGACATTTTTAAAACTAACTTCGCCGACGATACCAGCAATCTCTACCACAACAATGGGGACGGAACCTTCAGTGATGTTTCCTTTTCAGCCGGAGTCGGAATTAATAACCAGTATGTTGCATGGGGATGCGGCTTTATTGATTACGACAATGATGGCTGGCCTGACATCATGCAGATCAATGGACACGTTTACCCGGAAATTGATATCCATGACATTGGTCAGAATTATAAAAATCCACGTCTGGTTTATAAGAATCTTGGAAATGGGAAATTCAAAGATGTATCTTCCACGATGGGACCGGGAATTACGGAACGATTTTCAAGCCGTGGCGCCGCCTTTGGAGACTATGACAATGATGGCGACGTTGATGTTCTGATTCTGAACATGAGCGACCTGCCTTCTCTTTTGCGAAATGACGGCGGCAGTCAGCAAAATTGGATCAAGATAAAACTCATTGGAACGAAATGCAATCGTACCGCCATCGGCGCACGCGTGCGTGTAGTAACCGGCAAACATTCGCAAATAGACGAAGTCCACAGCGGTGGCAGCGTTATGTCGCAAAGCGACCTGCGCCTGCATTTTGGATTAGGAAAAGCACCGGTGGTGGATTTGATCGAAGTAAAATGGCCGACCACGCAGAAAATCGAAAAGTTTAGCCAGGTAAAGCCTAATCAGATTGTGATAATCCGCGAAGGCAGCGGCAGCGTGGATGTATTTAATCCGAAAGCAAAATAGGAGTTGTTAGAAGTCGGCGCCGGTTGTACAGAACAAAAGTCGTACAGAACAATGTCCAGCGATCTTAATTCTTTAAAAGTGCGTCCAGACCGGCTTGCGCGATCTGTTCGTCAACCTCTGACTTCGCGCCGCTGGCCGCAATGCCGCCGAGCAGCTCACCTTCCACAATAATAGGCAGGCCGCCCTGGTTGGGGAAAAAGTCGGGGAAAGCCAGAACATCTGTATTGCCCTTTTTCAGCGCGTCGGCGCCGTCTTTCGAAGGTTGATGGTAGAACGCAGCGTGCCGCGCTTTCTTCTGTGCGAACTGAATCGTGTTAAGGCTCGCGCTGTCTCCCTTTTCGAGGAACAACAAATTGCCGCTTTCATCCACGATGCAGATCGTTACTTCAACTTTCAATTCTTTGGCTTTCGCCTCGGAAGCCGCCACCATGGTTTTCACGGCAGCCAGATTTAAATATTTCTTCGACGGCAGATTCGCCGCAGATAATATCGTGACAAGACTCAAGATCACCATCCCCAGTTTGAACATGGCACAGGATGCTAACACCAGGCGTCGGAGTTTCCAACTTCTATTCGCGGAATATCTCTTGCGAAATACCTAGGGATGAATTCTAGCTGCCCATCCGCCTCCGGGCGCGAGATGGATTTTTAACTTGCTTGATCTGTTTACCTGAGTGCTTGTCTTCTTGTAATCACTGGCCATGCGGTCAGCGTTTATACCGTCCTGGTAGGCGTCCATTGTGAAGTCTCCTGGAGGCAAGAAAGACAAATCAATTTCCAGGTCGCGCGCGGTCCAATTCGTCATTGCCCCTACATACCAATCCTGGCCATTTCTTCGTGCTACTGAAACATATTCGCCGATACGTCCGTCGAGTGCTTTGGTTTCGTCCCATTCTGTTGGCACGGCGGAAAGAAATTCCATCGCTTCCGGTTCGCGCAGGTAGTTCGAAGGACTATCCGCCAGCATCTGCAGTGGACTTTCATAAACCACATACATCGCCAGTTGATGACAACGGGTTCCCAGCGCCATCGGCTGCTGATTGATAGCAGCAAAGGTCGCCTTCGTAGCGTTTCGCATTGCGCCTGGCGTGTAATCCATGGGACCAAGAAACATTCGCGTAAACGGGAGCGTTACATTGTGGTTTGGCTCAGAGTCCGCGCTCCACTTACTCCATTCCATACCGCGCACGCCTTCGGTGCTAATCAGATTGGGCCATGTGCGGGTCATGGTCGCGGGTTTCTGATCGCCATGAAAATCCACCAGCATGTGGCGCTTGGCTGCCTCACTGCTCACCCGGTAAAAATAATTAACCATCAATTGATCGCTGCGCTGCATAAAATCAACTTTGATTCCTTTGACACCCCACTTCTGAAATTGATCGAGAGCGGGGATCAATTGGTCGTCCAGCGATTTAGCCACCACCCAAAGAATGATGCCGACGTTTTTCTCTTTCGCGTAGGCGATCAACTCCTCCATATTTATTTCAGGAACGACCTGTAGAACATTCCCAAGCTTGTACCATCCTTCATCGAGAATGATGTAAGGAAGGCCATATTTGGCAGCGAAATCAATGTAGTACTTGTATGTCGCCGTGTTGACGCCGGACTTGAAATCTACGCCATAGACATTATTTGCATTCCACCAATCCCATGCCACTTTGCCGGGCTTGATCCAGGATGTATCGGCGAGCTGCGACGGCTTTTCCAGAAGCCATACAATTTGATTGGTAAGCAAGTCGGCGTCGCGATCGGTGATCCCAATTACCCGCCATGGAAAAACGCGCGTTCCCGATGTAACCGCGATATAATCTGCGGCCTGGGTGACGCGGAAATTGCGATCGCCTTCCAGTTCTTCTTTTAATGGGTACGGAGGAAAGGTCGCGGCCAGCCCATTGCCTCCAGTTCCTCGCAACCACAAGCCGGGATAATCTTCCAGACCGGACTCGGCAATGGCAAGCTTCGCGCCGCCGGTCAAGTCCACTACGGCCGGCAAACTCGCTATGAATTCTGGAGCGATTTCACTTAAATGTTGCGGAAGATACTTTCTTTCATTGTGCGAAAAGAAACTATCTTCCTGCGGATAATAGACAATAAAATTGCTGGGAAAATTAAAATTCGCCACTTCCTTATAAACCTTCACCTGTGATTGCGGAAGCGAGGTTTCGAAGCGGTATGCAGCGCCTTCGTTGTACGCGCGGAAAACCACCGAGTATCCGCCTTCCATGTTCAAGCGCAGCTCATTGTAGTGATCGCGAATTTTGGCGAACTTCTGGCGGACAACGGGTTCCACAACTTGATCGTACGAGCGCTGCCGGGCGTCTATCACTGTGGGATCCACTCCCAGCGTCTGATGTTCAATGTCGAGCGAGAGCGTGCAATCGTCCAACACCTCCGTGCCCCTTAGAAGCACGTCATAACGAAGTTGTTTGGCGGTGCGGATTCTGATTTCAATTCGATTGTCCGGGGACCGCAGGTCGTAACTCGCTTGCGTCGGCGCGCTTCCGGCGAATGAAAGCGTTGCTATGATTGACAGCAGCATTCCCTCTAGAAAGATCTTCATGGAACTCCTTCCGGTCACAGCGACATTTTCGCGACGATGACGAAACGGGCAAAAGTATACAGCACGAGGCTGCATGATTAATTCTTGGTCGTCGCGATGGAAGGTCCAGCGTCCTCGCCTGGCTGGCCGTAAGCTGCTATTAGTTCAATAAGGCGGGAGAATTTGCACCCGATCTCTCAGCACTACCAGGAATTGCCGGATATCGCGCCGCTGGCGTTCGATTGCCTCGGCCTCGTTCAGTTCGCATTGATCATGCAACTTAAATTCCCGTTCTGCTTTGGGATTATCGCCCATGCGCTGGTAAACCATGGCAAGCCGGTAATGCGCTTCTCCGGCAGTTGGATTATCCGTGATCGCTTTTTGGAAAGCATTGATAGCTTTGTGGGAATTGCCTTCATCGGAATATAAAATTCCGAGTTGCAAATAGGCGTCGCCGAGTTTCGGATCTAGAGTGACTGCTTTCTCCAGAAGCGCTTTCAGTTGTAGTAAAGCTGCGCGTCCCGCCGGTTCAGGCTGCCGCTTCCAAATAGCCATCGCGTAATAATAATCGGCGAGGGCGGCCTCTGGACGGTCATGCGCGAATCGCTGCAGCTTCTGCTCAACGCATGGCAGCGGAGCCGGCGCTGCTTGCTCCATCTGGCCGAGAAAAATGTACGGGCCCGAATCTGATGGGTTAAGGTCGGAAGCAGCGCAGAGCTTAAGCGCTCCCAGGCCGTATGAGCCACTGGCATAAAGAGCGGCACCCAGCCCCGCCAGCATTCTCGCCGATCCCGGATATAGCCTCCCTCCATTTTCAAACACCTCAACCGCCGGCTGAATCGCCCTGTGCAGAAGCAATTCTGTCCCCCAGCGAAAATAATTTTGTTCTTCCGGATTCAGGTGCACGGCGCGCTCATATTCGTGCTCCGCATCCAGCGGATCGTTCAATTCTTCGTCGAGATCCCCCAAGAGACGATGTAGCTCCGATTTATCCGTCGTCGTGAGCATCGCTTGGACTTCCTTGCGCGATCGCCAGAGGTCGCCACTGCCTTTGTATGCGAGCGCCAGGTCGTACCGGTTGGAATAATTTTTCGGACTGATCCGATAGGCCGATGCGAGAAGTGGAACCGCTTCGGAATATCGTCGGGAAGTTAAATAGAATTCGCCGAGTCCATGATTCGCCTCGAAACTTCGTGGTTCGCGGACAAGAGCATTTTTTAATTCGGCTGCGGATCCGCCGGAGCGAGTAGTGGCCTCATGGAATCCCGCGGCGCCGACTGAGGTTCCCGTCGCAGCATCCGAGTTGAGTGCAACAGTTTCTTTGGCAAGAGTCTCGCTGGCCCGCAAATTCGTGTCCGCTCCGTGTCCGCCAACTGCCGTCCAATCCGTTATTCCCGCGACGGTGAAGCTCGGTTTGTCGGCGAATTCCATCGCTGAGGCAGCCGGAGACGATGATTTTGAAGAACCGGCAGGTGTCTCGCCGATGGCCCCAAGCGCGAAACTGAAATGCTTCCGATCTCCCTTGGACAATGCCAGGGGGCCTTTCAGTGCCTCCCCGAATCCATCCTTTTTTGCCCGGAGCATATAGTCGCCGGGTCGAAGAGGCGAAATCACGAAGCTTCCATCAACGCTCGTCTTAGCTTCGATCACTGAGGCCGAATGGTCTCTTTCCTCCAAAAACACTGACGCTCCCGCAATAGGATCGCCGCGAAAATTGCAAACTCTCCCTTCCACCCAAATAGTCTGTGCATCCGCCAAGCGGATGGTCTGCGCACTCGACGCAAACGGCAATCCGAAAAATAGACAAGCAAGAACTAGCAAGAATAATAAGCGGATAAAAAACGCGCGCCGCCACCCGCAGTTCCCTAAAGGCGATGGCAACGGCACATTCCCAGTGCCATTCAATTTCAAAACTTCGTTTATGCCGGAGTGTCTGTTCATCTTCAACTCTCGCGCACTACAAGATGGCCTCGAAAAGTCGTAATTGCCGGCGAACAAAGATGCCCTGTCGTTCCGCAGAGCGGTTCCCAAGAGTTTCAAGGTATCGAACCAAGTCGAAGGGTCTCCGATACATATTGGGACCAGCTACACATTTCCACATGGCACTCAAGTGTAAGTCGCAGCAACCACAGTTAAAGATAACGCCAATAGTGCGATTCGGAAAATGCGGTAAGAAACTCCTTCAGGCTCCAGCGGCGATCAGGACAATACATTCCTGGTCGCCGTTGCTTTTTCTTGCCTACTTTTTCATTACCTGTGGTCGTAACTAATCACTCGCGAGATCGCTTGCCACTGACGTATCGGCGGAAGCTGCCGATAAAGCAAGGCTTCCCAGCACAAAGATGGTGAGACACAATCGTGCCACTTCTTTCGTACGAAAGCTATTCGTGCCCTTGTTTGGTACGATAGACGACAATAAACAGGGTCGTTCTTCATATTGTTTCAGTTACCTTCGAATCCCCCACATTTTCTCAGCATCCATTATCCTATAACCACATTCTTATGGCGATCCTTCGAAGAAACACCGCCGGTTCCGGTGGTACTGCACTCATAGATGCACCTGACGCTGAGCGGGAGAGGGTTTTCGACTTATTCCGGCGCTGGGGGTACCTTGAGGCGCGTCTCGACCCTCTGGGATTTCTGCAACCGGAGCCGCATCCCGAACTGCAAATTGAGGGAGAATTCGCGCACGAAGCGCGCGGCTTTTATTGCAGCAGCGTGGGGGCCGAGTTCACCCACATCCCAGACCAAGAACGGCGCGGCTGGATACAGCAGCGAATGGAAGGCGTTCAGCGTGGGGTGAATCAAGCATACGTTTTGGATCAACTCATTCGCGCCGAGCTTTTTGAGCAGGTGCTCCAGCAGCGCTATCTTGGGAGTAAACGGTTTTCGTTAGAGGGCGTAACGGCCCTTATTCCGCTGGTAGATGAAATTCTTGAAGGCGCTGGCGAACGCGGAGCGATTGAGCTGGTAATGGGGATGAGTCATCGCGGCCGATTGAATGTCATTACCCACATCGCGCGGCGCGATCCCGCTGAAGTTTTCGCTGGATTCGAAGATGTGGACCCGCGCAGCACGCTCGGGGGCGGCGACGTGAAATATCACATGGGGGCGACGGGCGAATACATCACCCGCAGCGGGGCGAAGGTTCATATTCACCTCGTTTCCAATCCCAGCCACCTGGAAGCAGTTGACCCGGTAACGATCGGGCGTACTCGCGCGAAACAAGATCGCGCCGGGCGGGGGGGGATCAAGAAATTCCTTCCGCTCCTGGTGCACGGCGATGGTGCATTCGCTGGGCAGGGGATTCTTGCCGAGACGCTGAATTATGCCGATCTAGCCGGTTTTAGCGTGGGGGGGACGGTTCACGTAATCGTCAATAATTTGATCGGATTTACCACAACTCCGGGCGAGCTGCATTCTTCGCATTTCGCGGCCCAACTTGCGCGCCGCCAAAACATTCCGATCTTCCATGTCAATGCCGAGGACGTTGACGCCGTGGTACGCGTCGGTCACATGGCTCTCGAATACCGCTACACGTTCGGCAGCGATGTTGTCGTGGACCTGATTGGTTATCGCCGTCATGGTCACAGCGAAGTGGACGATCCAACCATCACACAGCCGCTGCTTTACAAAGCGATCAAAGACCATCCTCCGTTGTGGAAGATTTATGCGGGAAACATTGGCGCAATGGATGTTGACGATCGCGTGCAGGAAATTAAGGCTGAACTCGAAGCTGCGCAGCAGAAAGCCGGCTCAATCAAGAAAAAACCAACTCTGCGCGAATTGCCGGGCTACTGGAATGCATACAAAGGCGGCCGGTATAAGCCTGAATACGAAGTGGAAACAGCTTTGTCCGCCGAGCAATTGCACGAGATCGCGGCGCGGCTCACCTCTTATCCGGAAAATTTTCATGTTCACCCCAAAGTGAAAAAACTGCTTGAACAGCGAGCGGAGATGGGTTCGGCAAAACGCCCGGTGGATTATGGCATGGCCGAAGCGTTGGCCTTCGGGAGTCTAGTGAAGGATGGCGTGCCAGTCCGTCTTAGTGGTCAGGACAGCCGCCGTGGAACTTTTAATCAACGCCATTCAGTGCTTCTCGATATCGAAAACGAAGAAGAATACGTGCCTCTGCAACACATTTCGGATGACCAGGCTGCCTGCGCTATCTACAATTCCACGCTTTCCGAAGCGGGTGTCCTTGGATTTGAGTATGGATACAGCCGCGACTACCCGGAAGCGCTCGTCTTATGGGAGGCTCAATTCGGCGATTTCGTCAATGTCGCGCAGGCTGTAATAGATCAGTTCATTAGTGCGGGCGAAGATAAATGGGGCTTGCTCTCAGGCGTGGTGCTGCTTTTGCCTCATGGCTACGAGGGCCAGGGGCCCGAGCATTCAAGTGCGCGAATCGAACGGTTTCTGCAAAGCGCCGCACGTGACAACTTTCAAATTGCGCAGCCCTCAACGGCCGCACAATATTTTCATTTATTGCGGCGCCAGGCATTACGCAAGTGGCGCAAGCCGTTGGTGATCTTCACGCCGAAGAGCATGTTGCGGCATCCCGATGCCTCATCGCCTCTGAGCGATCTGATAGATCAGCAGTTCAGGACGGTGCTTCCCGACGGCGAAGTTGGGACTGCTAGACGCGCGCTGCTTTGTACCGGCAAGATCGGACATGAACTGCGGGCGGAGAGAAAAAAGAGAAACGATAGCTCCACTGCGATCGTGTTCGTGGAACAGATGTATCCCTTTCCGGAGGCCGAACTGACTGCGGAGTTTGACCGGCACGGCACAGGCGAAATTGTGTGGGTGCAGGAAGAACCTGCAAACATGGGCGCGTTGTCGTACATTCTGCCGCGCTTGCGGAGAATTGCAGGCGCGCGCCCTGTGCTCTCGGTAAAGCGCTCTGCCAGCGCCAGTCCTGCCACGGGGTCAGCGAAAGCTCACGAAATGGAGCAGAAAACGCTGCTCGCACTGTCGTTCCCGAACGGTCATTGAAACATCACTTTGCTTCGGGACGTTCAGTAACGGGGCTGTTGCCGGATCCAGGCAGCGCGGTTTTCGCTCCCCCCGCGAATTCTCCGGCGAGAAGAGCTTCCACAGTAGGATAGGCGTAAATTGTAGGCGCGTGGTCTTTCGGCAATCCTCCTGTGTCAGCCGTTGGCCCGTAGTTGCTGTGGATCGTTCGCCCCAGCATACGTAGCATTGCCATCAACTGGCCGCGGTGATGCGAAGTGTGGGTTAGACGCCGCGTGACTACCCAAGCTCGAGAGCGTGGTACCTCGAAGAATTTCGTCATCTCTTCCCACCAGGCGTCTTCTTTTTTCTGCAATTCAGCCGAGCGCTTCCCACTGTCCTCGGCGTATCGCTTCATGAATTCCAGACGAGTTTCCCCCTTTGGCAGGGGAGGCGCGCTTACATCAATTCCCAACATATTTCGGAACCAGGCATCCTCGCTCATGCACTGATGCACCATCTGTTCGAGAAGGCTTCGTCCGGAAGGATCGTCGTGCTTAGGGCGGAAGCGAAGATCTTCGTCGCTGAATTCGCTCCAGACGCTGATGACTTTGATTCGTTCGGTTTCGTAAGTTTCGGCAAGGAAGGAATATTTCATGGGAGTTTTCTCGTCGCCTTTCGATTGCCGGAATGTCTGCCGTCAAGAGTTACATGGCAACTTACTCCGGCCTTCGCACAGGATGTTAACTCAAGACTGAGTTTTTCTATAAATTCGTAGCCTCATCCGTTGATTGATTGGTGCAGATACGCCTTGAAGGTTAAGGGAAAGCAGGGCCATAATGTGGGCATCTTAAGGTAGGGCACTATGCTAACGATATTTCACTCTTCCAAATTTCAAGGATTCTTGTGCGGCATTCTTGTACTGATCAGCTTCGCACCTTGGGCGGTGGCTCAAAAGGGGCAAAGCGGATCAAACCCCAACCAACCAACCCCAATGCGATCGTCCCCTGGCTATTCAGATCTTGACCAGGTACCCCTAACTATCCGAAATCCTGGCGATTTTCCACTAAAAAAGGCCGAAGAAACTAATTGCTTTCTTCCTCCTCTTGACCGCATTCGCAATCTCACAATCGGAATTACCGCCTTGGAAATGCGAAAGAAGGCCAGGGGCGAATATGAGAAAGTCTGCAATGCCCTCGGCGAGAGAAAATTCGAACAAGCGGAAAAAACCTTGCGGACGGCGACCGAAAAGTTCCCTGACTATTCCGCACTGTGGGTCTTACTAGGGCAGGTATTAGAGAATCGCCAGGAATTACAAGAGGCGCGTGAATCCTGTCAGCATGCTTCGTCAACAAATTCGAGCTATGTGCCAGCCTACCTATGCTTGGCTGACATTGCTGCGCGGTCAGGAGATTGGAATGAGGTATCGAAACAGAGTGAGAAGGCTCTTACGCTTGATTCGATGAGCAATAGCGTGATTTACCTGTACGACGGATTAGCGAAATTAAATCTCCACATGCTAAGTCAGGCCGAGGATAGCGTGAAGAAGGGGGTGGATCTTGACAAGGCGCATCCAGACCCCAGGATGCATTATTTGCTGGCGCAAATCTACGAAGCAAGAGGAGACCGAGAAGATGCAATGACTCAGCTTCGGCTTTGTCTCAAGCTCTCGGCAGGCGCTAAGGATGAGCAAGCCATAAAACAGTACCTCTCGAGGCTTGAACAGATGCCGACAAACAGTCCGGGCATCAGACAAGCCGACCCGGCTGCAAAATAACCCAAATATAAAACCTGATTTACTTCAAATGCACCGCCGCTTCACTGCGCTTCAAGTCGCCGGAGCTTCTCATCTTTGTTTTCGGCTTTGTTTTCGGCATAGCGTACTTTGGTTTTATATCGTGGCATCCGGCCTCGCAATACACTCCACCCGCGGCTGATTCTGGCGTTGGCATGGGCGAGTTGACGGCGAATTCCCTCTCATCTTCCAGGAACCGCTCCAAGTCGGCGATAAGCTTCTCGTTTTCCGGGGGCGTCAACCACTTCTTGGCCTTGACCAAGTAATTTTCAAAACGAACGACGGGATCGCGTTTGCGCCAATATTCGAACATCTTCTTGGGGACGTACTCGGCTCCATCATGAATGGCGTGGCCCTTCATGCGCATCATTTTGGCTTCGATGAGCGTTGGGCCTTCTCCGCGCCGGGCGCGTTCACAGGCATCATGAGCAGCGTCGTAAACCTGGCACGCATCTGTGCCGTCCACGATTACTCCGGGGATGCCATATCCAATTGCACGCTCGGCAAGATCCTTTACGCAAAATTGCAATTCGGATGGGGTTGAATATCCCCAATGATTACTTTCGATGATCAGGACCAGGCCAAGATCCTGAACCGCGGCGAAATTGATGCCTTCGTAAGTTACGCCGGTGGATTGGCCGCCATCGCCGATGTACGTCATGGCAGCGATGTTGCGACCTTGAAGCCGCGCTCCCAGCGCGACTCCGGCCATGACTGGTACCAGATCGCCGAGCATTGAGATTGGCGAAACCACGTTTCGTTTTTCGATGTCGCCGAAGTGTGAAGTTCCGTCGCGGCCGCCAGTCGGCGAGTCCGCCTTCGCCATGTACTGCATCATCATGTCGCGGGGCGCGAATCCTCGAACCAGAAGCGACCCCTGGTTGCGAATCATGGGAGCGAGCCAATCATCTCTTTTCAGTGCGTAAGCGGATGCACAGGAACAAGCTTCCTGGCCTAAACCGAAATACACCCCGCCCACAACTTTCCCTTGCTTGTAAAGGTTCTCGAGGGCGGTTTCCATTTTACGGTTAAGGATCATCCAACGATAAATTTCGATACATTGTTTTTTGTCGAGATATTTCGATTCGCGAATGGGTGGAACCGGCGCGTCGAGATCGCCGCTTATGTCGTAACAAATTGGAGACTCTTTGCAGTTCTGGGATACAGTGAAAGCAGGCCTCTCCAGCCGGTAGTCAGGGACGGTATAAGTTCGCTGTTGAGGATTCTTGGGCTGCGTTCTGCTTGAGCCGTTCTGATTGGAACTCACTGCGAGCAGAGGGGATTTCCTCTTCGGCTTCTTGTTCTTGTGCGCCATAAATACTTTAGGATCAATCCTACCCTGACGGCATTTAGAAGCCAATGGATGCGAGAAGAATACTCCCCCAGAATTCTGTCTGTATCGGAATCTAGGCCCGAAATATTTCTTCTTCTCTTTGAAGGTTTCGCAACTCCGCGGGTAGTTTCATCGGAATCCCAATATTGTTTCCCAGAAGAGAATCCAGATTTTCGACCCGGAGGGTTTGGATTTGAAAGACTTCGCCGAAATTTTGAATGATAGAGTTTGTAGCTTCACGCATGGAAAGCGGGTTGCCCAATTCCTTCTGCATGGACGTCACAGGTCTGGAAGTAATTCCGCAAGGTATGATTAAGTTGAAATAATCGAGGTCAGTATTGACGTTGAGCGCGAATCCGTGAGAAGTAACAGAGCGCGAAACGTGCACACCGATGGCAGCGATCTTTGCTGGTTCGCACCCGGCTGGTTCGTAGCCGGACGAAGCTGGCGTGGGACGGGCGGGGACGCCCGTCGCTCCATCGTTTCCTATTCTCTCGATTCCACCTTCGGTCCAGACACCCGTGAGGCCGCAGACTCTCTGTGTCGGAATTCCAAAATCTGAACATGTCCGAATAAGCGCTTCTTCAACACGCCTTACGTATTCGATTACGCCTAGTGTTTTCCGTTTGCTGTCGGAAGATGGAAAGGAGCGAAGATCGAATATGGGATAACCAACGAGTTGTCCCGGGCCGTGAAAAGTGACATCGCCGCCGCGATCGCACTCGAACACTTCTACGCCCCGCCGCGCAAGTTCATCCGCGGAAGCGAGTATGTTCGCGGCCTTCGCGTTGCGCCCGAGAGTGATCACTGGCGTGTGTTGGAGAAGTAGAAGAACGTCGCCGATGCGATTCTCTTTGCGAAGCTCGATAAGCTTTTGCTGCAGGCGCAAGCCGGTTGCATAATCAAGCATGCCGAGTTGAAGGACAGAAATCACTGCGCGTGAGATGGGATTTCTACGTATGCAGAGTAGGTATGCGGCTCGGGGATTGGCTCGCCGTTCTCGGCCATACTTTCCAAGTGAAATGAAATAGCTTCATGCATCTGGCTTTCAACCTCTTGTCGCGTCCCGCCGGTGGCGACGCAACCCTCTAGATCTGGCGAGTAAGCGGAATAGCCAGTCCCAGTCTTCTCAATAACAATCAAGTATTTCTTCATTTTTTTAGACCTGCCTGTTTCAGAATACTACTGAGTGTGCCGTGTCCCAAGTCATCATTTGGCTTTCCGGGCACGGTTACCAAGCCAGGTTTCGCCGAATGTTTGTACTGCCGATGGCTGCCGCGAGTCCGGTCTAAGCGCCAGCCGCCTTGCTCAATCAGCTTCAGAACGTCCCGCACCTTCACGAATCAAACCTATGCATTGATTGCCAATCCGTAGACACTATTGGATGCGTCGAGCATGGCTTCCGCCAGCGTGGGGTGAGCATGGATTGTCCACATTAAATCTTCCACTGTCGCTTCGAGTTCCATCGCGGCTACGGCTTCGGCAATCAACTCTGTTGCTTGAGGGCCAATGATATGAACGCCGAGAATTTCGCCATATTCCGCGTCGGACACAATCTTGATAAAGCCGTCATGCTGTCCCACAATGGAAGCGCGCGAATTCGCAGTAAAAGGGAATTTACCGACTTTCACCATGTGTCCTTCCGCTTTCGCTTTAGCCTCGGTCAATCCCACGCTACCGATTTCAGGATGGCAATACGTCGCGTTGGGAATTTTGTTCGGATCGACTGGCTTGGCTTCTTTCCCCGCAATCTTGGCAACAGCGACAATTCCTTCCATTGCGCCAACGTGGGCCAGTTGCGGCGTTCCCATAACGATGTCGCCAATCGCGTAAATGCCGGGCTCGGCGGTCTGCATCCATTCATTTGTCTTAATGAATCCGCGTTCGACTTGAACACGCGTTTTTTCGAGACCTACATTTTCGGTGCGCGGCTTGCGGCCGACAGCAATGAGGATTTTCTCAGCTTCGATCTTCTGCTGCTTGCCATCAACGTTGAAGGTCACGGTAATTCCCATTTTCGCCTTTTCCACTTTCTCGACTTTGGCGCCCGTGAAATATTCGATGCCGCGTTTCCGATAAACCCTGGCCAGCTCCTTTGAAACATCCTCATCTTCCACCGGAACCAGGCGGGGCAGCATTTCCAAAATTGTTACCTTCGCTTCAAACGAGCGGAAGATCGAAGCAAATTCAACACCCACAGCTCCCGCTCCGACAATCACTAAAGACTTGGGGATTCGACCGATATCCAGAATCTCAATGTTCGTCAGAATTTCAGAGTCCGGTTGGAGGCCAGGAATCATACGCGCCTCAGAGCCGGTTGATAGGATGATGTTCTTTGCTCTTAGTTGGCTATTCTTCCCATCGCCAGATGTCACCTCAATCGTGAACACTCCGTCCTTAGCGGGACCAGCCAGCCGACCGTACCCGCGAATCACCGCGACTTTATTTTTCTTCATCAGGAAGTCGAGGCCTTTGGTGTGTTTGGCGACAATCTTTGACTTGCGTTCCTGAATGGCGGCCCAGTTCAACGTGCGCGAATCCACGCCTTCAATCCCGAATTCCTTGGCATCTTTCAGGTGGTCCCAAATTTCAGCATTGAAAAGAAGCGCCTTGGTCGGAATGCATCCCACGTGCAAGCACGTGCCGCCAAGAACGTTATCCTTTTCGATGAGGGCGGTTTTCAGACCATACTGACCAGCGCGAATGGCTGCCGTATATCCTGCCGGGCCGCTTCCGATAATTGCCACGTCGTAAACAATTTCAGGCAAAGTCGTGCTCCTTACAAGGATCTTTTATTTAACTCTTGCTATAGAACAGATGCGGATTAGCAGACTGTTGATTCTAGAACAAGGGAACGGGAGTTGCGGAGGAAGAGATTCTTCGCGGCTACATAAGGGAGCTATTGCAAGAACTTATCGTGAACGGTTTAGTTGGCATCGGCGGATTCGGAATTGTCCACTCGCCGGTGAGGATTTTCTCAGTCTCTCGTCGGGCTCCCACCATAACATCGCCCACTGAGTCGCCAACAGGATTGACAAAAAAGATTGCGTGCCAGGCTCAACAACCGGCGCTGCACCTGGCACGCATTGCGGGGGGGCCGCAAATCGAGAACCGGCCTGGCCGCCAATTCAGGTCAGGTTTGACCTTAGGCGGACATTGCCACGGTTGCAGACTTCCTGGGTGTTTTCAGGATTAATGGGGGGAGGGCTAAGCAGTCTGAGTCCCGCAAGTGAAACTTTATAGTGTTATCAATTCTTTACAATTACCCACGTGGTTTACTGCTCGGCACCTACGTCTATTGGGCTAGTTCCTTACCTAAAAGCCTCAACGTTTCCCCGACCGGAGGCGCTCTAGTATTCCAAATGCAGCCGGAATGTGGGGATGATCACCGGGCCACGATCTTTGTTATATCCAGGATTCATGACGTGTTGTAATCCCGGAGCAACATATATACCGCGCCAGACGTGAGCAGTGTAATAGGTTTCGAGGATATTTTCGCGCCCGTAATTCAACGCGCCATCGCCAATGATAAAGCCATAACCACCATGGGCGAGATAACTCTGATGATCTTTTGAAATCGCATTTGAGGCGAACGCGATCCCCGCGCGGTCTTCTTTCCGATGCCACCTCGCGCCATAAAGTCCCAGACCCTCCACGAAGGTGGAATCAATCTCCGTGTAGACAAAAGATTCGGTTCTGCCATTGTTCCAACCCCAACGTCCAAACGCGACCAGATCCGATGTTAGGGACTGCTCAAGGTTGACTCCGAATCCATATTTTTGCGTGGTGTGCCACGGGTGAGCGGTGATATCGGGAGCAGCGATCGCTCCTTCTTCAAACAACGCAACGGCTTCGCGATAGACTCCCATGTTGGCGTGGTTGGAAAATCCGAGCAGGCGAATCACCCCAGATTGTTTTGGAATTAATCCGTGGCGCAGTTCGAGTTCTACATTTTCGGCGTGAGCTTTATGAAGATTCCATTCAAAATCAATTCCGTTCGCGACTTTGGGCATGAGCGCTTCGCCGAACCGCACGCCCCAGTTTCGATTTTCGTAATCAGCTACAAATCCCCAAGTGTAGCCGCGAGTATCGGCGGCATAATCGTAGGCGCCATTGTCATCAATTGACCAATTGGTGAATTGCAAATGGCTGTCTGATCCCACAGAATTCTGATCGAAAAAATCAACCATGCCGAACTTGCCCGCCCGAATTTCCAGGCGGCGCACGGGCAGTTGATCGAAAAGCGAAAGCGGACCTCGGTCGCTTTCAACCTCGTCTTTGCTGAATGAAAAAACCTTGTCAACCATAACTCGGGCAAGGTAGGGCGCTTTGCTGATTTGAGGATTTCGGACGACATCAAGATTCGGGAAGCCGGCAATCCCAAGGCTCTGACTCAGTCCCGCGCCGCCGGTCTCCTCGACATCCACCAGCACTTCGGTGGAGTTATTGAGCCTTACTCCCGCGAACAAAGTCAGGACGCGCGACGTTGCTTTTTCGTAGCGCGGAAGCAGACTATTTTTACCCGTGTATTCCGCGGGAAAGTCAGGATGGGTCTGAAAAATGAAATTCATTTGTCCGGAAATCCAGAAAGGCCCATTCTTGAAATGGGGAAAAATTGACTCTGCCTTAAGATCTGGAGTCTCAGCCGATTGCTCGGAAGAAGGAGTTTCTGCCGCTTGTTCCGAGGCATGCGATTGCTCCTTCTGTGCGCAGCAAGAAACACTCCAGCAGAGGATTAAGGCCACGCAGGCGACTGCGCTCCAGGTCGAACCTCCCGAGATCGAACCCCCGGAGGCACCGAATTTATGTCGCAAACCAGTCATTACAGAACTTTAAGACTATAAGTTTTCTTAGATGAACAGGAGGTTAAAATTCTGCGATTGATGATCGCAACCGCGTATTCGCGGGGGCGTCAGGGGATAAAATTCGCCCGACAGTGCGAAGCGTTGATGCGGATGCGCGGCCAGTCTGGATCGAGAGTCTTGTCAACCGCATTTCAGCGACCGACAGCGGTCGTGCGGAACGCGTTCAAGCTACGCATTATTGTTTCATGCGGCGCGTTTCAACTTAGTAGCAACGGTTGCATCTTCATTTGCCGGACGTCCTGACAACGAATTTGGGGAGTTCAGATGTGCGCCGGGATCAACCCCAACTGCGAGCCGATCTACCAATTCTCCCCCAAGCCATCCTGTGAGCAACGACAACCCAGCGCCGGCAAAAGAGAGAATTAACGCGGCCATGCCTGGGACATTCGGATCAGGACGCCGCAGAAACCAGCTCGCCGCAAACAGCAAGACCACCAACAGGTTTCCGCCGCCATGCCATAGGCCAATCATGTTTGCTCGCGTGCCAGAGGGAATTGCGAGCCAATCTATGGTGCCGAAAATTGCGGACACTAAACCGCCGAGGATTCCGGCGGCAATCATCCAATACGCCATGTGGAAGAAAAATGGATTGCCTCTTAAGAGAGCGACAACATCAAACGCAACGGCGGTTGCCAACAATCCCAAGGGGAAAACGATTAGCATTTGGTGAATCGAATGACCGAGAAATATTGCCCTGCTTTGCATAATCCACCTCCACCCCTTATTTCTGATGATGAAACCACACCAGGCGGATGCATCCATGCCATCTGCATTTGCGCGAAAACCCGAAAACTAAAGGGCAGCTATTTTCAAGGTAACCGTCATCTAAAAACTAACATCTCATGCTGGCGATTTTGAGCAGACCAAAACAGAACTCGGCCGGAGATTAATTGCAAGAAGCAGGCTAAATTTGGTCGTTTTACCCTTTGGATGTGGTCTAGTGGATAAGTCATTGGTGTTCGTAAATCCCGAAGGTCGCGCCTGTCGCACGAGCGAGAAAGGAAGGCGAATTGGAGAGAGCCGTGGCTAGTCCCAATGTCCAAAAAAGTAATTGCCGTTTCCTGGCCAGTTCTGGCGAAGACGGCAAGCCCCGAATAAAGTTAGATTTGTTTCACCAAACCGTCTCGTGCCTTGCTGGGATGAATATAGAATTTGAAGTCATGGGTGGAACCTCGCTCCTGCAGGCCAAAGCCTTGGCCGAGTCCATAAACGATAAAATTATTGGGATCGTCGTTACCCAGTCCTAAATCAAACACTTCCACGAGTCTTAGACACATTTCAATTGATAATTGCGGTATCCCGTATCCCCCGGTAGTCTTACTTCAATTGAATGTCCGAGTTCTCCGACACCTTTCCAAAGTTCGTGTCCGTTCTTCCGCTTTTGCTATTGCCGGCAATTTTTATCGGTACCGCCTCGTCCTCCACTCAAAAGTCTCAGGGGAATCCGGTTGTGCGTTGGACGGCAGGCATGCGCGGCTCAACTTTCTCTCGTACAGCCGATGGTAAATATGTCTACACCCTGAAAGATGACGTTTTCGAGGTCGCTATTGCCATTGACTCGCAGGAACTGGAAAAGGTTCGGCACCGGCCGATTCCTGTATTCACTATTCGGCTGGACGCGCGCTACACCGGACAAAAATCCCTCGAATTAGATTCCGGTTTCATCACCTTGGAGTTTGTTAATCATTTTCAGGTCGTCAACAAGACCCTTGATCCGGATGATCTAACGACGCGGATTCAAAATGACATTGATAATCTGGGCGATCAAACGGACCACGAAGTGCGTAAGCATCCCGAGAAGAGACAAGAAAAGGAGTCATTGCTCCAATCTCATTTAAAAGACATGACCGATCTCGTTGGATTTATAAGCCTCTATAGCCTTCGCCGTACGACGCTCAATTCCGGAAATACAACGACCGGTGGATGGATTTTCTTCGACACGAAAGGCAAATGGATAGGGAAGTGGAAACCACAAGAGGGATTCATTTTGCGGGTTCCCCTCAAAGATAAGATTTTTGAGTTTCCTTTCGCGTTGCCTCCTAACAAAGGAGACCTGATCTTGCGGCGAAGACCGGGCTAGGACGGGAGGCAGCGGCAGAATTACCGTAAGAGCGGCGTTACCTAATGCTCAATACCAACGCTGCCGGTTGCGCTTACGAAGTAACGGCCAGGAAACCCAGAGATTGTCCACGCTAACCCGACTCCAACGGTTTTGAATACGGTTACCGCAGTAATAGGGAATTGTAAGGTTCTATGCAGACCATACAACTAAAAGGACCTAACATCTGAGAAGTAAACCCCTGCATGAAAACCGGAATTGGAACACGTTTAGGCCGATACGAGATTGACGCCGAAATCGGGCGCGGCGCCATGGGGTTGGTGTATCAGGCGCATGATCCTAAAATTGACAGGGTCGTGGCCATTAAGACTATCTCGCTTTCCACACAAGAAATCGAAGAGGAGACGGAATTTCGCGAGCGTTTTTTTCTGGAGGCTCGAGCCGCGGGCCGCCTCTCACATCCAGGCATCGTAACTATCTTCGATGTGGGCGAAGAGGAAGAAACCCACGAGCCTTATATCGTTATGGAGTTCGTGGCAGGCCAGCCTCTCAATAGATTTCTTGCGGGGAGCAACCGCCGGCTGCCTCTTGGACCAGCTCTCCAAATTACCCAGGAAATTGCGGAAGCGCTGAACTATGCCCACGCGCAAGGTGTGATTCACCGTGACATCAAGCCCGCGAACATTCTGGTCACTCTCGACGGACACGTCAAGATCGCTGATTTTGGGATTGCAAAGCTTAATCAGGGATTGATGACAATGCCAGGGCAGGTGTTGGGAAGCCCAGCCTATATGGCGCCCGAGCAGCTGAGTGGTGAAAATGCGGATGCCCGGTCTGACTTATTTTCTCTCGGCGTAATTCTCTACAGCATGCTCACCGGATTTCGGCCTTTTCAGGGGAATAGTACTGCGACGGTAAGCTTCAAAGTGGTAAATCGCGATCCACTACCGGTGACTTCATTTGACTCAGAGTTTCCCGCTGAGCTGGATCGGTTGGTCTCGAAGGCCATCGCTAAGGATCCAGAACAGAGATATCAAAGTGGCATGGAGATGGCGCAAGATATACAGCGATTGCGTGAACGCCATGAGTTAACGAACCAGACGGCAGCTTCTCTAGCCAGCATCACGAATCCCGAAGGGACCGGAGTAATCAAAGTTCCGACGCCGCGGCTCTCGATGGCGCTTCGTCCGCAATTATCTTCGCAGCTGCAATCTCAGACCCCAACTCTCACACCGGAACGGGCTAAAGCATCGAATTCAATAAAGCCTATAGCGGCAGCAGTTAAAAAAAATACTAGAGTGAAGTCGAGATTGATGCCGAAGGAAATCGCTCTTTCCGCGGCAAGCATTTTGTTTTTGGCGATTGCATTCATCGGATTCGAAATCATCCATTCGAAAAAACCCTCGGTGTTGCCTGCGCAGCCGCTGAACACCGCGGCTCTTCAGGCACAAACCAACAAACAAGACTCCAATCCGCGGATTGGCACGCCATCGTTCTCGAATGACACAGACACCCAGAGAGAGGATATTGCGCCGACGGTTCAGCCGAAACAGCGACGAACGAAAGTGAAAGTTGCGGCGAGGCCTAAAACCAAAGCCATTGCTAAAGCCATCACGGAGGCGGCTCCGCAAACAGTACAGCCACCCACAATGGCTGCGAAATCGGACCCTGGGATAAAGGCGCCAGCCTCTTTGCAGAACGTTAAAGCAACTGCGGTGCCGCCGCTTGCCAGCGCAACTTTGGAATTGCAGATCGAATATCAGTTCGCGGAAGCGGAAGCTTCGGTATGGCTCGACAACCAATTGATTTATTCCCAGAAGCTCTACGGCGAATCGAAAAAACGTGCTCTTGTGTTTAAGAAAATGGAAGGGCGCGAACGAAACAGCGTGAAGATCCCGGCAGGGCAACATCGCATCAACGTGAGAATTCAGTCTGAGATCGAACAGTACGATCAATCCCAGACCATCTCAGGTAATTTTGCCGCGAGCAGTAAGAGTACTCTGGCAATCACTTGCGATAAACATGGCCACGATCACGAGTTGCAAGTAACACTACAGTAGTTACAGCCGCCCCGATCCAAGCGCGAATCGTTTTCCGAGTGCCCGCTAGAAGCGGAAGTGCGGCCCGAACGTCACTTTAAGATTGTTGTGCGTCCCGTTTGCCAGAAATATCTCGTCCCCGACATCCAGACGCAAGCCTATCGGTCCCGCGAATCCTTCGATGCCCCCACCTGGATACAGAGCTAAATGGGTGTCCCCATAAGGCACGTTATTTACGGAATTCGTGAAACTCGTGCCAGAGGCTGGCCCTGTCGTATTGGTAAAATTGATGAACCCAACTTTTCCCGTAACAAACACGCGAATCGGGCCGGAGGATCCAGCCTGAAACTTGGGCCCGAATAATCCAGTTAACGGACGCAATCGCGTAGTTGCGAACGAAGTCGTACCACCGTTCGAGAAGACGGTTGTGTAGTTGCGGTAAAAGTCGTAGCTCATTTCTGCTTCCATCTGCACATTGGGGTGCACGTTAATTGCGAGCCGGCCGCCCAGGCCCACAAAATTAATAGCAGGATTTACTGGGCTAAATCGCAAATAGTCAGCAAACGCGCCCACTTCCACATGGTTTTCGGTAAACGAAGATTGTGCCGACACGAACGTGGGTATCAGTCCAATTACGCTTAAGATGGCCAGTACTGCGATGCGTTTCATTGTTGTTCTCCTCGGAAAATATTTTTACCACCGTGCCGCTTCAAAAGCGCCGGCGAAAACCTTCATCAACTGAGATGACGAGTTCGATGCAAGACGAAAAGCGGCGGTTGGGTGACTTAACCCAAACGTCTCAACCCTTGAGTCCAGTAAGGCGTTTCACGGGAGGAAAATTCCTCTTGTCCGGGAAGACCCTGTATCGCCGTAACCGTGGGGAGCTTTCGGGATTCGAGCTTGCGGTTTGCTCAAAAAATACGAGTAGGATATAGTCTGCCTTACAAGGTAAATTCCAGCTCGCCAGGTTGCTTCGAGTTCCGTTTTTGTCGAAGTTACGGATACCCTGACGGCAAGCCCCACTTATAGGCTCCGGGAGGACGACTTATGGAATCGCCGAAAACGGCGGACATCGCTCACATTGGCAGGTCAGTCATAATTAAGGGTGAACTTTCCGGCAGTGAGGATCTATATGTAGACGGGCAAGTCGAAGGGACTATCGAGCTGCAAGGCAACAGCTTGACGGTTGGACCCCATGGCCAACTTCGCGCCGACGTGAACGCCAAGAATGTGATTGTTCATGGGGTGCTGGAGGGGAACGTTAAGGCCAGCGAACGAACCGATTTGAGAAAGTCGGCAGTCGTGACGGGGGATATTTTTTCCCAAAAGATTGCCATCGAAGATGGCGCATATTTTAAGGGGAAAGTGGACATTCAGAAAGAGACCCCAAAGAACACGCACTCCGGGGTTAAACCCGAAACGCCTGCTGCCGCCGGAAACGGACCCGAGCGAGCGTCATCACCCGTTGTGGCGGCGGCGGTAGCAGCCGCTTCCTCCAGTACCAATACGGCACCGGGAGATAAAACTCCGGTAACTGAGCAAAAGAAGTTTTGATCGGTTCGTGTTGATAATAGAAGGTATATTTATAATGGTGCAGTGCTGAGACAGCAAGAGTAAGTCAGGATTTTCATGGCGACCCACAGCTTGATGAGATTGTTTCGCGGTACGTCAGTCGAAACCGGTACAAACGTTCGCGGCTCACAAAAAGAACGACTCACACGCAAGTCCAGTGGCATGAATGAACTCACGCGGGTAATGCGTTCGGAAGATACCCTCTGTGTGCTTGATATCGGTTCCACCTCCGCAACTAACATTCGATACCTTACCGAGTTGGGCCACAAGCCTTACAGCGAAGATCTGCTGGATGCGTCCACCGACCCTTCATTGATCACACGCGATGAGAACGGTCAACAGTCGCTCGACAGCAAGCGATTCTTGTCGGAGAACCTGACTTATCCCGCAGCGCAGTTCGACGTCGTAATGTGTTGGAATCTCGCCGATTACATGGATGAGACCCTAGTGAAGCCCGTGGTGGCGCGGTTATGGTCGGTTCTTAAACCGGGAGGCGCGTTGTTGGCTTTCTTTCATACACAGGAAGCAGGCGTGGACGCTCCCTGCTACCGCTACCATATCGTGGCTCCGGACACGTTGGAAATGCAGCACATCGAAGCGCATAAGGATTTGCGAAAGGGACCGCCAGGAGCAATTCAGAATTCCAGCCCTGCCGGATTCAAACTGCAACGAGTCTTCAATAATCGCCACATCGAGAATTTGTTCCGCGATTTCGGCTCCATTAAATTTTTTCTCACTCGAGATAACGTTCGAGAAGTGCTAGTCGTTCGCTGAATCCTGATCGAAGCCAACTCCCATCCCTTCGCGCGTTCCCCTGGCAGGATTTTCGTTCCAGTTGGGACTATTCTCCAATGAATCCAATTCGGCGAATCCCCTCGTTCGCTTCACCAAGTACTTTGGCAAACTTGGAATTGTCCGGACAAAATAAATCATCGGCCTTCGGATGGCACGAGGCAGTTTGAGCGCGCGGCGGATCATATTGGACGCATTGAATACATGCGCGAGTCTTTCTTGATAAATCCTCCGGTAGGCCAGCGCCGCATCTTGGAGAGAAATATCCTTTCGAAAAAACGGTATCAGGCATTGAGCGGCCAAGGCTCCGCTGCGCAACGCGAGTGAGATTCCGTCCCCCACAAACGGATCAACAAAGGCTGCGGCATCGCCAGCCATCAGAATTCCACCACGGTCTGGCATGGGAATACGAAACAACAGCGGCGAGGTGCTTATTGGGTTACTGAGCGGTCTCCAGTTTTGGCTACGCTCTTTAAGTTGAGGATGGCAGTTCAGGACTTCCATGAGTGTGCTGGCTACGTCAGCTTTTACCATCGCGCACGCGTTTATCCGATTTTCTTCCGTCCCTGGCCTTCGGAGATTTACCGGCTGAACGCCGCAGTATCCTCCCTCAAAGAAATAAAGGTCCACGGAACGCTCGGGCGCAGGCTCCGAAAAATGTCCCTTAATGCCAAGCCATCTCTCCGCGGAGCCATTGCTGAGGGACGTATCGGCCGTCAAATTCGACCAACGTCCGGAAGCGTTTACCACGGCTCGCGATTCGAAGTCTCCGTCCGATGTATGGATGCGGAACGGACCGCTCCCGGAGATATTGTGAACAGTAACCCGCTGGCGCGCATTCACCCCGCACTCTTGAGCCGACGCCCAAAGCGCGGCGTCGAGGTCCAATCTGGCGATGCTAACCGCTTCGGGATGCACCGGAGTGTTGATGGTCTGCCCATCGAGGAAAATTCGCGTCTGAGCAATTCGGATTGCCTCTTTCAGGAGAGGTTTATGCTCGGAACTGAGCAATGTGTATAACAGATCAAGGGATTCAGCGGAGACAAATTCACCACAAACCTTGTGCCGGGGAATAATTCCGCGTTCCAGCAACAAGACATTCACACCCGCAACACGGGACGTAATGGCGGCGGACGTACCGGCGGGTCCACCGCCGACGATTGTAAGATCAAACATATGAATCCAAATCTTTTATAAGCCAGGGGGATTGCCGGATTGTCACGACGGTGTCAGAGAAGCCGGATTCAGTTCTCTTTCGGAGGTTCGCCATAACGCCAAGTCATTCTTTCCACGCGATCACTCCCATGCGAAATAAATAGTGACGCTTAACTTCGATGCTCGCCGCGCGGGTCTTGGCCAATAACAGCGACATTTCTTTTTGCGTATATGCTCTGCGAACGGAGGCCGGAGCGTCGTGTCGCGTGATGCGGCTGCGAAATAAGGGCGCCGCCGCGTAAACCAGTGAGAGGTGCAGCCGGCTCCGTACGATATCGTTGATCAACACCGCGATGCGGCAAACCCGTAATCCTTCGTTGACAAACTTCACCAAATCTTCTGGCAAGAGATGATGTGCGAAAAGACTGCAATCAACCAGATCAAAGCTGGCATCCTGGAATGGCAGGACTAGAGCATCGCCGACGACCAGAGGCCCGAGCGTTTTGCCGAGGACCGTTTCGTGAGAGTTCTTCGGCGGAAGGTGGGATTGAGCGCGGTCGAGCAGAGTGAGTTGGAGATGGATGCCTTCGGCCTCGAGCCGTTGGCGCGTCGCTTCAGGAACGTAGCGTGCGCCGGCGGCGACTTCTAGCAGTGTGAATGTCTTTACGCGGGTCTTCCGCGAAACGCGTTCAACCATGGATTGCATGGTTGAAATTCCGCCGAAGCGGAGATTAATGCCTTGAAGATCCAGCAGCGAATCTGCAATTTCCTGCGGAGTTCCGGAATCGGTGTCCAGCAATTCTGCAATATCCACCTGTTTCATCAACTAGACTTCCGCCAGTTCTTCTTCCAATAGTTGCTTGTTGTAAAGATCGGAATAGTAGCCGTCCAACGCGAGCAGTTCGTCATGAGTTCCTGCTTCAACAATGCACCCGCCATGCAACACTGCTATGCGATCGGCGTTTCGGACGGTGGATACGCGATGGGAGATAAAAATCGTGGTTCTGTCCCGCATGATTTCACGAAGCCGATTCAGAATTTTGTCTTCGGTCTGAGTGTCCACGCTGGAGAGCGCGTCGTCGAGGATCAAAATCCTTGGATTCCTGATTACCGCCCTGGCAATCGCGGTGCGCTGCTTCTGGCCCCCCGAAAGGGTAATGCCGCGTTCGCCGACGATGGTGCGGTATTGTTCAGGAAAGGCCTCGATTTCTTCGGCGATGCTTGCAGCGTAGGCGGCCTGGCGGATATCCTCGTCGGTTGCACCCTGCGCTCCAAAGGCGATGTTCTCTCGGACGGTTTCGCTGAACAGAAATGTTTCCTGCGGAACGAATCCAATATTGCGCCGCAAAACTTCGAGCGGGTAATCGCGAATCGACCTTCGGTCCATCAGCACTGTGCCCGATGGCGCGTCGTAAACGCGTGCGATTAAGCTAACCAGCGTTGTCTTGCCTGAACCGGTAGGGCCCACAATAGCGAGGCTACTGCCTGCTGGAATATGTAGATTGATGTCATGTAATACCAGTGTGCCGTTATATGCGAAGTTGAGATCACGGAACTCGATATCGCCTTCGATCTGCGTGGTGGTCGGTAGATTCGCCGATGCGTCTTCAATCTCCGGTCTTTCTACCAATAGCTGGTTGATGCGCGCCATGGATGCGGTGCCGCGCTGGAAAATGTTGATCACCCATCCCAACGCGATGACTGGCCATGTGAGTTGCACCATGTAAGTGTTGAAGGCCACAAATCCACCAACTGTGATTCTTCCGTAAAGCACCTCGCGACCCCCAAGCCACAGCACCAGCACAATGGCGAGCCCAAGCATGACTTCGAGCGAAGGCCACAGCATTCCCATCAGGCGCACCAGTTTCAGGCTGCGGGCGATGTACTCTCTATTGGCAGTTTCAAATCCGGCAATCTCATATTCCTCCTGAACGTACGCTCGAATCAATCGGGCTCCCGAAAAGTTTTCCTGCGCACGCGCCGAAATATCGGAGAACATCGCCTGGATTCTTTCGAAGCGTTCGTGAATGCGCTTTCCGAAATATTGGATGGTGACGCTAACTACGGGCAGCGGCAGGAAGGCATACAACGTCAGTTTCGGACTGATGGATAGCATGAAAACAAGCGCACCGGCCGTAAAGACAATTGTGTTTGCGGAATACATGATCGCGGGGCCAAGCAACATGCGAACTGCATTGAGATCATTGGTTGCTCTGGCCATAATGTCGCCCGTGCGAGTTCGTTGATAGAAGGAATAGGAGAGACTCTCAAGATGCCGGAAAAAATCATTCCGCAGATCGAATTCGATCTCGCGAGAAACACCGATCAACACCCAGCGGGTTAGAAACTGAAAAATTCCCTTCAGCCCCGCAACTGCCAACAGCAAAAGAGCGTAAGTCAGCAGCTTATGTCTGGAAACTCCCGAGTGAAGGTCGTCTATGGCCCGGCGGATGACCAACGGAAATAAGATCCAAATCCCGTTGTTCAAGAGGACGCAAACGCCGCCCACGATGTAGCTCCCACGATATTTTTTTAGATATGGGAAGAGAGGACGGAGGCTATTGGGCAGCAGCATGTAATTCTAATTAGATCAAATTCTACCAGCGGGAGATGCAGTGTTTTGGAGCTTCGGAGGTATTCGCAGACATTTCTTGGCTATCGGGTTTAAGGATCAATCGTGGCGTTACCAGCAACAGCTTTAACAGGTTTTCCCAGGCTCAAAGTTTAATAAATTTCGACCTGTTGGAATCCCAGACCAGGAGGCGCAGCGACAGCAATCCCGATAATGGCTGTAGAAAGCCTCTTCTTCTGGTGAAGCTGATTTGCTGGCGGCCCCATTCCCACATGACTACTGTGCCGGAAAAGTTGACCTGAATTATCGTGCGGTCCACTTGGAGCGAGCTTACGCGAGCCTTTTTCCCCTATATCCATACCAAAATTAAAGCCACTGGCAAATGTTGCCGATAGGTTGATTGCGGGCAATCCTTGGCTGACACATTCGCACATGCGGTCGAGTCGTCGTACACGCGCCGCTGGTGGCGGTACAAAGTCAACGTCCCTATCAGGATAATTGTGGGCAATGTAACGAAAACTACGATTGTTTCCGGACGAGCATTCTCTCTCAGCGACGGAGGGATGGGGATGTTTGCGGGAACCGAATTGAATCCGGGCGATCAGCTGGCCGTGGAATTCACTCCTCCGTATTCCTCGCCCCCGATCAGAGTTCAAGGCAAGATTTGCAATCGCACCGGGTACAACTATGGCGTCGAATTTGTGACCGAAAGTAATAGCCAAAAGCAAGACGTTGCGACTCTCTGCCAGCATCTATCAAGCCTGGTAGCGACCTGCGCCGAAAATTTATAGCCTAATATACCCGCTCAGGAGACCGTGAACCGCACGGTTATTTGGGTCTCAACCTCCACTGGTTGTCCATTCAGCAGATACGGGCGGTAGCGCCATTGTTGAACGGCGTCCAACGCAGCTTTAACCAGCAGCGGATTGCCGCTGAGCGCGTGCAGGTTCTCGATGCGTCCGTCTTTGCCGATCACGGCTTGCAAAACTACTTCCCCTTGCACTCCCGCTGCCTGCGCAAGCCTTGGATAGAGGGGCTTTACATCCCGGATCAGTAAACCCTCTTCGACACCGCTAGATACCTTCCAACGTTTAACGGGCATTGTTTGGATGGTGGGCATAATTGATCTTCCTGTACGCAGGAACGCGGATATCCGAGGATCTCCGGTGCCGCTTCCTGCCGCCAGGTTGAGGTGAGGAGGATCTGAGCTTACGATTTCTGGGGAAGAAAAGTCATTAACCTGGGCGATCTCTGTTGGTACACTGCGCGGCACCTGAATGATTTCGGAAGGAGTCTCCGCGTGACGTTGGCGCTGAATGTTCGGCCTGGTGTCGGTTTGCACCGGACTTAGTGCGGGGTGTATCTCTACGATTTCTCTTAACGCGCGAAAAGGAAGCGCATCCGTGAATAACATTGGCGCGACAATGAGAGTCCCCACGAAAAAAGTCTGGATAGCAAGGGAGACGAGCGCCGTCAATCCTCGAGGGTAACGCCGGGTGCTGGAAGCAAAAAGACTATCTTCGAACATACGCCCTCCTGGACTCTGCTGAGTCCGAAACCGTGTCGTGGGAGCGGCCCACGTTGGCGCATGCGCTAATACAATAGACACCGAATCCAACAGAAACGGCCAGGAGTTGGGGGAATTGTTGTTTCGAGTTCACCTGCGGTGGGCGCGCTGCGCGCCAGACCCCACCCGCTACGCTCGCTCAGGACAGGCTCGCGACCGGCTCGGGAATGCGGGGCCTTTGGGGTACGGAGGGTTTCTCACAGCCAGCCTTTGGTTCGGGCGATCCTGGCGGCTTCTGTCCGATTGGCTGCGCCAAGCTTGCTGATTGCTTCTGACAAATAATTGCGAACCGTTCCTTCGGAAAGTCCCAGATCGTTGGCGATGTCGAGACTGGTAACTCCATCGCCAGCGAGACGAAGAACCTGGCGCTCGCGATCGGTCAGTGGATCGGGTTCGCCCCATGCTTCTGTGGCCAGTTCGGGATCAATCACCCTTAATCCTTGCTGGACACGCCGGACCGCTTCGGCAAGTTCTTCGGCCCGCATGTCTTTTAATAGATAGCCCGAAGCACCTGCATCTAGAGCTCGCCTCAGATAACCAGCGCGTGCAAACGTCGTCAAAATAATGACCCGGGTGCCTTTATGCAGCCGTTTCAATTCAACGGCAACATCAAGACCGGTCATCTCTGGCATCTCGATGTCGGTGATGAACACATCCGGTTTGTGAGCGAGAACAGCCTGCAAGGCTTCCTTTCCATTCTTCGCGCGAGCGACCACGTTAATGTCGCCTTCGATTTCGAGCAGAGCGGCCAGGGCGCCGAGAACCATACCTTGATCCTCGGCGATGACTACTCGAATCTGCTTGCGGCCGGCTTTAGCCGGATGATTGATGGCTGTGGGATTCAATGGGCGCCGTTCGCTTTCGATGGAGTCAGTGGAAATTGAATCATGAGCCGGGTTCCGGCGCGGGTTTCCCGGACAAGACTGCCGCCCAGAGCTTCGATTCGTTCGCGCATTCCGCGTAAGCCGTTGCCTTCAATCTGATGTCCGCCTGATCCATCATCCTGAATTTCCAGCAGGCAATTTCCATTTTCTGGGGCGAGGCGCAAATGACAATTGTGGGCCTTCGCATGGCGTACTACGTTCGTTACCGCTTCCCGCAGCACGAGCGCAACTACGCTCTCTTGAATCGGGGTGAGATGGACCTGCGCCTCCTCTGACTTTAGCGAAACCCCGGCCGTTTCGAGGGTTGCCTTAGCCTGCCTAATCTCGGCTTCAAGGCTATGGGCGCGATAGCCGCGGATAGTGCTGCGAACGTCTGCCAAAGCGGCGCGGGAAGTATTTTCAACATCCGCAATTTCTGATTTGGCGCGAGCGGGGTCACTGTCAATCAGCTTTCCCGCAAGTTCTGATTTCAGAATAATCACTGACAGTGTATGGCCGAGCACGTCGTGTAAGTCCCGCGCAATTCTTTCGCGTTCCGCAACCTTCGCAAGGTGTTCAATTTCCTCATGCGCCATGCGCAGCTTTTCATTGGCCCGATTCCTTTGGGCGAAGAAGATATTCGCTCCGCCTATAAACATGGAAAAGAAGCCCGACCAAAACAAGAAATACCACGGGGAATGTAGAATCCAGGTTTCTAGACCGGCTATCGCCAGGACCGCCAATAGAAGTTTGACAGCTGCCCATTCAGTGTCCACCGCGAAGGGTATGAAGGCTGCGGCATAAATGAAGAAGCAGGCCGCGCCGAGGTTATACGGCGCGAAGATGACTCCGAGAGTCAGAATGCCGCCAACGCACAGCAAGTTCCAAGGCCGCTTCAGCCAGAACATGCTGAAATAAAAAGCCAGGAATAGGGCCACGCCCACAATCGTCGCGATCCATTCCTTGCTTCCAGCGTGATCGGCGATCGGATGCTCAAGGAAAAAAATCAAGTACACGAGCCAGAGGTATATGACCCACCCAGGCTCGCCTTTGTTGGGAAGAAATGATCTCATATGCGCAACCCTAGGCTACCCCTTTTTGTTCTTTCAGTTAGTGGCTCTTCTGCTATTGAGGAACGCAATGAAGAGAGTCAATAACGCCGATAGAGGAAGCAGAACTATCAGCAAATCCAACCTTCCGAGGCTTGCCAGCAAAACTAGCGAAGCCACGCAAAGCGTCCATCCGAGAAGTTTATTTTTGTTTTGCATATTAGCTCCTGGAGGATCAAAAGCTCGGCTCTCAGCCATACGTCTTTCCTTCATCGCGATGGAACCCAAGCCGCGCTATTCCGAGGCAGAGAAGTGTGAATCCAGCAAGGAACTCCCAGTGAGTGGAATTCAGTCCGTGCCCGGAACCTCCCACAGTTTGTAAGGCTAGTTGGGCCAGGTGGTAAGGTGGCAAAACGGTGGCGAATTTTTGGAGAAACTTTGGCAGGAACGCGAGAGGAATCCAGAGGCCGGAAGCAAACGAAATAGGCAGATAAATTATATTCACCAGCGCCGGGGCGGAATTCGGGCCGGCGAAATATCCAATCGCCAGACCCATGGCGCAGAACGGAATCGCTCCCATAATCAAGACTGCTAGCAGCTTTAGGGCTGAAAGCAAGGCAATATGGACCCCACCAAATGCTATGCCCAAAATAAGAAGCAGCAAAACTATGATTGATCCAAAGATCATACTTGCCACCAACTTTGCGAAGAAGTATGCGAATGGCGGCATTGGGCTGGCACGCTTCACTTGCATCCATCCCAACCCGCGTTCCGAAGCTACGCCAACCCCATTCGCAAATAGGGAGGCACCCATCACTCCGAATGTCCCGTAGCTCGCGATCAGATACGTGCTCACGCTTACTTGTCCGATTGTGCCTTGCCGGTTCATTAGTAATCCAAACAGGACATAGAACATCACGGGAAAAAGTACGGTTGAGAACGAATAGACAGGGATGCGCAAGTATTTCAAAAACTCATACTTCGCCTCTTTCACATAAACGGCCAGATCATGGTTGAATCGCCGGGGCGAAACTACGGAAGTCAGTGCTGCCGAAGTAGTTGCCATTTCAGTTGCTCCCTAATGTTTCTGGTTGGGTGAGGTTGTGGTCTTCGGTAAGGGCGAGAAATGCCTCTTCCAGCCCAGCACTCGTGACCTCAATCCCCGAGATTGCTTGATCGGAGGCCAAGATCTGGCGAAGAACCGGCTCCGCCTCGGTCGCCTTGATTTGCAGTGCTTCCCTGTCCTGAAGGACCTCGACCACGCCCGGCATCCGCCGCACGGCATCAATCGAAAGACTCGTCACGCAACGAATTTGCTTGCCGGCACTTCGCGCTTTGATTTCCGATGGAGTGCCTTCAGCAGCAATCACACCTCGATTGATCACGATCACGCGCGTAGCCAAAGCGTCGGCCTCCTGAAGATAATGCGTTGTAAGCAGGACGGTCTTGCCCCTTGCCAACAGTTTGCGGATCTGCTCCCACAGCAGCCTCCGCGCTTCCACGTCGAGACCGACGGTTGGTTCGTCAAGAAATAAGAGATCGGGATTGCCGCAGATCGCCAGGGCAAACAGCACGCGCTGCCTCTGTCCCCCAGAAAGCTCGCCGAACTTGCGGTCTTTGATTGACTCAAGGCCGGCAATCGCCAAAGTTTCGGACATCGGCAATGGATTCAAATAGTACGAAGAGAAGAGGTCAATGTGTTCCCTTACGCGTAGCGTCTCGGGTACCTTTGCGACTTGCAGCATGGCGCCTGTCCGCATGCGAAACTCGGCCTCAACCGGGTTTCCTCCAAACACGCTCACATTGCCGGCTGTAGGTTTCGCCAGCCCTAGAAGCAGCTTAACCGCGGTGGTTTTGCCTGCGCCATTTGGCCCTAGCAAGGCGAGCAACTCGCCGGCATGAATAGCGAGATTCACGTTTCTTAACGCTTGCACCTCACCATAGTTCTTACTTATCCGATTCAGGGATGCTACGACGGGGCTCATGTTCCCGTTCCCCTTCTGTTCAGACTCCTGCAGGCTTCTCAGTACGGATGCGCTCATTCTGGAGTTCCTCGTCTGCCGGTCTTTGGCAGTGGACTCATGTTCAAACAATTGAGGTTGCAGTGCCAGTGGTTATCATCACCCGCTGATCGTGACAAATGTCACACAGGCGGGATTGCAGTTGCGTATGATGTCGAGACCGAAGTCTGGTATCCCGGGCATCTCTAAGAGAGGGTGTATCTTTTAAGTGCCGTCCGGGTGGCGCACACCCAAGACCATGGCGAGTAAGAAATTATCTAAAATTCGGGCTGGAATAGATGTTGGGAGCCTCACTGATGTTGGCTGCCATCGAGAAAATAACGAGGATCGCTACGAGTATTGGGAGCCAGCCAGCGATGCGGAATTCGTACGCAAAGGGCGGCTAGCGATTGTCGCCGATGGCATGGGTGGGTATGAGGGTGGACAAGAAGCCAGCCGTATCGCCGTTGAGACGGTCAAGCAGACATATTCGGGCGACCCTTCTGACCCGCAATCACTTCTAAATGCCGGAATACTGACTGCACACCAACAAATCCTGCAATACGCAAGTGAACATCCTGCTCTGTCGGGAATGGGAACTACGTGCACTGCGATTGCGGTGATCGGCGCCCATCTTCATTACGCGCATGTGGGGGATAGCCGTCTATATCTAATCCGCGGAGGAAAAATTTCTCGAATTACGCGGGATCACTCGTACGTGAACCGGCTCGTCGAAACCGGGCTTATCAGTTCGCAAGAAGCAGAAAATCACCCACATCGCAATATTCTGACGGCGGCCGTAGGTGCCGGAACCGAAATCAATCCTGAATACCCGGCGAATCCGGTACTTCTCGCCTGCGACGACATTCTCCTACTTTGCACCGATGGCCTATGGGGCGTAATGACTGACGAGGAAATCCAGAAGGCAGCGAGCGAAAAGCCGCCGCAACCCGCTTGCGAGAGCCTAGTGCGACTCGCTAAAGAGCGCGGAGGGCCGGACAACATAACTTTGATGATTCTTCGAATCAAAGACCAGCGTTAGGTTCCCCTGATCGCTGAAGACGATGCCAAAATAAAAAAGCCAGAGTCCGAAGATCTCTGGCTCCTTAACTAAACGCGACCTTAAGAAAACACGGTTATTGGGGTGGTGCGGTCGAGGTGCCGGTGCCGCTTGAACCTGAAGATCCCATTCCGCTCTTGCTACCTTTTCCCATGCTGCAAGTGTCTGAGATCATGTCTACGCTGGTGACGTTAAACGATTTTCCGCTTGCCGATGCACTTCCCGAAGAAGTGTTCGACATACCGGACGTTCCGCCTTCCCACATTCCGTGGACGGTTACTTCATGTCCCACATGCGCTGAAACGTCCTGGCCGGTGAGCATCAGATCTTTGCCGTGCTTTGTTTGCAGCATATACTGGCCGCCCTGCGACTGAATGCAGCCCTTCATTTTCTTCTCGGTCTTCATGTTCCCCGTCGAGTTGGTGGAGTTGTCTCCCGCCATAGTCCCACCCGGATTAGTTCCCTGGCTCATGGAAGGCGAAGAGCTTTGCGTCCCTTGGCTTCCCTGCGAAGGCGTCTCGGTGGGCGCACTGGTTTGGGCGACCGCGGCCGCCATAAAAAACACAAAGATGGTACACATACACATCAAACTTTTCTTCATTTGGTCATCTCCTGAATTTTGATAGATGGTTCTCGCTATTCGATTCCGCGGACGAAGTGGAAGAAAGGTTCATTTCCTGGACGAACTCGAAACTCACAGTGGCCAGACAGTGATGGTGTCGCCCTAATGCCAGAGTCACCACGTAATTCAACTTATACTTCCATTGATTGCAGGACAATGAAGGCAACTGTGTATGAGCTATCTTGAAATGCTGTAGCGGATTAGGTCCCGCACTTAAACCCTATCGCCGGACAGGGAGAGAAAACTCAGCTCGCTTTTTCCCGTTCAAACTGTTTTTCAAAGTGAGAAATCGTTTCAATCAATGTTTTCATGTCCTCAGCGTGCTCCTCCTCTTTCGCTAGAATTTCTTCCATCACCCGGCGGCTGGTTGGGTCCTTATCTCCCAGGTAGCGAATGATCTCGCTATAGGATTCAATCGCGATCCGTTCCGCAACCAGGTCTTCCTGAATCATATCCACGAGACTGGTTCCTTCCACGTATTGGGAATGGCTGCGAGCCAGCAAGGTGGCGGGATTGAAATCAGGTTCCCCATCTAGCTGCGTGATTCGTTCTGCGAGCTTATCGGCGTGTTCTTGCTCCTCTTGAGCATGCTCCAGGAATTCTTGTGCCACGGCTAAGGCGTGAATACCGGACGCCATGTAATGGTGCCTTTTGTATCGAAGCACGCAGACTAATTCTGTGGCCAGCGCGTCGTTCAGAACCCGCACCACGGTTTCCCGGTCGGCGCGATAGCTCTCTGTAACGGCCCCATCTTCGATATGTTGCCGCGCCCGCTTTCGAATTGCTTCGAGGTCGGAAATGAACTGTCCCCGGTTGCTGTTCTTCTGTGGGGTATCGCTCATAGAGTCCCTTTCTAAGCTAATGCACAGAATTTTCGTCTGCTGAATTGCGGATCGCGTGACGATAGCTAATAGTTAAATTCGCCCCATCAAGACAAGGATGAGCAGAATAACCACCACGAGTCCCAGTCCGCCACTGGGGTAGTATCCCCAACCTGTGCTGTATGGCCAGGTTGGCAAGGCGCCGACAAGAAGCAGAATTAAAACGATCAGAAGTATAGTGCCCATGTTAAATGTCTCCGGTTTATAGAAGTCACTGGCGGGCGCTGCCAGTGCGATCAAAACTCTCCGGGTGCCAGTCAGGTTTGGTGCGCATCCCACCGGTAAACAAAGCCCAGAATTTCTGAAGCCTCATCGGGAAGCACATTACAACACGAGCCTTAGCTCACCAATAAGGTTAAATGTGTAGGTGCCTGCGAAACTCAATGTAGCGAACGGCGGATCTGTGTCTAGAGAATTTGACTTAGGGCCAGAACCAAATACAACTTTCGATTGCGCTGAGCCGAAATGTCTTGAACTTGTCCGATAACTTCAAACCATCGGAAACCCTTGACTTGAATCTTGCAAGTCAAGCGTTGTTGGTTTTTCTTTCCTGCGTCCGCTCTCGTCCAGTAGCGGGTATTCTGATGAACCTATTCGCTAGCCGGAGCATTCTCACCACGCGATAGAACGGAAAAAGCCAGGCTGGCAAGGACACCACCGACCATTCACCAGTACCCGGAGTCAACAGCAGGCGCCATAAGAATCGCGCACGGTCTCGCCAGCGTTCCCTGAGAGCGAGCATCAGCCGAAAATAAGAAACTGATTCGGTATTCACCTGCTCACTGTCGTGAATAATCGCCCGAATTCGCGAAGTTAGATGGCTGATGCCGGATTCGGGATCCAATCGCTTCGGATCGGCCAACGGGAATGGATTCCCAAGCAGGGAATGAGCGAGAGCGAGGTTCACATTCAGTATCCGGCGTATTCCTAGCTGATTTGCCTGTTCGTGCACGCTCTCCCAGTTTATTGGCTGCGACTGGATAAGCTGAGAGATATCCCATACGAGTGACAATTCTGACCAGGCATGTTTGGCGGCGTGGACGCACAATACCAGGAGCAAATCGTCCGGGCACAGAGTCCGCACCGGTTGGCCGCCGATTTCAATCGTGATTGCCCTAGAAAAGAATCCGGCGACATCGAAATCAATCGAGTAAAAGCGGGGAAGCACGCGCCATTTCAGTTCCAGAACATTCTGCGCGTCTGGCAAATCGAACGCATACTCGTATCCGGACCGGATAAAACTTTGTTCCTGGCGACCTGTGAGTGAACATTGTGGCGTGTATCCCAGTTCAGCGAGCGCGGCTTTGCTCTTCTGCACAGTCGAGGGATGGACCAACAAATCAATATCGGCAAATTGCCGCCCGGTGACATCGCTATTAAGGATGGTCGCCAGGGCTGGGCCTTTGTAGACGAGCACTGGAATTCCGCGAGATTCAAAATGTTTTAACGCTCGGACCAAATCATGGGTCAGGCGGAGCGTTTGGCGGGCATTGGCCTGATAACAGTGGTGAAGCTTCTCCAGAGGTTCAGCAGGAACAATATCGGCAATGCGGCGAAGAGTGGTGTAAACCTGGGGAATGAGGCGATGGTGTTCGGTAATCCGCACCAGGGTTTGCCAATCCAAATTATCGCCAACGAATTCTCGAATATCTTCGACTCGCGAGCCGCGATTACATGCGGCACACAAGAGGAGAAAATTAAATTCGCGATTGAATTGCCCGGGATGCCGCCTTGCGGTTGTTTGGGGAAGGGAACTAGGCGTACTCAAGGAAGATGCGGTGAGAACCGGCGGGTGAATCGCGGGTGCGCCGGTCTCAAGATTCATTGATAGCGTTCTCGCATTAACTCTGCGATTGCCTCGTATGCTTTTGCCAAAGTTTTTTCGTCGGGGAGGAATACGATTCGAAAATGTTTTGTGCCTGGCTTCTGGCCGAAGCCGGAACCGTGGACGACCATAACATGTTTCTTGCGAATTAATTCTTTGACGAAGACCTCGTCGTCCTCCGGAATTTCCAGTTTAGGAAACGCGTAGAACGCCCCTCGTGGCGCGACGCAACTTATTCCAGGAATCGCATTGCAGGATTTGACGGTGAGATTACGGCGCGTGCGCAGTTTATCGCAGACTTCGACCAAGTGATCCTGTGGCCCATTCAATGCCGCGGGAATTGCATATTGCTCGGGATGATTTGCGCACAGCCGAGCCCGTAACAACCGGTGGACACCTTCGGTGTAAGGCTTCACGGCGGCCGCATTTCCGCTGACTATTCCCCACCCGACGCGCCATCCAGGAACGAGATAATTTTTGGAAAGGCCGCCGAACGTTACTACCGGAACGTCGGGAGCGACGGCAGCCATGGAGATGTGCTCGTCGTCGTCCAACATCAGCTTGTCATAAATTTCGTCCGAAAAAATTACCAGGTTATGCTGACGCGCGAGTTCGGCAATTTGCTCCAGCATTTTTCTCGAGCAGACGGAGCCCGTGGGATTATTCGGATTGATGATTACTATTCCGCGCGTGCGCGATGTGATTTTGCGCTTGATGTCGTCGAGCTCCGGCTGCCAGGCATCGTCCTCGTTGAGGAAGTATGCGTTGAGGCCGATCTCCAACTTGCACAGCACAGCGGAGTACAACGGGTAATCCGGACACGGCGTAAGAATGTCTTCACCTGGGTTCAGCAGCGCGGTAAGACAAACGTCTACGGCCTCGCTTGCGCCCGACGTGACGAAGACGTCTTGAACCGTAGTGAGTCCCTTGCGTGCCGCTTCCTCACGAATAGCTTCTAAGGCCGACGGGATTCCGGGCGATGGCGCGTATCCGTTCTTGCCATCGCGCATGGCTTTATAGGCTGCCTCGATAACATGCGCGGGAGTTTCGAAGTCGAAGTTGAGAGGGTCGCCGACGTTCAGCGGCAGGACTTTGTGACCCTGCTTGATAACTTCGTCGGCGACGCAGGCGAGATCGCGGATGGCGTACCGGACGTTGTCGAGACGGGAGGCGGCGGCAATTTCACGAGATTGGGTTATCGGCATAGATGTCAACGTCCTCTGCTCAATGGAGCGTCGGGCGTCTTCGCCCGACATGACGGGCGGGGACGCCCGTCTCTCCATTAGACTCTCTTATTCTCCCCGATCAATCTGCGCTCTTTGCAGCCGATCGGAATAATCCACGTACACGGCTTTCCACTCGCTGTAAAAATCAATCGCACCGATTCCGCCTTCGCGGTGGCCGTTGCCTGTGGCCTTGACGCCGCCGAAGGGTAGATGAACCTCTGCGCCAATGGTCGGGGCATTGATGTATGTGATTCCAGCGTACAGATCGCGCATGGCGACGAAGGCTTTGTTAACGTCTTTGGTGTAGATCGAAGACGACAGTCCGTAGTCAATATTGTTGGCAATATGGATGGCGTCGTCGAGACCTTCACAGGGAATGATCGAAACGACGGGGCCGAAGATTTCTTCCTGCGCGATGCGCATCTTGGGATCAACGTCAACAAAGACTGTCGGCTCGACGAACCATCCGTATTGAAAGTCGCCTTGCGTTACGCGATTGCCGCCGCATTTGATTTTGGCGCCTTCTCCGCGTCCAATTTCGATGTACTTGAGGTCGCGGTTCATCTGCGATTCGTTGATGGCCGGACCCATCTCGCTGGTTTCGTCCAATCCATTCCCGACTTTTAACCTGCTGGCGCGTTCCACGTAGCGGTCTACGAAGTGGTTATAAACACCCTTCTGCACGATGATGCGGCTGGTCGCGGTGCAGCGCTGGCCGGTCGTGCCGAAGCCTCCCCATAATCCGCCCTCGATGGCGAGGTCGAGATTGGCGTCCTCAAGCACGATCATGGGATTCTTGCCGCCGAGTTCAAGCGAACAATGTTTGAAAGTCTGAGCGGCGGTGATGCCGACGGTGCGCCCAACTGCGGACGATCCTGTAAAAGATATGGCACGGACTTCAGGATTATCAAGCAGCGGCGCGCCAGCTTCCGGACCGAATCCGGTGACAATGTTGACCACGCCCTTTGGAAGTCCAGCATCAGTGAGCGCGCGCACCAGATTGAATGTTGAGAGCGGAGTATCCTGCGCCGGCTTAATCACGCAAGTATTGCCGCACACCAGCGCGGGCACCAGCTTCCACGACGGAATCGCCATGGGAAAATTCCACGGCGCAATCATTCCGCAGACGCCCAGCGGCTGGCGGATCGCCATAGCAAATTTGTTGGGCAGCTCGGAAGGAGTAGTGGGGCCGAACATGCGGCGTCCTTCACCGGCCATGTAATAGGCGGTGTCCACGGCTTCCTGCACGTCGCCGCGAGTTTCTTTCAGCACCTTGCCCATCTCGCGGGTCATGTCTCGAGCGTACTCTTCCTTGCGCTCCAGCAGGATTTCTGCGGCGCGGTAGATGATTTCTGCACGGCGCGGAGCCGGAACTAGTCGCCACTTCTTGAACGCGTTTTTCGCGGCTTCGACGGCGGTGTCGGTATCCTTTTTCCCCGACTTCTGGAAGATGCCCACCAAGTCGCGGTTGTCAGCGGGATTACGGTTCTCAAAAGTCTCTCCAGTCGCGGATTCAACCCACTCGCCATCAATAAAGTTCCGATAAACTTTCGAGCGGGATGCGGTTCCGGCGAAAACGGGAGAGGTCAAAGTATCCACTGCCATGATTACTCCTGAAGATTTGCTGATCTGTACATGCTACAGGCGAAAGGCGAGTACCGGCAAGAACGCAGAATCGGCTCTCCCGCTCCGATCAGCCTGTTATCCCTGTGCGCGGGAGCCCCCGCCCACGCTTCTTACATTTTGAGCGATCACCCTTCCATGCAGCTAGGTGTCCACATTCCGCGCGCTCTTCACGGGATGGGGGTGGAGAACTACCGACTCACTCACTTGAGGAGCTTTCGGCGCCCATTGGACAAGCTAGCTCGATTGCTCAAGGCAGGCTGGCCATAACCACGATTCAAAATGGGAATTGTGATCAGGCACTTTCCGTTTTGAACCTCAAATTAGGATAGTTTGGAAATCAAATGGGCGGTCTTCTTGGCCCAAAATAAATTAAAAACGGATCTGTTCCGTTCTGAAATTCAGGCCGCATGAACGAGCATATCCAGCCGATTTTTCAGTGCTTATTGTTAGCGCTCCTCACGTTCATTAGGCCACTTTAAGGACCGTGCGGCATAAATTAAGGCACGACGTAACTGTCGGAACAGTCTCTCGATAAGGCTTACCGCGACCGCGAGCGCATCAAAATCATCTTAACGAAAAGACAACTTCGTGCGATTCTCCGCGCAATCCCACCGTTTGGTCTGGGGATTGCACCTTCCACATTGAATATCAGCACTTCATAGACAGATGTCTAAATACAAATCCTGCGCCGTCTTTTTGCGCAAGAAAAGGATTCATAGATGAAATCGTCGATATTTTTACCCAAGCTTGCAATTAAAGCCATTGCTCTCATTGTGGCTCCTCTCTTAACCATGCTGGCAAAGGCGCTTTCGGTGAAGCTTATTCCTGAGTTTATTTTTCTGATCCTATTCGTCGCCTTCCCCGTCGCTATCGTCCTTGTGCCATTGCTGCGGATTCAGCGGCAGAATGAAACCTCCCGAAAGGTAATTGAGTGCGAAATGTCGCGGCAAGACCTTTGGTCCCGACTAACTTTTCAAGGTCCTTTCGCAGATCAAATTCGCAACGACGAGCAAGAAAGAATGCTCTACGGAGAATCCATCGTGCGCAAGCTGGACGCGCTCGCGGAACATCATCGCAAGTTCGTGGACGAACCCTATTGCTCCAGATACATTGGCGCCCTGGCATTTTACGCCAATGAAAAACGCGCCAATGTCCCATGGGAAGTGTTTCGCGACGCGTTAGCGGCAAACTTCAAAGACCTAATTCTCCTGGGAAAGATCATGCCGCACGTGATCAACGATCATTACAAAGGCAAATTTGAGGATTTGCTTGACGCAGCTCGCCGCAAAGACGCAGAGGTCGGATGAAATTACGGGTTTTAACGTTAAGGCGGGAGCAAGTACTATTTACGTGTCACCCTAAAGTAACAAAGCTAACCGGAATCGGTCGTTGACCCGTCAAAAGTCCGGGGAGTAGGATTTGCTAGCGAACGTTGCGGTGGTATGGTAAGTACGAGAAAACATGGAGATTCGAAAGCTTTTTGTCTTCATCGGCTTGGTTTGCGCACTCGTTCTTGCTAACGCAGGGTGTTCCCATCGGCAGGTGACGGCTCAACCACCGGTAGAACGAAATCCACACCCGATCACTTCCCAAGTTCCCCCAGCACCGAAAGCCAGCCCTCCAGAATCGAAACCAGCGCCAGCGATTGTGCCCCCCGCCCCGGTTGCAAAACCTGATCCTGTTGCAGATGTGATTGCAGCGTCGGAGAAGGAATACGCGGCCGGGCAGGAAAACGTCAAGGCTGGGAATGCGGATGCCGCCAAGGCGAATTTTGATCGCGCACTCACAATTTTGGCGGAAAGTGCCCAGCAAGAGGACGAGGTGCAACCCGATCCACGGTTGCAGGAAGAGTCTGTTCGCATTCACCAGGCGCTGAACGATTTGAACTTGCAGACAGCGAAGCCGGCGGAAGCCGCTCCCGAACAGAAGGCTGAGCCTGCGCCCATTGATGAGGCGAATGAAGTAACGCCTCCGGTAGATCCCAACATTAAGGCTCAGGCCGCAGCCGAAATTAAAGCCACCCATTCAGATTTGCCGTTAATGCTCACTGACCCAGTGGCGGGCTATATCAACTATTTTTCGAATCGGGGTCGCGGAACGCTCGAACATGCTCTGGTCCGCAGTGGGCGGTATCAGGAGATGATCCGCAAGACATTGAAGGACGAAGGGGTACCGCAGGATCTGATTTATCTGGCACAGGCGGAATCGGGATTCCATCCCCTGGCACTTTCGCGAGTAGGGGCTCGTGGCATCTGGCAGTTCATGGCGTCGCGCGGAAAGGGATACGGGTTGGAGCGCAACATGTGGGTGGATGATCGGCAGGATCCAGAGAAAGCCACCCGAGCCGCTGCGCGTCACCTGAAAGACCTTTATAACCAGTTCGGCGACTGGTATCTAGCTATGGCCGCTTACAATTCGGGTCCTGGAACCGTGCAAAGTGCGGTGAAGAGGACGGGTTATGCGGATTTCTGGGAACTATACAAAAGAAATGTCTTGCCGAAGGAGACTCGGAACTACGTACCAATCATTCTTGCCGAAACGATCATGGCTAAGAACCCGTCTCAGTACGGGTTGGAGGGGCTGATTCCCGACAAGCCCGTCCCGTACGATACGGTCAAGGTTAACTATGCGGTTGATCTGCGATTAGTAGCGGAGTGCGTGGACGTTCCGGCGACAGTCCTTGAGGATTTAAACCCCAGCCTGATTCGATTGGTGACGCCAAGGGATCAGGAATTTACACTCAAGCTGCCGGTTGGCACCGAATCCCAATATCTCGATGGGATAAGCGCCATTCCGAAAGACATGCGGGTATGGTGGCGCTATCACACGGTGGGGCCGGGAGAGGACTTGCTCTCGATTGCGCGCATGTATCACACCACGGGCCGTGCGATTGCGAAGGCGAATAATCTGGACAGCGGCGAGAACGTCACAGCCGAAGCGAAACTGATTATTCCGATTACCCCGGGGCGGCATGCTGCTGGAGAGGGTGTGCAAGCATACGCGAAACACCTCACTGTTTACAGAGTTCGGAGAGGCGACACGGTACAGTCGGTGGCCGATAATTTTGGCCTTTCACCGACGATTGTGCGGCGCTGGAACCGGCTAAGGGGCAACGGCCTTCAGGGCCGCCGGATTTTGTATGTACACTTGCCGGTCAGTCCGAGCCCGGTGGAAACGAGTTCGAAGTCTATGAATCGTAAGACATTATCAAGAGCAGTGAAGGTCCGTCAAGTGCGGCATGCAGTGAAGCCGGGGGAAACACTTTACTCCATCGCCAATTCCTACAACACGACCGTGGAAGCTATTAAAGAGAGCAATCGAAATGTGGCAACGCTGCGACCGGGAATGATTCTTCTGATCCGACGCAACGATTGAGTTTTGTCGCGGCCCATCTGGTATTAAACAACTCTTTTCTTCCGGGACGATTCCAAAGGTGAACAAACGTTTTGTGCGGACAGTTCGCGATGAAGGAACTGGTTCGAATGCAGATTGATGAACATGCTATAATCGCGCGCCGTTCAAGTTTTTGGTTGTCTTTTTATTTTCAGTAGCGCAATGTAATTGTTTGCGCAGCCCCGGCGCCGCAGAGCAGCCGGAAATCAGGAGGAGAAATGACTTTGGAAGAGAAATTCTATATGCGCGATGACGAAGGCGACGAATTCAGTGAACCCGGCTCCTACGGCGATACGATAGAAGAAGAGGACTACGAAGAAGAGGAGGAAGAGGAAGAAGCGGAGGTATCGTCTGGCAGCGGATCGGAGTTAGAACCTGCTTCATCGGGATCAACCACATCAAGGTCGGGCGGAGGGTCAGGAGATGGAGGTTCGTCGAGGCCTTCTTCGCCTGGGAAGAAACCAAGCGGCGGCGGCAGGTCGTCGGGGAAGAAATCGGGCGGAGGAGGCGGGTCTTCGCGGTCGAAGGCCAAGAAGCCGGCGAAGAAATCCGCAAAGAAATCAGCTAAGAAGTCTTCGGCGAAAAAAGCTACAAAGAAGAGTTCCGGGAAGAAATCGAGTGGCGGGTCATCGAAGCGGTCCTCGAAGAAAAAAGCTACGAAAAGGAAGTCTGTGGGGAAAAAGGGCGGACGCCGCAGGTAAGAATGCGATCAGTAGAGTTCAGGAGTCAGGGCCGCAGCGTCAGTTGCGGCCTTTTCTCTTTAGGCATTGGCGGGAAGATTTGGGAAGTATTTTTCGGTATCACGCGATTTCGGACCAGATCAAACCGTAGTTCGGCGCTGCGCGATCTGCATTATTTCCCGGATTGAATTGCGGCCAGGCATTTCCCGTAAAGCTCAAGCAGATGACCGGCGTATTCTTCCGGCTTAGCGGCAGCGCCGGTACCCTGAAAGCCCACCCCCGAAGACGTGGTGCGGCCGTATCCTGTCGTCATCGCGATGAACTTCATGAGGTCGAGCGCGATATCTTCGTTGCGGCGGGAGCCTGCGGTAATGCCGGGTACTTGGTCCATAGAGTCCTCCATCCTAATTAAAAGAATACTGGAATCATGTGATGCAGGCCAGGCCGGTTTCTTCGACGGACGATACTGGCTAGTGCTACGATTTGCGCGAAACCTCACTCATGAGGGAAAGAAGGTTTTGTTCGCTGTCGTGAAAATGAGTCATCCAAAGATCGTGGCCGGGCATCTTCGCTATCAAATGAGGTGAGTCTTCGAACGTGACGTTTTTATCGAGGAGCTGACGGTGTGCGCGGTTAATATCCGGGACGGCAAAGTATAGGATCGAACTGGGATGATCGAGTGCGGGGGTTTCCGGGCGGGTAAGCATCAGACGCACGCCGCCACAATCGAAAAAGGCCATAGCTCCGGTAGCGAATAAAAATTGCAAGCCAAGGGTGTCGCGGTAAAAGCCAGTGGCGCGCACCAGATCATGTACATTGATGGCAATCTGTATTATTCGTGAAATTCCAAGGGTTGAAGACGGCATGCAATCATCTCCTAGTTTTAATATAGTTAGCATAGCTAACTATAATTTAAAAGAAAATGCAAGGACAAAAACAACAGCAGATTAAGGCTCGCGAAGACCTGGCTGACCGGATGCACTCAGCAGCCATTCACCTTCTGCGCAGGGTGCGCAAGCAGGACGCAACGATGGCGCAGGCACCGGCCCGTCTCTCAGCATTATCAGTACTCGTGTTTGCAGGGACGATGACGATCGGAGAGTTGGCTTCGGCCGAGCAGGTGAAACCGCCAACCATGAGCCGTATTGTGGCCGGATTAGAGCGCGCCCGATTGGTGAAGCGGGTGAGAGATGCTATGGATGGGCGACGAGTTCAACTCTTGGCTACTCCAAAGGGGGCGAAGCTGATGAGGCAAGGACGCCGCCGCAGGATTACGTATCTCGCCAGCCAACTCAAGATGCTGACGCGAGACGAAATGGCAATTCTTGATGAGAGTGCGGGGATATTGCAAAGAGTCCTGCAAAGTTGGACATGAAGAAGGCCGCGCCTTTCAGGTTTCAATGCCTACGTGACAGACCCGCCCAATCAGGTAATCGGCGGCTTTTTCCCCTTCCTCCATCGCAATGATTTCCACCGGGTAGGCAGTGTTGTGTGGGCGCAAAACCAAGTGGTTGCCGGCTAATTCAACGTACTTAAGAGAGCAAGTCTGCAACTTATTTACGGCATACATGTTGGTCTCGCCCTTGCGATATGCCTTGAGAGAGTTGTAGTGGCGATCAATCAGAACCGTCGCCCCGGGAAGGAGCCGCGGGTACATGCTCATGCCTTCGCGGGCGTTGGCGCGAATCAAAACGAAGCGTTCCCAATCCTCACGCGATCCCTCCTTTTGGGGTCGAAGGGTTTCCATGAATCTCTTTTTAAACTTAAGCATGTCTTTCACGTGCCGGCTCATGAGGAGAGGGGAAGAGGCGGCGACATCGTCGTCCACGAGAAGGACGTTTTCGAACTCGTCGTCGCTGGGAGGCAGGATACTGGCGCGTTTATTGATTTCAGCAGGATCAAGTAGATCGAGTACGGAGAGCCGCTGCACGTTCATTACCTTGTCCATGCCATCAATACTCAGCCCACGCTTGCGGTTGAGGAAGTTGGAGATGTGCGCCTGTTTGAATCCCGTTTGCTGCGCCAGCCCAAGGCCGGTGAGATTGCCTTCTTCAATGCGGGACCACAGGGTTTTGCGGAGATTGTCCTGAAGAACTTTGAACTTCATGGAGGGAGTATAGACCTGTATATAGCGGCGTGCTATTGCATAAAAAGGCACAACATCTGTGAGAAACACGTCACGATTGGTGACATTCCTCGGAACGCGGCTTCCGGCAAGGGATACGGCTTTAGCTGGAGGCGATGTTTTCCACAGGTAAAGTGCAATTTCATGCTATAGCAATCCGCTAAGTAAAACACAAACGTAACATCTTGAAGGAAATAGAAATGTTGACACGACTATTCACTTGACACAAATAGAATACTTCGCTAAACTCGGTTCATGAACATCCGAGAAGCCCATGAGAAGTTCGCATCCGACGAACAATGCCTCAAGTACATTCAAGAGATGCGCTGGCCCGATGGCATTGTGCGGTGTCCGAAGTGCGGAGCCAAGGAAGTTAAGCGCGTAGATCGAAAGGCAGACTCTAAGAATCGGCGCAACTGGTTCTATCTCTGCTTAGAAAAGACCTGCCATAACCAGTTCACTCCGACATCTGGCACGATCTTCCATAAGTCGCATCTGCCGTTAATAGTGTGGTTCCAAGCCATCACGCTCGTACTCAATGCGAAGAAGGGAATCTCCGCTCTGCAATTACAGCGCGATCTGGGTATCGGCGGATATAAAACCGCATGGTATTTGAATCATCGTATCCGCGAAGTCATGGCAGAAGGCCCGATAGCGAAACTAGGCGGCATCGTAGAGATTGACGAAACTTACGTTGGCGGAAAGCAGCGCGGCCATGTTGGGAAGCGCAAGAACAAAGACGTTGTAATCGGCATGCGTCAACGTGGCGGCCCACTGCGCTTAGTGATGGCAGAGGACAACAAAGCTGGCACCGTTTTAGACATCATCTACGGCAACGTGGATAAGGGCGTCGAACAGATCATGACGGACGAAAGCAACATCTACGATTTCAAGCTCACGCAATATCACCGCGCGAAGCATCGCCGCATCAAGCACAAGAGCAAGGTTTACGTGAAGGGCGACGTGCATACGAACACCGTGGAATCGGCCTTCTCGCTATTCAAGCGCGGCGTGATAGGGAGCTTCCACTCAATTTCAATAAAGCATTTGCAGCGTTATCTGGATGAGTTTTCGTACAGGTTCAATCGTCGGGCAGACGATCATGCGTTCATGGAAACAGTACGCCGCTTGGCAGGATTTGCGCCGCTGACGTTTAGCGCGTTGACTTCCGAGAAGGCTTAGAGACTTTCTTCTTCGCCTTTATCTCAGAGGTTTTCTGAGGCTCTTTATTGAGCATGCGCCGTAGCACTTCATCGAATTGTCCCTTATCGGTTTTCATTCTCTCAGTTTATCAGGGGGAGGCAGAGAGGATTTTATGCGGCCAGATTGGATTTGGATTTCAGCGTTACCTTGGCATAGGCACCTAACTTGTCGGCATATTCCAGCAACTTTTTGATTCCGAGAACATGCAATTTCCCTCTCATTAGCTCGCTGACTCTCGGCTGTGGAATGTCTAGGCAGTGTTCCAAATCGCTGGGGCTGTATCCGTGTTTGCGAATTAGTTTCAGTATTCCTAAGTGAAGCTCCGCTTTTAGTTTCAGTTCGAGGGCTGTTTCTTGATCAAAGCCCAAATCATCTAGAACGCTGCCTGTCGTTACGTGTTGCTTTTGCATTTCGTCCCTCCCGAATCAGCCGTTGGTTTAAGCTCGCCAATCGCGTTTGGATCGTCCTTAGATCTCTTTTTTCTATGCGATTGGACTGCTTCTCGAAACAGTGGAGTACGTGGATTGTGTCGTTGATGCGCTTGAGATAAATAACCCGATACCATGCGCTGTCATCGTCGTCCCGTAATTCGACCACATCTGGGACTCCAGGCACTGGGGAAGAATCTGGGGGACGCTCCCCTTTTTGAACAAGCCAAAGATAGTACCCTAGGGTCTTTCTCGGCCCATCCGGGAAGCCGCACATCGTCTCGCGCGTCCTTGGCTCCCATTTGATTTGAGCAAGCTTTTCATCATGTGGTTTGCTTGCTGGAGGAACATTATCAGGCTTCGTTTTATTTGTATACAAATTTTTTGTATATTCCATAAACCTCAGTAACCACGACAATTATTACTATGTTCCACTTTTCAACATCTATATAATGAAATGGCGGGTGCGGGGAACGATCCCGCAAAGCGTCGAAGACGCGGACAGAGTATAAGTCTGCTGCCTTACCAATTCGGCACAACCCGCCACAAAAAGAACGATCACCACGGCTCTAAACCAGCTTCCCCGCGAAGGACTACTGGTTTAGGGCCTTTGCATTATCGCCCGAATCCACGGTGAGTGCTGCGATGGAATCAGGCTATAGCTATTCTGTGCATAGAAGGTCTCCAAAAAATCACTGCTCCTTGTATTCCAGAGCAAGCACATTGTGTAGAGTTTCGGTCCATTGCTCTCGCCGCTCTTTCGGCCATACACTTCCCGGCTTCGGCAGTCTTTGAAATAGGCCCCATAGCAACATGCTATTTTGCGCCTCGATGCGTTCCGAATTTATCGGCGGCGTAGGGACCGAGGGTTTTGTGGCCGGGGTTGATGGTTGACCTGACTCTTGCCTTCGCGAGGACTTTTTAATGAAACCATTTCGTGGCTTTTTCTGTTTGATGTATGGCGACACAGTAATCCCGGCATCTTGTGCGGCATCCTTAAAGAAGGCGATGCAGCGATTCACGGTCTCGCCAGTTGCACTGGTATTAGCCTCGATTGCCTCGCGTAGCTGGGAGGCTGTGGCACTCGCTAGATTGAACCCGTCCCCGAAGAGGTATGGATATGCCCTGTGAAGAATCGCATCTAGTGCCAGTTTGCGATCTTCTCCCTCTGAAGAGACGAAGCGTTTCATTGAATCGAGTGGCAAATTGTTTTCGGAAATAAATCCTAGGTACTTGAGAGCTGTCGTAACCTGAGATTGTGCTGCTCCTGACATGCTTCCCATCAGGTCGCGGTCAATCCTTCCCGGCACCCCTTGCTTGAATTTGTCCACGAAGTTCCTAAAGGTCTTATAGGCGACGTAGGGCGGGGTCGGAGCTTTCTTTTCAGATTCCATATATGAGTTCCTCGTCTATAGCGTATTACAAGTATACTATATTACGCCGTAACAATAGCGCAATACGCTATCCGACTTTATTTGACGCTGGAACATGAATATCTTTAAACTTGTTCAATGAAGGGACAACTTGTTGTAGCTAAAGAGTTTAACGGAGATTTAATAATACGGCGGCTGTGGGAGATTTCCACATCGTCTGTATTTATCCACAGCGAAGAGGAGTGGGTAAAGCGCATGAATGGCGAAAAGAGCCTTGATCCTGTGCCTTTTCCTCTTGGTGATGTATTTGTGTACGATGATTACGCTAAACGAGAGCTTGAACAGACAGCTCCTGCTTCGACAAATCTTCGCCCTGTCACGGCGCTGATAGAATCTCAAAACGCTTCATTTGTGTCAAGTGAATAGTCGTGAATGTTGACGCCATAAACCGAGAGCTATAGGATTGGCGTCCTGTTATAACTTATCCGTCAGAGGAAATCATAATGACAAACATTCCTAAGTTGGATCAAGAGCACTCCGAAGAAGAGGGAAGCAATTTCGTGGAATTTCGCCGCAAGATGAAATACGCAGAAGTGCTTTCGTCTTCGATGGAGAAGTTGTTGCGGCAAATCGGTTTCACCGGCAAAGTAAGCATTCAGGTGCAGAATGGGCAGGTGCTGAAGTCGGGTTATGAGGAAGGTTATTTTCGGCAACCCCCGGCGGTGTAGCCTTCCGGAGTGGGAGCCGTAGGCCAGAACTTTTAAATTAAATAATTCACCAGGTACTCCGTAAAGAAACGGGCCCTGTCGCTGAGAAATCGGCGCAGGGCCTTTTTTATTGGCGCTGCCAGTCTTGTTCGAGACGAGAACTGCCAGCCAATCCGTCAGCGTATGCCACACGAGCGGAAAGCTTTGCTCCATGGATGGTTGCACTGACGAGAACACAGGAGGCAATCATGGATTCAGAGGATTTAAAGATCGTTCAGCTTGAATTGAAGTATTGCGAAAGGTGCGGAGGATTATGGGTCCGGCCGCTGGGGTGCGGGGAAATATATTGCGCTCCGTGCGCGATTGAGATGGCGGATGTTGCCTCTTCTGGCCGAAGAAGAAGCTCACCCCGTCTGCCAGGCAATCACAAGAGGGATGGAATCCCCGGTCCGAGAGTGGTGATTATCTCCGGAGAAGGCGGTAACGCATGATGGTCACAACAATTGCTTTGGTGGAACCTGTCACGGCTGGGCTTGTTGTACCAGTGGAAGTTGCAGCCGTCTCAATCGCAGTAACGGCAACAGAGGTGCCGCTCCCTGAGCCTGACGAACAATTCACCGCTCCCGGATCGGACTTGTGGCTTTATCGTGATCGCACTGTAGGAATATTGAGGCGATACATGCGTTTGTCAATTGAGGTTGGGCGACTGCCGTCGCTTTTGGGGCGGGAGTTTTTTCGTACGCGGGTGACGTCTTATCGAGTATCAACCTTCGAGGATGCGGTAATTTTCGTTCATGACGTGGAAAAAGTTCTGGAAAAGCTTGATGCATTCGATAAGGAGCTTATTGGCAGGATCGTCCTGCAGGACTATTCACAGGATGAAGCAGCACGATTGATGAACTGTGGGCGCCGGACTGTAGTGCGGCGTTTTCCTGAAGTTGTGGACCGGATCAGCGAAAGTCTTCTTGATGGTGGGCTGCTGAGACGACTTCCGCAGGCAAGTCCGAATCCTCCAGAATCTTGTCAAGAGGCAGAAACGACCCAAAATGAGGTAAGTGATTGTGGGAGTAGCGAATAAAAACACGATTATATACTTGACAAAAGTACCTCGGAGGTAAATCATGCCTCCTAGGCCGTGGTCCATTATCCATCCGGCGGATTGGGGATTCAAGGTGAGCGTTTGTCTAGCATTAGCGTGTAACGGTGGGGATTCAATTATTACCGTATGCGACAAAAAAGTTGACTTTGGGGACTATTCGGCTGATCGCACAGCGGTAAAGAATATCTCATTCGGGAAAAGTGCTCTTGCTCTGTTTGCGGGAAACGAAGTGGAGCACGCCGATCCCATCATTGAAAGGGCTTACGATATATCGCGTAAGGTAGGTAAATTTACTGTGTGCGAGATCGCAGATGCCGTTGATTTCGCATACGGAGAAACAATCCACAAAGAAATAACTAAGAAAGTTTTGAGAAAAAGGGGTTTTGACGTAGATACATTCAGAGACAAAGGCAAACAGAAATGCACGCCTTCCGCATACCTCTCATTGTGCAACCGGATAGATCAAGTGTCAGTTTCTTTAAGATTTCTGGTGTGTGGGTTCGACGACGAAAACGGTAGCTTAACTCCTGGTTATTCTCCGGCGCATATCTACTCGGTAGATGGAGAAAGCGAACCCAAGAATTACGACCGAATTGGCATGTGGGCGATAGGAAGTGGCGCAAATTCAGCTATGAGCTGGTTAGCCTATCATGCCGACAAGGGCCACTTCAGTAAGCATTCCTCACTCCCAGTAGCGACCTACTTTGCGCTCACAGCTAAATTCATGGCGGAGTCGTCAGGCGGGGTAGGACGCGCAACCTTCACTATTATCTTGGAAAAAGGTAGAGAATTTTCTTACGTTACAGATAAAGGAGTGGAAGAAATAAGAGACTTCTGGGAAAAACAAGGCAGTCCGCCATTGCCACCAAATCTCGATGGAGAGGTGGGACCGAAAATAGTCTATAGCGACGATCTATAAAAAGCCCCGACTGTCATCGGGGCCTAGCTAAGTCGCTCAGTATTTATGGGGTATTCAGCTCCTGTGGCTACGGCAAATCATGCCACAGGAGCGCACGCAAATGCAATCAAGAATACAAATGTGGGTTGATGTGGAGGCTCTAGATAAGGCGATATTGGAGTCTCCGCTCACGGCTAGTACGGCATGGCCTATCTACCTTGCCGTAGGGCTTGTTCCAGTCTCTGGATGCGAGCATCCGTCTCATCGAATTGCTTCTCTATCGCAACCGTCAGAGAGTGGAGACCTTTGTTCAGATTCCACATTAGAGCATCCATCTTGTCAATCTTCCCTAAGCGAGGTGTGCGGGGCAGGGAGCTGACATTTTCGGCAAAGCAGGCTTTGGCATTCTTAAAAGACATCGCAACTCCTTATGCGGTCAGTTTTTCAAAGGTGAGTACAGGGGCAGTAATCATATGTCGCAAGGTATCCAAAAACAAGGCGGGAGACTTCCGGCGGTTGAATCGGAAAGTCATCTCATCAAGGTAGGCCGGGAGATGCTTTGCGCTGATTCGGTGCCACGTTCCCATAATGCCGCGCTTCAAGAGCGAGAACGCGGACTCAATGGTGTTCGTATGAATATCCCCGTCAACGTAAACGCGGCCTTTGTGTTGGATAGTCTTGTGCTTTGTGGCCGGAACCTTAGCGCGTCGCATCGCGTCGGGATAGGCGGAGAATTCATCAGTCACGAGCACGTCAACATCTTCGCTCACGTTCTCTTGAATGTACTTCGCCAGTGTGCCGGACTTAGCATCCGCCACGTGGAAGAAGCGGAGATCGCCGCCACGTTGCCGAATACCGATAACAACCTCTTTGGCTTTTTTGCCAGCGTACACGCCGTACCCGATTTTCTTGCCGCCTACATAGGTTTCGTCCATCTCCACAGTGCCAGTCAGCATCTGTTGATCGTATTCCTTCATGGCGGCACGGATGCGATGGCAGAGATACCACGCGGTCTTATAGCTGACTCCCAATGTTCGCTTCATCTGATTCGCGGAGAATCCCTTGCGTGCTTCTACGAGAAGCAGGACAGCGATAAACCACTTGCTCAAGGGAAGGTGGGAGTCATTAAAAACCGTGCCGACTGTGACGGAAAACTGGTAATCGCAATCTGCGCACCACAGCAACTTGATGTTTGTGGACAGGCGCACAACGTTTCGAGTCTTGCATCGCGGACATTCGGGGCCAAGAGGCCAGCGCAGCCTTTCCAAGATTTCCCGGCATTTATCATCGGTAGAGAACAGTTCTGTAACTTCAGGGAGAGTCATAATGAGTACCCCGTCTGAGAAGGATAAGAAGGAAGTTCTTCAACGTGTGCCAACGAGGAAGCTGCTAGCGTCCATAAAGCGGGACTTGCGGAAGCAGTTACATGCGTCCGCTTCTGCCGCCAGACCAAAGAAGAAGTGAGTGTTAACCCCATGAATAGAGGTTACGGCAATGTGCTACTTTTGTCAAGTATATAATCGTGAATAAAAAGGTAATAATATACTTGACTGACTACGACTATTTTGCTAGTCTTGGGACATGGAGACTCCCAAGACACTTCAAGCGGCAATCCAGCACTTCAGCGATTACGAGAACTGCCGCAAGTTCATGGTTGCCGTGCGCTGGCTTGATGAAGTCGTCCGCTGTCCGCATTGCAATTCCGAGAAAGTTACCTATCTAGCAAAAGCCAAGCTGTATCGCTGCTACGGCGACCATCCCAAACAAAAATTCTCACTCAAGGTTGGAACTGTTTTCGAGGATTCGCCAATCGCATTAGAAAAGTGGCTCCCCGCTGTTTGGCTTGTCGTGAACTGCAAGAATGGAATCAGTAGCTATGAATTGCATCGTGCTCTGGGCGTCACTCAGAAAAGCGCATGGTTCATGCTCCATCGAATTCGCCTTGCCATCCAGTCAAAGTCTTTTGCCAAGATGGGCGGTCCGGGCGGCGAAGTCGAATGTGATGAAACATTTGTCGGTGGCTCACTCAAAAATATGCACGCAAAGCGTCGCGCACTTTGGAAGCATCAGCGCGGCTCTGTAGGCAAGGCCGTTATCATGGGCATCTTAGACCGCGAGAAAAAACAGATTCATGCCAAGGTAATCCCTGCCCCAACACGCGCCATTCTTCACGGCGAGATCAAAGAGCGAGTACACGCCGGAACCTCGGTTTACACTGATGACGCTATCGCCTATTACGAAATGGACAAGGCTTATAGTCATCAGGTTTGCAATCACATTGACCAGTATGTGAATGGTCGCGTTCACACAAACGGACTGGAAAATTTCTGGTCGCTCTTGAAGCGCAGCGTCAAAGGAACTTACGTTTCGGTAGAGCCTTTTCACCTGTCGCGTTACGTTGATGAGCAAGTATTCCGATTCAACAATCGCGCCACGAAGGACAATCCGTTGAACGATGGAGATCGTTTCCATTTAGCTTTATCGCAGATCGCGGGGAAGCGGCTCACCTATGCGGAGGTGACTGGCAAGGTGCAAGAAACGAGTTTCTAGCCCCTATCGCGGGAAGCGGGGGAAGCGGAAGACCGCTTCCGCTTCTTAGCTCTTTTCTCAGCGTCCAATTTTTCTTTGATTTCAGAGTGCGGCACAGCAACCAATCGCCGCATGAAATTTGTGAACTGGCCGAAATCACCCGTGGGATTCTTCGCGGGAGCCTTGGAGTGATTCGCCATCTTAGTGTGCCTTTGGGCGCGAACCACCTTAGTGTGCCGCAATGTGCGCCCGAATGCAAATCTGGCACGATGATGATCCCATTTGGTGGGACGACGGGGTTTGCCTCATGGCTGTTTATCTCGGCTACGATGAGGGCGGAGCGGACGATACCCTGCTCGTGTCCGCTCAAATGACCGTCACAGAGCAGGCACGTAAGCTCAAACGGCAATGGAGGGCGGCTCTCGGAGATGTCGAGTATTTCCATTCTAAAGACTTATGCAATTTCACTTCGGGAGTTTTCACAGTCGCCGGGAGGGACAGAAAGCAACGTGAGCAACTCCTAAAAGACCTTCGCAAAATTATTCATCGGCATCTCGCTTTGGGTGTAACCGCGAAAATCAGCAAGAAACTATATGACTCACTCACAACCAATGAATTTCGCTCACGATGGGGAACTGCCTACAGTTTCTCGATCAATATGCTGATGCTCTGTGCGTACCTGGAATTCACAACTGACCGCGACGAAAGCAAATATCCTTGGCCGCCCATTGATGTAAACGTGTTAATTGAGGACGGCCATCGCCATGCCAAGCAAGCTCTACAGATCGTGCAGGACGGCAAGAACATTCCAAAGGAGCAGAGATTTGTGAATGTTCTTACTGCGGGACTCGGCTCAAAAATAGACAACCCAATCTTGCAGGCAGCCGATATGTTGGCCTATGCCGAATGGCGGGACATCAGCGAGCGAGACTCGCTCCTGAATTACACGCTTTATAGCCCAACTTCGCATTACCGCACCGCTCGCTTCGAATGCAATGCCGAATTGATCGAAGAAATCAAAAAAGGACCGGAGGCGTGGATGAAAAGAAAGCGCGATCACTGGCACAACAAGGAGCACGTGTAATGGCTCACTATTACCTGTACGTAGAATGCAAAACCGAAGGCTGCCACGGCATCCTGTATCTGCTACATTTCGAGTACGCGGACGTTCCTTCCGTTCCTATTGACTATTCAGATGAGGCTCTGTATCTCTCGTTGAAGTGTCCAGCCTGCGGTCAGACGCACGATTACATTCCGACGGACCCGAGAACCAAATCCTCCGCCGAACCCCATCACCCCGAAGGATGGCATCCAGTCTTGCCCTTTCCTCCGGAGAAGCCTCAAGGTAATAATTAGTTTCTTGTCCTGTCACGGCGTTCTCCATTCTAGACATAAAAGTCAGTCATGTATATTATTGCCAATAAAAAGTTGAAAACGGTGGCGCATTTACCCTATTCGATCTGATATTCTAGATTTGTAAGTAAGAAATTTCAAAAGGGGCGCGAAAAACGCGCTCCTTTTTATTTTGGGTCACACCATGAAACAAATCAGGGCGAGGAAGCGATCAAAAGCGAAACCTGCAAGGAAGACAGAGAAACCGCGCCTAAAACCTGAAGACTCTCTCGATGTGCCGGTGGATATTCCTAATGTCCGCGAGCAAATTATCCGGCTCGTGGGCAACGGAGCGCTCGATATGGTTCAGTCCATGGTCACCGAGGTCAAAAACGGACATTATCTGGCAATGAAATATTTGTTTGAGATGGTTGGACTGTTTCCGGCCATAGCCTCGGCTGATCCGGTTTCCGAGGAGTCGCTAAGTAAGATTCTGTTACGGAATCTTGGCATTCCCGAAGAAAGCAGCGTTCAGGAATTGAAGTCGGAACCCAAAGTCATGAAAGAATCGTGTTCACCTGCTGATGAAGTGAGTGATCTTGCCGTAAAATGAAAGTTAGTCAAGGGAAAGTGGCCGAGCGCCGATGGTCTTCTGCATTGGGCAGGTTGAATACAGCTTCCCGATTGGCGGATACGCGGATCAGCAAAACGCGCAGGATTGTTGCGATGGACATTACTTGGGTAACGGGCCGAATCGCGGTAGGCGGCGGGATTTGGGCTGATGAAAATATGTCCGATGTGGCAAAGGCAGGCGTCACACACATCATAGACATGCAGGCCGAATTTGATGACACTCCAATTGCGAAGGCATACGGAATCAGTGTGCTGTGGAATGCGACCGACGATGATTTTCAACCGAAGCCGGAAGCGCTGTTTGCGAGGGGCGTAGATTTTGCGCTCGAAGCGCTGGACAAGGAAGGTACGAAGGTATTCATCCATTGCGCTGCTGGAGTGCACCGCGCGCCGATGATGACGCTAGCGGTACTTTGTTCGCTCGGTTGGAGTGTTGCGGACGCGATGCAGCTTGTTGAGGCCAGGCGCCCGGTAGTGGATTTTGCGGAAGTTTATGTGCAGAGCGTGGAGAGTTTCCTACAGACGAGTGACCCGAGGGAAAGTGGAGTTGCAGCGATAACGTTAGATTGATGCGGTTCCGCGGTTGTCTTTTTTGTGATCCAATAAATGATTTTGTGATTTGTTGCGCAAGCTGGAAAGTGTCTTGTCCATCTTGTAGGGCGAGACAGGTGTGTCTAATAACAATTTAGCGAGGGAGGGGTTATGTCCGACGCAAGCCGTCCATCAGGACGGCTTTTTTATTTGTTGCCGGTAATTCTGGTATGGGTTCTTCTGGGATCAGGAACTTTAAATGCGCAAACGCCCGCGCTAACCACGGTTAGCGATGTGGTGTACCGCGCCGACGGAACGCCGGCTGGAGGCACTTTGTTAATCTCGTGGCCGGCGTTCACGACAGCCAGCGGGCAGGCCATCGTGGCAGGAACCAATAGCGTGGCGCTGGGAACCGGTGGTGCTCTCTCTGTGCAATTGGTTCCAAACTCCGGCGCAACTCCTTCGGGAACCTTTTATACCGTGGTGTACCAGCTTGACGATGGAACGGTAAAGACCGAATACTGGGCGGTCCCGACGACTTCTCCCGCGACGATTGCAACAGTGCGGACAACACCGGGGACTTCGGGACACCCATCGCAACTGGCCACCGAACAATTCGTAAACACTGCATTGGCAGGCAAAGCCAATGACTCCGCCGTGGTCCACCTAAACGGCAACGAAACAATCAGTGGCGCGAAGCAGTTCGCGGTGGCTCCCAGCCTGCCAGCCCCAGTCTTGGCAACGGATGCGGTTAATAAGGCCTATGTTGACAGTTCAGTGACTGGATCAGGATCCGGCAGTTTCGTAAGCAAGGCGGGAGACACGATGACGGGGCCACTGACTCTGCCGGGGAATCCCGTGGCGCCGAATCAAGCTGCGAACAAAAATTACGTAGATCTTGGACTCGCCGTGAAAGCGGGACTGATAGCAGGAGTTGTGCCGGCCGGACAACTGGGGAATGGCGCACCGAATAACAGCGTGTGTCTGCATGGAGATTCCACTTGGGGAGGATGCGGGACAAGCAGCAATGCTGTTTCGATTCAAAGTGTTCCCGTGGATACGACAGCACCAACTGACGACCAAGTGATTACGTATGTCGCTTCTTTGGGAAAGTACCAGCCGAGGCCAGGCACCGGAGTCACAGGAGGAATGCAGGCGATCAAGTACGCCAGCGACTTCAGTTGGTCGCAAAGCCCGGCAACGGATCTAAGCGTGGCCGGAGCTATGACCGTGAACCTGTCTGTTTGTCCTCCGGGAGTCACCGGGACCGAGCCTTGGTATTACTTGTATATTTCTGGGACAGGAACCGCTGAGGCAGTGTTAGTTACCGGCGGAACGTGCACGGGAAACGGACAAGCGGGAACACTGCAATTCACTACTGCCAACTCGCACCCTGCGGGATACACAATTGCCAGCGCATCGAGCGGGCTTCAAGAAGCATTGATCGGGGCACGATATATTCCGACAAATCCTCTCGGAACTTCGCAGGCAGGAAAAGTCATTGTACCGCCAGGGCAGTTCATTGCCTACGCACGGGTATCGGTCCGATCGTCGAATATGACGGTTGATTTTTCTGGATCCATCGTTGAATGCTGGATGAATGATTCCTGTATTTTCCTGGGCGACCCTACCAGCGCTAATGAATTTTCGGACATCACGCTGGTGAGCCCGCGCGGTCGTCCGACCATCGTCAATGGCACTCATCCGTTTATTGAAGACAATTCGCAAAAAGCTCGCATATTCAATGTTACAACCCGAGTTGCATTGAACGGCGGGACGTTCAGCAATTATGTACAGGTAGATGACGACGAGGCTTTCCTGCTGGATGGGCTTGATACTAGTCTTGGTTACGGTACTCGTTGTGATGCGACGGTATGTAACCCTGTGGTGTATGCGCCCGGACCTTTCGCAACTTATCCGGCGGTTGGATGGCTGAAAAACATGAATGTCTCCCTGCAATGTTCAGGGAATGGCGTGGACTGGCAATCCGGTAATACATTGAGAATATCGGATAGTGTGATACAGGGATACGCACAGTACGGCGTGCGTACTGGAACGCGGCGCGGCGGTTTCGGCACCGAGAAATTGGATAACGTGTATGAAGAAGTGGGAAATTGCAGCAACCCAAAAGGAAATATCGGGCAAGCCGGAGTGATCGCGCAGGGATCGGCCCTGGAAGTGGATGGCGGCCAAGCGCCCACCGGGATTATTCCTCAATTCGCAAACACTGGGGCGATACTGTATTCCTACTATATCGTTCCTCAAAACTCGGGTTTCGGAGCTGGCAATCCGCTGTACGCCGGGCAAGCGTCAAGCAATGGATCGGGAAACATTTCAGTTACAACACCTGCGATTGCCGGAGCGACCAGCTATGACCTGCTAAGAACTACTGTACCAAGTGTTGCAAGCCCCCAGGCTCCGTATGGGACGGGCAACTACGCAGTAGTTACGGGAGTTCTTCCGTCAGCATGCGTCAACGGCGTGTGTACGTTTACGGATACTCAGGCACCGTTGTTAAGTTACACTGTCGCAACTCAAACTTATTATCCTCTTCTTGACTACTGGCCGGGAGCGATGATTCTCAGCAGTAATGGCGATTCTGCAAACGCGTCAAGCTCTGCTCAAGCCTGGGTGCAAACCGTTCGAGGGAATGTTGTTTCAGTCATGGGTTCAGCGGGACCCGCCATCTACTCCAATAGTTGCGCTCAAGCTGGAAATTGGACACCGATCTGGATGAGTTGCTTTTCCTCAACGCCCTTGCAAGGGTTTTTTCAACAAGGCGCGCTGTTGCTGGCCTCGAAGACAAATGCGGATGCAGGACAGTTAACAAACTTAAAAGGCAGGCTGAACTTTTGTTGCGTGGGTACGGCACCCGGACACATCATTACTTTGTCAGACTCAAACTTTCAGAAGACCATTGCGACTGCGAATAACCGCCCTACGAATGATGTGAACGATGCATTTATTGGGACAGACCAGGGGTATGCCGCTCCGGGGCATGTTGGAATAAGCTTCGGCGCGCCAATTTCTTTATCGAACTACATTGGGAATGTGGGCGATGGGACGAACTGGTTGGAGCGCCTGACAAGTGGAATGAAAGAATTCAAAACGTCCGTGCAAATGGACAGCAGCTTAAACGTCGCAGGCACAGTACAGGCAAGTTCGTTTGTGACAGTCGGATCCGGTGCGTGGAGTGTTCAAGCGGGTTATGGCGTCTTGAGCCCAGCGGCATCAGGGAAATCGTTGATTGGATTTGGAACAAATGGAAAGTTGCAAGTATCAGAAAACGCCGGTGCGGTAGTGGAAGTTGCCAAACTCGACGTTAACGGTAACGTCATAGAGAATGCAAATACGGCGACACAGCTTGCGCAAAATCCTACCCAATGCAGCGGAAGTTTTGCGACCGGCGTTCAAGCGGATGGAAACGCGAATTGCGGTACCGCCAGTGTGATGCAACTTTCGGAGACAACGGCTCCAACAGGAATTCCGAATTATGGGCTGTTCTGGTTCGATTCCAGCTGCCATTGCCCGAAAGTTATCAGCAATAACGGACAGGCAGTGCAGTTGGGATTGACCAATGTGTTTAACACGGACGCAAACACACTTGAAGAATACAACGGAGCAACGCCGCAAACGCTCAATATTTACGGTTCGCGTACGGATGCGAGCGACTACGAGCGAATTCGCCTCGGGTACGACTCCACTGACAGCTATTTCTTCATGGGCTCCGATGCGCTTGGAAGTGGAACGCAGCGAGGTCTAGGCTTTTGGCTGCAAGGATCGCTACGGTGGGTGGTTGATCCTTCATTCAACCTCAAGCCATGGTCGGACAATATAAAGGATGTGGGGACGCCTACCCTGCGATTGAAGCACCTTTATGCGGGAACTTATGTGGATACTACGACGGGGGCCTTGGCGACGGATGTCCCAAACGCGGCCACAACAGGGACCACGCTGAACAAGCTAGCGAAGTCCACGGGAGCATTTTCGGCGGCAATAATTGCCGCGACAACGGACACGAGCGGAGTTATCGGGGTGGTTGTGGACGGCGCCGGAACATCTGGAAGCGCCCAGATTGCACGGGCTGGGCAGGCACCCTGCGCCTTTGATGGCGCGACTACCGCAGGAGACTATGTACAAATCAGCAGCCTGGTAGCGGGGGACTGTACCGACGCAGGAGGCAGTTACCCGGCAAGCGGGCAGGTGTTGGGACGAGTACTTTCGACGAACGCAGCCGCGGGAAACTATGGAATCTTAGTTGGGGCCGAAGTGCAGGCGTCAAGCGGAAGCGCAGCAGTGACTTCAGTCTTCGGCCGCAACGGAGTAGTAGCAGCGGCGAGCGGAGATTACTCAGTCGCGCAGATTTCGGGAGCCGCGCCCCTGGCATCACCAACGTTTACGGGAACTCCGGCGGCACCGACTCCGGCCGCATCGGACAATAGCACGAAACTTGCGACTACCGCCTATGTGCAATCGCAGACTTGTCCGATCTGGTTTACGACTCCGAACGCGGCCAGCACAGTCAACTTCACAGTTACAGCTAACAAGGCATCGGTTTGGGGGGCGGTGCTGTACTGCAATCTGATTACAACGCAAGTTACTTACGACGTCGCAACTGTGGATAACACGGCAAACACATACGACATTGGAATTATGAATAGCTCGGGAACAGTCGTAACACACATCGGTCCAACCGCCGGAACTGCATTTGCATCTTCGATGGGGTGGAAGACACTCAGTTGGACCTCGAGTGCCCAACTACCTCCTGGGAAGTACTACGCGGTACTAACGACGAACTGCACAACAGCGTGCGCCGTACTCGAAGGTGGCAATAGCGGAGCGGGATTGACTTATGCGGGAAATATAGCTGAGAGCGTTACGACGGGCGGGACGCTTCCGGCGACGATAACCGTTCCAGCGGATGCTTACACGGCCTCCACGATTCCGACGTTTTCGCTGCACTAGATTTTCGACCGACATTCGAAACCCAGAGATCCCCATGAAAACTTTTGCTTGTGTACTGCTGCTGGCGCTGCGCGCCGCTGCGGCGACGTATTACGTGGACCCGGCGGGGAATAACCGAAACGACGGGCTTTCTCCGCAGAGCGCGTGGAGAACATTGTTAAAGGTTGGCATCTCAACTTTTCAACCGGGAGATGTGATCCTGTTTAAACGAGACGCGGTTTGGAATGAGTGGCTAACCCCGCCTTCGAGCGGCGCGTCGGGCAATCCAATCAAGTTTGACGCGTACGGAAATGGGCAGCCTCCGGAGTTTACAGGTTATTACGCGACGAGCAATTCACAGTGGACCAATACGGCGGGTAACGTTTGGCAAATTGCTTTGAGTGCGACGCAACCCATTTCGCAGCTCAACTTCGTGAGGTTCGGAACCAAGTGGGGAAACTCGCAAAGCACCGAGAGTGGTCTCGCGCATGATCGAGACTGGTTTTACGATCCGGTCGCGCAGAATTTATATGTGTGGGCAGCGTCGGGAAATCCGGTTACGCATTTTGGATCCGTTACCCCGATTATTTTGAGTGGGCAGGCCGTCATCAACATTAACGGCGTCAGCAACATTGAAATCCAGCACATTAAATTGGATTGGTACGACGGTTACGGTGTTCAAGTGCAAGGAGCGAGCGACCATATTTGGCTGGCCAATATGATGGCGGATAGCCGAGTACCGAACGCAACGGTGCCGATTGGATTTTATTTTCATCCCAGCGGAACGCCTGGCGACATTCATATCTATAACACCGATGCGCACCGAAATTATGTGGGCTATCGCTTTGATGGAACGCCTATGGCGATTGAATTGAAAAATTGCAGGGCCTATGCAAACCGGACCTACGGGCTGATGGATAACACAGCCGCAGTCACCTATTCGTATTGTCATTTTTACGCGAACAACATCGCCACCGGTATTTCGACCGACATTATCGGGACGCCCGGACCGATCAATGGCGGACACAATATTGCGGCGGATACACCACCGAGCGTGCGCGGCTTCATGCAATATCCGGCGCGAATCACGGTGACATATGACGATCCTGGTCTGATTGACGGCTCGCATCAGTACATCGAGTCGTTGTTGCCGATGATCCAGTCGAAGGGCGTACCGCTTAGTATCGCAGTGGTGACCGGGTATGACCTGTCGCAACAATTGATTCCGACATTTCAGTCATGGATCAACGCGGGATGGGATCTCAACTGTCATTCAGTTTCGCATCAGTATTTCGTGTTCCCCGACGCATTCACGATCCAGTACACGGGAACGGCGGCGTCGAGCGTCACGCTTTCAATTGCGAACAAGCAATTTACGATCACGGCACCCGGTGATCCGAGCGCGCAGGTGAGTTGGGATCTGAGCTCGTCGGGAACGGACATGGTTCCATCGGGGCTTGACACATTAGGCGGACTTATTTTCACGCTCAACCAGCGCGGGGTGTTTTCGGTAACTGCGGACCCAAATATGAAGTCGGCGGTGAAAAGCGAGGACCTCGCTGACGTCGTTTCGCGAGACATCAAAAACAGCAGTTATCTGCTGTTGACCGACAAGATGAGGTTGATGTCTGACGAAATCGAGTGGTCGAAGGCATGGATAAATTTAAACCTCACGGGAATTGGTGGTGGACATTCGACGGTCCTATCGTGGAATCCGGAAGCAAACGTGGGCGGTTATAACATTTACCGGTCTGCGATTAGCGGAGGTCCATACACAAAGATTGCGGGGCCGGTGCCGAATCCCACGTATGTGGACTACGCGGTGAATCCACAGCAGATTTGGTTCTACGTGGTGACTGCGCTAAATGGGTCCAGCGAATCGGGATTTTCGAATGAAATATCAGCAACGATTCCTGGGAGCTGGGTGTATGTCTATCCGGGGAGTTATGAAGATACATCTACGGAGGCGATCGCGGTGGCTGGGGGCTTTGCCGGCGCCCGGGGATCGGGAAGCATGGATCCGTCCCCCAATGCGAGCACGGTATTGGGGACCGGGGTGGACATTCAAAATATTTTGAGCCAGGGTATTGTGCCTAACTTTCAAAATCTGAGCGATACGCAACTTACTAACAAGCTGAAAGCGCTGGTATTCAAATCAGCGGTTTGGGGCGTTCCTTACGGGATCTTTTGGCACGTAAATGAGTTACCTGCTCATCAAGTTGGGGTCATGCTGGACGCGTTGAAATCAAGCGGAGCGACGCTGATGTCGAATACTCAACTTATGAATTATCTTGCGGCTGCGGATCACAATTCCGGAACTACTTACTTCGCGGATGTGACTTCGGGGCCGGACATTGACGTCAGACCTCTGGCTGGTTCGCCGGATGTGGATCAGGGTGCGGCTCTTAGTAATGAATACAAATATGACTTAATGGGAATTGATCAAACTCAATTTGGCAGTGGATGGGAAATTGGATCGTTTACATACGTGCCGGAAATTCTAGGACACGCGAGATAGAAATGTGGTTCCCAGATCCCAGTTCATGGTTCTCAGTTTCCGGCGAAAAGGGACGACTTGAATATATATGACGATATTTTGCTGCTGCACAGTTTGGGAAGGAGTCTTAATTGTCCGGTCAATGGGAGACTTACGGTCCGCGATTTACTGATCGAGAGTTTGTTAAAAGTACGCAGCAAAGCGCGGGGACTGGTCTACTTCCGCGCGAATCGCGCACAGCTGGAGTATTCACGAGACTGCAGCAAGCGGAACATTGTTCTGAAGGCCCGGCAACTCGGAATCACCACATATGTGGCGGCGCGGTTTTTTATTCAGACGATTACGCAGCCCGGCACGACCGCAGTGCAGGTTGCGCATAATCAGGAGTCGGCCGAAGAAATTTTTAGAATTGTGCATCGCTTCTGGGAGAACCTGCCCGAAACGATGCAACGTGGCGCGCTGATAACATCGCGCGCCAACATCCGTCAGATCGTTTTCCCGCGGCTGGATAGCGAATATCGCGTGGCGACGGCGGCGGATCCTAACGCGGGGCGAGGGATTACGATCCATAACCTGCACTGCTCGGAGGTTGCCCGATGGCCCCGCGATGGGATCGAGACTCTGGCTTCGTTGCGGGCGGCAGTTCCAGTGAATGGCGAAATTGTTTTGGAGTCAACACCGAATGGGACTGGTGGGGTTTTCTATGAAGAGTGGCAGAGGGCGTCCGAAACGGAGTTTACGCGTCATTTCTTCCCCTGGTGGTATGACGATGACTATCAAATCGAAGTCGAACGACCGATTCTTCAACTAACCTCCGAAGAAGAGGAATTGGTCGCACGCGCCGAATTGACAGATTCGCAAATAGCCTGGAGACGACTGAATCGTACTCAGTTGCGCGAATTGGCCGTCCAGGAATATGCGGAAGATGCGATTTCATGTTTTCGGGCCTCCGGAGAAAGCGTGTTTGAACTGGACGCCATAGGACGGGCGTTACAAGAATGTGGCGAGCCGCTAGAGTCACGGGACAACGAGCGGTGGCTAGTTTGGCTGCCTCCCCAGCCCGAGCGGCAATACATTGTTGGAGTAGACACATCGGGAGGTGGCTCGAAGGGGGATTATTCCTGTGCGCAAGTAATTGAGCGTAGCACGGCAATGCAATGCGCGGAGCTGCGCGGACATTTTCCGCCACGGGAGTTAGCTACGCGACTGGTTGAACTTGCAAAATTCTATAACCACGCGCTGCTTGCCGTTGAGAGAAATAACCACGGATATGGAGTTTTGGCGCATTTGCAAACGGCGGTCTATCCGAACATCTTTCAGGATGGTGGACAGGAAGGATGGTTAACATCCTCGATAAGCCGCCCGGCAATGATCGAGAACCTTGCGGATGCGTTGGCTACGGAGCCGAAGCTATTTCGGAGTCGACGACTCTTGGGTGAGTGCAGAACATTTGTGCGACAACCTGACGGAGGTTCGGGCGCGGCTCCCGGAACCCACGATGATTGTGTGATCGCAATGGCAATCGCTCTAGCTGTTAGGCAACGGAGTGTGGGACGGCAGCGCGGTCAGGGAGCGGTGCATCTCGCCTGCCTGTCTCGCGGGTAGTGAATTTCCACAGGGCGGTATGTTTGCCGATCACATTCGAGAAAACGGGTTCCTGGGTATGATGTGTTCCCAAATAGGAACTCCGACGACGTTGGTTGAAAGGAAAGTGGTTTGCCGGTGACTGCGGTCCAGCACGTGCGGCGGATGCGAGGCGGCGCTCAAGGACATCTGATGCGTTGCGATGACGGAAATTTTTACGTTGTTAAGTTTAGAAATAATCCGCAACATCTGCGTGTGCTCGCGAATGAATTTCTAGCGTCGCGACTAGCAGAGGGAGTTGAGCTCCCGGTGCCAGCTACTGAGGTCATCGAGGTTAAAGATTGGCTGGTGCAACACACATCAGAGTTGAATATTCAGTTGGCGGGAAGCACCATCCCTTGCGAGCCAGGTCTGCAATTTGGATCGCGTTACGTGGTGAGTCCGTTGGAAGGACAGGTGTTTGATTATCTGCCTGTCGAAATGCTGGAGCGGGTGCGCAATCGTGAAACGTTCGCGGGAATTCTGGCCATGGATAAATGGACAGGAAATGCAAATGGCAGGCAGGCGACGTTTTGGCGGAAGATGCGCGAGCGGAAATATACAGTGACATTCATTGACCAAGGTTATTGCTTTAATGCCGGTGAATGGACGTTTCCGGATTTTCCGCTGCGCGGAGTTTATCCAGAGAACGAAGTTTATGCACACGTGCGCGGGTGGGACGCGTTCGAGCCATGGCTTTCGCTGATTGAGAACATGGATGACGAATTGGTGTGGGCTGCGGCTGGCGACATTCCGCCGGAATGGTACGGGAGCGACTGGGACGGGCTTAAGAAGCTGGTGTTATTGCTACTAAGCCGGAGAGCAATGGTTAGAGAGTTGATCACAGCGTTCCGGATGTCACTTCGCAGACCTTTTCCCAATTGGCCAGGGGAGGCTTGATCTCACGATCATGGCAGATTTGAAGAAACTCGAGTTTTTCCTGCTGCGATATGTGCCGATCGCCGTGCGGGAGGAATTCGTTAACGTCGGGTTGATCTTAATGGAAGCCGATCATGCGGGATTTGCAGAAGTTCGATTCGCGCCAGACTGGAGGGCAGCCGAACGCATTGATCCGCAGGTGGATACCGAAAAGTTGGAAGCAATCGCGCGCCACGCTCGAAAGCAATTTCAGAATCCGGAAACGCGGGCGGCATTTGTGAAAAAGATGGAAGACTCGTTTTCGAACTTAATTCAGCTCTCGCCAATGAGTGCGTGCCTGGCGGAGGACCCGGCAAAAGAGATTGAAGCTTTGAGTTCTTTTTATTTCAAGGTTATACATCAACCGGCACAACGGGCGCCGAGCGGGCGGAATAGGATTTGGCAGCAGATGCGAGCTGCGTTTGAGCAGGAGGGGATTTTGGGATCCTTGATGACTGATGTTGCGCTGGAACAATACACCCAGCCGGGAGACCCACTGAGGTTGGATTTTGCGTACCGGGTCCGTGAAGAGCTGAAAGTTTTCCAGGCAGTCTCTTTGAGCGGAAAGTTGGATCAGGCGAATTATTTTGGAAGCCGAGCGCGGGAAATCACCGAGGTTTTTGCTGAGAAGACCGGGGCCGCGCCACTCTTCACTGCCGTGGTGAACGATGATTGGGACCGGAACAATGCAGACGCCAAATATGCGATGGGAAACATGATGAGAAATCAGGTAGAAGTGGCGGTTTTAACCGACATGCCGAAGATAGCTGAACGAGCGAGGCTGGAATTGAGACATTAAACTGTTTTTTGGCGATGTCTTTACCACATTTGATATTCAATTAGGTTTTCGCGGGCGAGGGCGCCCGCGCCACACGAGCTAAAGACAAAAAACATGAAAATCAAAAACGTTTTACGCGGCGCGATGCGCCGGGTGGCAGGAGTGTCTCTCGCTGGCGGGAAAGCTGAAGGCAAGAGAAGGACAGTGGCTCTTCCCTCCATTCTTAATACTTACGGGCCTCGGGCGGACAGTTTTCCAAAACCCACGCCCATAAACTTGCGGCGCTTCTCAGAAACGCCGGTTGCGCGCAAGGCAATTAACACGATCAAGGACCGGATCGTAGGAATGCGTTGGCGAATTCAGGCTCGTCCTGGCCGATCGCTCGGGGCTGCTGCCGATCTTGATCTGCGCGCACAAATACTGACGGACAACTTCGACAATCCGAATCCGGATGATTCTTTCAGATCACTGTCGGAGCAAGTTCTCGAAGACGTTATCGTCGGAGGATTTGGAGCGATCGAAGTCGAGACCACGGGCGATCCGCAGCGTCCTCTTGGATTATGGCCGGTGGATGGCGCGACTATCCGCATGAGGTCGGACTGGGATGGAATGCGCGATTCGCCACGCTATGCCCAAGTCACCGGAAAATCCGGACCTGATGGCACGATTGTGTTGAACGACGATGAGCTTATCTACATTCGGCTGAATCCGCGCACATTTACGCCCTTCGGGCTGGGACGCCTTGAGGTTGCGTTCGAAGCAGTGAGCGCATTTCTTGGAGCGCATCGGTACGCCGCAAAGTTGGCGTCGAATTCGGTAGTGGACTATGCGCTTTGGCTGCAAGGCCTCACGCCGGAACACCATGAGCGACTGATCCGATGGTGGCAGGACGAAATTGAAGGTACGGGACGGGTTCCGATTCTTTCGGTAGAGAACAAGCCGGAAGTGTTGCGGTTTGGCGGAGGGACGGACGCCGATCTGCGACTGCAATGGCAGGAATTTGTTTTGCGGATTATCGCGGATGCATTTGATCTTCCTCCTCAGTGCCTCGGCATTGAACGCGATGTAAATCGTTCAACCGCGATGGAGATGGCGGACGAGGCGTTCCGCCAAGCGATTGTCCCCACCGCGCGGCTTTTGGCGGAACATCTGACTCGAGATGCAATCTGCAAGAAGCTTGGATGGAACGATTTGGAGTTTGTATTCACCGATGTGGATTCGGGAGGAGATGAGATGGAAGAGGCGCAAATTCAGGCAATCCTGCTACAAAACGGAGTGCTGACGGTGAATGAAGTTCGGAGGATGCGCGGACTTACGCCGCTGGAAGCGTGACACCAGCGATCCAAAGCGCGAGCCAGGAGTTAGCGCAGCGTTTCCTTTAAGACGAGCACCGGCGCGACGAGACCCGTAATACAAAAGAGGAATGATGAAGATTGATTTGGAATCCATGGCAATCGAGATGCCGCTTGTGACGGGGCATCCCAACCGGGAAGAATTTTGTGGTGTGCTGACGCTGGTGGACGTGGCGTCGGACAGAGCTCCAGCAGGGGCGCGGGGACATCGAGTCGTGCTGACTCGAGCAGCCGCCGAGGATGGGCTGCCGTCCCTGCTGGGAATGGCGCTTGACTATTCTCCCAATCTTGACCGCCATGACACACGGCGCAAGATTGGCGTGATTACTCACGCTGAAATCTCGGGAAGAAGGCTGGAGCTGGGAGGATATCTCTTCGCTAAAGATTTCCCGGAGATCGTGAAAGAAATTCGGCGAGGGGGACAGCGCCGCCAATTGTCTGCATCTGGGAGCGAAGGTGCGACGGACGCGTGTCTGGGGATGTCGTACGAAATCGCGGATGCCCGCGTCGCGGACCTTCGGGCCAAGGTATGGACGCTCACGCATGTCACTTTCACGGGCGCGGCCATCCTGCGGCGTGACAAGGCCGCGTACGAGGAAACATGGATTGAGATGGGATGAAAGAAGGCAACGCACCAAATTTTAATAAAGGAGAAATAAATGGACCAGGAAATGACGGAACAACTCGCAGCAACCGCAGGGCGGTTGGCAAATGCAGCTGAAACCCTAGACCGGGTTCTCGAAAGACTCGACGCCCAGCAAGAAGCTTTGAATGCGAAAGTTGACCGCATCGTGGCAGCAGTCGAGGATCGTGGAACCGCGCAACATGAAATCGAATCTCGTGGCGAGGCAACTCAATTGGAAAAGCGGGTTGCCGAACTGGAGAAGACTAATACTGAATTGAAAGCGCAGGCGGTACGCCTGGGACGCAAAACATTGTCGCCACTGGTTTCGGGGTTATTGGGCAAAAGCTTTCCCGAAGCTGGAGACAAACTGGACTCCGCTGCATTGAGCAAGACGCTGCAATCTCTGAGCGTCGAGCAACGTATCGCAGTGAAGGCTGAGATGGCGCGGGCTGGAATGATCGATTGATAAGCAGCTTTTGGCTTTCAGCCATCAGCTCTTACTTTGACATTCAAGGGGTGCGAGACTTCGCACCCTTTTTATATGGGAACCAAACTCTTCCACGATGAACAAAATTAAACACGCAGCACAAATTTATTTCAGGAGAAGACATGAACGCAAAATTTGTTGATCTAAACGCGGCCGCTGATTTTCTTGGGCCGGGCGCCGTAGAAATTGAGCGCTATCAAACAGAAATAACCGACATCGTGCGCAGGCGCGGAGTATTCGGGCAACGAGTCCGGCAGGTACCAGCGACCGGGCATCCATCCCGATTTTTTGAACAGACGACTATCAACGCACCAACGGCTGCGCAGGCTTTCGTTGATCCCCGAAATATTGCGGCTGTCACGGGTTCGCCGACACGAGTCGAGCGCACGGTGCCGTTAAAGGCGCTGGTGTCGCAGATCAACTACAACCTGTTTGACCTGGAAGTGGGCGCACAGCAAAGCCAGTTCGCGTACCTGCAAGCAAAAGATCTGGCGGATTCGGTGGAAGGACTGTTGCGAACTCATGATGTGTCGTTGTGGAACGGCAATGACACTTCGTTGAGCACGCCAACAACATTCCAATACATGGGTGCGATCAGCCAGATTGAAGCCGGTGGAAACACCACTACCATCGGAACTACTGCAAGCATCGTGGACGGAATTAAGGGAGTGATCGCCGGAATGGTTTCAAACTCTTCCTACGAAGTTCGCCCGACCGCCATTTACGCAAATCCTGTTCTGCTTGATCTTATAGACCGGGAAATGAAAGCAGAGTTCAACGTTGTGCTCTCGACCGCCGAGATTACTGGCGGCCTGAGGGTCAAGACGCTTACGACTCAAGCAGGTGAGTTGCCTCTGATTCCGGAATGGGCCCTGGGATACACCGGCGTTCCGGGTAGCGGTACGGCGGTACTTCCTTGCTACATCGTCAGCGAAGACCTCATCGAGTACCACTGGCTCTCGGATCCTAATCCACGAGTTTTCCAGTTGGGCTTGCTGGGATCGCTGGCCTCGCAGTTAGTGGTGGTGAAGTTTGGCGCTCCGGTTGTAAAGGGTGCGTCGTACGCTCACTACGAAGTAAAAGTCAATCGCTAGACAGTTGTCGCTGGCTTTTCCAAGTCCTGGCTTTCCATCTTTTTAAAGGTTGAGGGCCAGGCAAGTTTTTGGAGCACAGGAAACTCTTATGAACTATCTCGATGTTTCGGAATACGAGCTATACGGTCTTGAAGCAACCACCCCGGCTTCGCTTGTTGCCGGCGCCTCCAGTCTGATTGATGCTCACTGCCGGCGCTCAACCCTCGGGGTCGCGCAATATGAAGAGCGCTTGCGGATGGCTCCCGACCGCAACACCGTGAGAGTCACTTATTTGCCGCTGGCAGTTGTCGCTCCGGCGACAACCCCGATTGTGTCGGCAAGAGGGCGGTATTGCATTCCGCGCAGAGGAGAATGGCCGTTCGACGACATCAGATTGGATGTCGCGCTGATGTTCGGATTACCAGGTGTGTGGACGGATATCTCCGCACCGGCGATTGATTCTTTCGCCGCAACTGGCGAACTGACCCTGCCAATGAACATTGTTGGCTTATGGTTCAGCGAAGTAGATATTGTTTATACCGCTGGCCTCAGTGTCATTCCAGATCCGGTTAAGTTTGCTTGTGTTCAGATTGTCCGCAATGCGCAATCAACTCCCGCGCTGAACGTAAAAGCCGGGCACCTCGACCGAATGGTGATGCAGTATTTCTCGGACACTCTCCTGGACCAAACCGTGATTGCAATGCTCGCGCCGTACGTTGCGCAGAAGGTGGGTTGACATGACTCTCAATGGCATTAGTGGGGCTGCGGTGGTGCGTGCCGCGGATTCAATGTTGTATGCGATGGGGGGCACCGAGATCAGCGTCATGTTTCCTTCACTGACGTTGCCGGATGATCCCAGCGCACAACTGGGCCTGGTTGATCCGGGGGTTGAAGAAGTGCCGTTTTCGCCCGTGGTTGTGCGAATTCTTGAGGCTGGTAGCGCTGGCCCACGCCGGAGACTGGAGTTCTTGATTTCCGGCGCGACAGTGACGGAGGAATTGAGTTCGCGGAATGTCGCTACGGCTGAAGCTCTCTTCGCGAATGCGTTGGGAATCATTTATCAGGGCGATTTGCTGCACATCGAGAACGTTGTAACCGAATACTTTGCCGACGCGGCGTACTTGTGCCGCGTATTGGCTGTGGAGTGAAAGAGGCTTCAGCTATTGGCCTTGGCTTTTAGCTAACTCCAACCTCGACACAATCCCAGACTACCGAAGCACCTCCCAGGCAAGAGAAGTGAAAAGGAAGTGCTAAGAGCTTAGGAGCTAAACCTACCTTATGCAATTTACCAAAGACAGTTTCTATATGGCGCTTTTGCAACGCTTGATTTCACTCAATCCGCAACGTGTCGTCACCCTCAATGGCACAACGAGGCCGGCGGTGATCGTGGCGGAAAACGAGCTGATAGTTCCGGTCGAGCCCTTGCCGGATGCTTTTTATCTGGAATGGGGAGCCGCGCGGGTTGTGAAAAGGCAAGTAGGCAACCGGCCGCTCATGACAATGGAGTGCGTGATTTCACATCACACATTTGGAACGGTCAATAGTGGAGTAGACCGTGGCCGCACACTAAGTGCCCTCGATATGGAGCTGATGAGTATTACGCAGCCAATGTGGACGTCCAAACGGGATTTTACGCAATCTCCGAGCGTTGACCTCGGGACAAAAATTTCATGGACCGAGCCGGCTTTGGGGAAAGTCTCAGGCACCCACGCTCTTAAGAATGACGGACTGCCGCGCGGAACGGAAGGAATACGGCTGGAGCGCAGCGCAACCGTCAATGTGTTTTTCTTTTCGGAGGTCAATTTCTTATGAGTACAGCGCCGCTACGAACCGCGATGGTCCCCGTCACCCGACGGATGCGTGCGTACTTTGCGCCGCTGAATCGAAACACCGGCGCTCCCAGCATTTTTGATCCAGGGCTGTACGGATTGTTTCTTCTGGATTCACCGCCCGCCCCATGGCTCGATCTGGGATGGATAGACAGCTTTCAGAGATTCTGCCGAACGACGACGGAACCGTTGCGGGCTGGCCCGCAGGGTGCTCCCTCGGGACTTTATCGTGGCCCGATTGACGTTCGAGTGGAATTCGAATTCCGCGAGTGGGGCAAGTTGCAAATGGCCTTAGCGGGGGGATCAGAACACATGAATGTTCTGGCATCGCTCGCAAATGCAAGTCCGCAACCCTCCGGTGGAATTCCAATCGCTGCGGCTGCTGTTCTTTCGGGCTCGACCGCCAGTCAAATTGTTCTTGGGGTGGGCGCGGTGAATGCATTTGACATCAGCGACATTGTCGCAGTGGACGATGATTACCAACAGCAGACTGGTTACGTGGGCAGCGGGATTGCAGGAGCGTATGTGAGCAATCCGGTGGCTGTGAATCGTGATCCAAATTACATTCGACGAGTCACTTTTAACCTGGGGCGCGTGGTGCAAACGACTGCCACCTCGCTTCTCCTGGCCCAGCCTCTGTTAGGAGGCACGCCATCCGCACTGGCGGGAGCACAAAAAGTAATTGCTTTTGTAGATCGTGAAGGCGGATCGTTCTTTCAGGAATGGTCGGCGTTGTTTGTAGCCGAGGAAGAGTCCGGTGGGCGGGTGTGCTTTCATTACCCCCGGCTCAGTCCTACAACATCCATTCAAACCTCCATGCGGTTGGGGCTCAATACTTCAGCGCAATCCGGTATAGCCAGGGTATTCCACCGCGAAGAGGAAGTAGAGATCGCAAATCCAATCTCATCGCTGGCACTGCGCGCGGCATTTCAAGCGATGCCGCATACTGATGAAAACGATGGTCAATCCGCAGTGTGTTACCGAAGTTATTTTCCTGCATCCATGGCGGCGGTGTACTAAACAATTGGATTCATAGCGGATCATAAAGATTGGGACTGACGCGGTCTCAACGGAGTTAAGTGCTCCAGGCACTCTACTGGCTGAAATTATTTAAACATCTTCCTAAAACTTATTGCTCAGAGTTGGCCGTCAATAGCCCGGTTAGCGGCCATTGTGTCAATCCGAAACAACCGAAGTTTGCGATGAGGTCGGATCTTACAGAATCAACATGAATCTAAAAATTGACAATCTCGATGGCCTCGGCCCGATTGACTATTCCCCTGCAATTGATGGTGCACAGTCTCCGCAAGTGCTCCGCAAACTCAATCAAGCAGCGGAACTTCACGTCAGCTTATTAGCGAATGCGCCGACTTTTATTGTACCGGCACTGGGTGCGCGGGTTACGTTGGGGAAAATAAACGGACAGGACGTTTTTAGCGGCTATGTGATGCAAAAACCAGAGTTCGAGTACCTGGGATGGGGGGAGCATGGGCCTGCGTACCGTTACATCGTGATCGCGCAGAGCGATGAATTTCTGTTGGACGAAAAGCCGGTCCCAGTGCGGTGTCCGTTTGTAAACCGAACCGGTGGCGATGCGCTGCGGCAACTGACGCAGGGCGTAATGCCAGGTGTATTCGACACGACGGGAGCGGAAGACGTGGACACACTCGTTTGGTATGCGTCTGATCCGCAGAAGAAATGGTCACAACAAGCCGCGGAAATTGCGGCCATAGTTCGCGCCAGCTATCGGGTCATGAACGGCACGTTAATTTTTTCGCCGATCGCGACAACGATTTATTCCCTGAACGAGGCCGACGAAAACTTTTCGCCCGAAGGATTAAAACTGCAACCCGTAAATGGCTGGGTTAACGACTTGACGGTAATTGGACAAGTTGAGCCCCAAGCTTATGTCAAAGACTACTTTATTGGAAATGGACTAACCCTCAAGTTTTATCTATCGCAGGCTCCCTTCCAAAAAAGCAGTAAGACACTATTTGATGAGGAATACCTCACGCCGGTGCTCGATCCGACGCGCTGGCTTGTGATTGATCCCACAAGCGCAGTAAGCGTCAATGCCGGTTTGTTGCAGATTGCTGGGGGAGAAGGCGGAGACGGAGCGACTATTGTGGAGTTTGTGGAGAAGATCGAACTGGGAGGAAGCACCACTATTCAACATGGCGATGTTCTTTTTGGATCGCCTTCCTCGGGTATTGTCGGTGGACTCTATCCGGGGGCGATTTCGTCCGCTGGATGTTTGGCGGGGTTTCAGATAACCCCAAATGGAACCCAATCCAATATTCAGGCACTAATCAGTGGTGCGCCGATTGGATCGCCATTAAGTACGACGACGGGACACCATTACATCTTTACTACTCGTTTGTATTCACTCGAAATATATCAGCGTCAACAGATATTTCATTCGTCAGTTCATCCCGCCGGAAATGGAGTGGGCGGAGCGATGACGAATGCGGGTGTCCGCATCGTACTCGAAGTGCAGGACATTGACCCAGCCAATCCCCCCAGCTTGATCGCGCCTTCGAACGTATTGTTTGACGGAGTGATGTCACCATCCTCTGACTTCTGTTCGTATGCCTTGGTTAACTCGATGAACATGCAGTGCTCAATCGCATTCACAAGGCTTATACAAGCAATTGATACAGAAGTTCGCAGTGCCTTGCCCGGGCAAAGTTACGTTACACGATTAGTAGGAGCGATGTCTGAAGGAGCCGAATGCAACACATCAAGTTCCGAGCTGACATTCTTTACTGAGTACGTTCCGGCGCCAAATCAAGCAATCACGGTTCGCTACCGCAGTCACGGACAAGCGATAGCCAGGGTCACGAACCCGGCCAGCATCGCAGCCGAGTCTCGAGGTATTGACAATGGCTTGCACGGAACTGTGCGCCATGTGAAAAATCCGATTTCCCGCACAGCGACCGACTGCGAAAATGCAGCTGTGGCAATGCTGGATGACCTTATCGCCCCTGCATGGACAGGTGAGTATGATCGCCTGGAGCGATTTCCTACCGGGCAACGCGGCCGATATTTTCCCGGGTGACGCCTTAAGTTTAGATATTCCTTCGCGTTCGGCAACGTTTCAAGCCATCGTTCGAGAGGTAAAGATTGAGGTAAAAGACCTGGCCAGCGAGCACAGTATTTACAAGATCACATTCGCAAATGACGCCGCCAAAAGCTTGGCCTTCGAATTTAACTCTGCAAAAATCGCCAGCTCACTAACTGTCGCAGCAGTCAGCAATACGCAGGTGGGATCAGTTTTCCTGGGGGATCTTACGGCGGCGGAGATTACCAATGCTTTCTCAACTACAGTAACGATTGACGCGGGCGCGGCCCCTGTGGCAGGAGGGGGGATTGAGGTTCGATGGAGCGACGAAGGATGGGGGCCGGACAACAGCCGAAACCTGGCAGGGCGATTTAACAGTCAAATGTTCACACTGCCCCGTTTGTCACGCGTACAAAATTATTTCTTGCGGCTGTATGACGCGTCCGTCCCGCCGAAATATTCGCGTTATTCGGCCGCTTTGCACCTTGACTATCCGTTATGAAAAATGAAGAAGACAATTCGGGCGGTTATTTACATCAGGGCAGCGCAGGGCGACAGCAGCCGCTCGTAGTGCGGGTCACTGACAACGATTTTCAGCGAGACGTGCTTGAAAAGCTCGGGCGACTAGAAGCAAAGATGGATATGCTTTTCGGCGGAGGACAACCGGGACGGATGAAAAATGCCGAAGATCGAATCGTGATTTTAGAGCGAAATGACATAAAACGTAGTGTTTATGACCGTTTGCTGAATGCGGTGATCACGGTTGCGATCAGCGTCGCCATTGCCATGCATGACCGGCTGGGAATTAGATAACGTTGGGAACGCCGAGTTCCCAGACCTCAGTATCCCTTCCTGATTTCTCTACAGAATAAAGTTAATTATAAGGAGCAGGTCATGAACTTCTTGTCTACGCTATTGCAGGGAATATCTTTCGTTCCGGCGATAGTGAGCGGAATAGAAAACATTTTCGGAGGGCGTCCCGGCACCGAGAAAAAGAATGCAGCGTTATCTTTTTTGGAGGCCGCGTTGTCAATGGGAGACGCAGTAGCAAGCCGGCAAATTGTTGACGACGTCAAATTTAGGAACGGGCTTGAGCAAATAATTAACGGAGTGGTCGAATGCCTTAACGCCTCGGCATGGGCAAAGCCGGCGAGTGCGGCAAAGACCACAGTATAAAAGACGTCGCTTACAACTTCTTTGTGGAACTCTGGATATTGCCGCGGAATGTTGGCGGACGCAGCAAGTTGCGTCTCTACCATTGGTCCGCGCCAACCTAGCCGACTTCTTCGGTCCAGTTTTCCAGCGTTTTCTTGACCAGCGCCATGAACTGGTCCGCGACTACTCCATCAATTACACGATGATCGTATCCAAGTGCGAGGTGAACGAGCGACCGTATGGCGATGGAATCGTTTCCTTCTTTATCGGTAACCACGACCGGAGCTTTCGCGATGCCACCGACACCCATGATTGCCGAGTTCGGCTGATTGATAATTGGCAAGCCAAATACGGCACCAAATTGTCCCGGGTTAGTGACGGTGAAGGTTGACCCCTCGACATCTTCGGGCTTCAGTTTCTTGGAACGGGCGCGCTCGCCTAAATCACTAATGCCACGCTGCAATCCGAGGAAGTTGAGATCGCTGGCATTCTTCAATACGGGAACAATGAGCCCCCAATCCAGCGCGACGGCGATTCCTACATTTACGTTGCGATGATAGCGAATGCCATCGCCTTCCATTGAGGAATTTACAATCGGGAATTGCTGCAATGCGATGATGGTAGCGCGAACGAAGAATGGCATAAACGTAAGGCGCACGCCATTGCGCTTCTCAAACGCGGATTTTGTTTTATTGCGCAGATGCACGATTGGAGTAATGTCCACTTCGAACATGCAATGGACATGGGCGCTGGTGCGGCGGGATTCGATCATTCGTTGCGCAATGATCTTGCGCATTTGGGTTAACGGAACGAGATCACCGGGGATGGAAGCAACAGTGCGTGCCGCCGGAGGCGCGTTTGCGGAAACACTCGTCGTGTTTGCATCTGATGGCGATGCTTTCTGGTCTTGGCCCTCGATAAAGGCCAGAACATCCTGTTTGGTTATCCGCCCGCCGAGTCCCGTGCCAGGCACTAGAGATAGCTCTATGCTATGTTCGCGAGCCATCTTGCGAACTAGAGGCGAGGATCGGGTATGGCCATCTTCTTCGTCTCCCGCGGTCTCTTTTTCAAGAGATTCAACAGACCCGCGCGTCTCTTGCCTGGCGGGCGCTTCTTTCTTTTTCTCGGGCGGTTCCGGCTGTGCTTGTGCAGCCGATTTTCCCGGGCTTGCGGTAGTTGCCTCGCCGTCAGCGGCGATCGTTCCCACTACTGTGTTCACCTGAACCGTGGCGCCTTCGCTAACCTTGATATCCTGGAGTGTGCCGGACGCGGGAGCGGGAATCTCCGCGTCCACTTTATCGGTGGAGATTTCAAACAACGGTTCGTCTCGTCGAATTTTGTCTCCTGGTTTTTTCAGCCACTTTGTAATGGTTCCCTCAACAATGGACTCTCCCATCTGAGGCATCACAATATCTATCGGCATAATTCCTTCCATGAGGCCTGGTAATTTAGAGGCCTCGCAAACCCTTCATTATATAAGGAAGCGTGCAGCTTATTTGCGGGACCGGTCACTGCCTATGGTCATGCCCGCCGGGAGCGGGTGGCGGCGAAACTCCGTAGGCTTTTTTCCAGTAATCCTGCACGCCCGGGGAAAGCTTCTCAATACGTGAGAGGAATGCGGTGACCTTCCACATGTCTTCCTCGCTCAAAGCTTTGCTCCACGAGGGCATCCCGGTATATCGCACGCCGGTGCGAACCGCATAGAAAATGTGCCATTCCGGATCGTCCAACGGGGCGAGTATGAGCTGAGGAGGTGGCGGGTAAAGCGATTTTTCCAGGAGACTTGGTTTGTTATCGAGTGTGCCGTGACATACGGCGCAGTTCATGGTGTAGATCTTCATCCCCTGGATCAGGTTGTCATCGGTCGGGGGTATTGGATTGCTGATCTGAGGTGCATGGCGATCCATCGAAGAATCCATCGCGCTCATCGCAATGCGCCGCTCGAGACTGGAAGGAACAGCATCCGCATTCGTGGGCATCAGCCCGAACGAAAGAAAAGCCAGAGCGCCGAGAACAAGTACCAGCAGCGTCACGATGATCCCGAGGATAAACTTGCGCATTGAGTCTCCTATGTTGCCACGGTCAGCCAGAAAGATGTGCCTGAACAATAACAAACAAGCAGGCAGCGGCTTGGATATTGTAGTGCAGCAATCGCCAATATGTCGTGCGTGACCCGTACCGCCCAGTCTTAATCCTGGTTAATGGGCTTTCAGCTTACGTGCTTCCCGAACGACATCGCTCACCTGGGGAAGAAAATATGCTTCTTGAGGCGGTGAAAACGGGACCGGCGTATCCAAAGCCGTAATTCGGACGAGCGGACCATCGAGGTCATCGAACGCTTCTTCGTTGATGATGGCTGCGAGTTCCCCCGCGATTCCTCCGGTGCGGACGTCTTCGTGAAGCAAAATCACTTTGTTGGTCTTGCGCACAGTCGCAACAATGGCATCCCGGTCGAGTGGCGACAAGGTTCGCAAATCCAAAATTTCGACTTCGATCCCGTCCTTAGAAAGGATTTCTGCGGCCTCGAGCGCCACGTGCACCATAGCGGCATAAGTGACGATACTCAGGTCGCGGCCTTCACGGGCTATGCGCGCCTTTCCAAGCGGCACGATATAGTCATCGGCCGGGACATCATCTTTGATGCGGCGATACAGGTATTTGTGCTCAAAAAAAATAACGGGATTATTGTCGCGAATGGACGCTTTGATAAGACCCTTCGCATCATAGGCCGTTGCAGGGCAAACCACCCTCAGGCCTGGTGTGTGCACGAAATACATTTCGTTGTTTTGTGAATGGAACGGGCCACCGTGAACGTTGCCACCGCTGGGCCCCCGAAGTACGAGAGGCGCGGGCGGTCCCCACAGGTAATGGGTCTTCGCAACCATATTGGTGATTTGGTTAAAAGCGCAACCGATGAAATCCATGAACTGAAATTCCGCGACAGGGCGCAAACCGGTGAGCGATGCGCCAAAAGCCGCGCCGACAATTGCAGATTCAGCGATGGGTGTGTCAATGACGCGCTCGGGGCCGAAGCGGTCAATGAATCCGTCTGTGACTTTGAAGGCGCCGCCGTAGATTCCAATGTCTTCGCCCAGACAAAAAACAGTGGGATCACGTTCCATTTCTTCCCATATTCCCTGACGAATGGCTTCGAGATAAGTGAGTTGCGGCACGTTAAATTTGACGATCTAGTGTAACGGGGTTCATTCTATTCGATTTGGCGACTGCCGGACTGACTGGTTGAAAGGCCGCGCAAAATAAAGAAGAGAGAAGCTCCTCTTCGGTAATGGTGAGCGATAGAACGGACCAGAGCACTTTGTTAAAGACGGCCGGACCGGGTTTGTTGCTCCAACAAGTGAGACTTCATCCGACTGGTATATTTTAATCATGAAGAGACCGAAAAGTGTTGATGAGTATCTTGCCGCGACGCCCGAAGAAGTACGGGTAAAATTGAGTGAGCTTCGAAGAGCAATCAAAGCTGCGGCTCCGAAAGCAGAAGAACGTATCAGCTATGGAATGCCTTATTACGATTACAAAGGAAGGTTGGCCTATTTTCGGCTCGCGGCGAAGCATATCGGGCTTTACATCCCCCCTCCTGTCGTTGATGAGCATAAGAAAGAATTAAAAGATTATGAAACTCATAGGGCAACGATCCGGCTTCCTTTGGGTAAGAAAGTTCCGATCACTCTCATAAAAAAGCTGGTTCGGGCGCGGGCAAGAAAGAATGACGACGAAGCCAAACAAAAGGCTGCGCGAAATTAATCCTTAGAATCGGACCGGTTATCAGCGCGCACCGCTGACCTTCGAGGGCTGCGTCCGGATAGAACTGCAACCCAGACCCGTTCCGCGGCCGAACGTCCGAGGGCGACGCTCCCGGCGTCGGTAGTCAAATTCAATGTCTGATCATAATTACGCCCAGAGACCTGAAGCTTCGCACCGGGTCGAATACCTCGCTGCTCAAGAAATTCCAATAACCGGCGATCGCGTTCGTAGATGCCGCTAACCAGATAATTCTTTCCGGCATCGGCATGAGCCAGCAATAGCAAGCCCCGGCGACGACGGCTCGAGGGACTTTCCAGTTCGCTTACGTTACCGTGCGGACAAGAACCTCCGCGCCCAAGTTTCCCCAACAGCTTGGCTTCAAAATCGGGCGAGACCGCGTGCTCAAGGCGTTCCGCTTCGTCGTGAACCTTGTACCACTCCATGCCGAAAACTTCAGAAAGCATCCTTTCGATCAAGTGATGACGTAACGTCAATTTGCGGGCGATCTTGCGGCCGGTTGCGGTAAGACCGACGTGCCCATCTGCTTGAACCCGCACTAATCCATCTTTCTTTAAACGGCGCACCGCCATGGTAACGGCTGGGGGAGACACTGACAGCCAGTGCGCGAGAGTGGCAGAGATGACCGGCTCTCCCTCGCTTTCGGCTTCCAATATTGCCTTTAGATAATCTTCTTTGGAGACGGTGATCATCTGCCAGAATTATACGGCGTGAAGTTAAGTATAGTTAATCGCAGTCAGTTGCCAGACGGGTTTTGGAATTGACGGCAAAATTTGACATAGGCGTTTCTGGCTCCTAACCTGTTCTCTCAAAACTATGAAGGTTCTGGTGATTGGAAGTGGAGGACGCGAGCATGCTCTGGTGTGGAAGCTGAGCCAATCTCCGCGTGTTTCGAAATTGTATTGTGCTCCAGGAAACGGAGGGATCGGGAACGAGGCCGAGTGTTTGCCTGCGGATCAAAAAAGCCTGGATTCCTTGCTTGCATTGGCACACCAAATTCAACCAGACTTGACGGTCGTCGGTCCCGAGATGCCTCTTCAACTTGGCATAGTGGACGAATTTCAGCGCCGTGGATGGAGAATCTTCGGCCCCACTAAAGCCGCAGCACAACTCGAATCGAGCAAGAGCTTTGCCAAGGAATTCATGCAACGGCATCGTATTCCGACGGGACACTATGCCATCTGCGATTCGCTTGACGAAGTGATGGAAGCATTATCGCGATTCTCCACCCCAGTTGTGGTTAAGGCGGACGGGTTGGCAGCGGGCAAGGGTGTCGCCATCTGCCAAACCAAAGATGAGGCAGTACTGACAGCTACCGACATGCTTGCCGGCAAGATGGTGGGTGCAGCCGGATCTCGCGTCGTGCTGGAGGAATATCTCGAAGGCGACGAGATCTCTTTTCTCGTGTTGAGCGATGGAGAGCGTGTAGCGCCATTAGTGGCCGCACAGGATCATAAAAGAATCGGTGAGGGAGATACTGGACCCAACACAGGAGGAATGGGAGCTTATTCTACGGCCTCGTTGGTGGATGAGCAGATGCAGAACTGGCTGGTGCAGCATATTGCACGGCCTGTCGTCGAAGGCATGAGAGCCGAGGATGTGGACTACAAAGGCATTCTATATTGCGGATTAATGATGACCGTGCGCGGTCCGATGGTGCTTGAATTCAATTGCCGCTTCGGCGATCCTGAAACCCAGCCCATTCTCATGCGACTGGAAAGCGATTTGTTGGACGCAATCGATGCCTCGGTAGACGGTCGAGTCAGCGACGGCGATTTTCGCTGGTCGAAAGATGCTTCCGTTTGCGTGGTAATGTCGTCGGGTGGTTATCCTGGCGTATTTGAGATTGGAAAGAAAATCACTGGAATCGAAGATGCTCAGTCAGTGGAAGGAGTGAAGGTATTTCATTCCGGCACGAGTAGGATTGGAGATTCATATTACACAGCGGGTGGGCGCGTCTTAGGTGTCACAGCATCCGCCACGGAGCTGAGTTCCGCAGTTAAGCGAGCTTACGAAGCTGTTTCAAAGATTAGTTTCGAAGGCGCGCATTATCGCAAAGACATTGCTGCAAGAGCACTTAAGAAATCGTGACGAGTTCCCCGCCAAGTGATAATCATCGAAGGATAAAATAACCATATGAGTGAACCTTTAGTTTCAATTGTGATGGGAAGTGATTCCGATCTGGATATTATGCGCGAGGCGGCCAAGGCGCTCGAAGGTTTCGGTATTGCGTATGAAATGGATGTGACCTCAGCTCACCGTTCTCCGGACCGCACGGCGGAATATGCGCGCGGGGCCGCAAAACGCGGAGTGCGCGTAATCATCGCCGGGGCCGGCGGCGCAGCACATCTGGCGGGAGTGATTGCGGCGCATACGACATTGCCCGTGATTGGCGTGCCAATTCCGTCCACTTCCCTCAATGGTTTGGATTCATTGCTGGCGACCGTGCAAATGCCCGCTGGTATCCCGGTCGCGACAGTTGCAATAGGAAAACCAGGTGCAACGAACGCAGGGATTCTCGCGGCGCAGATTCTCGGATTATCAGATCGCGATGTGGCAAGAAAATTGGACGATCATAAGAAAAAACTTGCGAGTGGCGTTGAGGAGAAATCGAAAAAGCTGAAGGGCAGCTTAAATACATAATTGCCATCGGCCACATAGCGGGTAGTGTTCCCACCTGCCCAGTGGGGCATAGCTTCACCCCCCGTGAGCTATTCGCTTACCCACCCAGACGAGGGCGTCTGGGCCTACGCGTTCTGATCGGTATCTTGGTTAGCCAAGATCGAGCGTTTTTAAATACAGCCGGAACGGTTCTCCCAAATCCCTTCTCTTTAGCGCGAGCTCAACTGTCGCCTTCAAGAATCCTAGTTTGTCTCCTGCATCGTGCCGCTTTCCTTCGAATACGTAGGCATAGACCTTTTCTTTCTTGAGTAGCAGCTTGATGCCATCGGTGAGCTGCACTTCGCCTCCGCTCCCTTTTTGAGTTTGCGCTAAAGTCTCAAAGACCGTTGGAGTAAGGACGTAACGGCCAATGATCGCGAGATCGGAGGGCGCATCTTTTAGCGCAGGCTTTTCCACCATATTCTGAATCTCAAACAATTTGCCCTTAAATCGGCCATCGGTCGGTTTCACGTCGAGCACTCCGTAGGCGGAAATCGCTTCGCCTTCGACAATCTGCGTCGCGATAACGGAACTTTGAGTCTCGTCGAACACTTCGATCATTTGTTTCAGGCAAGGAATCTGAGCGTCAACCACGTCATCAGGCAGCAGCACCGCGAACGGTTCGTCGCCAACCAATTCCCGCGCCGTGAGCACGGCATCCCCTAGACCCAGGGTTTCCTTCTGACGCACATAGGCGACGTGTACCATATCCGAAATTCCATGGACCAAACGAAGCAGATCAATTTTACCCCGCGCTTCGAGCATTTTCTCCAGCTCGTAGCTAACGTCAAAATGATCTTCGATGGACTGTTTGCCGCGACTGGTGACGATGATCACTTGATCGCACCCCGCGGCCAGAGCCTCTTCGACACCATATTGAATGATTGGCTTATCTACCAGAGCAAGCATTTCTTTCGGCTGCGCCTTGGTAGCTGGTAGAAAACGCGTGCCCATGCCTGCTGCGGGAATGACTGCCTTGCGGACTTTCATCTTCATAACGTACAGCTTTCAGTCTGATTTTCTACGATAGCACTGCCGGCAATACGGCGGTTCCGGCTAAATCTTGAAGTAGGCTTTGCAATTGTTCCAGAATTTCGGCTGGTTGATGAGCCTTCAGAAGAAATTTCAACGTTCCGTCTGGTGTGAACTGCGCGCCACGATGGGTTGAAACGAAGCGCGCGAGCTTTTCCGGGTCAATCCCAGCATTTTCCCGAAATCTAATTGTCGTGAAGTCCCGCTTACGCTCGATGAGGGTTGCTCCAACCTCGATTGCCAGGAGCTTGAGGGAAGCGTAATCCAACAGATTGCGCACAGCTGGGGGCGGTTCCCCATAGCGGTCCTTCAGTTCGGCTCCCACGTCATTCAATTGCGATTCGGTTTCCACCGCAGCAACTCGCTTGTACATTCGCAACCGCTGGTTTTCTTCGGCAATATATTCAGCCGGAATGCGAATGTTCATGCCCAGATTAATCTGAGTTGCAGCCTCATCGGCGGACGCCTCACCCTTCATCTCGCGAACTGCGCGGTCGAGCATCTGCGTGTAAAGCTCAAGACCTATCGCTTCGATGTGGCCGCTCTGTTCCCCGCCCAACAGATTACCGGCGCCTCGCAACTCAAGGTCAAGGGCGGCGATCTTAAATCCTGCGCCGAGATCGGAAAATTCTTTCAGCGCCGCCAGCCTCCGTCGCGCGATTGGGGTAAGCTCGATTTCCGCAGGCAGGAGCAGATATGCGTAGGCCCGCCGATTCGAGCGCCCCACACGACCGCGCAACTGATAAAGCTCGGATAAGCCGAGCCGTTCCGCGCGATTGATCAAAATCGTATTGCACAGCGGGATGTCGAGACCATTTTCGATAATCGTCGTCGCAACCAGGATGTCGGCTTCGTGATGCATAAACTTCAGCATCACTTTTTCGAGCTCACCTTCAGACATTTGACCATGGCCAACAAGTATTCGAGCGCGCGGCACAAATTCCTGAAGCTTCGCCGCGATTTCCCAAATCGTGTCCACGCGGTTATGTACAAAGTAAACTTGTCCGCCACGTTCAAGCTCCTGTTCGATGGCTGACTGAATCAGCTTTTCATCCCAATTCGCGACAACCGTCTGAATGGCGATACGATCTTTCGGCGGCGTTTCGATTACGCTCATATCGCGCAATCCCACAAGTGACATGTGCAAAGTACGCGGGATGGGCGTGGCCGACATCGTTAGAACGTCTACCTCTTTTCTCATCTGTTTCAGGCGTTCCTTGTGGCGGACGCCGAAGCGCTGTTCCTCATCTACTATCAGTAGTCCGAGGTCGGGAAACTTGATGTCCTTCGAAAGCAAGCGATGCGTGCCAATCAGAATATCCACTTTCCCCCTTTCAACCTTCTGGAGAATCTCCTTTTGCTGCCGAGCAGTACGAAAGCGGCTGATCATCTCAATCGCAACTGGAAACGCTGCGAAGCGTTGCTTAAAGGTTTCGTAGTGCTGGAAAGCAAGGACGGTGGTGGGCGCGAGAAGGGCAACTTGCTTGTTGTCGCTTACTGCCTTGAATGCAGCGCGCATTGAAATTTCAGTCTTTCCATATCCGACGTCGCCGCACAATAGGCGATCCATCGGTTGCGGCGATTCCATGTCCCGCTTCACGTCTGCGATGGCGTAATTCTGGTCGTCAGTTTCGTTGTATTCGAAGGCGTCCTCGAATTCGCGCATCCATTCATTGCTTGGCGGGAAAGCATGACCTTGCGCTGTCTTGCGCTGCGCATACAGCTTGAGCAGTTCGTCAGTCATATCCTTCATGGCTTTCCGAACTCGGGCTTTTGTTTTTCCCCAAGCCGCTGTGCCGAGGTGATTCAGCGCTGGTTTCGCGCCTTCCGACGAGCGATACTTCTGGATCAGATCCAAACGGGTTAGAGGAACATACAGGCGCGCTCCCTCTGCGTACTCAAGCAGCATGAATTCAGCGCTTCCGTCGCCCTGATTGATTTCTTTTAGGCCTTGATATTGCCCAATGCCATGTTCGACGTGAACCACATAATCGCCAACTTGCAGATCGCGGAAGTCGGACAAGAATGCCGAAACTTTCGATCTTTGTTTTTGTGGCCGAGTGACTACGGATTCAGATTCATCGAAGAGGTCTCGGGCCCCAAAAACGGTGAGGTTGGCATCGGGAAGCACAAATCCATCGGGAACATAGGCTTTGGCCAATGTGGTGGTTAAAATTTCGCCTGCAAAATAGGCCGTCTCGTCGGCGTAACTTTCTCCGCTACGAGTTTTGCTGCCCAGGCGAAAAGAAACCCCATATTCGCTGAAAATATCCGCGAGGCGTTCTACCTCGCCAGTGTTCGGCACTGTGATCAAAACCCGCCGGCCTTCGGATATGTGTTTCTTTACTTCTTCCAGCATTGTTGGGATCGAGCCGTGAAAACGCTGTGCGGGCTGCGAATGGAATGAAACGGATGGGACTTCCCCAATCTTTTCTACAGCGAGATGTTCTATATCGGCCCCTGGAATCGTCGTAATTTTTTCCCACCAATCTTCGGGCGAGAAGTACAAGTCCCGAGGTTCAACAAGGGCGCCCACTCCACTGGACTCGTGCGCCGCCTGTATTCGCGTCCAAAGATGGTCGAACTCCGGGTGCAGAGAAGATGGTTCGTCAATCAATACGGCAGCGTTCGGGATGAGATCAAAAAGACTATGGCTCGCACCGGCAACCGCGGCGTACGGCTCCCATCCAGGAAAAGTCGTGACGCCCCCCGATCGGACCGCCTGGGCCACAACCTCTTCCCGGCCGGAGATCCGCCTTCCTGAAAGGCGGGAATGAATCGCTGCCAGCAATTCGGTAGTGACCGGTGTTTCAGTCAGAGGTAATAACAGAGCTTCATCTACGGTATCGGAAGATCGCTGAGTTTCAGGATCAAATTTGCGGATGGACTCAACTTCATCGCCAAAAAACTCAATCCTCAATGGGCGGTCGGCCTCGGGAGAGTAGACATCCAGAATGCCGCCCCGCAATGCGTATTCGCCCGGCATTTCCACCACGTCCGTTGAACTGTAACCTACGGTATTCAGGTGAGCGAGCAGCGTCTCATGGTCGAACGTTTCACCGCGTTTTACGATTCGGGCCAAATCGGCGTAATACTCCGCCGGACGAAACCGAAGGGCAGCGGTTGCGATAGGCGAAACTACGATGGAGGCGGCGCCGGTTGAAATTTTCCAAAGCGCGACGGCCCGTTCTTCCTGAATTTCAGGATGAGGAGAAAGGCTTTGAAAAGGCAATACATCATTGGCAGGCAAAGCAATAACTAGATTTGGGTCTGCGGCGCCAGCTAGTTCGCAAAAGGCTTGCAGAACGGGAACAAATTCATCAGCGGCTTTATTGTCCTGCACAACCAACACTAGAGGCCGCCCAGCGAATTTCTGAATCAACACCGCAATAAGCGCTTTGGCGGGGGAATTTAAACCGGAAACACTAATACGGCCCGCGTTCTCCTTGATGTGGGAGGCTACACGCTTGAATTCGGGTAGACTTTCGGCGTCCGCAAAGAGATCGCGGACGAATGGCAACACCATCGCAATACTATTTTAACAGCACTTGATCGAAGACATCCTGCGCGAAAAATCGCGATAAATATTGCCGCTCACGCGAGTAACGCAAAAAACGGGAAGCTGTTCTTCCCGTTTCCTATTCCGCACAGGTTTTCACTAGCTTTGTGGCGTCGCGCCTTCCAGATCTAGGGCCTGCTTCTTCCCGCCAAACCGAATCTGCGCTAGTGAGCTGCTGCCATCTTCATTCTTCTTGATGACAGCCGAGTCATTGGCTGCGGAAGTGCTCAGATCAATTACGTGGGCTGGCACAGTGGCTACTACCTTCTTGCCTTTCACAAAGCTGACTTGGACATCCGGGCCGGCGCCGTCCCATACCACCGAGTACTCGCCGGGTGCCAATAGCTTTCCATTCACGGTAACCTGAGTGTTAACTGTTAGAGAATGTTTGTTAGAGGCGAACGCAACTGAGCTGAGTAGCAAGGCTGTTACCAGCAAAAAGCTCTTTGAATTACCCGAGATTTTCATGGAATTCCATTTCTCTCCCGATAAGCGTCGGGACGCAATATCTCGGCGGCCAGGGCCCGCATGCCCGAAAATCTTGAGTTTAGTAACGAAAAGCCTACAATGTTGCCGGGGTTGAGCAAAGAGCAGTCGAAGGACCGCTCTTCGCTTAGGGATTGCGTTCACCTGGCCGCCAAACCGAGAGTGATGTAATCCCTTCGCCCCGAAATTTCCTCGAATCGCAATCTACCTCTCGTTGCGATCCGTCGTCGCGTTAGATACGCAGATCCATCTGGCAAGTTCCAACTACAGGAGGAATGCGTACTCTCCTTGGACGGAAACAGCCTGCTGGGGTTAGCACAAATCTGAAGTATCAGATACGAATACAGGAGGGGAGTGTCTTGTTGCAGTTATTTAATTTTCGGAAGGATTAAATATTTATGTTTTCCGTTTTGCGGGCTGGACTTTGCTTCGTGGCTTCTTCGAAGGTTTCAACTTGAGTACAACAGTGGCATGAGCGATTGCGGCGTTGTCAGTTCCCATACCTTCCGGTGTTTTCGCTTTTATTCCCACGCAGTCTTCAGGAATCCGCAGTAATTTCGCGACGCGAGTGCGAATCGCGGGTGTGTGTGGGCCGATTTTCGGAGCCGCAAGAATTACCGTAGAGTCAAGATTGCCCACGTCATAGCCTGCGCTGTTCACTCGCTTCAGCGCTTCAGCCAGAAAAACAGCGGAGTCGGCGCCGCGCCATCTGGCATCAGATGGCGAAAACAACGAACCAATATCTGGAGCGGCTATAGCCCCCAGCAATGCATCGGTGATTGCATGCAGCAAAACATCTCCGTCGGAATGGCCGCCTAAGCCTTTCGGATGTGGAAGCGTGACGCCGCCAATCTTGAGCGGGATGCCGCGTTTGAACTCGTGCGAGTCCCAGCCATTACCGATACGGATTCGCGGTTTCAAATGGCGATTCCTGCGCTCGAGTTCTTTTTATCATTCTGGCTATAGGTCATTGAGTGGAAAGAACCTCGCTCCGAAGATAAAACTCAGCCAGTTCCAAATCTGCGGGACTCGTAATCTTTATGTTTCTAGGAGATCCCATCACCACGGCGACTTCGTGTCCGGATCGCTCGACGAGAGAAGCTTCGTCAGTTCCCAGGAATCCATCGCTGTCCGCTTCATCAAAGGCCTTCTTGAGCACGTCATATCGGAATCCCTGCGGAGTTTGCGCCATTACCAGTCGCTCGCGTGGCATTGTTGCGGTGACAATCGCGCCATCGGCGGTGCGATCCACCTGCTTAACCGTATCAACGGCAGGGATTCCAGCAATGGCCGCTCCATATTTTCGGGTGCCATCAATTACGCCTTGAATGATCTGCCCGGTAATAAAAGGGCGCACCGCATCATGCACAAGAACAATATCTTCAGGTTCGGCAGCAAATGCCGCGAGGGCTTTAGAGACGGAATGCTGCCGGTACTCACCGCCTTCAACCAGATGGATTGAAGTTTGATTCACAGTTTCCTTGTTCAGCCGCGCTCGAAAAGATGCAATCTCGCTTTTGCGTAGTGCAATCCAGATGTCAGAGATGCTCCGGAAAGCGACAAATTTACGCAAGGTGTGAATCAGAATCGGAGTCCCCCCCAATTCCGTAAATTGCTTTGATGGGACACCCTGCTGACGAACTGCGTCAGAGTTTGAAGCCATCCGTGTACCCAACCCGGCCGCGGGAATAATGACAATCACCTTCATCGGGCGATCAGTATACGAGGCCCGTGCCTTCAGTTCAAACTTGCGGGCGCAAACTAGGTGAACTTGCGGAGATTCTCGTTTTGTAGCCCTACAGGAACTTTTTTCCGCCCCTACATGTCGTCAGTGATGTCTTTCTCGGGGTGAAGGGGTAATACTCAACAAGGATTTACGATTTATGGAGTTGAATCATCGGGGATGGTTGCGATTAATTGGTTACTGCGTTGGCGTGGTCTTGGCAACAGCGCTAGGTCTGGCAGTAGTGTTGGCCGGGACAACTATAACACTTGCTGCTGGCCAGTCTGCGGAGCCGGCGACTCAAACCAGTTTTTCAGGAATGGTTACCGACGAACACTGCGGAGCAAAACACGAAAGGTATCCCGGAAAAAACGCGTCGGAATGCGCAAAGATGTGCGCGTTGAATGGATCGAAATACGTGCTCCTCAGCGGTGACGATGTTTACACGCTAACCGGAAACGATCTCGCACTGGATAAGTTGGCAGGTCTTCGAGCAACAGTTACAGGCAATCTCCAAGGAACAAACCTAAATGTAATTTCTGTGAGTGCGGAGCATCCCTAGATGGAGTCCCCCTTATCCGTGCTCGGCGGGGCGTATTTCCATCATGCCTTGGGGTGTTTTCAGTTCGTTTTGCGTCGCTGAGTTTACCGCCGGCACTGCGGCGATTGTGGGGCGAGAATCCGATCGCGGCGATCTTTCATCCCATTTCCCGAAGATCATCTTTCCCGCTGTCGTCTGCAAAACGGAAGTGACTGATACGTCAACCGTCTTTCCAATCATTTTCCGGGCATTGTCCACCACAACCATCGTGCCGTCGTCAAGGTAGGCTACCCCCTGATTGTATTCTTTCCCTTCTTTAAGGATGAACACTCGCATGATCTCGCCGGGCAGCACAATTGGTTTCAGCGTATTCGCCAACTCATTAATATTGAGGACCTCGACTCCTTGAAGTTGCGCAACTTTATTCAGATTAAAGTCATTCGTAATAATTTTCCCCTCGTACAGCTTTGCCAGTTCGATGAGCTTCAAATCCACCTCTCGCACCGCCGGAAAGTCATCCTCAACAATCTGAATCTGTACGCAGGCAATCTTCTGGAGTCGTTGCAGGATGTCCAGGCCGCGGCGTCCGCGGTTTCGCTTTAGGGAGTCAGATGAGTCGGCCACCAATTGCAGTTCGCGTAGAACGAATTGGGGAGTAAGAATGATTCCATCGAGGAATCCGGTTTCCGCTATGTCCGCAATGCGTCCGTCAATAATCACACTGGTATCGAGAATCTTGTAGCTCTTTTTTCCTTGCTTCTCTCCGCCAAATATTCCGCCCAGCGCCGAAAGATTGAGAAGATCGCCCTTGTTTGCCCCCACGACTAGCCCCACATAGGCCATCAGGAACATGACCATCAGTTGCAGAAAGCTTTGGGTCGGCCCGGCAGGAATGCTATCTCGAATTACGACTGCAAACAGGTAGGCGCCGAAAATGCCCAGAACGCTGCCAATTGCGGCCCCGATCAACCGCGTGAGGCTGGCAAATCGCAAGCGCCTCTCGAAGATGACAATGGCGCCGCCGATGAGTACCCCAATGCCCGCGTCTATGTTTGCGGGTAGAGAGAAAGGCCGCACAAGATAGCAAGTAATAGAAACAAAAACAATAAATATGAGACGAATCAATGCCAAGTCCACGGAAGGGACCTCCTCAAGCTTGTCCGATATGCCATTGGATCAAGCCCGCACCAGCCACAACGGCAAAACTCCAGCGACTGGCGATCATTATGCGGAGCCTATGAATGCGAACGAATAAGAGTGCTCCGCTGATTAAATAATGCCACTTCAATCCCGTGCCCATGAAGTATATACCTGACGTAAAGCACCGCCAGCAATGGACTGTGATATCCAGAGCTCTGCTAAACTTCGACTATGAAAGCTGTGGTCATCGGACGTTTCGGCGGACCCGAAGTTCTCGAAGTCACAGAAGTTGCGGATGCGACTGCCATTGGCCAGCAGCAGTTAGTACGCGTGCTGGCCGGAGGCATCAACTTCGCCGATATCATGACTGCTAACGGGGGATATCCGGGAGCACCGAATCCGCCACTGATCGCGGGCCGCGAATTTTGCGGCATATCGGAAAAGAAGGGGCAGCGAGTAATGGGGTATGCGCAGTGGGCGGCGTTTGCCGAACACATCGCAGCTCCGCCCGATCTGCTGTGGCCCGTCCCCGACAATTGGGCCGACGAAGAAGGCGCGGCCTTTCCCGTAAATTATTTCACTGCGTACTTTGCGTATTGGAAAGCTGGTTTGCACGATTCCGCGGCGAAAGTGGGATCGGTTCCGCTGCGCGCGGCCGGCGACTCGCCTCCTCGTGTCCTGATCCATGCCGTCGCTGGGGGAGTGGGAACAGCCGCCGTGCAAATTGGAAAACTCCTTGGCGTGGAAATGTTCGGCACGTCTTCATCCGAAGAAAAATTGGCCCGGGCCAAAAAACTCGGACTTCATCACGGGATCAACTACAAGCAACGCGACTACGAAGATGCGATCAGAGATTTAACCAAGGGAGAGGGTGTGGATGTAGTTTTCGAGATGCTTGGCGGAGAACACGCTGCCAAAAGCGTTCGATGTTTGCGGGATTTTGGCCGTGTGATCGTCTACGGTACGGCTACAGGACAGCGAGCTCGAATTGACGCTGGGACACTGTACGCGAAAGGCACGAGCGTTCACGGATTATGGCTCACCTATCTTTCCGCTAAACGGGAATTGATGGATGAAGCCTGGAAACATCTCTCGGCATGGATCGAACAGGGACGTTTGCGCCCGGTAGTGGGCGCAGTGTTTCCCATGGAAAAAGCCGGCGATGCGTATCGCCTATTGCTGGAAAGAAGAAACTTCGGCAAAGTCGTGCTCAAGATCGCGTAGGGAAAGCCGCCCTCGGCTGTCCAGTCGAGGAACCCTCGGCCCGATCCAACTATCCCGGCGGCAACAACATTCCTTTTTCCAGATGGCGTACGACGTGCGCGTAAGACGCAGCGTGTGGATCGTGCGTGACCATGATTACTGTTTTCTTAAATCCTTCGTTTAGCCGTTTCAAAATGTTTAAAATCTCCGTCGCGGAGTTGCTGTCAAGGTCCCCCGTCGGTTCATCGGCAAGCAGCAGAGTCGGGTCGCTGACAATCGCCCTTGCAATGGCAACCCGTTGTTCTTGTCCGCCAGAAAGCTGTTTGGGGAGGTGACTGACGCGATCTTCGAGTCCAACCAATTTCAACGCGGTCATGACATGATCGCGCCGCTGCTGTGAGTTGAGTTTGGTGAGCAGGAGCGGAAGCTCAACATTCTCAAATGCTGTAAGAACTGGAATCAGATTGAACGTTTGAAAAACATAGCCGATATGCACGTTCCGCCAGTGCGCCGACTGAGCGTCACTCAGCCGGAAGATATTTTCGCCCAGCACCAGAAGTTCGCCCGAAGTCGGGCGATCAATCGCAGCAATCATATTCAGCAGCGTGGTCTTGCCGGAACCAGATGGTCCCATCAGCGCGAGAAATTCGCCTTGAGCGATTTCAATGGACACATCGTCCAGCGCTTTCACCTCAAAAGCGTCGCGCTTGAAAATCTTGCTGACGTTGTTTGCCCGAACGACCTTCGTCTGTGTTGCAGTGTTTGGAAGAGTAGCTGTGCTCATGATTGTCCTTTGATCTTGATTTTGTCGCCGTTCTTCAAATTGTCTGGTGCCGTCGTAATTACGTCCTCGCCCCCGTTAAGTCCTTGCACCAGTACGCCGCCGCTTCGTTGCGACAGAATTTTCACTTCGCGCTGCATTGCTTTGCCGTCAAACGAGAGAAAAACGACTTTCTTTCCGCCGTGGTCGCGAATCGCCGCTGTTGGCACAAAAACGCCCTGTGGTTGGGAGCTTGCGTGCTGTGATTCGCTGGCCAGAAACTTCACGGTGGCATTCATGTCGGGCCGCAGATAAGCGTCTGGATGGAGGATTTGCACTTTCACCTGGACGGTCGCCTTGGCCCGGTCGGCTTCCGGCGAGATTTCCGAGATCACGCCGTCGTACTTGCGGTCAGGGTACGCATCCGTCGTGACGATCCCCTTTTGCTCAGGACCAAGTTTGGCAAAATCGTCCTGCGCGATATCGAGTTCGACCTGAAGATCATTCAGATCGGCAAGGGAGACAACCATTCCTTGAGGGCCGCCCTCGGCCGTGCTGGCAAATCCCGAAGTCACGAGCTCGCCCTTTTCGGCGGAACGCTCGAGAATTGTTCCAGTTACCGGCGCTCGAATTACAGTCGCATCCAGCAAAGACTTGGCGTAATCCGCCTGCCCCTGAGCCTGTTCGAGGGCGCCGCGCGCACGAGCAATCTCCTCTGGGCGCGGGCCAATCTTGGCAAGCTCGAAGCTCTTATTCAAAGAATTCACTCGCTGCTGGTCGGCATCAAACTTCGCCGTGGCATCATCGAGCGCCTGTTTTGACAGCACGCCTTGGGCAAACAGGTTTCGAGTGCGATCCAATGTGAGTCTGTCATCCACAAGCATGGCTCGAGCTTCATCCAGATTGTGTTGGGCTTGTTGGATTTCCTGCGGGCGGGATCCGTGTTGCAGTTCCTCCAAATAGGCGCGGGCATTATCGGCGGCGCCTTTTGCTTGCTCGTATTGGGCACGAAATTCGTCGTCTTCGAGGCGCACTAATACCTGGCCCTCTTTGACCTTGTCTCCCTTTTCCACGCCGATCCACTTCACCCGGCCCGTCACCTTCGAATTCAGGTTGATCTTGTGATGAGCGACAATATAGCCGCTCGCGGAGAGGACGACACCACCCACATCGGTGCTCTGTGCCGATGCGCGGACCACCTCCACTTCCGGGACGTCACGCGAAAACAGGCGGTAAGCAATTGCGTCCAAGCCTAGCAGTACGATCAAAGCGATCCCAATGAGAATATAGCGACGCGCCCAGACTGGCGGTGCGCCTCCGCTGGCTGCATTGCGATCAATGCGAAGGCTCTGTAGTTCTTCGTGTTTTGTGTCAATTGCCATAATTCACGTAGGGACAGCCGCCCTCGGCGTCCTTCTTTCTGGATTAAGTGTCGAGACCGAACAGCCGAGGCGGCTGTTCCTACGCGAGCGTTTTTAATCCCGCAGCGCGCTCAGTATGTCGCGGCGCGATGCGTGCCACGCCGGCGCGAACCCTCCCAAAACTCCCATGATGAGAGCGAATATAATCGCGCTGACGATCACCACCGGCGTCATCTGCAAGCTGAATACAACCTCGCTGAACGTCACCTGATTTTGCGTCCCCGTCGTCATGCCATTGAATGGCAACATCAGCAGGATGCCTAGCGCCGCGCCCATTAAGGACAGCAGCAGCGACTCCAGCATGAACGAAGTCAAAATGCTGGGGCGCGAAAACCCAATCACGCGCAAAGTTGCAATCTCGCGCCCGCGATAGGCGACGGCCGCATACATGGTGTTCGCGGCAGCGAAACACGACCCGACCGCCATGATGAACGCGACAATCCAGCCAACAACCTTGATCGGAGCTCCTGACTTGGTTTGCGAGGCATAATAGTCAGTTTCCAGCATGCCATTGAGTTCCAGGCGCTGATCGTCGTTGGCGCGGTTCTTCAGCGCTTGTGCCGACGCGGGATCAGTTGCCCGCACCAGCACCGAGGAATAAATCGAACGTTCGAAGTCGGTGACCAATTGGTTGACGTCGCCCCAGATTTCGGATTGGTGCGCAGTGCCATTTGCGTCAAAAATGCCCACGATGGGCCAATCGCCCTTTCCGATGTGAACCGTGTCCCCAATATTCGCGTTTTCGAAGCGCCGGTTGATCGAGCTGCTTACCACCACTTCGCGCTGCCCTGGCGCGAACCAGCGTCCGGCGACGATATGAATTTTAGGTCGCATCTCAATTCCGACGGGAGAGAGGAATCGAGTGGTGACGTTGGTTTCTCCGGTTCCGCCTTTGCGCGGCATGACCACAACCAGAATATCTTCACCGGAAACCAGAGGTTCGCCTTTGCTGTTCTTTGCGACGCCTGGCAGGTTCTTCAAAATTTCAACGGCGTCTCGCGATACTCCGCCGGCCGCCAACTCTGAGTCTGAACCTTTGCGCAGCATCAGGACATTTAGAGGATCGCCGGTACTGCCAAAGGCGCGGCCCAACCCCGCCAGAAGCGCCATGATGAAAACCGCGGTTGCAACCGTGAGCGCAATTCCGAGTGCAGTCATGATGGTCAAACTCTTACGTAGCCGCAGATTACGCACGTTATAGCTGAGGGGAATCGCCATTATTCTTCCTGTCTTCTTAGCGCCCGTACTTTTCTTACCCGATGTGACGCAAGCCATCCACAATGTTGATTTTCGCAGCGTGGTAGGAAGGAACAAAAGAACTCACGAATCCCACCACCGCCGCTATCAGCAGAGCCGCCGCGATGGTCAGCGGCGTGACGTGCATGCCAGCGAAATAGACGACGTAGTTCGCCATCAAGGTCACGCCCGCGAAACAAAGCAGCGAGCCCATCAACCCTCCCACCAGCGAAAGCGAAACTGCCTCGCCGACGAATAATCCCAAGATGCTGTTGCGGGTGAAGCCCAGAGTCTTGAGCACCGCAACCTCGCGCGTACGCTCTCGAATGGACATTGCCATGGTGTTAGCTGATACCAGCAGAATCGTAAAGACAACCGCCAGACAAATGCTCATGATGAACGCCTTGACGTTACCTATCATGCTGATAAAGCTTAGCCCGAAAGCCTGTTCGGTTTCCGTTCTTGTGGGGCGGTCGGCATTGCGGAACTCCTCATCAATGGCTTGAGCGACCTTGGGAACGGAGTCGGGAGAATCCGCCAAAACCGCGAAAAAGCCCTCGTGGCCCTTGAGTTGCGGAAAGCCTTCGTCAATGTAGTCTTTATTAAAGTAGACAGCCGACTGGGTCGTGTCCGCGGGGGTGAAGATTCCGCGAATGGTCAATTCGAGGTTCACGGGAAAAATCTTGCCCGTGAGATTCAGCCGGTCACCGATCCTCCAGCCAAGTTTTCTGGCTAGGTCCACCGCCACGATGGCACCTGCACGATCATGCTGCCAAGCTTGCAGTTGATCAGCGGGCATCTTGAATTCCGGGTACACTTTAAACAACTCCTGTGGATCGGTGCCAAACTGGGAGAACTGGTTCTTCGGCTTGTCGTCCTTATATTGCCCGCCGAACCACTGCTCATTCACAACTTCCTTCACGTGAGGTATCGCAGCAATCTTCTGGCGGTAGTAGCTCGGCAAACTAAAGATCAACGAAACCTTATCCCGAACGATCAGGCGCTGCGCCGATTGTTCGGTCGGCTTGCTGTCATAGAAACTGCGCCAGATGGTAATCAGGAAAGTGAGCAAAAGCAGCGAGCCGCCAATACTAAGCACCGTCAGAATGCTGCGGCGCTTATTTCGGAATGAGTTTTTGCGTACGAAACTGATCAGTGTCATATGAAAACTCGAGTGATCAACTAACCAAAGCTACAAACTCAAAGAAATCCAAAGCCGCTCGGACATCGCCAAACAGAATAGACGATTGGAGACGCGCTGGACAACCACCGCTCCCGAATATCGATCGTCGCCCATGCGCTGGCAACAAAGTAGTGGAGATCGTCACATAACGGTGATGACAAATGTCATTCTCCACACCGCATGGGGCGCAAAGGGCTTCGCAAGGCTATAATTGCGCCCACGCATGGCCGTCACTTCCGGCACTAAACTCGGGCCCTATGAGATCGTCGCACTGCTCGGCGCCGGCGGTATGGGCGAAGTCTATCGTGCGCGCGACTCTCGCCTGAAGCGTGAAGTGGCGATCAAGGTCTTGCCGCAGGCGTTCTCTCTTGATTCCGACCGGTTACGCCGCTTTGAGCAAGAGGCCCTCGCCACCGCTGCCCTGAATCATCCCAATATTCTGGCGGTATTCGATATTGGCGCGAGCGACGGCTCGCCCTATGTCGTGTCCGAACTGCTCGAAGGAGAGACCCTGCGGCAGCGCTTGCGCGGCGGACCCATAGCCGTACGCAAAGCTTTAGACTATGCCCTGCAAATTGCCCACGGACTGGCTGCGGCTCACGAAAAAGGAATCATTCATCGTGACCTGAAGCCGGAGAATCTATTCCTCACCAACGATGGGCGCATCAAAATCCTGGACTTCGGTCTGGCCAAACTGACCCAGAACGAACCCAGTTCTCATACCTCGTTGCCAACTGCGACCCATGGCACTGAGGCGGGATCGGTGATGGGAACGGCTGGGTATATGTCGCCCGAACAGGTACGCGGGATTGCGTTGGATGCGCGCTCCGACATTTTCAGCTTTGGAGCGATTCTTTACGAGATGCTTTCAGGAAAGCGGGCGTTCCATGGCGACACTCCCGCCGACACGATGAGCGCGATTCTGAAAGAAGACCCGCCGGAGTTGAACGAAACCAATCGCAATATTTCTCCGGCGCTGGAGCGCATTGTCCAACACTGCCTCGAGAAGAAGCCTGAAAGCCGATTCCATTCCGCCAGTGATATTGCGTTCGATCTCGAGCATCTGTCTGGGATTTCCGGAAGCACCACAAGAATAGCGCCGGTGGTAGGAGTAAGACCGCGGGACAGGCTGCTCGCTGGAATCGCAACTGGTGTCGCCCTCGCGTTGATAATGCTGGGCCTCGGCTGGTGGCTAGGCAAAGGAAGTGGTCACGCACCGCTTGCACAATATCAGCAGATCACTTTCCGCACGGGTTCCATCGGCAATGCCCGGTTTACTCCCGACGGAAGCATTGTCTATAGTGCCTCGTGGGAAGGAGGCGGCGATCAGCTTTATATGTCACGTACCGATGATCCCGGCGCACGCGAACTCGGCCTCAAAGATGCGGAGCTGCTTTCGATTTCGAAGAACGGAGAACTGGCAGTCCGGCTTAACACCGTGACCTTCGGTGGTTACGCTCGAGCCGGCACTCTTGCGCGGGTACCCCTCAGCGGCGGAACGCCCCGAGAAGTGCTCGACAATGTGCAGGACGCAGACTGGGCACCCAATGCCGAAAGTATGGCGGTGGTTCGGTACGTCCCGGAAAACAATCACTGGCGTCTGGAATATCCGATTGGCAAGGTGCTTTTTGACAGTATTAACTGGATCAGCGCCCCAAGAATTTCGCCGGACGGCAAGTGGATAGCCTTCGCCGATCATGAGAATCCGGGCGGCGACGACGAGGGTTCGGTCGCGGTGATTAGCTCGGATGGCAACGGCAAAGAAAAAAAACTTTCCTCCGGGTGGGAAACGATCGAGGGAATTCTATGGTCTCCTCGAGGCGACGAGATATGGTTTACGTCGGCCAGTAACAGCAGTGCCACGAATCCGAATGCGGTGACTCTCTCGGGAAAACAGCGGGTGATCACGAACGTGCCCGGAGGCATGTGGCTGGAAGACATGCGGAGTGGGACGGCGTTGATGATAACTCATCAGGATCGCATTGGGATTCGGGGCCTCGGGCCTGGCGCAAAAGAAGAGCGCGAACTTGGGTGGTTCGGATGGTCTATTGTGCGCGATATAAGCCGCGATGGCCGCAAGATTGTGTTTGAAGAGGAAGGCAATGGCGGCGGCCCCAACTACACCGTGTTCGTGCGTGATACGGATGGTTCGCCTCCAGCGCGCGTCGGCGAAGGACTTGCCCTCGCAATCTCACCCGATGCGAAATGGGTGATTACAAAGCTCCCAAGGGGCGGACCATTGAATCTTGTGCCCACAGGAGCAGGCGAGGCGAAGCAGCTTACGCACGATGCCGTGAGCTATTCCGCAGTTCGCTGGCTACCGGACGCGAAACACTTACTCGCCCAAGGCATCGAATCGGGACATGCTGCACGGGACTACCTGATTGATATAAGCAGTGGGGATTCCAAACCCATTACGCCTGAGGGCATCGCCGGTGTGCATCCTTCGCCAGATGGAGGGAGTACGGCGGTCCTCGGTCCCGATGGGAAGTGGGGAATTTGGCAGCTTGAGGGACGAGGAATTCGTCTAATCCCCGGAGTCGACTCGACCTATCTTGTGACCGGTTGGTCGCCCGATGCGGCGTCGGTGTATGCGTTCCACACTCGCGCCAGCGAGACGGTAGCTAAGGTGCTCCAGGTGAATATACTGACGGGAAAGATGGAGCCGTGGAGAACCTTCGGCGCAGAAATGGCTGCGGGAATCAATAACGTTGCTCCGCCCAATCTTTCTGCCAGCAACACCGCATACGCATATACGTATGGCCGGGAGCTGTCCGAAGCCTACGTCGTGACCGGATTGAAGTAGAGCACTGCCTGCCCGCGTCGTCATTAATCTGCCTGATCTGGTACTGACACTCTCCTAGATGAGAGGTAAGCGAGAAGCCGCGCCTCGCTAGTTGAGTCACTTTCGTAACTCCCTTGATTTGTTACTCCGCATTATCCTAGTTGCACCCCTCCCACAGTTGTAGTCCTGCGTCTTTGATTCGACGACGTTTGTTGCGCGAGGGTCGAAAGAAATGTCCACTAAGATTGGCCGCTTTGAAATTCAAGCTGAAATTTCACGCTCCTTCACCGGATCGGTAAACAAGGCTTGCGACTCTGCCGGTGGGCAGATCGTCGCCTTGAAAGTCGTGGATTTGAAGCCTTTCGGAGCGGAAGCTGCGCCCATCGTAAAGCGCATTCTAGAAGAGGCGGAGAGTTCAAAACTTCTCAATACCCATAACATCGCAATGCTCTTTGGAGCGGGCGAGATCGAGGGCAAGTTCTGCGCCACCATGGAGTACGTGCAGGGCAACAGCATTGAAACCATGCTGGAGAGGAAAGAGGTTTTTTCCATTTGGGATGTGCAGGACATTGCGCGCCAATGTTGCCAGGGCCTCGACCATGCCGGGGTTAACAAAGTTCTTCACTACAGTCTCGAACCTGGAAAGGTAATGGTTCAGTGGGACGGCATTGTAAAGATGCTTGGTTTCGGAGTTTCGATGATGGGGGTTTCCGCGGCTGAATATTGCACCGGCGTCCCCAGGATTCTTCATTACATGTCTCCCGAACAGGTTCAGGGTCAACCGCTGGACGCAAGCTCGAATCTGTTTAGCCTCGGCGCGATCTTGTACGAGATGGTCACCCAGCAGAAAGCCTTTGACGGCGAAAGTACGGATCAAGTGCGGCAGTCGGTCCTTGAGATCATGCCGCTTCCGCCCTGCGAAATAAACCTCAAAATTGATCCGGCTCTTAGCGACGTGATCATGAAGTCGCTCGCCAAGGCTCCGTCTGAGCGATACCAGTCTGGGCAGGAACTCATCAATGATCTCGAAAAATGCAAGAACAATCCGGTAAAGACCGCAGCTGCCAACAAGACGGTGCAGCCCGCGCCGACCATCAAAGCCTCCCAGGTCAGACCGCCAGTTCAAGCAGCTTCCGAACCGCAGAAAAAGGGCGTCGCCCCGGCTCCCTTCGTTGCTGCACGTGTGGAGGTGCCGACTCCTTCAAATGCGCGGATGGCCGCCGCAGCTGGCGCAGGTACGTCGCAAACAGCTGCGCCTACCCTTCAGTCACTGAAGGCGGCAAAAATGGATTCTTCGCAGCAATTCATCAGCACCTGTATCAAGGCCTCCATTGACGCCGTTATAAAACCCGAGGCGAAGATGTCGTCAGCCACCCTCGAACCTGAGGTTAAGGCGCCGAAAATTGCAGTAGACCCGATGATGGATGAAAGCAGAAAGGCTGGCGCTACTCAAAGGCGTAGCTTCTCGGAAATTGATGAGTTGCCTCCACTGAAAGAAGTGTTCGTCTCGCCTCCGCCGCCAGCGCCATCTGCCGGTGCAGAGGATATATTGCTGGATGAGCCGCCAGCGCGTTCTTACACGAAATCTGAAACACCTTCCACGGCCCTTCCTGTCCGGGAGATAGCAAGAAAAGCCGTCATAGAAATTAAAAAGACTCCGCCGAAGATGTTCCTGTACTCGATCGGCGTAGCAATCGCCGTCATTCTAGCGATCTCAGTCATCATCGCCCTGCGGATTCGCTCTGACAATGCGGAAGATCAGAACGCCCCTCGGACTAGTATTGAATCTTCCACGACTGCGTCCACAAATACGAGTGGGGGAAGCAGTCAGGGGTCACCCGTCAGCCAATCAACGATGCAATTGCCCATTGCTTCCGAGCCGTCAAATGACGGCACATCGGCAGTCTCAGTAAAAGGCAAGTTCGCGGCGAAGAAAAAAGTAAAAGCGAAGGTGGAAGCGCCCCCGCCACCAGTTGTAATTCCTGCACAGCTCATGGTGAATTCCAATCCCGCCGGAGGACAGATCCAAATTGATGGCCGAAGCGATCCGAACTGGATTACCCCCTACAACATTTCGGGGCTGCCGCCGGGCCAACATACCGTCTACATCAGCAAAGCCGGTTTTGCCCCAGAAATTCGAACCATAGATGCTATTTCCGGCGGCAAGTCCACGGTCACGGTTCATTTCAATCAGCTGCCCTCGACCGTCTTCTTTGTTAGCGCGCCAGTTGGCGCTTCCATCCTTGTGGACGGCAAAGACACAGGACATGTAACGCCGGCGCAAATCTCATTGGACAGGCCGGGAAGCCACACTCTTCTTGTGAAAAAGTCTGGCTACCTGGAAGAGAGCACGACGGCAAACCTTGCGCCGGGACAGACCTTTCATTACTCGCCGACATTGATCGCTCTCGGCGATACTCAGGACATAAGAACCGTTGGAAAAATAAAGAAGTTTTTCGGCAGCAGCGATCCCATTGGCATGGGAATCGTCAGCATCAAGGTTCAGCCTAAAGGCGCACAAATCGCAGTGAACAGCCGGCTCATCGAGAAACTCTCCCCGGTGGATTTTTATCTCAATCCTGGAACTTACATGGTTGACGTTACTTTGACAGGTTACAAGACAGCTCACCACGTGGTCACAGTAACCCGCGGCGGAAAGGTCACATTGGACGACATCCTCGAACGTCAGTAAAGCTCCTCTCAATAATTGGCGCTATGGTTCGAGACCGCCGCTTGATCCTTCGGCTTGTTGTTCCGCTACTCGTGGATAAATCGTGCCTTTTCGGCGCCGCAGCGCCTGAGGTAATTTCGATCTAGTGATCCAAAGACCCGCCGCCACCGCTCCCGCCCACGTGACCAGTATCAAACCCACTGCGCGAACGTCGGCGATCCGGCTGCCAGTAATTCGCACGGTCCGAGCAATTTGAAAGCTCAAAATACCCGCAATGACAGCAGTTATGGTTGCCTTTCCCAATTCCTTCCAGGGTAATTGTGCGATCAGAATCAATTTACGCTGATTCAGCAAGATGGCCATAGCCAGGCAATTGGCCGTGATACCCAGGTCCGAAGCGATCGCGAGGCCGACAACCGAATACTTGTGATAAAGAGCGGCGTACAGGGGATAGGACGCTATCGTAATCAGCGTGCTCGCGACCATCGGCGTCAGCGTGTTGCCGGCCGCATAAAACGCGCGTGCGTACAACCCTTGGGCCGACCAAAAGACCAATGACAAAGAGAACCAGAAAAAATAGGTCGCTGTTTCTTTACTATCGGAAAAATTGAAACTGCCGTGGCGATATGCAAGATCAATAAGCGGGAGGGCTGCCGCCATCATGAGACTTGTCGCCAGTAGCGAGACGGCCACAGTGCGGTACACAGCGGCGTTTACAACTTCGGTCAGTTCCCGCAGTCGCTTCTCGTTAAATAGCCGCGCAAAAAAAGGTAAGGAAGCCTGGCTAACCGCCTGTCCGAGAATGGCGATCGGCACGTTAAAAAGCTTCTTAGCGAAACTCAAGCGCGCGATCTCTCCTATGCCCCCCGAAGCGAAGCGGCGAATGAACCAATCATCCACCGTCACCAGTGACAGTCCAAGCATCAGGGGCACCGATAGCCGCACCCATTCGCGAAATGCCGGATTGTGCACGTCAAAAGAAATCCTGTAGCGCGCTCCGGCGCGTGCCGCGCCAATTGCATAAAGTACGAACTGCCCGAAAAACGCGCCAGCCAATGCGCCGTAGGCGAGGGATGACGCACCAATCCGCCGGGAAAGCGCCACGCCGCCCGCAATGATGAAAGCGTTGTAGAGGATGGGACCCAACGATGGGAGCAGGAAGAGTCGTCGAGAATACAAGACCGCCGACAGCACGCCGCCGATGTAAAAGAATATCTGTGTCGGCAAAATAATCCGGGTGATATGCACGCAAAGCCGCAATTGCTCGGGATTGAATTTGTCGAACCACCAATGGGTGATCTGTGGCGTAAAGATTTCCGTCAGAACGACGCCCGCACCCAGGATGCATGTCATTACGGTGATGACAACTGAAAACGCCTCGTGCGCATCCTGCCGTTTGTCCTCGGTCAAGAACCGCGTATATATCGAGATAAATGTGATGGATGTTGCACCCCCCGCAACCAGGTACATTAAGAAATCCGGGATCGTAAATCCCGCATAGAACGCGTCGGTCTGCACTCCCGCCCCGAAAGTCCACGCTACATAAAGCTCGCGCACGTAGCCAATCACACGCGAAAGCATCACCGTAGTCATCAAAAGCAATGTCGCGGAAAATGCTGTGTGCTGGTGAGATGGGCGGAGCTGGCGCAGCACACGTTGCAAGAACCCGCCCATGTGCTTTGGTTCAGGACCGTCTGAGGAATTCGCCATCAAGTGGCGATTCTACACGCGCACAACGATTCATCTGCTGCGGGAAATGGTTCGTAGAGGAGTGGATCAGTCCATGTGACCGGGTGCCTGGCGCTCAACCGACCATACGTCTTCTGGATTTTTTTCGAAGGGATAGACGTGTACCATCCAACCGAAGATTTGCGGAATAAATTTTCCGCCTGCCGCATCACAAGCATCTTTGGACGCGATAGATCCGGCCAATCCGAACTTCGCATCCGGACCAATTGCTTCGTTCTTCTTGTCCGGGGGCGGCATGCATAAATTGACGTGCCTGTGCCATTGCGCAACGCTCAGAGGAACGCGAGAATTAAGCTCATCTTCACTGGCGCCCTTCGCAGCCGTATACATAACTCCAATCAATTTGTAGCCATCACCATTCTTTTGATAGAGCAATGAAGTTGGATGGTCGGGATTGAAATGCATTCTAGCTTCGAAGGCATATGTGTAATTAGTGAAGTGATATTGCTTTTGCGGGACGTTGGGCAGGAATATCTTGAATCCATCGCCTAGCGCAAGTTTGTAGTCCTGATATTTGTCCGCGACTTTGCGGGCGGCTTCTACAACTTGATCGGCCCTTTCTTTGTCGCCTGGCTCCGGTTTGCGCGGTGCCGTCATTGCCATGTGCGGGCCCATGTCCATGTGGCCTTCCATCGCGTGCATCGCGGAGGCGCTTCCATCGTTGTTCGCGGCCTGCATTCCCTGCGTGGTGGAATTGTTATGTGCCAGATCGTGAGAAGACATATCCATATTCGACATATCCCAAGAACCCGGGGAGGCTTGTTGCGCCCCCGACGGGCAGAAGCTCAAAAGGACGAATATCAGGACCGATGCAAGTGTTGTCGTGGCCGGTTTCATGAGAATGATCTCCGTGTCTTGTACAACCCTGAGCCACCTAACTAGTTCTTGCAATCCCGGAAAGTTACTGCGGATTACGGGAGTAACGACAGGTTAGAGGATCTGAAAGTTTCGCGAAAGTTTATAGAGTTGGAACAGCCTTGAAATCATTCATCCCAGTTCCGCGATGGCTTGGCTCGCCGCCTCTCTGCCGGAACGTACGCAGTCAGGAATGCCGATGCCGTTGTATGCGTTTCCCGCTAGGAACAAACCTGGAGCACTCACGCGTTGCCGTTCGATTCGTTCCAAGCTCTCGAGATGGCCGACATTGTATTGCGCCATTGCCGCTTTCCATTTATAAGCGCGCGCAAAAAGCGGTTCGGCTTCAATGCCGAGAATCTGACGGAGTTCTGCCCGAACGATGCGTAAGATTTCACCCTCCGATAAATTGAGAACCGCCAAGTCTCGAGTTCCCCCCAAAAAACAACGGATCAACGCGCGATCTTCCGGAGCGCGATGCGGAAACTTGTTGTGCGCGAAAGTCGCGGCCAAAACCCTTTTGCCCTCAGTCCGAGGCACTAGGTATCCAAAGCCCTCAGGCAAGCTCGCGCGGACCTTTCCATCGTAGACAAGAGATACCGTGACCGAGGAACTGTAGCGAATGTCACGCAATTCGGACGCAAGTTTCGGACGGGAATCCTCCAGAAGTCTCGCCGCGGCGTGCGCCGGAATTGCCATGATTACCCCATCAAAATTCTCAACATTCGCGTTCGATGAGATCAACCATCCAGGCTCTCGCGCTTGCAGTGACTGGATTTCGCTGTTGGAACGGATACACGATGCGGGAAGGTGACTCGATATAGTGTTCACCAGTTGCTGCAATCCGTCCTTCAGAGTTGTAAACACGGGACGCGTGACCGGGTTCATCGCTTCTTTGCGATTTGCGATCAGCGCTTTGCCCAAGCTGCCATAGCGCGCCTGCATGTCCGCAAAACGGGGCAACACGGCCCGCAAACTGAGGTCGCTCGCATCTCCTCCATATATCCCCGAAAGGAGCGGATCGGCTAAACGCTCGACCATTTCCTCACCGTAATGGCGTTCTACAAACGAAGCTAAGCTTTCGTCGGCATTAACTTCGCACCGGGGATGAAACCATTCGCTTGCAATTCTTACCTTGGTACGGAAAGAAAACAATGGTGAAAGAGCGGCAGGCATCACCTTTGTGGGAACCATGAACGCCAGCCCATCGGGCACAGGAATCAATTTTCCGTTTACCGAGATGTAGGTTCGCCGTCGTGAATCATTCGATCCGATCAATTGATCGGCTATCCCAAGTTCGTGGCATAGTTCAGTAGCCCAGGGTTTTTCCGTCAGGAACGAATCGGGACCAGCTTCGACGACGCAATTCTCCAGGCGCTCGGTAAAAATCACTCCGCCAAAACGGGGACCTGCTTCAAACAACACATATTCGAGCGGCGTTCCCGCCTGTCGCTGCCGTTCAAGGGCGAACGCCGCAGACAGTCCCGAAATCCCCCCGCCGATAATCGCGATGCGCTTCATTGTTTGAACGGAGCTTCGAAATGAACTACTTGTTTGCAGGCACGGAAGCGAGGAGATGGTTCGTTGCCCTCATTGTGCGAGACTTCACAATATCCGCAAGCGCCGCCGTCAATAGCGGCGATTCGTTCAACGATTCCGCCCGCCAAAGCCGCATGCCTTCGGCATCTGCAAACTTTCTGAACGCAATATCAATATCGAATAAAACTTCGACGTGATCGCAAAGAAACCCGATGGGGTGAACGAATATCCCGCTATGACCATGAGCCTTCAGTGCGAGTATGGCTTCTTCGACGGTCGGCCCGAGCCATGGTCCCCCTGACATTCCCTGGCTCTGGAATGCAAATGTCCAATCTTCTCGAGCAAGCGATACTCCAGCTGCAACCAACTCCGCCGTCTTCTTCGCTTGTGTCTCGTAAGCATCGCCTTCCAAAATGGTGCGCTCCGGCACGCTGTGCGCCGTGAAGATAACCGGGACGCTGCTTCCGTTTTCAGCGCGAGCACTTGTCAATCCCGCGGCAAGTCTCTCTACAAAGGCCTTGATCAACAAAGGATGATCGTGCCAGGATTCGACAAAATCCACGCTAAACGGAAGATCGCTCTCAGGACCGAGTGCCGAGCGATACAGGCCCACGCTGGTGCGGGAATCCTGGGGCGCCAGACAGATCACGACGGCGTGTTCGATACCGTCCTTCGCCATTCTCTTCATCGTGTCGGCAATAAATGGCTTCCAGTTGCGCATTCCCACATACACCGGTAGGCCGACTTGCCCCGACAGCAGTTCCCCTTGCTGCATCGTCAGCTCAGTAAGAGGAGAGCGTCCTATCAGTCCGTAGCGGTGCTTTACTTCCTCGACCACCTCGGACGGCAGCGCTCGCCCCCGCGTTACCTGGAGCAGGAATTCCGGAACGTCTTCCACTGAATCCGGACTCCCATGGGCTAGAAGCAATACCGCTATTTTTTTCGAAGACGACAAATTAATTCGACTCCTCAAGCTGCTGACAAAAACGCTGTACAGGCGTGTCCTGGATGAATTTTGTTAGTGCCCTCACGTTCTCGACAGGAGTCTCGGGAAGGATGCCATGACCGAGATTGAAAATATGTCCCGGCCGCCCGCCCGCCAGTTTCAAAATCTCGGCGGACCGCGCCTTCAGCAACTTCCAATCCGCAAACAACAAAATTGGATCAAGATTGCCTTGCACCGCGCCTTTAAAATCCAAACTGCGCCATCCTTCATCAAGCGGAACCCGCCAATCAAGTCCAATGACATCGGCTCCCGTTTTCTTCATCCATGGCAATAAAGCCGTGCTGTCGGTTCCAAAATAAATGATAGGGACGCCGTTGCTCTGCAATTTATGAACCAGTTCAGAGGTGCGGGGCAGCACGTAGTCGCGATAATCCTCGACGCTTAAGCAGCCAACCCAACTATCGAACACCTGAATCGCGTCCGCCCCTGCCCGCACCTGCTGCGCCACGTATTCGGAAACGACCTTCACCAGTTTTTGCATAAGTTCGTCCCATGCGGAACTGGAGTACATCATCTTCTTGGTATTGAGATAGCTGCGGGAGCCACCACCTTCGATCATGTAGCTGGCAAGGGTGAAAGGCGCTCCGCAAAAACCAATCACTGGCATTGAAGTTCCGAAGTGTTTACACACGAGAGCGATGGCTTCGGAAACATATCCCAGATCGGCTGCTCGATTTGTTTGAAGGCTGCCTATATCGCGTTTGCTGCGTAACGGCTTCTCAATCACGGGACCTTCCCCTACGGAGAAGTGGAACGGCAGGCCCATGACCTCAAGAGGAAGCAGCAGGTCCGCAAAAATAATTGCCGCATCCACACCCAATGCTTCAGCTGCGGTGATCGTGACCCCCGCAGCCAGTCCGGGCTTCTTACAGATTTCGATTAAGGAATATTGTTTCCGGAGGGCCCGATATTCGGCCATGTAGCGGCCCGCCTGTCGCATAAACCAGACGGGAGTGCGATCAACCGCCTCAGCTCTGCAAGCCTTGACAAAACGGGAACCAGGGGCCGCCATGAACTCTCAATGTAGCATTTCGCCGCAGAAGTTTCGGTCTTGACTGGAATATGACCCACTCGCGTTCCTCCTCACAGCGATGACCGCAAGAACAATTCTTAGCTCAAGAGGGAAGACGGTTTCACAGAACTGTCCCCGTGGTAGAGGTAAGCCCAATCCCTGCAATACATCGCAAGTGGCCTTTAACCTGCAGTTCTGATACTGAATTTGTGCATTCCGCCCAAGGGGACACATCCTTGGCAGAGCCGATTCAGATACGGATGGAAAAATATGTCTCGTTTCCTGACCTCGCTGGCTTCTGGCTTATTTCTAATGCTGGCGCTGGCTATGCCCGCTGGCGCTACCCCCATCGTGGGTGGCACAGTCGGAGTATCCCAATCTTTTAAAGCCAACGTTGGGGGACTCTTCAATTCTTCGCTAAACGGCCACGACGCAAGCTATGGCGATCATGAAAGTCATGGTGCACCCGGCTTGGTTCAAACGTCTGGCTTTGCTCCGCACGAATTTAGTTTGCGCGTTCCACCTCCCGTCGTTTCTGAGACCCCCGAGCCCTCAACTCTTGCACTCTTCGGTACCGGCTTACTTATGTTGGGCGGGTTGGTGCGAAAGAGATTTGTCCGTTAGGATTCAGCAAATCGTTAAATCCAGATAACACCTTCGCGGCTCGCCGGCGCTTTTATGCCATTTCTTAGCTCGTCCGCCGGAACTTCTGTTCCTTCTACGGCACCCTTTAAAGAGTACTTCTGAGTTGAGCCGCACCAAGAGAGTACCCTCAGTTCTTATTGCGAAGGCCTTATCATGGGGGAAAGAATTCGATCACCATCGCCAGGCGGGAGGTCTTCACTATGGCGGCTAGTCAGGTTGTTCTTTATTTCGACAGGCAGGAAGATGCGTTGCTTTTTACGCTCGCGGCGAGCTCAGTCATCGCAGCGGACGAACCAAATCGTGCGAATTCCGCGCTGAACATTGCGAAAGAAATATCGAAAGCCACCCGAATTACGACTGAAGGATCATTAAACAGGCAGGCTGACACAATAGAAGCGTCCGATTCACAATCCACCCGCTGCGCCTGAGCCGCTTCTCAGCCGGCCACGTCAACTCTGGGAGCGTCAAAGCGGTAACCAATTCCTCGCACCGACTTCGATCTCAAACAAGCTGCTATTTTTCAATCTCTTTCTGTTGATAGAACTTTTGCAGCACGTAGAAAGCTTTTTTCTTCTGGCCGCGATTCGAAATCAAGCCCTTTCGGTTGTAGAAGTCCTGAATGCCGGGCAGCATGCGCCGTGGGGAGTGGAAATCCATTAAGACCCAGGGAGACATTCCCGCCAAAAACGGAATCTTCTTGAGCATGTTGATCTGATGGTCGAACAGGTTCGCCTGATACTCTTCCGTAAAGCGCGTATCGGAGTCACCGTGCTTTCCGGCAACCGCACCCGCCCCGAATTCGCTGAGAATTAGCGGCTTTTGATAGGAGCTTTGCCATTGAATCCGATCCGTATCCTCGACTTTTCCCTCGTACCAGCCCACGTATTCGTTCAGCCCTAAAACATCCAGATATTCTCCCAAAGGGTCATTCAACGTTCTGGCGTCCGCACCTGTCTTATCCGTATGGTTCAACGCAGACGTTAGCAGCCGCGTAGGATCGAGTTGGCGGGCATACTGTGCGAGCGACTTTATAAATTCCGTGCGTCCGGTTTCGGATGGCGGAGTCTCATTGGATAGCGACCACAAAATAACCGATGCGCGATTGTGATCTCGGTCAATCTCATCGCGTAGCTGTTCTTTTGCATTTTCCAGCGTGTCCGGATTTTCCCACGCAATGCTCCAATAGACAGGGATCTCAGACCACACTAGTAGTCCCATGCGGTCGGCCAGTCGCGTCATGGCTTCGTTGTAAGGGTAGTGCGCGAAACGAACGAAATTACATCCCAGTTCACGTGCCCATCCCAGCAGCACCTTGTCATCTTCTTCGGAAAACGCGCGTCCGCCTCGAAATGCCGCTTCCTCATGCATGGAAATCCCGCGAAGAAATATGGGTTTTCCGTTGAGTAGAATCTGTGTTCCTCGCGTCTCGATACTGCGGAACCCGATTTCATCCTTTACAGTATCTCCAGCGGCGGAGATGACCACTTCGTAAACTTTGGGATTCTCCGGTGACCATAGTTGCGGTTTTGCAGGGAAGCTAAACTTGCCCAGGCCATTCGCATCGGCGGTGGCTGCTTCCTTAAGATGCAGCTCAGGAATTTCGATGGTGATTTTGTTGCCCTGCGACGCCCCGTTAAGCCGCACCCACCCGCCAATTGTTTCCTGCGAGTTCTTTGCCAACTGCACAAAATAATCCTGAATAAAACTTTCAGGCACTTCGATAAGGTCAACACTTCTTGTAAGCCCGCCATAATTCCACCAATCCGTATTCAGAGCGGGAATGCCGTCGGCCTGCCGGACATCGTTCACCTCAACCACAACGCTGTTCTCGCCTTCGACGACGTTGCTTGTGACCTCGAAATTGAACGGCGTGAAACCCCCAACATGCTCCCCTACTTTCTCGCCATTCACCCAGACGCGTGCTATGTAATTTGCCGCGCCAAAGTAGAGAAACAAGCGGCTGCGAGGACCCTTTGAGTACGGAAAATACCGCTGATACCAAACCGTGCCCTCGTATAAGAACAGCGACTCTCGCTGCGAGTTCCAATCGCCCGGCACAGCTAATTTCTGCGATGCATCAAAATCGTATTCCACCAGATCGTTCTTACTGCGCGGTTTCGCATTCTGGTAAAAGCGGGCGCCGACCCCGCCTTCATACGGATCCACGATTGTGTTCCACGTGCCGTCCAGGCTGGTTGTAGTTCTTCCCTCAACATTGGCAATAAGGTTAGTGGGACCGGGTTCGGCAAAAGCAAGTCCAGCCAACATACACAAAGCAACCAGCAACCGAGTTGCTAGGGTTGGTCGCGAGATCGTCTGCTGAAAGCCCTGAACGTGCTCGCCCGGACGCCGGTCCTTCCGTCGAATCAAGATCATTTGTTTGTTCTCAAACTTTCTGTCTCGCCCGAAGCATGAAGAATGTTCGTCGAAGGGCAAATTCCACGCCGCTACTCTCAGGCGGTTCCACATTGCCACAATAATTGTAGTAGTGTAATTGAAAGTATTCAGGCAAGGAGACCAGATGGACATAAACGTCCGAAGGCGCAATGACGTAAGCGTGATCCAGCTACGTGGTCCGCTCCGGTTGGGTGAGCCCGTGGACGGATTGCGTACCGCCTGCGATGAGGTCTTGGCCGCAGGCGAAAGCAAAATAGTCGTCATCCTGGCGGACGTGCCACATATTGATTCCAGCGGTATCGGTCTTCTCGTGAAATATATGGTTTCAGCCAAGCAGCGAGGAGGCGGTCTGAAGTTGGTCAACCCTTCCAAATTCGCTACCCAGGTGCTGCGCCTCGTAGGAGTTCTGAATCTGTTCGAAGTCTTCCCAGACGAAAACGCCGCCGTAGAATCCTTCATTTGAAGGCTTAATTCTTATTCCGCCAGCCGAAGAATCCTCCGCAGCCTGCCATTCACAGCGGACATCCGAACCGTCGAAACCCAACCTCTGACGGCAACGAAGTTGATACGTCATCCCACGCGTCGGAATGCCACCGGGAATTCTTTCACGGAAATGTTGCAATAAACCTGGCACTGGTGAATACTGCTCGCGATTTCTCGCGGGCAATGGAGAGGATCCTCATGAAAGAATATTTGGCCGAACTGGTCGGTACGTTTGTATTGGTCTTTGGCGGAGTGGGAAGTGCGGTGCTTGCAGGAGGCAAAATCGGCTTTATGGGCGTGGCATTTGCATTTGGCCTGTCGCTCCTTGCGATGGTTTACACCATAGGACCCATTTCCGGATGTCATGTCAATCCAGCAGTAACTATCGGGCTACTGCTACATCGAAAGATCGCCGCCCGCAAAGCCACTGGGTATATTGTTGCGCAGATTGCTGGATCGATCATCGCCGCATTTCTTATTCTGATGATTGCGCGTGGCGCTCCTGGCGGCTACGACCCGGGCGTGGCGGGATTAGGGGCTAATGGTTTCGGCGAACACTCGCCTGGCGGATATTCTCTCCTCGCTGCGTTCATCGCTGAAGTGGTGCTCACCATGTTTCTGGTACTCACCGTACTCGGCTCGACTGACAACAAAGCACCCGTGGGATTTGCCGGCGTGGCGATTGGCCTGGTACTCACCCTGATTCACCTGGTAGGAATACCAATCACCAACACTTCGGTGAATCCAGCCCGAAGTATCGGCCCCGCATTGTTCGTGGGTGGTTGGGCCATCAACCAACTGTGGCTATTCATTGTCGCCCCCGTCGTGGGAGCGATGGCCGCTGCCGGCGTCTTTGCTGTTATCCAAGGCCCCAGCGTGCCAATCACCGCGAAACAAGCTGAACGAGCTCTAGCCAGCGAGAGTGCCGAGCGCGGACGAGGCGGGACCTAGATTAAATAGACTTTCCTGCATACTGTGACCTACCCTTTTCGCATCCTTTGCGAAAGGGTGGGTTGAGCCTCATCTACGTGCTCTTCTCCACGCGGTACGGCTTTTTCGGACCATCGGCCGGGATGTGCCCCAGTCATGCCGTTCTTTGCCCACAGGTGTTAGAAAGTAAGGCATTCCACGGAAAACGTGAAGGAGCGGTTGTGCATCCCATGCACGGACGTGAGGCTGCTTGATGCCCAGGACCTTTTCCGACAGTGCGAAAGACTGGAGCGTCGGGCAGTCACACACCCGGAACGGCTACAAAAAACCAAGTGCATAAAATCGCAAGTGTTCTACTTCAACAAGGAGGAAAGATGAAAACCAGACTTGGCACATTACTCGTATGTTCGTTTGTGATCGCGGTCGCCGCCTTTTCCAGTCCCGCGCAGGCAAAGTCAAAAGCGGACATTAGGACGGTCACAGGATGTTTATCGCAAGGGGACAGCGCGGATGAGTTCATGCTTACCGGAAGCGATGGCAGCACGTGGGAAGTCCGCAGCAGCGCAGTGGCTCTAGGAGAACATGTCGGGCATACGATAGACGCGACCGGAGTTGTGTCCAATGCAAAGATGCATAACATGAAAGAAGATACAAAAGACATGGCGAAGGACAGCGGCATGACGAAAAGTGATTCTGAACACGGCCACATGAAAATCACAGCGATAAAGATGGTCAGCGACTCTTGTCAAAAGTAGGGCAGCTTTCTCAATGGCCCCTCCCGCTTAACTCGGAGGGGCTTTTTCGCGAGATTTGTGGACACTTCGCCGCCGGAGTAACGTCCGCACATGGTCAGTCACATGTGAACCGCCTCCAGACGTCGAAATAAAGCTGGACCAAAATTCCCACGCGGTGTCTTTGATGTCGCGGCCTGTGTGTTTTAACATCGCTGCACATGGTCTCTCGTCTTCGCGGTTCACTTAGCAATCCCTTAATCCTGCTCTGCCTCGCATCTGCACTCGGTGCGTTCGCCGTGCAATCCGGAGAACTTGGCAGCGCCGACACCATGCACCGCCTCCAAACGGCGACGTCGTTTTTTACTTCAGAGCCCGCGGTATTCCCGCAAGAGTATCCCGAGTTCGGTGTCCACGGCCGTGGACGCAAGCTCTATGACTGGTACGGAATCGGTCAGCCGCTGTTGATGTTGCCAGCGGACATTATCGGCGCCTGCATCGAAAAACTGCCGGTATTCGACGCTTACAACGGCAACGATCCGAGTGTTCGGAATATCTTCGTCAGTTACACCACCAATATTCTGATCAATGTATTGACCGCTCTAATCTGTTTTCGTTTGCTGCGCTTGCTGGAATTCAGTCCGAAGCAGTCCGTCGCTGGAGTTCTAGCCCTGCTCTTTGCGACCACGCATCTGCACTACACGCAGAACATGATGGAGAACAATTACATCCAGCTTCTCACGCTGGCGAGTTTCGTTTTTCAATATCAATGGCTGCGCAGTGGCAATCGTCGCGCGCTGCTGATTGGATCGGCGGCGTTTGGATTGAACCTGCTGACTCGTCTTACCGCCGGCCTTGATCTGTTTGCGGGGGCAGTTTTTCTAGCTGCGGTGCTTTGGTTTGAGCACAAGGGCCGGCAACAATGGTGGGAACGAACTATTGTTTATGTCAAAACGACAGCGCCGGTGTACGCGGCATTTCTATTGATGGATCGCCTTTACCAGTTTTACCGCTTCGGATCGTTCACCAACACTTACGTGCATTATTTCACTCTGGAGCATCGCCTGGCTGATCCCTCTCTGCCTGCGAAATATCCGTTCGAGACGCCATTCCATGTTGGATTCTTCGGCGCATTGTTCACGCCGGAGAAATCTATATTTCTCTTCGATCCATTGCTCGTGCTTACGGTCCTGATTGCCGCGCTGGCTTGGAAGCGTCTGCTGCCGCAGGTCAAATCATATTTGATCGCTGCATTCTTTCTGCTTCTTGCCTACATCTGCTTTTATGCTAAATACACAGTATGGAGCGGTGACTTCGCATGGGGCGACCGCTACGTCTCAACCGCAGCTGAATTGGTGGCATTCATCTCGGTTCCGCTGTTGCTGCGATACAGGCATGATCTTGGAAGGTTCGTGTGGGTGATCGGCATTGCGCTGATCACAGCCAGCACGATGATTCAGATTGCGTCGCTGGCGTTCTGGCTGCCGCTCGAAATTTATCAGATGGAAACTCTTGGTCATCCTACATTCGTCATCGCGTTGCGCTTCAAGAACATTGTTGCTTTCGCGCTGGGCAAGATGGACGCGTGGGGGCTAAACAACCATGCCATGACCGAAGACAGTTGGGACTATATCCACATAACCACCTGGAATTTTCTACCATTTCTGCTTAAGAGAGTCGGCGAAGCTCCCGCTTGGGTCGTGAAGATTGCGTTCCTACTATGGGGCACTTCGCTAGCAGCACTCGCATGGATTTTGGTTAGAGTGAACGCGGTCGTTGGTTCGGAGGAGGGTGCTTCAACAAGCTAACGAACGCTTAGCAGACTCTTACCTGTTTCAGCCAATCGCTGGCATCATCTTTTTCCACTCGCCGCAGTCAGTAATACATTAGGTTGCGCGAGCGCGCGGTTGATGATGTGAACGCACCGTCAGGATTGGAACGATATGACACGGTTTCAACCGTCCAATTGCCGTGATCATTTTCCGCCGGCAGCGACGCTCTTTAGACAGCAGCTAGTTGTCTGCGAACCAAACTGAACCGCCTATCTTGAGGTGTCCTAAGAAACCCTCGCAAGCGTCGCGTTGGTCTCGTGTTCTGGCCGTGCATTGCGAGTCGCGATCAAGCCGGCGAATATCCACGTGGCACCCACCGCAGCCAGGTTGTATGCGTTGCCGCCCCAGACATCGTGTCTGTGGGGAAAAGCAAAGATCATAGGCACCAATGTTAGGGCGCTAAACACTAGCAGCATCAGTGCGAGGAGCCGGGCAGCCACGACGTCTAAAATTCCCGAAAGTATGGCAAGGCCTGCTAGTACGAAGCAAATTCCAGTCACGATGGTCCAGAACTCTCCTCCCAGCGGCATCCAGCTGGGGACGTAAACGGCATTGTCCTTAACGCCAGTCAAATGCGCCAAGCCAAAGGCTATTGAGCAGAGCCCAAATATCCATCGAGCAAAAAGAATCGTTCGCGGCCCTGATGAGGATGATCTACGCGTTGCTAGCGACGCGTAGACGAGTGCTCCTGCGGCGACGGCGATGAGTTGCGTGCCGAATCCCGCGAAGACACCGATTTCGACGGGAATTCGAAACCCAAGATAGTGAGGCGCCGTATAGAATCGCGGCAACCAGAAAACGGCAAACACGAAATAGATGGCGGCCAGCGCTGCCCCACCCGCCCGAGCGCTGCGCCGCCACAGGATCGCCATGCCCCCCCCGCGATCATCCAGACGGCGGTGATATACGCCAGGATCTCACGACCAGGAATGTGATCCCCGAAGGCCTGAATCGGTTGATGGGAGGCGTCAAAGTCACCCCAGATAAAATCCATGACGCCGGCAGCGGCTGACGCCATGCCATATACGTAAATTCCTACTCTGGTCATTGTCACCCTCCCCCGGATTTTCTGGACACCCAGCGTTGCTTTTCACGACGGGCGTCAACTTCTCCCAGTATTGTAAAGAGGCCTTTTCACAAATGCATCACGCCTCAGACCTTCGTCACGCGAGACCCTCGGCAACTTAGCAAGGCTGGGGGATGGCCCCACCTTTACATTTTTTGAAACTGTGAAAAAGCCATTTTGCAGGCGGCTAGGGGGAGCGGAAGGCTCGATTTAGAACGGGAAGAATCTTCAGTGGCAGAAACGTTTCTATGATTTCAATGTTTCACAGCCGAGAAGGGATCGAGAAGCTGCGCTACATGCATCAGAATCCAGTAAAGCGCGGAGTGGTAGAGGAACCGGAGCAGTGGCCGTGGAGAAGCTATCGAAGTTATGCTTTCGGGGATCAGGGCGCGGTGCGGATCAATCTGTGGGAGAGGTAAAGATCAAAATCCGGGGCATCAGGCGCATGAGTCCCCACTTTTACATAAAGGAGGGTGTTACGAAACTCGAGTGTCGCGGGAGAACGTGGGAGAGAGCAGCGGTTCAGTCGCGAAGCGACGGCATTCAATAGCCCGTCACGTAAGGGGCGGGAATGCAAAGTGGGAAAATAGAGTCCGCCTTAGCGGACGACACTCAGTTTCGTAACAACCTCAAAAGCGTAAAGGTGGACCAGCCGTCAGCCACCGCTAGCCTTACGCAAAGAGATCACGTTTCGAAGAAGCCAGAAATGGGTCATCCTCCGAAGCCAGCCACCAGTGAGGCTTTTCATGGCTAACCCATTTGCACGAGACCGCGCGCCTAGCCTCTCTGCATGAGTTAATTCTTTCCGCTTCCGTACTAAACTCCTCTTCCGAAGGACAGGGTCCACGAAAGCGAACGTCCCATCGTCGGGGAGCGAATCCTTATCGCGACGGGCAATTTCTTCGCTGTGAATATTTGCGCGTGATTTTAGCAGGGATTGGTGTGCCAGAAATTAAACGAGTGAAAGGCGATTGTGATTTACTTCCCCCAAAGATTTACTGCTGTCACCATCATGGTACTGTCTTTGTCTTTGTTTGCAATTGCCACTGCGGCTCCAATTATTAGCAGTCTTTCGCCGTCGGCAGGCATCCCAGGAACAACCGTTACGATCAGGGGAGTCAATTTTGGCGCCACTCGATCACTCAGCACGCTGACCTTCAACGGAGTAACTGCGACGCCCGCCAGTTGGGGTGCAGGCTCAATCGTGGTTGCCGTGCCGGCAGGTGCGACAAGCGGGCCGGTGGTGGTCGAGGTCAATGGGGTCTCCAGCAGCGGGGCACAATTCGCCGTCTCGCAGGGCGGCCTTCAGATAACGAGCTTATCGCCGACATCTGGAACGGTTGGCACCGTGCTGACAATCACTGGAACCGGCTTTGGCGCAACCCAGGGGTTGAGCAGCGTTAAATTCGGCAGCGTGAGTGCCTTTCCTACTAGTTGGAGCAACACCTTGATTAGCGTTGCTGTCCCCGTGCGAGCGACGACCGGACTGGTGACCGTCGCGGTCGGAGGCGTCTCGACCTCGGCTGGGTCATTTTCGATGGTTTCAGGCCCGACGATCAGTAGTTTGTCACCGGCGTCTGCGGCGGTTGGCAGCTCAATCACGGTGGCTGGAAGCAGCTTTGGATCCACTCAAAAATCAAGCACAGTCACGTTCAACGGCATTGCCTCGACGCCTGTGAGTTGGAGCGCAGGCTCAATCGTGGTTGCCGTGCCGGCAGGTGCGACAAGCGGGCCGGTAGTGGCGAACGTTAATGGGATTCCCAGCAATGGCGCACAGTTCACTGTCCCACAACATTTTCAGACAACCAGCCTTTCTCAGACCTCCGGCGCTGTTGGCACGTTAATCACAATCACAGGTAGCAGCTTTGGCTCAACTCAGGGTGCTAGCAGCGTAAAGTTTAACGGCACGCTCGCAACGCCGATTAGTTGGAGCGACTCGTCCATTACGGTCACTGTGCCAGCCGGAGCCACGAGCGGACTGCTTCTGGTCACGGTTTGGGGCAGACCGACTGGGGCGTTCTTTACGGTTGTGCCGGGCCCCGTGCTTAGCGGGTTGTCGCCGTCGTTAGGGAAGGCTGGAAGCTCGATCACGATTTCGGGAGGTAATTTCGGGTCAACTCAAGGGTCCAGCACAATAAACTTCAACGGGGCAACCGCGACTCCCACGAGTTGGAGTTCTTCCTCGATTGTGGTTCCAGTGCCGTATGGCGCGATCACCGGGCCGGTCACGGTGACGGCCGCAGGAGTTCAGAGCGCGAGTGCAATATTCGTTGTGGTCTCCGCGGGAGGTCCGTACTCCTACGCGGTGGTAGCTGGAGACTTCGACAACAATATCAATCCCGACTTGGCGATCGTAAATCGTTGCTTGGACGCCAGCAATTGCTCCACCGGTTCTGTCGGAATGATGTTGGGAAACGGAAATGGAACCTTCCAACCGGTTGTGACTTATCCTACCGGCGGAATCGAAAGTCTCATCGCCACAGTGGGAGATTTCAACCGCGACGGAAGTCAAGACCTGGCGGTGTTGAACAATTGCGCTACCAGCACCTGCGCCAATGGCTCCGTGAGTGTGCTGCTGGGCCGCGGAGATGGGACTTTTCAGTCGCCGCTGAATTCTAGCGCGGGCGGCTACCAATCAATTGGCATTGCCACCGGGGACTTCAACGGAGACCACGTTCCTGACCTCGCGATAGCGAACAACTGTGCCGACAGCAGTTGTGCTTCGGGCGGAACGGTTACGGTACTAATGGGGAAAGGCGATGGAACGTTTAAGGCACCGGTTAGCTACGCGTCGGGGGGGCAAGGCGCTTTTTCAGTGGTAGTGGGAGATTTCAATCGGGACGGCATTCTGGATCTCGCGGTGGTGAATGATTGCGCCAGCGCCAGTTGCGCGAGCGGAAGCGTCGGTATTTTGTTGGGCAATGGCGATGGAACTTTCAAGCCCGCGGTCACCTATCCGTCCGGGGGGCAGGGGGCTTATTCGTTGGTGAGCGCAGACTTCAACAACGACGGATTTTTCGATCTGGCTGTGGTCAACAATTGCGCCAACAGCACATGCTCAAGCGGAGGCGCGGTAGGCGTTCTGCTAGGCAATGGCGACGGAACATTTCAGCCTCCGATTGTCAGCCCCTCGGGAGGTCTCTATGCTTATTCGCTGGCGGTTGCCGATTTCAATTCGGATGGGCGGGCCGACCTCGCCGTCACTAACGAGTACGGCAATGGCGGAAATTCAAACGGGGGCACCGTGAGCGTGCTGTTAGGAAACGGCGACGGAACCTTTCAAGCAGCTGCGAACTACAACTCCGACGGCACAAACCCATTTTCGGTGGTTTCTGCGAACTTTAATATTTACGGCAGTATCGACCTTGCGGTGGCCAACTCTTGTCTTCCGGCTTTCAATTGCGCGGAGGGAGTCATTACGATGCTTTCCGGCAATAGCGACGGAACATTCGGATCGCTTGCAAGTTACGCCGCTCCGCCCGCGGGCAGCCAGTCTGGCAGTCTCGCGCCCCCTCATCATCAAGTAAGTCTTTCGTGGGATGCAGTCGTCTCCGTAAGCGGCTACAACGTTTATCGCAGCACTCAATCAGGGGGCCCATACGACAAAATCAATCCGGCCCTTGATGCGACCACAGATTTTGCTGATCGCTCAGTCGTTGCCGGACAGACCTATTACTACGTGACCACAGCAGTAAAGTCCGTATTAGAGAGCGGCTACTCCAACGAAGTTCAGGCTTCAGTTCCATCGCCGTAGTAAAAAACCGCATTCTGCAGCGAAATGTTTGCAGTGGGGACTTCTGAGTACTCTTCAAGAAAGGACTTCGGAATCTGCCACGCGGGCCAGTGCATCGCGCACATTCTTTGAGGCAGCTTGAAATTCTGTTCCAACTTTTTTTGATGGCACAATTTTCAATTGTGCCACGCAACACCACCCCCAACGATAAGAATTAGACCTTTGGCAGAGACGACCAATCCAGGGGACTGGCTAAGTCTTGCATCTTATGGGAAACTGTGGGCATGGGAAACAAAGACGCGCCAAAACGCGAAAAGAAAAAGCCACCTAAGAAAAAATAACACCCTCACGCGATTTATTGAGGAGCCGCGACATGGGCCGTGCCGTGCTCGTTCCAACCTGGCCTAATTTGTCTTTCTTCCTTGCCTAAAGCTCCGCGCGCGAAAGCGCAATAATCCCTAAGGATCCCCTTGATTGTCCACTTCCATTTGCCCAACATTTGCAGTTCGCCCTAAAAAAGTATGTGACTTCAGCCACAGCTTAAGACTAAAGATCCCCAAATACGCGAGACTCTTCAATCGCACGGCCGACCCAGTCTTTCGGGGTACATCAACAAGGGGGTATTTCAAATCAGTGAGTAAGTCTCCGATTCCCGTTTCCAACTCACTTACCTCAGAAGCGGAAAGCAAAATCTTCCACCGGCCCACAGGGCTGAGACCCTTAAGATTTTCATCCGACTTGAAGGATGAGTTGGGAGACTTTACTGAATCCAAACCCTTACTGCTGATGCGGTCGTAATCCAAGTCTTCGCCAATGAACATGCTAATCTCAGCCAACGTGTCTCGGGGATTGTTTACAAGTTCTTCATAGTGAACTTCCATATAGTCCGAGCCCATTTTGCTGCCGTGATTTCGGCCTTTCCGGACCATCCACTTCCAGAACAAACCAGACACCAGCAGGCTCCCGTTTCGATCCCACGCAAAGGGGCGAATCCAACCGATCTTCCTCAACGAAACCGCCACGTCTCTGCCGTCGCGAATGATGTGAATAATGAGTGCGTCGGGAATAAGCTTTTTGATGAGCGGGAGGTACAGCAGATGTTGAGGCGTTGAGTCGGCCCACCGCCTAACACCCTGCTTGCGGGCGATGGTCTCCATCAATATTCGTAAAAAATCTCCCTCATTCCGGCAGTTCTCCAGGATTTGAGGCGCGATCTCGTCCACGGTCAGCTCTGATCGCCTGAACAGTTTGCTTTTCAGCCATACGTCCAGCAGTCGCTGCCGGTTTTTTCGGTGTTGTAACTTTCCGAACTTGAATCCCAAAAGGTTAAACACATTGCTTTCAGTACGATAAACACAGAAATTCCCCGACGATAGCAAGGTATGGTACAGCAGTTTGGTGCCCGATCTTACGCACCCAAGGACAAACACTGGCGCATTTTTCCGCGGGACCATTTTTTTTTCTTCGGCCTCGTGACTCATTTTGTTTAGTTGAGCCATGCGCTCATCTTTAACGCCTTCTAACAGTATATGCAAGAATTTCAAACTCACGGGAATGGTCCTGCTTGAAATCCGAAGGCGTTCTTCGTTCCTAACGATTGTCTGCGGGGAAGATTAGAGTTTCGACAGGGGAGTGACTCCTTAATCGTCGGCTAAAAGCTGCCTCAACAGGTAACCCACGGGGTTAGTTAACACGGCTGATACCGCGAAAGTACATTTCAGATTAAAAATAGGTGCCGTTTAATGAGGCATCTGGGGTGCATCGAATGACGGACGCTTTGCGTCGTGCGCAAACAGTTAACTGTTTGAAGCACCTTACTTTGTCGAGGGTTGTGCTTTTCTTCTTTGCATTTCTCTTAGTGTCGAGTTCGACGACGGCTTTCGGCGGCGGACCCAATCGCGCAGGGTTCGATGGCCCTGCGGAGTTGCCAAGGGTTTATATCCAATCAACATCTGCCGACACGCCCGCTCCAGGCCACCCGATCCGTGTAAATATCGGAGGAAACTTTCAACTGGCACTGGACAACGCAAGTTGCGGGGACACCATTGAACTTCAGGCTGGCTCATCCTTTGCCGGTCCTTTCACCCTGCCAGACAAAGGTTGCGACGATCAACATTGGATCATTATTCGCACGAGCGCACCAGACAACGCGCTGCCGCCGGAAGGTGTGAGAGTAACTCCTTGTTATGCAGGACTGGCGTCGTTAGCGGGGCGTCCTGATTTTCATTGCATTTCGACCGCAAACGTGATGGCGAGGCTCATTCTCGCTCAACGCGGGGCTTCAGGACCACTGTTTCTAGCTCCGGGCGCAAACCACTACCGTCTCGTGGGTCTGGAAATTACTCGGATTCCCGGAAACGGACCTGCGGCTGACTTGATACACGCGGAAGCTGGCGCTGACCACATTGTCTTGGATCGTGTCTGGGTTCATGGCACGGCACACGATGAGACCCGGCGCGGGATACTGCTTGGTGGAATCACCACAGCGGCTATCGTGGATTCTTATTTCAGTGACTTCCATTGCACTTCAGTGAGTGGGACGTGCGTTGATTCACAGGCAATAGCCGGCGGGAGCAGCACTCTCGCGGGAGGCCCTTATAAGATCGTGAATAATTTTCTGGAGGCCGCTGGTGAGTGCATCCTTTTTGGCGGAGGCGCTTCCACCACCACGCCCACGGATATAGAGATTCGCCGAAACCACCTGTTCAAGCCAATGATCTGGGAAGCGGGACAGGCTGGATTTGTAGGCGGACCGGCTGGGAATCCCTTCATCGTTAAGAATCATTTCGAGCTTAAGAATGCTCAACGAGTGCTGCTTGAGGGCAACATCCTCGAGAACGCATGGGGAGGATTCAGTCAGGTCGGATTTTCTATCACGCTGACACCGAAGGGATATACAGATCCAAACAGTACTATAAACAGATGCCCAATCTGCCAGGTGACGGATGTTACGATTCGATACAACACGATCAGCCATGTCGGAGGTGGAGTTAATATCGCCACGGTCCTTACAGGTTCAGGCGTTCGCGCTCTGGCCGGGGGACGATTTAGCATTCACGATGTAGTGATGGATGATGTAACTACTCAATACAACGGCCCGGGCACACTAGTGAAAATTATGAACGGATGGTCTAGAAATGCCTTAAACAATGTCACGATTAGTCACATTACGGGCTTCCCGGAAATTCATTTTCTTACGCTGCTCGATCTTGCTTCAAAACCCCAGATGTCAAATTTAATCTTTACGAACAACATTGTGGGAGCAGGCAAATATCCTGTGTGGTCGGCCGGTGGTGGTTCGGCGAATTGCGCGAGTTCCGATGTGCCAATGACAAGCATCGCTACATGCTTTAGTACTTATACATTCACCTCCAACGTCATCATCGCCTCGCCTTATGCGCTGTCAAAGTGGCCAACTGGGAACCATTTCCCAGTAGATTTTCAGGCGGTTGATTTCCTGAACTACTTAAATCATGACTACGCTCTACTTCCCTCAAGTCCATATTGGGGACAAGCTACGGATGGCACGAATCCCGGGGCCGATATCGAGGCCCTGGAAGCAGCGCGGTCAGGCGTTTACTGAACTAGCGCCAGACCCGAATTCTTTCGGCAGTTCTCGGAAGTGGCAACCCATGGGGTTATGTCACTGTCGCGTGCTATGATCCCGCTTATCCTTCGAGACTCAGCGCCCACGCTCAATAGGCTTGCGGAACTGCCTGAGCGGCCTGCTTAATGGGATCCGAGAGAGAGGAAGCTATGAAGTTTGGGCGGTGTGGAGTCTTTGTTGCCCTCCTGCTTATTTTTGGATGGGCGGGCGAGTTACATCCTGCAAATCCGCCGTCTACCTCCCAAGGAACTACCCCGCCCCGCTTTGATGGACCTGCCGAACTCCCTCGTGTTTATGTCCGCAGCAATTTGAGCGACACGCCCGCTCCTGGGCATCTCCGCCTGGTTCGAGAAAATGAAAATCTCCAGGACGCGATCAATGAAGCGAAATGCGGAGACACCCTAACATTGCAGGCTGGAGCAACCTTCAGCGGATTGTTTCGGTTTCCCAATAAGCCATGCGACGACTCCCATTGGATCATTGTTCGAAGCAGCGCATCAGACGAGGCCTTGCCACCGGAAGGTTCTCGCGCTCTGCCCTGTTATGCCGGAGTGGCATCTCTGCCGGGCAGGCCTGAATTTCATTGCGGCGCAGTGAAGAATGTAATGGCGAGAATCGTATTCGATGCCAACGGAAATTCTGGACCGATTCTTTTCTTGCCCGGAGCGAACCACTACCGCTTCATTGGCCTGGAAGTGACGCGCGCCAAGCCTGAACTCCACATGCGGAACCTGGTGCAGCCCGACAAACCGGACAGCACCGCCGATCACCTTGTTTTCGACCGCCTCTGGCTGCACGGCACGGCGCAGGACGAAACTAAGGGCGGCATTCATCTCACGGGAACTACTTATGTTTCAATTGTTGATTCTTACTTCAGCGACTTTCATTGCATCGCGATGAAGGGTTCGTGCACGGACGCGCAAGCCATCAATGGAGGCGGAGGGGACGCCCCGGGCGGTCCCTATAAGATAGTCAATAATTTTCTCGAAGCCTCGGGCGAGTGCATCCTGTTCGGCGGCGCACCGGGAACGGCAACGCCAGCCGATATCGAAATTCGCCGCAATCACTTGTTCAAGCCTATGACTTGGAAGTCCGGTGAACCGGGATTCGTGGCTGCCTATACAGGCACTCCATTTATCGTTAAGAACCATTTCGAATTGAAAAATGCGCAGCGAGTGCTCTTTGAAGCGAACATACTGGAAAACTGCTGGGGTGGTTTCTCCCAGGCCGGCTTTTCAATCGTTCTTACTCCTGCCAACCAGGGGGGCAAGTGCCCCGAGTGCCGTGTAACCGACGTTACCATCCGCTACAACGTGATTCGCCACGTCGCAAGCGCATTTAACATCGCCGATTTACTTAAAAAGCAAATCACACCTTCGTCTGGCGGGGAACGCTACAGCATCCATGACGTTCTGGTGGACAATATTGAAGGTAAGGGTCTCGCAGGCTTCGGCAACTTCGCGCTAATAATGTCAGAAGCGCCTCCCCTCAAGAGCGTACATATCGACCATGTCACCGCCTTTCCGCAGCGGGCTATTTTTACTATTACCAACTTAGGCGCTAAGATCGAGGACTTTCAAATTTCGAACAGCATTTTTGCCGCTGGCGAGAGGCAGATTGCCAGCGCTGGCGGAGGACCTGAAAATTGTGCCAAACCCGGCGATGCACCCTCCGCCGTGTTGAACGACTGTTTCGCGAATGCCACATTCCGCGGCAATCTGATCATCGGCGGATCGGGCATTTGGCCGCGGGACAACATTCTCGTCAAGAATCCTGAAGACGCAGGGTTTCGCAATTTCAATGGCGGCCGGGGCGGGGACTATAGTCTTTGCCAGAATAAGGGTGACGGTAGCACCTGCACTCGATCTTCCCCCGCACTAGCGAAAGGAACCGATGGAAGGGCTATTGGCGCTGATATTGAGGGTATTGAAAAAGCCACTGCCGGCGTAATCTAAGCCGGCTCGTCCCACTATTTGTCGATTAGAATCTCTGAGTAGTCCACCATCCAGCGCGACAGCGGAGTGTTGATTTTGGCCCACTGCTTGAATTCGTAGAAGGCGTTGTACACAATCCGCTTCCTTCGCACTGCGGTCGCGCGATTGAATAGGGTCGTGCCCCCCAAAGAGTAGCCGAGTTCCTGAAGGTAATCGCCGACAAGGGCCTCAAACCAAGCCAACTGCTGCGGAGAAAACTTTACTTTCCATCTCCCCACTGGCGAAAATGTTCCGTCGCGCAGATCTTCGTTGAACGAAGTGAGAGGGTTCTTAACCGAGCCTATGCTTGCCTGCTGGATGCGACCGTAAGCGAGATCATGCTGGAGAAACTTCCCCACCCGCGCAAGAGCTTCTTCGGGATTCTCTACCAGGTCTTCGTAACGAACTTCCATGTAGTTTGAGCCGAGCTTTGTCCCGTATTTCCTGGCTTTGCGCACGATCCATTTCCAATAGAGTCCCGCAGCAAGTAACCCGTTATCTTTGTCCCAGGGAAGAGGCCGGCTCCATTGCCGCTTATCGAGCGAGAGGGCAACATCTCGGCCATCGCGGATAATGTGGACAAATAAAGCGTCTGGAAAGTCCCGCTGGATTTGAAGCATGTGGGGCACATTGGTTGGGGTCGAATCAATCCAACGATCAACTCCTTGCCCGCGAGCGATTTCCTTCATAACGATTCGCAGAAAGTCGCTTGCGCTTTTGCAGCCGGCGAGTACCTTGGCTTCAATCGTCTGCCGGTCCAGCCCCGAAACTTGGAAAGCTTTGCTCTGAAGCCAGTCGTGCATCATTCTCTTGCGATTCTTAATCCGCTTAAGATCGCCGTAGATAGGTTCAAGAACGTCGAAGGCGTTCATCTGAGTACGAAACTCGGCGAAGCCGCCAGCCGAAAGCAGCAAATGATAGAGAAAGCTTGTGCCGGACCGAGGACAGCCCACAATGAAAATCGGTGATTTCAAGGATTTAAATTTAGCGTTCTGGCCTGGCGCCAAGCATCACAGAATTCATATTTAGGCGTCCTGCAGTCACTTGAAGCCGGGCGCATTCGACTCTGACTGAAGTATATAGATTTACCCACAACTAAGTCCCAGTGTCCAATTCGCAGTCCGCTTCTCACATGGGTGGACGGCAGCGAACTACCGCAATCGAACGTCAGGATATGGGTTGGAGGTAAGCGAGTCGTACACATTCAGCCATTGCTTCCGGACAATCCCCCACGAATAGCGACGCAGTTCCTCCTGCGCATTGAGTGCGAGGCGTGACGCCAGTTCCGCGTCTCCTAACACCCGAATAACGTTTTGCGCTAAAGTGGCGGAATCATCAGGTTCTGAAAGTAATCCGGTACGCTCATGATCGACCAGATATTTCATCCCTTCTGGAGATGTGCTGATGACGGGAGTTCCAGCTGCGAACGCTTCCAGAATTGAAACTGGCATATTGTCCAAACGGGATGCATTGATGAAAATATCGGCGCGATCGTAATAACCGCCAATCTGGTCTCGGGAAGCGACGCCGGCAAAATGAATGCCTGGGATATTTAACTTTTTTACGAGGTCTCGAATCTCTGCCTCCAAAGGTCCACTGCCCACCAGGTCCAGCCGCGATTCTGGCAAAGCCCGCTGCACCTCAGCGAATGCGCGCACAACCACATCAATTCCGTAGTAAGGATGGAAACCCCTTGTGCATACAAGATGTGGACGAAGAGGGTTTCGAAGACGGAATGAGAACTGCGAGACGTCCACAACATTGGGAACAATTTTTGCGGCGATCCCGAATTCGCGAAATACATTGACGAGATATTCAGACGGAACAACGAGGGCATCAGCCTTTTTCAGAATCTGCGCGGCGCTTCGAAAACGGTGAAGGTGGTCCCTGGCTTCTCCGCTGTGATAGTGAATCACTGTCTTTTTGCCCAATAATCGCGCCATTAGGAGAGCCGGGGCTGGGGCTATGAGGAATGACCAATAGGAGGCCGAGAAAATATGCGCCACGTCGGAATGTTTCAATCCTCGCCAAAGTTCCAGCAAGTATAAAGGCTCGCGTACAAAAGTGCGCAGTAGTGGAATGTGGTTCACCCATTTAAGCCCGCGCGGAAGCAGCGGGTCAATGGGAATGAGTGTGGCTTCAACTTCAGGATCGTCCCGCCAATTTTGCAGTAGTAAGTCCGCCTGGACCGACTGCCCGCCTACGTAACGTAACGATGCGGCAACGATGCTGACGCGGAGTCGAGACCTGTCGAGGTTGCGTTGGACCGGAGCGAAGTTACGTTTTCCAGGTCGCGAAGTCTTCTTCTCCAACAATTCGGTATAGAGTTCCTCGTGCCGCTTTCTCATTTGGTCAATGGTGAAGTTCGCCCGGGCGAATTGTCTAGCGTTCAGTCCCAGCCGACTTCGTAGTGAGCCGTCTCGAAGCAGTCGTTCAATCGCATTCGCTAAAATGTCTTCGTCGCCCATCTCGACTAAAATCCCGCGGTCCTCAGTGATTAGTTCCGGATTCCCCCCGACGCGGCTGGCGACGACTGGGACACCAGCAGCCATGGACTCAATAATCACATTGGAAAGACTTTCGGATGAAGAAGGCATTACCGAAACGTCCAGCGAAGCGAGCACAGCGGGAATGTCGCGGCGATCTCCGAGGAAGATGGTGCGGTCGCCAATGCCCAATTCTGACGTTTCGCGTTCAAGCTCTTTCCGCAGCGGCCCATCGCCCGCTAGAACAAATTCAACGTCTGGAAGCAGCTGGTGAATTTTGGCTGCGGCGCAAAGAAAATCACGATGATTTTTCGCCCTGCTATTCATCCGGGCGATCATGCCAACGCGCAAAATCCCCGGCGCTATCGAGAGGGCTGCCTCGGTTTCAGCGAAACAGGAATTCGGCAGGCCGTTGCCAATTACGACTAAGCGGCTTTCTCGGAGGCCTCGTTGTATTAATATTTCTGCCGCGGCGCGAGAATTACAAACCACCGCGTCGCACCACCGAAACATTGCGATTTGTGCGAATGACTGAATCGGTGTGAGTAAGTCGCCGAGTTGACGCTGGCTTCCAATGACGATCGGCACCCGGGCCATCCGCGCGGCTGGAATCAGGGTGAGGTTGGTATAGAAGTCGAAAGCGTGAGCCACGGCAATATTTAAGCCTTGCAAATGGCGAGAGAGCCTAAACCGCGTGCGGAGCGACTGCAAACCATAAACGCTGCCGCCTAATCGAAACTCGGGCACTTCCCCCAGTTCTTTCAGGAAGGCGCCTACCCTTTGAATGCACCCAACATTCACATTGAACACATTTTGATCGAGAGATTGAGCGAGGGCGGCGAACTGACGCTCGCTGCCGCCCGTCTGAAAACTGTTCGTCATCAGAAAGACGCTCGGCCGTGTACGAAGGCCAGCCGGTTCGCCCGCATCCGGTTCCGCGCGAACTGAGAGTGGGCGGGACTCTTCCAAATTAGCTTCGCCCCGTCTTGGTTCCGTCATTACTCTGAGCGTTCCTGGACACTAAGAACTTGCTCGGGCATTTGAAGAATTGAGGCCTGAAAGGCTTCGAGGAAGTTCCGATGCCATAATTCAAACATGAGCAGGCGCCAGATTCGGCCAGAGTGATCGCGGCGTTCCGTGAAGTGCTCGTCCAGCAGACGGCGCACACCTTGCGGGTTGAAATATCCGCGCTGTAGAGTACGGGGTTCGAGCATCACCGTGAGTATCAGATCCTTCAGTTCATGCCGGGTCCAATGGACGAGCGGCAAGGCGAAACCCTGCTTGCGCCGATAAAGAACCTCTCGCGGTACTCCCACGCGTTCCGCTAACTTCTTGAGAATGTACTTTTGGTTTCTACCTTTCATTTTCCATTTTGGAGCCAGTCCGGTCACCCACTCTAGAAAGATGTGATCCAACATTGGGACTCTGACCTCAAGAGAGGTCAACATGCTCATTCGATCCACTTTGGTGAGAATATCGCCTGGCAGATAGGTCTTGCTATCGAGGTATAAGACGCGGCTAAGGGGATCGGTGGCGGGAGCGTTATCCAGAAAAGCTCGAAACATCTTCAGCGGCTCTGATTGACCAACGAAGTCGTCCGAAAGAAGCTCTAGTTGTCTTTGAAAAGGCTGAAATGAAACTCCCTCAGTGTATCGGTCTTGCCAGGGAAGCGAAATGCTATAGGCCAGGCTCCGGCCGGGGACATCACGAGGAATTCGTGAATGAACCTGCTCGCGATACCAGCGGCCCGCCCATGGCGGAATCCAGCCATAGGATTGCTCCTGGAGGTGGATACGATAGCGTTCGTATCCGGCAAAAGCCTCATCACCTCCATCGCCCGAAAGTGCAACCGTGACGTGCTTCCGGGCCAGACAGGAAATGTAATATGTGGGCAGCATGGAGGAGTCCCCAAATGGCTCTTCGAGAGATTGCGTAAGTGTTTCCACTGTTTCGATTACATTGGGCTCCAAAATCAACTCGCGATGATCAGTGCCAAACTTTTCTGCCACCATTCGGGCGAAGGGCGCCTCATTGAAGTCGGCTTGCCGAAAGCCGATTGCGAATGTCTTAACCGGCGCAGAACTGTTCCGGGCCATGAGCGCAACTACAGTGGAGGAGTCCGTTCCGCCGCTCAGCATGGCTCCAAGAGGAACGTCTGCGATCAGCCGAATGCGTACTGCTTCCTCAAGGCGATGCTCAACTTGTTGTAAGCATTCCTCTTCAGTCGCCGGTGAGTGAGTGCCATACTGCGGCAAGTCCCAATACTTCCGAATTTCAAGATCGCCATTTTCGAATTCGAGCAGACAGCCCGGCGGCAGCTTCTGGATCCGGGCAAAGGCGGTGACCGGATCGGGGATGTAACCGAAATAAAAATACTGAAGTAGTGCGTCGGGATTGACCTCCGCCAGTTCGGGGGCGACGGCCAGAATCGCCTTAATTTCAGATCCAAATAGAAGCCGCTTGTTTACCAGAGCATAATGAACCGGCTTCTTTCCCAGACGGTCGCGTGCAATAAGAAGCCGGCGCCGCGTCTCGTCGTAGAGGGCAAATGCGAACATGCCTCGAAGCTTTTGAACACAGTCTGCGCCATGGTCCTCGTAAAGATGAACGATAACCTCAGTATCGCTGTTTGTGTAAAAGCGATGACCGTGACCTTCAAGCTCGCGGCGAAGTTGCGGAAAGTTATAAATCTCTCCGTTAAACACCACCCAGACCGTTCGGTCCTCATTGAAAACAGGCTGGTGACCGCCTGACAAATCAATTACGCTGAGCCGCCGCATACCAAGACCGGAGCAGCCTTTGACGAATATTCCTTCGTCGTCAGGACCACGGTGCACAATGGCCTGGCACATTGTGTGGATGGTCGCTTCGTCAACCCTGGCATCCGCGCGCTGATCAACGATTCCGGCGATTCCACACATGCGCTAACCTTTCACTGCCTCTTGCGGATTTCCGCCGACTGACAACTAGCAATGCATAAGTCGAAGATGGCTGTTCGGCAATTGCTTTGTCGGGCACACTCGGGAGACATAAGATTTCCGCCAGGTTAGTGCTGCGGGGCAAGCGAGCCTGATCTTGGTTCAATAGCATATGTCCTCAAAGAGCGATCCGTATTACTTGAAAAGCCGGCCGAGCTAGCGGGAATGCGATCTCTTTCCTTAACAATGGCCAAAAGAACCGAAGTATAGGCAACTGCAAAATAGGGGAAAAATTGGTATGCTTCCGGCGCAAAAAGCGCACCCACTGCAAACCCAATCAGCGAACTATGTAACGCTCCAACAAACAAAGTAATTTCAGCATCCAGGTCACGTCTTCGCCTTAATCGTCTCAGATTGGAGAACCCGCGGGCAAAGAACATGAGGTAAATAACAAGAGCAGGGATGCCGCCTTCAACAGCCACCTGGAGATAGGTCATGTGCACTTCATGCCAGTCTCCAGAGACAACGACGAAATTATTGACCCCGGTTCCCAATAAAGGATAACGCCCAATTATCTCCAACGACCGCAGCATCAGATATTTGCGTGCTTCGAAAGAACTTTCTGCTTTCGTTTCCGTCGTTGTATCCAGATCTCCTCCAGCAATCGCTGCGAATCGATCCTTGAGCTGTCTTCCGCCCATTAACATAATGAGCGTTCCAAGTACTACTGCAATCACAATCAGATGGGGGCGACGGCCCTTAACGCCGAAGTGCCATAAGCACACCGACCCCGAGATGACCAAATCAATGAAACCTGCACGGGACGCCGTGAGAAACAATGCCGAACACATCGCGAGCATCGCAAACGCCCATGACATCTTCCTGAATCCGCTTTTCGCGTTAAGAAGGAAGGCGAGACAGAAGGGAAGCGAGAGCACAATGGCAAACGCAAGATCATTTGGGTTGGAATAGATTCCTCCCAATACACCCTCAAGCCGGGGGTGACCCTGACTCTTTGCGATCGAGGCCACTGCAATCACTGCGACGGAGCCAGCTTGTATGAAAATTATGCGCCGCAATCTTGGAAAATCCATTACTACCAGGAATGTCAGCACCCAAACTACGAGGACCTTGGAAAAATCAATGGTGTGGAAGAGGGCGCCCCCTTTCCACACTGGAGAGAACACTCCGGAAACAAGCAAAATAGCGATCAGCGCAAACAAATAGTTGGTTTCTTTAGGCCGATCTCGAAATTTTCTTCCAGTTTTTGTCGAGAATAGCAATATCAAAGCTGGGATAGCGGTGAGCTTGGCTAGCGGAGCAAATTTTAGACCAGGTATCCAATCTTCGGGCCGCGCACAGTACACCAGATAGAAGGCGCTTAACCAAAAAAATGCAGCACCCCAGCGTACTTTCATTGCGCTGGGAGGCTGATCGAAAATCGGACTGGCGCTCAATGCCGAGCTACTGTCTTTGGTGACCAATCCTGATCTCATTTTTCGGAAATTTATGTCCAACGCTCATCTCTGCCCAAATCAAGCCGACGTCATCAATCTTACATTGAGGAAATAGAAACAACACATTTTCTCTGATCGTTCGTAATATTTGCCAAGGAAGTTTCTTTAGCGCACTCTGTTCCCGCTCGATTACTTCGGTAAGGTTACTCGCGAAGACATTCCCCGGGGATTGCCGCGATTGGAGGATAGCGATGGCAGCAGCCAGAATCTTATGAGTGGGCGACAAATATTTGAGCGGAACATTCTGGGAAAGAGGATAGAACGCGCCATTTTCACCACCGGGGCACACAGTCACAGAGAAAACCATGCCGTGTAGAACAATCAGATTGATAAGGCGCCCAGCGCACAAAACGATTTCTAAGATCTTGATTTCTCCGAGGCTCTGTGCCTCTGTGGTGAATGACTTAACGATGTTCTTGGATTGTTCTGGTTTCAAGTCACAGTGAACCCGCGGAGGGGACGGAAGGACGCGTTGAACCTCGCATCCTTTTCACGATCTGTAGAAAGCTCAAAACACATTCCCAATGAAGTAGCAGCACCGTACCCAGATAAATAGCCGCACCGGTTACGATTTCAATGATCAACCGGAACAATAGGGGCTCACTCGTGGGCAGTTCGAACTTCAACAATCCCACTCCGAGGGCCATGGCGATGGCACCATCCAGCCCGGGACGCACAGCGCCAAAGTATTCCCTAGCGCTCATCTCAATGGTCTTGAGCGTCTTCCAATAAAGAGGAGCCGTCACCAGCGGATACGCCAGCCAGGCAAAGGCGACTCCGGCGATTCCCCAATGACTACCAAAGTAAAAGGAGATCGGCATAATCACTAAAGCGGATAACTCCACCCGCATCACGAAGCGGGCGTTGCCCACCGCGGTGAGCAGCTTCGGCAAAAGCGCCTCCACAGACCGGAAAGCGGTATACATGCAAAGAATTTCAAGCGGAACAATCATGGGCTCCCACTTGCGGCCAAGCGCGAAGAAAACTAGTTCACGGGCGACCAAGGCCACTCCGATCGTCGCCGGGAAAGTCGCCAAAGCCAAGGCTTCTGTCAAGGTGCGTAAATAACGGCGCAGGGCGACGGGGTCTTTTTGCACTTTTGCCAGATAACTGGGAATCACCGTGGTCACAACCGAAACCACTTTTTCGAGCGGCATATTGGCCAGTACCCAGGCCATGCCGTAAAACCCCAACGAAGCGGACCCCAGCACTCTCCCTACCGTCACATTATCCAATGCGCTGTAAGAAGACCATGCAAAAACATAAATTAGAACGTGCCGGCTGAAAAGAAGAGGCCTTTTCACAGCGGCAAAATTTGGCCATGCGAAGCGCTGTGGGCACACCGCTAGAATCAAACCGCTTCGTACCGTAACCGCCAGCAAATTCCCCGCGACTAAAGCCCAGTAGCCATAGCCCAAGAGCGCGAGTGCGACGGTCGCAATGGCGGCGACTACATCGCGGATCGCATTGAACCAGGAAAGTTGCTTGAACCGCAGTTCCTTGCCCATAACGCCCTCTGGCACGCTGCGAAGTGCGAGAGGAATGAGCGACAGACAACTTACGACTATGACCGGTACCAAGCGGGGAGTCTTGAAGAAGATCGCCACGGGCCACGCGCACGCCGCCGCGATGAGGAATGCCGTTACGCCGAGAGACACAGCCACGGAATGCAGTTGTGCAATCTCGTCCTCGGTCAGATCCCGCATTGTCACAATCGTGACCGGGATGCCGAATTCGCCCGCTAAACGCAAGAACGAGTAAAAGGCGGCCGACATCGCCACTAATCCAAAATCGGAGGGAGCGAGAATTCTGACGATTACTAGTAACGAAGCCCACGATACGATTTGGGCGCCCCAGTCGGTGACCGCTCTCCATGCCAGATTGCCTGCCAGAGAGCCGGTCGGCCTCGCCGGAGAAGTGGCGGCTTGGGCTGCTTCCGCCGCAGCGCTGTCAGAATTCTCGGGTATAGTTTCTTGCTTATTCAATCCGCGTTACCAATCTCTTGTCTTGCCACCATAGTTTTTTTTAATCGCAAAAGTGGGATCGTGGAGATCTTCGCAGCGCGAATTGCTCGCTGTCATTTCGCCGCCCTGATCCTATTCAGGCGCAGACTAGCTCGGACGAGCAGCTGCGGTTCGGACGTCCAGGGTCCGGATTTAAGGTTTTGCTTCGAAAATGCTAAAGACGATATTCATGCCATAGGGTTCCAGAGCAAATTCCTGCAAACAAGTTTTTTTCGGAATGTCGTACAAGGCGATGTGGGTGGGACGCTCGTCCATTCCATCCCGAAAAATGTTCTTTGCCCAGAGAACATTCTCCGTAAAACTAGTCTTGCGGACCCGCGAAAACCCTACCCAAACTCTTTGATCCTCCATTAATAGTATCCCTCTACACCAGCCCAGCAATGAATTGTGGCCATTGATCTCTTTAAGATCGATAATGTCGGCGACTTTCAAGGTCTGACGATTGGCGATCACGACTTGGCCGTCAACGGTAGTAAAGTAAATGCGGTCACCGCGAACCAGCCCGTCATGCGGCGTTTGAACGTCTATATGGATACGTTTTGCCGGCCCGCCAACTGTTACCGCGTCCCGTTGACGGAAGCGCGTGACCCAGATATCCCCGTCCAACTCGAAAACATAGTTTGGATGTGACTTGTGAGGTTTTGTACTCTCTACCTTGCGATAGTCCACGGTTCGCGAAAAGCGCAACCACGGATCTTCATCCAGCACGCTCCAACAAGCCAAAACCTTGCCTCCAAGACTGACCTTAAGGACCATATCCAATCCCGTGGAGACAATCAGCAGATTTCCGTCTGAGGAGGGAGTAACGTGGTGAAGATCGTTAAATAACGGCAAAGAAATATAGCCGATTTGTTCGAAGTCGGGCAACTTGAAAATTAGCACTTCTGTAGAGGTGCATGTGTAAAGCGTATCGCCGACAAGAGTTCCGGCCTTGAATATATTAGAGGAATGTTCGCTGGCATGCGCCTCGGGAGGGCTCTTGTACTCCACGCAAGTCTCTACGGCCCCACTCTCGGTATCAAGTCGCAAAATGAGTGCAGCCTCATAGAGGTTCCACTCTTCCCCGGCCTTCAGGAATAACTGTCGCTGTCTTGCGCCTAGCACGTATAAATCAGACATGAAACCTCGATTTGCGATCACAGCAGTTCAGGACCGAGTCGCCGAGCGGGAATTGATCTGAGAATTCTTGTTACGAATCGGAAGGCATGTCAAACCGCCATCCACGTCAATCCACGTTCTTTACAGTTCTGTGGATTGTTCTCCGGCATGGTGGCGCTCATTAGCATGAAACCGCGCGCATTTGAACATGTCTTGTGACTTTAGCCGACTCCTCTTCCGTGTTGGCGCCTCCATGCATTCAGAAATTGCCGCGATTGCTGTCAATCTTATATCGGCAGGACGAAGCCAATAAAATTCTCTAATCGTTGGTGAAACCAACGATTGAATATTTTCGCAGACACAACGCAAGGCGGCGGAGTACCTTCGTAACGTTACCCGACAGGCTCGGAAGGCTCCGTCTTTCTTCTCTCTAGGGAAAACTATTTCCACCGCTTCCCAGCGGCCCTCACGTCCACACGCCAGATGAGTTGTCCACGTCTCTCAATCTAAAAGACCTTGCTGTTGGTAATCGCATTGCTTGATGGATGGCATGCTCCGAAGGCTTCAACCTGTGGAAGCGTTAGCGTAACTGTCAAATGTTACCCGATTAGTGACAGGGCGCCTTTAGAGAGATTCTTTAATTCGACTTCGATACGAGGACAAAGTTCTATGGCAAAGTTTCTGCGATGTTTTTCGTTGGTTTTCCTGGGAATCATGACCGCGTGTGGCGGAGGGGGTATTTCCAGCAACAATGCCGGCAGCGGCGGATCCCATGCCAGTGTTGTCCTTCAATCAGTCCAGGTGGTTGCCACCAACAAGTCTTTTCCCACTGGAGTGAGTCAGCAATTCACCGCCAGCGGCTTTTATAGCGACGGCACCACGAAGGATTTAACCAGCACCGCCATGTGGAGTTCGTCGAATACAAGTGTCGCGACGATTACACCCGGCGGAATGGCTAAGGGCGTCGCCCCAGGAGCAGTCAACATAGTTGCGACTCAATCCAACTTATCGGGAAGCCTCGCCGCAACGGTAGCCTCAGCCACTTTGACTTCGATGGCCATCAGTCTTGCAACCCCAGCGGTAACAGCAGGCCTTACCGATCAAGTCACCGCGACCGGGAAGTATAGCGATGGCAGCACCCGAGATCTTAGTAACTCCGTTGCCTGGACTGTTTCTAAACCCGCAGTTGCATCTATTTCGAACAGTGGACTCCTCACAGGAAAGACGAGCGGTGCCACAGTGGTTACGGCTACCCTGGGGAGCCTGACCGGAACTAATTCCTTATCCGTAACCTCGCCACTGTTAGTTTCGATATTAGTTAGCCCGGCCAGCGCATCGGTTGGGGTTGGGTTCACAGATCAATTTACCGCGACCGGAAGTTACAGCGACGGCAGCACTCAAAATCTTAGCAACTCAGTGAATTGGAGCGTCTCCAATAGTGCCCTCGCATCAATTTCCAGCAGCGGCCTGGTCAGCGCAGTATTGAATGGTCCCGCGATCATCACGGCGACGTCGGGGTCGATCACCGGTACCACACCTCTCACGATCACGGTATCTCTAGTCTCCATAATCGTTACCCCTGCTTTTCCAACGATTGCCCCCGGCACGGCTCAACAATTCAAAGCGATGGGAACCTTTACGGACGGTAGCACAAAGGATATAACCGGTACGCTCAACTGGAGTTCTTCCGATTCAACCAAAGCGACCATCGGCAGCTCCGGGCCAACCAGTGGTCTAGCTCATGCGCTGGCGGCCGGCCCTTCAACGATCACAGCTTCTTCTGGCAGCATTTCTGCCTCAACCACCCTCACCGTCAGCCATGGAACGCTCACGTCTATTACTGTGACGCCGGCAACCAGCACGATTCCACTCGGAGTAGCTCAGCAGTTCACTGCAGTCGGAGCGTTTAACGACGGCACTTCCCAGGACATCACGAATACGGTGACCTGGGCCTCTTCGCAACCCGCGTTGGTATCAATCACCGTGAGCGGTGCGGCGACCGCCCGCAGTACCGGGACAGTGACAATTACCGCAACCTCGGGTGCGGTGAGCGGAAGCACCACCTCGGTTACGGTGAGTGCCGCCAATATCATGTCAATTGCGATTCAAGGCGGTGACGCCGCGATTGCTAACGGCACGACCGGAAAATTGAATGCAATCGGAACGTTTAACGACGGCAGCACGCGAGACGTCAGCTATTCGGCAACCTGGACCTCATCTGTTCCGGCTTTTGCGACGGTCGTGTCGGGCGGACGCGTGCAAAGCGTAAGCCCAGGCCAGACCACGATGACGGCGACACTGGGGGGGCAGAGTATTTCGGTCAACCTCACGGTTACCAACGCAACCCTCGTATCAATATCCATAACGCCTTCGATTTCTTCAATCGCCGCCGGTACTCAAGTTCCATTCTTGGCCACGGGGCTATTCAGCGATTCGAGCACGCAGGTAATTACGACCAACGTCACGTGGGCATCAACCGATATGACGGTTGCGGCAATCAGTAATGCCTCGGGGACTCATGGAATCGCAACGGCGATTGCCGGAGGAAATGTCACAATCAGCGCCACACCCACGTTTGGCACTTCGGTCACGGGCACCGCGCAATTGAATATTACTGGAGCGAGTCTCGTGAGCATCGCACTGACTCCCGCGACCGCGGTCTTGGGTCCGGCATCTACTCTTCAGTACAAGGCTATTGGAACCTTTAGCGATGGCACTTCCCAAAACCTGAACACCGCAGCGACCTGGAGCACCTCGTCAGCTTCTGTCGCGACGGTTACTACATACGGTCAGGCGACAGGACAATCGGCCGGGATTACCACCATTACAGCTTCTCTGGGAGGAATCTCCGCAACTTCTAATGTGGTCGTAGATTCGTACGCTTTGACCTCTATCGCAGTAACCCCATCAACTTCGAACCTGCCACAGCAAATAGCGGCAGGATTCACCGCAATCGGCACGTTCGCTGACGGCCAGCAGGTTGATTTGACGCTGGTGGTCGCATGGACTTCTTCAAACGCTTCTGTTGCAACCGTGAGTAATGTGTCAGGCATGAAAGGTATGGCCATGGGAGTCGCACCTGGCACGTCCACAATTTCGGCGCTGTTCAGCGGACAGGTCGGTACGGCGGCTCTGACGGTCACGAACGTTACGTTACAAACGCTCGCCATCACGCCGGCCAGCCCCAATATTTCTCTCGGCAACAGCCAGAAGTTTGTTGCCGCGGGAACCTTCTCCGATGGAAGCACCATGGACCTTTCCACGCAGGTAGCTTGGAACTCGTCGAACGTAAACGTGGCGGTGATAGATGCATTCGGAATAGCCACTAGCGCCAGTTCCGGAACCACGACAATTGCCGCGGCACTAAACGGCGTCAACACTACCGCGATATTGACCGTGAATTAGCAGGTTGGAGTAGCACAGAATGGCATGGCTTTCAGCCGTGCCATTTTGATTTTGCAAATCAGTATTCGGCGAGTTGTTTCATCGCTTCGAACATATCCGAAACTTGCGGCAGGATCGCATTCTCGAGGATGGGCTGGTAGGCAACGTACACATCTTTCGCTGCCAGGCGCCGTACCGGGGCGTCCAAATGTTCGAACATCTGATCGGCGATTCTGGCGGCGATTTCCGCGCCATATCCCCAACTCAATGTGTCTTCGTACACTACCAGTGCGCGGTTGGTTTTTTGTACAGAAGAAGAAATTGCATCCCAGTCAAAAGGATTCAGGCATCGCAGGTCGAGGATTTCAACTTTGATCCCATGCTCCTGCTCCAGTTTTTGCGCTGCCTGAAGCGCACGCGGAACGACCGCGCCATAAGTAATGACAGACAAATCCGTCCCCGCCTGGACGACTCGTGCCTTGCCGAATGGGATCATGTATTCCGGTCCCGGATCGGCGGCGCGGCCATAGGTCTCCCGATACAACCGCTTGTGTTCCAAAAACAGCACAGGATCGTCACAACGTATTGCCGTCCGCAAAAGCCCCGCAGCATCCAGAGCATTGGATGGAAAAACTACGCGTAATCCGGGAATATGGGTAAACGCGCTCTCCCCGCACTGCGAGTGATAGATGGCTCCTCCAGTAAGATATCCGCCGATCGCGACTCGAATCACCAGCGGCGCGGAAAATCCATTGTTTGATCGCCACCGAATCACGGGCAATTCATTTCTCAACTGCATCATCGCCGGCCAAATGTAGTCAAAGAACTGAATTTCTACCACTGGCTTAAGGCCACGAGTTGCCATCCCGGTTGCGCGGCCCACGATGTTTGCTTCCGCAAGCGGAGAATTAAAGACCCGGTCCGATCCAAAGTCGCACTGGAGGCCGGACGTGAGCTTGAAAACTCCTCCTTTGCCTTTCACCATTTTTTGTTTCAAATACTGTTCCCGGCTGCAATCTGCCACATCTTCGCCGAACACGATGACACGTTCATCCCGTTTCATTTCGTCGCGTAGCGTGGCGTTGATAAGATCGGCCATCGTCTTAGGAGCAAGCTTTTTTGCATCCGGCCGGATGTCTGAAGGAGTCGCTGCTGCCGCAGTGTCAAAATTTGACGAAGTCGGATCCATGTCGGGCGAGTAGACGAAATGCTCGACCGTTTTCGGATCGGGAAACGACGCAGCTAGAGCGCGATCCACCGCAATCTGTAAATCGTCATCCACTTTCTTTTCAAGATCAGTAATGCCTTTTTCATCCAGAATGCCTTCCCGTATTAAGAACATTTGGGTTTGCGGCACCGGGTCGCGTGCTGCATCCCGCTCACGCTCGGCATCGGCTCGATACAGGCGGTCGTCGTCCGAAAGTGAATGGGAATATGGCCGAATGACATGGGCGTGGACAAATGCGGGGCCATTGCCAGCCCGGCAATAATTCACCGAACGAACAAAGGCCGCATAGGCCGCGACCGGATCCGTGCCATCTATCTCTTCAAAATGAAAATGAGGAAAGTTTGCGACCAGCCGCGAGATGTTTCCCCCTGACGTTTGCACTTCTACCGGGACGGAAATCGCGTATCCGTTATCCTCAACCAGGAAGATGATCGGCAACCTCTGATTCGACGCGGTGTTCAGCGCCTCCCAAAACTCACCTTCGCTGGTTGTGCCATCGCCAAGCGAAACCAGCGTGAGTTCATCTTCGTGAGAGAGAATCTCCTTGAACTGACGATAATCGCCGATAACTTTTTTGGCGGCGTTCGGATGAGTAGCGAGATACCGTCCAACTTCCGCGCAACCGACAGCTTGTAGAATCTGGGTCCCGGTTGGAGACGACCCGGTAACGATATTCAGTCGCGGATAGCTCCAGTGTGAAGGCATCTGTCGGCCGCCTGAGCTTGGATCATCTGCGGCGCCCACACCTTGCAGCAGCATTTCGTATGGCGTCGCCCCCAAGGCTAAGCAAAGCGCACGATCGCGATAGTAGGGATAGAACCAGTCATAGCCCGCTTTCATCGCAAACACGGCCGCCACTCCGACTGCCTCGTGGCCCGCACCTGAAATCTGGAAAAAGATCTTTTGCTGCCGCTTTAGCATGATCTCGCGATCATCGAGCCGCCGGGAGGTGTACATGATCCGGTAGGCGTCAATCAACTGATCGCGAGATAGGCCTTCGTAATTTCTTGTAATGCGCCGCACATTGCTTTGGTTTCCGGTGCTCGGAACACCGGCATTTGTAAGCCCGGTACTTGAAGTCCCGGCGCTTTTAGTGTCGGCGTCTGTAACCCCGGCGGATTTCGGAGTTGCCTTCATGGTAGCCATTCAGGCTCCCTCATCGAGCAGTGCGGTCCTGATGCATTGTAAATCGAGCGTGACGGTTCCGAATATACTGGATTAGCCGTATAGGTCAAGCCACTCCTGAATGATCAAGTTTAGCCGAAAGTTCGATCCCAGCCAGATTAGGCTTTTAATTTTCGATTTGGATGGCACGCTGATCGATTCCCGCCTCGATTTGATCCACTCCGTCAATGCGATGTTGCGCCATTTCAAGCTTTCCGAATTGCCGGGGGACGTGGTCGCTTCTTATGTTGGAGATGGTGCATCCATGCTCGTTCGCCGCGCGCTTGGCGATCTCAGTGATGAGGACCTTTTTCAACAAGGCCTGGAATATTTTCTGTCCTATTATCGGGAACATAAGCTCGACTACACCGTGGAGTACCCCGGCATCAAAAATGCGCTGAGCCGGATTTGCAGCTCCAACGGATATGGTCGTCAGATGGCAGTACTCACGAACAAGCCCGTCATGCCGGCGCGAGCAATCGTGAACGCGCTCGGGCTGGGCGATTTCTTTGTCAGCGTATATGGCGGGAACAGTTTTTCGACTAAGAAACCTGACCCGCTAGGCGTGAATACTTTGTTGAAAGAGACGGGTCACAACATCAGGGACTCCATCATTATTGGCGATTCGTCCATTGATATTGTGACAGGCCACAACGCGGGAATCTGGACCTGCGGGGTCACTTATGGTTTTGCTCCGCAAACTTTAAGCATCGCTCCGCCGGATGTGCTGATAGACAAACCGCAAGAGCTAGCGGCCCTGTTTGAAAGTCGAGGCTGACAGGGGAGGACGCCCGTCTCTCCATCGCCCTCCGGAACGAATCGAACCTCCTTCCGGTACACTGCCTTGAACAATGACAGACTCTTGCAGCAGGTTCACACCCGCAGAATTACGCAGGCTTCGCAGCCTAAAAAGCCCTCATGGCATTCAGCGATTTCTCGATGCCATGCCTTACCATCTTGCGAACACTGCCTGGTCGCCCCGCCGTGTTTTGCGTGAAAACACTGCTCATTGTTTCGAGGGCGCAACATTTGCCGCTGCCGCGCTCCGGGCGAATGGATATCCTCCACTGATTCTCGATCTTGAAGCTGAAAATGATACTGACCACGTGATCGCAATTTATCGTGCCAGTGGTCACTGGGGTGCGGTTGCGAAATCCAATTACACCGGATGCCGCTATCGCGAGCCGGTTTACCGTACGCTGAGAGAACTCGCGCTAAGCTATTTCGATGTGTATTTTAACCTTCGGCGGGAGCGTTCGTTGCGGACTTTTTCCAGGCCAGTGAACCTTGCACGCTTTGACCATCTTCACTGGATGACGACGGACAAGCCATTATGGTTTATCGCGGAATATTTATTTGATATCCATCATTACCGCTTGTTGGCGCCGGGAATGCAGAGAAGGCTGCACAGGCTGGACGATCGGTCTTTTCGCGCAGGGTGTCTGGGAAGAGCGGAAAAGTAGTGGCAGCCTTCAGATCGGAATTCTTCCACAGAGGAACGTTTGAAAGGGCGGGCGTCTTTGACGATCTGTCGCGATCGTATCGCTATAACTTTCGCTTTAACTTAGACACGTTCGGGCGAAGTTCTCCCGCACCTTTACAGGTATTGCATTCTTTTCCGTGCTCATTCTTGCCCGTCCCACGGCAGATTGGGCAGCGAGAGGGCCTGGGTTGCTTGGTCATCAATGGGGAAAGGAATCGGTTCCAGAGCTAATCACGGATATATAAGTATCACAAATGATTTGCCCGGTCTGCACGGCAGAGAACAGTGGTTCTAAAGCTACCCCGCTGGGGAGAACAGGCCCCGACCTTTATAGGCGACTGAGTCACATCGGATGGTTCTTTTCGTCTACAAGAACGACTTTGTTGACGTAGCTGCGAGCATGCTCGTCTTCAATCCAGCAGAAGGCGGTCACAATTATCAGATCACCGGCCTGCACCAGGCGTGCTGCGGCCCCATTCACGCATATTTCGCCAGATCCTTGAGTCAAAGGTAAAGCATAGGTTTCGAAGCGTTCCCCGTTATTCACGTTCCACACGTTAACCGCTTCTCCAGGCAGAAGGCTAGCCGCCTCCAGGAGCACAACATCCATCGCGATGCTGCCCTCGTAATTAAGATCGGCGCGAGTCACTGTCGCGCGGTGAATTTTTGATTTCATTAGCTTGACTAACATTCTGTAATTTCCCTCTCGATTGGATGCTCGACATTTTTTTTCGATTTAGATCCCCGTTTTGCGGACTCCAGAAATGGCGTCCGGCGGTCCAAACCATCGGATCGCAACCCCTTCAGGCATGAGTAGGGAAAATAAGGATATGAGCGGGACTGGCGATTTCACCTAGAAGCTGAAAGCAAGGCCGCCGCGAATCGTGCGCGCGGATTGAACCAGATAAACCGTCTTTCCGTCACTCCCCAGGACAGGGACATATCCCTGAGCCAGCAGGTTTCGCACTTCAATCAGCGCTTCCAGGTGTTCGGGTATGAAACCGGTGCCGGGCAGCGGCTGACGGAAAAATATGTCAAAAAACGGGTCCGCGCGGCCTGCCGATGCATTGAACGAATCCACTGGAGTCAGCGCCTGGCCGCTCACCCAGCCATAGGACGTAATCCAGCGCGACTTGCTGGCCGGAACCGTTCCGCTCATTTTTATGGTTGCGCTGTGACGGTTGTGGATTGAGCTCAATTCTCTGGCATCAGCCAGCGTGGCATTCTCACCTAAATCAAGGACGCCGCCATAACTGTAGTCCATCGTCGCTGTAACATCTGAACTCAGCTTACGCTGAAAAACAATACGTGCGCCGTGTGTGTCAAGGTTCTTGCCCCGATAAGTAAACGTCCCGGAGAGAATATCCGGAAGTACCTGTCCGCTATCGGCAGAGGGATCGCCCACCCCGATGAGCGCCGGATCCGACACTCGATCTGAATACACCGCGAACTGCATATTATTCTTGCCCGAGCGATGGGAAACTGAAACTTCCTGGTGATGCGCGTGTTGGAGTGCTGGAGAGAATCCGGCAACGCTCATGCGAGGTGTGGAACCGTCGAACGCCTCAGGGGAAGACCCAAAATCGCGGAAATCACTTCCTATTTGCGGCAGCGCAGTAGCGTATTGGTATTCCACAACGGTATCGGGAGAAACATGAAAGTCCGCGGTGCCGAACGGACGAACCACACTCACGCGGCCCATAAACTGGACAGTCTGCATCTCACTGCCGAAATTGAGTTCCAGATTGCCGAGAGTCAAGTTGTCCGAAGTCGTCAAAGCCAGCGACTGCAAGGCAGCCCCGGGCAAGCTCGCATCTGGCGACGCAAGATTTCGGAATGTGACCGCCAGTCGCGGCTCCGAACCGTTTGCCATTTTTCGGCTATACGAGGCCCGCAATACCGTCGAGGGAGACATCTGGCCGTATCCGACATTGCCACGAAAAGCCACGGTCCCCTCAGTGAACAGCGACCTTTGGATAGAGAAACCCGTGCCCATATCGGAGGAACTGCCGAACCCCTGAGACCCGGATCCTGCCAGGAACGACACGGTACCTCTCAGATCGTGGTTTTCGCTGTTCGACTCTTGTGCGGCTCCCGAACTGGGGTCTACCGCCCTCAAAATTGGGCGATTCGCCGCCGAGCGGAGAACCCATTTCCAATCGTCTTCGTCAGTTGCGCTTCGCACAGGGGCCAATCGGACGGAATCGAATAACGTGCTGAGAGTCACATTGAGTATCAATATCGAGCCCGCACGCAACCCAACCTCTTGATGTTCGGCTGTAAGGAAAGACGGCGCGGAAACTCTAATGCTGTAGAAGCCAGGCTGCAAGCCCCCAGACGAGTAAAACCCCTTCTCGTCAGTAAATACTTTCAAGCCTTGCATCGCAGAGCCGATGACTTCCACCACTGCCCCCATCTGGGGCGCACCCGCGGAACTGCGAACGTAGCCGGATATCGAGCCGGGCCTCTCCGCGGCACACGCCGGGAGCACAAGGCCGAAGGCAATCACAAAGCAGCCAAGCTTACGAAGCATGCAATCCCGCCCTTTCTGCTCGCCCCTACTCGACGGAGAATGTCGCCGAAGGGTCCACTGTTTGCTTTGACAGGTTGTCGTTCACTTTAATCTGAATCCGATAAATTCCCGGGAGAAGATTGGACGCCGAGAGCGTCTTCTCCAGCGTCATCTGGTCGCCAATGTTTCCCATATGCTCGGTAGATTCCACGGTATGGATCACGTTCTTGTTCGTCGCCGCGTCAACTACGTTGTATTCAATGGTGGCCGACGGTTTATGGGTCTTATCGTCGAGGCTTAGATTATATACCTGCATCCAGAAATTCAGCTTCTGGTTGCGCTTGAAACTAACGGGCTTGCCGTCTGAAGGAGCTACCCGCGGACGAACCTTCGTGGATCCAATCACAAAACTTCCCGTGCCCACATTTTTGGAAGCAACTGGCTCCATCTGGTCGGCCACAATGAGCGTCGAGGCATCAAGGCGGTCATCGGCAAAATCGGGCACCACCACGCCCTTACTCCATGTCCCCTTGCGATCGCCGTTCACATCCTTCACCACGATGTCGAAACGATAGCGCCCAGGACGAAGCGGCAGCGCCTTCCAATACACCGATGAATTTTCCGCCGACTTGGCCAGCAATTCCGCCGGAACGTCCACTTGCACCGTATCCTCGAAAGTCTGGGCGGTGCGGCCGGCGACAGTAGTTACCCTGCCGAATATGTTCACAGTTCCAAGCTCGACGCCGTCCTTGTTCACGAACGTTATGTCCCGGTTTTTCATCTGGATGGTGATGGGAACCAGAACGGTGTCGCCCGTTATTTTAACGAAATCCGCCCGCACATCGAACGGCATCAGGTTGTATTTGATTCTTGTCTTTACTACTTCCTCAAGGTCTTTGAATTTCACCGGAGGCGGCGCGTTCAATTTTGAATATTGTTCCAGAATGTCGAATTCCTTGGTGTTCTGTTGACCGGGATCCATCGGGTCCATGCCCGTGGTCATAATTCCGTTGTCTATCCGGTTCGCCTTCGAAGTCATGCCCATTTGCTCATAGATAGTAAGTCCGGCATTCGGGGTATGCAGTAAGGCGTCTTTCTCATTCTTATCCATTGTCATGTGGTAATCGCCACACATGCACGTGTCCACGAATTCGATTTCGACCTGTTCGCCTATTTCGTCAAGGTGGCGATAACGCCAGTCCTCGAACGGGAACGTAGAAGTCTCGCCGCCTCCTTCGTCAATCGGGCGTTGATAAGTTCCACCTGAAGGATGAGAATCAACCTCATCGGCAGGTCCAAACTTTATGTAAATGCGTCCGCGATCGGTCCGCCAGCCGGGGATGCCTGCGGCGAAATGGTCGTTTGCGTACTCGATCCGGCGGTAGTGCTCGTCCTTAAACTCGTTGTCCTCGCTGTCGGGGTTTGGATTGCGCCTTTGCCAGAAAGCCTCCATAAACTGATCGCGCTCTTCGTCATTGGAGAGCTGTTTGAACGCTTTCCGCTCTCCATCGGTAATGATGTAAACCACGTCCTCATCCAGCCACTTCTTATAGGTCTTACTTAACTCCTGGTTGAGGGATTTGGCATTCTGCTTTTTCTTCTTCTCGTTGATTGGGCGCTTTAGCGGGTCGCTCTGGGTCTCATCAGGATTCTGGCTCGATACTGTCGCCTCTTTTTGGGCATCTTGGCTATCCGGACTAGTTTGTTGCGCGGCAGCCACTATGCCAAAACTCATTAGTGGCGCGCAGAGGAACGATAAAATCAGGCGGTTTCGCCAGTATGACCGGAACATTCGGGGGTACTCCTTGGAAACAACTCTGGTAACACTGATTCTATGACTATCGGATGCGGCGACGCAAGGTATAGGTGCCTTGGATATTGCCAGATGAGACGGGCGAAGAGCCAATGATCATCCGAAAACGCCACCGGACGAGTTGAAAAGGTATAATTTTATCTCTTCCTCAGTTTCAGACCGTATCGCGGTTGGCCTAAACTGGGAACTTTCGGGTCGCTTCTGTCGTATCTCGAAATGTGCGTATCCCGGTTTCGTCCGTGATATGAAGAGTTGCATATATGCTTTACTGTTAAGTATATGGGATAGTTCGGGCGCAATGGACAAGCCAGCTAATACCGAATGAAGACTTGGAAGAAAATTTCAATTGCGGCAGGAATAATCGTCGCCCTTGCATGCATCGTGGGTTTCACCGTTCACCAGAGTCACAAAAACCTGGTCACGGTGCAAACTGGCAAGGCGGCGCGCGTTGATTTGGCGTCCGTGGTCAGCGCGTCGGGCGAGATCAAGCCGAAGACCTACGTGAATATCGGAGCCAACGCGTTTGGCAAAATCACCCACCTATATGTAAAGGAGGGCGATCGAGTCAAAAAAGGCCAGTTGCTTGCCCAGCTTGAGAATGTGCAATCTTCTGCTGATGTTAATGCAGACCGGGCATCCGTAGATGCTTCCAAAACCGACGCCATTGCCTCCGAAGCGGCGCTGAATACGGCGTTAGCGGACTTAAACCAGGCGAAAGCCACAGTTGAACGCGCCCGGCTTGACTGGAACAGGACGCAAGCCCTTTACAAGGACGCCCTGATCGCCAAACAAGACTACGACACCCAAAGGGCGACCTGGCAGACCGCTGAGGCGGGACTAGCGCAGTCAGAGGCAAAAGTTGCGCAGGCGAAGGCGGAGAAAGATTCTGCCGAGAAGCATATCTCGCTCGCTCGCGCAAATCTGACTCACGCGGCCGACGTGCTGCAAAAAACAACTTATGCCGCCCCGTTTGATGGAATCATCACGAACCTTCCGGTCAGGGAGGGTGAAACCGTTGTTATCGGAATTCAGAATTCCCCGGGCAGCACGCTCATGACACTCTCAAACATGTCCGTTATCACCGCGGAAGTAGAAATGGATGAAACCGACATAGTGAGCGTGAAATTGGGCCAGCCAGCAGAAGTGACCATAGACGCAATGCCGAACCAGGTATTTAAAGGAGTCGTCAGCGAAATCGGTGACAATGCAATCGTGCGCTCGACCGGCGTTGCCACGTCGCAAGAGACTACTGCAAACGAAGAAGCAAAGGACTTTAAGGTCGTGGTCACGCTTACCGATCCGCCACCCGACATTCGGCCGGGTTTGTCCACCACAGCCAAAATCACCACGGCGACCCGCAGCAATGCGCTGACAATACCCATTCAGGCGCTCACCGTGCGCCGTCCCGGGGACCTTGTCGAGAAAGGCCAGGAAAATGGATCGGTGCATGCCGCGTCGCCACAATCCGGCACAGAAGCGGCGAAAGATAGGGAGAACAAGGAGATTCAAGGCGTCTTCGTAATTCGGAATCACAAGGCTGAATTCGTTCCGGTGAATACGGGAATCGCCGGCACCACTAACATTGAAGTGCTCAGTGGCCTGAAAGAGGGCGACGAGATCGTTACCGGGAGCTACAAAGTGCTGCGGACGATGCGGCCGGGAGTCAATGTAAAGATAGATAATTCTGAGCCGAAGAGGGAAGAAGAAAGCTAGAGAATTGATCCAGCGTGGCGCGGGCGCCCTCGCACCGCGAGTGATGACCGTCTAACCTTAGCTGAGCCAGTTCGTCAAAGTCTTAGATCGGAGCGGGTGAGTGTCCCCAGAAAGTCAGGAGAACAAAATGGCAACCGCAGAAATACTCAACATTCCAGGTCCCATCGTCGCAGCTCCGCCTGAATCCTGCATGATCGCCACCATTGACTTGTGGAAGACTTACGACATGGGATCGGAGCAGCAGGTGCACGCGCTGCGTGGAGTAAACCTGCAAATCCGCCGAAATGAATACGTCGCGATCATGGGCCCCTCGGGCTCCGGCAAGTCAACGCTGATGAACTTGATTGGCTGCCTCGACTCGCCCAGCAAAGGTGAGTACTGGCTGAACAACCAGCGCGTCAGCGAATTGGACGATGACGAACTTGCCCGCATCCGAAATAAAGAAATTGGTTTTGTCTTTCAAACCTTCAATCTACTCGCCCGCGCCACCGCGCTGCACAATGTTGAACTGCCACTGATCTACGCTGGCGTGCCTTCCGATGAGCGGGTTCAACGGGCCAAGGATGTCTTGACTTCGGTAGGTATGGAATCCCGCATGATGCATAAGCCGAACGAACTCTCCGGAGGCCAGCGGCAGAGAGTGGCCGTCGCTCGCGCTCTGGTAAACCATCCATCTATCATTCTTGCAGACGAACCAACCGGGAACCTTGATTCACAGACCGGCAACGAGATCATGGCGCTGTTCGACCGTCTTCAGGCCGAGGGAAATACCATCATCGTCGTGACCCACGAGCACGATATTGCGGAATACGCACACCGTGTCGTCTACATCAAGGACGGAGTGGTCGAACGCGACGAAGTAAGCCAGAAGAGAGTGACGCCGATCACCTAGGCGAATACTCCGCGCTTATCGCTCAGGCAGAGGGGTGCGGACGTCTCAGACTTCCTTTTCTTGTCGGTTTTTACGGGGCTCTACCCTTTTCCAACACAGATTCTCGTATATCCTAACCGCCTCAAGGCGTACCATCGGGCGATGTTTCGCGACAAACGACCCATCTTCGAGCAGGTGAAGTCGGGATTCAAAATAGCTGGGATTTTAATCGTGGTGTGTGCGTCCCTGTTGGTACTTTTCCAGCTTCTGCCAATCTACCGGATTCAGGCGTTGCTGTGGCACTGGAAACACGGAAATAGCATACAGGTTGGAGAGTTCATGGTCCCCGTTCCCAATGAGTGGAGGGTTGACCGTTTCGAGTCCGGCACGACAGTTCTACTTGTTAATACAAAGGGAAGCAGACATTCTTGGGCAACCATTACGATTTCAGACGAGTCGTTTCGACGAACCGCAATCTTGACAGATTTAGCCAGCACACGCCGGCAAATGATGGAAAACCTCGGCATTCATGTCACTGATTACCGACAAGTGATCATCGGCGGCCTCCCCGGATTTTGCCTCGAGGGCGAGACATCGATGATGGGTATGCCTGTTCGCGAGATTGCCTGCTATTCGGGAACTGGTTTTTCGCTGGAATACGTTGGCGGTTCTCTTAAAGCGCCCTCGTTCTATCCGATGCTGGAAGGGATTTCGAGGGTGTCGAAACAATGATCGTAAGCGCTCATTGCTCTGCTTTCTCGAATCCCATCCGGATCACTTCCGCCGTATCGGCGGGAAGTGAGAGTTTCGCCACTTCTTCTCCGGTAAACCAGTGCGCACGATCGCAATCGCTGCCCGCCTGCAAATCTCCCGAGATCCGCTTGCAAAGGTAATCAATCAGAACGTAGTGATAGAGAATTCTTTCATCGTTGTCCAGAATCACTCGGTCGTAGACATTTAGCAAGAAGATTGGTTCAACGATAAGAGTGGTTTCCTCCATGACTTCCCTTCGGACTGCATCAGTAACAATTTCTCCAAGTTCGAGCGCTCCCCCGGGAATAGACCACTCGCCAATAAACGGATCATGCCCGCGCTTAACCAGAGCAATGCGTCCATTCTCGATAATGACAGCGCCGACTCCGACAATAGGCGCTTCTGGATATTCACGCTTCATGTGCTTGTGTGGCGCGTGCGCTCCCGCCCGCGTGAACCTTCCGAAACTTTAGCCCCGGAGTTGCTGCATCCGTAGTGTACCGATATAGCTTGCCGCGCCTGTTTGCTCCATTTGCAGCCGCTCCAGAAAACCTCACGCCTCCGAAACGATTCTAAGCCATCGGCAAATCATCCCTCCGGGATAGAATGTTTTTATGGCGCTGGAAGAATACAAACGAAAACGCCGCTTCGAAGAAACACCCGAGCCTCCACCAAAGATTGGGAAGAAAGCAGGGAACAGGTTTGTGATTCAGAAGCACCGCGCTTCTCATCTCCATTACGACTTTCGTCTGGAGATGGAAGGCGTGCTCAAATCGTGGGCTGTCCCTAAAGGGCCGTCGCTGGATCCGGCGGACAAGCGGCTTGCCATGCAGGTGGAAGATCATCCTGTATCGTATTTCGATTTTGAGGGAATCATTCCGGAGGGCAACTACGGCGCGGGCACAGTCATGGTGTGGGACGTAGGAACGTGGGAGCCGCTTTCTCCCGAACCCGTGAATGGAAAATATGTCGCCGGCACTGCCGCCGAGGCTTCCGCGATGTTGAAAAAGGGCGACTTCAAAATTCGGCTTCACGGCAAACGCATGAAGGGCGACTTCGCATTAATTCATATGAAGGGACGGCGTCCGGGGAGCAAAGGCACCGAGTGGCTACTGATTAAAAAGCACGATGACGAGGCGGTCGAGAGATACGACATCAATCAGTACGACAGTTCGGTTTTGTCCAAACAGAGCATGGCGCAGATTGCAGGCGACGATGCTGCTGCCGAGTGGGAAAGCAATCGTACGGCTTCTCGAGGGAAGTTAAAAGCCCCTTGGTTGGCGGAGACGCTGGCTAAATTGGACAAGAAAAAGAAGGCCCAAGCGGCGACTGAGAAGCCATCTGCCAGTGTAAAAAAAAAGCTGAAAATGTAGGGCGGACACCCCTCTCCGCCGCGGTTGACCCTGTTGGCGATTCTAAGACCCCAAGCACTTCGGCTAAGGGTGGCGCCGCTCCTCCTGACCAATCAAAATCAGGATCTAAGTCAAAAGCGGCGGGCGAGGGCGCCCACCCCACACAAGCCAAAGCAAAATCAAAGGCGGCGGATAGGAGTGTCCGCCTCACACTTGTGGAACTTGAAGGTGCGGTGAAGCAGCCAGCTCCCTCTGCGATTCACCCCATGCTGGCAACTGCAACTGAAAAGCCCTTTGACGATCCGGACTGGATTTTCGAAATTAAGTGGGACGGATATCGGGCTATCTCGTTCATCGAAAATGGCCGGGTGCGCCTGGTTTCCCGTAATCAGAACGACCTTTCTGCGCGATTTCCCGAGCTGCAAAACTTGCCGAAGTTCATAAAAGCGAAAACCTCCATTCTTGACGGAGAAGTTGTTGTGCTGGATGAGAAGGGACGGCCATCATTCAGCCTGATGCAGCAACGCACCGGAATTAAGACTGGTGGGAGGCGGACACTAGCGCGCGCGGATGTGCCTGTTATCTATTGCGTTTTTGATCTTATATATCTCAATGGCTACGACCTGCGCCGCGTTTCCCTCGAAGATCGAAAACGGAAATTGGCGGAAATTATGACCGCCAGCGAAATTCTTCGATACTCCGATCATTATTCCACCCAGGGTGTAGCGCTCTTTAAGGCAGCTAAAGAACAAGGACTCGAAGGCATTCTGGCGAAGCGCTCTGGAAGTTGTTATGAAGAGCACCGCACTCGCGAATGGCTGAAAATTAAAGTTACTCAAACCGCGGATTGCGTCATCGGCGGCTACACCGATCCGGAAGGCAGTCGCTTGCACTTCGGGTCAATGGTTTTGGGACTCTACAATAAAGCGGGAGAGTTGATTCCCGTGGGACAGGTTGGAACCGGCTTTGATCAAGCCACGCTTAGGTCAACATTTCAGGTTCTAAGAAATTTAGACACGAATCGCAGTCCATTTCACGGGAAAGTAGATGCGAGAATAGTGCATTGGGTGAAACCAGAGCTCGTGGCAGAAGTGAAGTTCTTAGAATGGACTCATGAGACTGGCGAGGGCGGGACGAAGTTACGAGCTCCAGTCTTTCTAGGACTACGCGCAGATAAAGAACCAAAGGAATGTACTTTTGCAGGCCAAAGCACACCTAGGTGAAGAAAAGAAACACGTAGGCCCAGAAGTCCCCGTCTGGGCAGGTGAGCGCACCGCTCACCTTGGCTGCGGAGCTCCGCTTCGCCGGATAGCCGAGGCGGCTGTCCCGATGCGTGCTCTACTTAATATCTTTCATCGACAACAACGAACCGTAATCCCTACCCGACGGCTCGACGGCACGGGCAACGACTCCGCTAAAAGCGTCGCGCAATTCGGGAAATTTTGCGACCAGAGCTTTCATTACGGCCATGTTGTCTTGAAACGTCTTAGTCGTGTCGGAAACATCCGGGGAGTCATACTTCACAACCAGATCGAGATCTTTCGCCACCAGCAGCGGGAACACCGCGGTTAGTTTGTAAGTCTTACCATTTGCCGCCAAGCCAACCGGAGCGCCGTTGCTCGGCAAGTCCGCCGGCTTCACCGGCTGCGCTTCTTCGTAGAGTTTGTCGCTTCGCAGAGTGTACATGAAAGGCACGGGAGAGATCAGATCCCGCGCCTGCACAAAATAAAGCCACGCATTGTGTGTTTGACCCTTGGCTTTGAAGCTGCGCGCCTGACTTGCGAACCAGTTTCCATCATGTCCATTTGTCTGCGTTTCCTTGACGAAAAATCCGCCCAGCTTCCACGCAGTCCCCTCACGTTGCAGGACGAACGAGACGGTATAAGGCTGCTTGGCCGTAGGCACATCAAGGATCACGATTCCGTATTCGCCTGGAGGAAGATTAGGGATAACGAATTCCGCGCTGTCGGCAGTTTGTCCATTTGCGCCAAACACTCCACAGAGAAATTCGGCCCGCGCCAATGGAGAAGTGCCTTCGGCTTTCAGCAAAAATGGAGGCCGTGGATTCGCTTGCGCGGTAGCAAAATCTGCTTTGTGATCGCTGACGGCGGTTTCCACGCTGGAAAAATCTGCCGCGAGACTGGGAATTGCATTCTGACGTAGCGATGGGGAATCCCCTCGCGCCGCCATAGCGAAATAATTCTTGGCTGTGGCAGTTAGCGCGGATTTAGCTGCTGCGTCCATGTCGTCGGCTGTCAGGCACGTCTGCGCGTGGAGCGGCATGGCGGCCATCAGAAAAAGAATGAAGGCTAAACATCCCAACCGCTGACTGCGAACAAGAGCGCTAAAAGTACTCATAATTGAGTGGTCGTATCCGTTTTTCATGTAGCGCAACTTCGATGCGAAATGCCGCTTGCGTGCTGTAGCACTGAAGTTCTACTTCGGCGTCGCCCGGTAATAATCTTACCTCCTAAAGGCAACCCTACAAACCGCTAGATCAGTGGATTATGGATTCCCATGCTATACTTTTCATCTAGTTTGCCCTGTGTAAGCTGACGGAGGATCGTTATCGATAAACGTTTTATCCGCACGAACGACCGCATTCGAGCCCGCGAAATTCGCGTGATTGGGGATGAAGGCGAGCAGATTGGAATTTTGACCCCCTTCGATGCACTAAAATTAGCCAAAGAAAAAAACCTGGACCTGGTTGAGATTTCGCCGACCGCGGTTCCTCCCGTATGCCGGATCATGGATTACGGCAAATTTTTGTATCAGCAGGAGAAAAAAGAGCGCGAAGCCAAGAAGCACCAGAAAACCATCACCGTAAAAGAAGTCAAGTTTCGTATTAACGTGGATGACCACGACTACGAAACCAAAAAGAATCACGTGTTGCGGTTTCTCGACGAAGGCGACAAAGTTAAGGCAACAATCTTTTTTCGCGGACGCGAGATGACCCGCACTACTCTCGGGCGGCAAATTTTGGAACGCCTGATTAAAGACGTGCAAGACAAAAGCATTGTGGAGTTTCGTCCCCGGCAGGAAGGCAATACGCTACACGCCATCCTGGCCCCCAAGAAAGACACCGGGCAAAAGCCGCAGGCCGCCGCGCAAACGCGAGCTTAGACTTTTTTGCATTGAGAACCGAGAACTGAGAGCAGAAAATTGACGGCTCTCCCGAGGAAATATGCCGAAGCTGAAGACCCATAAAGGCGCCGCGAAGAGGTTTAAGAAAACCGCATCCGGAAAAGTAAAGCGCGGACATTCGCATTTGCGCCACATCCTGACCTCGAAGTCGAAGAAGCGAAAAAAGAAACTCCGCCAATCGATTCTGGTGAGCGATGCAGACACACCAAAAATTAAACGAATGATCCCGTACTAAGGTTTCCTTCGTGTACCTTAGTGTCCTCTGTGGTTGACAGAAGTTGATTTCTGAAACCGCTAAGACACAGCGCGCAGCAACACAGGCGCAAGGCGAGTGAAGAGGCACATCCTACCTCCAGCCGCCAGTAAATAGAAGTTAAAAAAAGGAGCATCACATGCCTCGTGTAAAACGCGGGTCGAAGCGTCGCGCCAAACGAAAAAAAATCCTTGACCGCGCGAGCGGTTATTTCCTAACAAAATCAAAACTCTACCGCTCTGCGAAAGAAGCCGTCGAGCGCGGACTTAAATTCGCTTACTCGGGACGCAAACAGAGAAAGCGCCAATACCGCTCACTCTGGATTGTGCGCATCGGCGCCGCCGCTAAACTGAGCGGCATGAGCTACAACCAGTTCATCCATGGCCTGAAAGTGGCTGGAGTGGAACTCGACCGCAAGATTCTCGCCGACATAGCCGTGAAAGATCCAGGAGCATTCAAGAGCCTCGCAGCCCAGGCGAAGACTGCAATCGCTGGAGCGGCGTAGATTTTGGGTACTCAGCACTTGGCCGTCAGCACCCAGCGGTCTTTTTGTTTCTTTGTCATTCCGAGGCGGCGTTAGCCGCAGAGGAATCTGCTTTTTTCGTACCGCTGTCCAATCATTCTAGCGAGGGTGGCTTGCCGAAAGAAAAGGCGTCGCTATACGCAGTCCCGAAGCTAAAAGCGTTTTCCGCTGCGACGCTCGGCAAAGCCGTCGAGAAATTGTTGGACGCGCTCACCGCCGAATCGAAAACAATTCCGGATGAAGCTACGTGGAAAACATTCCGCGATCGCTGGATGTCCCGCAACAACGGATTGCTCACCCAGGTCAACGATCTCTGGCTGAAAGCTGCGCCGAAAGAAGCAAAACGCGAGGTCGGACAGCTGGTCAACGAGTTAAAAAAACAGGTAGAGGTGAAAGTTGAGAATGTCCGGGCGTCTCTTTCGGCACTCGCTTCGGCACCCGGCGAAAAACCAAAAAAGCAGCAGACTCACGCCAGCGTGCAGCCTCCTCGCGGCGCAATTGATATCACCCTCCCCGGAATCCATCGCCCTTTCGGCGCCGAGCATCCCGTCATCAAGACCATGAACGAAATTGTTTCCGTCTTCCGCGATCTCGGCTACTCAGTTCAGGAAGGACCCGAAATTGAGACCGATTACTACAATTTCGAGGCGCTGAACTTCCCTCCAAATCATCCGGCACGCGACACGCAGGACACTCTGTTCATCGCCAATCAGGAATCGAAGCCCGCACGCGACCGGCTGTTGTTACGAACCCATACTTCTCCGGTGCAGATTCGTACCATGGAGAAGATGAGGCCGCCGCTACGGATCGTGATCCCCGGCAAAGTGCACCGCAACGATGCGCCCGACGCGACTCATTCGCCGATTTTCCATCAGGTCGAAGGATTGGCGGTTGATACAAATATCACTTTCTCCGATTTAAAAGGCACACTCGATCACGCCATGAAAGCGCTCTTCGGATCGAGCGTGAAAACGAGATTCTATCCATCGTTTTTCCCATTCACCGAGCCCAGCGCCGACGTCCAACTTTCTTGCATATTCTGTGGAGGTAAAGGATATCGCGACGGCAATCGGTGTCCCAACTGCAAAGCCAGCGGCTGGATCGAACTGCTTGGGTGCGGCATGGTTGATCCCAATGTTTTCGGCTTCGTGGATTACGATTCCACGAAAGTATCAGGATTTGCGTTCGGCATGGGCATCGAGCGGATTGCGATTCTGAAATATGGAGTGGATGACATTCAGTTGTTTTATCAGGGAGACGTCAGATTTTTAGAGCAGTTTCTTTAGTGGCTTCCAGCTTAAACCGATGAAATCGCGGGCGAGGGCGCCCGCGCCACACGTGCAAAATGAAACTTTCTCCTCAATGGCTGCGCGACTTCGTTGATCTGCAAGTCGAGCCAAAACAACTTGCTGAAGACCTCACGCTTGCTGGAATCGCCGTTGAATCCATCAGCGGCGAGGGTGACGGCACTCTCTTCGATATGGAAATCACAACGAATCGTCCGGACGCCATGAATCACTACGGCGTCGCGCGGGAATGTTCTGCTCTTTATAGTCTTCCGCTCAAGGCGATTGAACCGAAACTTCCAGAGCCTGAATCCAGCGAGAATTTTAAGATCGAAATTGAAGATAAAGATGGATGTGCGAGATATACGGCGAGAGTTATTCGTGGGGTAAAGATTAAGGATTCTCCCGATTACATAGCGAGGCGACTTCTCAGTGTAGATCAGCGCCCCATCAATAACGTTGCCGACGCTTCGAACTATACGCTTTGGGAGGTGGGTCATCCGACTCACGCGTTCGATCTGGATTTGCTCCGGGGCGGCAAGATTATCGTGCGGCGAGCCCGCGAGGGCGAGACACTGAAAACCCTCGACGGGGTGGATCGCAAACTTTCTCCGGAAGATTTGATCATCGCCGACGCGAAGAACCCCGTTGCTCTGGCAGGTGTGATGGGCGGGTTCGACACCATGATCACGGCGAAAACTAAAAACATTCTGATCGAATCCGCATGGTTTGATCCAGTCGCAATCCGAAAAAGTTCGCGGCGGCATGGACTGCATACCGATGCTTCCCATCGTTTCGAACGTGGCGCCGACTATGGCGCTACTTCGCTGGCTTGCGCTCGCGTCGCGCAACGAGTACTCGAATCGGCAGGCGGAAGGCTTCACGGAAATGAAATGGATGTCGTCGCCCGGTCCCTCGATCAAGCGCCAGTGCTTTTGCGAATGTCTGAGGTGCACCGCATACTTGGCAAAAAAATTGAGACCGATGAAGTCCTGCGAATCCTCCGGGCGCTCGGATTCGATCTCATTCCGGAGGCTGGACTCGAGACTGAGTTTACCGTTCAAATTCCAAGCTGGCGGCTTGATGTCGAACGCGAGATTGACTTCCTCGAAGAAATTGCGCGATTGCACGGCTACGACAAGTTTCCCAACATGCTACCGGCTTTTTCCGGAGCAGTCACAGAGGCCCCATCCACCGGAAAAGATCGCAAGCTTCGAACGACATTGCTAGCCCTGGGCTACAACGAAGCGATTTCGCAGACTTTTATCTCCCACGAAGATGCGGCCCAATTTTCGGAGGGTGCGGTCATTCAACTCGAAAATCCGCTTAGCGACGAAGCCTCAGTGATGCGCGATTCGATGGTTCCCGGCATGTTAAGTATGCTTGCGTACAATCTAAATCGCGGAACTGAAAACGTTCGTCTATTTGAAGCCGGACATGTTTTCGCAGCGTCGGCGGACAAGCCGGTAGAAACGAAACACATCTGCGTGGGAGCCAGCGGCAACGCAGTTCAACCGGGCGTTCATGAAAATGCGCGAAAGTTTTCGTTCTTCGATCTGAAAGGAGATATCGAGATTCTGCTGCGGAGATTTCAGCATACGGCTCTCAGTTTCGATGCTCATGCCCCCGAATACTATCGAAATGGACACTCAGCCAGAGTATTGATGGATGGCAAGACCGTTGCCCAGTTCGGGCAGATCAGTCCGGAAATTGCCGCCGCTCGCAAGCTACGCCAAGAAGTTTTCATCGGCGAAATTTATTTGGATAAGCTCTACATTCACGAGTTGCGGCAACCGCGATACGAGCCAATACCCCGGTATCCCGCAGTCGAACGCGACTTTTCTTTTATCTTTGAAGACTCGGTCGTTTTCGATCGGATTCGCGAAGCGGTTGCGAGTCTCGGGCTGAAAGAACTACGCAATTTCATCCCCGTAGAAATCTTTCGCGGTGGTTCCATTCCCGCGGGTGCGTACTCGCTCCTGCTTCGTGCCAAGTTTCAGTCGAAGGACCGCACTCTGCGTGAAGACGAGGTTGCAGGTTGGGACGCGGAGATTGTCATGGTACTCGAACGCCTTGGCGGCAAGCAGCGAGCGTAGCCGAGAGTTCTTCTCCGGTCTTCGTCCAGTGCATGATCCTCATCTTGGGACTGGACGGGAAAGCGCCACTTTTTCCCCGCCAAGAAGATGTCAGGCCTCGATGTAGCGCTGATATCTTTGCCCTTTCATCCTTGGATTCAGCAGCAGTGTTCCCGTCAAGCGTAGCGGCACATTCACGGGGATGATGTACCAGACGTCCATGGGAATCACATAGGCGGCAAAGAAGTCCAATTGATCTGCCCTATAGGGCAGAGTGCCATAGCTGGGCTTGAAATTGCACGCGTAACCTGTGCGGCCTTTGTAATCCGTGGACTTTACCTGAACGCGCAGGAAGGTGCCAGCGGCCTCGACAGTGACATCATAGGGAGAGGAATCTCCCCAGGGCTTGGACACGTTCAGCCCACGTTCAGCGGCTCGGGTCATGAAAACCAGTTCGACCCGTTTTCGCGTTCAATACAAATCGAGAGCCATCTTCAGTGCGCGCTTCAGGTCCGCCAACAGGGTGGGAGACATCGAACCCACAAATTGTGTGAGATCGGATTTTCGAAGGCTTATCAGGTTGTCACACATAATCCAACTCTGATGTCTCAATCCTTGATCGGGGCCTACGGCGATCTGAGTGGAAAGTTCTTCGCCATTTGAGAACACCGGGGCGCAGATTACAGTGGAGAATTTCGAATCAATGAGCGCCTGCCGGCTCACCACTACGAACGTCCGGTGGCGCTTGGGATCGCCGGCTGGCCGGTGCACGCGATAGAGATCGCCCCGCTTCATAACCTTGCAAACCTCGCTATTCCCGTTCGAGCGACTGGTATTCCAGCGCATCGGCGGCTTCCGCATTGAGGCGGGAGGCGGCGGAATTGATTCGTTCCAAATCGTGCGCGTGCAACTCATTCCGTGCCTTGTCGCGCAGGTAAAGCCGCAGTACTCGTTCGATCAGTTCGGAGCGGGAATACTTCGTTCCCGCAAGCCGGTCAATGCGGGTGAGAACGTCTCGCGAAAGTGAGATGGAGGTCTTCTCCTTCATACCACACTAATACTACCATAGTATTCTAGCTAGCGTCCCAAGCACTTCTTGAATGCTTTCTCTCAGCCTTCCCAAAACCCAGTCGTGCTAGTCTGAGCCAATCATGATAAAGGTCGTCAGCGAATCGAAAACCTTCCTGAGCGACAAGGTGGAATTATTTACTGAGTCCGTCATCCGCGACATGACGCGCCAGGCGACGCTTTATGGGGCAGTCAATCTTGCGCAGGGTTTCCCTGATTTCCCGGCTCCGGCTGAAATCAAGCTGGCCGCACAAGAGGCGATTGCCGCTGATATTAATCAATACGCGATCACATGGGGATCGAAGAACCTCCGCAATGCTGTTGCAAAACACATGCTTGAATGGCAGCGGATTGTCGTTGACCCCGAAACTCAGATCACAGTGTGCTGCGGTTCGACCGAAGCCATGATTTCCACGCTGCTCGCAACCTGTAATCAGGGAGACGAGATCATCGTCTTTGAGCCGTTCTATGAAAACTACGGGCCGGACGCGATTTTATCTGGCGCAAAGCCGCGTTTTGTGAAACTGCGTCCGCCGAGCTCGGAGGACGGTGAGTGGACGTTTGATGAGCGGGAATTGCGAACGGCGTTTCACAGCGGCACCGAGGCGATCATTCTGAACACCCCGAATAATCCCACAGGCAAAGTGTTTACTCGTACGGAACTGGAGATGATTCGCGATCTTTGCGTGGAATTTAATGTGCTCGCGATTACCGATGAAATTTACGAACACATTCTTTATGACGGCACGCAACATATTTCGATTGCGAGTCTGGATGGAATGCAAGAACGCACGGTCACAATTAATGGAATGTCGAAGACCTTCAGCGTGACCGGCTGGCGAGTGGGATGGGCCGTGGCGCCACCAGCCATTACGAACGCCATTCGCAAGGTCCACGATTTTCTTACCGTGGGAGCTCCGGCCCCGTTGCAGGAAGCGGGTGCGGTCGCGCTCGGAATGCAGCCCATCTATTACAGAACGTTAGCCGAGGGATATCGAAAGAGGCGTGATCGCCTGATTCCAGCACTGACGGACGCCGGATTCCGCTGCTTCCGTCCACGCGGCGCTTACTACGTCATGACAGATATCGGCGCGTTCGGCTTCGCCAACGACATCGAGTTCACCAAATATTTAGTCAAAGAGATCGGGGTTGCCGCTGTACCAGGATCGAGCTTCTATCGCGATCCAAAAGATGGTGCGCAGCAGGTGCGGTTCGCATTCTGCAAAAAAGATGAAACGCTGGACGAGGCGGCGAAGCGGCTGAGAGAGTTGCGGAAATAATTAAGTCGCAAGGATCGCGGTTCGGAAGCTACACGCCAGATCCCTCGAGCGACTGGAAAATCACCTTTCTTCCAGATGAGTCCCGTTGTGTTGTTCCGAACACTTTTGGGTTATTTTGACTTTTCTGCTCCCTCGACTTACGATACGGCGACCAAAATTCTCACATGATCGGCCAAACGATCTCGCACTACCGCATCATCGAGAAGCTCGGTGCCGGCGGCATGGGTGTGGTGTACAAGGCTGAAGATACACGCTTACACCGTTTCGTTACCTTGAAGTTTCTGCCCGACGCAATGGCTCGTGACGAACAGGCGCTGGCCCGTTTTCAGCGGGAAGCACAGGCGGCTTCGGCACTGAGTCATCCCAACATCTGCACGGTTTACGACGTCGGCGAGGAGAATGGCAAGGCATTTATTGCCATGGAATTTTTGGACGGCGCTTCCCTCAAGCATTGCATTAGCGGACGGCCGATGGATCTCGAAAAAGTATTGTCACTGGGCGGCGAAATTGCCGACGCGCTCGATTCGGCCCATGCTGAGGGCATACTGCACCGCGACATCAAGCCGGACAATATCTTCGTGACCAAGCGCGATCATGCCAAGATTTTGGATTTCGGTTTGGCTAAATTGTCCGCCGTGCCCGACGAAGCCACCGCAACGATGACCATGGAACAATTAACCAGCCCGGGCACCGCGATGGGTACCGTCGCTTACATGTCGCCCGAGCAGGCGCGCGGCAAGCCGCTGGATGCGCGAACCGACCTGTTTTCTTTTGGAGTCGTGCTCTATGAAATGGCTACGGGAGTGTTGCCGTTCCGCGGCGATACGACAGCAACCATGTTCGATGCGATTCTGCGCAAGGCGCCGGTGTCGCCGATCCGGCTGAACCCGGACTTGCCTCCTAAGTTAGAAGACATCATCAACAAAGCCATAGAGAAGGATCGCAACCTGCGCTACCAGCACGCCTCCGAGATGCGTTCCGATCTCCAGCGATTGAAGCGCGATACGGATTCGGTGAAGATAGCAGCGGCTAGCGTCGAGGAGGATGAAGCCGGGGCGCAAACCGCGGCCTATACCGCGCAGAACACTCCATTCGTACCGCCAGTCTCTCAACCGAAGCAGCCGACAGCCCAACCGGCGCGGGAGACAGCGCTCCACTCCTCAAAGCGACTCGTTTGGATGACGGGCGGATTATCAATTGTGCTGGCAGTGGTACTGGTTGCGGGAGGTTTATATTTTTGGCGATCACGTCTTGCCACTTCATCTCGCGTGCCCCAACAGTCATCCGGCCAGCCGCCGCAAGCAGCGCCGTTATCTCCGGTCGTCAATTCTGCGCCTTCGCCGAATGTGCCAACGCCGAAGACAGCACCTGCAAATACCCAATTGAAGAAAACGCAGATCGCGGGTGAACTAAAGCGTTCGGCAAAATCCTACCCCGAAATGCCCGGCACGACTTCAGCTCCGCGCACGGCGCTGCCTCCGAATTCGCCGACTGTGGAAGAGATGGTCCGGCACGCGGACGCATCCCGTGACGCCAAGGATTACGCGCAGGCCGCGCAATGGTACGGCAAGGCCGCAGCGCAAGGAAACGCATATGCCCAAACTCAATTGGGCAATTTGTATCAGCACGGTTTGGGTGTTGCGAAAGACGAGGTGCAAGCAGCGCAGTGGTTCCGCAAAGCCGCCGATCAGGGATTGCCAGGAGCTCAGTTTTATTTGGCATGGATGTACCGGTCAGGCCTCGGCGTCAGCAAGGATTACGGGCAGGCGGTTCAGTGGTTCCGCAGAGCGTCCGATCAGGGGTTCGCGGCAGCCCAGGCCGATCTAGGTTGGATGTACCAGTATGGCTTGGGAGTGGAAAAGGATAATGCCCAGGCGTTTCAGTTGTACCAGAGAAGCGCAGCGCATGGTGGAAGCCCCGCAGAAACGCGCCTGGCTTTTATGTACGAGAACGGTCTAGGAGTCGATAAAAACTATGCACAAGCTCTGGAGTGGTATCGAAAAGCGGCCGACCAGGACAATCCGCGCGCGCAGACGAGCCTCGGCATCTTCTATCAGAACGGGTTGGGAGTCCAGCAGGATTACGCACAGGCGTTGCAATGGTACCGCAAGGCGGCCGATCAGAATTTTCCATGGGCGCAACGAAGGATGGGGATGATGTACCGGAATGGCTGGGGAGTTCCGAAAGATCCCGCGCAAGCGCGCTCCTGGTTCCAAAACGCCAAAGTTAACGATCAGCCGACTGACGAGGAGAGTGCGGGCAAGTGAACACGCACAGACTTTACGAATTCATAGCTCATGGCAAGTTCATCACTCTCCATCCTTCCTACTGATCTCTCCACAGGCTTCTGCGGTATACTGCGCTCACGTTTTTAATTTCTGTTTTGCGAGAGTGCAATCATGGCGGTGAAAGTGGCTGAAGAGGTATCCTCGCAGGTTCCTGCCGACGATTTTCAGGTGCTGGAAGAGAAAGTCTATCGCACTATTGAGCTGTATAAGACGGCGCGCGAGGCAAAGGTTACGGCGGAGCGCGATGTGAAGCGGTTGCGCGAGCAACTCGAGGAACGCGAAGAGGAAGTTGAGACTTTGCGGCGGGAGATGGTGCAGTTGCGGCGGGAGCGGGAAGAAATTCGCGGCCGCGTGGAAAAGATGCTGCATCAAGTCGAATCCATTGCCGAAGAGCAGGCGGCAAGCTAGCGGGTTCGCGTATTTGCCGGGAACTTGGGGAGTAGATCGTATGGCGACTGCAACGAAAAACCCTTCGGCTAACGTTCAAACCAAAGATTCCGCTAATAGCAGTGTGCGCGTTGAAATTTTCGACCAGGGATACAATCTCCGCGGTTCGGATGCGGAATACATTCTTAAATTAGCGGCATACGTTGACGCCAAGATGCGGGCCGTCGCCGAGCACACGCAGACTGTGGATACGGCGCGGGTCGCAGTGTTGGCTGCGATCAATATTGCGGATGAATATCACATGGCGAAGGGAAATTTTGAGCCCGCGCCTGATGTGAAGCAGCGGGCGAAGCATTTATCCCGCGCGTTGGATGAAGTCTTGGACGTTGGGATGCGCGCCGGGTAAATAACAGGCGTAAAGGCAGACGCAGCAAGCTGCGTCTCTACCATAGTTTCTCGAGGAGAGACGTTGCTCGCAACGTTTGGCCTATTTGCCGGATGAATGTCTACGTCTTCCCATACGACCCTGCCTTACCAAAGATTATCTTACGAAGGTTGCTGGCAAGCCGATTGCCATCTTTCTTCGTATTCCCTCTTGCCAATCGTTGAAGATTTCCCTAGCATCCAACATGAAAGCTGGCCTACAAAGTTGGTGATGAAGGTCACCGATTTTTGAACCAATACTGAATGAACGGGGGCCTGACTCGTAAATTACGATCCTGTGTGCGGAGCTCCGCCAGTACGGAGATGCCTAATGGGTCGCGGCGGGTTCCCAGCGTCTACCGACGGGTTCATTCTCGGCCCTTCACACGGCTTCGTGGGTCCGCTTTTACCTTTGCCTTGAGGCGCGTTCATTCCTGTTACACTGTGCCGTAACAAATCCGTTTTGCGCCGCATCTAACTTAACAAGTGTTTCCACGCCTTTTTCACATCGGCAATTTCAATTTGCCCACTTATGGATTCCTGGTTTCTTTGGGAGTTCTGGTCGGGCTGTTGATCAGCGTCCGCAATTCGGAGAAAGAGGGAATTAATCCGGACACGGCCTGGAACTTTGGCATTTTGATTGTGCTTGCGGGAATCGTTGGCGCGAAAGTTCTTTACATCATTAATGACTGGGGAACGTATTCGGCCCATCCCCGCGAAATTTTCACCTTGAGCACTCTGCAATCTGGCGGAGTTTTTTCCGGCGGATTGATTGCCGCCTTAGCCACCGGAGCATGGTACATCCGCAAGCACCGCATGCCCGCGCTGGCGACGTTCGATGCGTTCGCTCCAGGATTGGCAATGGGGCATGCCATCGGCAGAGTGGGATGCTTCGCCGCAGGATGCTGCTATGGCAAGCCAACCCATCACTGGTGGGGCGTGACGTTTACCAACCCACTTGCGGCTTCTTTGGTTGGAACTCCCCTGAACCAAGCGCTTCAACCGACGCAATTATTCGAATCGGCGGCGGAACTCGCCATCTTCTGTATGCTGATGTGGATGTTCAAGCGAAAGAAATTCGATGGACAAGTTTTCGGCGCATATCTGTTTCTCTACGGAATCGCGCGATACTTTCTGGAATTCATACGTGACGATCCCGGACGAGGTTCCGTTTTTGGCGGAATCATGACCGGAACGCAACTGATTGCCATTTGCCTGGTGTTGACCGGAGGGTTGATTTGGTGGCTGAAACCAGCGCAACGGCGCGGAGGAACGACCGTTCCTGCACGAGCCACCCGTTAGGTAATCAATGGAGAGACGGGCGTCCCCGCCCGTCAGGTCGGGCGGGACGCCCGACTCTCCACATCTGATGTTAGAATTCTTTTGATATCCCCACTCACCCACGCTGGTGAGATATTCCGTCGGGACGTGGCTCAGCCTGGTAGAGCACTCGCTTGGGGTGCGAGGGGTCGGCAGTTCAAATCTGCCCGTCCCGACCAATCTTAAAATCAGTGTGTTACGCGGTATTCACTCCGGGCCGGAATTGTAAGGCGTGGGGTCAATCAGCGCAAGGATTTTCGTGGCCTCTTCCGGCTGGCCCGCTTCCGACAGCGCGTGCTGCACGTTTCTGTGTGAATGCGCCGGGCACCTTTCCCTATCTGAAAATATTCCCCACACTCTTTACACTCTTGGAGCTGGTATTCCTCCGTCACGGCTTGGGCAAACTGAAACCACATTGCTGCTAGAAGATTGGTTGGTTCAAAGATAATCCGTTGGTGATGGTCGGGCTTAGCAACGCCGTCAATCATAGGTCCTGGACACCACACAAGACGGGGAACGATTGCGAGATGGTCCGGGCTGCTGCTGTTTGCTATCCGTTTGTTAATCTCTGCTTGTAGCAAATATAGTGCGGGCTTCAGCACATCACGCGGTCTAAAGCGACTTAGAAGGGTTTTATTGAAATGTGGACTGGCTAGCAAAGTAGCCGACCATTCCACCTTAGAATTCCTGATGTGCTCTTGGGAATCAGCGCGGGCAAAACAGCTACGTTTGCATCGGCTGAGCAATTTTTCTTCTCTTACGTTAAGTACACGCTCACCCCTTGGTGTCAACGGATTGAACAGTCTATATCGCGTGATTTGGTAGCCACGGGCGAGACGGACATTTTTGCAAAGCATGACCTGGACTCGCTCACAAGAGCGGATCTTCAGACTCGCTACTCTGCACACGCATCGGGAATTGCAGCGGGCTTTCTCACTCGCAACGAAGCGCGGCGAATGGAACATCTGCCTACGCTGCCTGGACTTGATGAGCCATTATCCCCGCTCAATATGGGAAGCGGTCAGATTTCACCGGCTCAAGGCGCGGGTGCAAACCGCATAGCTAAACAGCTCGCACGAAACTGTGTAGCCCATGAAGCAAAACTTTTAGGCGACGGCAAGAGCGCAGAGGATGTGTACACGAAACTGCTACCCGGTTATCTCCGCGACAAGGCCGGGCTGTCCAGCGTGAAGTGCGCCGAGTATTGCAGCGCCCGTTTAGCGGGTGCCGCAGATCCATCGTTCGATCCTGCATCCGTCTTCTTCGAGCAGAAAGTTGCCCACGCCAAAACATTCGCCGAAGATACGATGTGATTCCGGATCGCGCACAGCTTTCGTAATCCATTGCTTTCCTATTTCATACTGACTCTTCGTAAACCATTTCTGTGGCAGCACTTCCACCAACTCAGCTTGCAGATACAAAATGTACAACGCAGATGCGGGATCGTCATTACTCTTAGCCGGATAACTTGTGGGCACGATCAACTCATCCACGCTTCGAAGCTCAGCCGGAATCTCGACGTTATGCATTCCCGCTGGCAGTGCAAGCGGTATTTCAAATTCGGCAATAGGCGCGGTCGCTGCGTAAATTCGGTCGCTGGATTGTTTGAACCATCCAGCAATTTCGGCCAAATCGAAAGGTTTGAGGACTGCCGAATCAAAACAGACCAAACGAATATGACGCCCCTCCGGGCACCAAACCCCCAAGCGCGAGGGTGGCATGAAGAACGGCCGGCAATACGTATTCAGTGCAAGAAGCGGTTTCTCAGGTTCCCCATCGGCATTCAGTGTGACCACATATGCAAGCGGTCCCTGCTGGCCGTGATGAGTCCAGGTGAGCCGCTGGCCATCCGGCGAATGAATGACCGGAAAAGTTTCCCATTGCCATGGCGCGGGGCCAACGGTTCTGGCCAGAATGTCGCGCAGTCCCGACGAATTGATGTCGCCCGTCAACTGGACGTGGGAACCCCGCGCGGCTTCACGTTGGCGCGGATGAATTGGACGATCTCATCCATCGCTGTGCCAGGAAGGAAAATTGCCGCGACTCCGGAGTTTTTTAAATTTTCAATATCTTGATTGGGGATAATTCCGCCCAAGACCACAAGCACGTCATCCATTTTATTTTTCTTGAGAAGATCCAACACTCGCGGAACGATTGCATTATGCGCTCCGGATAGGATCGAAAGTCCAATCACGTGCACATCTTCCTGCAATGCCGCGTTCACGATCATCTCTGGAGTCTGTCTTAGGCCGGTGTAAATGACTTCCATGCCGGCATCGCGAAGCGCTCTGGCAATCACTTTAGCGCCACGGTCATGGCCGTCCAAGCCAGGCTTTGCGACGAGCACGCGAATCCGTTCTTCCGGCATCCAAGATCGATTTAACCACAAAGGGCACGAAGGTACACGAAGGAAGGCGTTTTCGGGCACGAACTTACACAGTCTTGATGTCCAAACTCCTCCACAAATACCAGCACGCAACGCTCCGGTAAGGTTCCCAGCACTTTGCAATTTTTTCCATCTGCTTCGGATTCGGAGGCTTGCGCTTCTTATAGTGTTTCTTAATGGCCATCTTTACACCGAAATCGCCCGTCGGAAGCACGTTCGGGCGTCGCAACGAAAACATTAGGAACATATGCGCCGTCCAAACGCCGATTCCTTTGACTTGGGTCAGGTGCTCGATGACTTCCTCATCCGAAAGATTCGCAAGTCCGGAAAAATTGAGTTCTCCATGATGGGTTCGTTGTGCGAGGTCGCGAAGATAGGAGGTCTTCTGTTTGGAGAGTCCCGCCGACCGCATCTGCTGATCGGTCACCCTCATAATTCCTTCCGGAGTCAGAGGTTCGCCTGCAAGTGCCGCGAAACGCTTAAAGATGGTGAACGCGGCCTTACCGTTCAACTGCTGATAGACGATTGCCTCCGCAAGGCTGTGAAAGACCGGATCGCCATACTCAATGCGATAAGGCCCAACGCGATTGATTATCTCGCGAATTATCGGATCAGATTTCTTGAGATGGTTAATCGCTTTGCGCATGAACGCCGCGAAGAGACACGGGAGCAACAAGGATATCACCGCCGGGAGGCAGGTCCCTCAGTCTCCGTGTATTTCAGCGGTTGCCGGGGAGAGGGTGCGCGCCTGCTCCAGGTAAGAGTTCGCGTGAACTAACAAATTCGCCCGCTTGTCGGTGTCTCCCTCCTCAAGCGCGCCGTAAACCATGTTTAGCCATTCGATTAGTTCATGATCCATAAATCACCTGTTGAATCCTCTCAAACCCAATGGATCGGCGGAATCGGGTGAGTACCTGAGTTCGATCTCCTTTTTTCGGTATAACCCCGGTAACTAAGTGACGCTTACCTCCGTGTATGTCCCGTATACCTCCCGCAGAGCGGCACAAATCTCTCCAACTGTCGCATAAGCTCGCACAGCTTCTATAAGATACGGCATTGTGTTCGACCCTGAAATGTCGCCGCTATTTACTCCTCCGGGATCTTTCGCCGCCGCTGCCTTCAAAGCATTCAGGCGGCGTTGCACTTCGTCGTTTGATCTGCGACCTCGAAGAGCCTTTAGCTTGGCCGTTTGGTGGCGCTCAACTGTATCGTCAATATAGAGGATATGGTGGGGCTCCTCATCAACTGAGAAATCATTTACACCCACTATGATCTTTTCCTTTGCCTCTACCGCGCGCTGATATTGGTAGGAAGCTTCGGCAATCTCCTTCTGGGGATAACCTCGCTCGATTGCCTTCACCATTCCCCCCATGGCATCGAGCTTTTCGAAATAATCCGCAGCGCCTTCCTCCAATTTGAGAGTCAGATTTTCAAGAAAATAAGAACCACCCAGAGGGTCGGTAGTCTGCGTCACGCCCGATTCATAAGCGATGATCTGCTGCGTGCGCAGGGCAATCCTGGCCGCATCTTCAGTGGGTAAGGCAAGAGCTTCGTCATAAGCATCGGTATGTAAAGACTGCGTCCCACCAAGCACTGCGCCCATCGCCTGAATGGCCACGCGGGCAATGTTATTGAGAGGTTGCTGCGCAGGCAGGGAAACACCGGCCGTTTGCGTATGAAAGCGTAGTAACGTTGATCTTTCATTCTTCGCTCTAAACCGCTCTTTCATTACTCGATACCAAACCTTGCGGGCGGCGCGATACTTCGCAATCTCTTCGAAAAAATCGTTATGCGCATTGAAAAAAAAGCTAAGCCTCGGGCCGAACTCATCCACGTCGAGACCGCGCCGTTGCGCCCATTCGACATATTCCACGCCGTCATACAAGGTGAACGCGAGTTCCTGAAGAGCTGTAGATCCGGCTTCTCTGATGTGGTATCCGCTGATCGAAATCGTATTAAATCGGGGAGTGAATTTCGATCCAAACTCAAATGTATCAATCACCAGCCGCATCGAAGCCGCGGGAGGGTAGATGTATTCCTTCTGCGCGATATATTCCTTGAGAATGTCATTCTGAATCGTGCCCGAAATCTTCTGCCAGTCCGCCCCCTGATTTTCCGCCACAACCAAATACATCGCCCACAGTACGGACGCTGGGGAATTGATAGTCATCGAAACCGTTGTCTTCTCCAGATCAATCCCGCCGAAGAGGATTTCCATGTCTTCGAGAGAATCAATGGCCACACCGCACTTTCCAACCTCGCCCTCGCTCGCCGGGTGATCGGAGTCATAACCCATCAGCGTTGGCAGGTCGAAGGCCACAGAAAGCCCGCTACCACCGCTTTTCAGCAGATATTTGTAACGCTGGTTGGTCTCTTCTGGAGATGCGAAGCCGGAAAATTGCCGCATGGTGAACATCTTCCCGCGGTATCCAGTTGCGTGAATGCCGCGAGTGAATGGCGGTTGCCCTGGATATCCGAGGTCCTTCTCGTAGCTCCAATCTTCCGGAAGGTCGGCTGAAGTGTATAGGCGCCGCACAGGCACGCCAGAAATGGTCGTAAAACGAGCATGCCCATCTTCATCAAGGTTGGTACCAGTGGGCGCTCCGATTGGACGTTCCGGAGATTTCTCCAAGGCTGGCGCAAGAACATTTTCTGCCCAATCTTTTTCGGCAGCGGAAGGATGACGCCCTTCAAAGACTTCTGCGACGGGACTTTCTTCGATTTTCGATTTACTTGGCTTATGATCCGGCATACTCACATCCCCGATAGGTAGATCATATGAGTGTGTGCGCACACGGGCAAGCTTAGCGCTTCTTACCCAACTCCCAGGCTTTGGCATACTTCCAGGAAACATAAACCGAATGGTAGAGGTGCAGCAGCAATCCTTCGCGTCCGTCCATGAAGCCCATGCGGATTATGTAGTTGTAGAGAAACGTAAGTAAAGGCCGAAACACAATGTTGGCTATGCTGAAACCGCCGCGACCTGTTTCGACCGCAACTTGCGCTCCCATGGAAGAGTAGCTGTTCATGTGATCTATGTAGCTACGCAATGTGGGATAAGCGTCGTGCAATAGGGCGTGCGAAAATTTGCCGGTCGGTCCCTCCACTTTCATCGTGGGATGCGCGCCGTATTCTCCAAACTTCCCAGCCCCTCGGCGGATCAGCCGCAGCTTGGGATCGGGATAAAAGCCGCCATGCTTGATCCACCTTCCCAGGAAAAAGTTTTTGCGCGGAATCCAGAAACCAACGTTCGCTAAATTGCCCGCCAACATCTCTACTATTTCCTCCGCCAACGCCGGCTCCAAAGCTTCGTCCGCATCCAATTGCAACACCCAATCCATCGAAGCCTTTTCCATCGCGGAGTTCTTCTGTTCAGCAAAACCCTTCCACGGCTCTATGAAGAATTTTGCTCCGTGAGCACGCGCGATCTCCTGGGTACGATCAGTCGAGCCGGAATCCAGCACAATAATTTCCCCCAGCCCGTCACTCAGGAGGGGCAGCACGCTGGCGAGTGTACGAGGAAGATTCGATTCTTCGTTGTGGGTAATAAGAACGACAGAAATCTTCACGGAGAGAGAATACCGTGATCGCAGGCGGATAGGAATTCTGTGTTTGTCAGCAGGCCCAAATAGTTGTGCCGGCGGCACAAACATCAGTTTCCTCTTCGTGCTAATGCTCTTCATCCCATAAAATGCCTTTGATGTGCGAGAGTCCGATTCCGGCAGCCACCTACTTCCATTGGCTGTTGCCGGTGGTTCTTAGGAACATCGTGGGCGGCGTCATCATTGTGAGCGTATTGAACTATGGCCAGGTAAAAGAGGTGTGACCATGGGACCTCCGCTAAACCACGACCGGGACTGGCAATGTAGAATGCGATTGCGCATAATCGGCACATGACCAGACCAACACGGGCAGTTGCATCTCCGCACGTTGTAAATGTCGAAGACCTTCGCCGAATTGCCCGCACTAGGTTGCCTCCAGTGGTCTTTGATTATCTGGATGGTGGGGCCGAAGATGAAGTGACTCTGCGCGCCAACCGGTCGGCGTTTGATTCCGTTACGTTTCGGCCACGGCATGCGGTGCCACTGCCAGCGAAATGCGATCTGAGTTGTCGTGTCCTCGATCTTGATCTCTCTTTCCCAGCACTGCTTGCGCCGATTGGCTATAGCCGTCTCATGCATCCTGATGGCGAGATGGGTGCTGCAAGAATGGCAGGCGTGGCCGAGACTGCATATATTCTTTCAACTATTTCCGGACACTCTTTGGAAGACGTCAAAGCGGCCACCTCCGGGGCTGCCTGGTATCAACTTTACATTTTGGGAGGACGCGAAGCCGCTGAGGCGACAATCGAGCGCGCACGGATCGCCGGATTCTCCGCCTTGGTGGTCACGATTGACACTCCAGTCGCGGGGATGCGAGAGCGGGACTTCCGCAACGGAATGACTCAACTGATGTGCGGCAGTCTTCTTTCCAAAATTCCATTCTTGCCGCAGTTATTTTCGCATCCTGAGTGGCTGACCGGTTTCCTGCTCGATGGCGGCGTTCCTAAACTTCCTAATGTCGTTATTCCAGGGCAGGGGCCGATGCCGCTGATTGACGTGACTGCGGCCCTGGCTCGCGCCGCGGTCACATGGGAAGATTTGCGCTGGATGCGCGAAATCTGGCCGGGTCCCATTGTCATAAAGGGAGTTCTCACCGGCGAAGATGCTTTGAAGGCTGTGGATCATGGCGCTGCTGCCATCGTCGTTTCGAACCATGGTGGGCGGCAGCTCGATGGCGTTTCCGCGACATTGAAGGCATTGCCGGAAATCGTCTCCGCCGTAGAGGGCCGCACAGAAGTGTTCCTCGATGGAGGTATTCGCCGTGGCAGCGACATCGTCAAGGCGATCTGTCTTGGCGCGCGCGCAGTCTTAATCGGCAGGGCGTATGCCTACGGGCTTGCAGCTGCCGGCGAAGCGGGTGTCGCCCGGGCGCTGCAAATATTGCGGACTGATGTCGAGCGTACGCTCAAGCTCCTCGGCTGCCCATCCATAGCTGCGCTTGACCGTTCCTATCTGGAAAAGCCATCTTGCCCGTAGCTTCCAAGAAATCGTTTGTGGCTGCCTGTCTTTCGGGGAGATTGGCGGGCAGTCCTAAGTTTCTTTATCTCTTTGGGGAGGCGGGGCGTGGAACTTAATTTTTCTTTGACTCTGACGGAAGAACTGTACCGCGAACTAATTGAAGGCTGCCGGGAATGCAGATGCTCACCCAAGCAATTTGCAGCCGAGAGTTTTTTCCATCCGTTATAATCAAGTCGGCTTCGGTTACTGATACTCCGAAATAAGACGCTACGTCGGCACCCACCCGCTCATTAAAATGCCGCGATTACATGACGCTGCCAGATGTATGGTCGCCGATCACTGTCCCTCGCTTTTCAATCTGCATCACCCTGGCAAATAACTCTGAGGCAGACGCAGATCGATTGTCCACTAGCACGACAATCTTCCCGGTGAACGGCTCACGAGCAGGTTTCGCGATTTCCGGCTTGCTTTCTTTTCTGCCAACGCGGTCGGCGATCTTAACTTCCTTGTCGAAAACCCCGCCGATCAAATACCTCAGTGTTTCAATACTACCGCCGCTATTTCCGCGCAAGTCCACGATCAATGCCTGATGCTTGCGCGCTTTTGCAATCATTTCACCCACTTCGATGGAAGTGAAATCGAACGCGGGAAGCTTCAGCACCAGGATTTGGTCGCCCAGTTCGGCCGACCGTGCGCGCATCAAGTGTTCCTCAGTTTGCTCGTCGCGAATAATGTTCCATATGTCGCTCGCTCCGGCAGCTCCCGTTAAATCCGTGACAAGTTTTTTCTGGTGAAACTTCGTATTAATCTCAGCGTCACGCTTGGCTCCGGATGGATCCTGCAAGCCTAATCGCAGGCTTGGCTGCGGCCGGAGAGCGGCAAAAATGTATTGGATGGTCCCCAAAGTGTCGCGAGTCGGCGTGTACCCATTCAGCGTCAAAATCTGGGCGCCCGGTTTGACCCCTTTCGCCTCCGCGTCACTATGCGGACGAACCTGAGTGACGATGCACCAGTCACCGATCATTTGATATTGGACTTCATAGTCGTACCGGTAAGAACGCTGCGGCGGGAGAAAAAATGTGCGAGTCATCTAGAGTTTCAAGCGCCGACGCGATGCGTGAAAGTGCCATTCCTAACGAGCTGTCTTTATCGATTTTCTGCTTAGCTTCTGCGACTTTAGCGTCGAAGTCGACACCGTGCAGTTTCGCATCGTAATAGTGTTTGCGTACTTCCCCGGCTACCACCCGTAGCGTGTCTTGCACGTCCTGGCGCTCTAATTTACTCATTTGCTGCGGCCATGCCATTCCCGCCAGCAACAATATCGCCCCAAAATATTTGATCACAGCTACAGTCCTCTCCATAGGCGAAGCACTCCTTAGAATTTCAAGTGAACCGCTCTCGAACCGCAGGGAAGCGTAGCCGAAGCTGGGGGAAGGCGACCGAGGAATTACGGCTAACCTGAGCCGGGATACACTACCATCAACCCTGGGTGGTCAGGCAACTAGTATTTTGATTTTGGATCCTAGCGGTATTGCTGCGCAAAATGATGCGAATTAAGTGTACCCCAAAGCTTAAAAACGCTGGCTTGGCGGAGCTTTTGATGCGCAGCGATCAAGTTACGCGCTTAGGAAGGTTGACTTGGGTTCGAAAATCGTTTCTCCGCCCCGACCAAGATTAACTCCCATGAAATGCCCTCCCTGCGTTTCACGAATTGCGCTTCTATTTCTGGCTTCGGTCGCATTGGCGCGGAGCCCCGCACTCGACGGTAAAGGTGCGTATCACACCGGCCACTATCGCGATCTGTTCGCTGAAATTGGCCACGCGCCGTCCGAAAGCCGCGCCCGGATTGACCAGGCCTTTCAACAACTTTTTCACGGCGATCCCGCGACGCAGGCGGTCTTCTACGAAGCTGGACGTAACGAGAATGGACCCCTTGCCTACATCACGGACATCGCCAACCACGACGTGCGCACCGAGGGTATGAGCTACGGGATGATGATCGCGGTTCAGATGAATAAGAAAGCGGAATTCGACGCGTTGTGGAACTGGGCCAACACTTACATGTTGGTCACCGACCCCAAGGACCCAAGCGTCGGCTATTTCAAATGGTCCATGAATACGGACGGCACGCCGCGTTCGGAGACTCCGGCTCCGGATGGCGAAGAATATTTCGTGATGAGTCTCTACTTCGCTGCGAATCGTTGGGGGTCGGGGAAATATCTCTACGATTACCGCGCTCAGGCCGATCATCTGTTGCAAACCATTCGGCACCATCCAGTGATGCGCGCTCCCACGAACAGGGGCACACGCACGGTTGGGCCTATGGTCAACGAGCAGCATCACATGATTCTTTTCGTGCCTAATAATGGCGGCGATACGTTCACCGATCCCTCGTACCATTTGCCGGCATTTTATGAACTGTGGGCGCGATGGGGCCCGGCGGAAGATCGCGAGTTTTGGCAAGAGGCGGCTGAAACGAGTCGCAAGTTCTTTGCACGTACGGTTGGCGCCAAGACCGGCTTGTCACCTGACTACGCCAACTTTGACGGCAGCCCGCGCCCGAGCTTTAACAAGTTCTCGACTGATTTTTCTTATGACTCGTGGCGCACTGCCAGCAATTGGTCCGTTGATTATTCATGGTGGCGCAAGGATCCCAAAGAGCGGGACCTCTCCAACCGCATTCAGAACTTCCTTTTTGGCGAGGGGATCACCACCTTCGCGGATCAATACACGCTGGCCGGCCAGCCACTCTCTCAGCGTCATTCCACGGGCATGGTTGCTACGAGCGCCGTGGCGTCGCTGGCCGCCAGCGATTCGCACGCCAGAGATTTCGTAAGGAACCTCTGGAACACGCCGACGCCTTCAGGCGAGCAGCGATACTACGACGGGCTGCTCTACCTGATGAGCATGCTTCACTGTAGCGGCAACTTCCGCATCTGGGTGCCGAGAGCTTCTGTTCAGAACTAACAATGCCGCAAGACGCACAGAGTTTATTTCACTCCATTCCAGAACACGTAGAGGCGGACGCCCTCGTCCGCCATAGCTGAGCAAAGCTCGGTACTGACACCTCGAAAGATTCAGGCGATCTGATGCTCGCCCGCCCAGACGAAGGCGTCCGGGCCTACGTGAGCCGTCACGGACAGTGACAATTCCATCTATTTACGCGGGCTTTTCTTTGCCGCTTTTGCGGGCGGACGGTTGAGAGCAATTCCTTCAAGGATCGCGAACTGAATTTTCTTTTCTACCGGGTCAATGCGATCTACGAGCACATGAATTTTTTGTCCCATGCGATAGATTTTGTGGTTTCGGAAGCCGATGATTTCGCGGGCATTTTCGTGGTATGTGTAACGGTCGTCCGTAAGGGTGTCGAGCGGGACTAATCCTTCGATGAACAAATCGGTGAGCTCCACGAAGAAGCCGAACTTGGTGACGCTGATAATCAGGCCGTCGAAGTCCTCGCCGACCCGGTTCTCCATGAATTTAACTTTTTTCCATTCGGTGAGTTCGCGCTCGGCGTCGTCTGCGCGACGCTCGGAATGGCTGGATTCGTCGGCGATCTCATGGAGTTCGTCAAGCGAGATCGGGCCGGTAACTGCCACGAGCGATTCGCGATGCGAAGAAATATCCCTGCGTTTTGACCATGGAGAAGGTTTGGAGTCGTCGGGTTGAGGAGCGTGGCTCGATCCCGGAGCAGGGAAGATTCCTATCGGCACATCGCCGTCGAATGCTTCGGGCGAATCGCGCAAGACCTGTTTCAATATGCGATGCACGATGAGATCGGGATAGCGTCGTATTGGGGACGTAAAGTGCGTATAGCTGGTCGCCGCCAACGCGAAATGACCGTGATTTTCCTCCGAGTAGCGCGCCTGTTTTAGCGACCGGAGCATCAGGAAGGATAAGATTCGTTCCTCAGGCGTCCCCGCAATCTTCTCCGTCAGCTTCTGATACATGCGGGGCGTGATGTGTACGTCTTTCGGAATCTCGATTTCTTTGGCGCGTTTTCCAGTTCCGTAATTGGCTCGCCGCTCGGACTTAAACTGAATGCGCTGGATTGGCAGCGGCCCGACCCCCAGCGAGTATCCAAATGTGGCGGCGATGACTTCGAAATCATAAACGCGCTTGGCGTCTGGCTTTTCATGAATACGGTAAAGTGACGCGACCCGCTTGTTTTCCAGGTAACTAGCGACACATTCATTAGCTGAAAGCATGAATTCTTCGATGAGCCGATGAGCAATATTGCGCTCCGAGCGAGTAATGCTCTTCATCAATCCAAACTCGTCGAACTCGATCACCGGTTCGGGCAAATCGAAGTCTATAGAGCCGCGACGTTCGCGTTTTCGATTCAAAATGAGGGCCAGGCCGCGCATCATTTCGAAGGTGTTAACCAAGCCTGAATACTGTTGTCGCTTGACCTCATCCCCATCAAGTATGGCGCTGACATCCGTATAGGTCATGCGCTCGGCGGAGCGGATGATTCCTTCGCATAACTCATAGCCCAGAATTTCACCGCGATGATCAATCCGCATTACGCAGGAAAGAACCAGCCGATCCACCTGCGGACGAAGACTGCAAATATCGGTGGATAGTTCGAGTGGCAACATAGGCACGGCGCGGTCGGGAAAGTACACGCTGGTTCCCCGCAATCGAGCTTCCTGATCGAGCGGCGAATCCGCGGTCACGTAATGAGCAACGTCCGCGATGTGCACTTGCAGTTCGTAGTCACCGCTTTCTAATTGGCGCACCGTGACGGCGTCGTCGAAATCCCGGGCTGTTTCTCCGTCAATCGTCGCAATCGGGAGATTTCTGAAGTCGCGGCGCTTGCGAATCTCATCGGGGGAAATCACGGAGTCAATTCCCCGGGCCTGGGCAAGAACCTCAGGAGGAAAACGGTGCGGGATATGGAACTTGCGAATGATGATCTCTACGTCCACGCCGAAGTCGTCTTCATAACCTAGAATTTCTACTACTCGACCACGCGGTCCGGAAGCGGCCGTCGGCCACTCAGTGATTTCGACATCAACCACGGCATTCTCGAGATCGTCCCATTTGTGCCGGGCGGCCTCTTCGCCGAAAACGCGATCAGGATTCTTATCCCCGTCTTTGCCGGACTCCTTGCGTTCCAGCGATTGCTCCGCCGTGATTTCCGGCAGTTCCATCCCTGGCGGGATGATGATCTCCTGCGAGACCTTCTGATCGATTGGGATCACATAATTGTGGCGAGAACCGTAATGAAATAGTCCGACAACCGTACTCTGCGCGCGAAACACTGAGCGCACGATGCGGCCTTCGGCTCGGCCATCCGGCCGAATCGTGCCGACTTCTACCAGCACGCGATCGCCATGCATTGAGGAACCGACGGCGGGCGGAGGGATGAAAATATCCCCGGAGAGTCGAGATTGGAGACCCTGACTGAGCGAAGTCGCGTCCGGGATCACAAAGCCGAAGCCATCGCGATGCATGCTCAATCTTCCGACGATGAGATTCTTGTTCGCTGCCGCCTGCGGAATCGAATATCGGTCGGAATCGACTTTAACGAGTTCGCCTCGGGATACTAACTGTTGCAACAGTTCAGAAAGCTGGTAGCGGCTGTCTCCGTGCAGCCCAAATTCCCGTACCAGTTGTTTGAATCCAACGGTGCGTTTGGGCTGGCCTTCAATTTTCTTAAGAATGGCGGTGCCGGTAAGATTGACTGGCTTCATATGTAATAAGGGCAGGTTGAAACGATATCACGGTGCAAATTAAGCCCGTTCAGAAGTCCTCGCAGATTCCCATTTCCTGCTCGAGAATCCCGGCCAGCAACAAATTTCCACAAGACTCGGCACAGCAAGCGGAGTAGAATAAGTTTGGTCACCGAACTGCGGGCAGACCCATCTCATTCAGTTAGGAAAGGATTTTCGCGAATGTGGAAGCCTACGAATCAGCCGCCGTCAACACCCGCCCGCCCCAATGAGCCGGAACGTCCGGTTATGCATACTTCCACCCCGCCCCCACCGGTCAGCGAGAGTCCTGCGGTGCCTGTCCGGCCTGTAACCACGGCTACCACGGCGGATCAGGCAACGATTGGCAAGTCTCTTGTGATTAAAGGTGAGGTCACTGGTTCGGAATCGCTCTATATTGATGGGCGAGTTGAGGGTTCGATCAACCTTGCGGGAAATCGTGTGACAGTTGGCCGCAACGGAGTGGTCTCAGCCAACATTAATGCGCGTGAAATCGTGGTGCTGGGCAAGGTTCGCGGAAATTTAACTGCTAGCGATCGGGTGGATATCCGCAGTGATGGATCGCTCACCGGCGATGTTGTTGCTGCGCGCATTTCCATTGAAGACGGAGCTTTCTTCAAGGGCGGAATTGATATCCGTAAAGGTGGGCAACAGAAGCCGAATGGTGAAGAAGTGAAGCCGGCCGGAACTGAAGCGGTGGCGGCACGCGCGTAGAGCAAATCAATTTCAAGTTGAGCGGACGTCCATATTTTGATGGACGTCCGTTTTTTTGTTTGGCCAGTTTTTATTTTCGCGGTCTAAGGTAAAGTTCTGGTCCGGTATACAGGCATTCTGAAATTGCGGAAACGTCTCTTTGCATCCAAGTGTGCGAAAACGAGAGGTGCTGGATGGTAGTAGCAAATATATTTACCGGACGTTCCAGACGGTTGAGAACGCTGAAACCGATGCCTTTACCTCCCGGCATGCGCACGGATGAGAATGGTAAATCCGTAAACAACGAGGTATTGCTGCGGCTTCCGGAGAACGAATACGCATTGTTGCGTCCGCACCTGGAACCGGTTGACTTGCCTCAGTGCCAGATATTGTATGAACCCGCGGAGAAAATTGATTTTGCGTATTTTCCAAATAATGGCATGACCTCCCTGGTAATTGTGGTTCGCGATGGGCGCAGCGTTGAGGTCGGAATGGTGGGCAAAGAAGGAATGGTTGGGACGCCGCTCGCGGCGGGCATGCGCAGCGGTCCATGCCGTGCGATCGTACAGATTGCGGGCAGCGGTCTTCGAATCAGATCTGAGGTATTGGAGGACACACTCCTTGACGCGCCTGTTCTGCGATTATCTTTGAACCGCTACGGCCTGCGTCAGGGTTTGGAAGTCGCTCAGATCGCAGCCTGTAATCGCCTTCATGAAGTCGAGCAGCGATTGGCGAGGTGGCTGTTGATGTGCCAGGACCGAGTTGATTCCCCTTTTCTGCCTTTAACTCACGAATTCCTCGCGGAGATGCTGGGTTCTGCGCGGCCGACTGTCACACTAGCTTCTGGAATGTTACAGCGCGCGGGGTTGATCGAAAATATGCGCGGAACCGTGAAGATCCTAAACCGGAAAGAGCTCGAGGGCGCGGCCTGCGAGTGCTATGGGATCATCCACAACTTTACCGCCGCCATGAGGCTGCGCTAAACGACGAATCTTCTCGACAAACCCTTCGGTTCGTTGGCGAACAGACATCCATTCCTCATCACAATAGCCTACGCAGAACTAGTTGTAACCGTCCCTGTACATCAGTTTGCAAGGAAAACTGTTGGAACGTCCAAAAATTCACAACTCAACTCGTACGGATCCTTCGGGCGGAGCTATCAAAAATGTTGTCTTGCTGAATATCCCAGCGCGGGAGTTCAGCCTGATTCGACCTCATCTTGAAGCTATTGACCTTCCTCCGCAGCTTATTCTCGATGAGCCTGGTGAGAATATTGACTACGCCTACTTCCTGAATGAGGGCTTGGCTTCACTGGTGGTTCTTACGAGTGATGGGAGAAGCGTTGAGGTCGCGATTGTAGGCAAGGAAGGAATCGTTGGCACTCCTCTAGCGGTGGGGTTGGATCGCGGACCTTATCGCGCAATTATGCAGATCGGCGGAAGCGGCCTGCGAATTAAATCCAAGCGCATCGAACAGACTCTACAGCATTGCGCCGAACTTCGTCTCATTCTGAATCGGTTCGTGCTTATTCAAGGATTGCAGATTGCGCAGATTGCGGCGTGCAACCGGTTGCATGAAATTGAGCAGCGCCTGGCCCGCTGGTTGCTCATGTGCCAGGACCGCGTGGATTCCGATCTGCTTCCGGTGACCCACGAATTCCTTGCGCAAATGTTGGGGACAGGGCGTCCGAGCGTGAGCCTGGCCGCGGGGATTTTACAAAGAGCCGGCATGATCGAAAATCTTAGAGGAAAGGTAAAAATCCTAGACCGCAAGAAACTCGAGGAATCCGCCTGCGAGTGCTACCGGGCGATCCAGCATTTCAACGGCGGACTTGGAATACGCTAGACCGCCAAAAGCGCCAAGCATTTGCCTCGACGATTTCGTTTTTTCACGAAATTCATTCCTGCCTTGAAATAAAAGGTTTAATCCAGGATGTTAGACTCGGATGTTCGGCCGAGGGCTATGTCTCGTGGAAATCCAGCGGGTGGGGGTGGTCGGCGCGGGAACGATGGGAAATGGCATCGCCCACGTGTTTGCCCGGAATGGCTTTCCGGTGGTGCTATGCGATGTGGAACAACGATTCCTGGATCGCGGTTTGAATGCGATCAGCAAGAACCTCGAACGCGAGGTCAGTAAGGGCAAAATATCCGCTGAAGACAAGCAGGCTGCGTTCAACCGCATCGAGCCAGTCCTCACACGGTCAAAGCTTTCCAACTGCGACTTTGTGTTGGAAGCCGCTACCGAGAAGCTCGAGATCAAAACTGAAATCTTTCGCGAGCTGGATCAACTTTGCCGCCCGGAAGTGATTTTGGCTTCGAATACGTCTTCGATTTCGATCACTAAACTTGCCGCGCTGACTTCTCGCCCCGAAAAAATAATCGGGATGCATTTTTTCAATCCCGTGCCAGTAATGAAACTGGTGGAAGTGATACGGGGTCTCGCAACCTCCGACGAAACGTTTTCAACGGTTCGCGACCTGGCTTCCAGGCTGGAAAAGACTCCCGTGGAAGTGAATGACGCTCCAGGGTTCGTTTCCAACCGCGTTCTCATGCCCTTGCTCAACGAAGCCATGTACACAGTGATGGAGGGAGTGGCTACTCCCGAGGCCGTAGACGAAGTATTCAAGCTTGGCATGGCGCATCCCATGGGCCCACTTGCTCTTGCGGACTTTATCGGCCTCGACGTCTGCCTGGATATTATGCGAGTCCTTCAGGATGGGTTGGGCGATCCGAAGTACCGTCCATGTCCGCTGCTCATCAAGATGGTGGACGCCGGCTGGCTGGGCAAAAAGAACGGCAGAGGCTTCTACCGGTACTAGAAAGTTTGCGTAGGGCAGGTGTCCTCACCTGCCCTTTTCCGCGAATTCAGGATCTGTGAGCTTGCGCGCATTCGCTGGGCGATCTCGAACTCAGAGTCTGATGAGCTGCGCTCATCCGCCCAGACGAGGACGTCTGGGCCTACGTGTTCTGTGTGGAAAGCTAAATATGCGCGATTTGCGAATTTATATTCTTGGCGTTTTCCTTGGAACTTGCGCGGGATTTCTCGACTTACTTGTTGGCGATCTTCTGGGGACGGCTTTGTTCGTTCTGATTTCAACCATGATTTTGGGCGCGCTTCGCCCTGAAAAGCCATGGCGATGGACGGTCACCGTCGGCATTTGTGTGCCTTTGGTTCGGCTCGGAGCTTACTTGTTATTCGGGCAAAAGCCTTATCGTGCCCAAATCTACGAATCCGCTTTGGGTTTCGTTACCGGAATCGCGGGCGCCTACAGCGGAGCGGTCGCGAGAAGGGCAGCGCACGAACTTTTTGGGAAGTGAGGGTTCTGCGGGACGCGCGGCAGGCAGTTAACCTCGGCTAGCTAGAAAGTTACTATCGCATTCACAGGCGCGGCGAGTATGCTGCGCATTATGGGAGTTTCAGTCTCGGTGCTGGCCAGCGGGAGCAGAGGGAACAGCACAATCGTTGAAAGCTCGAAGGCGAAGATTCTCGTGGACGCGGGCATTTCGTGCCGGGAGACGTTTAAACGGCTCAAGGCTTCAGGCCAAGACCCACATTCGCTGTCCGCGATTCTCATTAGCCACGAGCATTCCGATCATGTTTACGGTCTTCTTGTCCTTTCCACCAAGCTCAATATTCCGGTGTTCATGACGGGCGCGACCCATGAAGCTTGGGCAAGGAGCTTGCAGGACGATTGTGCCGACACTCGGAAAATACCCAAGCTTGAAACATTTTCCTCCGGGCAGCCTTTCTCGATTGGGGATATAACCGTTACCCCTTTTACCATCCCTCATGACGCGGCTGACCCTGTGGGATTTACCTTTCGCGCCGACGGCATCAAGGTGGGCATTGCAACTGATTTGGGGTATATTCCGCCCAACGTTTGTGACTACCTGCGCGGCTGCGAGGTGCTGGTCATCGAATCGAACCACGATCTCGAGATGCTGCGCGGCGGCCCTTATCCATGGTCAGTGAAGCAGCGCGTGATGAGCCGGGTCGGGCATCTGTCCAATGAAGCCCTCGCGGATTTCTTCAGCAGCGACTATGATGGAGGTGCGGCATACGTGGTGCTGGCGCATCTCTCGGAGCACAATAACCACCCTGAAATCGCCCGCAAAGCGGCGGAAAAAGCGCTGGGCCCACGGCAGACCCTGCTGCGCAATCGTGTAATCCTGGCGATGCAAAGTGTGCCACTGGAAGCGATACAACTGTAATCCCCTATGAGTGAATGTATTGATCCGATAGTAGGTAAGATTCTTGCGGGCTGGCGTTACGATATTTCAGGACTCGCTCCCGAAATGTGCGCGGACTATGACGATCATTTCTCAGCTTGCGAGCATTGCCGGTCCCGTCAGCGTTTGCACCGGACAATTGATATTGCGCTGATCGTGTTGGCCTCAGTTTCCGGGGCCGTCTTTCTGCTGGCTTTCGGTGTGATTCGGCACTTTGAGCCACGCCACACATTCTGGCTTGAGCTGGCCGCACTGGCTGGGTTCGCGCTCTCCGCGCTGATTTGGCTGGTCGTAGCTGTCGCGACTCCCGCGCCGATGACTATGGTGGACGTTGCCAAGATCGGCGCCCGCCATGTGCATGACCACCTTCCTGCCGAGATTAGAGAACGCCTTCCAGAAGAACTTCGCCTGAAGATTACCGGCTCCTAGGATGTGTTGATCCTAATATTCCTTGTGGAGTTGAGCTTTGCTCAACCGCACAGCCGGGAGCTGCTGTCCCTACGTTATTTCTGCAACAAAATTTTAAAGGAATGCGTATCTATTTCAGGTGGTGGCTTACCAATGCGCTTTAAGCGCGTCCAACCTGAATGATTCTTCGTGATCTCATCGGCGACGTTCTTCGAACACTTTGGGCGCACAAGCTTCGCACGTTCCTGACAATGTTCGGGATCGCGTGGGGGATAGTTTCCATCGTGCTCATGGTTGCCGCCGGCGAAGGACTGCGGAAAGGTCAGGAAGAGCAAGCTCAGACTCTGGGCAAAGACTTGATGATCGTTTTTCACGGGCGCACGAGCTTGCAGGCTGGGGGAGCACGCGCCGGGAGGGCAACGCATTGGCTGGACTCAGACGTTCCCGCGATTCAAACAGAGTCTCCCGATTGCGAAGATGCCATTCCGGAGCTTGAGCAGAATGATCTGCGCGTCCATAGCAACTACAACAACGCTGCGTTCACCGTGACAGGATCCTTTCCCCGTTTGGTTCCATTCGCAGCTTGGGTGTGGGCAAAGGCCGATTCTATGACTGGGAGGACCAAAGGCAATCGCGGCGGGTCGCTTTCCTCGGTACCGATGCGGCGAAGCAGCTTTTTCCCGGCCGTGATCCCATAGATCAAAATGTTTATCTGAACGATATTCCTTATGTCGTCGTCGGAGTGATGGCTACCAAGAAACAGGACTCCAGCTATGACGGCTGGGATGTGAACAAAGTATTTATTCCGTTCTCAGCCATGCGGCGCGACTTTCCCAACAAGCCTCCGCAAACCGCCGACAGCTTTGACCAACTTCTGGTCACTCCGAAATCGGTCGAGCAGCACGAAGCATGCAAACATGAAATCCAGGCGGTGTTGGGACGGTTACATAATTTTGATCCCACCGACAAAGAAGCCTGTCCCATATGGGACACGGTGCAGGAAGCCAAAGCCTTTCGTCAAATGACCGATGGCATGAAATATTTTTTGGGCGCGGTGGGAATGATAACGCTGTTTCTCGGCGGACTCGGCGTCATGAACGTCATGATGGTTGCGGTGCGGGAACGAACCCGCGAAATCGGCGTTCGTAAGGCGCTCGGCGCACCCGCTCACACCATCTTGCGGCAATTTTTTATTGAAGCGTTATTGATCGCCGGCCTCAGCGGTGCTATCGGGATGGCTGTCGCTTATGGCCTATGCGCACTGGTGGATTTGTTGCCGATGCCTGCTTTCTTTGCCGGCTTGCTTCCCACGTGGCGATCTGGGCTGCTGGCTTGCGGAGTTTTAGGGACCATTGCGGTTCTTTCGGCGCTATATCCGGCGCGCAAAGCAGCGTCTGTGGACCCAATTGAGGCCTTGCGATTTGAGGCAGGGGGATGACACCGATTGTTCGCTCAAGCGCAAGCATTGTTAGTTTCCTTTGTGGACCTTCGTGTCCTCTTGTGGTTATAGCCTTCCCCGGTAGAAAGCAATGCTGATTGAAATCATCCGCGAGGCCTGGATCGCTTTAAAACGCAACTACACTCGCACCCTGCTGACGATGCTGGGTATTGTGTGGGGTATAGCGACGGTCACGTTGTTGATCGCTTACGGTTCAAGTTTCCGGCAGATATTGGTAGGGGGCTTCGACGCCTTCGGCAAAAGCGTTGTTATTTGCTGGCCGCAACAAACCAGCGAGCAGCCGGGTGGACAACGCGCCGGCAAAAAAGTCGTGCTCGAAAAAGCTGACATTGACATCATCAAAGAGACCGCCCCTCTGGTGAAGCATGCATGTCTTGAAACCGTACGCCGGCCTGGCATCGCATATGGTGACCGGCTGGTGGGGACGGGCGCAATCCGGGGCGTCTGCCCAGAATACGGCGAAATGCGCAACGAAATGCCATCCGAGGGGCGCTGGATCAGCGCCACCGACGAACTGGAAAGACGCCGAGTTTGCTTTCTCGGAGGCCGCATTCGCGAGCAGCTATTTAGCGGGCGTCCTGCCGTCGGCGAAACCGTTCAAATTGCCGGAGTGCGTTTTACCGTCATCGGCGTGATGGCGCGCAAGATTCAACTAAGCAACTATTTTTCCAGCGACGACGACTCAGTTTGGATTCCTTATTCCACTGCGGGTGACTTGTGGAACACGCGTTACGCGGCAGTGTTGGTATTCGAGCCGATTGCTCCACAATACGAAAAGAAAGCGATGGCACAAGTGCTTGCGGCAGTGGCTACGCGCCAGCAGTTTTCGCCGACCGATCCGAAAGCCTTTCAGATGTTTGGCCGCGATGAATTCCGTCCAGTGATTGACGCGCTCACCATCGGATTGCAGGTGTTGCTGGCATTCGTTGGGACCTTGACACTGGGCATTGGCGGCGTCGGCGTAATGAACATCATGCTGGTGTCGGTGGATGAGCGTATCCGCGAAATCGGCTTGCGTCGCGCTCTGGGAGCGCGAAAGCGGCACATCAAACTGCAATTCCTGGCGGAAACCTTGCTGATCATGCTGCTCGGTGGCGCGATTGGCGTCCTGATCAGTTACGGCATTGCCGCAGCCGTCGGGACTCTCCCGCTAATGGGCCCACTCTTTGAAGACGACTCAGGCAAAGCCGACATCCACTTGCGAATCTCGATGATGACGGTGCTGATCTCAACTCTCGTGCTGCTGATCGTCGGGGTAGTCAGCGGCCTGGTGCCGGCAATGCGAGCGTCGAAGCTCGATCCCGTGGAGGCTCTGAGATACGAGTAGGCGGAGATCCGAATTGAGAAGGTCTCTCAACGCTGTGATCTTTGCAACAGCTCCGCTAGATGATCTTTCCAGATTGCCGGAAGAGAATGTGTTCCGTGTCCCCGGGTGGCGTCGCTGATAGGCAAGAGCACAAACCTACCGTTCTTCACGCGCTGGATGTCGGTGTCAATAATTTTCAGTTCCGGTGGATTGATCTGATCGTCTGCTGAGTTGATGGCTGTCAGTGGCGCAGTGATCCGTTCCAGTTGCGGTTCGGGGTTGTAATTTCGCGAGGCCTCAAAATAGTAGAGTATATCGTTGGCATCGGTGGTTTTTGTACGGGAGGAGACATAGCTCTCCAGATATGCATCTGCTTTCTCACGTGTGGGCTCTGTTTTTTGCATTTGCAGCGGGCTGCTTCCCATAATTAGCAGGATGTCCAAGGCGCACTCCAAGCCGTGCGGCTGTTCTTTGTATTCTCCATCATTCCAGTCGGGTGAGGTGCGGATGGCGTCCATGATCATGCGCCTCATGATGCGGTTGCGTCCGGCGATCTCGACGGGCTGGCTGGCCAACGGCATGGCCGCGTCCATGAAGTCTGGATGTTGCTCGGCCCAAAGCCAGCTGTGCATGCCGCCCATGGATGTGCCCATCACGAGACGAAGATGATTCACGCCCAGCCCCTGAGTCAGCAGCCGGTATTGGAGCTCGATCATGTCGTCATATTCGTAGTGCGGAAACCGCATGTGCAGGCCGTCGCTGGGCTTGCTGGATCCTCCGTGGCCCACGTTGTCAGGCAGGATGATGAAATACTTCGCGGCATCTAATAATTGGCCGGGGCCGAACAGAACTCCCGCGAACGTCGGCGTCAGGAACTGCCGGCCCGATCCACCGGTGCCATGCAGAATCAAAACCGCGTTCCGCACTTTTCCGCTCGCATCTTTCTGCGGCGCGCCCAGTGTGTAGTAATGCAGCTTGACCTCTGCGAGATGCTCACCGGATTTGAACTGGAAATCCTTGACCACGAAGTCCCCCGGTTGCGGCGCGGGATAGCTGTCGGCCGCCATCGCAGTCTCAACGGCGAAAACGAGGACCAGCAGAAATGCAACGCGAGTGAGCTTCATGATGACTCCTGAGCAGGAATTTCGAGTAATTACAAAGAATCCAGTAGTTGAGGTCAAAGTGAAAATGTGATTTTACGACAATTACCCATTTGTTTCGTCGAAAGAAGAACCTCGGGCTATCAGGATAATTTCTTCAGCCAAGGATTCGAGGAGGGTAATCTCGACCTATTAACTGGGTGAACGGCAGGCTGGCCATCTTTGTAGATTTTGATCTTCTTGGGATGGCGATGAATAGGGTGCCCCTCGATAAGAGAGAAGGCTTTGTCAAGGCATAGTTGTCCTGGGCGGTGTTTTGAGCACCGCTTTTTTGCCAGAGAGGCTGAGGACCAAGG
>Ga0208849_1000013_pt1 | contig 225548 bp, 204 predicted proteins | sample NGESurdeep072012_10_FD_184470 | JGI IMG/M metagenome (GOLD analysis project Ga0208849, IMG submission 184470) | Arctic peat soil microbial communities from Barrow, Alaska - NGEE Surface sample 53-3 deep-072012 (SPAdes) | ecosystem: Environmental > Terrestrial > Soil > Wetlands > Peat ... | reverse complement strand
TTCCCACTTTTCCACCGCCCCGGCTACGGCTGCTCAATTAACTCAAACCGGACAACTCACGTGCTAAGAAAACCGGACATTTTAACTTGCTAACAACACGTCACGGCTGACTGTCGGAGTGTAATGAATTCGCCGAAACTCGCAGTCGCTCTGAATCTATTCCGTGTAATACGACGCCACCTCGGTCTTGGGAAGAACAGAACGCGACCGTCGAAGCTCCTGTAATTGAAGCACGATCAGATTATCCCAGCCACGCGTCTAGCATCGTTCCACTCAGCGCGTAGTCCCAACTCACGGATCCATTTTTCCAGATAGGACTTGTTCAATGACTCCCATCGCATTCTCAGTATCCCTGCCACGTCTTCTATGTGCCTCTTCGATTGCGCCAGCTTTGACCATTCGAGTTTCGAGACAACTGCGTCTTCGGCAGTTGCCACAAAAAGGCGAAGACCTTGAAGGTTGGCCAGTTGGCGCCGGCCGAACTCCTCTTCACTGAAGGCGCGAGACTTGCGCATGATGAGATCAATTTTCCAACCGGTTTCCAGATCAATCACGTTGAACATGGATTGTCGCGCGCACGCTTGCAGAGCCGCATCCAAGTCCGCGTAGTATTCACTGCCCGCAAGACCTTGCACGAATGTTCTCAATTGCGCCGGGGTGGCCTCGATTACAAAATCAATATCCTGCGTGGACCGTGGGGCCCCGTAGTAGGCGCTGGCAAACGATCCGCAAAGCATGTACGCGATGTTGGCTTGATCAAGCGCCGCGGTGATCCTCGCGAAGACTTGCGGGACACTCATTTCAGCGGTGCCGGCATGGGAGCCGGCAGAAATGCAAATCTCACCATTTCCCATGTGATACGTGGTTCTGTCCACTCCGAATGCTCTCGCCGGATACCCTCTCTGGTCAATTCCCGGGCAAACATGCTCATCTCAAACGCCATGAGCAGGCGTTGTTCTCCTGACATTGCCCGCTGAACCTGAAGCTGAACGGCTTGTGCTGAAAGGGTGGTATCGCTGGTGCGCACGCGAAAATCTTACCACGGAGCCCTGCCTGATCGAGCTTGCGAGCCTAGCCGCCGGCGATTGCTCCTATGATCAAAAAGGGCTCCGCACCTGATGCGACCGATTCAGGCAGTAGGGTATCCGGCGGCTCGTGGGATAGATCTTCCTCGCAGGCGAAGAACCGCAAGAAAGGGCGCCGCTGTTGCGTGTCGTGATCGCGAATCGTCCCACGCAGCATGGGATAGCGGGCCTCAAGCGCATCGAGCACCGTGCGCTGCGTCAGCGGACCTTCCACTTTGAGCGTTACCTCGCTGCCGGCGTGCGCCAGCGTTCGCAAATGCTGGGGAAGTATGACTCGAATCATATGGGACAACCATCTCACAAAATCATTTTGACCTTACGAGCGCTGAATCGCAAGCGGGACCAACGGGCGCGACGCCCAAAAAAGGCCATCCGACAGTTACTGATACTAGATCCAAGCCTCACGTCTCCAGAAGGGATAACCGCATAGCCTGGCAGCTCCTATAAAGAAAATAACACCGAATACAAAAACCCCAGGCACGATTGCCCATCGGCCCTCCGAAAAGTCCATGCAGGCATCCAGCAATTGGATGAAAGCAGTGAGTATCATCAGATTGCTCAGTACCCTTCTTGCCCCCAACGTAAGTGCCGTCAGAAGCATAATCGCTAAAACTAAATTGCGGGCGGCCAGGTAGCCTGCGTAAATGCGCACCGCACCATTGATCTCATCACGCGGAGACACTAACATCGCGGGGTGCACAAGAGCTATAACTCCGCCTGTTGCCGTGAGAAGGGCGCCCAGCACAACTACTGTGGATAGCCACCAAGGCAGCCTCGAACGGTCCCTCAACGCGGTGCCACTCGGCACGGTTTTGTGCCCGTCCTCAACTTGAGACATTCAGACGTCCCTCCTGGTTGCATGTATGTACGGTTAAGGTGGATTGGCAGTTCCCGACGACAATATCTACTGGGCTATCCGCTAAATGCGTGAAAGTCATGTTAAGGCTTCGTGATCCTAGCTCGTGAAAGGAGAGGACTTGTTCCGGCCAAACTCACGCAAATCTCTCCGCAGCGCGTGCTTTCGCTCTAGCCGCCTCGTCTTCCCGATTCTTTGGTGGCGCGTTGGTTTCGAGCGAGCGCAGAAGGCGGAAGGAAATCCTCGCGATTTCGTCAGCGGCGGCGAGGAATGCGACTTCGTTTGCCTTGGACGGTTTGTTAAATCCGGTAATCTTTCTCACGAACTGAATCGAAGCGGCTCGAACCTCTTCGTCCGTTACCGGCGGATCGAAGTTGAAGAGGGTCTTAATATTTCTGCACATCGGGATGACCTCGAGATTACCGGCGAATTAATGTCGCGACCACTTCATATTCTACGCATCTCAAGGGCGTGAAAGGAATCTCCGCCATGCAAAAAGATAAGGCCCTTCGAGAGCATCTGGTTCAACTTCTTAAAGGTGGTAACGCTCACGCAGATTTTGAAACTGCCATCAAGGACTTAGCCCCGAATCTCCGCGGGAAAACGCCAAAGAACGCCGGACATTCGCCGTGGCAACTGCTCGAGCACATGCGCATTGCGCAATGGGACATCCTGGAATTCGTTCGGAATCCCGATCACGTCTCGCCTAAATTTCCAGAAGGTTACTGGCCGAAATCACAAACTCCGCCACGCAAAGAGGCATGGGATGAGTCCGCGAAAGCTTTTCGCGCCGACCACAAAGCTCTGATCAAGCTGGTCGAGAACGAATCTACCGATCTGCTCGCCAGAATTCCTCATGGCGATGGTCAGACAGTTCTACGCGAAGTGCTGCTGGCGGCCGACCACAACGCCTACCACCTGGGAGCCTTGGTATTGGTGCGACGATTTCTGGACGCGTGGCACGAATAAGGTAGAGCTACCAGAGGAGCATTGACCGTAGAGGGGGATTGTCACGTCGCCGCGGACCGCTCCGCGAACGGCGGCAGACCCCCCGCGCCGCTTCTAAACATTGATTTTCATGCCAGCGTCTGCACCTCTACGGACAAGACCGCCGGAAGATCGCGCACAATCGGCGACCAGTTATCTCCCGCATCCACGGACGCATAAACCTGGCCCCCGGTGGTGCCGAAATAAATTCCGCACTTGTCTAGCGTGTCCACGGCCATCGCGTCGCGCAGGACGTTAACGTAGCAATCTTTTTGCGGAAGGCCCTTGGTGAGCGCCTCCCACTCATTGCCGCCGGTGCGGCTGCGATAAACACGCAGCCTGCCCTCGTGCACGTAGTGCTCGGAATCGCTCTTGATTGGGACTACGTAAATCGTCTCCGGCTCGTGAGCGTGAATATCAATCACGAAGCCAAAATCGGTCGGCAGATTCCCGCTGACTTCGCGCCACTCGTCGCCGGCATTGTCGCTGCGCATGACGTCCCAATGCTTCTGCATGAACAGAACGCCGGGACGCGAAGGGTGCATTGCCACGTGGTGAACGCAATGTCCGACTTCAGCTTTTGGATCGGGAATGTATTGTGACCTCAGCCCTTGATTGATCGGCTTCCATGTCTTGCCGCCGTCATCGGTGCGGAAAGCGCCCGCGGCTGAGATCGCAATCCACATCCGATGCGGATTGCTCGGATCGAGAATGATCGTGTGAAGGCACATGCCTCCGGCGCCCGGCTGCCATTTTGGACCGGTACCGTGGCCGCGCAGTCCGGAGAGCTCCTTCCAGTTCTGGCCGCCGTCGGTTGAGCGGAAGATAGCAGCGTCTTCGACTCCGGCATAAACCGTTTCCGGATCAGAGAGCGATGGCTCGATATGCCAGACTCGTTTGAACTCCCAAGGATGCTGCGTCCCGTCGTAAAACTGATGGGTCGTGAGTGGCTTGCCAGTTTCAGGAGAAGTGTCGTAAGCGAATTTATTGCTGTCAGTTTTGGGCGGACCCGGAACGGCCTGTTCACCGGGAGGCGTTCCTGGCTGATGCCAGGTCTTGCCGCCATCGTCGGAGCGCTGAATGATTTGCCCGAACCATCCGCTGGTTTGCGACGCGAAGATGCGATTCGAATCAGCGGGCGATCCCTTCATGTGGTAGATCTCCCATCCAGCAAAATGGGGACCGCTGACATCCCATTTCTCCCGCTTGCCGTCTGACGAAAGAACGAATGCGCCCTTCTTTGTTCCAACCAGGACTCGTACCTTGCTCATTGTTGTTCCTCATTTAGAAGTTTAGTTCGAACGTGCCATCAACCGCCGGACCTCACTCGACTTGAAGGGTGGAAATCCACGCCCCCTAACTCTTCGGGAAATTCGGGTCCGCTTTAACCTCATTAATCTGCTTTGTGTGGCGCTCGCTGTGCGCTGCGATGAACAGCAGCCATTCATATGCGTCCAGCGGCTGCCCGATTGGACTATCGGCAACGTGCTCGCGCAGGTCGGAGGTTGATTTCAGGAACGCGATCGTCCTGGCGCGGCTCTTCAGAAAATGATCGAGGGTTTCGGACGGAGACCAGCGACCCGTGGGCACGAGTTCCGGAGGCGCTTGCGCCTTGTGGCTGCGGTCTGGAATCATGGCCAGGACCATCGCATCAATTTTCGCCGTGTCCCGGTCCGCCGCTCCCGGGGGCGCCTTCATGATTTTCTCGGCGACGTTCTGCATGAGAAAATCTTCCGCCAGGGCGATGTGCTCGAGCGTCTCCGCCACCGACCACCGGTCCGGCGCAGGTTTGAATTTCATCTGAGCGTCGGAAAGTCCCTTGGTGGCTGCAACCACACCGTCGCGAGTCTGTTCGAGATATTGAACACCCTTTTCGCGGTCTGCCTACGTGAGTGCCTGACTGAATGCGACGGTCCCCAAGAGCAGCAATGCGCAAAAATGCAGCGATACTTTTTTCATCGTGGTTTCTCCTGTGATTGAATTAAAAGCTGCGGGCGTTATCCGCAATTACCTCTTAGCCGTCTCCACAAACCCGTCATGCTTCACTGGTCTCGCTGTATGTCTGCTTTGAAACGGTCAATGTCAATCTTGCCCATTTGCAGGTAACGGCTCAGTTTGAATTCCTGCCTTACTCTGAGACGTCATCCCGAGCTTGCGAGGGATCTCGCGTGTAGCGGAAACGCGTTAAACAAGAGCAACTGCGCTGCACGTGAGATCCTTCGGGACTGAAGAGTCTGTGTGAGAGCTCTGTCGTCCCTCCGGGACTCGAATCGTTTTTCCCACTTTTCCCAGCACTCACGTGCTGGGCTAATATGTTTCGCCCCTTCGGGGCTGGATTATCGCAGAGTTCGTTCCACCTAATTATTGCCAAAAGAGTTCTCACACAGACTCTGAAGTCCCTCGGGATGACGTCGAGGGATTTGTTCAAACTGAGCCACTACCCATTTGCAGCATCGTCTGCATGACTCGAACACCTGGCGCAGCTCATGAAACGCATTGTTGATTCTCCTGTTAATTCGAATTACGCAGCTTTTTCGCAGTTGATCATCCACGGGATGCCGAATTTATCGGTAAGCATGCCGAATCGAGCGGCCCAGAAAGTTTCCTGGATTGGCATCTGCACGGTGCCGCCTTCGGAAAGGGCGCGGAAGAAGCGTTCGGACTTCGCGACATCCTTGAGCCCAATGGACACCGAAAACCCAGCCGGTTTCTGATAATGGCCGGGTGACGCGTCGGCACCCATTAATACCTGATCTTCTATAACTAGCGTGGCATGCATAAGTTTGTTGCGAAATTCTGCGGGAACGTCTTTTGCCATGGGCGACCCCTCATAAGTAAACGTTCCTTCTATTTTGCCGTCAAGGCACTTCGCGTAAAAGTTGAATGCGGCCTCGCACTGACCATTGAAATTCAGGTAAGAAGTCAGTTTCATAATTTTCCTCGCTTAGACGATTGATTGAGAAATTCGCTTCGCGTGGGATTATGGAACATATAACTTGTGAATTGCAAGTGATATTTGCTAACGTAAAAGCATGGCGAAGAAAGGGAAAATAAAGCGACGATCCGAATGCCCACTGAATGCATCGGTCGAGATGTTGGGAGACCGCTGGTCTCTGCTAATCATCCGCGACATGATGCTACGCGGATTCCGAAGTTACAGCCAATTTCTGGAGTGCTACGAAGGAATTGCGACAAATATATTGGCGGATCGCCTACGGAAGCTGGCTGGTTATGGAATCATCGCGACCGAGCCAGACCCATCGGATGGACGAAGGCTGATTTACCTTTTGACGGCGAAAGGGATTGATCTGGCGCCAGTACTCACGGAGATGGTCCTATGGGCTGCCGCGCACGAGGAGACGGGAAACCAGGCGCTAGTGCGGCAGATGCGGGCGAACAAAGAGAAGGTCATAGCCGAAGTGCGAAAACGCTGGACCGGTCGCCATTCAATCCAACCCTAACGATGCTCGGAATAGCCCTAGAGCGCGTTTCTTCCCAGATCATCCCATCCACGGAAGCAACGCACTATACTCTTAGCGGGGAAATTCAATCATCACTCTAAACGACATCCGGGAAGCTCAAGAACGCCTTCGGGGCGTAACCGTCCGCACTCGTCTTGTTGAATCAGATATTCAGGACTTGGAAAGCAGGTCCCTCGACTTCGCTCGGGATGACAATTTCCTGGGTAGTGAAAAGAAGCGCGCACAGAATTCAGAAGAACGCTCGTCTCATACCTCTCGGAAATTATTTCTAAAGCCGGAAAATCAACAGCCCATTGGCGCTTTCAAACTTCGCGGAGCATACAACAAGATCGCGTCGTTGACCCAGGAAGAACGTGCCCGCGGAATGATCACTTACTCCAGCGGCAACCATGGCCAAGGCGTCGCATATGCGGCTCGGGCGCTCGGCGTGAAGGCCGTCATCGTGATGCCGAAAAATGCCCCGCCAATCAAGCTCGAGGCAACTGCGAGCCTGGGTGCGGAAATAGTCCTGGTAGGTCCGGGTAGCGCAGAGCGACAGGCGAGGGCAGAGGAACTGGCCGCTAGACACGGATACATTATTGTTCCACCATACAACGATGAAAAAATCATTGCCGGTCAGGGGACGATAGGGCTCGAGATATTGGAAGATATGCCGGATGTGGAAACAGTTCTGGTTCCAGTGGGAGGAGGCGGGATGATAAGCGGAGTGGCTGCCGCGATCAAACTGAGTGGATCGAAGGCAAGAGTGATCGGCGTGGAACCTGAGCTAGCCGCCGATGCGCAGGCCAGCTTCAGATCCGGGAAAATTGTGGAATTTGCGGCCGAGCAGGCCTCCAGCACCATAGCCGATGGACTACGCACCCAAAGCATCGGCGCCATCAACTTCGAGCACATTCGCAAGTACGTGGACGATATTGTGACCGTAAGCGAAAGCGAAATCCGGAAAGCGGTGCAACGACTGGCGTCAAATACGGATACGGTGGCCGAACCGAGCGGCGCCGTGGCCGTCGCAGGATTTCTCTTTCGCGGCGATCAGCTGCCGAAATCGAAGCTGAATGTTGCGGTAATCAGCGGAGGAAATATTGATCCGGCGATACTTCGAGAAATTATGGCATCAAACTCTTCAGGAGTAAGTCGGACAAGATGATGCGAGCTTTGATAAACCTTGCCGCTGTAACCATTCTTTTGGTTGGGTTGGCCTCAGCCGACGTGGTGCGCGGCGCTCCCATTCGAGTGGCTTCAATCTATCTTTCTCCAGATGCGACATCCACAAAGATGGGAGAACTTGACAGAGGGCGCGAGGTCATCATCCTTGAAACCAGCCGCGATTGGGTGCATGTAGAAGCCAACATGACGGAAGAAAAAACCATCACCGGCTGGATTGAAGGAAAATATATTGTCCAGTCGTCTACTGCGAACGGCGACAAAATCCTCTTTGGCGAAGCGGTGGATTCCGAGGATCAAGCCAGCCGAAGCCATGGCCGCAACGGTGCGGCTCAGGACGCCATGCGACTCTACTATGCGGTAGCTGAATACTTCCCGACATCGCCCGTTGCGGGCGAGGCCATGTACCGTTCCGCGGATATTCGCTGGCAGATTGAAAAAGTGGACGTAATGTCGCGACCGTCCGCCAAAGAGCAAGAATCATTTTTACGTGAGGGAATGGAAGAGAAGTACATGAAGGAAGTCATGAAGAAATTTCCGGGCACGAAATGGGCTGACATGGCGGCTTTTCATCTGATTGACAACAAGCTGTGCGGCGACTGGCAGGCAATGTCGAAGTGTCCGCAGAAAGAGGCGGAAATTTACGAAAAGTACGCGAGCGAACATCCTGAATCTCCGAATACGGCGGAAGCGATGTACGACGCGGCTTACCGCTGGTCAGCCTTGATTGAAATTTACAAGACCGAGGGCGAGGCTAAAAAATCGGAGCAGTCCAAGGCCAAGGCTTTGGCCGCCGGGCAAGGAGTCGCAACGAAGTATCCGCAGACCGACTGGGGCGCGCGCGGACAGAGACTTCTTTATTACGTCCAGCAGGGCATTCCGACGTACGGCAATGCGAATTAGGCTGGTCGCAGTGAGCGAGAGGCCCGAATCTAATGAGCTAGCAACGTTGCCTCTAATTTTCTGCAATACTTCTCTTCGGTAATCCCGTGAATTATCGTGCAGCCTATTCCGTACCGACCAGTTCTTCACTCCATTCGCAGAGGTGATTGATTGCCTATTTATCAAGCTATCGTGCTGGCCATCATTCAGGGCGTGGCGGAATTTATTCCGGTGTCCAGTTCGGGTCACCTCATTATTGTGCGCCGCCTTCTGGGATGGAACGAGCTCTCGCCAGCCCATGAACTCACTTTTGACGTCGCGTTGCACTTTGGGACGTTGATTTCAGTGTTGCTTTATTTTCGTCGAACCTGGTTTCAAATTATTCGGGCGGCATTTGGCGGGAAGGTCGTTCGCTTCTCGGAAACCAGCGATTCGCTGACTGATTTGACTTTAGAGGAGCAACGGAAAGAACGCACGCTGCTTTGGTTTCTGGCCATCGCAACAATTCCGGGTGGGATTGCCGGCAAATTGCTTGAACACTCGGCGGAAGATTACTTTCGCGAACATATTTATCTTATTGCCGGAGCGCTGATCGTGGTGGCATTGTTTATGTGGTGGGGCGAAAAGGTGGATAAACTCACAAAGCCACTCACCAGAATAAGTTTCTTTGATGCCCTCTTTGTCGGCTGCGCCCAGGCTTTTGCGCTGATACCCGGCGTTTCCCGATCTGGCTCAACAATCACGGCAGGTCTGTTCCGCAATATGACGCGTGAAGCCGCAGTGCGCTTTAGCTTTCTATTGTCCACGCCGCTGATTGCGGGGGCGGTAGTGCTAAAAGGCTACGAATTGAGGAAGGAAGGCTTGCCGGCTGGCATGCACGCTCCTTTTATCGTGGGAGTGCTGGTCTCGGCAATTGTTGGATACGCGGCAATAGCGTGGCTGATTCGCTATCTGCAAAATAATACCCTCAAGCTTTTTATTATTTATCGAATCCTGCTCGGCATCGTGGTCATGGCACTGGCGTATTTCTGGCATTTGCAATAATGAGGTTTGACCGGAAGAGGGCATATTGGACGGGCGAGGACGCCCGTCTCTCCATCGCTACATACTGCCCCCGAAGCCTACTTGATACTCTTCGTTCAACTGCGGCATTGTAGGGCGACCGGGTTCTTGGCATAATTGAAAGGCTCTGGCGTAGGTCAGGCATCGTGGGCTTTTGCCTGCGTGCGCGAAATACGCTGAATGAAAGTTTTTCCTCGGATTTTCGCACCCACCAACAACCGACGGCTCAATGAGCTGATCGGGTTCTTGTTGTGTGTCTCCGCGCTCCTCTTATTCCTTGCGCTAGCGTCGTATTCTGCTTTGGATCCCTCGTTGAACAGTGCCTCGGTTCTTACCGGCTCGCGGGCGGCGAGGAACTGGATCGGTGTGGTCGGTGCCCTTGTCTCCGACTTGATCTTGCAGTCTTTAGGCATCGGGGCGTTTTTGATTCCCTTATTTGCCTGGGTCTTGGGGGTGCGGTGGTTTCGCTCCCGGAAAGTGCCATCCCCGGTCGCGAAGCTTCTGGGCGGAATCTGGCTGTTGATGTTCGTGCCGGCGCTGCTGGCATTGTTCCCGGGACACGTACGCTGGATGGGAGTAATTCCCATTGAAGGTATCTTTGGAAGAATCCTGGGCGACTTCCTTATCCATTACTTCAATTTGGCTGGCGCTTACATTGTGTGTGCGAGCTTCCTGGCGGTTGCGCTCTATCTCTCGACTGCGTTTTCTTTTTCGGCCTTGCAGACCTGGGCGCCTACACGGTTCGCTTTTGTAATTGCGCTTTGGAATCGCTGGAAAGATTGGAGTGACTCACGAACAAAGAAACGAATGCAGATGGAGTTAGAGAAGCGCCGGGCTACGCCAAAACCGGTGATCACGGCGAGATTGATTCCGGCTTCTGCGGAGAGGCCGACGGCCAGCCATCAGCGGATGTCCGAGCCGGTACGAACCGGGATTGACAGGACATTCGCGGAGGAAGTGCCAGCGCTTGCTTCCGCAACCGCAAGACCTGAATTTGCGCCGGAAGTCACCGAGCGCGCGGACAGCGGTCAGAAAGCCAAAACAACAATGCCGCGCATTGCTGGAGGATTCAAATTACCGCCAAGCTCGTTGCTTCATCGTCCCGACGAGCAACAAGCGATTGATTCAGAGGAGTTGAAGCTACTCGCACAAGTTCTCACGTCAAAATATGCGGAGTTTGAGGTCCACGGACAGATCACGCAGATCAATCCCGGACCGGTGGTCACGACATTCGAGTTCAAACCTGAAGCGGGGATCAAATATAGCCGCATCACGAACCTCACCGACGATCTCTGTCTGGCGTTGAAAGCGGAAAGCATCCTCATCGAGCGAATGGCGGGGAAGTCAACTGTTGGGATTCAGGTTCCGAACCGTGATCGCGAAATTATCTGGCTGCGCGAGAACATCGAGTCGCAGGAATTCATCGGGACGAAATCGAAGCTGACGCTGGCGCTCGGCAAAGACATCAATGGGCGCATCGTAACCGCCGACCTCGCTGGCATGCCGCATCTTCTCATTGCAGGTTCAACTGGCGCGGGCAAGAGCGTGGCTATCAACGCCATGATCATGTCTATCTTGTATAAGGCAACGCCCGACCAGGTGCGGCTGATTCTGGTTGACCCGAAGCGGCTTGAGCTGGGAAATTACGAGGGCGTTCCGCATTTATTCACGCCGATTATTACGGAGCCGAAGTTGGCAGCAAACGCGCTGCGAAACGCTGTTCGCGAGATGGAACGGCGGCTGAAACTGCTTGCCGAAAAGGGCGTCCGCAATATCGAACAGTACAACAAACTCTTTGACGAGGATGGAACTCCCAGCCTGTTCGGCGATTCCGATGAAGACCGCCCCCTGCCGTTTATCGTGATCATTATTGACGAATTGGCCGACCTCATGATGCTCGATTCCGGCAATGTGGAAGAATCGGTTACGCGCCTCGCGCAGATGGCGCGCGCTGTGGGAATTCATCTAGTTCTGGCGACGCAGCGTCCGTCAGTGGACGTGATTACTGGATTGATCAAGGCAAATTTCCCGGCACGCATCTCGTTCCGCGTCGCGACGAAGGTTGACTCGCGCACCATTCTCGACGCCAACGGCGCCGAGGCTCTGCTGGGCAAGGGCGACATGCTTTACCTTCCCTCGGGATCGGCTCGCGTTCACCGTTTGCACGCGCCATTCGTTACGGAAAAGGAAATCGCCGCAGTGGTCGAGTTTTGGCGTTCGCAAGGGACCGCCGAATACGAAGAGAAATTCCTGCAAGCTCCGAAGGAAGATCACGAGGGTGGGCCGGGGCTTGGCGGTGGCGATTCCGAGGGAGAACACGACCCTGCCTACGAAGATGCTGTCCGCCTCGTCATCGAATTTGGCAAAGCCTCGACATCCCTGCTGCAACGCCGTCTGCGCATCGGCTACGGACGCGCCGCCCATCTGATAGACCTAATGGAACGCGACGGAATCGTAGGTGCGGCGGATGGGCCGAAGCCGAGGGAAGTGTTGAAGCGGCCTAACTGGATTACGGAAGTGGAAGAGTCAATTCCATAGGAGGATTTTTCGAAACTGGTTTCTCACTTCAGAACAACGGAAGATTCCATCAAGGAGGGTGGGGAAACCGGGCGCAGGCACAAGATTAAAATTCCGCCAACGAACAGATTAATCACGAGCCAAAGCAGGCCTGAGGCGAAGGAACCGGTGCGAGTTACCAGATAACCCATGATGAAGGGCCCCGCGAAACCGCCCAAGCCTCCAATACAATTGATTAAGCCGATAGACGCCGCAGCGGAGGACTCGCCAAGAAACGCGGTCGGCAGGGTCCAAAAAGTTGGCTGGTAAGCATTTATAAATGCGGCAAAAAGAATGAAAAAGCCAAGCTGCATCCAGAGATGGGCGCCCGCTGCAATAACTAAAACCAAGCACGCTCCCGCGCCAATTAAGGATATTGAAGTGTGCCATCGCCGTTCGCGCGTCCGGTCGGAATGCCAGCCGTTCAGCACCATCGCAATCAGGCCGGCGATATATGGTAAGACAACAAGCAAAGTTACTTTTGCTATAGAGAGTCCCGATGCCCGCTTCAAAATTGTTGGGAACCAGATGATAAATCCGTAAACTCCCGTGCTCCCCATGAAGTAAATCAAGGTGAGCAAGAGCACGTCTCGCTGGCGAAGCGCCTGCCAAATCGTATAACCGCGGCGGCTTGCCTTTTTCTGTTTTTCGCGTTCGAGCTCGCCCATGATCCAGTCGCATTCTTCTTTGGGAAGCCACGCCGCTTGCCTGGGCCAATCAGTCAGATAAAAAAGCGTGACCAGTCCGAAAATCACGGCAGGAACGCCTTCGAGAATGAATAGCCAGCGCCAGCCCTGCAATCCAAACCAGTGCAGCCGCAGGATCTGACCAGCGATGGGAGACCCGAAAATGTTGGAAAGAGGAATTGCCGTCATAAACGCGGCAATCGCTTTTGCCCGATCTTCCTGACGGAACCAGTGCGTGAGATACACGATGATGCCAGGAAAGAAGCCAGCTTCGGCCGCTCCCAGAAGAAATCGCGCCGCGTAAAATTCCCGGGAGGTGTGCACTAATCCCACCAACGCAGTCATGATTCCCCAGGAAATCATGATGCGGGCAATCCAACGCCGCGCGCTCCAGCGTTCGACAATAAGAGCTCCCGGGATTTCGAGCAAAACGTAGCCGACGAAAAAAATTCCTGCGCCAAAGCCGAACACGCGATCGCTGAAGGCGAGGTCGTGCGACATTTCCAGAGCCGCGTACGCAACGTTCACGCGATCAAGAAATGCGATGACGTAAAGCAACCAAAGAAAGGGAAGCAAGCGTCGGGCGATCCGGCGTCTGGCGCTGCGCTCGATTTCGGCTGGTGAAGTCATTGCTTCTAGCCAGCAGGGGAAACTTGGCTCGCAATAGCCTTACCGACATCATCCGTTCGACCTCTACCCCCGAGATCAGGAGTGTGCATTCCTTTGTCAGCCATGACGGTTTCCAATGCGGTTTCTATTGCGGTTGCGGCAGCCGGTTGGCCAAGATGCCGCAGCATCATCGCTCCAGACCAGATTTGGGCAACGGGATTGGCGATCCCTTTACCCGCGATGTCGGGAGCGGAGCCGTGCACGGGTTCGAACATAGAGGGATACAGCCGCTCCGGGTTGAGATTTGCCGACGGCGCCAAGCCGATAGATCCTGCGACGGCTGCCCCGAGGTCGGACAAAATGTCTCCAAAAAGATTCGATCCAACGATTACGTCAAACCATTCTGGGTTGGCAACGAAGTGAGCGGTCAGAATATCAATGTGATATTGATCGGAACGTACGTCGGGAAATTCCTGGGCCATGATCTTGAAACGCTCGTCCCAGAACGGCATGGTGTGCACAATACCATTTGACTTGGTTGCCGAAGTGACGTGGCGCTTGCGCTCTCGTGACAACTCGAAAGCGTACCGCATAATGCGGTCACAGCCACGTCGGGTGAATACGGCTTCCTGTATTGCGAGTTCCGCGTCGGTGTCACGGAAGAGACGGCCGCCAGCCTCGGAATACTCGCCTTCGTTATTTTCGCGAACGACACTGAAATCAATCGCACCGGCTTCAATATCTTTTAACGGCGACTCGATACCTTTCAGAAGGCGTATTGGCCGCAGATTAACGTACTGCTGGAAGCCCCGACGGATTGGGATCAACAGACCCCAAAGCGAAATATGGTCAGGCACTCCCGGATAACCCACTGCTCCCAGATAGATCGCGTCAAATTCACGCAGCTGATCCAAGCCGTCTTCGGGCATCATTCGTCCGGTCTTGAGGTAGGTTTCGCAGCTCCAATCGAAGTGCTGCCATGAAAAATTGATGTCATAACGTCGGCCAGCCGCTTCTAAAACCCGCAACCCTTCCGGAACGACCTCGCGGCCGATGCCGTCCCCTTCGATGACTGCAATCCTATAGCTCTTCAAGATTAGTGAGCTTTATTCGCTGAATAATGTTTGGTCTTTTGGGTTCGGGAATTGAAAACGTCGAAGCTTCCGTTCTTTCGAGCAGTCAGTTCCAAATAATTGCCGGCATCTGGCGAGTCAGTTGGATTGGCAATGAGATCTGGCGAAGTATTATGTGCTTCGCCGCCTTCCTCGGAAAAATGCAATTGCCAAAGGTCCTCAAGATGCGGCGATTTCTTAATGACATCAATCACGGAAGGGGTTCCGCCCTTCTTGGCTCCGTTGTCCATAATCGCGACCCGAGGATCAATTCCGTAAACCAGTGCGGGACTGCTGCTTTGGGACCAACCATGGTGGGAGACAATGTAGATATCAACTTTGCCCAATTTGTTGATTGGGCACATCAGTTCCATTTCTTTGTCGTGAGTGAGATCGCCCAAGTCCAAAATTTTAAGCTTGCCGAAGGTGATAAGCGTTCCCAGTGAACGCAAGTTTTCGGTTTGATCCGCAGGGTACGACTCGGCGTCTTTGCAAGTTGGATTGTCGTGCCCCGCACCGGGCAGTGGATTCTCTATCAATGCGCCATCTGCGCTTACAACGGTGGCTCGAATGCCTTTAACCGGAAGAATGTCGCCGGGCTTCGGCGTGATGTGTTTGTATTTGCCCGTCGCCAATACTTTTTGGTAGGCGTGCCAGTCCGCGACGGTCGGTGCGTCGTTGGTCTCATGATTCTCGCCATGATCAATAAAGGTCCCTACTGGAATTCGCTCCACAAGTTGCGGAACTCCGCCGACATGATCTTCATGAAAATGCGTAATCAGGACGTAATCAATCTTGTTAATTCCAGCCGCTTTCGCCGCTGCAACAATGCGGTCGGCATCGCGGCCGTTATTGCCCGGCCATCCCGTGTCAATCAGCAGGGATTGTCCTGCGGGAGTGACGAACAGCGTGGACTGGCCTCCTTCGACGTCTATGAAGTAGATTCGGAGGGTGTTTGCCTCCGCTAATAATGGCGCGGAAAATACGGCAGCAGCGAGGCTACAGAATATTATCGCCGTAACCATTGAGCGAAACATTTTTGGCCGCAAGTCAAATCCGTCAAAAGTGGGGATCATGTCAGAGGCTCCTGGATAATTTTGCTTTCAATGAAACCACAGAGATCATCATGCGCACGCATCTTTTCGTCAAGTTAAAGATTGGAATGGAGGGACGGGCGTCCTCGCCCGTCAGGTCGGGCGGGGACGCCTGACGCTTCCATCGAAATTTAAACTTCTCAGTACCTTGCGTTTATCCAACTTTTCTCCGATATTATCGGATTGCTTGTGCGAAGCGGGCCGTTGGGTGAAACAATAGGTTTCCCGAAAAATACCTGGGGATTTTGGAGATCATCACAGAATGAAAAAACTCCGCAGTCAGGAATGGTTTGGGCGGCAGGACCGCGACGGTTTTATGTACCGGAGCTGGATGAAAAATCAGGGCTGGCCTCACGATCTTTTCGATGGCCGTCCCGTGATCGGCATCTGTAACACGTGGTCGGAACTCACTCCTTGCAATGCGCATTTTCGCGAGATTGCCGAATATGTGAAGCGCGGCGTCTGGGAAGCTGGGGGCTTTCCCCTTGAATTTCCGGTGATGTCTTTGGGCGAAACTCAAATGCGGCCGACGGCGATGTTGTTTCGCAATCTAGCCAGCATGGATGTCGAGGAGTCAATTCGCGCCAACCCGATTGATGGGGTCGTGCTGCTCATGGGCTGCGATAAGACGACGCCGTCGCTCCTGATGGGTGCCGCTTCGTGCGACCTTCCAAGCATTGGTGTTTCAGGTGGCCCTATGCTTTCCGGAAAATTCCGTGGCAGAGACATTGGCTCTGGGACAGGCCTCCTGCAAATGTCAGATCAGGTACGCAAGGGCGAAATGAGTACAGAAGAATTTTTCGCCGCGGAAAGCTGCATGCACCGGTCAAAGGGCCACTGCATGACCATGGGCACCGCCTCGACGATGGCCAACATGGTTGAAGCTCTTGGCATGGCGTTGCCCGGTAACGCAGCGATTCCCGCTGTGGACGCGCGCCGCTACACTCTCGCTCAGATGACTGGCCGCCGCATCGTTCAAATGGTCAAAGATGATCTTCGCATCTCGCAAATTCTTACGCGCGAGGCATTCGAAAACGCGATTCGGGCTAACGCCGCAATTGGCGGGTCAACCAATGCCGTGATTCATCTCATCGCAATTGCAGGACGAGTTGGCGTGCCGCTTTGCCTGGATGACTTCGACAAACTGGCGAATGGCTTGCCGTGCCTCCTCAACATTCAGCCGTCGGGCAAGTATCTTATGGAGGATTATTTTTACGCTGGGGGCCTGCCAACCATTCTGCGTGAGTTGGGAGAAGCGGGGGTCCTCAACCGCGATGCTTTGACGGTGAATGGGAAGGCGATCTGGGAAAACGTTGCGGAAGCTCCTTGTTGGAATCGGGACGTAATCCATAAGTTCGCCGAGCCCTTCAAACCCAATGCTGGCATCGCCGTACTTCGGGGCAATCTCGCGCCCGATGGCGCAGTCATCAAGCTATCCGCCGCCAGTCCAAGTCTGCTGCAACATCGCGGGCGCGCCGTAGTTTTTGAAAACATCGAGGATTTTCATTCCCGTGTCAACGACGACAGCCTGGATATTGACGAGAACTGCATCATGGTTCTACAAAATTGCGGGCCACGCGGCTATCCGGGCATGGCGGAGGTTGGCAACATGCCTTTGCCGGGAAAATTGCTGCGGAAGGGCGTCACCGATATGGTTCGCATTTCCGATGCGCGAATGAGCGGAACTGCCTACGGAACCGTCGTCTTGCATGTTTGCCCGGAAGCGGCGGCAGGCGGACCTTTGGCTCTCGTGCGTACCGGGGATGTAATCGCGCTCGATGTCCCCGGAAGATCACTGAAACTGGAGGTTGACGAAAGCACCCTCGCTGCTCGCCGGAAGCAGTGGACAGCGCCTCCATTGCCGGATCGCGGCTGGGTAAGGCTCTATACCAAACACGTTCTTCAGGCGGATAAGGGAGCAGATCTCGACTTTCTCGTCGGCGGGAGCGGAGCGAAAGTAGCCCGCGATTCGCATTGAGTTGCGACACGCGCGGCTTACGCAGGCGCGGATTCGACGTTGAAGCCGCTGATCACCATGTGTGGCCTCTCTCCCCGCGTGTCCGCGTGATTCACTTGCGTCTTAACAGTGCGTTGCTCTCCAGGCATGAGCGTGAAGTAGTTGTCACTGTAAATGACCGGAAGAATCCGGTCTCCGGTCTTCTCGCGCACTACTTTTAATCTCGTCATGAGCGACGGGTAGGCGGAAAGATTGTGGAGTTGAGTCGTCAACTTCCATTGATCGCCTTGCCTCGTGGTGTTCGTGGTGGTTTTTATGTGAGCCTTGGGCAACTGGCGGATTGCGCGATAGTTGCCCTCCTGCGCACCGCGCAAGTAAAGATTCGTCGAGAGCGGACTGCCTGCGCGCGACAGAGTGAGCCGGACAAAGTGCACGGGAGTCAACCCGCTTGGATACTCCAATTGGATCCAGTTGGCGACGCTGTCTTCAGCGCTGTCGAGCGAAGCGGTTTTTCTCCACTTCTGAGATCCATTAATGTTCAGCACTTCCGCCAAGGCGGTCAAACCGCGAGCATCGTTGGCGCTGTAGTTCACTACTTCGACAAAGTCGGTCACACGATTCCATTGAATATGCAGCGCCTCACACACGTTCTTGCAAGCAAAGTAAGCGGCGGTAGGTTCCAGATAGTAGTCGTAGGTTTGCCACAACAGCGAAGGCCAGCACGAGTGACTCATCCAGAGCAGTAAGCCCATGCGGTTCTTGCTTTGACCTTCGAATTCGGCGCGAAAGCCGTCGTAATCGAGGAAATGTGCCAGTGAAACAAACTCTTCCAAGTTATTGCTGCTGCCGTAGGCATTTTCCAGGGTATCGAAAAAAGTTGGGCCGCGGTGGAAACCACCTTCAGGAAAATCGTGCAATCCCCATTCGAGTCCCGGTGGCCAAAGCGCACTCTTTGGCATCATCGCCCGCACTGTCTCGATGGATGGAATATTCGGCATGCCGATCTCGCTATGCAGTTTGGGATACGCGGCCATCGTGGGATAGAAAGTGAGTGGCATGGCCATGTACGGTCCGCCTCCGCCGACGACATTCTCGGCTGAGTTCGGAATGTAGTGGATGCCGGGATGTAAATCCGCCAAGATACTTCGTATGCCGTCATCGAGCGCCTTAGGCGGGAAGCCTTCGTTGCGGCCGCAATAGAGGCCGACCGACGGATAATTGCGAATGCGGAGCACCGTGTCCGTTACATTGCTGAGGAACAAAGTATTGTCGTTGGGATTGGGACCGTCCCAGGGATTGGCGAGCCAGAAATCCTGCCACACGAGGACGCCGTACCGGTCGCAAGCCTCATAGAATTCGTTGTCGCCGACCTGGCCGACCCAATTGCGGATCATGTTGAAGTTCATCTCGCGGTGGTAGCGCAGGGCAGCGTCATACTCGCGCGCGCGATAGCGAAGCATTGATTCGCTGAATCCCCAATTGCCTCCTCTAGCTATAAAACGGCGGCCATTGATCCAGATCTTCAGCACGCCGCCGTCTTCGCTGTAGGCCAATTGGCGAATTCCAGCTTTCAATGTCTTTGTGTCTGAACGCGAACCGTCCTCCAACTCAAATGCAAGTTCCACGTCATACAGATTCGGATCGCCATAGCCAACTGGCCACCACAGCTTTGGGTTCTGAAGGCGCAACGCCGGATGCGTCGAAGGATCGAGCTTGATGCGCTTTCTGGTTGGGGATTCCGACGACCCGTCTAACGCTATGTGCTGTGCGAATTGCACTTCTCCGAAGTGGCCGCGAAGGGTGCCTCTAACAGGGGAAGCGTGATGGTTTACTACGTCAACCTCAATACTCACGCCAGCGCTCGAAATATCCGGAAGGGCCAGTGAACTAGATACGTAGGGATATTCGAGTGTTGCTATCCCGCTTGTTGAGAGATAAACATTTCCTACAATGCCGGTATTTCTACCGCGAATGGTGGGAATCCAGTCCCAACCGACCGACGCGTGATAAGTCGGATTGTCGGCTCCGAGGGCACCGCCATTCGGTCCCCCATTTTCGTAAGTTTTCTGTTTACAGCTTCCGGGAGTGTCGTTCTTCTCGATTCGCACAGCGAGGGCATTTTTCTTACCCGGAAGCAGCTTGCTGGTTACATCGAAGCAGCCTCGCATGAATCCGCCTTCGACGCGCCCAATCTGCTCACCATTCAGGAATACCCCGGCTTTCCAGTTAATGCCGTCGAAGTTCAGCCAAGCCATCTTTCCCGGAGCAAGCGCGGGCGCGATGAACTCGGTGCGGTACCAGAAGTCGGAGTAGAAGAATGAGTCCGAAATGTACAACTGGTTCTTTCCGAAATTCGGATCAGGGATTGCTTCAACGTTGAGGTACGAGGTAAGAACCGTTCCCGGCACAGTCGCGACCACCCATGCGGCATCGTGAAAGGCCGGCTTCGATAGCTCCTGCCCGTCGCTTTCCACAAGCGAAAGGCGCTGTAAGCGCCACGCGCATCCCGCTAGATCGAACCGGACGTCGGGCTGACCAGCGGCGCGATCGGCCGAAGCGCACTTGGGACGCGCAACGGGACCGCCGCGGCCATACACCTCAATTTCACTCAGGGTGTAGCCGTCAGGCGAGGTTGGCCGCTTCATCAGGACGCGGACGTATCTACCACGCGATGGCCGAGGGAGCTTGACGTCGTCATCAGGCGTAGCTTCCTCGGTGAAGGTATGCAAATCGCGCCAGCTTTTAGCGTCGTCCGAAACTTGTATCGCGCCTTCTGCCGCGCGCGCAATCCAGTACAGCTTGACGCGATCGAACTCGCAGCGAGCGCCCAGGTCAACGTATACCCACTCTTCGCCGAGGCCAGCGCTCATCCACGCGCTAGTGAAACTATAGGGCCCACCGATTTGTACCCGCTGATCGTAATTATAGAATTCAATTTCGCCAACTCTCCACTGCATGTAGGCGGCTTGGGGCGGCGCGTTGGCAACTGCGAACTCGATCTGATAAAAACGGTTTCGGCAAGCCCGGCTGAAAGTGATTGACGGAACAAACAACTGGCCTGGTCGAGCAAAATCCTTCGGATAGCCTTCAACGGATACTGTCTCAGGGGCCGACACAGAGCCAACCTTCTCCCACGTGCGACCGTCTTCGGAGACCGACACTGTGAAGCTCAAGTCCGAGGAAGCCGCACCGCCTTGCGGAACCACAACCACATCAATGCGATCAACTTCGGGAACGCTCATGCCGCCGCCAATCTGAACGTGCAAGGTGGCGCAGGGTCCAAATAATTCCACGGAATTGGTGCGCGAGTGATCGAGCACGAGTTCGCGCTCGTTCTTGGGCAACGCGCCCCGTGAACTGGTGGAGGTTGCGATCCAATCGGGAAGGTGCGTGTCTTTAATACCGTCAGTAACCAACTGGGCTGTCAGATTGTAATCGTAGCTGCTCGAATGGTAAGCGGGCCGCAGTAAAGCCAAGTTCCGGTAAGTCAACCTATCAATCACAAACTCCGGACTGAAGTCTTCCGGAGGATCGCCAGGATAAACACCGAGTCCGCGAGTAAATTCGTTTGCGATGCTTCGGGTAGATGCGGCGACCTGCGCACCGCTCAGACCGGCAATGCTAGAGGCGTCGAATTTATCGGTAGAACCGGCCAATCCTGGGATCTTTCCCAAGGCAACGCCGACGCCCGCAATCGCACTCTTCTTCAGGAAACCACGCCGAGAAGTTGACAGTTTAATTCCCCCCTTCTATCTTTCCACTTCGGTCAGGGCAAAGTACCTGAAGGAGTTTAGCTGAATCCGCCAAGCATTCCGTTGAACGTTTTCAAAAAGCATTCTCCGAAAGGGGTGTCTGTAGCAAGTTAAAATGTCCGGTTTTTGTAGCACATGATATGTCCGGTTTCAGTTAACCAGCAGCCGTAGTCGGGGCGGTGGGAAAGTGGGAATCCCGCGCAGTTTGCGGGATTTCCAAGCGCGGAGGAAAAGTCGGCTTTATGATTTTTCCTCCGTGCCTCTTTTCCACCGTCCTACGTAACGGCAGTCTCTTTGGCGCCAACGCCGTGCCCTGAGCGGTGTATCGCCCCAGACAATGCGGTCCGTGCGTGAGACTTAGAGTTCCATCCAAGTGTTGATGCACTAGCACCTGGCAGCCCGCCAACGTTCCTCTCCAGTGCATGCGCTCGATCTGTAACGATAAATTCTGAAAGCTCACCGTGTTATCGCGGTTGACGGTGCGCTCGAACTGCAGCGCGAAGACCTGATCGAGATCGCGCCGCCGGCAGGGCACAAAAGCACTGCCGCGTTGCGCCGGGGCCGCCTGAAAGCGGCCATTGAACTCAGCCACGTAGTGGTCCCGCAAAAACTGGTTCGCCGCCTCCAGCGTTCCCAGATTCCTTAACCGCAACTCCTGCGGCAGTCGCCCTTGCCAGGTGCCGAAGTTGCGTTCGCTGCGCCCGCGCGCTTGCGGCGAGTAGGCCGGAATCATCTGCACTCCCAACTCATGCAGCGCCCGTCCCACTTGCGTTCGACGATGGTAGTCCACCTTGCCGCCCACCTTCGGCGTCAGCCAGAAATGGCTGCCCCGATCGCTGTACAGCGCGCAGAATACGCCCTTCCGCTCCATCACTTCCTTCACTGCCGCCATTACCGTCGCCGTCGATTCCTCTTCCACCAGTTGCGCGTAATAGATCTCGCTGGTGGCATCGTCCAAAATCACAATTAAGTCGTACCAGCGCTCGTCCTGAAACCACTGATGACGGCTGCCGTCGATATGCAACAGCATTCCCGGCAACGGCCGCCGCTCACGGCGCTTGCGATGCACCCCGCGCTTGCGTTCCCGCGCCACCAGCCCCGCCCCCTGCAACCCCTGCTTTACCCACGTGTAACTCAGCTCAATCCCGTGCTCAGCTTGCAGCTTCTCGTGAAAATGTTGCACGTTCAGATCGAAATACTTCTCCCGGTACAGCGCAAACACTTTCTCCACCGTCGCCACCGGCACCCGGCGGCTCGACGCTTTGCCGCGACGCCGGTCGAACAACCCGTTGTATCCCTCTTCCTCGTAGCGCTCCCGACACCGCCGCATGTGCCGGTCGCTGATGCCCAATATCTCCGCCGCTTGCCACCACGTGATCTTCTTCGCCATCGCCTGCAACATCACGTCCTGTACTTTCATTGCCCGCTCCATCGCGGCCCTCGAGTAGGATTCCATGCATGGCATGGTCTCCCACCCCCGCCGCCCGCAAAGCGGACATATCACCTGCTATCTCAACCGGACATATCATGTGCTAACGACAACAGTCAGCCGTGACGTTGACATTCGTCAGTTCCGTTTGTTAAAGTGCGCGCTCACCTTGCTGGAGTCGTTTTCGGTTTACTAGGTGGCGTAGCACCTCCCCTGTTTTCAGATTCTTCGCGATAGCCAATTCAGCGGGTTGTCGCGAAAGGCCCTACCATGGCTACCCAGGAGTCCGGTTCGACCGTCGTTCCTGAAAAGTTGTTGATCGCGCTGTTGCGAGAGCGGGAGGTGCGTCCGCGCGCCTTGCTGCTCGCCCAACATATTGCTGAGATTTTCCGCGATGCAGCTGTCCTGATCTACGTCATTGAAAATCCCGAAGAAGCAGAATGGAGTGCCAAAGCAAACGTGGGCGAGATCCGCCTTGAGAATGAGGTTGTCGCTTTAGAGTCCGGCACTCTTGGGGTAGTGGCAGAACGGCAGGAAGCCATTCTGTTTTCTGGTTCGGAGCTCGCACGGGAAGACTATGCCCACCTTCACGCCCGCCGAACCATTCAATCCCTTGGGTATGTGCCGTTCCTGGCGGATGGGACTCTTATTGGAGTCGTAGAAGTTCTCAGCTTCGACGGTCCCATGACGCAGGACGATCTCGGCGCTCTGGTTGATCTTGTGGATTTGATAGCGCCGGCAATCGCGAGCGCCCTTGAGCAGGAGCGCGAGCGGAACTCACATCTGCAATCTATTTCCCGCCTGGCTCAACTTTATGATCTGGAGAAGGTATTTAACTCCACGCTGGAGATGGACAGTCTCCTTCCGATCGTGGCTTCAAAGTTTCGCGAAATTTTGAACGTTCAAGCGGTCAACCTCTGGCTGGTCAAGGATGAAACTGAGCTCATATTGCTTAATCGCGAAGGCGACGACGCCAGCATGGCCTTGGGTGCCGTCATTAAAAGCGGCGATGGAATACCTGGCGTGGTTTCGGAGTCGGGTGAATCCATTCTCATCGGCGATCCAGACGACGAGCGGTTGAGACTACGTAATGCCGCCGCCGGGGAACAGATTATTTTTTCGGTAGTGGCGGTTCCCATCGTCGCCCAGGAAAGCCAGGTCGGGGTGGTCGAAGCCATCAATAAACTTGATGGAAAACAATTCGATGACGATGACTTATTCCTTTTAACCACGGTCGCCGAGACGGCCGCGAACGCTCTTCATAACGCCAGCTTGCTACAAGCGGAGCGCAAGGTCGAAATTCTCGAAACACTAGTCGAGATCAGCAAAGAAATTACTTCAACTCTGAACCTGGATCGTGTTCTCCAGGCCATTGTGAACCGTACTCAGTCCATCATTGCTTTTGAAAGGGCGGCGATTGCGCTTGAGCAAAGAGGCGCGCTGGAGCTCAAAGCGATTTCGGGCATGCCGCATATCGTTTCCGCTGACCCACAAGTGCGCACTTTGAAGGATATGCTGGAGTGGGCCTCGATTTCATCCAGCGAAATCTACGTTACGCAGCGAGAGGATGTTATTGACGATCCTCGTCCGGAGACGCAGGCGAAATTTGCGGAGTATTTTTCCGAAACCGGTATGCGTTCTTTCTATGCCCTGCCGCTCGTTGACGATCAGGGGCAGCTCGGATTGCTCTCATTTGAAAGCAGCGATCCAGATTTCCTGAACACGGCGCATTTAGAGATCATTAAAGTACTGGCAGCGCAGGCCACGGTCGCGTTGCGGAACGCTTCCCTTTATCGCGAAGTCCCGTTTATTAACCTGCTTGAGCCCCTGCTTCAACGGAGGCGGCGATTCATGGCGATGACGAAACACCGTCGAATCGCGAGCTTGGCGCTCATCGGTGCATTGATTTTGTTTCTCATATTTTGCCCTTTTCCAATGCGGGTATCCGGGGATGGCACTGTGGCATCGGCACGGTCGGCGCATATTCAATCTGAGTTGGATGGCGTGGTGAAAGCCGTGTTTGTAAGTGAAGGCGATCATGTAAAACAAGGCCAGGTCCTCGCCACCCTGGAGGACTGGAATCCCCGCTCAGATCTCGCGGCAGCGCAGGCGAGATATTCGGAGGCGATGGCAGCTATGAATCATTCCCTCTCAACAGGAGACGGAACCGACGCGGGAACAGAAAGGGTGAAAGCGGACTATTGGAACGCGGAGTTGACGCGCAATCGCGAACTGCTGGACCGCACCGTGATTCGCGCACCCTTTGATGGAATCATTACAACTCCCCACGTGGAAGATTCCGTGGGCAGGCGCCTGGCGCATGGCGACACCCTTTCGGACATGGTTGAGACTGCTCATGTAACCGTGGATGTTGGCCTGGCTGAGGACGATGTCCCCCTGGTGCGGAATGGCGATAGCGCTTCTATTAAATTGGAGAGCTTTCCGGTTCGCACCTTTCATGGCGTGGTTACAGTAGTCAGCCCGCGCGGAGAAGTCGAAGCGGATCATCGAGTCTTTGTGGCTCGAGTAGACGTTCCAAACGGCAAGGGACTGCTACGCCCGGGAATGCAAGGGCTGGGTAAAATTTCCGTAGGATTGCATCCCGCTGGATATGTGTTGTTCCGCGGAATCGGTATGTGGGTTTGGACCAAATTGTGGTCCTGGTTCGGATGGTGATTAAGTGGGGGATACTGAACAGATGAATGAACAACGAGGCTTAGTGATCGGAACGCACGCTATGCATTGTTTTGCGTTGAGTGTAACAGCCGCCCTTCTCTGCGTGTTTTCCGGTTGCAGTTCATCCCCCGCGCCGGCCGCTGCCGCAACCCCACGAGCTATAAATTCCCCGCCTGCTGTTTCCGTGCAGCCGCAACAAGTGCAAGCCGACTTCATAGCCTCCGGACCGTTAGTGGTCGAGAATCAGATTGATTTAGAAGCACAGCGTGACGGAGTAGTCGCAGAGATCCTTACCGATACCGGTGCGAACGTCAGCAAGGGACAGCTTCTCGCAAAGCTTGACAACCGCCAACTCACCGCCGACCGCGACGCTGCGGCCGCTAAAGCTCGCAGCATTGAGGCTGACGTAAAAAATTGGGAAGCGGCAGAGAAAGTAGCTCGCTCCGATTTCGAGCGTTCCGATGCGCTGTGGAAAGCGAAGGTCATCTCCAAAGAACTGGCCGATCATGCCAGGTATCAACATGAAGCGGTGCAGTTCGAAGTCGAGCGCGAACGGGAAAATTTGAAATACTCGCAAAGTACTGCGAAGTCTCTGGATTTCGAATTGGAAAAGACTAATATCATCGCCCCTTTTGCAGGGATAATCGCTCGCCGCTACATTCATGTTGGCCAGGAAGTATCAAAGAACGACCGCTTGTTTTGGATATCCGCGACGGGCCCATTGCGTTTGAAATTCACTCTTCCTGAGGCCTACGTCGGCAGGGTGAAGAGAGGCACTGAGCTGATAGTTTCGCCCGTAAGCACTCCCGCCGAGGTTCACGCAGCCAGAGTGGTGATGGTCAGCCCACTGGTGGACCCCTCGAGTGACACCATTGACGTCACCGCCGAACTACAGGGAAGGACTACCGGACTTCGTCCTGGAATGACCGCCAATATTCGCCTCCACAACACTCAATGAATCTCTCTGAAGTACTCAATGTCGCGCTCCCTGATTTGCCTGCGCGGCGAAGCAAGAGTTATCCCCGAGTTCATCCCAAGCTGATCATGCGGGAGCACGTCGAGGGCGGCGTTCTCACGTTAGTCGCAGCGATTTCCGGCGGAACTTATCTTTACCGTTTTAATCCTGAGCAATGGGCGGTCGTGCAGTTATTTAACGGAGAACGCTCGTACCGGCAAGTCGCGGAGACATATCAAGAGCAATCCAATACCGCTTTCGACGAAAGCCAGGTGCGGGAATTTGCAGATTCGCTCGAAGAGTTGGACTTCTGGTACAAGACTCCGCTGGAAAAGAACCTCACCGCAAGCGAGAAGTTGGCAGAGACCCGGCAGAAGCAGGTCAAGAAAAAATCCGTGGACTTGTCATCCATAGTCGTAGCCGCATGGGACCCTGATGCCCACATCACCCGGCTGCATAAACTCGTAAAGTTCGTTTACACACCATGGTTCATATTTTTGACGCTAGTGTTATTCGTCCTTATGACACTTATTTTCATGAGCGGGTGGAGTGAAATTTGGCGAGACACGGTGGAGTACTACACGTTCACCGACAAAGGCGTGATGGACCTCGTTGAGTTCTGGCTGTTGTTTTGTGGTTTGGGATTTTTTCATGAGTCCGCGCACGCATTGACCTGCAAGCATTTCGGAGGCGAGGTCCACCGGACCGGCTTCATGCTGGTCTATCTCTCTCCCGCGTTCTTTGCGGATATCACGGAAGTCTATGTGTATGGGGGAAAATGGCAGCGGATCGCGGCGATCTTTGCAGGAATCTGGACCGAGCTCATGTTTTGCTCGGTGGCAAGCATCGTTTGGTGGGGGACGCCTGCCGGCAGCCCCGTTCATGATTTCGCCTATAAGGTCATGCTTATTACCGGCGTCGCAGTTGTCCTCATGAATTTAAATCCGCTTATCAAGCTGGACGGCTATTACCTTTTCGGAGAACTAATCGGCATTCCGACGATCAAAGAAAGTTCGACGGAATATCTTTCTTCGTGGATAAAGCACAACTTGTTCCGTCTCCCGGTTGAAGTCTCATATCTTCGCCGGCAGCGCCGCTGGCTCTTTGTCAGTTATGCGATTATTTCTGGGGCATACAGTTATTTAGTTCTTTTTGCTGTGGTGCGGCTCACTTACAACATTTTCAATCACTTCAATCCTCAGTGGGCCTTTTTGCCTGCGGCGGCGCTGGCATTTTTAATTTTTCGGGCCCGCCTGCGTTCGTCATGGAGATTTATGCGAGACTTTTATTTGGACAAGCGACAGCGATTCCGCGTGCAGTTAAATTCGCCACAAGGTCTTGCATTAGGGGCCATCATTCTGCTGGCGCTGTTCGCGCCCGCGTGGCGTGAAACTGTTAGCGGGAGATTTGTTCTAGAACCACAGCAGCGTGCCGTAATTCGAGCCGCTGAGCCGGGGGAAATCATCGCAGTCATGGCAGACGAAGGAATGCAAGTCGCCGCGGCCGCCCCGCTGTTAACGCTGCGGAATTTTAAACTCGAGAGCCGGGCCGGCAATGCCAGGGCGGACCTGAGTTCCGCGGAAGCCGATGCCAGGCAGGCGCAGTTGAGCTACCGGGGCTTTGGCCGGGCAAAGACCGAACGCACGTACCAGCGGGAACGCTTCCATGACATTTCCGAACAGATGGGGGCACTCGAAGTGAGGAGTCCAATTTCAGGCTTGGTTGTCACTCCTTCATTAAAGGATTTGACCGGATCGATGGTTGATTCCGGCGCCGAATTAGCGGAGGTTGATGACATCAGCACTCTGCAAGCGCGAATTTTTATTCCGGAATTCGAGGTCCCGAAAGTGTCGCCAAATGCGGAGGTTTCTTTGAAACTGGAATCTCGCTTTCGGCCTGTTCGAGGACGAGTGAGTTCACTCGCGCCCGCGTCATCCTTTATTGATCAAGGGCTGGTAAACGAAGAAAAGTATAAAGGGATTGCGCCGCCAGCCTACTACGTTGCGACCGTCCCGCTTTCCAACGGTGACGGAAGGATGATGCCGGGAATGTCCGGAGATGCCAAGATCGCCGTCCGGCGTCGAAGCATCGCTGGTTTTATCTTTCAGGATGTGCGGGAGTTTGCCAGCCGAAAAATCTGGTGATCCGTCGGCATCGCAAAAAAGCCGGAACCTTTCGGTCCCGGCTGCTGTTGGCTGGTCGCCCGGATAAAACCTTTTATGCGGTGCGTCGCGGACGTATAGTCAAATCCCGCATCTGCGTCAACACGCTCGACATCTGCATGCCATTCAATTCCGAGAGAAATGGCAGCATTTCCGCAACAAACTGGTCTTTCATAAGCTCTCCGATTTCTTCCTGGCGATTGTTCTCGCCGCCGCATAGCAAGTCGGGTATGGTGACTTCTAAGGCGCGCGCCAGGCGGTCTAAAGAAGACAGCGTCGGGGTAGCTTTTTCATTTTCGATTTTGGAAACATAGGTTCGCGGCACTGACATGCGCAACGCCAGTTGACGCTGGCTTAGTCCATTGCGAAGACGCATGGACCGGATTGACGCCGCGAGATGCAAGTGACCACGCCCGTGACCATGATGGGGCATAACTTGCGGTGGAGGGGGAGCGGAAATAATTTCTGGCTCATCCTCATCGAGCGAGCCACGGCAACGGCGGCAAATACTGTTAGTTGTACGGAATTGAACCAGAAGACAACGGTCGCAACGGACGACTTCCCTGGAATCTACCGGGGCAAGATTTGTAGCCATTGAGTCTGGGAGGGCCAGAGCTAGCCTATCCCTGGAACCAAACTTATCAAGTTCCAACTTGATGCGAATCTAGGTTCAACCTAAAACAATGTCAAGAAAAATCTACGCCGAAATTTTAAATCGCTTCAATGAGGCGACGTGGGCGGCGCAAAATGGTCGTGAAAGCGGGCAGTATGGGTGAAAACTTGTACATGAGGTTTTGTTTACTAGTCGGATTCCCGTCGTCGGTCGAGAGGTGTTGCAGGCAGTGTGAGCTCAAGAACCGGCGGGCTTGTAGACGCGGACATAATCCACAAGCATCTGTTGCGGAAACGCGGTCGTAGCATCTGGAGAACCTGGCCATCCTCCTCCGACCGCTAGATTCAGAATGATAAAAAATGGATGATCATAGACCCACTTCGTTCCCGCCGGAAGATCGGCGGGAGTACGAGTGGCGTAAAGATTGTTGTCAACATAGAACTTGATTTGACTAGGAGACCACTCGACCGCATAAAGGTGGTAGTCATCGGCGAACCGGCGATTATCAGGGAATGAAAAAGGGGAACCTATTCCGTTGGCTCCCGAGTAGCCGGGGCCATGAATTGTGCCGTGCACTATGGAAGGTTCGCGACCAATATTTTCCATGATGTCAATTTCTCCGCAAGTAGGCCAGCCGTTTGTGGAGATGTCGTTGCCCAGCATCCAAAATGCCGGCCACATTCCTTGTCCATAAGGAATCTTTATGCTGGCCTCGAAACGTCCGTAGGCCTGCTGAAATTTGTTGGAGGTGTTCAATCGTGCGGATGTGTAGTTGCGCGAGACGCCGTCTGGCCCAGTGTGGTTCTCTTTTATCGCGGTAATAACGAGATTGCCATTCTGGATTTCCGCGTTTTGCGGCCTGCTGGTGTAATACTCCAATTCCTGATTTCCGAAACCGTTTCCTCCGGTCTCGAAATTCCACTTGGTGGGATCAGGGGTTGAGCCGTCGGAAGCGTTAAATTCGTCGCTCCAGACCAGCGTCCATCCGCTTGGCGCCTGCGACGGAGCGGGTGTTAGCGATGGGTTAGTCATATGACCGCAACCCGCCAGAAAGAGCACGCCAAAAAATAGTAACGCGAAATGTTTTAGCGGCATGTGTGTGGAAGCCACAAATTTCTCCTACTTCGGGGGCGACGTCATCTCCATTGCCCAAATTGCCGCTGGACGCATGTACATCGAAGCCCGATAGTATCCTGTCTTCTCCCAGGCTTCAGGCGTGCGAAACCAGTAGCCTTCAGTTTCATACGTGGTGTGATAGACGCCCCATGCCGTGCGGTAGCCTTCGTCTTTCATGCCATCGCTTAACATCAGCGCGGCCACACCGAAGGTCGTTCCAGTCCAAACTTCCTGCACCTGTTCGTTGGTGGTGATGATGCTTCCGTCGGCGGCCATGCCATTCACCGCGCCCATCTCGCCTTTGGAAAACTTCATCACATTGAAGTCGTAAATTTTCTTCAACGCCTTCAACTGCATTTCGCGTGGGACCAGATCGCCCAACCCAGTCATGTTCGCATACCATTGTCCGGCGAGCTGGTCGGCTTGCACGTTGTCTCGATACTCGCTCATGGTGTCATAGCGAAAGTAATCTCCATTCCAAAGCTTCTTGATATAAGTTTCCTGGCCTTTGAGAAACATCGCATGGTACCTGGCCGCTGAAGGCACATCTCCCAAAACATGCGCAATTTCTTCCGCCGCGCGCAGGGCGGCCAGCCACAATCCGCCGCAATAAGCGCTCTCTCCATGCACAATCCATACATCGTATGTCTGGTCGGGATAATCGTCATTCTGCGGAAGCCCATCTCCAGTGCGATCATACTGCTGAAGATGTTGAAGCGCCTCCTGCACCGAAGGCCATGTATAACGAAGGAAATCGGTGTCTTTCCTCCCGCTGAAAACGTAGTCGCGGTAAATCATGAGCACGAATTTGCTGTTGAGATCTTTCCAATCGTTCGTGTTTTGCCAGCTAAAGGAATTGACCTGGGCAAAAGGATCTTCCTGCGGCACTCCCAGATCGTGCGGCACGGCGCCTTTGGCTTTGCGAACTCTGAAATTCAGTTTTCCCGTCTGTTGGGACTTCCATATCCATAGATATTTGTCGGTTAAATTTTGTGGCACAGTATCGGAAAATTGACGCAGCACTTGTTTATCGATGTCAGGCCAGAACTTCACAAGCGGCATGGAACCATAGAACCGGACGTCGAGCGTGGCATAGTACGGATAGTCAAAGCATTCGAGGAATGAAAATGTGTCGGCAGTTTTCGGGTCAGAACCAACCGGATGCCCCCAGAACGAACCCCCGTCCGCAAGGATGTACATTTCGTTGAACAACATTCCGCGATACCACAACGGTTTGCTTTCATCATTCACGTATGGAGCCTGCCACGCATCAATCTCATCGCTCCATTGCGCTGCATTCAGAAGTCCATCGCGAGCGATGTCCCATGAATTTGTCCCGGACGTACCGTAGAAATTCGTATAGTGCCGGTACCACTTGCGGCCGGAACCAAAAGTCACAATCGGAAGATCCCATGCAATCACCATCGGGATCACCTTTTTCTCTCCGGGTTTCAAGGTGAAGCGAACGGCAATCGCCCCGGAGAGATGCTCCCCGCTGCTCACCCATGATTGATCGCTGTTCGAAAGCCGGCCATCCGCCGCGAACGGCTTCCATATCTCCGCACTGGTTTCTGGAACGAATGTCGTCTGGTAAGAAACTTCAACACCTGGTGATTCAAGTGAGGCGATCGTCACCTGACCATCCCAATCGTCTTTCACGCCGTTGGGATGGATGCGACCGAAGACAATTCCCTTCATTTGGCCGTCTGTTCCTTCGGCTTTTGCGACAAACTGGTTATGGTTCCCCGCATCGAGGGCGCCACTCATGTTGGGCGAAAAATCGCGAAACCATCCCAGCATGTTGCTCCATGAAAGCAGAACGGAGACCGTGACAGTTTTGTCCGTCGGGTTTTCCGCGTGCCAGCGATACACTGCGACCGGATAGCTGCTTTCACGATAATTATTGGGTAAAACTGGCGAGAATTGCTCAAGGGTTACGTGTGCGGGAAACTTATCCCAACGATAGTCGTACCAGGATTTCGGATACAGCGAATAATAATTGCCCGCGCCAACCGGGTAATCCCATTTCCAACTGCTCAGTTCACCCTTGTCTGGATGCCCCGCCATCAGCACTTGTGCAACACCTTGTGCCGCGCCTTCCTCTTTTTGATACATGGCAAACTGATTGGCCCAAACTGTCTGGTATTTATGCACGCCGCCCTTGATGTGCCAGCGAGCGAAGTCTCCCCGGTAGGTTCGCGAGAAAGTCCCCGCTCCGAAACCGCCGACCGGCGCGCCCTGCCAATAGCCGTCGTCAATCATTCCAGTGGCTGCGAGCGCGGGCTTTCGACCTCCTGCATTCTCGAGCGGCAGTCCTATGGGCCGCTTCCAAGCCGCCTTGGGGATGATATCTCCCGCCAATACCCAGGACGCCGAAAGCGAGAGAAAGAGCAACAGGCAACACTTCCCGGTTCGCCGAAAATTCATGCAAGCCCTCCCTAGCGGAACAATTGAACAGACGCAAAGGTCGGTATTTTATAGAGGGTTCACCCGAATAGGAAGCGATAACTTGAGGAGGATCGAAGTTCATCGGCCAAAGGGCGTTAAGGGCGGGATCCGAACTTCGTTTCTTCGACCGCCGCTCGAGAATTTTAATACATCTTTGTACTAGTTATGACCATGGTATAATGACTATAGTCGTATAAGTATTTATGAAAACTATAGCTGCCGGTGTATTTAAGACGAATTGCCTTGCCATCATGGACGAGGTTAAGTCAAAGCGGGAGACCGTTGTGATCACTAAGCACGGACATCCGGTGGCCCAGCTTGTGCCGGTCAACACAGATGTTGACGAGATATTCGGCTTCTTCCGCGGCAGAGGCGCAGTCACTGGAGAAGTTGTTTCGCCAGCGCTTTCTCAGAAGGAATGGGGCAATCTTCGCCCTGAAAATCCGGACGAGAAAATCCCGACGAGAAAATCCCGATGATTCTGGTGGATACCCATGTTGTTCTCTGGTTGGCTCTGGAACCAGACAAGATTTCAAGGACAGCCAAAGCAGCCGTTGTGAAGACCCGTCACAGCGGCCAGGGGCTTGCGATATCGGATATAACCCTTCTTGAAATTGCGATGATTGTTAGCAAAGGCCGTATGAAGCTGAACGCCAGCCTGGAAACGTTTCTTGCAGAAGTTGAGGCGAGATTCGTAGTCCTGCCAATCACTGGCAAAGTATGCGCCCGTGCCCTGGATCTGCCGGATAGCTACCCTAAAGACCCGGCGGACCGCATCATCGCAGCCACCGCACAGGTGGAAGGAGACTATCTCATCACAGCAGACAATGACATTCAGCGGTCGAAAGCGGTCCGAACAATCTGGTGAAAGAAAGCGCAGTGCTCAAATGAATATCGGCTGTTCCGGCAACTGAAAAATGCGCGTCTTGCCCTTCGGAATGTGCAAATCTCTAAGGTTGCTTTAATCTTCGCAAATTGGGAGTCGGCGGAAAGCCACCAAGTAAATCATCCTAACTGCATGTAAACGCGCTGGTTGTTTGCAATGTTGTTAACCCGGCTTGTTGCCAAGATAACTAAAAAGTTCATGGAAAATTCAGTATGTCCAAGCTTCCACAGCGTTTTCCACAGGGCGGGAGTTACAAAAACCAAGCTACTGAATCCCTCGTGAACTACTCGGGCGATCCCATTCCACCCGCCAGAGACTCGAAGCGAGTTGAGTTCTTCAGGAAAGCCATTTTGACTCGTCCGGTCGGGCCATTTCGCTGCTTAGCGATAATAATTTCAGCCACTCCTTCAAGCTCCGGCTCGTCCGGCTTATAGACTTCCTCGCGAAAAATGAACGCTACAACGTCGGCGTCCTGTTCGATGGATCCAGATTCTCTCAAGTCCGCGAGTTGAGGACGGTGATCGCCGCCACGGCTTTCCGGCGCGCGGCTCAATTGCGATAGAGCGACAACCGGCACTTTTAATTCTTTGGCCAATCCTTTCAGTCCTCGCGAAATTGCCGAAACTTCTTGGGTGCGATTTTCATAACGGCGGCTGCCGCCCGACATAAGCTGCAAGTAATCCACGATGATTAAATCCAGCTTTCCCTGAGACTGCTGCAACCGTCTCGACTTGGCGCGCATTTCACTGAGGGAAATCCCGGGCGTGTCGTCAATGAAAATCGGCGCCTGGGCAAGCTGCTCCATTGCGCCGACGACTTTAGCCATATCCTCACGCCACAGCGAGCCGGTACGCATTTTATGCGAATCTACTTTAGCTCTTGAACACAACAATCGCAGCAACAAGGCTTCGCGTGACATCTCCAGCGAGAACATTCCAACCACTTTTTGATCTTCGATGGCGGTGTTCTCCGCGATATTCATGGCGAACGCGGTCTTCCCCATGGACGGACGGGCCGCGATGATGATCAGATCTGATTTTTGAAACCCGCTTGTCATCTCGTCGAGGTCGGTATAGTGAGTAGCCAGCCCCGTGATGCGCTGCCCGCGTTGCAGCAGGGCGTCCACGGAGCCGAACGATTCCTTGACAATCTCCTGGATCCCCATGAATCCGCGGCCAATGCGCTTTTCTGACAGCTGAAAGATTGCGGCTTCAGCATCGTTGAGAATCTCTTCAGCCGGATCGCTTTGATCGGCAGCCCGGGTGATAGCGGCGTTGGCAGCGTGAATGAGCCCGCGTAACAGAGCTTTATCTCGAACGATCTTGATGTAGTGCTCGATGCTGGGGCGGTCAGGGACCCCGTCCATCAAACCCGAGATATAACCCACATCGCCGATGCTCTCGAGCTCTTTGCTGCGCCTCAGTTCCTCGATGAGCGTTATGAAGTCCACAGGGCGCGAAGACTCCATCAATTCCATGATTCGCGTATAAATGCGGCGATGAGAGTCGAGCGAAAAGTCTTCGGGACGAAGGTGTTCGGCGGCTTCGTTGTAGGCGAAGTTGTCGAGGAGAATCGCTCCTAGAATGGAGCGCTCGGCCTCAACATTGGCCGGCAAAGTGTGCGCAAGACTATATTCGCTTGTGGCCATGTTGCATCTGCTCTAGAGATTTTTGATGTGAAGAATTGCTGGATGTGGTGAATGAATCATAATCTGACATTGGCTGTGGACTCGAAGCGCCTCTTCGGAAAACTTGGTGCAAACAAAATTTTGTTGGCCGCTTGATTGCAGCTTAGTTCATTCGATTTCGTAAGGCAAATAAAAAGCGAAGACAGGCCGCCCTTGTCGGTGGAACGCAAGACTGATCTGGAAAACAAAATCGAGATAAGAATAAAAAAATAAATACGGCCCAGGCCAGCCACCTGAGCCGTATTTTTGAGTTGTCCTAAGGGACTTCACTCATGCGGCGCCGCACTCATCAAAAACACGCGCTCTCAAGAGCAGTGTTTCCGACTGAGTACGTCTCCCAAACTCCGTTTCCGGAGAGTGACGCGCTTTCATTGCGAGCCCGGCGTCGTAGTTATGACCGTGGAGGAGGACCCTCTGAGGAGGCCACAACTTTCGAAATTTCCTCTGTCCGCCAAAGCGTATTTTAGAAACTTGCGGCGGTTCTCCTCAGTTACCGCCAAATCCGCCGGCCGCATCGCAATCAGCTTTTTCCCAAGACATCTCAAACTACACTGTCGGCACTGTGCTTGAATACAGAATCATCCGCAAGAGCAATCTTGTGTGCGATTGTGGAGAAGCTGTGCGATATGAAAGTTGCTTGTGGAAAGAAGAGGAAAATCGGAGATCGTGCGCGGTAATTCGGCTTTCCATTTTCAAGAATCGCACTCCGTGAGGCTGCCCGCAGCTTATGAGTAGGGTGCCGGAAGTTTTTTTTCCTTGCGATGTTTACGCATCGCGATTGCCTGATGCGTGAGAATCCGCAATGAGGATCGCGGCTTCCCGGTACACAGCAATACAAAGCCAGCTTCACGATCCTCGGGATAATAGCTGACCGAATCAGATTGATCCGTGTCTCCACCGGATTCGAGGTGGCCAGCGCAGGTCAGACACCATCCCTGATGGCACAATGCGGGCAAAACGACGCCTTGAGCGAAGGCTGCATCCCAAATATGTTCTTCGGAGCCGACTTGAACGGTTCGTTCGCCTTCGGGCAACAGCAGTTGCACGTCGAAAATCTTTGCAGGGCGGGGCATCTTCTGGATTAAATCATGCGCGAGTGAAACATAGTGGAGGGAGATGGAGACACTTCGACAGGTTCGAGACTCCCGTCCCTGCCTGGCTAGGCGTCAAGCAGGGACGGGTCTCTTACATCTATGGATTGTAGAACGCGGCGTTCTTGCTGTAAGGAGCGTGTCCGGGTTCGCCGCGCCGGAAATGCCCGGAAGGAATGGATTTCCCATCCCGCTCATGGGCCAGCAGTTCGATGAACCAGGCTTCGTGTTCGATTTCCTCGTTGAGAATCCTCGAGGCCATGTCGTAGGTTCGGGGATCTTTCCCGAATGTTATATCGCAGATGGCGATCCAACTGCGAATTGCGCAACGCTCTGACTCCAACAACAAAGTCAGAATGTTGACGGCCGTCGGCGGATTCGGCAGTTTGGCGGCGGCGCATCCCGCCAGATCATGAAATTCCTTCAGATCGTTTGGAAGCTCTCCTCCAAGCTCGTAGATACGGGGCACTATAAGTTCCCAGTGCGCTCGATCCTCGAGCCGGGCGTCCTCGCATATCTCCTTGTAATCCTCATGGCCGGCGAGGTGCATCCGAAGAATGGTGTAGTAGTAGTAAGTGCTGGCGAATTCCGCTGCCGCGTTCGCGACCAGCATCTTAATCAACTTTGGAACGTCCACGCCGCGCGCGCTGATTACTTCAACGCCCACTCGTTGTGTGACGTCGCCATATTGCACAACCTGCTTGCCTTGATCTGGCATTGCTACCTCCTGGAAGTTTTACGAGTCTTCCTGAAGACTACGCCTGCGGCATCCATAGGTCTAAGATATAGTTTCTATCAGACCGATAGTTTTATCCTCTGAGAAGAATAGCCCGAAATGGAAATCCATCAATTGCGCTATTTTTGCGCGGTCGCAAGAACCGGCGGTTTTACGCGCGCCGCACAGCAAGAACATTTAGCGCAGCCATCTCTCTCGCAACAGATTCGCAAGTTAGAAGATGAACTCGGCACCCGCTTGTTCGACCGTCTGGGAAAATCGGTGCGCCTAACCTCATTCGGGGAAGCATTTCTGCCACGCGCACAGGCGATTTTACGACAGGTTGCAGACGCCAAGCAGGAAATCGAAGAAATGGCAGGAGTGGAACGCGGCAAACTTATTGTTGGATCCATTCCAACCGTCGCACCTTACTTTTTACCGTCATGTCTGGCGACGTTTGGCCGAAAATTTCCCCAGATTCGCATCAGCGTCGTCGAAGAATTGACGTCTGAACTTCTTGACCACGTCCATGATGGAACCATTGACCTGGCATTCCTCGTGCTGCCAGTTCAAGGTAGTCAACTAATCTGTCAGGAATTGCTGCGAGAGAAGCTTTACCTGGTAGTTCCACGGAATCACCGGATGGCTTCGCAAAAGACCGCTCGCCTAAAACAGATTGAAGGAGATCCATTCCTTCTGCTCAAAGACGGGCATTGTTTTCGCGAGAATACTCTGTCGGCGTGCGGTCGCGCGAGGTTGGAGCCAAACGTAGTCTTTGAAAGTGGTCAGTTCGCAACCATTTTATCTATGGTCGCGGCTGGCGCGGGGGTTTCCGTGGTACCGGAAATGGCGGCTCAGGCAAGAAAGGGCTGCCGCTTCATACCCATTAATGACGAAGACGCTTTTCGGCGAGTGGGAATTGTGCAACTCAAGCAACATTTCCGCAGCCGCGCTCACGCTGCGTTTTTGAAGCATTTGCTCGAACACAGTGCGGGGCGAGATGGATAATCAGCTTCGTTTTCGGCACAGCCTGGGAAGAAATAGGACTTGATAGGCGCTTATTACCATGTGTTATACGCGGTTCCATCGCTCGAGACGGCCTCTGACGAACTGTGCACGTCATCAATACCTGAATCTTCCTGGTCCACAGACATGATGGTCGAATCTTCCTGCTCAACGGTCCAGTCGGGCTTTGTGGTCATGGGATCGTTGGGTATTTGTTTCATGTATCCGGCCTGCACAATATCATCCAGCGATTGAGGAGCTTTTTCTTTATCCAAAGTATATTGCGAAATAACGGAACGTAATGTGAACAGATTCTGGCGTAACACGGATTCTCTCGCATGCACCACGGAAGCGCGATAATTCGGCACAGCCACCGCCACCAGAATGAGGATGATGCTGATGACGATCATCAACTCAATCAGGGTGAAGCCGCTGTGCTTCTTACGGGATATTGCCATTACCAGTCCTTATAGTGGGTGCCGTCAAGCCCGGTATCCTCAGACTTAGTGTAAACGTCGAAAACGTCGTCTCCGCTCCAGGAAGTGGAATCGGGATCATCCTGCATGGCCCGTAGTCCCCATTCGGTTTTGTTGGTCATAGGATCAATCGGAATTCTGCGCAGAAATCTCAGTTTTTTTCCCTGCACGTCCACGCCATTCACCAGAGTTTCCAAGTCGGGAGGATAGTTCTCCGATCCCACCTTGGTCTGAAATGCGCCGCGGTCCGCCGCGTCCTTGTAACGGTCAATGGCGTCGCGCATTTCCCAGAGATCTTGCCGCAATTCGTGTTCTTTTTGACGCTTAATTGTTATCCGAACCAAGGGTACGGCCATGCCGGTCAAGATCGTCAGAATAGTGGTGGCGACAATCAACTCAATAAGAGTGAATCCCCGAGACCGTTTCCTGGCGACACAAATATATTTAGATTTCATTTTCTTATTGAATCGCAACTTGCGCTACGGTTCCGGCGACCGGCAGAGCTTGCATCGCCGGGTCACGCGCACCGCCTCGTGAAATCGCCAGGGTAGAATTTCCCGGAGCCTTCGCCTTGAAGGTTAATGTTGCAACTGTTCCCTGTCCCGAAACTCCATTCGCGCCGGGCGGGCGAGTTGCGTTAATTTGCAAACTGCCTGTGGTGTCATCATCGCGATGCATCAGTGCTACGGTTTGCCCATCCTGCGAGAGAAACGGTCCATTGGAGACATTTACCACCTGCAAAAGTTTCGGGTCGTAATTCACTTCGACGGGAACTGAATAAGCGTTCTGCACCCCCGAAAGCACGACATTCACAGCGAAGGTAGAACCCGTAGTTTGCGAGATCGAAGGCGGATCAAACGTGAAACTGGCACCGCTTGGCGCTGGAACGGTTGGCTGACCGGGAGACTGCGACATTGCCGGCGCCATGGTTTGATGCGTCGCTGCGGATGCCGAAGGACTTTGGGACGCGGGTGAGGTCTCTAATGACGAGCCATGACTCATCCGCCGCAGCTCGATAGAATTTGCCGTGCCAACATCAATGCCTCTCCGGTTCAGGTCCGAAACAACCAGCCCTCTCACGATATGAGGGATGAGAACAAAAACGGTTTCGGTTTGCCGCCGTTCGGTATTTGTCTGTCCGAACAAGTATTTCAAGATTGGGATTTGTGCCAATCCCGGAATGCCACTTAAAGAACGAGTCTGCGAATCCTCCAACATCCCACCTAGAAGGTTTGCTTCGCCTTCGCGCAGGCGAACTTCATGATCAATTTTCCTCTGTCCGATTACCGGCTGGCTGATTCCGCCAATATTTTGGAATGAATCCACGGCGGAAATATCCATCGTGATCTTCAAAGTGACGTCGCCGTCGGCGTGGACTTTGGGAGTGATATCAATGTTGACGCCCACGTCGGTGTACTGAAATTGAGTATTCACTAAAGGGTTGATGCCCACCCCTCCGATGCCTGGCTGAAAAGATCCTGTGGCGATCGGTATGCGTTCTCCAATCTTAAGCGAAGCTTTTTGACCATCCACGCAGCGAATTTGCGGATTTTGAATCAGCTTGCTGTTGTTGTCGCTGAAGAGCGCGGTGGCAGTTGCCTGAGAAATAGTCACCTGAAAATCCGTGGCATTTAAATTTCCCAGAGCGTTCAGAGTGATTCCGTTCGTAGTGGAAGTTGAAGGCGCGTTTGTTCCATTACTGTTTGGGGTACTCACGTTGGTATTAATGTTTGGCTGCAATTGCACGCTGGCGCTAGTCGGAGGATTGATGCCGAGAGTGCGGCTCTTATCGCGGCTGATCTGCATGATCGCCACATCCACAATCACTTCGGGCTTGGACTTATCAAGATCGTCTACAAGTTTTTCGGCAAGCGCAATCTGATCGGGCGTACCGCGCACAATAATGGCGCCTTCTGACTGCAAAGGTTGAATCCGCGAAATTTCCAGGATTTGGCGCAAGGCATTCACTACATCCTGCAATTCGGTCGGCTGCGAAAGGTTTGCCAGGTAAAAAGTCTTGATAACGCTTTGTTCGATCTCTTTGCGCTTGGCAGGATTGTCGGCGGCGATGAAGATAGTATTGGGAGTTACGGGCCGCCAAAAAGTTTTGGACTCCATCGCAATAATTTCCAAAGCCTCTTCGAGCGAGACGGAATTCAATTCAACTTTTATGCGCCGCGAGGTGTAATCCGGGTCGAACAATACGTTAATTCCGGCCAGCCTGCCGACCGTCTCGTAGATAACTTTTGTGTCTTCGGTGATTTTCAGATTGATGGGGATGTTCGGGATGGCCGCTAGCTCAACCGGGCCAGCGGCCTCTTGCAGCCTTCTGTCTGTCACGGAAGGAAGCACCGACGCCTTTGGGCTGGCCGTCTTGGCCGCTTCAATCATCTGTTTGGTGCGAAGGACTTCCTGTCGAGCTATAGCACTGGAAGGATCAATCTCCACAGCTTTCTGAAATTCGATCAGCGCGTCATCCAATTTCCCCGCTTCACGCATTAATTGCCCGCGGTGGACATGGGAAGCGCCGGCGAGGAATCGCAACCGCTCGTAAGCGGACCGATAACTCGTATCCTGCGGCTTCTGGCTATAAGCCTGCTTATAAAAATCGTAAGCTTGTTCGTAGTTCTGGCGGGCTTCGGCGTCTCTGCCTTTGTTATATAAGGACTTGGCGCTTTCCGCCGCCGCAGGCAAAGTAATGGCTAGAACGAGCAGAGCGATAACCGCCGGTCGAAACTGGCTTCTGATCACTGATTCCTCGCAGGCAAGTCTTCCTCGTGGATCAAGCATGACTCGAGGTGGGGCATCCCGGTTTTTGCTGTAGAAGACGTGAGATGGCTGATTATAGCATTGCATTCTGAGCAACCGAAACTGCTGTCTTGATTACCTTTAGCCACTTTGGTACTACTCCCGATAGCTAGAATGTGAAGACTGGTTGGATGGTACAAAACAGGTCTTTCCTGGCTTGCTCGGATATGCGGTAACCTATTCATGCCCCTATGACCCGTCAATCCAGTTACCAAGTTCGGCCCAACCCCGAAAAGGAGCCTAAGCGCGATCCCACCGCCGCAGGCAAGCGTGATGCCGCCGTTAATAGGATCGCTGCTCACAACTACTTCTTGCTGGAAAAATTTGAGACCGGGGTTGTTTTGAGCGGTACTGAGGTAAAATCCGTGCGCGCCGGGTTGACGAATCTCAAGGACGCTTACGGTTTGATCAAAGACAACGAACTTTGGCTGTTGAATTGCCACATCGGCCCGTATGAGCACGGAAACATTTTTAACCACGCTCCGCTTCGTACTCGGAAGCTCCTGGTACACAAAGAAGAACTTAGTAAACTTATCGGCAAAACCCAGCAGCGGGGACTGACGCTCATTCCAACCCGAATGTATTTCAAAAATGGAAGAGTGAAATTGGAACTTGCCCTCGCAAAGGGCAAGCAGCTATGGGACAAACGTGAGACCGAGCGCCGCCGCACGGCAGACAAAGAGTCGAGGGAAGCGGTGAGGAGCCACAAAGCAAGATGATGGGATCCGTCTCCATTCTTGGATAATTGGATAGGTCGAGATTTCGGCCAAACGGAGCGGAATGTAAGAACGGCGGAACGCAAGACGAAAGAGCGGCGGAGTCCGGGCAGAAGCGATTCATCTGAAATATTTAGTTTGTGGCGTCCTTTGCCTTTGCGTAAGATGAAACAACTTTTCTTGACGTGTGGGTTAGTAATTGGGTTAATAATTGGGTTAATTAACTAAGACGGACCAAGCATTAGGAGGTAAATATGAAGTCGCTTCGAATCTGTTCCGCACTGTTGACAGTAGCTTTAGCGGTCCCTGCGTTCGGACAAGTCTCTGTTTACATCGGGGCGCCCCCGCCGGCTCTCCGCTATGAGAGACGCGGTCCTATTCCAAGCCCAGGTTTCGTGTGGGTCGAAGGGTACTGGGCTCCATACGGTCATCGCTATCGCTGGGTTGCGGGGCGATGGGCGCGTCCGCCATATGAGGGCGCGTATTGGAACCATCCACATTACGACCACTATCGGGAAGGCTGGCAGTTGCACGAGGGCCACTGGGACCACGAGGATCATGACAACGGCCACCGGCGTGATCACGACGATCACGGCGGCCATCACTAACGGTCGCGAAGGATTCGAGCGGGCGCGTGAGCAATTGGCGGATCAGAAGAAACGGTTGGAAGACATGCAGGAATCTGCACGGCACCAGGGATATGGCAGTTCGGTTTATGATCCGTAGGCAGAGGTGGCTGAATGAGATCATTTTTCATGCTTGCGGTGCTCGTGACTGCTACTACTTGCCTTTCGCAAGATCATGGAAAGGTCCCCACGCCACCATATGAGAAGGCCGTGCAATGGCTGGATATCCGCGTCCCTACATTCCCGGCTCTTGCCCACGCAGCCCGCATCCTCGGGACGGTCGCCATCGAAGTACGCTTTAAGGGCTGCGACCTCGATCCAGAGAGTCCGCGTGTCTTGACGGGGCATCCCATGCTAACCCCCTCCGCGCTTGAGGCTCTGAAGCAATCCACCATCCGATGCGGGGACTTTCCGGATTCGAAGGCAACCGTGTATTACGAGTTCGGCGACTACGATCGGCCGGGGTGCGACGGGCCTCCCCGAGTAGAAGTAGTTGGCAGCCACGTCCGAGTTTTGGGGACCATCCCTTGCGTTGAGCCCTAGAATTGGCTGCACCCAGACTTCTTGATAGAGTCCCGTTGAAATCGTGTCTCTCGCAAGCGGCTTGCGCTTTTCCCTTCCTCCCAACGATACTGTTTCAATCCATGAAAACAAATCTCTCTGTTGCAAATCCCGCCGAAATTGAAACCGAGTGTCTTGTCACCGTTGTGCTGGATCGAGGCACAAAAGACAAAACTGAAATATTTATCGAAACCGCCGACGCCGTTGTCAAAGAAGCTGCTCAGGAGATCATCGGGAACGGCGAAGTTTCCGGGAAAACGTTCGAAACGGCGTTGCTGCATCATCCCGCGAAATTGAAAGCAAAGCGGCTTCTGTTAATTGGGGGCGGGAAGCCGAAGAATTTCACGGCATCGGAGTTAAGAAAACTTGCTGGCGCTGCGGCACGACTTCTGAAATCGAAGAGCATTCGCAGTTTCGCGTTTCTCGCCCCAACCGAAAATATTAAAAATGAAGACGCCGTGGCCGCAATTGTCGAAGGCGCATTCGTCGGCAATTTCGATCCTGACACGTATAAAAGCGACCGCAAGGACAAGAAGATTGATTCGCTGACGGTTGTGGCGAGCGGCGATCAATCGGCTTTGCAACAGGCGATGGAACAGGCTCGCATTATCGGCGAATCGCAGAATTTTACTCGCGAACTGGTGAACGAACCGGGAAACCGCTTGACTCCCACGATGCTCGCAGAACGCGCGCGGAAGATGGCGGCGGAAGTTGGCCTGAAGTGTGAAGTACTCGACGGAGAAAAAATTCGCGGCTTAAAGATGGGGGCGTTTTGGGGAGTATCGCAAGGATCGGACGAGCCTCCCGCGCTGATCGTGTTGCGCTATGAGCCTGCGGGGGCTCCGGAGAAGCCTGTGTTAGGCCTGGTTGGCAAAGCAATCACTTTCGACTCTGGCGGAATTTCCATCAAGCCCTCCGATGGAATGGAGAAAATGAAATACGACATGGCCGGTGGTGCAGCCATGCTGGGAGTCATGCGCGGCATCGCTCTTCTGAAGCCGAAAATCAAAGTAACCGCGATTATTTGCGCCTCCGAAAACATGCCCTCCGGCAAGGCTCAAAAACCGGGCGACGTGCAGATTTCCATGTCTGGAAAATCCATCGAAATCATTAACACCGATGCTGAAGGACGATTAGTGCTCGCCGATGGCCTATTCTACGCCCGCCAACTTGGGTGCACTCATCTGGTTGACGCAGCGACGCTGACTGGCGCCGTAGTCGTGGCCCTCGGTTACGTCAATGCCGGCGTTTTTGCCAATGACGACAAATTGTACGAGCGCTTCAGCAAAGCTGTGAATAATGCCGGAGAAAAATTCTGGCGTTTGCCGCTCGATGACGAATACAGAGAGATCATGAATTCGAACATCGCTGACATCGTGAACTCCTGCGGACGCTGGGGAGGCGCGATCAGCGCCGCAATGTTCCTGAAAGAGTTTGCCGAGGACACGCCCTGGCTCCATCTGGATATTGCGGGCACGGCTTGGATGGAAGACAGCAAGCCGTGGATTGCGAAGGGCCCGTCTGGAATCGCAGTGCGTTCCCTGATCGAGTTCGCGAGAGAATTTTCGTAACGCTGGACAGATGCTTCGAGCCACGCTGTCGGGTTCAAGCAACCTTTCAGGCCGTGCGGCATCTGATCGCCGCCGATGCATCCAGGTCGGCGCACACAGTTATTTTTTGAGGAGATTTATGAAACCCTTGTTCACGGTCGGGCTAATCGTCTTGATTCTGGGAATCATCTCGTTCTTCGTTCCCGTGCCGCACTCCGAACATCATGGCGTCAGCGCCGGCGACGTGCACATGGGCGTCACCACTCATCATGAAGATCGCGTGCCTCCAGTTGTGAGCATTGTGCTGCTTGTTATTGGCGCGGGATTGATGCTCGGCGGGCGAGGAAAAAGCTAACACTCACATCACGGCTGGAACAGCGATTCCCATTACCGACAGAACTCGCGTCAACTCGCGGCGCACCACAAACACCGTCGCCAGAAGAAACTTCTTACGCTCCTCATCCAGTTCCGCAAGTACGGGATACCGGTGATAGAAAACATTGAACAGTTGCGCCAGTTGAAACGCATGTTTTGCAAGATAAGCCGGTTCGGTCGTGACAATCGCCTGATCAATGACATAGGAAGTTTTTGAGGCTGCCAGCCACAGCGCCCAAAGGTCATCGGTATCGGAACCGTTGAGATACTTGTCGAACTCCCCGGTAGAGACGTAGCTTGCTACGTCTTCTTCCAAAGTTTCCGGCTCGATACCCGCTTTGCGAAAAATATTCGTCGCCCTCACTGCGGCATATTGCGCGTACGGCCCAGTCTCACCTTCGAAGCTGAGCGCTTCTGTGAAATCGAACGCGATCACCGATTGCTTTGTGAACTTGAGCATGAAGTAGCGCAGCGCGCCCACGGCAATCTGTATAGCGATGGTTGATCGTTCTTCGTCGCTCAATTCGGGATGCCGCGAGTCCACTTCCGCTCGTGCTGACGCGATGAGGCGATCGAGCAGGTCGTCTGCTTTTACTCCGAACCCTTTGCGCCCGGAAACTTCAATGTACGGACGCTTGCTGTCTTCCTCGGACAACTCGTAACCCAATTCGGCCGCGCAACGGGGGGTCAATGCAACCATTTCATAAGAAAAGTGAGTGTAATGATCGGCTTGATCGTTGTATCCCAGACCGCGCAATGCATCAACGACGGTGTTCTGCGCCTCTGACTGCCGGGCGTCAATCACGTTGTAGATTTCCGCGACATCTCCAAAATGCGGATGATCTGGCACTCCATCTGTGCTCGATATCCAGCAATCATAACCGTTCGGATAACGATAAAATTTCAGATATCCGAAATCGCGGCCCAACAATCCAAACTTCCACATGTGGTAGGCGATGTCTTTGCCGACATAGCCGACGGTCCCGTTCGAACGCACGATCACTTTTTGGTCTTCTTCGGAGACTTCGTCCAGCCGCACATCAACCTCTGACCTCAAGGGAACAATCATTAGGAGGTCTTCGTCTTTACGTATGGCGTCCGCATGTTCGGACTTAGCTGTGCCGCCCCGCCGCATTACCCAGCAACCCTTATTCTTGCCCTCGTTCTCGAAGAACAACACCCCGCCAGCTTTCAACTTCTCAAAAGCCGCATCCCAGAAGTGCAGCTTTAAAATTTCACTCTCTCGCGGCAGAAAGTCGTATTCAATATCGAGCCTGTCCATGGTTTCGAGGTGTCGCTTTAGAACAGCTACGGAAATCACATCGGCGACGGCGGCGTTTTCGTTTCCGCCGTGTTCTATATCGTGCAGTGTTTGTAAACGGAGTTGGAGGTTTGCTTTGTCTCCCTGGTACCACTGAGATACGCGAGCGTAGAGATCCCAGCAGTAGTAATCGAATCGCGGCTCGCGCGCGAGTTGCTCAATTTCCTCGCGCGACTTTTTCTGAATGTGCAGAAACCCAACCACAACATCGGCGACCTGCACACCCGTGTTGTCTATGTAGTTCTGAACGTCAACCCTTCTGCCAGAAAACCGCAGCAGGCGAACGAAAGTGTCGCCGAGGATCGCATTTCGAAGGTGACCGACATGCGCAGCCTTGTTCGGATTAATACTTGAGTGCTCGACTAGAACTTTGCCGTCAGGAACTTTGGATTGAGGTTTTTCATCGATGGTTATCGCAGTGGCCATCGGCCCACGTTTTAGATACGCATTGATGTATCCAGCGCCTGCGACGGCAAGCTCTTCAAAACCATCAATATCACCGATGCCAGCCACAATTTCTTCCGCGATTTTTCGCGGGGCTTTGCGAAGTTTTTTTGCCAGCTCGAACGCCAGAGGTAACGCATATTCGCCTAGATCAACGCGAGGTGGCTGTTCAATGACAATGCCCTGCAAATCGAGGTTGTAGGTTCGACGGAGAAATTCGCGAACGTGGTCGCTAAGCCTGTGCTGGAGATGGCGGTACAAGAGTCCCCTAAGTGATTGAAGAAGGTAGCGATTGTAGCAGAGAGCTCCCTTACGGCAGGTTTGACGGCATTGGCAGCGTTCCCTATGATGAAATTCAACATTTTTAACCGCCGAGGTCACAGAGAAACGCTGAGGGTGCTACAGTTTTTTCGTCAGCTCCTTCTGCGATCTCTGCGCCCTCTGCGGTTCAAACACCCGAATTATGCGAATTGCTTACTTCGATTGCTTTTCTGGAATCAGCGGAGACATGCTTCTCGGCGCGCTGGTGGATGCCGGCATTCCTCTGAAGTTGTTTGAGGATGCGGTTTCGGGATTGAACATCGGAGCGCGATTAGAAATGTCGCGTGTAAACCGCAGCGGCATCAGCGCGACCAAGATAGACGTTTACACGCCGGAAGGAAAAGACCGGCCACGCGAATCGAGTTCCGAAAAACCGCTCATCCGGAATCGAGAGCATTCCCGCAAACTTGCACATCCCGATGAACATCATCATGAGCATGGACTCGACCACAGCCACAGCCACGAGCACTCAGACGGACTCGGTCATTCTCATGGACCTAACCGAGGGTTGAAGGAAATCCGCGAGATCATTCTTAAGGCAACCGCCATCAGCGACACAGCGAAGCGCACCGCAGTGAAAATATTCGAGGCTCTAGGCGCTGCCGAAGCGAAGATTCACGACACGGATATTGAAAGCGTACATTTTCATGAAGTGGGAGCAGTGGACGCGATGGTGGATATCGTCTGCGCTGCCGCCGGATCCGAGGCTCTAACCGTAGATCGAATTATGTGTTCACCTTTGAACGTCGGCGGAGGTACGGTCAAATGCGCCCATGGAGTTTTCCCAGTCCCCGCGCCTGCCACGCTCGAACTTCTTAAGGACGCGCCGGTGTATTCATCCGGTATTCAGGCTGAACTGGTGACTCCTACGGGGGCGGCGATTATAAAGACGTTGGCCACCCGATTCAGCGAGTTCCCGCGAATGAAAGTTGAAAAGGCAGGATATGGTGCGGGAACGCGCGATTTTTCTGGTCACGCAAACGTACTGCGGCTGACCATCGGAGAATCCCAATCTGATGTTGCCGCATTAACTTCGCAAGAAACGGTCACAGTGCTGGAAGCGAATCTGGACGATTTGAATCCGCAAGTATTTGGCTATGTTATGGATCGTCTTCTGGAGGAAGGCGCGCTGGATGCGTTCGGCACTCCCGTGCAAATGAAGAAAAATCGTCCTGGGATGCTGCTGACGGTTCTGTGCGAACCCGAGGAGGCCGAGACACTTTCTCATTTGATCTTCACCGAAACCAGCACTTTGGGTATTCGGCGGCGGGATGAAAGGCGGCAGGCGCTCACGCGAAGGTGGATCAATGTGTCCACGCAATGGGGCGACGTCCGGTTAAAAATCGCGAACATGAATGGCACTGTCACGAACTACGCACCGGAGTATGAGGATTGCCGGCGAATTGCGACAGAAAATCATGTACCCCTGAAGGATGTCATGCAGGCGGCGTTGAGTGAGTATGGAAGGAGCGGGAAGTCGTAAGAGAAAGCTGCTTTTTAGTTTAACTTCTCAGCTTCGTTATTTATTTTAACTTGTCATCTTGACTTTCTTTTAACTTGTCATCTTGAGCGAAGGGAGAGCACTCGCTTGCGAGTGCTCTCCCGCAGTCGAGAGACCTGCTGTTTGCGTGGAGGACCTGTGCGGCAAGTTGACAGTGCGCTCCCGGAACCGTCGGCAAGCAGGTTTCTCCACTACGCTCGAAATGACAGCATTTGATTTCTAGAGAATGCCCAAAAAGTTCTACATCACGACTCCGATCTATTACGTCAACGCGCGTCCCCACATCGGCCATGCGTACACCACCATCGCGTGCGATGCGATCGCGAGACGCCAGCGCATGCTCGGCGCCGACACGTTTTTCCTGACAGGCACCGATGAGCATGGGCAGAAGATCGAACGCGCCGCTCAAGCTGCGGGAAAGACTCCACAGGAATTCGCCGATGAAGTCTCAGAAAAATTCCGGGCTTTGTGGAAGCGCATGGGCATCAGCAACGACGACTTCATACGCACCACTGAAGACCGGCACAAACGGCGAGTGCAGGAACTCTGGCGGCTAATCCGCGACAACGGCTACATCTACAAAGGCAGCTATACCGGCCAGTATTGCGTGTTTGACGAACTCTACGTAGATGTCGGCCCGGGAGAGCCTTGTCCGGAGTGCGGGCGCCCGACCGAAACAGTGCACGAAGAAAATTATTTCTTCAAGCTTTCCGCCTTTCAAGACAAGCTGCTTGCGCTTTACGCCGATCCCAATTTTATTCGCCCGGAAACGCGGCGGAATGAGGTGGCGTCTTTTGTGCGCTCAGGATTGCGCGATCTGTCTATCAGCCGCAGCACGTTTTCATGGGGCATTCCCGTGCCAGACGATCCCAAGCACGTGATCTACGTATGGCTCGACGCTCTGGCGAATTACATCACGGCAATTGGCTTCGGGTCTTCGCACAAGGGCGCGCAAGAGGCATTCAGAAAATACTGGCCAGCCGATGTTCAAATGATCGGCAAAGAGATCCTGCGCTTCCATTGCGTGTATTGGCCGGCATTTTTGATGGCGGCTGGACTGCCGTTTCCAAAGAGCATCGTTGCGCACGGATGGTTGCTGTTTGAAGAAAGCAAAATGTCGAAATCGCGCGGAAATATCGTGCGGACCGAGACGATTCTCGATGTGCTCGGAGCGGATGCGCTGCGTTACTTTCTGCTGCGAGAAATTGTGTTTGGTCAGGATGGTTCGTTTTCCTTTGATGCGCTGGTACAGCGCTATAACGCCGACCTCGCAAATGGTCTGGGGAATCTTGCCAGCCGCACGCTGACCATGATCAAGCGATATTTCAACAGCGAAATTCCGCATCAGTCGCCAAGGGTTGAAGCGGGCGATAGTGCTGTTGCGGAGCTGGCAACGAAAGTCATTGGCGGCTACAACGCCTTCTTCGATCAACAGCAGTTTTCGCGAGCTCTGGAAACGGCATGGGGATTGGTCGCGGCGGTGGATAAATACATTGTCGAAAACGCTCCGTGGTCGCTGGGGGAGAAAACGGACGAAGCCAGCCGGAATCGCCTCGCAACCATTCTCTACACGTCCGCGGAGGCGCTGCGAATCGTCACGGCTCTGTCTCATTCGGTAATTCCTGACGCTACCGCGAAAATATGGTCGCAGCTTGGTTTGGGCAACATTCAGAAATTTGATTTGTCGGGATTGAAATGGGGAGAGCTTCAGCCGGGAACGAAGTTGGAAAATGTTGAAGCGGTGTTTCCGCGCGCCGACAAGAGCGCAGTCGAAAGGATGCAACAGATGGAAGAGCAGGAACGAAGTGGAGTAGGCGCGGCCGAAGTGAAATCTTCAGGTGTTTCCGTTGGCGCGGTTGCGGAGACCGCCAAGTCATCAGCCGAAACTGCTGTTTCAAAAGCGACCGTGCCCGTCTCCGACGGGAAAATCAGCATTGATGATTTTGCCAAGGTCGAATTGCGGGTTGCGCTGGTGAAAGTTGCGGAGCGAGTGCCCAAAGCTGACAAATTACTCCGTCTCGAAGTGGACTTGGGAACAGAAACGCGCCAGATACTGGCGGGAATTGCAGAGTCCTACACGCCGGAGTCTCTGATCGGACGCAAAGTCGTAGTCGTAACCAATCTCGCGCCCCGAAAGCTGCGTGGCCTGGAGTCGAACGGGATGATTGTGGCTGCTTCTCCTGAGGGCGGAAAGGCAGTACTGGCAGGATTTCTGGAAGATGTGCCGATTGGGACGCGGCTGAAGTAACCAATCGCTGCCAAGTCTCGCGCCACCTAGCCTGCGAGGGAAACCCTCTCTGCACAAGAATAAACATGTTCGTTGATTCCCACGCACATCTCGAAGGAGAACGGTACGACGGCGACCGCGATCAGGTGATTGCCCGCGCGCGTGAAAGCGGCGTTGAAACGATTCTCGCCATTGGCATCGGGACGGGTCCCGGCTCACTGGATTGCGCAATCCAGCTGGCGGCACAGCACGATTTCATTTACGCGACGGTCGGCATTCATCCTCATGAAGCTAAACTCGCAAATGATGCAGATTTTTCGGAATTGGAACAACTGGCTAAGCGGCCGAAGGTGATTGCCTGGGGAGAAATCGGCCTGGATTATTACTACGATCATTCGCCGCGGGACATCCAGCACGATGTGTTCCTGAAGCAGTTGCAACTTGCAAGATCGGCGAAGTTGCCCGTCATCATCCATTGCAGGCCTTCTGAAGGCAGCGAGAACGCTTGGGAGGACTGCCTCAGTCTCCTACAGAATTGGTCATCGAGCGGGATGGGCGGGATACTGCACTGCTTCACGGGTACTCTTGTTCATGCGAAGCGGGCTCTCGACATGGGGTTCCTGATTTCGTTCGCCGGAAACATTACCTTTCCCAAGGCTCAACAGATTCGCGACGCGGCTAAAGAAATACCGCTCAACCGCATCCTTATTGAGACCGACTCACCATTCCTGGCGCCGGTTCCGCATCGTGGCAAGAGAAATGAACCGGCGTTTGTCAAGGAAGTCGCGACGGAATTGGGGAGGATTCATAACCTCTCCACCGACGAAGTTGGACTGCAAACAGCGAGAAATTTCTATCGTTTTTTTTCGCTTCCGGAAAAGACAAGCGCCGCCAATCCTCTATCTAGTAGATTCGGCTAAGGTTGCCAAGGTTCGATGGCAAATAGTTCAAACTCACATGGCTTGACTGCCAGAGACCGCCCAGTTACAGTTAAATAGCGCGGTACCCCCCAGCCGCCTAGAGGTTCTGTGGCTTCTCAACCTAGGCATTCCCGTGGGAGATACGCGCTCGTCGTTGGCCTCCTCATTGTTGGACTTTCCCAGCTTGCCACCTTTGCTCCTAACCTCTTTGGACAGGATTTAGGGTTCACACTACCAGCCAGGGTTGGTTTCCCGACGGGAGACCAGTGGGAACCGGCGATTGCCGCGGATGGATTCGGCCAAGTTTACATCCTCTACCCGCAGTATGGCCGCATCCCAGGGTGCGCTGCGTGTCCAAATCCGTCTATGGTGCTCGTGGCTAGTGAGGACAACGGCATTACCTGGCACCCTCCGCGCGAGATATCCCCTCCGGCATCGGGAGAATTCGACCCGCAAATCGTCGTAGATCCGGTTGACCAGAGAACGGTGTATGCGTCTTGGCTCCAGAACGACAAGAAGGAAACCGTTGTCGCGAAATCTTCTGATTTTGGACAAAGCTGGTCGGTTGTGATTGCCGACCACTCCAGCAGCGAATCCGACAAACCTGTTATTGCAGTTCGCGGCCCGGACATATACGTAGGATTCAGCCGGTCGCGAAAAATTTGGGTTGCAGCATCGCATGATGGCGGCCTCACTTTTAACTCGGCAACCGTAAACTCAAGCTCGCGCTTTGCCGAAGCGTTGGCTGGCGGTGCGACCGTCTCTCCCAACGGCAATGTATTTATTTCATGGACGGGCTATCCGCAGAATACCGGACTGAACGGACGAGCGAATCTGTACGTCAGCGAGTCCTCCGATGGAGGGAACACTTGGAAATCGACACTCATGGATTTTTCGGGAGCGCCTCCCGACTGCTCCGCTGCTCATTGCGAGTCGGGATATTTGGGGGCGCAGATCGCGCTCGCATCTGACACCAGTGGCCGGTTGTATGCGTTGTGGAACTCCAGCGCAGTGGACAAAGGCCCTGAGCGAATCTATTTTTCCTTCTCAATGAATGGAGGCTCCAACTGGGCTAAGAAAGCCGATGTTTCCGATGCTCCCCAAGGAGTTGAACATGCCTTTCCATCGCTGGTTGCGGGCAGAGAAGGAGACGTGCGGATTGCCTGGATGGATTTGCGGAACGCTCCAGATTGGAACACTTACTACAGCGAGTCTCCCAATAGCGGCGGCGCCTGGCGCACGCCGAGGCAAATCTCCAGTTATGTCAAAGGCTACCGCTACATTCATCCGAACGGCTTCAGTTTCCCCTTCGGCGATTATTTTCAAATGGCGATTGACACTGACGGCCGAACCCACGCAGTTTGGGGTGAAGGCCAGAACTTCATGTCTCCCGGTTCGATCTGGTATAGCACGGGGCAATGACCTTTTCACTTTAAGCGAGGGCTTGTCTCCTGCTGCTCCGTCATTAACCCACCGGTAAGTTCGGCCAGACACTCGATCCTGTGTTCGACACACCACGCTTTCAGTTCATTTACCAACTTCTCCGCTGCGCGGGGATCCCAATAGCTGGCGGTTCCAATCTGAACGGCGGTAGCTCCTGCAAGCATGAACTCTACGACGTCTCTGGCGGTAGAGATGCCGCCAATCCCAATGATTGGAATCTTTACGGCCTTATAAGCGTCGTACACCATTCGAAGTGCAATTGGCTTGATTGCGGGACCAGAAAGGCCAGCCGTAACGTTGGCGATTCGCGGGGTGCGCGTCTCGGCGTCAATCGCCATGGCAATAAAGGTATTCACTAGCGAAATCGCATCGGCGCCCGCTTCCTCAGCCACATGGGCCATCTGCGCAATGCTAGTCACATTGGGAGAAAGCTTCACAATTAACGGCCGCCGCGAAATTCGCTTGGACGAACTTACCAATTCATCCAGCAATCGAGGATCTCCCCCGAATTGAACTCCGCCTTGAGTCGTGTTGGGGCATGAAACATTCAGTTCATACGCGGCGATGCCTTCGGCTTCGTTAAGAATCTGAATTGTCTTCTCATAATCGGTGCGGGTGTAACCGAACACATTGGCGAAAACGACGATATTCTTTATTTCACGCAGGCGAGGCAGCTTCTCTTCGATGAATGCGCGGGCTCCAATGTTCTGCAACCCAATCGCATTCAACATGCCTGCCGCAGTCTCATACAGGCGGGGGGGAGGATTGCCGGCCATCGGCTCCTGCGATAATCCCTTTACTACGAACGCACCCAGCCGGTCGAGGCGCAATATATCTTCAAATTCAACTCCATAGCCAAAAGTCCCACTGGCCGCAATCACGGGATTCTTAAGCTGGATGCCGGCGAACTCGACTCTTAAATCAGGACCATGACCGGTTTTCGGGGTACCCATCATCGTTGCTCCCGGCACAGCGACTTGGAGTTCGCGGAATCAATCCTGAGGAAACTTGGGCTTGTTACGATCCTTCTGCATATGGGTACTGTCATTGGGTCATAGTTTACAGCCACAGAACAGCAGGGGCAAAAAGATAAGACCCATGCCGCGTTAACGGAGTGCTCACGCCCGAGTAACTCCTCGCCAGCGCGCGCTAGGGCTTTTCTACTTCGTGCAATCGGTACCCCCTTTTCTGTAGAGTAGTGAGTCTCTATGCTTGACTTGAACTTTGTTCGTGACAATCTGTCTTTAGTAGAAGAAAAAATTCGTCAGCGTGGGATGAATCCTTCGCATGTGTTGAAGGATTTCGGCCAGGTGGACACCCAAAGGCGTCAGGCTATTTCCTCGGTTGAACTGCTGAAGGCCCACCGCAATCGCGTATCCGAGGAAATCGCCGTACTAAAGAACAGTGGACAAGATGCCACTGAACTCATCGCGGAAACCAGGAGTTTTCGGGAAGAGATTCAGCAACTGCAAAAGGCGGCGGAAGAATACGACCAGCGTCTTAGCAAGGTTCTAGTTGGTATTCCAAACCTGCCGCATTCGAGCGTTCCAGTTGGGCGGTCCGCGGGAGATAACGTCGAAATTCGTCGTTGGGGATCCCCGCCTGAATTCGATTTCGTCCCTAAACCTCACTGGGAAATCGGGGAAGAATTGGGAGTGCTGGACCTTGAACGCGCAGTGAAGCTTACAGGATCACGATTTGCGGTTTATTGGGACCTCGGGGCTCGACTGGAGCGAGTGCTGGCTAACTTTATGCTGAATCTGCACACCAGGGAGCATGGTTATACCGAAGTGCTTCCGCCGTACCTGGTGAACTCCGATTCCATGTATGGAACGGGTCAATTGCCGAAATTCGCGTCGGATTTATTCCGCGTGCCTCATGGCGATAATGACCTGTGGTTGATTCCAACAGCCGAGGTTCCGGTCACCAATCTTTACCGTGATGAGGTTCTCGAGTTTTCCCGGCTACCGGTTTCGCTCACCGCATATACCCCTTGCTTCCGGAGCGAAGCAGGTTCATACGGGAAAGACGTGCGCGGTATTATCCGGCAACATCAGTTTCAAAAGGTGGAATTGGTTAAATTTGCACGCCCCGATGATTCCTACCAGCAATTGGAAACACTTACTCAAAATGCGGAAGCAGTTTTGCAAAAGCTGGGACTACACTATCGGGTGGTTTCTCTCTGCACGGGCGACATGGGATTCTCCGCTGCCAAGACCTATGACATTGAGGTATGGCTTCCCGGGCAAAAGGCGTTTCGCGAGATTTCTTCATGTTCGAATTTTGAGACGTTCCAGGCTCGCCGCGCTAATATCCGCTTTCGGCGCGAGGGGAAAGGGAAAACTGAGTTTGTTCATACCCTGAACGGGAGTGGGCTTGCCGTGGGCCGCACCTGGCTGGCAATCCTGGAGAACTATCAACGAGCAGACGGCAATGTTACTGTTCCGGATGTTCTGCGCGAGGAAATGGGAACGGACTTGATTTCCCGTAAACATATCTGACAATCCATTCAACGGCATCCACTCTCAGCCCAGTGAATCCAGATTGCAAGAGCGAGGAACAGCAAATAGACTTCCACAGGAGCGAGCCGTCTGCCACGAATACAAGCGCAGCCTCCGCCGAGCCTCGCGTGTTTATGACTGGAATCTGGCGCACCCTTCGAGACTACGTCCTTTGGTCCTATGAACGTGGCACGATTCAATATGACGTCATGGTGACGTTGATTTTGCTTTTTATATTCCTTTCTCCCTTTTGGATCGATTTTAAAGACAAACCAGTGCAGCGCGATTCGCATCGTACCGAATTGGTTGTAGTTGCCGGCGAAGCGGGCGAGCTGGTTTTTCAGATTGACGGGTCCACCATACGGGGTAAGGATGACGAAGAAGTGAGAGCGGAGCTATTGCAGATCATTGAACCAATTTCTGGCAAGGTTAGCATTACAAGATATGAGACCGATCATAAGCAATCTGGAAAAGCACGGACGTATAAGGTCTGGGTCCGCAAACAATAGCGCCAGATTTGCAGGTGGTTATCGAGGTTCGGGAATGCAAGCTCGAAATCTGTTTTGCATGCTAACTGTTTCCATATTGTGGCTCGCGGCGCCTCTTCCTGCGCAGCAGCCTGCCACACCGTCTGACGAATTAAAGGCTGTCTTTGCCCGGATGGATCAAACAGCAAGCGGATTTCGCTCTGCCGAGGCAAGCTTCGAGTGGGATCAATACACGAAGGCGGTGGACGAAACCGACAAACAACAGGGAAAAGTATATTTCCGGAAGTCGGGCGGCAAGATAGAGATGGCCGCTCATGTCATTGGGCCGCCCGGCCAGAAAGAATCTGCCGGACCGTCGGCTGCGGAAAAATTTGTGTTATTTAGTGAAGGCAAAGTTCAACTTCTTCAGCCCAGTACTGAGCATCTCGATATTTACGGCACTGGCAAGAGCAACGAGGCTGTCGAAAGCTTTCTGGTTTTGGGGTTTGGCGGTTCTTCCCGCGACATGCTCAAGTCTTTCGACGTAACTTATGGCGGCCGTGAAAATGTGGGCGGCACCGATACTGACAGGCTGGAACTCGATCCGAAATCGGAGAAGGTTAGGAGCATGTTTAGTCACATCGAGCTATGGATTGATTCGCGAGGAATATCTATCCAGCAAAAGCTCATATCCCCGGAAGGCGATTATCGTCTCAACAAGTATTTCGATATTGTTTTGAATCAGAAGATCCCAGAAAGCGTTTTTCGCCTGAAGATAACCAGCAAGACGACAGTTGAAACTCATTGACTACGAAGATTTACACAGAAAAATATCAGGATGGAGCGTTATACTGCAAAACAGGCCCTCTGCACTCAGGTTTAGAGCCGGAAAAAACCACGACCCCGGATAGCCTTTTCGAATGGCAAAGGTATTCACGATCCCGGTTCCTCCCAAGATGGGGCGTAAGCGCCGCGAGCGCAGTCCCGATCCGCGCTATGTGGATGGGCAGCGATTGCTGGTTGAGGCTATGAAATACCTGGCGCAGTCCGATCCAGTCAGCAACCGCAGTGCGGTCGAACTACTTTCCGAACATGTTCGAACCCGGTTTAGAATGACCGATTCCCCGCTAGGGTAGCTCGCTCGGCGAATGGATACCCGTTCGCCTTGCCTGAAACGCTGCTGCCGCAAAGACTATCACCACGGGAAAACACTCCAGCGTGTATCTAGGCTCAGGATTTTCCAGTGTGCCTAGAAAAAGAGATCGCACCACCACGAATGTCGCCAGCATACCTGCATACCTGCACGCTCTTCCCCTAACGAACCCCACCCAGCCCGTGGCGACATAGAATATTCCAATCAAACCTAATCCGACGGCGAGGGCCGACCACCTCGGATCGTCATTGAACTCCCACCAGCGGCTATCTGGGGGCAGCATCTCCGTGCGCGGCCGCAACCACATGTCAGCAATCCTCAACGCCGGCAGCCACGCATAATATCGTAACGGAAATTTCCGTATTCGTTGAGCTGCCAATGCGGCAAACCTCGCGTCGAGTTCCGGGCTGACATAGAACGCGGAATTATATTGGTGAAGCAGTTGAAGCGTTTCCCTCCGTTGTTGCGCAGAGTCAAAAGCACGATCCGGCAACTTTGCGGCATCCACCGGCTCGCCTGGAACCGGCCAATAAATCTCCTCCACGGATGCATAGTCAACGATCCATGTCTTGACCCAGCGATTGAATCCCGCGGGCACGAATTCGTCTTTCTCGTTGGCGTATCGCGGTGCCAGTGGCTGGAAGCGGTTCAGAGTATGCAAGTTGCGAAAGGTCCACGGAATGAGCGGCGCTGTGGAAACTATTCCGACAACGAAGACCGCTCCCACCAGGCTCACAACTCGCAGCTTGTTGCGCAGCCTTTGGACGACGGTCCACACCAAAAAGAACTCGATTGAAGCGAGCAGGATGCCGCCATCCGGTCGCAACAAAATTGCCGCAGCGGTGGCGATCCCGCATCCTATCCAATGGCCGATTCTTCGCGCGCTGTCACATTCAAGCGCAGCCAGTGCAAAATTCAACGAAAGCGCGGTAAAGAAAATCTCCAGCGTTTCCGTAAGCGCGGTTGCAACATAATTGGCCGTGAACGGGCAAAGGGCAGCCAAGAGAAATGCGGCCTTTGCCGCTCGGGGACCAAATACGCGTCGCGCGATATCGGCTACCATGAAGCAAGTGCCCACATCCACGAACATTTGCACCACGAGTACCGCACGATAGTGTTCAATCCCGAAAATTGCAAAAATAGCGGCAAGAAACGCAGGATATCCAGGCAGACGAATGTACGTTGGCGCAATCCCGCCTGCATAGGTGAGGCCATAAATCCCGTGCTGCAACCAATTCTTTGCGATATCCCCATAAATGAACGAATCGGTCGTTACACTGGGAAACCTGAAAATGAAAATCAGCCGCAGAATGAATGCAGCCAGCGTCGAGCCAATGAAGAACTGCTTAGATTGGCGGACGATCTTGAGCACGATGCGAATATAACCGTTTGGCTGGATTATCCTTCACGAATGTTCGCGAGAATCAGCGGAATCAATCGTTTGACCCTCCCCGTCCCTCAGCTTAGGATGGGATTGGTTTAAATGGCGCAATCAGTCTTTTACGATCCTCGACAAGCGCGGTGGAAGCGCCTGAGAAGTGTCTTTGACGTGCTGGGCGTCGCCCTCACCCTGCTGGTGATTTTCTTCGTTTACAGCACATTGCGTGGACAGCCACTACCGCAACTCTTATTGCCAATCGAGAAAAAGCCGTACCGCGCACTAAAGAACAACGAGCGAGAAAAGGCGAAAGAACGGCGCAAGTTGGCTTTTAAAAGAGGACACCTCAAATCAGGGACCCGTGCCTCGCAGATCGAGCTAAACGCGGGTCAGAGCGTTCGCGCCGCGTTTTACGTCTCGTGGGACGCCGCCAGCTATTCGTCCCTGCGAGAGTATGCACGCCAAATAGATATTCTTTATCCCGAATGGCTGCACGTTCTCACTCCCGACGGTCATTTGCAAGGGGTGGATTCTCAAACCAATAAGTTCTTCGATCTTATCCAAGGCTCCGCCATCCATCCGGTTGACACGAAAGTTATGGCATTCCTGAAGTCGGAAGACACAGGAACAGAGGTTTATCCCCTGGTGAATAACTTCAATGGTGTTGATTGGGTGGATATAAGCGCATTCCTCAATGATCCGCAGGCTCGCGGCCACTTCCGGCAACAGGTTGATACTTTTCTGGCAAGCGATAAATACCGGGGCCTGATGGTGGATTTCGAAACCTTTCCGAAAAAAGGGCAGCCAGGTTTTCTCGCGCTTCTCAACGAACTGTCCTCCGACCTGCATTCGAAAGGAATGAAGCTCTACGTCAGCGCGCCCTCGAAAAATGATGAGTGGAATTATCCCGCAGTGGCCGCGGTCTCGGATGGGGTGGTTCTCATGAATTACGATGAGCACTATCCATCGCCGGGCACGCCCGGCCCGGTTGCGTCCCAAGATTGGTTCGTCGGAAACCTTCAGACTGCGGCGAACAAAATCCCACTGAACAAGATAATCTGCGCCATTGCGAATTACGGATATGACTGGGTGCATAAGCCAAAAAAGGGCCCACTGCCTCCCGGAGTAAAGGACTTCGTCGTATCGGTACAGGATGCATGGCTCACGGCGCGGGATTCCGAAGAAGATGTGGATTTTGACGGCGACAGCTTAAATCCCCATATCAGTTATCTCGATGACCGCAACTTGCAGCACGATGTCTGGTTCCTTGACGCAGCCACCGCGCTCAACCAGATGCGCGCTGCGCAGAGCCTCGGTATCCAAACTTTTGCCCTCTGGCGATTGGGTTCGGAGGACCGCACACTCTGGCGGGTATGGGATTCCCCGGAAGACCCCACTGCGTTGGACAAATTAAAAGATGTACCACCCGGACAAGACGTAGATATGGAAGGGACTGGTGAAATCCTCAAAATTGAGGCTCGTCCCACCGACGGCACTCGCACGATCAAATTGGATTCGTCGGGCCAGATCATAGATGAGACTTTCGATCCCCTCCCTGAGCCCTATCGGGTCGCGCGCTACGGCGCGAGCACCAACGAAATCGCGCTCACTTTCGACGATGGCCCTGATCCCCAATGGACACCCAAAATCCTCGACGTTCTGAAACGTAAGAACGCAACGGCAACTTTCTTCCTGATCGGACTTGAAGCTGAAAATAATTCCGGACTGGCGTCTCGTATCCTGCGTGAAGGACACGGGATCGGGAACCACACTTTTACTCATCCCGACATCAGCAACCTCTCGGGCCGGTACATGCAGCTTGAGGTCAATCTAACGGAGCAGCTTTTTGCGAGCCGTCTGGGGATCAGGACAATTCTGTTTCGGCCTCCCTATTCCATTGATGCCGAGCCCGATACGGAAGACCAGGTTCGTCCGCTTGAGTTCACTCAGGACATGGGATACATCACGGTCGGCGACAAGATTGACACGAACGATTGGCAGGGACCTTCCGCGGCTCAGATCACATCCGACGTACTTGACCACCTGCCTCCCTGCGCACCCACAGACTTGCGCTGCGGAAATATTGTCCTGATGCATGATGGCGGCGGCAACCGGCTGCAAACGCTCCTTGCCTTGCCAAAGATCATTGATGGAATACGTGCCAAAGGCCTGCAAATCGTGCCCGTCTATCAATTGATTGGCAAGACACGGGCCGACGTGATGCCTTCCATATCACCCAATGAACGCTGGGCAGCCACGGCAATCCGTATCGCCTTTTGGCTTTACGGATTCGTGGATCATGCGATCACCTGGACATTTTTCCTAGGCGACGTGCTAATGACCGGACGATTGCTGTTTATCGGAGCATTCGCGATCTTCGATCGTTTTCGCAAACGGCAATATGGACTTCCTGGAGAAGCGGAGTCCTACAAGCCTTCCGTAGCGGTCCTGATTCCTGCCTACAACGAAGGGAAGGTTGTCGAACGAACGATTCGCAGTGTGCTGTCTTCGAACTATCCCAATTTTCGGGTGATTGTGATTGACGACGGCTCCTCCGACGACACTTTGGAAGTCGCACGCCGGGCATTTGTCTCGGAGCAAGCTTCCGGACAGGTGCTTATCCTCACAAAACCAAATTCAGGCAAAGCCGAGGCCCTGAACTTTGGCCTCCAGTATGTCGAAGACGAAATATTCATGGGAATTGACGCCGATACGGTGATTTCCCCAAATGCTATTTCAAGACTGATCCCGCATTTTTTGAATTCAAGAGTAGGTGCGGTCGCCGGGAACGCAAAAGTTGGCAATCGGATAAATCTGTGGACGCGGTGGCAGGCGCTGGAGTACATCACCAGCCAAAACTTCGAGCGTCGCGCGCTGAATGTTCTGGGAGCAGTCAGCGTCGTGCCCGGGGCAATCGGCGCCTGGCGGACATCGGTAGTGCGCGAAGCTTGTGGCTATCATACAGATACCGTTGCCGAAGATGCCGACTTGACCATGGCGTTGCTCCGACGTGGTTACCGTGTCGAATATGAGGATCTGGCGCTGGCGTATACCGAAGCGCCCGTCAGCGCCAACGGGCTAATGAGGCAGCGATTCCGTTGGTCGTTTGGCATTCTCCAGGCTGTCTGGAAGCATCGCGCTGTTTTTGCGCGGAAGGGCGTACTGGGCTGGGTTGCTTTACCCAATATCGTAATATTTCAAATCCTGCTGCCGCTCGTCTCGCCGTTAATTGACATCATGTTCTTGTTTGGCACTGCGAAGTATTTCTTCCAGAAGTGGTTCCACCCTGAATCCACCGATCCGGCGAGCTTTCAGCGGCTAGTGATGTTCTTCGCTGTGTTTCTGCTGATTGACTTCATTACTTCAGCCATCGCGTTCGGATTGGAGCGTCGTGAACCGGAAGCTCGTGAAGATGCATCCCTGCTAAGCCAGATATGGCTACAGCGTTTCGCGTATCGCCAATTGTTCTCGCTGGTATTGTTCAAGACACTAAAGCGCGCCATTCAAGGCCAGCGCTTCGCATGGGATAAACTGGAGCGCACCGCCGCTGTAAGCTATCTGCCTTCCGAAAAAGAAGATACCCTCCAACTTCGATAGGACTAAGGTTGCAGCACCTAATTCTCTGGAATGATCGTGATCTTCGCTGGACTATATGTTGGAATCCGAATTCAAAAAGGCTGGTCCCGGAAATTGCTTCCTCAGTCCTTGCGGATCTGTTGCATTCGCCAGTGCTGATTCAAGTTCCACGACTTCCGCGCGAACTAGTTTCTCAATCTCACCGTCGAAATGCTGCATCCCCTCGCGTGCACCGGCCTTGATGGCTGGCAGCAGGTTATCTCTGAGATTCTCGCCGGACAATATACATGTGCGGGTTGCAGGGGATGACGCAACAATTTCTACCGCGACTATTCGGCGAATGAAGTTTGCACTTGGGATCAGCCGTTGCGAAATGATGTAGCGGAATGTTTTCGCAAAGCGCTCTCGAACCGCCGCCTGGTCGTTGGCCGGGAATGACGCCATAACTCGGTCCACCGTGGTAGCTGCGTCCACGGTATTCATGCTTGTCAGCACGAGGTGACCGGTTTCGGCTGCCTGAAGAACCATTTCGATGGTTTCGCGATCGTGCATTTCGCCAATCATGATCACATTGGGCGATTGGCGGAGTGCGGCCCGCATACCCAGAGCGAGGCTTGGTGTGTCGCTGTGCAACTCTCGCTGATGAACCGTGGCGCGTTTGTGATTGTGCAGAAATTCAATCGGATCCTCAATCGTGAGAATGTGGCAGTTCTGCTCTTGATTAATGTGATCCAATATTGCGGCCAAAGTCGAAGACTTTCCGGATCCCCGCGGACCAGTGACCAGGACGATTCCATCTCGAAGACCTGAAATGTTTCCCAATTGCGGCGGCAAACCGAGCGAAACCAGGCTTGGGATTGTTCCTGGAATCACGCGCATGATCACGGCGCAACTTCCGCGCTGAATAAAAATATTTACGCGAAACCGGGCCACGCCTGGGAGTCCATATGAAATATCGCAGGAGCCCTGCTCACGCAGCATGGTAATGGCAGGTTTGTTGCTGCCAATCAAATCGGAGGCGAGACGGCGAGTGTCGTCGGAGGTGATTGGGCGAAGGCTTAGAGATTGCACCGCCGCCAATCTGCCGTGGGTTTCTACCTGCGGCATGCGCCCCGGCGAGAATATCAAGTCGCTGACGTGGTCCTGCGCCCGTAACATTAGTTCCATAATGTCCGGGGTAGACATCGCGCTGAATTCTTGTACCGTCGCTCTATCCGAAATGGCGGCTTTACCCGGTGCTGGCATAGTCTGAAAACCGAAGTTGATGGCGTCGTGGAGTGGGGAATACGAGCGAACGCACCAGGCTTTACTGTAGCGAAGCAACAGAGACGCTTCTACGAACCGAGGCTCACAGACTTTGGTAACGGGATCTTCCTGGGACGAAACCTCGCGTGAACAACTCTGGCTGGAACAGCGCTACCTAACAAACTAAGAAACAAACGTAGAGACGCAACTTGCTGCGTCTGCCTTACGGAAACGTCCGGAAGGTATGAGAAAATTCCCAGGGAAAATGAAAAGGACGGCAAAATAGCCGTCCAGATTTGCGAATTCATCCAGAAGCTACTTCTTACCAGTAGTCTTCTTCTTTCCAAAACTGGTCTGCACAGTGGCTCCCATGCTCGCCAACATAGCCTTGGCATCTTCGGCGTGCGGGCCGGTGGGCTGAAGCTCTAAATATTTGTTAAACGCTTCGGCGGTGCCATCCGGAGCGACCATTTTGTCTCCTTGAAGGGTGGCGCCTCCGACCAAATTGGTGCCTTTATAGTAGTAGGCATCGGCATGATTGGGATCTGCGGCGATGGCTTTATCGAACGCATCAATCGCGCTCTGCCGCAGCTTCGCATCGTTGGTATGGTTGGCATTGGTGAGCGTTGCGCCCAGGTTGAAGTAATAGGACCCTGCGCCAGCGGGGTTCAATTGAGCCGCTTGGGTGTAATCCGCGATGGCTTGATCCACTTTCCCGGCGTTCGCTTCCGCCTGGGCCATATTGTTATACATACCCGCGAGTTGAGCGTTCGCAGCAGGCTTGGCGCCACTCTCCATTGCCTTTTTCTTAAGCTCTATCGCTTTTCCGTAATCCTGAATTCCCTGTTCGAACCTCTTCGATTTCTCAGCCGGATCAGTTTGCTTCAGAGCTGACCCCGCGTACGCTCCGCCGAGAGCCGCCCATATGACGTCCTTGGTCGCGTCCATTTGAGTGGCGTCGGTCAAAGTAGCGATCGCACTATCGTAGTCCGCAGCCTTTATTGACTGATCGGCCGCTAACAATTTTTCGTTCAGTGTCTTGACGTTCGTGACTTCTTTCTGTTGTTCAGCCAGGGCCTCCTGGCGCTGTTTTGCCTGCTCTGGAGTAAGTCCGATACCTTTGTCGGCGTTCTGCTGCTCCTGCTGCAAATTAAAGTCCACGTTGCCCGTGGCTTCGTCGCGCGTTATATTGTGCTTATCTTCGTGGAATAGTTCTTTGCCATCTTTGAAAAGCGTGATTTTGTAATTGCCCGGATCAAGACCCAGTGAAAAATACTTGCCATCCTTGTTGGTCTTGAGCTCATATTTCCGGCCATTATCCAGGTTCAGCCACTCGACTACCGCACCGGCAAGTGGTTTTCCGTCCCGGTCTTTACAGACGCCTTTCACGGAAGCAAAATCCTGCGCGAATACCGGAGCCTGCACAACACCCGCGCTTACTACTGCCAGCAACAGGACCATAAAATATCGCTTCATCTTGCCCTCCCGATTCAGAGATCTGTTCGTTATTTGTTTCGTCATTCTTCGTTATTCCAGGATTCCATATTTCTCCGTTAAGCTGTACCTTCCGCCACGTTGATGTGGTAAGGAATCGGGTCCAGGGCCCCAGCTTCACGGAAAGCCCGCATCCTTAGAATGCAACTGTCACACTCTCCACAGGCACGATCTTCGCGAGTGTAACAAGACCACGTTAAATCGAAGGGCGCAGCCAGTTCAAGACCAAGCCTGACAATCTCGGCCTTGCGCATTTTTATTAAAGGGGTCACGATTTCAATTTTGCCGTCTTTGGTTCCAGTCTTTACGACCTCATTGAAAGCATCGTAATAGGCGGGTCTGCAATCCGGATAACCCGAACTGTCCTGTTCCACCGCCCCAATATAAACCTTTTGTGCCCCGAGCACTTCCGCCCAGCTTACCGCGACAGACAGAAAGTGCGCGTTGCGGAACGGCACATACGTCACCGGAATATCGGACAAAGGAAAGGATGAAGGGAAGGAAGAGAAGTGAGAGGCTGCTGTAGGAACTTCGATGGTGATATCGGTTAGAGCTGAACCACCTATAACTCGCAACGCATCATTCCGCACCACTAGACGATCGCGAATTTTCAAGCGGTCGCAAATCCCATCGAACGCCCGCCGTTCGCGCTGTTCAGTACGCTGGCCGTAGCTGACGTGCACGGCCGCGGCATCGTGATCCCGGGCCGCCAGCGTAGCGCACACTGCTGAATCCATCCCACCGCTAAGAAGCACTACGGCACGCGATTTCTTTAGTGGGTCGGATGTCATAGCGCTTCGTCGTGAGGCAACATAAGAAAACGCAATATGTGCAGTGGACGCGGCAACACTCGTGTATCAAACTCCCTTGAGTGCCGGATCCCAGATGAATTTGTGCAGCTGCAATCCCAGGCGCGCGGGAACGTTATCCGCCAGCATCCATTCCGCCAATTCACGGGGATCTACACAGCAATGGGAAGTATCCCGGGAGTTTGAGGCATTCTTTGCGAAGGCTGGGGAGAAGAGCACCGCGTTCACGCGCTGGTCCAAAACATGCTGCGTGACAAAAGACCGCGCAAAATCGTAGTCTGCCCGGCTGTTAAGAACAAACTTGACCTCATCTTTCGAATCGAGGGTATCTAAATTTTGAAGACGGAAGCTGTCTGCGGCGCCTGAATCCGGACACTTCACATCCACAATTTTGACCACCGCTTTCGGCACGAGTTCAAGAGGCCGCTCGCCACTGGTTTCAAGCAGCACTGTATAACCGCTATTCAACAGGCTCTCCATCAGTGGGACGGCCTCGCGCTCCTGAAGCATCGGCTCACCTCCCGTCACTTCGACCAGACCTCCCAATGGACTCAACTGTTCAACTCGATGGATCACTTCCTGCAAGGACATCCGGTGACCGCCCGCAAATGTGTACTCACTATCACACCAGTCGCACCTGAGGTTGCAGCCCGTCAACCGCACGAAAACGCACGGTAAGCCGGCATACGTGGATTCGCCCTGAATCGATTTGTAGATTTCTGTAATGTACATGGGGGTGGCCGTCCGATTTCGCCAAAGGAGGCTCGACAAACGCCAACACTACGCCTACTCCGAATACGTGGCTGTTGTCGTGTCGGTCTCGAACACGGTAACGTTCTTCACCCAAACCCGGCCGCTGGTCACTACACTGAGCTTTGCGTTTGTCTGATCAAAAAAATATTTCGAAAGATTTTCCGCCGATGGATTCAGCGACGTGAACGGCTCCAAATCGTTAATCATCCGGTGGTCGAGACGATCGGTTACGTGCTTCATAACTTCACGCAAATCTTTGAAGTCAAGAAGTAGTCCGGCCTTGTCCAATTCATTCCCTGCGAGAGTAACGCGCAGCTTGTAATTATGCCCATGCGGATTCTCGCACTTACCTTTATAGTCGCGAAGGTAGTGGCCCGCAGCGAACGAGTCTTCGACCGTGACTTCGTACATAGTTCCTTAATGGTTAGGGATTCGCAGAAAACCCCCGCGAGACTATTGTATCGCGGAGATGGGATCGCCGCCGGGCGCTAATGGACGCCGAAAAAATCTCTAACGTCCGCCATCGCAGTTGTTCTGCGATAGTTCGGCAAGCTTTCGAGAAATACTCTCCCGTAGGACTTTTTTAAAATGCGGTTATCCAGCAACGCCAGCAACCCGCGATCATGAAGGGATCGAATCAGTCTTCCGAACCCCTGTTTGAGACTGATTACAGCCGCCGGAACCTGATATTGAAAGAAAGCATTTCCCCCGTCGGCATCAATTGCCTTGACGCGCGCGGCAACGATCGGATCTGTCGGCACCGCAAATGGAAGGCGATCAATAATCACACAACCAAGCTGCTCCCCTTGCACATCCACTCCCTGCCAGAATGAAGACGTCGCGAATAATACAGCGTTCGGCGTCAGCCTAAATTCTTCGAGTAGGGCGTTTCTCGGGGCATCTCCCTGAAGAAGCATTGTAAAGTCCATCTGTCCCAATAGCCTCGCGTGAACTTCTTTCATCTGGGCATAGCTGGTGAACAGCACAAAGGCGCGACCTCGAGTGATTTCCAGCAGTTCGCGAATTCGCTCCGCCGCCTCTGCCACAAATTCTGGGGTTCGCGGATCGGGCAAGTCGGGAGGGATATAGAGGAGCGCCTGATTTTCGTAATCGAAATGGGATGGCAGCAGCAACTCTCGCGGATGTTCAAGCCCCAACCTCCGCCGCATGTAGTCGAAGCCACCTCCCACGGCCATAGTGGCGGATGTCAGAACCGCGCATTCTAATTTGTCGAACAGTGTCATCTTTAGAATGGGCGCAACGTCAATGGGCGTGGCTTGGAGAAAGACGTTGTGCCTTTCGCGTCCACCCGTGCCACGTGTAGCCCGGCGCTCGATCCAGAACACAGTGTTAAGGCTTTGTTCTTCCATCACGAAATTCAGAGAGTGATCGAGTTCCGCGGCGCGTCGCGAAAAGGCAAAAACTTCCTCCGGCTTTTCGGGTAGACCCTGTAGTTCTGAATCAAGCCACCGCAGCGAGTTCCGCAACGCGAGATACTCTTCACCATTTTCTTCGAGAAAATCCCGGCGGTTCTCGAAAGCAAAGCGCCCTTTGCCGACAGGCAGGAGAGAAAAAAACAATCCTGAGGAATCGCGAAGACTTCCGATCGCGCCCGACATCGCCGCTGACAACATGCGATTGCGCTGGAGCGATTGCTCCACGTCGTGAGCTAATTCGTCCATCCGGGCATTGCTAACGCTCACTCCGAAATAGGCGCCCGCAACATCTTCCAATTCATGCGCCTCGTCGAAAATAACCGTGCCCACGTCGGGGAGAATACCCGCATCGGGAGCATTCTCCGCGCCCTGCTTAATCATCAGGTCCGCAAAGAACAGGTGATGGTTAACGATTACGATGTCGCTCTCCATGGCGCGCCTGCGCGTTTCTGTGATGAAGCAGCGCCCCCACTCGCTGCACTTCTGTCCCGCGCATGCTTCTGCGCGCGCATCGAGCTTGTGCCAGACCGCACTGGTTTCTGAAATGGACGAGAGTTCCGCGCGATCGCCGGCTTCGGTGGTCTTTTCCCACTCCGATATCGTTCCGAAATGATTGATCTCTTCAATGCCGCTCAAGACTGGATGGGAGGCCAGGTCGTAAAGCTTCTTTCGACACAGGTAGTTATTTCGCCCCTTCATATAACAGACGCTTAATTTCCCCTCGCCATTAGGAAACAGAGCTTGTTCAAGAAAAGGAATGTCCTTGTGAAAGAGTTGTTCTTGCAGATTCTTGGTGCCCGTAGAAATAATCACCCGTTTCCCGGATTGGATCACGGGTAAAAGATATGCAAGGGTCTTGCCCGTTCCAGTTCCTGCCTCCACGATGAGGTGCCGTTTCTCTTCAAGTGCCTGCTCCACGGCATGAGCCATTTGGAGTTGGCCGCGGCGGAACTCATATGCCGGATGAGTGCGCGACAGCAATCCGCCCGGACCGAAGAACTCATAGAGGCTTGATCCCCGTTTTCGTGGACGTGAATCAGGGGAAACTACCGGCTGCGGGCTTGGAGTCACGGAGCCTCTATAATACTCACTGCCGCGTTGAAGGAGAAAGTTCTTGGCATTGCCGCAAGATCCGCTCTGGTACAAGGACGCGATTATCTATCAGGTCCACGTCCGGACCTTCTACGACAGTAATGGGGATGGCATCGGAGAGTTTCGCGGTCTCGCCCAGAAGCTGGATTACCTGCAAGAACTTGGCATCACCGCCATTTGGCTGATGCCCTTCTTCCCGTCGCCTTTGCGGGACGATGGCTACGATATCGCCGACTATCGGTCGGTTCATTCCAGCTATGGCACGCTTGATGACTTCAAATTATTTTTGGAAGCGGCGCACCAGCGCGGCATTCGCGTAATTATAGAAATGGTGCTGAACCATACTTCCGATCAGCATCCCTGGTTTCAGGAATCGCGAAGTTCACGCGATAATCCGCGCCGCGATTGGTATGTGTGGAGCGAGACCGACACAAAATATCGTGGCGTCCGAATAATTTTTACGGATACCGAACTCTCCAATTGGGCATGGGACCCCGTCTCAAAAGAATATTATTGGCATCGTTTTTTTAACCATCAACCTGATCTGAATTATGACAATCCCGCCGTCCGCGAAGAGATGTGGGATGTAATGAAGTTTTGGCTGGATATGGGAGTGGACGGCTTCCGGCTCGATGCCGTGCCCTACCTCGTCGAGCGGGAAGGGACGTCGTGTGAAAACCTTCCCGAAACCCACGCCGTTCTGAAAGAGCTGCGAGCCAAACTAGATCGGGACTTTCCGGGTAGGATGCTGCTGGCAGAGGCAAATCAGTGGCCTGCGGACTTGCGCCCCTATTTTGGAAATGCCGACGAATTTCACATGGCATTCCATTTTCCTCTGATGCCACGAATGTTCATGGGGCTCAAGCTCGAGGATCGCAAGCCGATCACTGAAATATTGCAGCAAACGCCTTCCATCCCTGATGCTTGCCAATGGTGTCTGTTTCTGCGAAATCATGATGAGCTGACCCTCGAGATGGTCACTGACATGGAACGGGATTACATGTATGACGAGTATGCCAAAGACAAGAGCATGCGCCTGAATGTAGGTATCCGGCGCAGGCTTGCTCCGCTCTTAGATAATGATCGTAGACGCATTGAGCTTATGAATGGCCTTCTGCTGTCATTGCCGGGAACGCCGATTATTTATTACGGAGACGAAATTGGCATGGGGGATAACGTGAATCTTGGCGACCGGAACGGCGTTCGCACTCCCATGCAATGGGATGGCGGATGGAACGGCGGCTTTTCCTCGGCCGATCCCGAAAGCCTTTACTCGCCGATCATGCTGAATCCTGTCTATGGATACCAGGCTGTGAACGTTCATTCTCAGAAACGTTTTGATCACTCCCTCCTTTCCTGGATGAAACGCATCCTAAGAGTGCGAAAATCAATGCCTGTGTTCGGACGCGGTTCCATGGAATTTCTTTATCCTGCGAATCACCGGGTGCTGGCTTACGTCCGCGAATTGGGGAAAGAACGTATTTTGGCGGTGAACAATCTTTCCAGCTCGGCCCAGGTTGTAGAGTTGGATTTGCAGCGGTACAAGGGCGATATTTTGATTGAGATGTTCGGGAAAAATATTTTCCCGCGAGTCACCGACAGGCCGTACCTGTTGACTATGGGCCCTTACCAGTTCTACTGGTTCCGTTTGCGGAAGATTTGATCCACATTTCGCGCTTCACAAACTGTAGCTCCACTAAGTTGCCTGGAGGAAACTGATTGGCCGAAGGAAGCATTCTCACCGATGATTTTCTTCGTGAATTAATGAATGTCGGTGAGGTGGACATTCTCATCGGTGTGCCCACTCTCAATGATGCTGCCACGGTCGGCCAGGTCGTGCAATGCACACGTGCTGGATTGCTGAAGTATTTTCCGCGGCAGCGTTCCGTAATCGTCAATGTGGATGGAGGGTCGAGAGATTCCACCCAGGATTTGGTTCGAGCCGCTTCCATCAGCGACTTGGCGCAGGGCACAAATCCAAGCGCGTTGCGGACCCTCCATTGCATAAGCACAAGTCATGAACGAAGCACTGAGAATGGAATGGGGCTTCACACTATAGTTGCCGCAGCCGACCTCGTGCGGGCGACAATTTGTGGGGTGGTTTCGCCGGATTCCGTCAGCATCGAGCCGGAATGGATTGAGCGATTATTGCGGCCCGTGAGCCGCGACAACTTTGATATGGTCACCCCAATCTATCGCAGGAACAAGTTTGATGGATTGCTGGTCCGCAATCTTGTTTATCCGATGACTCGCGCCCTTTATTGCAAACCGGTGCGCGAACCGCACCCGGCGGATTTCGCTTTTTCGGGACGACTCGCCAGCTTTTTCCTCGAACAGGACATTTGGTCGCAGCCCGCCATCCAAAATGGAGCTGAAACCTATTTTGTCATCTCAGCCATCACTGGCGGCTTTCGCCTTACGCAATCCTTTCTGGGGCCCAGGCCGCGGGTTGACCATTCTTCCGGAGATCTGGTGCAGGCCCTCAGACAGAGCGTGGGCGTGCTGTTCTGGGCTTTAGGAAAGAATTTTCCAGTATGTCCAGCGAACAGTGCGACCGAAAAGATAACGGCGACCGGTGCGGACGGGGAACTGAGCATGGAGCACGTGCGGGTAAATCGCAAGCGCTTACATCAAATGTTCGTGCATGGCCTGGAGGAACTGAATCCTGTACTGAATTCTATTCTGTCCTCCGCGACCCTGGCGGAGCTGAACCAGGCCGCGACAGCCGCGGAAGATAGTTTCCGCTACTCGGACGAACTGTGGGTCCGGACAGTCTATGAGTTTGCGGCTGCCTACCATCAAGAGGTGATTAGTCCGGATCATATTATCCAGGCGCTGGCGCCTCTGTATCGCGGCAAGACCTACACATTTCTGGTTGAGAATCGCGACTCATCGGCCGTAGATGTCGAGAAAAATGTGGAGAATCTTTGCCTGACTTTTGAACGGCTCAAACCGTATCTCCTGGAAATATGGGATGGAAGGAAGTGAGGGCAAAATGTGGGATCTGATCGTTACAGAGTTAACCCGGGCCACGCGAGAGATTGTGGCAAGTACCGCGCACTTCTTGCCGCGCTTGTTGGAGATGCTGATCATTGTGGTCGTCGGCTGGATCATTGCGTATCTGTTGAGATACGTCTTGCGCAGCGTTCTTCGGCTGATCCGGTTCGACAAGATATCGGAACATGCCGGCGCAGCACAACTTCTCAATAAAGCGGCCCTCCCTGTGCCCTCCGAGCTTCTAAGCCGGTTCGTTTTTTGGCTGGCCTGGCTTGGGTTCATCCTGATCGGTATCGGCGTCCTCGATATCGTTGGCATGCAGCAGCATATTTATGATTTCTTCAGTTTCCTGCCCCGTGTGTTTGCAGGTGTGTTTCTGCTCTTCGTGGGACTCCTCGGCGCAAGCTTCTTTTCCCGCGCCGCACTGTTGGCGGCCGTGAACGCCAATCTGCCGTCGCCCCGCCTGATCAGTTCCATTGTCCGGGTATTAATCGTGGTGTTCACTCTTTCGATGTGTTTTGAGGAAATAGGAGTGGCCGAACGCACCGTGATTGTCGCATTCACTCTCGTTTTTGGCGCACTCATGCTGGGACTTGCAATCGCTTTTGGCTTGGGGGGAACCGAACTTGCGAGACGTTATCTCGAAAAACGATTTGTTTACGACAAGGATAAGAAAGAAGAGCAAGATGAACTTTCGCACCTATAATCTCGGAGCGGATGGCATTCGTCAAAATTGACCACTATCATGAAAACACCAATGCCGCTCGCGATCCAAACTAAGTTAGCGGGATTGGTCTCGCTATTATTCTTTCTGATGGTGCACGCGCCTGTAACCTCAGCTGAACAACAGCCTCCCGCCCCAATGCCGTCGGTAGACACCATCGTTTCCAAGCTCGTTGCGGCAAACCAACAGCGGGCTCAACATTTGCGCGGTTACCATGGCAACCGACTCTACCATCTCGACTATCACGGCTTTCTCGGAACTCATAGCGCTCAATTGGAAGTCGAATTCACGTACACCGCTCCTGACAAAAAGGACTTTAAAATCATCTCGCAGAGTGGTTCTAAAGTCTTACTCAATCGTGTTTTGCTGAAATTGTTGGATAGCGAAAAGGAGGCGTTCCAGAAGCAAAACAGAGAGCGCATGGATCTCAATCCGCAAAACTACAAATTCGCATTTGTCGGGACCGAGGCTACATCGCGCGGAAATTCTTACATTTTGAGCGTAGAACCACGCGAAAAGACCAAGTTCCTATACGGCGGCAATATCTGGGTGGACGCCACCGATTTCGCGGTTACTAGAATGGAAGGAGAACCCGCCAAAAATCCTTCATTTTGGATAAGCCGAACCAAGATTGAAAATACCTGGACCAAAATTGGAGAGTTCTGGCTCCCCGCACATAACCAGTCCATCACCCAGGTGCGGCTTGGCGGCACGGGAGTGCTTACCATTGACTACACCGATTATAAAATCACCGGATTCGGGGAGGGCGGCGCTCCTCGTGGTAGTGATAGGTCGCCGCTGCCGGATCCTTCTTCAGGAGCGCCAAATCAGCGCTAAGCTCCTCACTTCGACGGTGGCGCATTCAAGCCATCTTTTGGCTTGAGTGGGAAAGCGCTCGGCACGTAAGCTCGCGGCGATGCCTTGGGGGATGGACACCTCCGTGGGTCGGTTTGGAACCTTAGAATAATCCGGTTACCTTCGAACGAATTCTCAGCAGCAAATCGGCGGAGAACCGCATCAAAAAGATATAATAGGGACGGCTTCCGCCGGAAGTGTCCATCATCGGGGATAATCGAATCGAATGTCCATGAAACTTAAGTCTGCAATTCTGCTTTCCTCCGCCGCAGTATTACTGTTTACCTTGGTTGGCGGCATGACCGGTGTTCGCGCATCCAGCAACAACGACGGCGCGTATCGCCAGCTTCAGGTCTACAGCGAAGTGCTGTCGCGGGTGCACAGCGAATACGTAGAGGAGCCTAACATTCCTGATGTCACCAATGGGGCTTTGCACGGATTGCTGGAATCTCTAGATTCGAATTCCAGCTATTTGAGTCCCGCAGAATACAAGGATTATAAGGCGCACAAGACGGAGGCGAAGGGAGACATCGGCGCCGCCGTATCCAAACGCTTTGGGTATGCTTCCGTAATTTCCGTGATTCCCGGTAGTCCTGCGGATAAAGCCGGTCTTCAAGATACTGACATTCTCGAGGCCATTGAGGGCAAGAGCACAAGAGAGATGTCCTTGGGCGAAATTCACAATCTGCTTTCCGGAGATCCTGGCTCAACAGTGACTCTGTCGGTCGTGAGGGCGAATCGAGCCGAACCTCAAAAGACGGTAATCACGCGGGCGATGGTTGATATTCCTCCGGTCATCGAAAAAACCATTGAGCCTGGAATCGGAGAAATTAAAGTAGACGCCTTTACGAAGGGAAAAGCCGAGGAAATTGCCGGCAAATTAAAGGAATTGAAAAGAACCGGAGCGAAGAAGCTTGTCCTTGATCTGCGAAACTGTGCCGAGGGCGACGAATCCGAGGGCATCGCGACTGCGAATCTTTTTCTCAATCACGGAACCATCACTTACGTGCAGGGACAAAAGTATCCTCGGCAGGCTTTTAATGCGGATCCTTCCAAGGACATTTCGGATCTCCCGCTGGTTGTCCTGGTGAACAAAGGAACCGCTGGTCCTGCCGAAATTGTTGCCGCTGCGATTCTCGAAAATGCCCGCGGCGATGTTGTCGGCGACAAAACTTTTGGAAACGGCACGGTGCAGAAGACCATCGAGATGAAGGACGGATCGGCGCTGATCCTATCCATCGCGAAGTACTACACCCCAAGTGGGAAAGCGATTCAGGACTCCGCGATAACTCCCAACGTCCTGGTTGCCGACACCGACGACAATGCCGGACTCCCCGATGAGGATGAAAATGTCACCCCTTCTGCCACCGATACAAAGCCGCCAGCCCAGCCGGATCTGCAACTGGAAAAGGCTATTGAAGTGTTAAAGAACCGGAGCACCTAGAAGGCAGTTACGCCGTTAAATTTGAGAGGTTCGGCCGGAGAACTGTCATTCTGAGCGCAGCTGAGAACCTATGCATTTCTGTTGACGGAAGGGGAATGCACACATCTTTCGGCTTACTCGGATGACATCTTGCTAGGATCGGTTCCAGTCGCCCCAACCTAAATCTCGATGAGCCCCCTGTTATCCGAGCCAGTTCCCGAGGCTGAACCCAGAGGCCACAAGCTGTTCGGCCATCTATTCTTTGGAGTGCTGGTCCTGATCTCCGCTATTGTGGGCGCTGCGGCTGGATTGATCCTCGTTTACTCTACTGACCTGCCGGAGATTGAGGAGCTGGAACACTACCGGCCGAACTCGATCACCGAACTTTACGACGACCAGGGACGCGTCATTGGTTCGTTTGCGCTGCAACGGCGTGTGCTGGCTTCCTACGACGACTATCCACTAGTTTTACGCGAGGCCCTAGTTTCCATTGAGGACAAGGACTTCTACCGTCATTCAGGCATTAACTTCTGGCGCATCGCCGGGGCTGCTTACCGCGATATCAAGTCGGGCGGAACGGCTCAGGGTGCTTCGACGCTCACCATGCAGTTGGCGCGTAATCTCTTTCTCTCTCCAGACAAGTCTTTCCGCCGTAAAGTTCAGGAAGCATTGTTGGCCATTCAAATCGAGCGCCGCTTCACCAAACCGCAAATCTTCACGCTGTATGCGAATCAAATAGCTCTTGGCCACGGAACCTATGGTTTTGAAGCGGCGTCGGAGTATTACTTTAGCAAGCCCGCAAAGCAGCTCACTCTGGATGAAGCGGCGCTCCTAGCCGGACTGCCAAAGGGACCTGTGTATTATTCTCCAATCAATCATCCCGACCACGCGCTGCGGCGTCGAAATCTGGTTATCAACTCGATGCTGGAGGACGGCGAGATTACCCGCAAAGAGGCGACTGAAGCTCGCGAACAGCCGCTCGTCTTGGACGTTGCGCACGATCCAAACTTTCTCGCTCCTTATTTTGTGGAAGAACTTCGCCGGTATCTGGAGAGCAAGTACGGCAGCGATCAGGTTCACGAGGGTGGATTACGAGTTTATACGTCGCTGGATATGGATCTGCAAAAGGCCGCCAATCGCGCTGTTCTAGACGGCCTCACTACTTACGAACGGCGCCATGGCTGGCGGGGCCACCTGGATAATGTGCTCGCAGATGGCTCTTCTATCGCCAATTATTCACATCCTGATTGGCAGGACGATCCTCAACCCGGCGACTTCATCCACGCTCTGGTGGTATCCACGTCACCATCCACGGCCCAGATCAGGATTGGCCGGTACGGTTCGCTTCTGACTCAAGCCGAAATCGCATGGACACACCAGACCATCAAACAGATATTTAAGCCTGGAGACGTCATTTACGTGAAGATCGTCTCCTTAACTCCATCAGGAAAACTCGCGGTAAGCCTGGAAGAAGATTCCGGAGTGCAAGGCGCGCTCATGGCCATTGATAATGCGAATGGAAGCGTCAAAGCGATGGTGGGCGGGCGAGATTTCAATCTTTCCAAGTTCAATCGGGCCACCCAAGCTCTGCGACAGGTCGGCTCATCGTTCAAACCCTACGTATACACCGCTGCGATTGATCAGGGCGCACGGCCCGACGACACAATTCTTGACGCTCCCACGGTTTTCCAAACCGCTTCTGGGCCCTACACTCCCCACAATTACGAAGAAAACTTTCAAGGCACAATTACTCTTCAACGGGCGCTAGCTCAGTCTTTAAATATTCCGGCATTGAAACTGGCGGACAAACTCGGAATCAAAACGGTGATTGACTATGCGCATCGCTTTGGAATTACTTCCAACCTACCCGAATATCTGCCGGTAGCTTTGGGGGCCGCGGAGGTCACGGTTCTAGAGCAAACGTCGGCTTACAGTGTTTTTCCGGACGACGGCGTCCGCATCGTGCCGCGCCTTATAACCAAAGTGACGGACTATGAGGGGCGCATCCTGGAAGAAGATTTTCCCGAGGTCAAAGATGTCGTGAGCGCCCGGACCGCGCGCCTGATGACCTCCATGCTGCGAGAGGTTGTGCTGCATGGAACCGCGATTTCCGCCTCCACCATGAAATATCAACTCGCTGGAAAGACTGGCACCACCAACAATTTCACCGACGCATGGTTCGTGGGCTTTTCTCCTTCAATTACGACGGGAGTTTGGGTCGGGTATGACGAGAAGAAAACGTTAGGAGCAGGAGAAACAGGGGCACGTGCCGCACTTCCGATCTGGATGGATTTTATGAAAGTCGCAATGGCCGGGAAAGAGTCGGAGACTTTCGCAGCCCCACCCGAGCTGCCGCCAAATCCATTGGCGCAAAAAGTGGACACTCCTGATACGGCGCCTCCCGTCGAAGAAGCGCATTAAAATCGCAATCATCCGAAAATATATCGTAGAGACGTAGCTCGCTACGTCTTGCAGAAGCCATCACGAATGCCAGCCGAGCACCATCTACTTATGAATAAGCATCGCCCCGACACCGAGGTCATCCCGAAGGCCCGCGTTTTCTCCAGCGGGCCGAGGGATCTGGCGGGTAGCACAAGAATATCTGAGTGAAGTTGGTCAGCCCCTCGCGCCTCTTCGCGTTGACTTGTTCCCACAATGTTTCACATGCTGCTGGAGGATGTAGTTGTCGGTCATTCCTGCGATGTAGTCGCAGACCACGCGAGGAAGCGATTCCTCGCGCGCTTTTTCCTGATAGCTGCGCGGCAGGCTTTCAGGATTCGCCACCCAAAATTCGAACAACTCTCCAATCACGCGTTCCGCATCAATCTTGTCTGGATTCAGCGTTTCGCTGAAATAAAGATTCGTATGCAAGAATTCTTTTATCCCCCGCCTTTCTTCTTCCACTTTCGGACTGAGGATAACAAGCCGCGCGGGCCAAGCACGCACTCCTTCGAGACTCCTAATGCCAGCATCTGCGATCTCCCTTCTTGTCTGTTCAATCAAATCGGTGACAAGCCGGTCGAGCACGTGCCTCAACGCCTCATTGAACTTCAGCTTTTCAAGCGCGTCCGGATATTGTTTGTCAGCTTGCCGGTAGAACTCCGCAAACACTGGTACTCCTCCAAGTATCTGTTCGAGGCTCAACAAATGGGCCTCGTACCCATCGTCGAGGTCAGCGGTGTTGTATGCGATTTCATCGGCGAGATCAATCAACTGTGCTTCCAGCGGCGGACGCAACTCCAACAAATATTCCGAAAGCTCCGGGTATTGAGCCGGATCATAATCACGGGAATGTTTGATGATGCCTTCGCGGATTTCGAAAGTTAAGTTCAATCCTCGAAACGACGGATAGCGAAGCTCGAAATCCTCCACAATGCGGAGCGCGTGCAGATTGTGATCGAAGCCGATTTCTGTGTCGCCGAAGAACGAACCGTGCTCGCGCATGGCGCGATCCAGAGCCTGTTCGCCGGCATGTCCGAAAGGAGGATGACCGACATCATGCACAAGAGCAAGGGCTTCAACCAGGTCAACATTCAAGTTGAGTTGCGTGGCAATGGTACGGGCAATCTGTGCAACTTCGATCGTGTGTGTGAGCCGGTTGCGGAAGTGATCGGAATAACGGCGGGTAAATACTTGGGTCTTCGCCTCTAGCCGCCGAAAGGCCCGCGAATGGATTATACGATCACGGTCTCGCTGAAAATCGTTGCGATACGCATGTGGCGGTTCAGGATAACGTCGTCCGCGCGATTCCCGCACCGCGTATTCGGCGAGCATGAGAAAAGTTTAGCAGAGGAAGGGTCGCCGTCCGCGGAACTCGAACCCAAAGCCGCGCACGCAATTCTGGCGAAAAATCTAACAACGCCCGCTATTTCTGTGCCGAATCTTCTTTGGCCAACTTTACCCTGGCAGATTCCAGTTTCTTTTGTACTTTTGCAACGTCGTCCTGATCAATTTCCGCGGCCACCGTCTTGTTCCATTCCTCGATAGCGCGCTCCCAGTGCGCCGCTGCGAGCTTCAACCGGCCAGTCTTCTGGTAGAGATCACCCAGGTGTTCCTGAACCGTGGGATCGGATCCCATTCTCTGCAAATGCGACGCCTTATTCAGGCTATCTTCGGCTTGATCGTACTTGCCAAGCTTGAAATATGCCCAACCCAGCGAGTCGAGATAAGCGCCATTCGTAGGATCGAGGTCTACCGCTTTCTTCACCAGGGTGAGGGCTTCATCCAGTTTCACGCCGCGATCGGCAAGCATGTACCCAAGATAATTAAGAGTTGCCGCGTCTTGAGGATTTCCAGCCAGCACCTTTCGAAAACTGTCTTCGGCTGGGCCGTATTGTTTTTGCCGCTCCAAAACGGACCCGCGCAAAAAATTTGCGTATTGTTTCTCTTCCGGCTTGGCCGAAAGCTGGTCGAGTTTATTCAACGCATCTTCCGCATCTTGCCAGCGTTTCAGGCGCGTGTACATTTGGGTCAGGGTGATATAAATCTCGCGGTCGTCGGAAGTCCCCTTCAGCAACGACTTAACTTGCTGCAAGCCCTCATCGGCCTGGCCCATATCGGCCAATTGCAACGCGTAGACCATTCTGAGGTCGTTTTCTTTGGGAAGTTTGCCTACCGCTTCTTTTGCGACATCGGTGGCTTGCTGCCACTGTTTCTCCTCGCGATAAGTATCAATAATCTCCTGATAACCCCGCACGGCATTTTCGTCGCCGAGCGTCAGCATGGCACGGAACGTTTCCAACGCAGCGGGATCGTTGTTATTGTCCCGTTCGACAGCTCCCAGCCGTTCCAGAAAAACCGATCGCCTGTCCTTCTCCTCCTGGGAGTAGGAATTGTCTGGCTTCTCTGATTTCTTCAGTAAATCTTGCAGGACTTGCGCCGCTTCGTCGAAGCGTCCTTGGGCCTGGTAAACAGCCGCAATGTTGTAGGACACTTCAGCCGAATCTTGAACCATAGATCCGGCCTTCTTCAAATTTTCCAACGCCAGATCGAACTTGCCCTTCCTGCGATAAATCTCCGCGATCTGAATATAGGTTTTCGCATCTTCGGGATTGGCCTCGGCAACGATCTTGTATTGATCGAGCGCGGCGTCGGTTTGGTTGTCGTTGAGCAGGCTGTCGGCAAGTCCCCGAATCGAGTCGAGGTTGTCGCGGTCGAGTTCTATCGCGTGCCGGTAAGCGTCAATGGCGTTCTTGTAGTTTTTCTGCTGCTCGTATGTATAACCCAAAGCCGAATAAAGCTTGCCCGAGCGAGCGGAGTCAGGCACCGAACTCAGCGTTTGCGCCGCACGCGCCGCATCGCCCTCATCGTTATAAAGCAGGGCAAGAGTAGTGATCGCCTCTTCTGAATCCGGCTGAAGTTTAATCGCGGTTTTAAATTCCGTTTCCGCCTTCCGCAAATTCTTATTCAACTGATAGAGCCGGCCCAACAACAAATGGTCGTCGGCATTGTCCGGTTCAATTTTCAGGATCTGTTCGTACTGGTCTATGGCGGCTTTCAGCACATTATCCGAACCGGTTCCGCTCTGCATGTCACCGAGCGAACGAAGATAGATCCGCCCCAGCAACTTGTGCGCCTCAAGATTGTTCGGATCCCGCTTAAGGATGTCCTGCGCTTCCTGCACCGCATCGCGGATGCGGCCAGTCTTGGCGTAAAGCTCTGCCAGCCCAGCGTTCAGGTATTCAGAACTTGGATCCGCTTCAATCGCAAGGCGATATTCGTCAATAGCCTTGCTGGCGAGATCGCTCCTCGCGTAGACAGACCACTGATCTTCGTACATGTGAGCCATTGCGTAGTGGTAGTACGCGGTAGCCCGATCCACTTTGTGCGGCGGTTCGGCGGCGGCGGGTTTGGATGTATTCCCTGCCTGCTGGGCCAACCCGGTCGCTACCACAAAAAACAAGAAATAAAGCCGGTAAATAATTTTCATCGGGACCTTTAGATGTGGGAAACCCACACGAATTGGATGCTGAACTAACCCAAGCAGGTGCTCAGATATTGTAAACCCACAGACTGCCAAGAAACGAGGAAAGGGCCTACCCTGGGAAGAATCTCGTGACCGTAAGTACAGGCCTCTTGGTTTCTCCTTGCGGCAGGTGGCAGGCAGGTGACCCTCGATAAGAGAGAAGGCCATCCGCGAGGTACGAGCATTCGAAGATTCAAGGAAACATGCAGTCGCTAAGCGGGACAGTGCTGATGCGATGCTAGTGCCGAAAATGCCTCACACCAGTAAATACCATCGCCAACCCCAGACTGTCAGCAGCGTCAATAACTTCCTGGTCGCGCACCGAACCTCCAGGCTGGATTATGGCCGTAGCGCCCGCCTTCGCTATCTCCTCCACTCCGTCGGGAAATGGGAAAAAAGCGTCTGACGCCGCGACCGCGCCTTTTAGCGGCAAAACAGCCCTTTGCGCGCCAATCTTGCACGAATCCACACGGCTCATCTGGCCGGCCCCGATCCCCACGGTCTGCCCCTCCAGGGCGTACACAATGGCGTTCGATTTCACGTGTTTGCAAACTTTCCATGCGAAAAGCATAGCCCGCGTTTCTTCCGCGGTCGGTTGCCGCTTAGAAACCACCTTCAGATCTTTTTCCTCCAACAAATGCACGTCGGCATCCTGCACAAGCATCCCACCAGAGATATTTTTCAGCACCCATTTCTGCTGGACAGAAGTTATTTCGACCAGTCGAAGATTTTTCTTCGCGGCAAATTTGGCTTTCGCCCCATCATCGAATGACGGCGCGGCAATTACCTCCAGGAAGAGTTTGGCCATCTCTTCAGCCGCCTCAGCATCCATGGTGCGGTTGACTCCGATTACGCCTCCGAACGCCGATACTGGATCGCATTCCAGTGCACGTCTATAAGCCTCCACCAAAGACTTTCCTATCCCCACACCGCAAGGATTCGTGTGTTTGATGATGGCGCAGACTGGCTCCTCAAATTCCTGTGCCAGGTCCCACGCCGCCTGCATATCCACGATGTTGTTGTAGGAGAGTTCCTTGCCTTGAATCTGCCGCCCATTCGCGGCCCCGCCCGATGAACCGTCGGAGTACACTGCCGCTTTCTGGTGCGGATTTTCGCCGTAGCGGAGATCCATCACCTTGCTGAATGAGAGGCGAAGAGTTTGCGGAAAGCCGCCGTCGGGCTGAAGTTGAAAATGGCCGTTCGAGCTTACGCGCTCCAACGTCGAAGCAATCGCTGAATCGTAGGCTGCCGTGACCGCAAAGGCTTTCTGAGCAAGGCGCCACTTGGTTTCTTGAGATAGTGCTCCATTGCTGTCAACCATCTCTTTGGCGATCGCATCGTAGTCGCCCGGCGAAGTGACCACCGCGACATCTTGAAAATTTTTCGCCGCGGACCGGATCATCGAAGGCCCGCCAATATCTATATTCTCGACAATTTCCTCGAATGGCACGCCCGGCTTGGACGCCGTTTTTTCAAACGCATAAAGATTCACGACCACCATATCAATCGGCTGAATGTCATGTTTCGCGACAGCGGTTCGGTGGGCGGGGTTCTCGCGGCGATGCAGAATGCCTCCGTGAACTTTAGGATGAAGCGTCTTGACCCGGCCATCCAACATCTCCGGAAATCCCGTCAGCTCTGAAACATCTTTCACCGCGATCCCCGCGTCTCGCAGTAATTTTGCCGTGCCTCCTGTGGACACGAGCTCGACGCTCATTTTAGAAAGCTTATGGGCAAATTCGACGAGTCCAGTCTTGTCGGTAACGCTGAGGATGGCGCGCTCAATAGGCATAGAGGGATCTCGAATACGAAATGACAGCAGGAGGAAATTCTATCAGTTGGAGAAGCCGCCGGCTTGGGTTGAATCGCGGATAGAGACCGCGGGAAGGAAATATCCAACTACTAAAACGTCAAACTATATCTTTGCTTTCGCTTTCAACCGCACTTTGCCGTCCTGCACTTCGACCGTATATTCCACGGTGTGGCAGCCATATTGTTTGCGGATCTGGTCGGTTTTCTTCTGGACAAAGGAGGCAAAATTGTCCATGTTTCCGGCAACATCCTCGCCCGCTTTCTGTTTCGCTTCCGTAAGCGCTTTGTATAATTTTTCTACTTTGTCCCGTTCCGACCGTGCGTCGGAGCACTGCACCGTGAAGCCCCGCTCATCTTTCGCTGGAGCTACGGCAGCCGCAGCGACAACAGCCAGTGCAGCTTGTGAAACACCATACACTTTGTGTACAGGCTCATGTTCTTCGGGGCGGACTCCCTGTACCGAAAGAAGAGCGTCCTGGGGGCGCCGGTAGCCTTCCTCTCTTATGCGAGCCTTCTTGCGCCATAAATCGCTGTAGATCGCATATCGTTGAGCAATGGCGTTGTAACGGTAACGCTGCGAAAAACTGATGCGCCCGCCCCCATCGCTAAATTTCCGCAATAGGCTGAGCACTTTCCATTCGATATCGGTGGGTGGTTTCTTGGTCGGATTATTGAAGAATACCTCGTACTCGATCTTTAGCCGTCGCAGGTGCGACTCGAGTAATGTGAGCTCTTCGTCAATGACCACGGGACATTCTCCATATACAGTTTAAGAGGTTCGCCGACATGAAGCGAGATGCCGCGCGAGCACGAGAGGGATGGAACGAAAGTTACTGTAAAAGGCTCTCAGCGGTAAGCTATCAGCCTTTAGCTTTTACTGTTCAACGATGAGCCGTTTATTGGTTCGCGAGGCATTGCGCCTTGGCTTTCCACAAGGTGGGGTACAAAAGACTGAGAGCTAAGAACTGAGAACTAAGAACTGAGAACTGAGAGCTAAGAACTGAGAACTGATAGCCTACTTCGCCGCCATTTTCTTGACCATGGCTAACACTAACTTGCGGTCACTATCGTTCAGGCTGACCGCATATCTGCGTACCTGGCTCAGGAAACGCACTTCATCATCCGAAAGTTGAGGCAAACCCTTCGATCCATTGGTGTGCCCCTCTTCGGAGAAGAACTGCCATAGAGGAAGCGCCATCGCGCCCGCGATTTTTGACAGCGTGTCCAACGATGGGATCGTGTGGCCATTTTCCACACGCGATAGATAGCAGCGCAATAAGCCTGTCCGCTTTTCAATGTCGCCCTGCGACATTCCTTTTTGCAACCGATAGTTTCTGATGGTCTCGCCGATGTTCATAAAGGAAACAGCCGACAGGTGATGAGGATGGACTGCATAGTAACCAGAAGAGTACCTTCTGGCAAGAGAAAATTAGTTGCATCAGAAATGCGGCACATCAGAGCCGCATCGGCTGGATCAGTTCCGTGACTTGTTATTCGGAGAGTATTTCGGACCAAATCGCAATTGCAGAAATCACAACGCCAACTCCATATACATCGCCCCTTCAATCGGATTGGGCCGATAGGAACCGATCTCCCGGAAACCCAATGCACGGTAAAGCGCCACTGCATTCTTCATTTTGGGCTCTACGGTATCGAGGCGCATTTTTGCGTAGCCGACGCTCTTCGCATCTGCAATCACCCTCTCTGCCAGCAAACGGCCTAACCCACTTCCACGGAATTGTGGGCGCACATACAATCGCTTCATTTCGCAGATACCCGGTTCAACGCGTTCCGGTTCGAGCCTGTCCGGTTCAAACCCATGAAGCGCGATGCAACCCGCTGACTCGTCGCCACGCCTGGCTATCAATAGTCTCCCTTCCGGCGATGCATAATCCCCCGGCAATCCAGTGAGCTCGCGATCAAAGTCCTGGAAGCATAAGCTAAATCCGAGGGATTCCGCATACTCCGTAAAAAGTTTACGAATTTGAGCGATGTCAAGAGGAGACTCCGCGGCAGAAATAAGGATTCCGCTATTCGATAAGGTACTCATCAAACGCTCAAGCGGCAGAATCGAGGCCAACGCAACCGCCGCAGGCGCACAATGTTATTACTGCCTTGGATTGCCGTCCACCCGGTGCAACTTTTCGGTACCATAAGCGTCATATCTAGAAGAGAATAATGTCACCAATCCAACAGGCGACGATTGCCGTACTTTGAAGAGAGCGTGTTTTTATGTTGATAAAAAAGAGTTCCGACATTAAATGGTCCGAAGTGACGCCCCAGCGAACGTATCTGGACCGGCGAAAATTCCTCGCGGGCATGGCCGTCGCCGGTACAACGGCGGTTGCGGGACTTGGCGTCCGCCGCCTGATATCGCCTTCGGTCGTGCGGGCTGATGGCGGCTCGGGACTGGCGCCGATACAGGGCATCCAAAAAAGTCCATTCTCCACGACAGAGAAAATTACCCCGTTCAAAGACGTTTCCAACTACAACAACTACTACGAGTTTTCGACCGACAAATACGAGCCCGCGGCCCTCGCCAAAAATTTCCGGACAAGCCCTTGGAAGGTGACCATTGACGGCCACGTCAAGAAGAAGCAAGTTCTCGACGTGGATGAAATCATCAAGATGGCTTCTCCCGAGGAGCGTATTTACCGCCATCGGTGTGTCGAAGGATGGTCCATCGTGGTGCCGTGGATTGGTTTCCCATTGAGCGAGTTGATCAAGCGAGCCGAACCATTAGACAAAGCGAAATTCGTCGAGTTCACCACCATATTGGACATGCGACAGATGCCAGGCCAACGCACGAATGTCCTCGATTGGCCTTACGTCGAAGGCCTGCGAATGGACGAAGCCATGCATCCCCTCGCACTTCTTTGCTTCGGAATGTATGGCGCCGCCTTGCCGAACCAGGACGGTGCGCCACTCCGCATGGTTGTTCCCTGGAAGTACGGTTTCAAAAGCGCCAAGGCAATCGTTCGCATCCGATTCGTTGACAAGCAGCCGGAGAATACATGGAACCGCTCCGCTCCGAACGAGTATGGATTTTATTCCAATGTAAATCCTCACGTGGATCATCCTCGCTGGAGCCAGGCTAACGAGCGCAGGCTGGGTGACTTCTTTAAGCGTCCCACGCTGATGTTCAATGGCTACGACCAGGTTGCGAGTCTCTACAACGGAATGGATCTGAAGAAAAACTTCTGAGCACTCCGGTCAAAATTCGCTGGTTGAAGGTGATTATTTTCATCCTCTGCCTCGCGCCTTTGATGAGGCTTGGCTGGAAAGCCTACCAGCAAGACCTGGGAGCCAACCCGATTGAGGTAATCACCCACGCCACCGGTGATTGGACGCTCCGATTCCTTCTGATCACATTAGCTGTAACCCCGCTTCGCAAAATCCTGAAACAACCCTGGCTGATACGTTTTCGCCGCATGTTTGGGCTCTTCGCTTTTTTTTATGTGTGTCTGCATTTCCTCACCTACATCTGGCTGGATAAGTTTTTCAACGTGCACGAGATGCTCGCGGACGTGGTTAAGCGAAAATTTATAACCGTTGGATTTACCGGTTTCGTCTTGCTGATTCCATTGGCTATCACATCTACCGCCGGTTGGATCCGGCGTTTGGGCGGAAAGCGCTGGCAAACCTTGCACCGCTTGATTTACGTGAGTGCCATCGCCGGAGTAATCCATTACCTGTGGCTGGTGAAAGCTGATCGGACCAAACCTTTGGAATACGGCTTTATTCTGTTTGTTCTGTTGGCCTACAGAGTCGTCGTTTGGCTCGGCGCAAGGTTCGGACAGAAAGGTGCTCTGCGCGGGGAACTCCTAAAACCCGCGAAAACCCTAGAGTAGAGACGTAGCTCGCTACGACGTAGCTTGCTACGTCTGTTTTTTGCCCATCGCCTCCGAAATATTGCAAAAAACCCAGACTAACGTCTCTACATTACGGTTGTTTTGGGACAATTCACTGGTCGTTTCCGCACAATGTGAATCAAGACCACGCGCCCGAAAAAGGGCGCACCAGCACTCCCCCGCGGGGAACGTTGCTACTATGGTTACGTGCGTCGCAAGACTCCAAAGAATTCAGCCATCCCACTGCAAGCCGATTCGCTCGCCAAAATCCCATGGCTGGTTCATGGTTTCAGTACCCGGCTCGCCGGATTTTCTCGATCCTATGGCGGCAATGCTCTAAATCTGGGTTTCACAAAAGAAGATTCGCGGGCAGCCGTTGAACGCAATCGAGTCGCATTCGGGCACGCAGTGGGGGCGATTGACCACGAACGCCCATGGCCTCTCGTCACGCTGCGGCAAATTCATTCCAGCATCATTCATTGCGTGTCCGTCATGCCATCCACTCAGTTGGCTGGCGATGGGCTTATTACGTGCACTGCGGGTCTGCTTTTAGGAATTCAAACCGCGGACTGCATTCCCGTTATTCTGGTGGACCGCAAAACTAAAGCGATAGGTGTCTTCCACGCAGGATGGCGGGGAACGCTCAACCGAATCGTCGAAAAAGGCGCCGGCGAAATGCGGCGCTGGTTTGGAACCATGCCGCGTGACATCCAGGCCGCGATCGGACCAGGTATTGGAGGATGCTGCTACGAAGTCGGCATCGAAGTTCGTCAGGACTTCAATTCACAGTTCGCGTATGCATCCGCTCTTTTTCGCGAGACTCTCGAATCCGATCCCGTTCGCGAAAAATATCCCATGCTTTTTCTCAGCGCTCGCGCACCGGGTCACACCGACCTGCCAAAAAAAATATTCCTGAATCTGCCGGAGGCGAATCGCCGTCAGTTGCTTTCCGTCGGGATTCCAGCAAGAAACATTAGTGTGTCCTCCCTTTGCACCGTTTGCCGCGTTGACCTGCTCTTTTCTCATCGCGCCGAAAAAGCAATCACCGGCCGAATGATGTCTGTCGCAGGAATCAGAAAACAAACCTAAAGCTTTCCGCCGACTCTTCCTGACGCACCTGTAGGCCAAGTGTGAGAATTCGTCGAAGGAAACGTGTGGAATAGGACATGGCAAGAACCAGCTCCGAAGGAGCGGCGTTACTTAGCCCCGGACGTAAGTCCGGGTAGAAGTGAACAAGATCACGCGCCCCCAAAGGGCGCAACAGTGGTTCTCACAGCAACTCCTCTAGTCCCGAGGGCCAGTCCCCGACTTCAAGCATGGATTTTCCTACGTCAGGTTAAAATCGCATCCATGCGCCCGATTTTCGAATGGAATATTGGCCATCGTTCCCTCTCACTGGGAAAACGAACTCTAATCATAGGCGTCGTGAATGTCACTCCCGATTCATTTTCCGACGGAGGTCAGCATTTCGATCCCGAACACGCATTGGCCCACGCGCTAAGGCTCCTAGAGGACGGTGCCGACATCATTGATATAGGCGGCGAGTCCACCAGGCCCGGCGCAGCGGTAAACCTTTCGCAGACGGCATCCGTCGCAAGTTCCAGTCCATCCAAATCAGCAGTCTCCGAATCCGAGGAACTCGAAAGAATAATCCCGGTGATTGCAGCTCTAAAAAGGGCGCGTCCTGAAATTATTATCTCCGTGGACACATACAAAGCCGCCGTCGCCCGCAAAGCAATAGAGGCCGGAGCTGAAATCGTGAATGACGTTAGTGGCTTTCGCTGGGACCAGAGAATGCCTAAAACCCTCGCGGAACTGAAATGTGGAGCGATCCTCATGCACGCCCGTGGACGCCCCGACGAATGGCATGACCTGCCCCCCGCATCTGACATTATTGTCCAGGTGACGCGCGAACTCCGGGATTGGGTGGATGTCGCGCTCATGGCAGGGGTGAAGCGCGATCGCATTGCTTTCGATCCGGGTTTTGGATTCGGCAAAAGCTTCGAGGAAAACTATCCATTATTAAAACGCTTCGATGAATTTCACCAGCTTCGCTACCCGCTGGTCGTGGGAGTTTCGCGAAAATCTTTCATCGGCCGCGCCATCGCGCAGAATGGCAAAGATGCCGCAATCAGTGACAGAGTCTACGGAACCATAGCCGCAGAAACCGTTGCAATCCTCAAGGGCGCTCACATGATTCGAACTCACGATGTAAGGGCTGCCATTGATGCGGCAAGAGTTGCCGACGTGGTGAGTTAGGGGATCTAAACCGGAACCGCAATCTCTTCGATAATCTCTATTATTGCCTGTTCCGCCTGCTCCAACTTCCGAAGCGAGGTCGAGTATTGTCCGGCCACGACTACTCGATGCGCAAAGACCGGTACTATCAGCGGCTTGAAGTCTTCAGGCGCGCAGAAGCTCCGTCCCTCAAGAAAGGCCGACGCCTGCGCCGCCCGGTACAGCATCTGCGAGCCTCGCGGCGAAACACCCAGCGAAAACTGTTCCGAGTCCCGCGTTCTGGCGACGATTGAAAGCGCATAGTTGACCAGTGATTCATCAACGTTTACTTCACTTACAGCCTCCTGCATTTCCAGAACATCCGCTCCGCTGAGCACTGGTTGCAGCAATTCCAACTGTGCCGTTCCCGCTTCCGACCGAAGAATTTCGCGCTCTGCTTTGGCATCCGGATACCCCATGCTCACGCGCATCAGGAACCGATCTAATTGTGATTCCGGCAGTGGATAAGTTCCGTGATGTTCCGACGGATTCTGCGTCGCAATCACCAAAAATGGCTGCGGCAGCGGATAAGAATTTGAGTCCACCGTTACCTGGCCCTCGTTCATGGCCTCAAGCAGCGCCGATTGCGTCTTCGGAGTGCTGCGATTGATTTCGTCCGCCAGCAGAACGTTCGTGAATACCGGCCCGCGTTTGAACTCGAACTGCTGTTCGATGGCTGAGTAAACCGAAATGCCCAGCAGATCCGAAGGCAGCATGTCACTCGTGAACTGCACCCGCTGAAAGCTGCAATCGAGAGCACGGGCAATTGCCTGTGCAAGCGTGGTCTTGCCTACCCCAGGTACTCCTTCGATGAGCAAATGACCGCGCGCGAGAATAGAAATAAGAGCGAGATGAATGACATCATCTTTGCCGCGAATCACTTTTCGCAGGGTGCTTTCGAGCAAGGCCGCACGATGGAAAGCAATAGTAGCGCTCTCAGACGTCATTCCATTGATTTTACTATGCACCCAAAGCACCCATATCAACGGAAAATGTTACCAACGTCACAGGGACCAAACTGTCAGACGGGTACCCGTCCCACCGAAGGTTTAGGTTTCTGTCAGCACTACTAAGACTGGGGGTGCCCCATCCTTGCGCGATTTTCGCAAGGGTGGGAGGCAAGGCTGCTGACGCTGAATCCGAAGGGAAGCGCCGAATCGAACTCTCAAATTACTGCATAAACTCCGCAGGCCGTCCCGTCAACCGTTCAATCCGTTTCGCAATGGGAGGATGCGTCGAGAACAAGCTTCCGAAATTCATCCCAAGAAACGGTTGGACGATGAAAAGGTGTGCCGTTGAGGGCGTGCCAAGCATGGGCACTCGCTTCGAGTACGCGTCCAGCTTCGACAACGCACTCGCAAGCGCATAAGGATTCCCCGTAAAATGCGCGCCAGTCTCGTCTGCCTGATACTCGCGCGAACGGGAGACGGCCAACTGAATCAGCATCGCCGCAAATGGCGCAAGAATCAGCATCAGAAGCCCGCTCATCCCGCCGCCGCGCTCATCACGATCGCCTCCAAAAAAGAATCCGAAACGCGACATGAACGTTACCGCACCGGCGAGTGTCGCAGCAATCGAGCTGATTAGAATGTCGCGATTATTAACGTGACCAAGCTCATGGGCGAGCACGCCTTCAAGTTCCTCATCGCTCAGTAAATTCAAAATCCCCTGAGTCACCGCGACCGATGCATGTGCAGGATTTCTTCCGGTAGCAAACGCATTCGGCGAATCCGTTGGGATGACGTAAATCTTCGGCATCGGAATGCCGATCTTTTGCGTGAGCCGTTCCACCACGCCGTAAACCCTGGGCAAATCTTCCCGCGTGGCCGGCTTCGCCCGATATGTCGCTAAAGCAATCTTGTCCGAATAGAAATAAGCGACAAAATTAGTTACAGCAGCAACTCCCAATGCTAGCAACATGCCATTCTCACCGCCGAAACCCCGGCCAATCGCCATCAGCAGCAGCGTCATCGCGGTCAGTAAAAAAGCGGTCTTGAAGGTATTTCCCATAAGGGTTTTCCATGTGATTAGATGAACCGCGCGCCGGCAAGATTCACTCCAAAAACAGGCGCGAGCAGTCTTATTTATATTTTGTCATTCCGAACGAGGCGAAGCCTCGGAGGAATCTGCTTTTCAGTCGAAAAATCTTCAGAATCACGCCGTGTCAACTGCCGGAGGCCGCACAATCAGCGGCACCACCGCGCTAACCAGCATGATCACGGCGATGATCTGTAAAGCCTGCGAATAATGTCCGGTGTGCTGGCGAATATGCGCAATCAACGTTGGTCCCAGAATCCCCGCAAATCCCCAAGCCGTGAGGATCAAACCATAAACCGAACCAACATTCTCCGGACCAAAGTAGTCCGCGGCGAAAGCAGGCATGGTGCCGAATCCGCCTCCGTAGCAAAGCAGTATCAGAAAAGCGAGGATCGTGAACGTAGAGAAATCCGTGATGCGGGGCAACATCCAAAAGATCACGGCCTGAATTAAAAACATCAAAAAGAAAACCCAGCGGCGTCCAATCAAGTCTGAAAACCAAGCCCACAGGAAACGTCCTGCTCCATTTGCAATCGAGATGATCCCCACCATCCCTGCGGCAACGGCGGCGGTTACGCCGGTAATTTCTTCAGCCATCGGGGCGGCTTGGGAAATAATGGCGATACCAGCCGTGACATTCAGAAACAACAATGCCCACAGCGCGTACCATTGCCACGTCGCCACAGCTTCTCCCAATGTGTAGGCCTTCGTCGAACGCTGCTTCTTTTGCGCCGCGCTGGGCGACCAGCCCTCTGGGACATACCCTTCCGGCGGGTCTTTCATAAACAGCGCGGCACCCGTGACCGCAATAAGGTAAGCGATGCCCAGCACAGCGAAAGTTTTCAGCACTCCCACACTCACGATCAGGCGGGTCGCGATGGGCGCGGTAATCAGCGCTCCCGCGCCGAATCCCGCCACGGCAATGCCCGTAATCATTCCGCGTTTGTCAGGAAACCATTTCACCAGCGTCGCCACCGGCACGATATATCCCAAGCCCAGTCCGATGCCGCCGAGCAACCCATAAGAAAGATAGAGCCACCACAATCCGTTAGAGGAGAAGTATGCTAACCCGACTCCCACGCCATAGAAAATTCCGCCCGCTACCGCAACCGTGCGCGGTCCGGATTTCCGCATCCAAAGCCCGCCAACAAAAGAAGCGAATCCCAAAACCAAAATAGCGATTGTAAAAGTAAGCGTCACTTGCGAGATCGTCCACCCAAACTCTTTTGTCAGCGGGATACGGAACACGCTCCATGCATACACCGCGCCCAGGCCGATCTGCATGATCACCCCAGCCATGGCAATGCCCCACCGATTCGGGAGAGCGGTAGTTGTACCGGAAGTCGCGTTTGCCATAGCAATACTCCTTGGAATTGAAGTTCACGGCGCAAAGCCAACGTATCTTACGCTAAGCCGATCAATCTGGCATTTACAGGATTAGCGATTCCCTCTGCGTCAGTTAGAAGAACGATGGAGCGCCGGGCGTCCCCGCCCGACAGGACGGGCGGGCGCCCGTCTCCTTTTCAAAAATAGTGTGTTTAAATCAATTTATGTTCGCCCGTAAGATCCGCGTCGAATACGAAAATAACGGCCAGCTCCTTCCCTGCCCCATTAAGTGGCTCGATAATTTCTCTATGCGAAGCTTCACCAATGCCACCGTCTTCGACGACACTCTTCCCATCGCAGACGGCCTGATGGAAATCGGAAAAAATGTTCCCTTGGATAAATTAAAAGGAGCGATGGAAGATTGGTTCAGGCGAAAAAGCTATCTTGCTAAAGAAGCATCCCTAAAAATACGCGAGTGAATCGCCTCGGGCGGGGGGGCCCCATTTCTCACCGCCTTGCGAGAAGTGGGATTCCACAACATCTTATTTACTTTTTGTCATTCCAAACGAGGCGCGAGCCTCGGAGGAATCTGCTTTCCATCGTTGAAGAAAATAAAAATCCTTGTTTCGACGTTTGGGATTCCCGCCCTTTTGCAAAGAAGGCACGAGACGTGCCCCGATTTATTGCGCGCCCACTATAAGGCTCAGGAAACCCGGTAGTGTCCCATCTGTCTCCGATTTGGAATGGATTGGCGACGAGCTATCTCCCCATGACGAGCTATCTCCCCATAAGGAGCAACGCTGCGGATACGGGAGTGAATCCCATCGCGGAGACACTGAACGTCCCGTACTCCGCCACGCTCATTTGTCGGTCCCAGACTCGACGGATCGGTCAAGCCTTGTTGGGCTAAACTTTCTTCAGCGATGTTTGGTGGAGCTCCCTACGACCGTCATTATCCCACTTGACGACCGCGTCATCCTCGTTAGCTTGCTCAACCGCGCCGAATTCCCAAGTCGGTTTTCCGGACTCGCCCAAACCCATGACGCGATCCCCAGGATCCAGTTCCTCGTCGGAGGCTGAAGACACGGCGAGCGGTGGTCTCTTGGCACGGTCTGAATCAGGAGTCGCCCCAGGGTGTGAGAGCGGCGGTTGTTGAGCTTTGTCCAATTTGGGTGCTGAATTATTGCCGTTATGTGTCATATTCCGTTTCGCTCCATTTGAAGAGGTCTAGACAGCATCCTTCGCAGCGGCTGTTCATCTCCTCAATAGAGATAGCATAGGCTCGGAAAGAATAGTTCGGCTGGTCACGATTGCACAGTTCTCACAATTAATCTGGCTGCGGTGCCCCAGATTGTTACGAACTCGAGTGCTGCGTGAGAACGTGGGAGAGAGCAGCGTCCGGTCGCGGAGCGACGGCATTCAATAGCCCGCCACGTAAAGTGGCGGGAGCGCAAAGCGGGAAATAGAGCGGCTTTAGCGGACGACACTGAGTTTCGTAACAGCCCAGATTGGTGCCGCATGGATGCTGGCAACTATAGTCCCCACGCCCACTCGGCGGCAGCCCAAAGTGGTCCAAAGTGACCAGACATCCTCTTGGCCCCTTCTATCGTGTGTGTGGCGAAGAAGTGAGACGACTCTTACAAAAGCCAGTCCACCTTCCTCATTTTACAAGTGAGGCGCAACATGGAAACCGTATTGATTGTTCTTTTGGTCGTGTTTTTGCTCGGCGGGGGTGGCTGGGGATACTCTCGTTTGCGCGGCTAGCCTCATCACGGGATGATCACGCGACCAATGCGCCTGATTTCATTTACAGAACTTAATAGGGAAGCTAGACGTTCGAAATAGACTCGCGACCCCTCTTTCGGTTCCCTGAACTAAGTCAGCCAACCGAAGTTTTCTTCTTAACGCTTCCAGGAAAGCCGGCGCCCTATGCCTTCGAGTGCGATTCTGCGCGAAGTTCAGCAACTCTACAGCGTGAGTGACCGTCTTGACTCGCTGGCGGGACAACATCCTCTTGTCTCAGAAGCACTCATCGCGATCTCCGGGAGTGTTCGTAACACCGCTACGTTGCTGGAGGTTCTGGTCGCGACGAAAATGGCGCCGCGCTCCGGATTCAATCCAACCTGATTTGTTCTCTCTGTACTTGTGCTTTGGGATTGCAGCGCGGAAACTAGTCGTGAAGAACAATATTCAGGAGCGAACTGTGAACTTTCATGGCGCCCTCGCCATAGTCAACGAATCCTAACTCCCTAAACCTATTCATGAAAAAACTGACCCGCGATCGGGTTGTGCCTATCATCTCCGCCAGAGTCTCCTGACTGATCTTCGGGATTACAGTCTCGGGTACCCCGTCTTTGCCGAAATGAGCAAGCAAGAGCAGAACCCGGGCTAGTCTTTTTTCACTCGAATTGAAGGGTTGGTCAACTAGATCCTCTTCGTATCGGATGTTTCGTCCCAGGAGATAGGCTACGAACAAATCCGAGAACGTATGTTCCTGGTGGAGCGCAAGAATCATTGCTTTCTTGTCAATTTGCAGAAGTTTACAGTCCGTCATCGCGATTGCAGACCCCATGCGTAACGGCTGTCCAGCCAGGCCACCTTCTCCGAAAAACTCTCTCTCGCTCAATATCCCCAGGGTTGCTTCCTTGCCAGTCTTGGATACGACCGTGAGTTTAACCTTACCTTCCTGGATGTAGAAGATTGAGTCAGCCGCGTCGCCCTGCGTAAAGATGGTTTGTTTCTTGGGAAAGGCCACGACTTTCCTGCCCTCGCCGATGGTGGCAAGAAATTCTCTTGGGTCGAAGTCGCGTTTCTTCCTGACCGGCAGGGCTGTCGCCATCAATACCTTCTCCTGACGGGAACTACACTCTTGAACATTTTATCAGAATCGTGATTTCAAATTATCAGAATTGTGGTTTCAAAAAATGTTCACTTTTGCTCACAATTGGAAAAACCGCTGGCGAATCCAGTGAAAACCCACTCTTTGGCTAATGTATTGAAAATGAGCAATGTTGAGCATTTTCCCAGATCGGGCCGTTGTATCGTATGGTGGTGAAAACCAAGGACCTTACCCTGAAACAGATGCTCTCCGTGCCGTGTCCTACGTGTGGCGCTCCGACCGGGCAGGCTTGTCAACTCCAGACGGGCGCCCCGCGCACCCAGCCACACCGTGATCGGAAACTTTCTGCAGCCGAGGCCGTCGAAACGAAGTCTCGCAAACGATAAACCGCCAGGAGGTCAGGCTTTCACTCCCGTCTTCGCAAGGCGGGGAACCCGAGCCGCCGAATGCCGCTCGGTCTTTTCTACGTGGCGCCGTTCAAACTACTACCGCTCATTTCTCATAATGCAGCAACGAGAACACGTCGTAGCCTTTCAACTTTTCCCGGCCTTTCAGGAAATCCAGTTCGACGACAAATCCCAACCCGCAGATTTCGGCGCCCAGCGAAGATGCCAGATGAGTCGTCGCCTCGGCAGTGCCGCCCGTGGCCAGCAAATCATCCACGATAATTACCCGCTGTCCTTTTTGAATTGCGTCTTTGTGAATTTCGAGCGTGTTCGTGCCGTATTCCAAAGCGTAATCGTATTTCGTAGTTGCAGCGGGCAGCTTCCCTGGCTTGCGCACAGGAACGAATCCCGCGTTCAGGCGATAAGCTAGCGCCGGACCGAAGATAAATCCACGCGCTTCCATCCCCAAAACCAGATCAATGTCTTTGTCGAGATAATGCTCGGCCAAAGCGTCAATCAGCGCTGCGAAACCGCGCTTATCTTTCAGGAGCGTGGTGATGTCGTAAAAGAGGATGCCCGCCTTCGGAAAATCCTGGACTTCGCGGATAAGAGCTTTCAGCGGTTCACAGTTGATGTTTGAACTGATCGGCAACGGTTTAGCGGACATTTACCAGGCTCCTTCGATTCGAAAATTAGTCAGTCCGGAAACAGGCTTGGCCTCGGATTCTTCGACAGCATCCACCCGCGCCGCTCGCGGACCCTCTTGCAATCGCGATTGCAAACCGGACAATTGGTCGCGGCTGCCCATCGCTAGAATCTCAACGCTCGAATCCGAATTGTTGCGGACCCATCCAGCAATGCCAAGAGTGTGCGCTTCCCGTTCTACAAACCACCGAAACCCCACTCCCTGCACGCGTCCGCGAACGACAAAGCGGCGCGCTTCGGTAGTTTGCTCAGCAATCATGCAGATATTCACAAGCGATGGAGAGACGGGCGTCCTCGCCCGTCCTGCCGGGTGCGATGCCCCGCGCTCTACGCTCTCGATAAGTACGCGCCTTCCGAAGTATCCACTCGAATCTTCTCGCCCTCATTGATAAATGCCGGAACCTGCACCACAAGTCCAGTCTCCGTCTTCGCCGGCTTCGAGACGCTCGACGCCGTAGCGCTCTTCAATCCCGGCTCAGTCTCTATAACAGTCAATTCCACGGTTTGAGGCAACTCGATGCCGACGGCTTTCCCATCAAAAAATTCGACTTTGATTTCAAGATTGGCGATCAAATAGTCAACCGCATCGCCGAGAATCTCACGAGTCAGGTGCGTCTGCTCGTAGTTGGAAGTGTCCATGAAGTAGTAGCTGTCGCCGTCGCTGTACAGAAATTGCATATCCACTTCATCAACATTAATTTTCTCAATCGGATCCGGAGATCGAAACCGATGCTCGAACATCGCGCCCGTCCGCAGGTTCCTCAACTTGGCCTGAATAAACGCCCGCAAATTCCCCGGCGTGCGGTGCTCAACGCTAAAGACCGAATGCAAATCATTATTATGCTTAATGATCATTCCAGGACGCAGTTGGGTTGCAGGAATACTCATTGATGGGAAAATCTCCTCAAATGATTGCTGTTAGCCGTCAGAGGCACACTCGTCTGGACGGAACCCATCATTTTATATGGACAGTAGTGAGTTTGGGAAATGAGGACTGACCTTCGGAATCCTGGTGGCTTTGTGGTTTGCGGCGGGGGGAATGACTTTTATGATCTCGACCCTGAATACTGCCTACCACGTGCGGGAGGGACGATCCTTCGTGAAAGTGGGTGCGATTGCCGTCGCGTTGACCATCGCGATTTCGATTTGCCTGATGCTGGCCCTGGCAGTGGTCCTGATCGGAAGCTATCTTGCGAACGTCATTGGGGCGGCTTTGCACCTCAGCGAATTGTTTGTGTTGGGATGGAAAATCGTGCAGTGGCCAGCCGCGTTGTTTTTTATTGTAGCTTCGTTTTCTTTGGTCTACTATTTCGGCCCTGATCTGAAGGAGCGGCACTGGTACTGGGTCACGCCGGGATCGGTTTTTGGCGTGATGTTATGGCTAGCGGCATCGGCAGGCTTTCGAAGCTACCTGCATTTTTTCAGCACCTATACCAAAACCTACGGATCGCTGGGCGCTGTCATTGTTTTGCTCGTATGGTTTTACGTAACAGGACTGGCGTTTTTAATTGGCGGCGAAATCAATGCCGCGATCGAACATGCCGCAGCATTGCGAGAGCACCCCGAGGCCAAGTCCCCAGGTCAAAAAGCAGCGTAACCGTACGCGGATAACCTTTCTACTGTCGCTCTTACTGTGCTAGTCCTGTGCTCGTCCACATATGATTCGCTACCCCCATGAGCTACGGATAGCCCGCCACACCGAGCCTCCGCTGGCATTCATCCAGGATGGCTGCCGTTCGAGTTGCCCCCACCCGGCTGACGCCAATCTCTTTCACTTCAAGAAGGATGTCTAAATCCCTGACTCCACCAGCGGCTTTGATCTGGACATGTGCGGGAGAATGTTTTCGCATGAGGCGCAAATCTTCCTTGGTCGCCCCCGTTGCGGCGTAGCCAGTTGAGGTTTTCACCCAGTCGGTGCCTGCCTCTCCACAAATCTCACACAGCCGGATCTTTGCCGCCTCATCGTGAAATGCATTTTCAAAGATAACTTTTATCTTGGCTCCGCTGGCATGGCAGCGCGTTGTGAGTTCTTTAATTTCGCGGCCGACATAGGCCCAATTTCTACTACAGGCTTGGCTGATATTGATGACCATGTCCAATTCAGTCGCGCCATCTTTAATTGCCTGTTCGGCTTCCGCAAGTTTGATGGAGGTATGGTGACCTCCGTGTGGGAAGCCAACCGTGGTGCTCGGTTGCACCGTGCTTCCGGCCAAAAGGGCGGCACATCGGGCAAGATAATACGGCATGATACAGACGCTGGCTACGTCGTACTGAACCGCCAGCGCGCAGCCGGCCTCGAGTTCGGCGATCGTCAGAGCAGGACTCAGTAGAGAATGGTCAATCATTTTCGCTATATCCGCATATGTGTACGAGTTATTCATGGATTCCTTGATTTCATGCCAAAAAACGGAAGCCTGCGCGTAGCCCTGGGGCCGGATTGCATCATAGTGTCAGCAAAAGGCTGCTTCTAAATTTAAGTCAGGGCAGGATACCAGCGAAATGATAATACGTGGCAGTCACCGGGCCCCGATAGTTCTGTTGATCGGATTCGTCGTCATCATTATCTCAATGGTCTTTCTTGGAGTTCATCACAGAAGAGGCAATGTGACAGAACAGTCCGCGCCCCTTCATCAACATTAGGTTTGTGCGCTCGCTATTGATCGCAACAGCCTGGGGCTAGAGTAAGCTCTTCGTGCGATTACCGATATCCATGTATTGTGCGGCAATTGGGTCAGGTTCTTTACTTACAAGGTAGCGAAGAAGAAACACCAAAAGACAGAATAAAAGATAGAAAGAGAGAGAAAACAATGAAGAAACTCATTCTCCTGCTTGTTTTTGCAACTCTGGCGACGAGTCAAGTGATGTGGGCACAAGCGGAAAACGCCCAGTTAGATCAACGCGCGTTCCAGCGCATTACGAAGGAAGTGCATCACGAACTCCTGCTGCTTCCCTATTATGGCGTATTCGATAATCTTGCCTATCAGGTCTCTCAAACTGGAACCGTGACCCTTCAAGGACAAGTTGTGGATCCGGTCACCAAATCCGACGCTGCGCGAGCGGTCAAAAACGTAGAAGGCGTATCGAACGTCGCGAATCAGATCGAGGTTCTGCCTCCTTCACCCATGGACGATGGCATACGGCGCGCAACTTTCAGGGCCGTCTATGGCAATGCCTCTCTTAGCGTCTATTCCATGAGAGCGATGCCCCCGATTCATATCATCGTGAAAAATGGCCACGTGACCTTGGTGGGAGTCGTCGCGCGGCAGATGGACAAACAAATGGCCGAAATGCAGGCCAAGTCTGTACCAAACGTATTTTCAGTTACGGATGAGCTTCAGGTGGAAAATAACAAGTAAGTAGCTAACAGTCGCGGTTCGGTCACGGCGGAGGTTCTGTTCTAAGAATGGGAACCCCAGTTGAGATCGAACCCGCGACGTCCGTTCGTGCCAAGCCACCGGGAGTCCATCTGCCTCTTATTTCTGTGTTACGACACAGACACCCCGTATTTGATTCTCACGCGAATCTGAAGCGAGAAAGTCGGCTGCTCAAGCGCTTTTCGCTTGACAACATTCCATTAGTCAACATATTGTTCGAGCCACAAATTTAATAACGGGTGGACTTAAAGTTAGCCTTTGGAGGCTGGCTTTTGATTGCCTTCGTTTCGGCACATTAGCATCGTGAACTCAACCAGATGCGGCGAATTGATTTTACTAACACGCAGGTAGCGTCCAGCGAGACCGCGAGAGATATCAATCGCGGTGTGGTTCTAAACCTGATCCGGCGCAGGCAGCCGATTTCGCGAGCCAGTTTGGCACGGGTCTCCGGACTCCAGAGGAGCACCGTGTCGCTGATTACTGAGCAGCTCATTCGCGAGAGGTGGGTTGTGAAGGGACCAACCGGGCGGTTGCCGCGAGGAAGGCGTCCCACGTATCTAAGGCTGAACGATTCTCGCGCCATCCTGGTGGCGGACGTGCGACCGATCCAGAGCACCGTCGCAGTGGCCGACGTGAATGGACGGTTTCTGTCGCAAGAAGCCATGCCAACGCCATCCGATCCGCGAGTTGCAGCAGAAAATCTGGCCGCGAGGCTTCGTCACCAGATGCAGCTGCATTCGGACCGGGTATTTGATGGAGTCGGTATCGGCCTGTCAGGGCGTTTCGATCTGACAACTCAGCACGTGGTTTTTGCTCCGAATTTGAAGTGGTCCGAATTCGACCTGAAAGGGCCGATCGAAAAAGCTACAGGAATGCGGGTGGAATTGGAGAATGCAGCCAACGCCTGCGTCCTGGCCGAAGTTTGGTTCGGCCACACCGAGGATGTGCGCGATCTGGTGGTGGTCACCATTGCCGAAGGCGTGGGTACTGGGGTCTTCGCGAACGGCCAGCTGGTGCGCGGCTTAAATGGGATGGCGGGCGAGTTCGGGCACGTGTCACTTGATTCGAACGGTCCCGTATGCGCTTGCGGTGGGCGGGGATGTTGGGAGGTTTACGCTTCCAACCGAGCGGCCTTGCGTTATTACCATGAGGAGAGCAGTACCGCCAACGATATGACTTTCCAGGATCTGCTGGCACTCGCCGAAGCTGGAGATGCACTGGCGCTGAAGGCTCTCGACAAAATGGCGCACGCCATCGGGCGAGGGATGAGAATGATAGTCGCAGGACTGGCCCCGGCGGAAATCGTTGTGGTGGCCGAATTTAGCCGGCTGTGGGACAGATTTGGACCCGTGATAGAGGCCGAAGTAGCGTCAGGCGTTTTAATTGGAAAGGCGCCCCGAGTGAGGCCGGCCCTGGCTGAACCGAGCATGGCCCGTTTGCGGGGCACCGTAGCTCTTGTGTTACAGCGGCACTTTGCTCCTTCTGCCCATCGGTTGGAGGGTGAAAAGGCAGCGGGAACAAGGTCGAGAGGCCGGGCGATAGCCCGGCAGGCCGGGGTGATCTGAACTTTTGGCACCGCGACTCAGGGATTGAAATTTAGTCAGTTGAGATAATAGGAGGTTTTATGTTCGGATCCGGATTAGAGAAAAAGTTTCATCTATATAGTTCGGCTATGCAACAAAGTGTGACGACGCTAATAATTCTCCTGTTATTGGCATTTGCGAACGCGAGTCACGCCCAGGTTCTCTATGGCTCACTCACGGGGACGGTGACTGACGCCAGTGGCGCAGTGGTGAACGGCGCAAACGTGTCCGTGTTGGAGGGTCAAACTGGTGTGACCCGGCAAGCGAACTCTGACTCCAGTGGCATCTACCGGTTCACGGCATTATCTCCCGGCACTTATAAGGTGACCATCACAGCGAAGGGATTCTCCACCCAGGAAACTCCCGCCGTGCGCGTGGCCGCAAATGAAATCGCGCGCGTGGACGCACAGCTCAACGTGTCGGGCGCAAGTGTGAACGTGACCGTCACCGCCGAAGCGCCAATACTCCAAACCGACAAAGCCGACGTGCACACTGACTTGTCGGCTCAACAGATCGAAAATCTGCCGACGGCCGGGTCGCAGGGACGCAATTTCCAATCGCTGCTACGCATCATCCCCGGTGTGGGTTTGACTGCGGAGACCAACTCGCTCGCCGGCAACCCACAGCGGGCAATCAATGCCAATGTGAATGGGCAATCCAATCAGTCGGTCAACACTCGAATTGACGGCGCTCAGGACCAGTATTCATACCTGCCGGCAAACGTCGCCTACGTCCCGCCAGCGGACGCAATTCAGTCTGTCAATGTCGTCACCAACTCGTTCGACGCCGAGCAGGGCATGGCTGGCGGCGCGGCCGTCAATGTGCAGATCAAGTCCGGCACCAACCAGTTCCACGGTAGCGGCCACGAGTTCTACACCAGTCAACTCCTCCAAGCGCGCAACTACTTCCAGACTGATCTAAAAATCTTCCCAACCAGGAACAAGAACATCCAGCACCAGTACGGTGGTACTTTCGGCGGCCCGATCCTGAAGAATAAACTGTTTTTCTTTACTGACTTCGACCGCGAGACCCAGCGGCAACTGGCCGGTCCGGATACGCGCATACTGCCGAGTCCGGCCATGGCGAGCGGAGACTTTTCCGCCCTGCTCCCCGCCGTGGGAGGTGCCACTTTCACTAAGGGGCAGGCCTTTGTAGACTGCAACAGCACACCCGCACCGGGGTGTATCTACGACCCTGCGACGGGTAACATCCACGGCGCCAACAAGCAGGTGGTCACCTGCAACGGAGCTCAGAATGTCATCTGCCCGGGCCGATTCGATCCTGCCTCGGTAGCGATGGTTAAACTATTACAGCCGGATCTCGCTCAAGAATTTCCGGCGCAATTTGGCACGAACAATTGGACGGGCAGCGGGACCGCCTTCTTTAACCGCGATGACGCTGACTTCAAGGTTGACTATGTTCCCACTTCGAAATCCACCGTCTTCGGTCGCTACAGCTTCTCCAAGTCTTTGGTGTTTGATCCGCCTCTGCTCGGAGCCGCTATCGGTGACGCAACCAATGGCGGACAGCTTGGCAACGCTCCCGGCCTGGTCCAGAACGTCGGCCTTGGCGTGACACACACGTTCACCCCCTCTCTGTTGCTGGATTGGAACTTCGGTTTCACCCGCCAGCGGCTGGGTTCGACATTCGCTCTCACTTCGGCCAACGGGCTCAACGATTTGAAAATTCCTGGAACCAACAATGCGGGCACTACAGGTGACCCGAGCCTGTATTACGGGTTCCCGGGTTTCATCTTCCCCACTGGAACTGCGGCGCCGGGTACTGGTGGCGCCACAGGAGCAGCCCTGGGCAATGCGCAACCCGCCAACCCGTTCCTGTTCCGCGACCAGCAGTTCGTCAGTGGCGCTAACTTGACCTGGATCAGAGGAAAGCACTCCCTCCGCGGCGGAATCGAGTGGAATCACTCGCAGATCAATCACTTCCAGCCGCAGGGCGGCACCTTCCAGGAGCCACGCGGCTCGTTCGAGTTCAATGGCTTTGTTACTTCCGAGCAAGGGACGACACCGAACTGGGGCAACTCCTGGGCCGACTTCCTGCTCGGTCTACCGAGTGGGACTGGTAAGGCGATCCAGCTATTCAACCCGAATCCCGTCCGCCAGTCGGAGTGGGCGTGGTACTTGCAAGACCACTGGCAAGTGACTCCCAAACTGACGCTGAGTCTGGGTCTTCGTTGGGAGTATTACCCGTTCGGATATAGCGACAACGGCAAGGGTCTTCGCTATCTCAATCCGAGCACTGGCAACGTTCTCATCGGAGGGTACGGCAACGTTCCAGTCAACGACGGGATTAACGTCGGACACGGTCAGTTCCTGCCGCGGCTGGGCCTTGCCTATCGGGTCACGTCCTCTACTGTGGTTCGCGCCGGCTACGGAATGAGCGCCGATCCGTATTCCTGGCACACGCTCCTCAATGCGTATCCCTCTGTAGTCCTCGCGACTAACACGGCGGCGAACACCGGCGACTTCATTCCGGCGGCTAGCCTGACTGGCATGAACGCTACTGGCTTAGGTGGCGGAAGTTACTCCGTCCCGACTGGCATCGTTGTACCGCCGCTTCCAAACATCAGCAGCGGATCAATCCCACTTCCGACCAACGTCGGCACAACGACCATCCCGAACCCCTTCCATCGCGGGTACATCAACTCCTTCAATCTTATGGTCGAGCAGCAGTGGAAAAGCCTTGTGTTTCAAACTGGCTACGCCGGCTCGCGCGATGTTCGGCCCGTAGTCAACATGAACATAAACGCTTCGGCGCCGGGAACCGGTAGTGCTGGCGGCCTCATTAGCACCGCGCTAGGCAAAAACTACACCGGAACCATTAACGGGTTGGTTCCTTTTAAAAGTAACTCCTATGATTCTTTGCAGACCAAGGTCACGCAGACTTTCGCCGACGGATCCAGTGCCGGCGTGGCCTGGACTTGGTCGAAGACGATTGACTACGCGGATAATGAAGACTTAGGGTTTCTACCTTTCCCGTACCCGGCGAACTGGGAAATGAACCGGGCGCTGGCCGGTTTTGACCGCACACACAACATCGAGATTTACGCCGTGCTGCAATCCCCATTTGGGAAAGGAGAGCGCTGGGCCAAGAGCGGTGCAGCCAACTGGTTTCTGGGAGGATGGCACGTTGACCCAATAATAAGCCGCATGAGCGGCATACCTTTTACAGTTACCGGCAATGGCGGCGCCCTGAACTCGAACGGCTCGACGCAAACGGCCGATCTCGTCGGTAAATTCCATATCCTTAATGGCCAACCATTGCGCACTGGTCAGACCTGTCTCCAAACCGACTTAAGTTGCCACTACTTCGATCCGAGTATTTTTGCAGCGCCATTGATTACCGGCGCAGCTAACGCTCATTTCGGAAATACCACCCGGAACCAGTTCCGCGGGCCGGGATACTTCATGATGAATCTGAGCGTGATCCGCGACTTCAAGCTGACTGAGCGGTTCCTGCTCGAGGTACGCGCGGACGCCATTGGCTTGACCAATACGCCCCATTTTGCCAACCCTAATACCGGCTGCCCAGGCAGTGGCACAACTCCGGGCCCAGTTGCGAGCAGCGGACAGTTGTGCAGCACGGGAAGCAACAATAACTTCGGGGTCATTACCGGAACGCTCACGCCAGGAGGCTTTTTCGGTCCAGACCCCGGCAGCCGGGTCGTCTGGCTGGGGGCAACCCTGAGGTTCTAATTATCGGTTATGTTTAGCTGCTCTTGCCGGGTCCGCTCCTGCGGACCCGGCAAGGGCCCTACGAGAGCTGATTATTTCCTGGGCGGCCCTTTTTCCGCTGGCTATCGCTCCATGCACTGTGCCCGCGTGACCCGTAGTGTCCGTCGCTTCGCCGGCGAAGAATAATGTCTTTTCTATTGGTTTGCCGAGGATTTCTGGGGCATTCTTTCCTCCAACCTTCACGTAGCTGTAAGCACCTCGTGAAAACGGGTCACTTTGCCAATCGTGGAGGTGAGCTTTCTCCAACAGAACCGCCAAATCTTTCTTCGGAAGACTCATTATCCGGCTTAACGTGGTCAGCGCTTTATCCGTCACAAATTTTGCGTTCTGGCCTGAAAGTTTGTCGGCGCACTTGAATGGCGCCCAGCCGGTGATGATCGGCGACCTCGCTGGCATCCTCGTCCACCATGTCGGGAACCATTCCTCGTCGGAAAACAGAAAGCTCATATCAGAAAGCGTCTTCTCAGAAGGGACGCTGGAATTTTTGCTGCCATGGGGATGAACCTTTTCCCAGAAGCGTTCCTTAAATTGCAAAGTGATTCGCAGAACGTGACCCATGGCAATTTTGCTCAGCGCTTTTTGTTTGGACGTCGGCAACTGAGGGCTAAAACGAAGAGCGCCTCTTTCTCGGGGACGAGCAAGCAGCACTCCGAGTGGCACCGTGATTAAAACTCGTGGGGCTGTGTACCTGAACTGATTCCTTCGCGTTTGACCTTTGATTTCAACATTACCGCGACTCCATCGAATGCTTTCAGCAATCCTATTGAGATGAATCGGGACATTCAAATCATGCAATTGTCGGACAAAGATCTCGACTAGCGACTCGTACCCATTGTTGATGCGAAAGGCGCGTTCACCGTCGACTAGCTCCTCGGCTTCCATTTCTTCGGTTAACCAATTCACGCTAACCTCACTGGGATCGGCGGCATTGAATCCAGTTACATAGCTCCGGGCCCAGGCTTTGGTTTCCGTTAACTTCGGATCATGTTTGGGATTCGAAAATTGCTGTTCGAGAAAGCTGAGAAAAGAGCGGTCCCGGGCATTCTCTGTCATCTTGCCTAAAATCTTATCCACATCGCCAAAAAAATCACATGTCGAGAGCTTGCCGTCGCGGAAGCACCAGTTGTCGCCGTCCACTTCAGTTACATCCAGATTGTTGTCCTGAAGGGGCATCCAAATTTCAGGCGGGAGGCCGTGGACGAACTCTGCCCCGAGTTCGACGGGCGTTTTAACTGAATCGTACTCGGTAAAAATTCTTCCGCCGATACGATTGCGCGCTTCCAGGATGGCGACGGACAATCCGGCCTGCGCTAGCTCAATTGCCGCAGATAGTCCTGAGACGCCGGCGCCGATGATAATTACATCTGAGTTAGTGGACATTTCGAGTTAAGAGACGCGGAAGCCGGACTGGACGCTGCTCGATGGCGAGAATGAGCGAGGAAGAAAAAGGGCAGGTGAGGACACCTGCCCAGTTGTTTTGTGCAGTTACCGTGCGGCTAGCGCTGGTTCATGCTTTCCAGAGTTGAATGTCACAAGACGCTTGTTAATCTCGTCCCAGTTCACGACATTCCACCACGCCGCGAGATACTCCGGGCGCCGGTTGTTGTATTTCAAGTAGTAGGCGTGCTCCCAGACGTCGTTGCCAAGAATGGGAAACAGCCCCTGGGAAATGGGATTGTCCTGGTTCGGCGTACTCATGACTTGAACGTCTCCATTCGATTTCCCGGCCAGCCAAACCCATCCGCTGCCGAACTGCTTTGCGCCAGCCTCGTTGAATTTGGTTTGAAAATCCTTAAAGTTGCCGAAAGATTTTTTAATGACTTCGGCAATCGGACCACTGGGATCGCCACCGCCCTTGGGTTTCATGATTTTCCAGAACATGCTGTGATTCACGTGTCCGCCGCCGTTATTGCGAATGGCGCCGCGGATGTCTTCAGGGATGGCATTCAAATCGCGAATCAGATCTTCCGCGCTCTTGGATGCGAGTTCCGGATGCTTTTCCAAAGCCGCATTTAGATTTTTTACATACGCCCCATGGTGCATGTCGTGATGCAACTTCATGGTCTGCGCATCTATGGTAGGTTCCAGTGCGGAGTAGTCATAAGGTAGCGGGGGTAGTTCGTGCGCCATAATTGTCCTCCAAGGAGAATGATGATTTGTTGAGTGCGAACGATTCAAGGAACAAGATGGCCAAGAGTCTGTTCAGAACTCAAAATCGAATCTTTATTCTAAAATCCATTCTCTACTATTTCTCCGGGTATTGCACGCGTACACAACTTGGAAAGTACTTCGGAACAATACTCAGGCAGACATGGGGATGACGTCAGGCAACAGTGAATGAGGATTTGACCTGTTGTCAGTTTTGTTTTCGTGAGGGCTGCGGTTTTTTTCTTTCATCGCCTTCTCATGTTGTTCAAGGGCCTTGTCGAGTTCCTCTACTAACTCAAGCAGTTTTTGCGGATCCTGCTCGCGGCTCACAGCTTCAGACAGTTCTTTCCAGTCCTTGGGCATGTTAACCTCCTGTCACAGACTTCCAGCTTGATCATCAGATGCACTTGATATGCCATCTCCAAATAGTTGACAAGCGCGACAGTTACAAGCAGTTCGGGATCGCATTTTTCGCTGGAAGCAAGTAATTAATTCATAGATCATTATGAGACACGTGCGCCTACCTTTGTTTAGACACGGCTTCGAACGTTGGACCAGAAGGGAATACCGCGCAGACTAACTGTCCGGATGAAAGTAGAAAGTCTCGATGAATAAATCTCCCAAGCGAGATCACGGGTCCAAGAGCATGCGACGATTCACTCGCTACCCTGTGGATATTCGCATCGCCGTCAACGTTTTCCGATCCGGAAAGAGATTTTCGTTGTGGGGACGGTCGAATGAGTTTGGGCAGGACGGAATTGGTGGTACGCTCTCCGGCGAGTTGGAATCGGGCGAAGTGGTTGCGTTAGAACTAGCCTTCCCGGGAATTACATCGCTCCTGAAAATCAGAGCTGTTGTGCGCTATCGAGATGGATTGCGTCATGGCTTCGAGTTTCTTACCAGGACCCCGGAGCAAACTGACATCATCACGCGCATCTGCGAGCAGTTGGCGTTGAGGCAGTAAAATCAGCTTGTAGCTTCTGGCTCCTAGCTTACTGCCATAAGCTACGAGTAAAGCTAGAAGCTGCCGTTTACCCCATCAACATGCCGCCGTTTACGTTCAGGATGTGGCCGGTTATATAGGAGGATTCCTCAGAGGCGAGAAATGCGACAGCGGCCGCGACGTCTTCTGGAGTGCCAATGCGGCCGAGCGGAATCATCTTCAACGCTTCCTTCTTCAAGTCGTCGGCAATTCCAGCGGTCATTGCAGTTTCGATGAATCCAGGAGCGATCGCATTGCACGTAATATTTCGAGATCCCACCTCGCGGGCGATTGCCATGGTGAGACCGATCAATCCCGCTTTCGATGCTGCGTAGTTTGCCTGCCCAGCTTGTCCTGTCTGCCCAAAAATGGAAGTCACATTGATGATGCGTCCCCAACGCTGCTTGAGCATCGAGCCGATGACTTGCTGAGTGCAAAGGTACGCCGACGTTAAATTTGTGTTGATGACGGAATCCCAATCGGCGCGCTTCATTCGCATTACCAATTGGTCGCGAGTAATGCCCGCGTTGTTTACCAGAATCTCTATTTTCCCAAGCTCGGTCAGCGCCTGCTTAATGGCGTTCTTGATTTGGTCTTCGTCTAAAACGTCCATTGCGAATGCCGAGGAGTTTCCTCCGGCCGCATTTATCTCCTTCACTACGTCATTCAATTTTTCCTGACTGCGTGCGGCCACCGCTACTGTTGCGCCGTCCTTCGCCAGTCTCAGCGCGCAGGCGCGGCCAATGCCCTGAGAAGCGCCGGTGACGAGCGCAACCCGGCCTGAGAGGTTCATGCTGTTCTCCTTGGATTGAACACGGCAAACGGGATTATAGCTGTATGGACGTTGCAGTGGTTGCGATATAGTTTCGACGATGGATCACCAGAAACATCCCCGAAAGCTTGCCCCTGTCTGGAGAGCCATTGTTGAAATGAGTTTCATAATCTTTCTGTTTTACTCGAACCTGTTGATGGGCGAATTCAGTCGCGCAAATGAGCACGGAAAGAGCCTGACTTTTGCCATCCAGGATATTTTTACTGGCGCGAATTTTCTCATTGCCATGATTTCAGCACTCGCCGGCTACATCGTCTTCGAATATCTGCGAAAAAAACTCTAGATGCTCGCCTCTCATGTTTCGTCTTTTATGCCGAGCATCTTGTCGGCAAGGGACAAATAGTAATCCATGCGGGAAGACGCTGACCCTTGGGTAAGCCGATCATCCAGAGGGATGAGGCGCGGCCCTTCGTCCCTCGCTTTCGGGTCTCTTGGCGAAAGGATTTTGACTAACTTCTTCTTGCGGGATCGCGAAGGCATCGGAAATACCCCGGCGCTAAACGCTCGTGGCATCCATTGTAGGGGGGGAGAACGCATAGCCGCGAGAGAAAATCTTGATCCGGCGCTTACATTCCGGGAAGCTTCATGCCGGCAAACTTGCGTGCGAAGCTGGCCTTCCCCATCTGCTTGAACATTTTTCGCATTTGCGCGTATTGGCGCAGCAGATTATTCACTTCCTGGACGGTTGTGCCCGAGCCTCTCGCAATACGTTTGCGCCGGCTCCCATTCATCACTTCGTGATGCAACCGTTCGTGAGATGTCATTGAATTGATGATCGCTTCCACGCGGCTGATTTGTTTTTCATCCACTTTGTCCACCGCTTTTTGCAATCCTGCAAATGGACCGATGCTCGGCAACATGCCCATCAAGCTTTGGATGGATCCCATCTTCTTGACTTGAAGAAGTTGATCGCGAAAATCCTCAAGCGAAAACCCGTCCCCTGCCAGAGCTCGGCTGGCCATGTCCTGAGCCTTTTTCTTGTCAACATGCTGTTCAGCCTTTTCGATCAATGACAGAATGTCGCCCATCCCAAGAATCCGCGACACAATGCGGTCGGGATGAAAAGGCTCCAGGGCGTCGTATTTTTCGCCGACGCCGATGAACTTAATAGGTTGTCCGGTCACCTGGCGGATCGAAAGCGCGGCGCCACCACGAGCATCGCCATCCATTTTCGTGAGCACCACGCCAGTCAGGAAGAGCTTCTTGTGGAACTCTTCGGCGGACCTCACCGCATCCTGCCCGGTCATGGCGTCGGCGACGAACAATATTTCCTGGGGATTGAGCAATCGTTTAAGCGATTGCATTTCGTCCATCAGCTGGGCGTCTATGTGGAGGCGGCCGGCAGTGTCCACGATCAGCACATCCGAGCCAGTGTTGATAGCTTCTTTTCGCGCTTCCTTGGCCAGACGTTCGACCGTGGCTGTATTTGCTTCTCCGACTTCACCTTCGTAGATGTTGGCTTTGATGGCCTGCGCCACAACCTTTAGCTGCTCGCGGGCCGCAGGACGATAAACGTCAACTGATACCAGAAGAGGCCGGTGGCCGCCATTCTTAAACCAGTTTGCCAGCTTGCCGGATGTAGTTGTTTTACCCGAACCCTGAAGGCCAGCCATCAGAACTATGGTGGGAGGCTGAGAAGCGAATTTGATTCGAGCCGTATCGCGACCTAATGCTTCGATCAGCTCATCGCGAACGATTTTGATGACCTGCTCGCCCGGAGAGAGGGATGTCGCCACCTGTTGGCCGACAGCTTTCTCCTGTATGCGATCAATAAGCTGCTTTACAACCTTGAAGTTGACGTCCGCTTCAAGCAGGGCCAGGCGAATCTCGCGAAGCGCCTCTTGAATATTTTCTTCATTGAGGACGGCCTGCCCGCGAAGAGTCTTGAACGCACGTTGTAGTTTTTCTGAAAGATTCTCAAACATGATTAAAACTTATTTTAGCAGGGGATGGTTTCATCTCACCCAAATGGACGGGCGGCGCAGTTCGCGGCTCCTTTTATGGGGCGGGCACTGTATGGATTCCTATCTTTGGAGGGAAACGGAGAAGATGGTAAGGCGGAAGAGAGCACATAATCGAAAATCAATCGTATTGTCCGGATCCACGCGGTGGCTTGTAATTGTCAAGTTCTCAAGGATCCAATATGAATAAACAAGTAATGTCGGCTCCGAAACTGCAAGGAGAGCTGAAACACAATTTTGAGGCGGCACTAGAGGAATTACACGAAGACGATCCAAAAGCCGTTACACGTCACATGCCGATAGTGCAACGGAGAACCAACCGGCCCGATTCCAGAACGCGGGCCTTGACGGTAGCAGCGACCTCATTAGCCACGCTCTGGGGCTTATAGCGATCAAAAGTTGGAGGCGCGGGTGAGAATCGAACTCACGCGTAAAGGTTTTGCAGACCTCTCCCTTACCACTTGGGTACCGCGCCCTATGAAATTGGAGCGGGAGACGGGGGTCGAACCCGCGACATCGACCTTGGCAAGGTCGCGCTCTACCACTGAGCTACTCCCGCTCGATAGGAGCGATTATAACAGCGACCCAAAGGCAGGCAATGGCACGAAGGAATTGTAATTGTTCACACTGGATTATTCTGCGATTTGCCCGTCGCGCATATGAATGATCCGGTCTCCGTAGCTCGCGGCTTCTGGATTATGAGTAATCATCAGTACGGTCTGTCCAAGCTCGCGGTTGGAATGTCGAAGCATCTTCAATACGATATCCGAGTTCTGCGTGTCCAGGTTCCCGGTAGGCTCATCGGCGAGGACAATCGCCGGCTTGTTTACCAGCGCTCTGGCTAATGCAACCCGCTGCTGTTCGCCGCCAGATAGTTCCGACGGCCGGTGCGGAAGACGCTTCTCCAGCCCTAGCAGGCCGATAATCTTATTCAGGTAGGCATGGTCTTTATCGCCGTTTGTGCCGGCAATCGCGCGAGCCATTTCAATATTGGTGCGCGCATCCAGAGTCGGCAGAAGATTAAATTTCTGGAACACAAAACCTATTTTTCGCTTTCTCATGCGGGTTCTTTCCGCATCGGAAAGTTTCGCAAAATCTGCGCCGTCAACGATCACATGTCCGGAGTCGGCGCGGGTCAATCCGCCCAAAAGATAAAAGAGCGTAGATTTGCCGCTGCCCGACGGGCCAACCACGCTCACAAATTCTCCCTTCTGCACAGCAAACGAAACGCCCCGCAGAGCGGGAACTTCGATCTTGCCCACATGATAAGTCTTGCGGAGATCTGTGGCTTCGATGAATGCTGGCATGCAAGGTAAGCCCGACGGCTTGGGGTTCATACCCAAGCAGGCAACTGAAATCAATCTTACACGAAGAATTTAGTGAGGCCGCGATGAACAAACTCGCGGTTATGAACGATTTTCACGCGGCCGTGGATGTATCGCCTGGAAGCGCCACCGGCTGGGTACGCTTGGGCCCGCGCTTGCGCACCAACAGGAGCCGAATGTGATCGAGCAGTTCGGCTGGGCCGTACATGCCTTTGGATAGAAAAACATCGGCGCGACTCTCGCGGTCGTAACTCCTCACCTTTGAAGACAGCAAGATCGCCGGCGTCTCCGGAGAGAGTATCTTGATCTGCTCGACTAACCGGGTTCCGTCAAAACCGGGCATAATCAAATCGGCAAGCACGAGGTCAATCCCTCCTTCCTTGAAGCGTTGCAGCGCTTTATCGCCGCTTGAATAGGGCAGCACGCGGTATCCTCGGGTTTCCAGCATAACTTTTCGGATGGATAGCGATTGTTCATTTGCATCAGCACAAAGGATCGTTTTCTTAGGTTTCATGAATGTTTTTCTGTTCAGCTCCTGAAAGGCGAATACAAAGTTCTTTGTTGAATGAGGAGCCAACGAATCCTAGCGGGTGAGAGTCGTGCGGTAAAGTAGCAGAGACGACAATGGCACTGTCGGAGTATTGAAAAATTTTAATGTTTGTGCGCGCACCATTCCTTGTGGCGATGTACTCCATTCCTGTAGAAATCCAAACCTCCTGTCACAAAACATGAATGGATTTTCCACTGACGTTCACATTGACTAATCGGTTATCCTCGCGATCCTTGAAGAACGGAAACGATCAACCGGCAGGTATTTTGATACGGTGTTCGCTCATACAGTTAGCTATGACGATTTCAGAGAGAGGTGTCCGTTCTTAGACTGCGCACGAGATCAGCTTTATTTGAGGCCTTCGACCACCCAAAGTTCCGAGAGAACACGATAGTAGGAGTACGCATAGGATTTGGTATCGGCGCTGACGATTGGATGATAAATGTCTTCCACTCCAGCCAAATCTGCGGGGGCAATCTGCCGAATCTGCTCCCGGCGCCCGCCATCGAGAAAAACCCGCGAGATTGTGGCGGGAATTCCCCGCTGGCTAACAAGCACACTCTTGCCGTCAGGATCAAATCGCATAACAAAGTCTTCCTCATGGAGAACCGTTGGAAATGGTTTTGGATCACCGCCGGTGAGGGGATACAACCAATGCTTATGCTCCCGATCTGTGGCGAACACATATTTGCTGTCGGCGGTCACCGCTTGTCCAAGCGTGCCCTCGGGAGTAATGGGGCGGCTCTTTCCATTCAAATCCATCCAGTAAGTTCGTCCAGGATGATTTGGTTCAGACGCAACGAATACCAACCCGGAACCATCCGGTATCCAGCGCACCCCGAAATGTTCGAGCTGGTCATTCGTTAACCGGCGCGGCTGGCCAGCGCCGGTTGGAAGAAGCACGATCTGTGCGGGCGACGAATGGTCAACAACCGCCACCCAACTCCCATCGGGCGACAATGCAGCGTCGCCTCCACTTCCCAGCCGGATCGCTGGCGATCCATCCGTTTTTCGAAGATAAATCCCATAGTCAGTACCTACTGCCTCTCCCGTCTCCGAAAAGACTACAGTCTTGCCGTCCGGGGATAGATCATTCAGGAGCGACCAGTCGAACCATGAAAGGTCCTTTTCGGCCGTTTCTCCCGGCGCCAGGTCCATCAAACCCATTTGCATGTTGTCTTCGGTAAGAAGCACGCGGCCGTTTCGTGCAACATCTTGCAGAGTGAGTGTCGCAGGGACGCGCAATATGAGGCGCTCTTTCCCCGACAAAGTCAAAGCGTAAATCGCGCGCGCCGCACCGCCTGGCGAAGCTGTGAACCAAACCTCTTTTCCGTCCGCGGACCATGCGAGACCTTGCACTGTGGTATAGAAGCTCGATGCCGTTTTGAGTTTCCCGTTGCGATCGGTGACGACTACGCGGCCGTCATCTCCGGATATGACGTGGTCCGCGAATGCCAGCAGATCGCCGTTAGGAGAGAAACGTACATGGCTTATCCAGCCTTGAGGCTGATAGATCACTTTGCCCACGGGAAATTCCAGAGCGCCATTATCGCCGTGTGCGACAGCAAGATCGGAGCCATCGGGCGTCCAGTCGGCGCTTCCGACGTTGTCCAGAACCTCGCGTGGCGCGCCCCCCGCGAGAGGAAGCCTCGCTAGCGTGCCGGTTTCGGAGAGAGCCCTCGCGTGTGCATTCAGGAGGACAGCCAGTTCTCCGTTGCTGGATATTGCCAGCACATCGGTTTTCTGAAGACCCAGAGCACGCGAATCGGTGCTATCGAAGCGGGTGGTGAAGAGTTCTGATGGCTTTCCTTCGAGTGCTCCTCCATAAACAATGTTCTGCCCGTCAGGAGAAAAACGTGCGTTCGGAATAGTTCCGCGCCGATAAGTCAGGCGATGAAAGTTGAGCGGTGCGGCGGAAGAATGTCTCGCCGCAAAATAAACGACAACATACGAGGCTGCGACGACCAAGACGATGAGCGCGGGAAGCAACCATTTGCGCTTCGGCGGGGGAGCGATCGCTTGCATCCCGCTTTTACCGGAGGAAACGGAAGAAGTTTCCGTCAGCGCGCCGAGATTGAACGCTACGTCGCTGGCAGACTGGAATCTGGCAGCAGGATTTTTTTCCAGGCAATGATGAACTATCCGTTCCAGCGCTGGGGGAACATTTCGCGCGGTCTCCGAAAGTTCCGACGGCTCCTCTTTCAGAATGGCGCTCATGGCGTCGGCCGGAGTGTCGCCGTGGAAAGCCCGCTTGCCGGTAAGCATCTCGTACAGGATGGCGCCAAACGCAAAAAGATCGGAGCGGGCATCAGCGGCCTGCCCGCGCACCTGCTCGGGGGACATGTAGCCCGCGGTGCCCATAACCAGGCCAGCATTTGTAGCCACTTGGATGGTGGGTGCGTCGCTGGAAGTGCGGGTTTCTCTGGGAAGTGTAAGTTTCGCCAGTCCAAAGTCGAGAATTTTTACACGGCCATCGTCCGTGACGAAGAGATTTTCTGGCTTGAGGTCGCGATGAACGATGCCCTTTTCATGGGCCGCCGCCAATCCTTTTGTAATTTGCAGAGCGTAGTCAATCGTCTTGCGGCTGGATAACGCGCCCGTGCGCAATCTTTCGCGGAGAGTCTCGCCTTCAAGCAGTTCGGAAACGACGTAGGGCGATCCCTGATTGTCGCCGATGTCGAAAATGGCCATGATGTTGGGATGGCTCAGTGCAGCAGCGGCGCGAGCTTCCTGAGCAAAACGTTGTAGGCGATCAGGGTCGCTGGAGAAAGATGCAGGCAAAACTTTGATGGCGACATCGCGTCCTAAACGCGAATCGCGCGCGCGATAAACTTCTCCCATACCACCCGCGCCCAACTGCGAGATGACTTCATAGGGCCCAATCTTCTGACCTGAGGGGATAGCCATGTGGCAGCATTATAGGGGAATGTCGGGAGCAATGACCGCAAGATTAACGCCTTAACCGACGATTGAAGACCCAATCGTTGCGTAGTTGTGGCAGTAGTGGGCCAGTTTCCGAATAGCCCGTGACCCGGCCAATAACCACTATGCCAATATCGTTACTAATCTTGCGGCTCACATCCGCGTCGCCCTCCCAAGGGGTTTCTCTAAGCTAGCCGTGTTCGACGCGCGCCTTGATATCCGAGTACGCCGCAGCGATGAGCCTGCTTAGCGCTGCGGCGTTCGTGGCCGTTCCCGGTCTCAACTTCACATGGCGCATGAACTTGCCGGTGCCTTGCAACAATCGGGCCCGATCCGGCAGCACTGCGCCTTGGAAAAATCCCACGTTTACGTGCGAAGTGAATACGTTGACGTAGGCAAAGGCCGCATCTCCCAAACATGCAGTGGGACAGCCGTCATGCAAAAGTTCCCGGACTTCGTCCCCGCATTTTCGCATCACCTCAAACCACTGGTGCGCGATGGCTCCCAATCCACCGGCATGCTCTTTCATCCACGCATCGATGGCGCGATCGCGCTCGACAGCGCCGTTCAATCGAAACAGTTCCGTTCTCATCGTCGTCGTCATAGCGTTTTGACAGCTACCTGTTGGTTCCAGGGTGCCACACTTTCCTCATACTCCATGGGATCGCCGAAGCCTTCGGTTTGGACGCCAAGTTGGCGTAAAGCGTCCAAGGCCATCAATCGGCGATGCGCGTTGAATGTCATGATATGGGCGAAGACGTCCCCCTACGTGAAGGTCTCCGCCGGTTCGCACAGAGCGTCAACGAACGTATCATCCCAGCCGGAGCGGTTTCGGATGTCACCGAGAATACAGCGCAGGTCGGCATCCGTCTTTTCGAGCCTTTGCTGTAGCGCTTGCGGGGAGCGCTGCGATTTGGGAGGGCCGTTCATATCCATATCGGCTCCGGACAGTGCGGCGGTCCAGACTTCCTTGGTGAAGATAATGTTTTCTAAAAGCTGCCTCAGCGTCTTGTTCGACTCTCGCCACGGCAGCAGCTCTACGACCGTGGGCAGCGGCCGGTCCAATTGTTCCTCTGTCAAAGTACCCGCGTACTCCAGCAAACGCCGCGTGTGCCATGAGTCGTTGCCTGCGAAACGATCGAATAAATCCATATCTCTTCCTCCTTTTGTTGATGAGCCAGCTGTTAGTGAACCAGGCGCAAAAAAGTGAATTTTGTTGCACGCCGGCAAGTGAAAGTGCGGATCGCGCATGCGCCGATAGAGGCTGGGAGAGGTCCGAAACGCTTTTCGGAAAGCGCGAGTGAACGCCTCCAAAGGAACCGTAGTTGGCGTCCAGGGCGACGTCCGTGACCGGCATTCCGGCATGCCCCAATTGATATGCTGCTCTCTCCAACAATAGCCGCCGTCGCATGGCTGCCGGAGTTTCTTCGACAACGGTTCGGAACAACCTGTGGAACTGCGTGCGGCTTTGATACGCCTGGCGCGCCAGATCTTTTGTTTTCGCCTGAGTGTCCAGCGAGTTTGCGACAATTGCAGAGAGGCGGTCTGCCGTGTCCTGACCATCCGATTTCTTCATGCGTCCGCCTCATCCTGAACGAATCATAGACAAAGATGGCGCCTTCCGCCTGATCGTACGTACCAATCTTCTACCTCAAAAGCCGGACCAAGGCGAATGAACACCTGGAGGCCCGACACCGCGCATGCACGATTATTCTCCACGAACGCCGTTGTGCTGACCGAACCGCCCAACTCCCGGTTGGTCGGCAAACCGAAGTAATCCTCGGACCCGGTTTGTTCGGTGGTCAGGTAGTCAACGCTATTTTGTCGGATCGGATTACTGGAAATTGGCCCCACCGTTATCGTGCCCGCGTTGACTGAATTCCAACGACTGAGTATTCTATGCATATGCGCACAAGCTCCGTTCTGGCAGTCCTGTGTTGTTGTACACGGGCACCGGTGTGTGGGTAGCGCAGTAGTTTTTCCGTAACCCACCCGCCGCACATCGGGTGGGTTTCTTTTTGCAAGGAACTGGCCCCGACGAGTTTCGGGCAAATCCGCATTTCCGCCCCGGTAATTTCCGGGAGATTAATTTTATGAGGAGAGAATGATGAGCACAGATACCGCAACGCCGACCGCCGTACCGCCAGCACTCCGCATCAATGACATCGCACCTGATTTCACGGCAGATACCACTCAAGGCAAGATTAACTTTCACGAATGGATCGGTGACGGATGGGCAATTTTGTTTTCCCATCCGAAAGATTTCACGCCCGTTTGCACAACCGAACTTGGAACCATGGCAGGCCTTCAGCCCGAATTCGCAAAGCGGAATACCAAGATCATTGGACTCAGCGTTGATCCCGTGAGCAGCCATAGCAAGTGGGCGGTTGATATCGAGGAAACCCAGGGTCACAAAGTGAATTACCCAATGATCGGCGATCCGGAGCTAAAAATAGCGAAGCTCTACGGCATGTTGCCGGCGTCAAGCGGAACCACTTCGGAAGGCCGCACTCCGAACGACAATGCGACCGTTCGCACCGTATTTGTGGTTGGCCCCGACAAAAAAATTAAACTTCAGCTCATCTATCCAATGAGCGCGGGCCGGAACTTCGACGAAGTGCTCCGCGTGCTTGATGCGTTACAGTTGACCACCAAGCATAAGGTCTCTACCCCAGCGAACTGGAAGCCCGGCGATGACGTGATCATTAGCGGCGCGGTTTCCAATGAAGAGGCGCAGAAGTTGTATCCCGCGGGATGGAAGACGCTAAAACCGTATCTGCGGGTGGTAGCTCAACCAAAGTAGTGCAGCTTGGATTTTCAAAGGTAGGCCGCCCCGAGTTTTTTCCCCAGTGGTGGACGGCCTACTTCCTCGCCTAATAATTGAGAAAAATCCTTGTCTAATGCCTTTGGCTGTTGGATTCAGCAAACCCGTTTCGAGTGCAGGGAATCTAACCATTTAGGTTATGCCTAGGGAGTTTGAGTTGCTAGCGCCTGCACCTGATGAGGCCACAATGGCCGAACGAGCTTGGAAAGTCGAGGATCCGTCGGCACGCAAGATTTTGAAGTTCTTGCAGTTCGTGCTACAGGATTATCATCCGCGCGATTTCACGATCCAACTCTGGGATCGTACTGCGTGGCCCCCCGAAAAGAATCAGTTCCATCGTTTTACCTGGAAAATCAATAGTCCCGGCGCCTTGAGGGAAGTGGTCCTCTCTCCTAATTGCCAAGTTTCCCTCGCTGAGGCGTATGTCCGCGGAGATTTCGATATTGAGGGCGATATCGCGGCTATATTTCCCCTCGCCGATTTCCTCATCAACAAGGAATGGAACCTCAAAGAGAAAGTACGATTGGCAAGCATATTCGCGGATCTACCCGCGTCAACAATACCGTCCATCGTCAATGCCGATGCTCACCTTCACGGTCACCCACATTCGAGAAGCCGTGATCGGCAGGCGATTCGTTATCATTACGACGTTTCCAATGATTTCTATAAGTTATGGCTCGACCAGAACATGGCCTACTCTTGCGCTTATTTTCAGAACGCCGACGAGGATATAGATTCTGCGCAATTGCGAAAGTTCGATTACATCTGCCGCAAACTTCGCCTCAAGGCGGGCGAGCGGCTTCTGGATATTGGCTGCGGGTGGGGTGGATTAATTTTATTCGCCGCGCGCAAATACGGCGTCCGAACAGTCGGTATTACCCTCAGCGAGCAGCAGTTGGAATTCGCCAAGGCTCGGATACTTAGCATGAGCATGTCGGATCAGTGCGCGGTTCATCTGCTCGACTATCGCGATTTGGACGAACCTGGCGCCTATGACAAGCTCGTGAGCGTAGGGATGGTGGAACACGTCGGGGAATCAAACCTGCCCGAATATTTTCGCCAGGCATTTCGCATGCTCCGTCCCGGCGGAGTTTTCCTGAATGTGGGAATCGGGAGAGCTGGAAATCGGCCAATAGAAAATGAACCGGCGTTTACGGACGTATATATTTTCCCCGATGGCGAACTCGTGAGCGCTGCCGCGATGCTTGCCAGTGCCGAACATGCGGGATTCGAGGTACGCGATCTGGAGAATCTGCGCGAACACTATTGCCTTAGCGTGAAGCACTGGCTCTGCCGCCTGGAAGCGCATGCCCAAGAGGCCGAAGCTATCGTCGGCGAAATCAAATATCGCATGTGGCGTTTGTACCTGGCGGGATCGGCCTACTACTTTCAAAAGGGATGGCTGGATTTGTATCAATCACTCCTGGTCAAGAATGAGAACGGCCGGAACCGTCTGCCGTTAACCCGGGAGGACTGGTATTGCGGAAGCGGTTTCCAAATTTCCGGCTGAAAAGATATCCGCGCAGGTTTGCAGACGCCCAGCTTCGCGGTATCTTAGTAGCATGCAACTTCGGGGATGTGGCACCGCTCTCGTAACTCCCTTCCGTCAAGATGGTTCTATTGACGAGGTTGCCCTGCGGAATCTGGTCGCGTGGCAGGTAGAATCCGGAATTGATTTTCTTGTCCCCTGCGGAACCACTGGCGAAACCCCCACCCTCTCACATGAGGAATGGTTGCGGGTTATCGAGATCACCGTCGAAACGGCTGCGGGACGCGTCCCAATCGTTGCGGGCGCAAGCTCGAACTCAACAACCGATGCTGTTGCGAAAGCGAAAGAGGTTTCTGCGAGACCGGGCGTGGATGCGATCCTCACCGCCTCTCCGTATTACAACAAGCCTACGCAAGAAGGCCAGTATCAGCATTTTCGCGCCATTTCCGAGGCCGCCAATAAGCCGATCATTCTTTATAACGTCCCCAGCCGCACCGGTGCGAATATTGAGCCCACGACTCTGGCCAGGTTGGCTGAATTGCCCAACATTGCAGGCGTGAAAGAAGCCAGCGGCGATATGACTCAAGTTGCCGAGATGTGCAATCTGGTGCCCGACAACTTTCTGGTTTTCTCCGGTGACGACGCCCTTACGCTGCCCGTGATTTCCCTCGGCGGCGTGGGGATTATTTCCGTGGCCTCGAATGAGATCCCGCGCGAGATGGCGCAGATTGCTCGATTCGCACTCAATAACGAGTGGGGGGAAGCACGGGGCATTCATCGAAAGTATTTGCCGCTGATGCGGGCTAACTTCATCGAATCCAACCCCTCGCCCGTAAAAGCAGTCCTGGCAATGATGGGAAAAATCGAAGAAGTTTACCGCCTGCCGATTGTCCCGATGCGGCGGGAGACGTGCGCCAAGTTACAGAAAATCGCTGCTGATGCGGGCCTACTTCCAAAAAAGGCAACTGAAAAGCCCGACCCCGTAAACTTTTACATTTACGAAAATTGGAGTGCTGGCCCGCACAAGATTGTTCTGCATCGGTCGAACTGTAATCAATGCAATCCCAATGGTCACGCTTCGGGAGAAGCGTCCAATCATTCGCGCTGGCATGGTCCCTTCTATTCGGCGGAGGAAGCCCGCGAGGCCGCGCGTGTCATTCCTTCGGTACTGATTCGCAGCGAATGTAAGTGTATTTGAACCCGCTGTCATCCTGAGCGGAGGAAGTCCATTCGCTTCGCGAATGGGCTTGCGAAGTCGAAGGATCCCTCTTCCGATTCAGTGTTAGCTCGATGGGATCTCCGCGATGGCCGCCGAGTTCATCGTGATATAGGTTTATACTTCCTCCTCATGCAATCTCTTCAATCTTCGATCGAACACCTGGCGTCGCTTCCTGAGGTAGAACGCGAGTCCGATGCCCGGCAAATTTTCATGGATTTCCGCGACGCGCTCACCGAGGGCAGAATTCGCGCCGCGGAAAAAATTGATGGGCAATGGAAAGTAAATATCTGGGTGAAGCAGGGAATTCTGCTGGGATTCCGTCTTGGAGAACTCAGCAAGATGGGTAAAGACGTGAGCCTCTCGTTCGTGGATAAGGACACATTCCCTGCGCGGCGATTCACTGTCAGAGATCGCGTGCGAATCGTGCCCGGCGGTTCCTCGGTTCGATTAGGGGCCTATGTCGCGCCTACGGTGATTTGCATGCCGCCTATGTTCATCAATGTTGGAGCGTATGTGGATGAAGGCACCATGGTGGACTCGCACGCTCTCGTCGGTTCCTGCGCGCAAATCGGCAAACGAGTCCACTTGAGTGCAGCCGCGCAGATCGGCGGTGTTCTCGAACCGATCAGTGCTGTTCCCGTAGTCATCGAGGATGATGTACTGGTCGGCGGAAACTGCGGAGTTTATGAAGGCACGCTCGTTCGTACCCGGGCAGTCCTGGGCGCGGGAACAATCCTGACACGTTCGACCCCGATTTATGATATTGTGCGCGGTGAAATATACCGGGCAACGGATGAGAAAGGGCTGGAAGTTCCTGAAAATGCGGTGGTTGTGCCCGGCTCGCGGGCAGTAAAGAAGGGCCATGCGGCGGATTGGGACTTGTCTTTATACGCCCCCGTAATTGTAAAATATAGAGATGAAAAGACGGATCGAGGTACGGAACTGGAGGATTGGCTGCGCTAGATGCGTTTCTATATTGATGTCCTATACAACAGAAAGTCTTGAATCTCCCGTCTAACTCGTGGCGTGATGATATGAAAGCCAAGTCGGTGCAATCCGTGTGCAAGCTTGCGGTGATGGTATCTGCGCTATTCCTCATGTGCACACAGATCGGGGTCGCACAAAGCTCGCCTGGCTCAGCCATCCAATTAGTGCGCGAGGCGGTCCGAAATGAGATCAGCAGCGGCCATAGCGGTCCGAATTTCGTGTTTCGAGAAGTCAGCCAGGGATCGGACGGCTCCAAGACTAAGCTCCTTATCGAAACGCGGGACGCAATGGCAGGTTTATTGATTGCGACCGATGGGCATCCTCTCACTGCGGAGCAGCGGCAAGCCGAAGAGAAGCGACTACAGCATCTCGTAAATGATCCGGACGATTTAGAGAAGAAGTGCAAGCGCGAAAAAGAAGACGCCGAGCGAACCGAAAAAATTATGGGCGCGTTTCCCGAAGCCTTCCTATATGAAGAAGAAGGGACCGCTTCTGGCGAGGAAGGTCTTGGCGCACCCGGCGATCCATTGGTGCGCTTAAAATTCTGGCCCAATCCCAAGTATTCGCCGCCCTCCCACGTCGAACAAATTCTGACCGGTCTTCAAGGGACCCTGCTCATTGACAGCAGACAGCATCGCATCGCGAAGATTGATGGCACTTTGGTGAAGGAAGTTGGATTTGGCTGGGGGATATTGGGGCACCTTGATCGCGGAGGCCATTTTATCGTCCAGCAGGGAGATATGGGCGGAGGACATTGGGAAATCACGCGCATGGATCTCTCATTCACCGGCAAGGTCCTCCTTTTTAAGACCCTGAACATTAAAGACAAGGAAGTTTACAGCGATTTTCAACCCGCCCCGCGCGGCCTGACATTCGCCCAAGGCGTGGAATTATTGAAAAAGCATGAAGCGTTAATCGCGCAAAACCAACCGCCCGAAACTAGAAAGCAATAGTTGTCTTGCCCCTTAGTAGAGACGCAGCTTGCTGCGACTAAATGCGGCAAGACGAACCGAGACGTAGCAAGCTACGTCTCTGAGATTATTTTGTGCCGAGTCCAAACACCTCTTTCCGAACCGTCAATTTTTCGATCAAATCTTCTCTTACCGTGTATCCGGTGCCGGGCTTATCGGAAATCTGAATCGTTCCGCGTGGCGTAACTTCGATTTCGGGATCAATAATGTCTTCTTTCCAATAGCGCTTCGAGGCTGAAACATCTCCGGGCAACTTGAAATTCGCCAGCGTGGACAAAGCAATATTGTGGGCGCGGCCGATTCCGGATTCGAGCATTCCGCCACACCAGACCGGGATGTTTTTCGATGCGCAAACATCGTGAACTTTGATTGCCTCTGAGAAGCCGCCGACCCGTCCAACTTTAATATTTATGATCCGGCAGGCGCCGGTTTCGATGGCCTGTTCCGCATCGCGCGCATGGTGAATGGATTCATCCAGGCAGATCGCGGTCTTCAGTTGGCGCTGTAATTGAGCATGATAATAAATGTCATCATCCCAGAGAGGCTGCTCGATCATCAGCAGATTGAATTGATCGAACTTGCGCAGGTGATCAATATCGTTCAGCGTGTACGCCGAGTTGGCATCGCAACTCAGCGCGATATTAGGCCATCGGGCGCGGATCTTTTCCAATACGCTTAGATCCCAACCCAGCTTAACTTTGACTTTGATTCGTTGATAACCCGCAGCCAGTTCGATCTCAATTTTATCGAGAAGTTGTTCGATTGAATCCTGGATGCCGACGGAAACTCCGCATGGAACTTCTCTAAGCGTGCCCCCCAGTAATTTCCACAAAGGGATTTGCTTCTGCTTCGCTTCCGCATCCCAAAGCGCATTTTCCACGGCGGCTTTTGCCATGCGGTGGCCGCGAATTCTCGCCATCAAGGGTACGCAGTCGCTCGCCGACGCCATCTGCCGGCCCAGTATTGCCGGAGCCAAATATTGTCGGGTCGTCGCCCAAGCCGTCTCCGACCATTCCGAGCTATAGAAAGGGCCATCGTCGGCGACACACTCTCCCCAGCCAATCACGCCATCGCAATGCGCAGTCACGAGAATAATGCGCCGGTTCGAAACGCGCCCAAAGCTCGTCTCAAAAAAATGAACGAGAGGTATCTGGATTTCCCGAAGCGTGATGGCTTCAACTTTCATGTTTTAGCATTCTAAAAAATCACGTAGGGACAGCCGCCCCCGGCTGTCCAGTTGAGCGAAGCTCAACAGATTGTATGGAAAAAGATAGAAGGATGCGTTGGGAAGTTCTGTCCTTGAGATTCTATTTGCAAAATTCGCTGCGGAGCTTTGCTCGCGTGGACAGCCGAGGGCGGCTGTCCCTACGTGTGCGATTCTGATTTCTTGGCATGTTGCCATTGCGATTCCAACTCTGCAAGCGTTGCCTTCTCCAGACTCTTGCCGCCAGCACGCAGTTGTTGTTCGATCCACTGGAAGCGCCGCCTGAATTTTCGATTTGTCTTCTTCAGGGCCGATTCGGGATCAACCGACAGATGCCTCGCGAGATTCACGAGAACGAAGAAGAGATCGCCTACTTCCTCTTCAACGCGTGCATTTTTCTTTTCGGCCGACTGACCCAATTCCTCGTTGAGTTCTTGAATTTCTTCTTGCAGCTTCTCGAATAATCCCCCGATGTCAGGCCAATCAAATCCGACTTTGGAAGCTCGCGAACTCAGTTTCTGCGCTTCGAGCAAAGCTGGCATGGCGGAAGAAACTCCATCGAGCAACGATGCCGTGTTTTCGCTAGCGAAATTGGCAGGCTCCTTTTCGAGCTTCTCTTTCTTCTTAATCGCGTCCCAATTCCTCAAAACATCGGACGATGTATCCGCTCTAACATCTCCGAACACATGAGGGTGGCGATTCACCAGTTTGTCAGAAAGACGCTCCAGTACGTCATCAATGGAAAACTTGCCCTCCTCATTCGCCATCTGTGAATAGAAGAGAATCTGAAGCAGCAGGTCGCCAAGCTCTCCAGGCAATTCCTGCCAGTCCCGGTTATCAATCGCCTCCAGAACTTCATAGGTTTCTTCCACCGTATATGGCTTGATGGAATCGAAGGTCTGCTCACGATCCCACGGGCACCCTCCGGGGCCGCGAAGGCGAGCCATAATTGCAGCTGCCCGCTGGAAACGCTCTCCTGTGGTTGGCATGAGTGGAACCAATTTAAATCAAGCGTGGGGTTCGGACAAACGACCTGGAGTTCGGGTAGTGGGTCAGTTTGCTTAGATAGCAGAAAAACGATCAACCACGAAGGCCACGAAGTTGCGCGAAGGAAACCGTCGAAACTGGCCTCGTGACCCTTCGTGTCCTCCCATGAATAAATGTCTACTCGATTATGGTTGGGCTGGGTTGGGCAGCCAGGGTGAAGCTGGGTTTCATTCCCGTCTCTCCTTTTTTTCTTCTTTATCTTCTGGAGCAGACGCATCTCTCAGGCGGTCACCAAACTCCCATGCAAGCTCGTACCGGCCTCACGGTGACGCTTCGATCGCAGGTCTGACTAATCTTCGTGTCCAGGTCGTACCGCCCCATTGCACTTCCCAGCCTGTAACCTGCCTGCTGCAGAAATCTTCCCCTGGAGCTTACCGCCTCGGAACCGTTATTATTCATGCTATCTTCGTGGTTGATTGTTTTTCGCAATTTGACCCGATACCCCAGGGTGCCACTACCTGCTCCCGGGTTACGACGTGAGTTTGGATTGAAACTGACCCACTACCGGAGCTTGGCATCAATCGTGCCTATGGATTAGACAATCCTCTCGCAGACCCCCTCAGCGGAGAGGAATTTGAGCCCTCCTCCTACTGTGTGTTTATGAGCCCGGCCGACACCGGGCTCTTCGTTTTTTGTGCGAAGTTTTCCGCGTATCGTTCCCGAAGAAGCAAAAAGTCAGGATGTCGCCGAGGAAGGAAGCGCACCGCTTCAGAAGTCACGAAACCACCGTGGTTCCAGGTCTTTGAAAGGGCGCGGCTTCTGCCGCGCCGTAGGTTCCTCTGAACTGTCATCGGCGCGGCTGGAAGCCGCGCCCTTTCAAAGCTATTCGCCCCACCGCAGCGTTTCGCAGTCTGTTCGGGCCTTGGCGGATCTCGAAAAACAAGCGGTTGGGCCTCGAAAATGGGTCGTCCCGACCTCTTATGGGCCTGCCGACGGTTCGGCACGCTGCCATCTATTCGGCTTTGAGGAAAATTCCAGCCAGCGGTGGAAGGGTTAAAGTAAGCGTGTAGGGACGCCCATGGAGAGGCTCGGGCTCTGCCTGTTTGCCTCCCATATTGCCCCATCCAGTTCCGCCGTATTCCTGCCCGTCGCTATTGAGAAGCTCCCGCCAAAATCCGCCCGAGGGAACTCCTAACCGGTACGGCTGCCTTGGTACAGGAGTGAAGTTGAACACAGCCAGAATCGTATCTTTCGGCGACTTGCCCTTCCGCAGCAGCGAAAGCACGCTCGATGCGTTATCGTTGGAGTCCACCCATTCAAATCCGGCGGGATCGCTGTCAAAAACATGCATGGCAGGTTCGCTCTGGTACATTCGGTTCAATTGTTCTACCCAGTTTTGAATGCCCCGATGGCTCGCATGTACTAACAAATCCCAATCCAAACTTCGATCATGAGACCATTCCCGCCATTGCGCGAATTCATCCCCCATAAACAGCAGCTTTTTCCCTGGCTGGGCAAACATATAAGCGAATAGAAGTCGCAGGTTGGCAAACTTCTGCCACAAGTCTCCCGGCATTTTGTCGAGTAACGAGCCCTTTCCGTGCACGACCTCATCGTGCGACAAAGGCAAAACAAAATTCTCGGTGTATCCGTAGAGCATCCGGAAAGTGAGCGCACTTTGATGGTATTGGCGATGGATGGGATCGTGTGAAAAGTAAAGCAGCGTATCGTGCATCCATCCCATATCCCATTTCATTCCGAAACCGAGGCCACCCAAATAAATCGGCTTCGAGACCATAGGCCACGCCGTGGATTCCTCCGCATACATTTGAATGCCGGGATATGACTTGTAAGCTTCCTGATTGAGTTGCCGCAGAAAATCAATGGCGTCCAGATTCTCGCGCCCGCCGAACTTATTCGGAATCCACTCTCCAGCCTTGCGTGAATAATCCAGATAAAGCATGGACGCGACAGCATCTACTCTCAGACCATCGGCATGGTATTGATCCAACCAGAACATACCGCTCGAAAGTAGGAAGCTGCGCACCTCGTTGCGGCCGTAGTTGTAGATATAGGTGTTCCAGTCGGGGTGAAAACCTAGGCGCGAATCGGCATGTTCGAACAAATGCGTTCCATCAAAATAGGCAAGCCCATGCTCGTCGGAAGGGAAGTGCGACGAAACCCAATCCAGGATTACGCCGATGCCGCGTTGATGAAGATAATCCACCAGGTACATGAAATCCTGTGGAGTGCCGTAGCGGGACGTCGGCGCAAAGTAGCCGGTGGTTTGATATCCCCAGGAACCGTAGAAAGGATGTTCCATGACCGGCAAAAGCTCGACATGTGTAAACCTGAGGCGCTCGACGTGCTCGGCAAGTCGCGGAGCAATTTCCCGATACGTTAACGACCGCGCGTTCTCTTCGGGCACGCGCATCCATGAGCCCAGGTGCACTTCGTAAATAGAAATCGGAGATTGCAGCGAATCTTTTTCAGCGCGCTGCTGCATCCATTTCTGATCTGACCATTCATAGTCCAAATCCCAAACAATCGAAGCAGTACGCGGCGCAATCTCGTGATAAACGCCGAAAGGGTCCATCTTGTCGGCGGTATATCCTCGCTCATTCGATACGATATGAAATTTATAAGTTGCGCCCTTGCTGACGCCCGGAACAAATCCTTCCCAAATGCCCGAGCTCGCGTGGGGGCGGAGGGGATGTGACCGGACGTTCCATCCGTTAAAACTGCCAATTACCGAAACCTCTCTCGCATTCGGCGCCCAAACGCCAAATACGACTCCAGTTTCGTCGCCAACTTTAGTAAGATGAGCCCCCAAACTTTTGTAGGCTTGATATTGCCGGCCTTCGTTGAACAGATAAACATCCTGATCAGTGAGGAGAACACTCTTGGGCGGAGCTTTCTGAGTCGGAGTCGGGACGGATTTAATCATTTCGAGTGATCGCAATTTCTTACTTGGACAACCGACTATTCAAAAATCAGCTTACTGAGATGCGTCCTTTAGTGTATCGGAGAGTCGGCAATCGTGAGATTCTGCGACCCTTACGGTTGTTCGCTGAAGAATGCTGATGCTAGACTGCGTGTTGCCGCTCTTTTTACCTAACCTCGGGGATTCTCTCTAAATGCCAGTTCTGCGCGTGGTCATTCTATGGCACCAGCACCAGCCATTCTACAAAGACTTGGTCACAGGTCAGTATCGGTTGCCCTGGGTACGCCTGCACGCGCTAAAAGATTATTACGGAATGGTCAAACTGCTGGATGAGTTCCCGCATGTCCATCAGACTTTCAATCTGGTTCCTTCACTGATTACGCAAATTCAAGACTACGTGGCGGGGACGGCACAAGATCCATTTCTGGAAGTGGCAACAAAATCTGCGGGTGACCTAACTTCAGATGAGCGCCGGTTCGCCCTGCGCTATCTTTTCCAGGCCAACCAGACGAATATGATCGCACGGTATCCGCGATATCAGGAGTTATGGGAAACCTTGCGGAGCGCCAATTTCGATCCGCAACAAGCCGAAAAATATTTTCTCGCGCAGGATTTCACGGACCTACAGGTGCTTTCACAGATTGCATGGTTCGATGAGTTTTTTCTCGAAGATCCCGATGTGATGGTGCTGGTGAAGAAAGGTCGAAATTACTCACTTGAAGATCAGAGCTTCGTTATTGCCCGGCAGCGTGAACTTCTGGCAAAGGTCCTTCCCGCCCATGCCGACGCCGCGAAAAATGGACAAATCGAAATCTCAACCTCGCCCTTTTATCATCCCATCCTGCCTCTGGTTTGCGATACCAACATAGGAGGCGTTTCCGCTCCTGGACTCTCACTCCCGCAAAATCGTTTTCGCCATCCTGAAGATGCTCGAGAACAAATTCAAAGAGGACTCGATCTGCATCAAGAAGTATTTGGAGTCAAGCCCCAGGGGATGTGGCCCTCGGAGGGAAGCGTTTCAGAAGAGGTGATAAATATCGCCTCCACTCTCGGCGTGAACTGGATGGCGACCGACGAGGAGGTGTTGGGTCGGACCTTGGAGATCTCATTTTCCCGCGACGGCTCGGGACGCTTGCCAGCCGATGCAGCTCGAAAACTCTACACCCTGTATCGGTACGAAAATGGTCCGGCCGCAATGCACCTGATCTTTCGCGACCATACAATTTCCGACCTGATCGGATTTGTTTATTCCGGTATGCCGCCCCAGGACGCCGCAAATCACCTTATCAACAGCATTCAAGAGGCCGCGAAGCCCGTTCTCGACAGCGGACGCGATGCACTAATCTCAATTATTTTGGACGGCGAGAACGCATGGGAATACTTCCCGCGTTCGGGCCGGGAGTTTCTGCGCCGGTTCTATGATTCTATTAATCAAGCCTCTGGGATCGAAGCGGTCACCATCTCTGAAGCAATCGAGCGGCATCACAATGTTGAGAAATTAAACTCGCTGGTTCCAGGCTCATGGATTCGGGCGAACTTTAACGTTTGGATCGGTGCGCGGGAAGACAATCGCGCATGGGATTATCTTTACCATGCCCGGAATTTTTATTCCCAGGTTTCCTTGGATTGCACACCGGAACAACAAAAGTTGGCATATGAGGAATTGCTGATTGCCGAAGGCAGCGATTGGAATTGGTGGTACGGTCCCGAGCATTCGTCGGCGAACGACCGCGAATTTGATGAGCTTTACCGCAAGCACCTCTCGAATGTTTATCAGGCTTTGGGAGCTCTCCCGCCCGATTATCTTGCGCAGCCAATCAATCGCACGGGCGCCACGCCGCTTTTCACGCCGCAAAGTTCCCACATTCATCCGCGAATTACTGGGGACTCAGTGCGCTACTTTGAGTGGATGGGCGCCGCTGTTTACACTCCCGACCGCCATGCCGGGGCAATGCATGGCAAACAGTTCCTGCTGGATACAATACATTTGGGCACAGACGAAGCCTTCGTTTACGGACGGCTGGATTTTGTCGAGGAGTTTTCGAAAACTGATTTTGAAGTGGTCGTAAATGTCGAGCCCTCCGCCGGGGGCCAGCCCAGTTCCTCGCGTTCATTTAGGCTCGATGTTGCAGTAGCAGGTGGGACGGTCCGGTCGTGGAATTTGTGCGCGCAAGATCAGCCAGAAGCCTTGATGACTTCGATCCAGTCTCAGGATAGTTTGCTGGTGGCTCTTGGCCGAAGCCTTGAATTCAGATTGCCGTTGGCTTTGCTCTCCGTGTTTCCGGTAGGCCACGCAGGACGTGGCGATGACCCGACAGTTACAAACCTTCGACTCCGGGTAAGCCTGTGGCAGAATCGCCTGCCGGTAGACGCATTGCCAGAAGAAGGATGGATCGAAGTCCATGTAGAAGCCGACGACCAGTGGCTCTCGTGCTGACCGCTTCGAGACCGGTGATCGAGACTTAGTGAACCTCCGTGTCCTTGGCGGTTAATATTTTCGTTTCGATCTTTGCAGAACTGACACTCACGACAGTGATGATATCAGCGCACGGCTGATATAATCGCGAGTTCCAACGAACTCAATATTTAAATTAAATCTCTCGGAATTGAGCGGGAAAGTCCTGTCGAGAGATCATCCGATGCGAATCGCACAGAGAGGAATTTTCATGAGCGACATTATTGACATACACGCGCGCGAGGTGCTCGATTCTCGCGGTAATCCCACCGTAGAAGCCGAAGTGACACTCAGCGATGGCACCCAGGGGCGGGCGATCGTCCCCAGCGGCGCTTCAACTGGAGAACGTGAGGCCGTCGAACTGCGCGACGGGGACAAGAAACGCTACCTCGGAAAAGGCGTCCTGAAAGCCGTAGAGAACGTAAACGGCGAAATTGCCGAGGCCCTGGCGAATTTCGATGCGTCTGATCAGAGAACTCTTGATCAGAAGATGATCGAGCTTGACGGCACGGGAAATAAAAGCCGTCTCGGAGCTAACGCAATTCTGGCGGTTTCCATGGCGGTTGCGCGCGCCTCGGCATTCGATTACGAGGTTCCGTTATACCGTTATCTTGGAGGCGCAGGCGCGAACACGCTGCCCACACCCATGATGAATATCCTCAACGGCGGCGCGCACGCCGATAACAACGTTGACTTTCAGGAATTCATGGTCATGCCGGTCGGCGCCGAATCGTTTTCCGAGGCGTTGCGATGGGGGGTCGAAGTTTTTCACACCCTGAAAGGTGTGCTGAAGAAGCACGGATACAACACAGCCGTCGGCGACGAGGGCGGATTCGCGCCTTCAGTAAAGTCGAACGTCGAAGCTATCGAAGTTGTTTTAGAAGCGATTCAACAGGCCGGATACAAGCCCGGCGCAGAAATTGCAATCGCTCTCGACCCCGCCGCCAGCGAGTTTTATCAGGACGGCAAATACGTTTTCAAGAAGTCCGATAAATCCGCCAAGAGTTCCGACGACATGGTTCGTTTCTGGGCGAAGTGGGTGAATGACTATCCTATCGTCTCGCTCGAAGACGGGTTGGCCGAAAACGATTGGGACGGCTGGAAACATCTTACGGAACAGCTAGGCGATAAGATTCAATTGGTCGGCGATGATTTATTCGTCACCAACACAGAATTCCTGCAAAAAGGGATTGATAAAGGAGTTGCCAATTCCATCCTGATCAAAGTCAACCAGATCGGCACCGTGAGCGAAACTCTCGACGCCATTGATCTGGCCCGCCGCAATGGATACACCTCCATCATTTCCCACCGCTCCGGCGAAACCGAAGACACATTCATCGCCGACTTGGCAGTCGCAACCGGAGCAGGGCAAATCAAGACCGGATCAGCGTCCCGAACCGATCGCATCGCAAAGTACAACCAGTTGTTGCGGATCGAGGAAGAATTGGGAGATGCGGCGAGATTTCTGGGATTGAAGGCGCTGAACTACAAAGGATAGCGCATGCACTCACAAACAGAGACCGGAGAAGTTTACGGGAACGTGCCGGTAGCGAGCGCCAATCGCGGCGAGTGTATTAATTCTACCTCGCGACCTGGAGATCGGAGATGCTCGATAATTGCCTCGCGCAGTTCACCAATGGCGACTGAGTACAGGGTTAATCCCCATAAGCATTCTGATCTCGTCCTCGCTTCCCCCGAAGGTCGCCACCTCAGGGAGCAGTTCGAACATGTCTTCGAAAACGTGGCGTTGGCTAAAGCGGATAAGGCATTGCGTGAGGATATGGAGTCGCTCTTGTGGAGAGTATTTGTAGAGAATTCGGGGTACCGGGTACTTGTCCCAAGGAAAGACATCAGGAGTCGCTCCGGAATAACCACCGCAGTTTGACGATTCATGCCTCGGCTCGCCATGCGAAATATATAATAGTGGCGGATCCCGACCGTCGCGTCTCAGACTCCGCGCCTAGAAAAACCAATGGAAGTTAGCATTACTACGCCAACAACAACCTATAGCGGCTGATTGGGCGTGCTGCTTTGGGGGAAGAAATCATCATCGTCAAGGGCGGCAAGCCAATCGCTAAGGTCGTGCCGGTCGGCGACGCCCCGAGGAAGTTTATGCTCGGATCGGCGAAAGGCGAGTTCGTCGTTCCCGACGACTTCAATGATCCGTTGCCTAAGGAGATCGAGGCTCTCTTCTGGGAATGAGGCTTCCCCGGCGCTACACCCCAGCGGCCGCGCCTGCTGCCCTCACTGCTTCCGCCAGGTCATTTCCACCCGCACCGGAATCTCGTTCTTAATAGGGAGCGTCAATAACGTCGGCGGATCAATCTTGAAGTCGGAGAGCGTCGCCGGAATTGTCCCGGAGATTTTAGTCTCGTTGCCTTGAGTCGTCAGTTGGAACGGAACCTGCTTATAGTCGGCGGTCTGTCCGGCAAACTGTATCTCCAGATCGGCATTGATCGTTGTTGACCCGGCGGCTGCTTCGGGGAGCCTTGTACGCACCGTGACCATGGGAAATTGCGCCCCGCGCGTTACCTGAAGCATGTGAAGGTCACGATTGCTGTCGCCTGAATCAAACGACTTGACAGGTACCGCAATAAGAAAATCGCATTGTCCCTCATGACAGACGCCCTTGCCCCGGGCCGCGTGGCTCATGCCCTCCGTCTGGTGCAGCGGATGCGAAACATGGTAAGCGAGGGTGGACTGCTCTAAAACCCACTGGCTATCCGCCGCAAAAACCGGCAACGCCATAAGCAGCGGGACAAACAGAAAGAGAAGCACAATTTTCTTATTCATAAATGTTTAGAACTTAAGCGAAACGGATAGAAGAGCCGCCCCAAACGCTCCAGCCGTAATGATGGCTACCGGCGCATGGGCTGCGGCGAGCCCGTGAACCTTTTCTCCGCGGTTTCGCTGATCGTATGCCATGATCCCTAAAATGGGTGTCAGGATCATTCCCGGGCCGTGAATCCAAGCCAGAGCTTTGTGCAAGCGGATGGGACCTTTAGTTTGGGTTCCCGGAATCCTCGGCGCGCGGATGGCGAAGTAAGCAGTCGTGAAATACAGGTCCGCGGTCACCGCGCCCAGTGCAGTATGCACGTTGCGCGAAGTTGTGCTTGTGTTCTTGCCGCCGGCGTTGAGGGAAGTGAGCAGCGTGGCCAGCAGAGGAACGGTCGTGATTAAACCCATGCGCTGATGAATCTTCAACATATGAGTTCGCTTGTCGAGCTTCGCCTGCTCTTCCGGATTGCTCTGTGTCTGGGTTGCCGGGAAGCCAAGATCACCAAGCGAGGGTTCGGTCGTCTGGCGGCTGGAAGGAGCATTGGGCAGGTTGTCGGAAGGCGGCGTCTTTTCCTGAGATGTTGACGCCGGTTGATTATTCGGTCTCGGTTGCGAAGTCTGCGCCTGCAGCGGCTGCGAAATCGCAATAGAAAGCACTAGAATTCCCAGCCCATTAAGGACCCTCGCTTCTTTAACGTTCATGGAAGCTGCTCCCGTTGGTACCCGATGACGCGTGGATATTTCTCTAGAGATGCGACCCCACATGTTCAAAGATGTATAGGAAATCTCGAAGTCGCATCAGAATCCCATTGTGTCATCCGCGGAGGGCCCATAGGTCGCAGGGACGGGTTTCTCATTCAAACGCAAATAGACACCAAGCTGCGCCCGATGATGTACCAGATGATTCATGAACATCTCGCGGTAGGCGAGAAAACGCGAACCCTTAAAAATTGTCTTGCCTCCAGAACTTAGCTGCCAATTGTCCTGCCATGCCGCATCGGAAGTATTTTGCAGTGCAGCGCGGACTTTCGCTGCGCCTTCGTCGAGAGCGCTCGCAAGTTGAGCGGCGGACTCAAAAGGTAATGGTTTGAAACTTCCCTGGGCGAAGTCAAATTCAGGAGTAGTTAGTATCGTGAGCCCGAAGCCCGCAAGCTGTGCGACGTGTGGTGCGAGCTTAGAAAGCACCATTGATTTCGGATGCGGTCTAAAATCCTTTTTGTCCACCGGAACACGCTCCAACGCCGTGCGCGTCTTTTTCATTTCTTCATCAAATTCAACCAATAGAAGTTCGCTGACAGACATGAGTATCTCCTTGATGACGAGTATAAAGCCGACAAGGCAGTGCCACGTAATAGAACGTATAATTTGCCTTCGCACACGGAGCAACCAAAAGCTAAAAGCCTGGAGCCAAAAGCTAGAAGCCTATGACTCATCCCAAACCTCTCGTTCTGATCATCCTCGATGGATGGGGATACCGCGCTGAAACCAAATCCAACGCTATTGCGCTTGCGCGCAAACCCACTTATGACAGATTTCTTCGCGAATATCCCAATACGCTCATTCACACTAGCGGGCATTATGTCGGCTTGCCCGAAGGCCAGATGGGCAACAGCGAAGTCGGGCACCTCAACATCGGTGCTGGGCGAATCGTGCACATGGACAGCACTCGTATCGAGTTAATGATTCAGAACGGCGAATTCTTTCAGCATCCGGTGCTTCTGGCGGCGATGAAGAATGCTCGCCTCGACGGCCGTCAACTACATCTCTTCGGGCTTCTTTCTGATGGCGGCGTGCATTCCTATCAGACCCATCTTCATGCGCTGCTGAAAATGGCGAAGCAGAATGGAGTTGAACGGGTCTTCATTCACGCGTTCATGGATGGCCGCGACACTCTACCGACAAATGGCGCAGGATACCTGGAACTGCTTCAGCAGAAAATGCGGGAGTACAACACGGGCAAGATTGCAAGTGTCAGCGGACGCTATTACGCAATGGATCGCGATCGCCGCTGGGAGCGAATTGACAAAGCGTTCAAGGCGATGGTCAACGGGGTCGGCGAAGGTGGAAAGTATGCCGATCCCGTTCAAGGGGTGAAGGATTCTTACAATAAAGATGTTACCGACGAATTCATCGTGCCATTTGTCTGTACCGACGAAAACGGACAACCAATTGCAACCATTCGCGACAACGATTCCTGCATTTGCTTCAATTTTCGCGCCGACCGCGTGCGGCAAATTACGCGTGCCCTTACGCGCAACAGCGGACTCAATGCGCAAGGGGGACGCGACTTGCCCGGAGCCGATGACCTTGATGCCGCAATCCCGCGAGATCGAGTTCCCAGCAATTTGCATTACGTTTGCATGACGCAGTATGACAAGCATTTCAGTTTGCCGGTCGTCATCCCGCCAGAATCCATGAACAACCTTCTCGCCAACGTCATGGGCGAGATGAATCTGCGCAATCTTCGCGTCGCAGAAACGGAGAAATATGCGCACGTGACTTATTTCTTTAACGGTGGAGTGGAAACTCCTTTCCCCGGAGAAGATCGTCTGCTCGTTCCATCGCAAAAAGTCGCGACTTACGATTTGAAGCCGGAGATGAGCGCCGCAGGCATCGCCGACGCCGTGGTCAAAGCCGTCGAAGATGGCACATTCGATGTCATCATCGTCAATTTCGCCAACGCCGATATGGTCGGACATTCCGGCAAGATCGAACCTACGATCCGCGCCGTTGAAACCGTGGATGGATGTCTTGAGCGCGTCGAACGCGCTGTATGTGCGAAGGGTGGAGCAATCCTGATCACCGCCGACCACGGCAACGCCGAGATGCTGATTGACCCCGTCACCGGCGGGCCACATACCGCGCATACTACGAATCCGGTTCCGTTCATCGTGATTTCGGAGAATGGGAAAAGAATAACAGTGAGACAGGATGGGTCACTGCGAGATATTTCACCTACGATTCTGGGGATGTTAGGTATTCCGCAGCCAAAAGACATGACGGGGCATGATCTGCGAGTGGCGCAAAAGCCCTGAATCGCTTTCCCCTTGTCATCCTGAGGAAGCGGAGTCGCTCGCTTGCGAGCGACCTCCCAACGAAGGACCTCTGCACTTGAATGGGCGCTTCCCAGCGCCCAACTTTCTTGAACCACGGGCAAGCCGTCGCGCTAAAGTTTCATCTGGAGGAGTTTATGGCCACTTACAAACCGGGCGAGAAAGCACCGGATTCTGGTGAACTTATCGAAATTGGACCACGTGGAGGAAAGGTGGCCGACGGTCGTCGTACCGTGATTGAGCGAGGCGAAACGATCCCGCCAACTTCAGAAGTGGGCAATCAGTTTAAGTACAAGCGCGGCTCCAAAACTACTCACTAACCCGCGCAGGGGTTACCGCCTTACTGTGGGACTTCCACTCTTGCTTTCAAATCCTGTACCAGCCTATCGGCGGAGTTGACGGTCTCCTTTTCCCTGTTCTTTTCCCTGCGTGCCAACCTCCTGTGATCAACCTCCGACCAGAGTGAGGTTTTACTTTTGGCATCGAATATGTTCAATGTGAGCTGCGGATCCACGATTTGGGCGCTATGGACTTGAGTCGTTCCGTTGTAGGTGTTGCTAGAACTCCAAACCCGGGTTCCACGGTCCTCAACCCTGTATGCAAGCTCGATGATTAAATCGGCATTGTCAGGCGAGCCGACGATCTCATACTTTCCCCACTGCTTCATTTCGGAATAAAACGCATCGTAGGCGAGATTGCTTCCGCCGCCGTTTGTAAGAAAAACCTTCTTGGCGCTAATGACAATTCCAGGTAGCGGAGCGGGCGGGACCTCCTTCCGGTTTTTTCCCGCGAATACATTTAGAGAAACGAGTAGGCACATACAGATTGCACATTTGCGCATTGGTTACGCCTAAGTCCGGAAGAATGTTTACGTTGAGGATTGTACAGCAGTCGGGCGCATGTTTCGTGGCGAAGAGTGTGTAACGGGACTCCTCTTTCAATCTGACCAGGCGCGTACTTTGCCCTTGATGGTGGCGACCGTCTCGGTCACACTATTATAAATCTCATTCCGTATTGGCAAGAATCTGCAAAAGTGGGGCACGGTTACATTTTTGTAGGCTGAATGGGTAAGGCATATGGACAAGCCAGCGCTTATTTCTCTCACCTTCGACGACGGGCTACGGTGCCAGCTGAAATCGGGTGTCCCCATTCTCGACAAGTACGACCTCCCGGCTACATTTTTTTTGACCGCAAACACTTGGCCGATTCATAAAGATGGGTGCTCTCATCCTGATTGGCCTAAGGTCGAGTGGAACGAGGACGACGTGCAGTTTCTCCGAAGCATGATTCAACGAGGTCACGAGATTGGAAGCCATTCCGTAAATCACAAAAATCCAGACTTCCCGAATCTAAACTTCAACTTGAATTTCGATCCGAAAGACGAAGCGGAAAAATCGAAACGACTAATCGAGAGTTGGCTCGGTGGAGAGATTCCATCTTTCTGCTATCCATTCTGCAAAAAGCCGCACGCTCTCAAGAGCGCGGTCACTGCAGCGGGATATAGGCAAGCACGGGCAGGACATGGAGGGCATTCCTATTACTCTGCTCAGGATTCCTTAGATTGGTTTGACGTGGATTGCCGCTTAATCAGCGAGAATGAGAATGTTGACGGATGGATGCGCCCCGGCTGTTGGCATATCCTGATGTTCCATGGCATCGGGACCATAAATGACGGCTGGCGGCCTATCTCCGTACCTGAGTTCACTAGACAGATGACAGAGCTGGCAAAGCATCGGGACTCAGGGGTGGTAGAGGTTGTCACATTCAAGGAGGGGGCTGATCGCTTACGGCGGCCCAAATAAGCTTCTCTCGGCCTCTTCCGAGTAAAGAACTTCCGCGCACTCGGCTGCATCGCCTCCCACCCTTTCGCAAAGTGCGCGAAAGGAGGGGGCACCCCCATTTATATGGTGATCACGAGATCAAAATCTTCTGAGAGGTGAACACTCTCGTTTTAATATCATTCCATGAAGCTTCTGATTCTTCCTTACCATCGCGCCAGCTTCTGGAATGCCCCGCCGCAGTTTTCGGAGCGGCTGCGAAAAGAATTTCCGCAGCTCGAAATTGTTCACCTCAGCGACGACGACCAGATCGAAAAACAGATCAGCGATGCCGAAATCGTGGTGACCTGGACTCTTCGCCCCAATCAATTCAATGCCGCAAAAAAGCTTCGCTGGATACACTCTCCCGCGGCAGCGGTCCATCAACTACTGTTTCCCGAACTGATTGCGAGCGATGTAATCCTGACCAATGGAAGCGAGGTTCATGGATCAACGGTGGCCGAGCTTGTGATTGCGCTGATCTTTGCGTTAGCCAAGAAACTGCCTCTGGCAATGCGATGTCAGCAGCAGCGCGTTTGGGGACAGAATGAAGTTTGGGAATCGCAACCGCAGCCGCGTGAAGTAGCTGGCGCAACGCTGGGTCTAATTGGTTTGGGAAGCATCGGAACTGAAGTCGCAAAGCGAGCATCGGCACTCGGCATGCGCGTGATCGCGGTTCGCAACAGAATGGAAGCGGAAAAGCCTGAGAACGTCGAGCAAGTGTACGCTTCGTCGCAGATTGACTTGATGCTGTCGAAGTCCGATTACGTAGTAATCGCCGCACCGCTGACCGCGTCCACAGCCGGAATGATCAACGCGGCGCGGCTCGCCAGCATGAAGCCCGATGCCTATTTGATCAACGTCAGTCGTGGCCAGTTGGTGGACGAATCCGCCCTCGCCGAAGCCTTGCGCTCGAAAAAAATCGCCGGCGCAGCATTAGATGTTTTCGAAAAGGAACCGTTGCCGCCCGACTCACCGTTGTGGGATTTGCAAAACTTGCTCATTACTCCTCACATTGCAGGTTTTTCGGGCAAGCTATGGGAGAAGCATTACGCGTTCTTCACAGAGAATCTTCGCCGCTATCTGAGTCACCAGCCGCTGATTGCGACCGTGGACAAAAGTAAAGGATACTGAAGGCATCCCGAAGGACTTCAGTCCAAATGATCTCGCGCACACCCGTAAAGTTGTCGGCCGAAGTGCAAATCCGCTCCACGCAAGATCCTTCGCAAGCTCAGGATGACTTCTCAAATTTCAAATTGAGTCATCACCCGATGCGCAGAATCCTGGTTTTTCTGATCGTGGGTCTCGCGTCGGGTCAATGCGCTTCGCCGCAGACTTCCGATCACAGCATGCCTCCGACGTTCTATAAAAATGTTCTGCCAATCTTGCAGCAGCATTGCCAAAGCTGCCATCGTGCTGGAGAAATCGCGCCATTTTCATTGGTCACATATCGGGAGGCACGCTCAAGAGCGGTACAAATCAAAGAAGCTGTGCGATCAAGAACAATGCCGCCCTGGTTTGCGGATCCGTGCTGCGGCCATTTCTCCGATGATCCTTCACTCACGCAGCAACAGATTGCAACTATCTCATCATGGGCGGATTCGAACGCTCCCGCCGGTGATCCACGAGACGCTCCACCACCTCCACGCTGGGCCTATGGATGGAACATCGCCGCTCCAGATGTCGTTTTGAAAATGCCGAAGCCAGTTGCGATTCCGGCGCACGGAGACGTGGAGTACACATACGAAATCGTACCCACCGGTTTTGCGGCGGATCGCTGGGTACAAATGTGCGAGGTGCGGCCTTCGAGCCGGGCGCATGTCCATCACGCGGTCGTTTATATTCGTCCTCCCGAATCTAAATGGTTGCGCGGCGCCCCAACCGGCGTTCCGTTTACTGCGTCCACTTTCCGCGACCCAGAACTTATGCGCGAAGCGCATGCTACGAACAGCGACATGCTTCTTGTCTACGCTCCCGGGAGTTCGCCGGATAACTGGCTGGACGGCATGGCGAAATTCATCCCCGCTTACTCCGATCTCGTGTTTCAGATGCACTACACCACGAACGGTCACGCGACCCGAGACCAGACCAGGATAGGTTTGGTTTTTGCCAAACATCCTCCCAAACTGCGCGTGCTTACTCTACAGCTGGCCAACGATCACGACACGATCCCGATTCCTGCCGGCGTGGACAACTATCGCGTCGAGGTGCACGGAACTCTTCCCAATGATGCGACCCTGCTCAGCTTTTTCCCGCACATGCACCTTCGCGGAAAGCGTTTCGAATACAATGTCGTTCATTCTGTTGGCCCTCCCGATAAAAAGATCGAAACTCTCCTCAGAGTAAATTACGATTTTTACTGGCAAATGAGCTACCGGTTGACGCGGCCACTCTTCCTGAAAGCTGGAACTGAACTTCAAGCGGTTGCGTGGTATGACAATTCAAGGAACAATCCGCACAATCCCGATCCGACTGCCGCTGTGACCTGGGGAGATCAGACGTATAACGAAATGATGGTTGGATTCTTCGACGTTGCAGTTCCCGCCGGCGTGGACAAAGAGCATTACTTCATCCGCCAGGACAAGTGATGTCCAGAGGAATTGCATCAGTGAATGTCAATATCTCCTGATCCCGTTGCGATCTGCACCGGAACTCCGCCACCGCGAACTTTTCCACGAAGATCTTTTTTGTTGCTGGATACTTCGGTCGTGATTGGGAAACCTACCGACACCGTCCCTGAACTGGTGTGAGCATCCAGATCGAATGAGGCTTTCGAGGGGAAGCGCAGTTGAACAGTTCCAGAGCCGGTATGAAGGGTCCACGCGCCTGTCGGATCGCCTTCCGCTTTTATGGATCCGCTGCCCGAGCTGGCTTCGAGAGAACCACGAAGGCCGCGCAGATCAAGACTGCCCGATCCAGTACTCGCCCGCACCGATCCCGACGAAGTTTGTTCCAGATGCATATCTCCACTACCCGTACTGCCTTCAAAGCCGCCAGCTATGTCCGTTGCGCGAACCGAGCCGCTTCCTGTTTTCGCGTGCACGTTGCCTTTTACCTGATCAACTTCTATATCACCCGAGCCGGTCCCCGCTCGAACCGAGCTCCCGATGGATGAGATTTTCAGCCGCCCCGAGCCGGACGATGCGTCCAGAGACCCGTGAATGCCTTCAATGTCCTCGTTGCCCGATCCGGTTTGCGCGCGCAATTGCGTTTCTGCGGGTACAACCAATTCGTAACTGATTGACACATTGTGCCGCAATTCGGGGTCATCAATATGGCCCACGCGAATTTCATTTCCGTTCTGCTGAATCGGCGGATTGTCTTCCAATCGCTTCACTTTTTCGTCGGCATTACCTCCGAACCACTCCGTCACCCTGATTCGTGCAGAAATGCGGACTTCGTCGGAGCTCCCCGTTTTTACATCTATGTTGCCGGAGCCAGTTGTGACTTCCAGATTGACGTTCCCCGTAACCTTTAATGTGCGCTGAAATGATCCTTCCGATGCTGCGGAGGCCGGGACAGTTCCCAACATCACAACAAAGCACAACGATGCAACCACGCAAGCAACCCCAGGCGGAAGACATGCTGCCAAATTGATTTCTCGCTTTTGCAACTGTTTCCCTCCCGTTTAGCTGCGGATTATCAAACCACCGAACGATGGAGCGACGGGCATCTCGCCCGTCCAGTTAGACGCCTATTGCAGCACCACCTGATCGCCTTCCTTCAATCCGCTGAGCACTTCCGTTTTCGCGCCGTTTGAGATACCAATATTTACGGCAAGCTTTGTCTTGCCATCCTTCGCTTTTGGTTGCGGAATCTCCACCGAGGCTTTTTTGTCTTTGTCGTACATAATTGCGCCCTCTGGAATTTGCAACACGTTCTTGTGCTCTTCCAGAATGATTTCCGCGTTGGCGGTCATCTCTGCTTTTAACTCTCCCCCTGGATTGTTGATCGAGACACGAACCTCGAAAGTTGTGACGTTGTCTTTCTCAACGCCCATCGGGGATATCTTCGTCACGACCCCGTTAAAGGTCTTGTCCTTGAAGCTTTCTACTTTGATCCGCGCTGGCTGGCCCAAATACACCTGGCCAATATCACTCTCGTCAACTTTGCCCTTCACGTACACCTGGCTCGTGTCGCCCAGGGTCATGACCAATGTTGCGGACGATCCCAAAACCAGAATAGAGCTTACCGCGTCTCCCAATTCAACATCTCGAGATAGCACCACGCCATCCATCGGGGATTCGATATCGGTGTAGCTGAGTTGTTCCTCAAGTTGCTTCAGGTTGGCGCGGCCCTGCGCGATTTGCGCTTCCGACTGAGCGATTTTTGCCTGTAACACAGTGACTTGCGCCTTTGACACATTCTGCTTATTCAGGGCCATCTGGTAATTCCTGTTCGCGTCGTCCAATGCTGAAGTGGAGACAATGCCATCTTTCGCCATTCCCTGTGCGCGCACATATTCGCGTTTCAGCAACGGAACATCAGGACCTTCCGCATCCACTTTTGCTCGTTGCCAATCCGCCTGGGAACTCACCAAATTTGCCTCGTCCGCCTGGAGTGCGGCTCTGAATTGGTCAACTTGAGCTTCAATCTCCGCTTTATCTAATTGGGCAAGAAGCTGGCCCTTCTTTACCTTGTCGCCGGCATCAACGTAGAGCTTCGTAACAATGCCGCTTGCCTTCGATTTCACTTCGACCTTGGTAATAGGCTCGACTTTTCCGGTTGCGACCACGCTCTTCGCGAGGTCTCCTTTTTCAACCTTCGCAAGTTTCGACGGATCAATTTTGGTGCCACCGCGGTTGAAGGCGTAGAGAGCGCCCGCAAATACCACGATCACCAACACGACGACCGTAATGATGATGATTCGCTTACGCCGCTTCTTCCTGCCATTCGTATTGCCGTTCACATCGCCTCCTGATTTGAAACCCACAATGCGTGCCACACTCGTTCTACGCGGACGAATCCAATTAAGTTCCGAAAAAAACACCGCCTTGGGAACAAGCCAACCGAAAGTTCTCAAACCGCAAGGTCATTCTTCATTAGACCCAGAGATCCACAAAAAGAAAGCAAGAAAATCCAGATTTGTGGCGCGGGCCCGAAGCGGCGAGAACAGTACAAAATCTACCCTGAATAGCTCTAATTCTACAGGTCCGGTGCTCTGGTTGAAAATGGCAGCCGGGCCTGGGAATGCTAAAATTGGCCATTCATGATCGCCTTCGTGCTGCTCCGGGTGTTCCTGGTCATTCTCCTGGTCGCAGCCAACGCTTTCTTTGCCGCCGCCGAATTCGCCTTGGTAAGCGTGCGCGATACCCGCATACAGCAACTCATTGAAGCCCACCGTATTGGCGCCAGAATCGTTCAGAGACTTCACCGTAATCTGGACGAAGTCGTGAATGGCGTCCAACTCGGAATCACGATCGTCAGCCTCACGCTGGGATGGATCGGCGAACCGATCGTAGCCCACATAGTCGAAGCCTCACGGTTCATTCGTGAGGTGCCGCATGCAATGGTCTACGCGCATGGTATTGCCATCGTCGTCGCGTTCAGCATGATCACGTGCATGCACGTAATTCTCGGCGAACTGGTGCCGAAATCGCTGGCCCTTCAACGCTCTGAGCAAGTGGCTCTCGCGGTCGCGGCGCCGATGGAAGTTTTTCTTACGCTAACAAGGCCAGTGCTGTTCTTAATGGGTCGCGCGGCCGGTTCCGTTCTTCGCACCTTTGGTTCGCCCAGAGTTCAGCAAGGACCCATCCATTCCCCTGATGAGCTTAAGCTGATTGTGACCGCGAGCCGCCAGTTCGGACAAATCCCGCCTTTCCAGGAAGAAATGATTCATCAGGCCCTCGAACTCGATAGCATTACCGTCCGCGAGGTGATGGTACCTCGACCCGACATTTTTTCACTCCCGGGCAACTTGACTCTCGACGAAGCCCTGAAGCGCGTCGTCGAGGAGCAACACTCGCGGATCCCGGTGTACGACCCGCAAAGTGGGCCGGAACATATTATCGGCGTACTTTACTCGAAGGATTTGATGCGATGGACTCGCTTGCGCCTCGCCGACAATTCTCCTCAGCCGGTCGCGACGCGCATTTCCAATATGAAAATCAGTCAAATTATGCACGACGTTTTGGTCGTGCCGGAGACCAAGGTCCTGACCGAGCTTCTTGGAGAATTCCGGCAACGAAAGCGGCATCTGGCTGTAGTCGTTGACGAATTTGGCTCGACCGCCGGTGTGATAACGGTGGAAGATATCCTTGAGCAATTAGTCGGCGAAATCGAGGATGAGTTCGATGTCATTCCCTCAGATCGTGCAATGGCCAGTAGCGAAGACAAGACCCTCTTGTTGGACGGCTCGGTGAACATCCGCGATCTCGAATCGCAATATGACTTATTATTGCCGCGAGATCGCGGCTTCGAAACCCTGGCCGGATTTGTTTTGGCACAATTGCAAAAAATCCCCGGCGTTGGCGAAGCATTTGACTACGAAAACCGTCATTTTATGATTGCTGAAATGGACGGCCATCGGATAGCCAAGGTCAGGGTCGAGAAGTTGGCGCCAAGACTGATTGGGCAGGCTGTGACATGAATGGCACTACGAGTCCGGGCAAAAGCCAACGACCAACGACGAACAACCAACGACGAATCTGAATGCTCCGTTATCTCTCCCTTCGCGTTCTCTACACGCTGCCGGTCATCTGGCTCGTTGTCTCTCTGGTCTTCCTCCTAATCCACTTGGTTCCCGGAGACCCAATTCTCCAAATGCTCGGTGAAGGCGCGCCCGCCACCGATATCCAGGCGGCCCGGCACGTGTATGGTCTCGATGTGCCGCTGGGCGAGCAGTATCTTCGCTATTGGAAAGGCGTGCTGCACGGTGACCTCGGTCCGTCGGTGCGTTTCAATCAAAGCGTCACTAGCCTGATCGCGGAACGCTATCCATATACTTTGCAGCTAACGATTGCGGCGTTGGTTGTGGCGATTCTGCTGTCGATTCCCGCCGGGGTTCGCTCGGCACAGAGGCGGAATCGCTGGGATGATCGCACGCTCAGCGTGGTCAGCCTCTTCGGATTGTCTTTCCCAAACTTTGCGCTTGGTCCGATACTAATTTTATTTTTCTCCATCAAGCTGGGATGGCTTCCGGTGTCGGGCTCTGGCAGTTTCACGCACCTGATCTTGCCAGCTATCACGATGGGTGGCGCATTGGCCGCAATTCTCACCCGCATGGTACGGACGTCAATGCTGGAAGAACTCGGCCAGGACTACATCCGCACCGCACGCGCCAAGGGACTGCCTGAGAGAACGGTCGTTTACAGGCACGCACTGCGGAATGCAATGATTCCGGTGATCACAGTTCTAGGATTGCAGTTCGGAGCTCTGCTCGCCGGAGCGATCGTAACCGAGACTATTTTTTCGTGGCCGGGAATCGGGAGGCTCACGATCCAGGCCATCAGCAATCGCGACTACTACCTGGTACAAGGATGCATTCTGGCGATTGGGTTGACGTATGTTGCGGTGAATTTCCTCACAGACTTTCTATATTCAGTGGCGAATCCAAGGATACGGCAGTGAATACAGACTTGGAACGCATATTCTCCAGTCTCGATGACGTGGCATGGGGTAAACTGCAGCACGCCTATGGCTCCGCAGCTGATGTGCCAGCTTTGATCCGCGCCTTGACCTCTCCCGACACCAGCGCGCGGAACGACGCTTGGTATGAGCTCCATGGAAATTTGTGGCATCAGGGGACAATCTATGAAGCAACCGCTCCTGCGGTGCCGATTTTGCTTCAGTTGCTTCAGGCGCAGGCCGTTCCAGACAAGTATCAGATCATTATTTATCTGGCTCGGCTATTCTCGGGACGATCATATTGGGATGCCCACAAAGATCTCAAAACCAGCAGATACGAAGTTTCGAAGCCTGATTTTCAAGGCACGCTGAGGAGAGAATTGTCCTGCGTAGAGGCTACAAAAGACGCCATCCGCGCGGGTAACAGGACGTACATGCAACTGCTGCGGGCGGAGGAGGTCGGATTGAGAATCGCTGCCGCCTACCTTTTGGGTCTGATTGGCGAAAGTGAAAACGCGGTTTTGGAGGCAATTACTGAAAGCTCTGAACGTTTAGGAGACCCCGCTCGCAGCTAAAATAATTAAACCAGTTCGATCACCACCCTCTGACCCACCAACGCCGCCGCTCGTTGCAGGCTCGACAGCGTGATGTCGCGCTTCGGATCCAGAATGGTGTCCACCTGGGAGCGACTCGTCTTTAGCAAGGCGGCCATTCGTGCCTTGGAAATCTTTTTCTTCTTCATGGCTTTGGCAAGTTGCCAGGCTATGCCTCCCTTGACGGCTTGCGCTCGTGCTTCCTCGAAGATATTCTCTTGCTTTAAGAAGTCGTCGCGATGCTCGATCCCAATTTCTTTCCTTGCTCATCATTTCTGCGTCCAAAAATAACGCATCATAACGAACGCGTTCCAGACGGCGGTAAGAAGCCCGTTTTTAGAAAAAATGGTTGACAAGTGTTAAGTGACAGGCTACGATCTAATGAACCGTGAAGATACGGAGCTTCGCCCATAAAGGCCTCAAGCGGCTTTACACGGAAGATAGGGCTAAAGGTGTTCCGTCGGATTTGGCGGCTAAGCTTCGCAAGATGCTGGCTTTTCTTGACAACATGCAAAATGCAGAGGAATTGGGTTCGCTCCCCAGTTGGAAGGCGCACATTCTCACCGGCGATCGCAGAGGCACATGGAGCCTGAGTGTAACCGCCAACCGTCGTTTGACTTTCCGTATCAATGCCACGGAGCAGGAGATATGCGACCTTGATTTGGAAGACTATCACTAACTAGGAAAGAGAAGGGTCAATGCCCATGAAGAACCCTCCCCATCCGGGAGATTTCATTCGCACCGAGATTATCGAACCTGAGGGTCTCTCGGTGACTGCGGCGGCAGCGGCGCTTAGGGTTTCCCGGCCCGCGCTTTCCAGCCTGTTGAATGGTAAGGCCGATCTCTCCGGCGACATGGCACTCCGCATCGAAAAAGCGTTTGGGGTGAGGATGGATACATTGATGCGAATGCAATCCGCCTACGACATCGCTCGTACGCGTCTGCGTGAGAAGCAAATCCGCGTCCGTCGGGTCTCTCAGCCAGCGGAGCTAAAGCGTTTCAAGCAGCTGATGAAGAATAATGCTCGAAACCTTTCGTTTGCCGGCCACAATGAGTAGTCTTGATCTCAGTGGATGTTTCTTCGGCCTCTTGCGACTGTTTGATTAACCCTTGTCTACTGCCGCCATCTCCCTCCGTCGTGTCGCCAGCCACAATGTCCTGGCGGTAATCGGAATTGCGCTTGTAACGCTCTTCACCTTCTCTGCCGTGTTTGCGCCCTGGCTTGCTCCTCAAAATCCTGCTCACATAGATTTGCCCGGACGGCTGTCTGCCCCATCGGCTGCCCATTGGTGCGGCACCGACGAACTTGGTCGCGACATCCTTTCCCGCCTGATTTATGGGTCGCGCATTTCCATGCTAGTCGGGACGTGCGTTGTCGCGGCATCACTAACTCTCGGACTGATCATCGGTTCAATCGCAGGTTATTACGGCGGCGCGATTGATCGCTTCGTAAATGTCCTGGTAATGAATGCATTTTTGTCTTTCCCCGGAATCCTGCTCGCAATCGCTTTCGTCGCTTTTCGCGGACCCGGGATCTTTAATCTGATATTGGCACTCTCTCTCGGCGGATGGGTGGGCTACGCACGCTTGGTTCGGGCGCAAGTCCTAGCCGTTCGCGAACGCGAATTTGTGGAAGCCGCGAAAGCGCTTGGAGCGACCGACCTGCGCGTAATCGTTCGCCACATTCTTCCTAACATTATTCAGCCCATCGTAGTTCAGGCGGCGATTGGCATGGCTGGCGCAATTCTCGCCGAAGCGACGATGAGTTTCCTCGGACTAGGCGTCCCTCCGCCAACCGCGAGCTGGGGAGCTATGTTGAACGATGGCCGCGCCCATTTATTCGACGCCCCGCATTTAGTCATCTTCCCAGCCCTCGCAGTCATGCTTGCGGTCTTGTCTTTTAACTTCATCGGCGACGCGCTTCGGGATGTGTTGGATCCACGGTCGAGGATTGAAGCCGGACTGTAAGCATCGTAGAAAAACCGGCTACCTTCTTACATGACGCGACCTGCACGGCAGTCAATTGCTGCTTCCACAATCCAGTCCCGATGGGGCTGCACAAAATAACCCAGGACGAAAGTCCTTGGTAAACTATTGACCTCACTGCGCTCCGGCAGTCCGCTCCAAACCTTTTCCCCACCCGCAACATTCCATCCCGGCGCGTGTTCAGAACACCAGCGGCCAAACAGGTTCAAATGGCTGACCTTAATACACGGAGGCGTTAACAATATGAAAAACTATTTGAGAACGATATTTTTTGGGATGACGCTGGCTGCACTCGCTCTACCGGTATTGGCACAGACGGATCCACAACCCAAGAGTGAGGTTGGCAAGCGCGCTGAAAATCAGCAGGATCGCATTGCTCAAGGCGTCAAGAGCGGACAGCTCACACCTCGCGAGACCGCTAATCTGGAATCGAAAGATGCCCGCATCAACCGCGAAGTTCACAACGACCGAGCCGCGAATGGTGGAAAGCTGACCGGCGCCGAAAAAGCGAAGGTCAATCATCAGCAGAATAGGGTTTCACGCCAGATCTATCGCGACAAACACAATGGACGCAAGCAGTAAGGTTCGCCAGTGAATCTTTTCGAGAAGGCGCGGCTCCCGGCCGCGCCCGGCATTTTGCCAACTCGCATAGAGGCGAGACGTTTTAAAAACGGCTGTGAACTTTTCATGTCCATAGGAGATTCGCCTTACATCCGCTTAGTCAGGATCGGCATCTTTCCTGGGGCCACTTTTGCGATTGCTTAGCATTTTGAGTCAGGAGATTTACACATGAAAAAAATTGGGTTGTCGTTGATCATTTCGCTGGGACTTATCTTGAGTGCCTGCGGCGGTGGTGCAAACAGTTCTGGAAACATTAATGGAAATTGGGCCGCGACTCTGAGCGATCCAACCAACAACACCGGCCCTGACTTTGCCTTCACCACGTCATTTACCCAAAGCAGTGGCAGCAATGTGAATGTCGTTAATCTTACATTTACTACGAAAGATTCGTGCTTTGGAACATCCGGGACCGAAACTGGATCCTTCGGTCTCGCCGGAAATTTTAACGGCAATGTCACCGGTACCTTTGCGATGACTATTCAGTCGGCCACGCCAACTGGAAACATCCTGACTCTGAATGGAGCAGTGAACAACAGCCAGATTGCCGGCACCTGGACCTTAACTGGCACAGGATGCACCGGTTCGGGCACGTTCACGATGAACAAGATGTAGGTTGCGGCTCAAAGGTAGCGCACGGGCATTCCTGTCCGTGCCTACCTCATGCGCTGGCCTTGTCTATTAGCGGTAGGATTTGTTCTTCATTCGCGGCGTCGAGTTCCAGTTGTTCCTGTCCGCTCAGCACGGTGACCTTTCCGCGATAAGTCTTCAAATGCCTTTGTGCGGTTTCGAAGGCATCTTGCGCTTTGTTGAGGCTCTTGCCGATGTTCTCGAATTGACTCTGGAAGTGGTCGAACGACTTTTGCGCTTTTGCCAACTCCACTCGGCTCTTCTCGAAGCGGCTCGCAACCTCATACCATTTGTGGACCAGCGCAATCGTTTGCAGCGTCATCAGCAAAGTGTTCGGCGAAACCGGGAATACGTGCTGCTGATTCAGCCAGTCAGCCAGTTCACGATTCCGGACCGCTTCCATATATAGAGTTTCGCTTGGCAGGTACATGAGGGCGATTTCCGTTGTGCCATGTTCTGGCTGAATGTATGCCTTAATGCGCTTTGCTTCCACTTTCATGACGCGCACAAATTCGTGACGCGCCAACTCAATCTCTGCTTCCACATTGCTTTCAAAGAGCGCCAGCACTTGTTCACGTGGAAACTTCGCATCAATGGGAAGGCGCCGATCCGGGAACTGAATCATGGCGTCAACGCGTCCGCCGCCATTCACCGTGCACTGCATTTCGAACATGTGCGCCGGTAGAAAATCTGCGAGCAAACGTTCCAGGCTCGCTTCTCCGAATGTCCCCCGAAGATGCGGCAACTTCAATAAATTATTTAGATCGTTGATGGAATGGCCAAGAGCTCCGACTTCGCGCAGTTGTTCTTCGGCCGCTTTCAAATGCTGCTGCACTTTTTCAAATTGCGCGAAGCCCTCTTTGATATTTTGATCAAGCTTTTGCTGAACCTGGTCAGTGATCGCAAGAAGCTTAGCGTCCACGCGGTCGCGGATCGAATCCAGGCTCTGCATTGTTTTTTGGGTCAGATTGTCGAAGTCGCATTTTAGCTGCGAAGTGGTTAGTGCCAGCGACGAGGTTAGTTCTGTACGAGCCTCAGCAAGCCTTCCTGCCTGCTCATTCCGCCCAGCCTTCATCTGCTCCTCAACCCCGCTGCGGATGGAAGAGAATCCGTCCCCAAGGCGATCCGCAACCTGCTGGCGAAGGTCGCCCTTGGTCTGCTCCAACCGCATGGCCATATCGGCAGTTGACGCGGCGAACTGCTTCGAAAGCGTTTGATGCAGCGACTCAGCTTGGTGGGCAAGCTGTATCAATGCCTCGGAATGCCCGCTGGACTGGGCAAACCGCTGATATAGCAACACCGCAAGCACCAGAAGTACTAGGTTTGAAACGAGAAGAAAGCCGAGCAGTAATGTCTCCATTGTAATGATGCGTGCCTGAATTCTAGAGCGTATCGTCCTAGGAACAAAGTAATAAGTTACATCTCCCGATTCTGAGCAGGGTTAATAAAACCATGTCTCGGATCATCATAAGTTTAATCGGTATGTTGCTGATCGTCGGCAGTTCCTTTGCCCAAAATCCGCAACCGAAGCCCGTGACGGTGACAAATGTGTCGCTCCACCAATTTCCATCCGGGGCGAACGCGTTTCCCTTTGGATCTGAGTCTGAGCGGAAGCTTTTTGATCTGGCGAACCAGGCCCGAATCGAGGCCGGACTCGCGCCCCTGCAAGCCGATGAAGGATTGACCCAAGCCGCCCGCGCTCATGCCGCGGCAATGGCTGCGCAACAGCAGCTTTCGCACCAACTTTCCGGGGAACCTGCTCTTCCGCAGCGCCTGGCTGCCGACACCAAACTTCATCTCGACGTCGCGGGAGAGAACGTCGCTTATGCCGGAACCGTGGAACAGGCCGCAGATAGCCTGATGCATTCCCCCCAGCACCGCGCAAACCTGTTGAGCGCAGACTACAACGTCGCCGGATTTGCGGTCGTGCAGAGTGGACCGAGGCTGTACGTAGTGCAAGATTTCGCGCACAGCTTGCCATCGTACTCTGACAAGCAAGCGGAAGACGCCATTGCCAGTGGCATAAACCGCATGCGCTCAGAAGCGCGTCTCCCGCAGTTGCGGCAGATGGATAGGGTCACGGCGAAATCAACCGCATGTGCGATGGCTCACGCCGATGCTCTGAAAACTCCATCCCCGCAAGGCCGCTACATCATGCGCTACACCGCAATGCAGCCCGACAATCTTCCTTCCGGCATTCCGAAGATCATCTCTAATCGCTCCGTGAACAGCTTCGCAGAAGGTACTTGCTACTCAAAGACCGCTAGCTATCCGAACGGGGCATACTGGGTTGTGCTAATTTTTTACTGAATGAGATCGAATAAGCCGCCGCCATCTTTCCGTGAATTTCGCTCCGGCTCAACGATGACCATCTAGGGTAAAGTTCACCGTGATTTGAGTATCCACTTCGACGGGTTCACTGTTCAAAATGTACGGTTTGTACCTCCACTGTCGAACCGCCCCCATTGCCGCTTGAATAAGTTGTTTTGGTCCCGATATAAAGTCAAGTTTCGAAATGAGACCATCTTTGCCTATTACGGCGCGCAAGAGAACAGTTCCCTGAACGCGTGATTGCCGGGCCTCTTCGGGGTAGATGGGTGCTGCGTCATGGATCTTCAAACCCTGCATGATGCCTTGACCGACCCGTACCCGCTCAGGGGTTGCTACGATGCCTTGAGCGACCCGCACTCGCTCAGGGATTGCTGCGATGCCTGAGTTTGGGCTTATTGGTTTGCCCGTGACTTGACCACGAAAAGCAAAGTTTATCGGCATCTTTAATGACGTTTTCACGGCATGGCCATTCTTGATGTAAGGTTTAAATTTCCATTTCTTAAAGGCGTCAACCGCCGCTTTGGCCAGGATCGGATTTCCGCTAATGACATCAACGCTTTCTACATCTCCTGTTTCAGAAACTAATAGTTTGACCCACACCTGTCCCTGGAGTTGCTCAGTTTCTGCCTCATGAGGATAAACTGGCCTCGGGGCCTTTATTGCCTCCAGTAAAGTCGAGTCGCCGGGCTTTGAAACCCTCGGAGAGTTGCTACTGGAGGCGGCGTCTGGGTGGGGGCTTGCTTCTAGATTTGGCTTCTGTGTTTCAGAGGCTGGTCCTTGGGACTGCGCCCCCAGTCGTACCGGCAAAATCAGCAGGATAGCTAAAGTTAGGAACTGTAGCATCGCGAAGTGATTTTACTCGTTATGGACTCCACCCCACAAATCCGCATCGGCACTGCCGGATGGTCTTACAAAGACTGGGACGGCATCTTCTATCCGCCGGGAATGCAGCGCCGCAAAGAACATCCGCTGGAATATTTAGCGCAATGTTTCGATCTTGTCGAGATCAACACGTCTTTCTATGGGCACATCAAGCCAGAGCTCGCGAAGCTTTGGGCGCGGCGCGTGTCAGCGAATCCCAATTTTGTGTTCACTGCCAAACTGCACCGCTCGTTTACACATTCGCCGCTGGCCGTGATGGAACCGACATCCGCCGCCAGTATTAAGCCAAACGATGAAGACGAAAAACTGGCCCGCGAGGGACTGGAAGCGCTGGCATCTACGGGAAAATTCGGCGCGCTTCTCATTCAATTTCCAATTTCATTCAAGAACACTTCGCTGAATCGGGAGTACGTCGAAGTATTGTTACGCCAGTTCATCGAGTATCCGCGAGTGTTGGAGGTTAGGCACTCGAGCTGGGACAATCCTGAAACCGTCGCTTCATTCACGCAAAATAACGTTGCATTCTGCAACATAGATCAGCCCGTGATCGGGCGTTCGCTCGAACCAACTGAACATGTAACTTCAGGAATTGGATACGTTCGGATGCACGGACGAAATTACGATCAATGGTTTGAATCCGAGAACCGGGACGACCGCTACAACTATCTTTATAAAGAATCCGAGTTGACCGGATGGAAAGAAAAAATAGAGCGCATCTCAAAAAAGGCGGAAGTAACATACGTTGTTGCCAACAATCACTTCGAAGCCAAAGCCGGTGTGAACGCGCTACAACTGAAACACATGCTGACAGGGCAACGTGTCAGGGCACCCCAGCCGTTACTGTCGCATTACCCCGAGTTGAAGCAAATCGCTGATCCGCTTTCCGATAAAGCGCCTGAGAGCGTCTCCTTGCGGATATGACAGTCGCGATCCTCTTGTTTACTCGGAGTGAAAGCTCAGGGTGCCTCAAACTGGCCGGGATTTAACAAATGCAAAGCGTTCCTTCATTCGCAAGAAAGGGGACTCAAAAAACGCATACGAGAACGCGGCCAAAACAAAGGTAACGGTCAACCCCAACGACCAATACTGGAAAAACTGCCGGAAGTTGTGAGGAAAGTCTCCGGCGAGTTTTCGCGCGATATATAAACCCAGCATGTGAAATACATATAAGCCATAAGAGATTTTTCCGCAGTATCTCAACCAACGCGGGACCCACCGCATCCTCCAAACTGCCATGAAAATGAGCCCTGCCCCCACCGCGACTACCGGGTAACCCAGTACCATAAATGCGAGATCGCGACCTTCGAAATGTCCCGCGAATACCCAAAGCACCGCCCCGAGTCCTGCCAACCCCAGTCGGGCAAATCCGCTCAATGCGATGTGACGCGAGCGCAGAATGACTGCGCTCAGAACTCCGACCGCCAGAGGATCGAGGCGGGCAAACGAGTTCGTCCAAATCACCGATTGGGAGTACTTCAGGAGAAGTACCCTGCTCAACATCGAGACGATTAAAAAACCGCATGCCACAACGCCCAGGGTCCGCAACGCCCAGGGTCCGCGCGCGCCTCACCAACGCAATTACCGCAGGCCAAAAAAGATAAAACTGCTCCTCGAAACTCACGCTCCATAAGGCGTTCATGACGGATTCCGGAAAGTCGTAGAACGAGACTATCCAGTTTCCTGCGAGAAACAAAAATGCAACGACATATCTAAGTGGAAAAGTTTGCGTGGAATCAATGTGCGGTAAAAAAGTCGCGATCGCAATTGCCAAAAAGTAGAGTGGCCAGATACGAAGCATGCGGCGGAGATAAAAAGATTTTAGATGGACTTTTCCGAAGTTTTCTTTCTCCCGCAAGAGCAATTCAGTGATCAGGTATGCGCTCAGGACGAAGAAGAGGTCCACCCCAAAGCGCCCGGCCTCTGCCACGCTGGTTATGAAATCTCCAAATGGAATGTGACGTTCCAGATAAAACTCGATGTGAGTTGGGAGGGTGTGATGAATGAAAACACAGAAGAACGCGAAGAATCGGAGACCATCCAATTCAGGGCGATAAAACGATTGAGCCCGGCGCGTCTGAGAAATTTCACCTGGCTGAACTGGAATTGCTACAGACATGCGCGGGAGAATTCTACCATCGCAGACGCAATTGCCCTTGACGGACATAACAAGAACAAGGTCCCCACCCGACGCGTGATGCAATCGAGGTCAGCGACTCAACGGATTTCTGTAGCGGCGGAATGGAACTTTATCTCCGCTCCCTCGTATCTACGGTGGACGGGGACGCCGGATAAAAGTTTATTGAGTACTTCGTCAAATAGGGGAGTATGAAAAGGGGGGACTTATGGACGCAAAATACAATTTCATTATTGACAGTTGGAGATGGCGGATTGCATTGAATGTTGCGGGATTCGCGCTATGGCTGACGGCAACAGTAGGTTTGCTCAAACTGGCGGTGTGACAGGGTTTGAGATTTCAAAGATAGAAATAAGCGTCAAAGATAAAGGATAGAGGTAGGGGTCCTTCGACTTGGTTCTTCTTCGCTAGCGAAGAAGAACAGTCGCTCAGGATGACAAAAAAGGGGGCTTGTGGAACTAAAGCCTTGGAACTTACTGAACGGCGACAGCTTCCCGCGCCGCATAGTGCGACTGAACGTAGTCATCCAGAATTTGAATGAACTCCGCGACGATTCGGTCGCCCTTCAACGTGGTGAAGAGGCGTCCGTCAACATACACCGGAGCTTTGGGCTCCTCAAAAGTCCCAGGCAGCGAAATGCCTAAACTGGCATGTTTCGATTCGCCAGGGCCATTGACAACGCAGCCCATCACCGCGACTTTCATTTCCTCGACGCCCGTGTAATTTTCTTTCCACACGGGTATCTGTTCGAGAAGATAAGATTGGATCTGTTCCGCCATCTCCTGAAAGAACGTGCTGGTAGTGCGGCCGCATCCGGGACAAGCAGTGACCTGCGGAGTGAAGCTCCGAATTCCCAGCGATTGCAGAATTTGTTGCGCCACGCGGACCTCTTCGCTTCGATCGCCACCGGGAGCTGGAGTCAGCGAAACCCGAATCGTATCGCCAATTCCCTCTTGTAACAGAACTCCCAGCGCAGCACTGGAAGCGACGATTCCTTTAGCTCCCATGCCGGCTTCAGTCAATCCAAGATGCAGTGGATAATCGCAGCGCGATGCCAGCGCTCTATAAACGTCAATCAAATCCTGCACGCCGCTGACCTTCGCGCTCAAAATAATTTGATCGGGACGCAATCCGTATTTCTCCGCCAGCGCCGCTGAATTCAGCGCGCTCACGACCATCGCTTCCATCGTAACTTCGCGAGCGCCTCGCGGCTCGGCCAAACGTGAATTCTCGTCCATCATCCGCGTAAGTAGCGCTTGATCGAGGGAACCCCAATTCACTCCGATGCGAACCGGCTTTTGATTCTCCGCCGCAACTTCGATCATGGTGCGGAAGTTGGCGTCATCCTTGCGGCCTATACCCACATTGCCAGGATTAATTCTGTACTTTGCAAGCGCGCGCGCACATTCGGGATACTTCTTCAGCAGGAGATGCCCGTTGTAGTGGAAGTCGCCAATGATGGGAACGCGCACGCCTTGACGGTCAAGCTGCTCGACAATAGGCGCAACCGCAGCTGCGGCCGCGTCATTGTTTACAGTGACTCGAACAAGTTCAGAACCAGCCTTCGCCAGCGCCGCGACCTGCTGAACTGTGGAGGCAACGTCAGCGGTATCCGTATTGGTCATGGACTGCACCACAACCGGTGCATCGCTACCAACGCGAACGCCATTGATCGAACATGTCGCGGTTTTCCTGCGTTGAATATCAGCCATGTTTCTCTTAGTTTAGACCATTCGCATGCAAGTGAGAACCTTAGCTAGCCAAAGAGTTCGCTGTGCGATCCCATTCGTACAACCTGCAACACATCCCGGTCAGGCTTGCGGTAAATCATAAGCAGGTCGGGTTTGAGGTGACACTCCCGGTGATCTCGCCACTCGCCTCCAAGAGCATGATCGCGGTTCTTGTCGGGCAGCATTCTGTCTTCCGCCAGAAGCGAAATCGCAGTGGATACGAGTGATTCCAGGTCGCGCTTGTGCTGTCCAGATTTCTCTCGTTTGTAGTCATGCTTGAAAGCCTTGGTGCGCTCAATCGTCCTCATTCAAGTCGGCCATCAAGTCAGGAACATCGCGAAATGACCGTAACCCACCAGCGCGAGTCTCCCGAATGGCCGCAACAGTTGTAGCATTGGGAGCCTTTACCTCGAAGGGGAGCGCCTTTTCCGCAGCCACACGAGTCAGCATCACGCGAACTGCATCGGAAACCGATAGGCCCATGCTGGCTAGGGTCTTCGCCGCTTTTGCCTTGACCCGTTTGTCAATGCGGACATGAACCATCTCCGTAGCGGGCATCAATTATTTCTCCCTGAGATACATTGTATCTCACAAGATCGGGCCAGATCAATGCCCCCCATCTGATAGCTTGCACGTGTGTTAACGAAATAGATCGTCAGAAGTCAATGGCGTTCGCGGCTGGAAGGGGCTAAGCGAGGAGGTCGAACGCCAGCTACTGCAATCGTTGCGCAAACCCCGGCATCATTTTGGCGATATCGTTGTAAATGACCACCACCGTGAACAGCACCAGGAATACGAACGCGACCTGATAGATGCGCTCTTTAATTTGAAGGCTGATGTCGCGGCCAATCAGGGTTTCCACCAGCAGCAGCAGGATCACGCCGCCGTCGAGAATCGGAATTGGCAGCAAATTGAGAATGCCGAGGTTGAGACTGATGCCAGAGGTTAGGCCCATCAAGGGAGTCCAACCTTTTTCCTGCGCGGCTTCGCCCGCATCCTGCGCTATTCCAATGGGGCCGGAAAACGCCTTGATCGAAACCTTATGTTGAACAAGCTTCTGTACCAGTTGAAGAATCAGAACGGCATACGTTTTATTTTCCTGCAACGACTGATCCAAAGCCTGGATGAACGGCAGTTTTTCCACTTTCGTCTCCGGCTTGTCTTTGAAACCAATGCGATATCGTTGCTGGCTCGGGTCCTCGGTATTCGCCAAAAGCGGTTGAACTTTAAAGTTCAGCGTTTGACCATCCCGAAGCGCAGTCAGTTCGACAGGCTTATCCTTCGACAGTTGCATGCTATCAATCATGCTTTCGATCGAGGGCACAGCCTTTCCATCCATCGCGACAATCTTATCGTCTTCCTTGATCCCGGCTTTTGCCGCAGGCATGTCGGGTTCGAGGTTGCCGACAATTACAGGCTCATCGGGATACCATCCAGCCGAGCCGTATCCGTCATGTGATATTTGCAGATCAGGAACGATCGTTTCGTCGAACGACCGGCTTTCCCGCTGAATGGTTATATGCAAGGGCTGGTTCGGATTAAGCATCTCCTTGAACGAAACCTGTTCCCACGTCGGATTCACAATGCCGTCAATGCGGGTAATGCGATCCCCCGGCTGAATGCCGATTTTAGCGGCAGGTGAATCAGGCTTAACGGAAGAGATAACCGCAGGCTTGTCCAGATAGACCAGCTTCTCGAAATGCACCATATAGACAATCGTCAGCAAGCCGATAGCGAACAGGATGTTCATGGCCGGCCCTGCGATCGCAATGACGAAGCGATGCCAGCGCGGATGCGACAGGAATTCCCCGGGATCGCCGCTGCGCGCATCCATCGGGTTCTCGCCGCTCATCTTTACATAACCACCCAGCGGCAACGCGTTGATGCGATATTCAGTCTCGCCCTTGCGAAACCCGACCAGCTTCTTGCCGAAACCAATGGCGAACTGTTCCACCCGGACGCCAAACAATTTAGCCATGGCGTAGTGGCCAAATTCGTGGATCAAGATCATGAATCCGAGGATGGCTATGAACGCGATTGCGGCAATAAGGAACTGAGACATGATTTGAGTATTAATCCCTTCGTCGGCTCGTCGAAACTGGCGCCAGGCGATGTGCTGAATCCTTTGTTTTTTCTTGTGCCCTGCGGCGGGCGACCGCGTCCGCTTCCAACACTTCTACTATAGATTCAATTTTGCCCGTCGGCGTTTCAGAAAGCACTTCTTCTATGACTAAAGGAATCTCGTGGAAACCAATGTGGCCATCCAAAAATGCGGATACCGCGATCTCGTCAGCAGCGTTAAGTGCAATAGTTTTCGCACCTCCTGCCTCTGCCGCCACATACGCCAGCCGCAAACAAGGGAATTTCTCCATGTCCGGAGGCGAGAAGTCGAGGTGCCGCAAGTTCATGAGGGGAAAGTGCATATCGGACGGAACCCGCTCTGGATAATTAAGCGCGTACAGAATGGGGAGCCGCATGTCCGTCACCGAGAACTGAGCAAGTATACTGCCATCCACAAACTCGACCATGGAGTGGATTGTGGATTGCGGATGCACAATCACCTTCACCTGATCCGGCGGCAAATTGAACAACCGGCAGGCCTCAATTACCTCAAACCCTTTGTTCATTAATGTGGCAGAATCAACCGTGATTCGGCGCCCCATCTTCCATGTCGGGTGGTTCAAGGCTTCGTCCACGGTAATGGACGGGAAGCGAGACGCGGGAGTGTTAAGAAATGGCCCACCAGAGGCCGTGAGCCAGATGCTTTTCACCTCATCCATTCGCCCTGCGCGCAGGCATTGATGGACGGCATTGTGCTCGCTGTCAATCGGCAGCAACGGTTTGCCCTGGCGTCGCGCCTCAGCGGTGATCAACTCCCCCGCGGCGACCATACATTCTTTGTTCGCCAGCCCGACGGTCTTTCCAGCGCGCACGGCTTCATACGTGGCTTCCAGGCCCGCCACTCCCACGATTGCGCTAACAACGAAATCAACTTCGGGATGCGTGGCGACGCGCAAAGTGCCGGCGGGGCCGTGAAGCACTTCGATACGATCCTGACCAGCGGCCTTGAGACGGTCGCGCAGAAGTTCAGCGTCGGTTTCAGAAGCCACAGACACGATGCGAGGTTTCCAGCGACGGGCTTGTTCGAAAACGGCATCTATGTTCTTGCCAGCCGCCAGGGCAGTGATCTGAAAACGGTCAGGATTCGATTCCACCACGCTAAGCGTGCTCTGCCCAATCGAACCGGTCGAACCAAGGATGGCGATACGTTTCATGGATGGGGGTAATAGTAGTTTAGCGGATTGTTCGTTTACCTCCCAATTGTCATCTTCGAGCGAAGTCGGGAGACATGCTTAGCGTCGCTGTGGGTGCCCCAGATCTCGCCGCATTTGCGAGACCTGGGAATTGGAATCTGGACCTTCCCCAGAGTTTTCGGAAGCCCCCGCCCTCCACGCGAAAACGCGAACTACTGCATCACCCTCCACGCCGCATAACACCACAGCACTGGAGCAGCGAAGAGCAGCGCATCTATGCGATCCAGCATGCCTCCATGCCCCGGCAGAATCGCGCCCGAATCTTTCACTCCAGCACCGCGCTTGATCAGCGACTCGACCAGATCTCCGAGTTGCGCCGCAACATTAATCGCCGCCGACAACAAAAGAATCGGCCACAAATCCGGCTTCTGCAAAGCGAAGAATCCATCTCGCCTCCCGATCAGATGCACATTCAGCAATGCCGAACTGATCGGCAGAGCATAGTTGAAGAGCAACGATCCCACCAGCAAACTTGCAGCGAAAGATGCGGCCGCTCCCTCCCATGTTTTTTTCGGGCTGATGCGAGGAGACATAAAATGACGGCCCAGCGACCGTCCCACAAAGTAGGCGAAGATGTCTCCGGCCCACACAATCAGCAGCAAATACAGCAGCAAAAAAGCACCCGACCACTGCTCTCGCACCTGCACCAGAAATCCCAAAGGCAGCGCTACGTAACAAAATGCGAATACCGAAACAACCGCTGCGGGAAATGCGCTGCTCAAGTCTGCGCGATTCATCCCGATACACAGAAATAGAAATGCCGCGAACGCCGCGGCGAAGGCCGTGCCATAAATAAAACTTGCGGCGGAGATCACGGGTTTCTCGCTAGCCGAACCCAGCGCCATAAGAACGAAAAATGCCGCAATAAAGATGTACGTAGGCCAATGGAACGGTCTGATCGCGTATGCCTCCACAAGCTCCAAGAGTTCATGCACGGCCAGCAATGCCACCAGCGCGGCCACAATCGCCAGCACGGGGATAGGAGCGCGCAAAACCAGCAACAGAACGATTGGGATAAGAACGACTGCGGTGAGGACACGCTTCAGCAGGTGCAAATCTTAGCTCCTGCTCGTTTTCGCGGACTTATGAGCAGCATGAGGATGACTCGCATCGCCACTCAGTCCGCCATAGCGGCGCTCGCGCTTCTGATACTCAGCGATGCCTTCGAGCAAATGCACGCCACGAAACTCAGGCCAAAGCGTCGGAGTGACATAGATTTCCGCATACGCAAGTTGCCACAGCAAAAAATTGCTCAGCCGCATCTCACCGCTGGTGCGGATCACCAGATCGGGATCGGGCAGATGCCGCGTATAGAGGTGTCGTGAAACCGATTCCTCATCAATTTCCAAATGCTCAAGGCCGCCGTTGCGAGCCGCCGACTCAACAAGCGAACGAAAAGCATCCACCAATTCGGTCCGTGCGCTGTAGTTCAGTGCAAGCGTCAGCACCGTGCCGGTATTTTGTGAAGTCGCCTTCCTCGCCCATTCCATCTTGTCCTGCACCGACGGAGGAAGTTCGTGCAGCCTGCCAATATATTCGAGACGAATATTTTGTTTGTTCATCGTCGCGACTTCCGATTTCAAATACCGGCACAGCAATGACATCAGGAAGTCCACTTCACTCTTAGGACGCTTCTTCCAGTTCTCTTCCGAAAAAGCATATAGGGTCAACGCGGGAATTCCGATAGAGGATGCTGTCTCCACCGTCGAACGCACCGACGTGAGTCCAGCCCTGTGCCCGGCAATTCGCGGCAAGTGCCGCTTACGCGCCCAGCGCCCATTGCCGTCCATGATAATGGCGATATGTTTCGGAAATTGTTCCGGATCGAGGCGCGAATAAGCTTCCGCTTCCTTGCGGTCTAGTCCGGCCGGAATTGTCGTTCGCACGTCAACCTCTGCTGCTCGTCGAACCTAACATAGCAGGGATACAGCCGCAATAACAGCGCAGAAGATGAACCATGCTGACTGGGGATTTGTCCTCCTGAGCGCCTGTTCTTCTTTCGCTTGCGAAGAAGAACCAAGTCGAAGGACCCCTATGCCAAACCGCGCACACGAAGGTTTCTTGCCGGGATAGGGATGCTTCGACTCATTGAGCTTCCGCAAGCGGAAGCGCAGCCCTCAGTGACTCAGTGGTAAAAAAGGGATTTGGATAATGAAGGGTTTGATTTCACAGATGCTAGACTGGATGACGCATCCAACGTACTCGGATGCCAGTCTTGGGGAATGGGCCGCTGGCCTTGTGCTCATTTTGATCGTCAGTTTTCAGTGGACAAACGTCATACGGCAAATCGAGTAGAAGCAAATTTAGCTGTCTAACCACGGAGTCACGGAAACACAGAGAAAAAGAAGACAACAATTCTCAGTGCCTCTGTGGACTCAGTGGTAAAAAGGTACTGAAATGCAAGACGATCTTGAAGGACTTTTTACCGAAGGGAGATTCGCCTTGAAGCCTAAACTCATCATCGGCGCAATCGTGCTCCTCGCTCAGCAGGACAACTGGAAACGGTAACTACCCGCTCACTATCGCACCAGCCCGCAGCGACGCCAACTCGGTCTTAATGGTGTCATTAATATTTCGCTCAGCGAATTCCGCCGCCACCCTAATCGCGTTCTTGATAGCGTTCATGTTCGACGATCCGTGGGTGATGAAGCACACGCCCTTCACGCCCAGCAGGGGTGCGCCACCATACTCGGTATGATCAAGCCGCTTTTTGAAGTCCGCGAACGCGCTGCGCGAAATCAGATATCCCACCTGCCGCGTGATTGTAGCTTTTAAAGTTTCTTTCAAGGTGAACCGCACCAGGTTGGCGACACCCTCGGAAACTTTCAGCGCCACATTACCGACGAACCCATCCGCCACGATCACGTCCACTTCACCGTTGTAAAGATCGCGTCCTTCGACATTTCCCACAAAATTCAATGGAAGTTGCTTGAGCAGCCGGAAGGCTTCGCGGGTAAGTTCATTTCCCTTGCTCTCTTCTTCACCAATGGACAGCAATCCAACTCGCGGACGCCTTGTTCCGAACATGCTGCGAAAATAAATTTCTCCCATGACCGCAAACTGTTCGAGGTTCTCAGGTTTGCAGTCCACATTGGCGCCAACGTCGAGCAACTCCGCCACAGATCCCGTCGCAGTTGGAAAAACCGCCGCTAACGCCGGCCGGTCCACGCCGGGAATGGCTCCCAACACCATTTTTGCAGTGGCCATTGCGGCCCCTGTGTTGCCGGCGGTGATGAAGCCTTGCGCTTTCCCATCGCGCACCAGGCGAAGGCCCACACGCATGGACGAATCGCGTTTGGCTCGCACCGCTTGCACCGCCTTGTCATCCATGGTGATGACTTCGCTGGCGTGCACAATGGAGATTGGCAAATTACTGGCGGCGGAATAACGGGCTAATTCAGCTTGAAGACTTTCTCGCGGCCCAATGAGCAGCACTTCGACGCCGTAGTTCCGCGAAGCTTGAATGGCGCCTTCAATTTCAGGTTTCGGGGCCCGGTCAGAACCCATCGCGTCCAAGGCTATGACGCTAGGCATGAGAGTGGGAGGCTAGCTCGATTCCTTAACGTTCAATACTTCACGGCCCTTGTAGTGGCCGCATTTGGGGCAGGCGCGGTGAGGCATTTTCCGTTCATGGCAGTTCGGACACTCCGAAAGCGATGGCGCGGTCAAAAAGTCATGGGCGCGCCGCGTTGCGGTGCGTTTCTTCGAGTGTCTGCGTTTCGGATTAGGCATTCGATTCCTTTGTCTGTGCCGGGACGGTTGTCATCCCGCTTCGTGATTCCAAATTTTTCCGCGGTGCCTCAGGACTGTAGCTTGCTCCGCAGTTCTTTCAGCGCCGACCAGCGAGGATCCTCCAACGGCTCCTCGCACGAACACTGATTATTGTTCAAGTTCGTACCGCAATGCGGGCAAAGACCTTTACATTCCTCGCGGCACATCGCCTTTAACGGCAGCTCAAGCAAAACCTGCTCGCGAAGCGCGTCTTCCAGCAGAAGCCCTTCACCCTGATAGTAGCCGATTTCCGCTTCCGCCGCGGTGACCGATAATTCTGCCCGTCCAGCGTCCGACCCTAACGGCCTATAAAGCAGATCGAAACTCCGGCTAACTTTCTGGACAGCAGGCTCCAGGCACCGCGCACAATCCAATTCAGCCGTTGTCGCAAGATCTCCTGTAATCCGGATATCTTTGATCCGCTCATGTTTTCCGTGACGTTCTTCGACAAGTTGGGCGCGGCCCGACGCACGTAACGGACTTCGCTGCCGAAGGTCTGCCCCGAAATCAATCACGCCGGGACGAAACTCCTCCTCAAAATCAATAGGATGGAGTTCCAACTCCTTAATTTCGATGAACATCGCGGACCCTCGCGTCCCACCCAACACCGCAGGACTGCGGAAAAACGCCCTGAGACGTAGCTCTCAAGGCAGGATTCAAGAATAAAGGCGCGTCAGGGACCTGTCAAGGAAAGCGCCAGCCCATCAAGTTCCGCCATTCTACCCTGCGGTTTCAAAACCCGCCCCGAACCTGAACACTCGCAGAGACGCAGCTTGCCGCGGCTGCTGTTGCTTCAAGGATCGCAATGGTAAGCCCTCACCCCTTCTCTAAATCCAGAAATGCTACCTATCCCCGATCATAATCCGGCATAGAAACATATTCTTTCCGAAGTCCTGAGATGCTAAACAACCGAATTGTTTCAATTCATCTCGCAGCGCATATTCTTTATCAACGGACCATCCGGTTTGAAATAGCCACAGCGTTGTGCCCGGACTCAAACCATAAGTCTGCTGGACGCTCTTCATTACCCTCGGAAACGTATTCGCCTTGAATATCCACATGTCTGGATCAATTGTGATTATCGAAAGCTGGCCGCATGGCGCACGCATGAACGGTTGAAACGGATTTTCTTCAATCTGGACCACCCTGCTTTGGCAGAGATAGTAACTCAGCAACAATCCTCCTTGGTCGTCGGTAAACACAATGGAACCCGGCGGCAGCGCCCTTAAAGAAGAGACCGCATCCGCCATCAGCCTGCGATTTTCGTCGCGGGGGCGAATGTACACTCCTTGAGGTGAAGGGAATAGGTTGCACGCGGCCAGTACAATGGCAAGCGCTGCCGGTTTCCACCACGTCCGCTGCGGCTTCCAGTGCCCCAGCGCCAACGCGATTCCAGGTATAACAAAAATTGCAAGATACGAGTCGTGCCGCGTGCCGCCGTAAGGATAGATCTGTCCCAACGCCAGGCCGCAATTCAGCACAAGCGGAAAGCACAGCAGAAATGCGATCTGCCGCGGCGAAGGAAGCCGCGTACCGCTGGACTGGCGGCGCTCTTTGATCAGCAACACCAGGCCATATACGAAAAGAAGCAGTCCCAGTACTCCGATCGCACCCTGGCTGAAAAAATAATGAAACAGGCGGAGATTCGACCTGACGACAAACAGCAGAGCACGATCCTCCCCAGGATGGAACAGTGAGCGATAAAGATATGTGTCCGCGATTACTCGCGAAACTCCCCTCGCCCTTAACGTTGACACATGATGAAGAATCAGGAACGCAACCAGGAAAAGCGCGCACAGTTGCGCGCCTGCCCATGCGACAATAACCCCCGCACGTACCCGGGTTGCCGAAAAGCGGACTATCGCATATACGCCCAGCGTAAGCGCAAAAATTAATGACGAATAATGAGTAAGCAGCGCCAGATACAGCGCCGCAGAGGAGCAGAGGAGCAACGACACCGAATTTTCTTCGACCGCGCGATCGAGAAAATACAGGCTGCTTGCCGCGAATAACAAAAGCAGGTCATACTGGCGTACTTCTGCGGAAAGAATGATCAGCGCCGGCGAAAACAGAAGCAGAACCAGTCCTATGGTGGCCGTTGCATAATCAGTCACCCGCTTCAACCACCAGAACATAACCCAGCAGAAAAGTACTCCTGCAAATACCGAAGGAAGCCGCAGAAAAATTTCAGAGTGTCCCCCCATGCCCCAATAGTGGAGCAACACAATAAGTAGTGGGGGATGCGCGGTGGTGAGACTCGCTCTGTAGGCTGCGGCAAGCGACGGCTGAAGGCTGAGGAGATAATGCAATGCCTCATCGGCGTTCAGGAATCTGTAATATGCATTCGCCAGACGTAGGAGAAAGCCCACAGCCAGCAGCCCGGCGGGCAATGCAAGACTCCGTCCTGCCGTCTCGCACGCAGCCGTATCTTGCCCTGGTTCCCGCTGAGCCCGCCAAACTTTGGACATGGACATGACGAGCGATATTTTAGCCAAATTGAGGCGCGTGGAACGTTTTCATAAATCGGGATTGGGAACAGTTGCTCCGGATCCATCCTGCGCAAGTAGATCGCCAGAATGCCAAAGCGAAAAGGACTCTATTTGAGGTTTTGGAGTTTCTGAGATGCCAGCTGCGAAATTTCACTGGACGGATTTTCTTTCTGAACTTGTTCCAGAATCAGTTTGGCTTCCGCCGCCTGGCCCGCCGCTTGGTATGTCTCAGCCAGGGCCATCTGCGCCATGGGTTTTCCTACCGTATTTGTGGGTTTTTCGATCAGCTTCTTGTAGATATCTATCGCGTCTTTCGTCCGATCGCTGCTGCGGTAAAGCGAAGCCAGGGCGAAATTAGCGAGTGCGGCAATGTCCTTATCGTGGAGCGATGCGACTTCCTTGAATTCGCTTTCCGCAACGGCGCCGTTTCCCATGTTTGCGTCCGTCACTGCCACAAAATAACGGGCAATATCCGCCGAATGCGTATGAGGATACGTGTCCACGATCGCCTGAAACTGTTTGTGGGCCAATGAAGCTCGTTCCATGTTGGAAGCAAAGCTGGCATACTCTGCCTGTGGAGGTATTCCCGCCGGGCGCACCGGAGTCTGAAGCGTCCGTACTGCCTGCGCCATGCTCAGGCTGGCCGCATCGTTTCGCTGATTGGTGTAATACCAGCCTCCGATACCTGCGCCGATCGCCGCCAGAAGCACAACGCCGGCGATGATTACCTCACGTTTGTGTTCGAGGCACCACTCGAATGTGGCTCCGGCGGCGCTGATCGTAACTTTATTGAACTTATCTTGCTTTAGTTGATGACGAGTCTCTGCGCGCACGTACTTCCCTTCTTATCAAACTGTTTTACCGGCAAACTATGAGTCTAGCAGGCGGAATTCACGAGCGTCAAAATTCTGCCGATAATGGACGTCATCCTGACGGGGCGTCGTCCCGAAGGATCTCGCGTGTACCGGAAAATGTCGTTAGGAATGGCCGTCAACATCCAGGGATTATGCTCGCGCCGCAATCGCGTCGAACAAATTCAGGAATTCCAACTTCTTTTCCGCGGGGAGAAAGGATGCTTCGAACGAATTCCGCGCCAATTCCCGCATGTGTTCGTTGGTAAATCCAAAAGTATCTTGCGTAATCTGATATTCGCGTGTCAACGACGTATTGAACATTGCTGGATCGTCACTGTTCAAAGTGATCATCACGCCGCGGTCGAAATAATCTTTTACGGGATGCTGCGGAAGGGAAGCGCAACAACCGGTTCGCACGTTACTGGTCAGGCATATTTCAACTGGGATCTGCCGCGTAGCCAATTCCTCTACCAACTCCGGATCCTGCACGGCTGTAAGTGCGTGTCCCATGCGTTCCGCTTGAAGATTCAACGCGCCCCATACCGATTCGGGTCCGGCGTTTTCGCCGGCATGCGCCGTCAAACGCAAACCGTTGCTAGCCGCATAACCATACGCATCCCGGAAAAGTTCTGGCGGACCTTTCTGCTCGTCCCCCCCAATTCCTATGGCAACGACATGACGGTCCCGCCATTTCACAGCTTGCTGAAAAACTTCCATTGCCGCGTCCGCGCCGAATTGCCGCACAGCGTCAAAGATCCAAAGCAGCGAAATTCCAAAATCGCGCTCACCACGTTCCCGTCCCTGCTCCAGCCCTTCGAAGATGGCATCAAAATTTTGTTTGCGCCAAAGACACACGCCAACCGAAACGTAAACCTCCGCGTGCAAAATATTTTCTGCCTTAAGCTGCTCCATTAAACGATACGTTATGAGTTCGTAATCCGCGGGAGTCCGCAACAGGCCGGTGACTTCTTTGAAGGCCATCAGAAATCCGTTAAAACCATCCGACCGGTAGAGACGCGCCACATCCTCAATTGAACCGGCCTCTCCGTGCCGCTTTTTCAGTTCGAGAACTGTAGCGGGACTGATCGCGCCTTCCAGATGAAGATGCAATTCAGCTTTGGGAAGGGAAAGCACGAACGCGCTTGACGAACGATGTGCAGCGACTGCCATCCCAATGATTGTAGATTTTGAGTAGAAGAATAGCGAACTTACAATTCAGGCGTGACGGCGGGAGTCACGAATCCCGTCAAGGATCGGGGAGATCTTAGTTCGACAGGTTTCCTTCGTGCACCTTCGTGTCCTTCGTGGTTAACGCTCTGAAACCGCAAACTCGCTATGATGCCGGCTATAAAACAGGTAAATGCACAGCCCAATTGCCAGCCATACAACAAAACGTAGCCATGTAATTACTGTGAGTCCAGTCATCAAACCGCCGCACAACACAATAGATGCCAGCGGAAACCACGGCACAAACGGCACGCGAAACGACCGTGGACGGTCAGGCTGTCTGCGGCGCAGCAAAATTACTCCCAGCGATACCAGCACAAACGCAAACAGAGTTCCAATGTTCGACAAGTCTGCGGCATCCCCGATGTCCACCACACCCGCCGGCAGTCCCACCGCGAAGCACGCGATCCACGTGGACCAATGCGGCGTCTTAAATTTCGGATGCACCGCCGAAAACAATTTCGGCAGCAATCCGTCCCGTGACATCGCATACCAGATTCGAGCCTGCCCATACTGAAATACCAGCAGCGACGAAATCATCCCCATCAACGCGCCAACGACGATAATCGAGCGAAACAGCGGACGCGCCCCCAACTCAGCCAACGCATACGCGACCGGGGCCTCCGCCGCTTTTCCAGAAACAAAAGTCGTGTACTTCAACATTCCCAGAAGCACCACAGCGACTCCGACATAAAGCACCGTGCAAACGACCAGCGAAGCAATAATTCCGAATGGCAAGTCGCGTTGCGGATCCTTACATTCTTCGGCCGCCGTGGAAACCGAATCGAAACCAATGTACGTAAAAAAAACGATCGCCCCCCCGGTCACAATGCCCGCGAATCCCGATGGCGCGAAAGGCTTCCAATTTGCCGGGTGCACCAGCATTCCGCCCACAACCAGAAACGTCAGAATCGCCCCAATCTTAATTATCACCATCACGTTGTTGGCTTCCGCCGATTCGCGCACTCCGCGCACCAATAAAAGTGTCAGCAAAAAGACAATGAGAAACGCCGGCACATTGAAAAAAGCGCCAGTCCAATGCCCTGCGGCCCACACTGGGCTCGTCCATTTATCCGGAAGATTGATACCAAATACCGCAAGCTGCGCCGTTGCGTATCCGCTGAACCCCACGGCCACGGCGACATTGCTCACTACATATTCCAGAATCAAATCCCATCCAATAATCCATGCGAAAATTTCCCCAAGCGTGGCATACGAATATGTATAAGCGCTTCCCGCGATCGGGATCATGGAAGCCAGTTCGGCATAGCACAATCCTGCAAAGCTGCAAGCCACCGCGACCAGCAAAAATGAAATCGCAATAGAGGGCCCGGCTGCCGGACGCCCATGCATCAAAGCCCCGGCCGTACTGCCCGTGCGCAGGAAGTTGAAAATCAAATCCATCACTTGCGCGTGCAGGATGGAAGGCGCTTCAAAATGTTCCCCCGCTGCGGCGGTTCCGGTAAGCACAAAAATTCCCGAACCGATAATTGCGCCGATCCCGAGCGCCGTGAGCGACCAGGGGCCAAGCGTTTTCTTAAGGCGATGCTGCGGATCATCGGCCTCAGAAATTAGTTTGTCTATGGATTTACAGCAGAAAAGCTGGTTGGGAGAAGTGTGCACGGTTTTCGCGGAGGGTCTGGACAGTTCAGCCAAAAGAACAATGCTCCGACTGATTTAGCATCCAGCACTCAGCATTCAGCCAGGAAAGTCTCAAGAGGCCGAATGCCAAGCGCAAGAATGCATTTGCTGAGTGCCGATTGTTTCTTCGACTACCGTTTCGACGTGCCGCGCGCCAGTTTCTTCACTTTGCGCTTTGCCGATCCACGCGCGTACTCTCGCGGCTTAAGCGGTTTTTCTGTCTTCTTCTTTTTCCGCGCCGCTCTCTTCGATGCTTTGCGTTCCTCTTTGCTTAAACTCGATGTATTAGCCATTCATCCTTTCCATCAATAGAACATAAAAATAAATTAAGCGCGCTCAAGCTGCGCATACTTTTCCACCAGCTTCTTCAAACCGAAGCGAGGAAATTGTACAGTAATCTTGGCCTCCTCACCGTCCCCCTCTCGCTGATAGACGGTGCCTTCGCCATATTTCGGATGCTTCACCTTCTGTCCCGGACGGAAACCCTTCTTGCCTTTGGGCTCTTCCAGCGGCAATTTCGGCGAGCTGAACTTCTTTCCGCGAGACGCAAAAAACTCCGCAATGTTGTCAATGGAATTGTAAGTCTTCACGGCAGGCGCGCCCCGGCGTTGCTTGTTTCGCGCAGCCCAGGAAACACTCTGATCTTCATCTTCATAAGCGTAATGGGCCGGCTCCTGTGGCGGTGGCTTGTGTGGCGCGGACGCCCCCGTCCGCGATGCATTTCGCTGCCGCGAAGCCGTCCCCAAGTCCTCCACCAGATGTGACGGAATCTCCTCCAGAAATCTCGACGGAATACTAGCCTCAGGCATATCCGTCCCATATCGCCGCCGATACACCGCGCGAGTAAGAACCAAGGTGTCCATTGCCCGCGTCATCCCCACATAACACAATCGCCGCTCTTCCTCGACGTCATCCGGATGCAAGAACGTTCGCGAATGTGGAAACAAGCCTTCTTCCAGTCCGCACAGAAATACAAGCGGAAACTCCAATCCCTTCGCGGCGTGCAGCGTCATCAAAGTAATCTGCGATCCCGCATCATAAGAATCCGCGTCGCTGACCAATGCCGCGTGATCCAGGAATTGATCCAGCGTTTCGCCACGGTCCCGCGAATCCATCGCCGCATTCACCAGTTCGCGCAGGTTTTCTATTCGTGAGTGCCCCTCCGGAGTATCTTCTTCTTCGAGCAACTTTATGTAGCCTGTGCGGTCAATAAGGAATTTGAGGATTTCAGCGGTATTTGCAGGCGCCCCCAGAGTTCGAAAGCCCTCCGCACCTCCTTCATGTTCCGGATCGAAGGCTTCGAAATTAAACGCCATCGGATCGAACAGAGTTTCGCCAGCCACCTCTTCCACGCGGTCATCGCCCTCTGCTTCCGCCACCGAAGTCTTCTTCAGGCGTTCCACATACGTCCCTGCCAGCATTGCCCGCGCATCGTCAACCAGGTCCCTGAAGTTTTTCAGCGCCGCCAGCGCGCGCAACGGCAGAAGTTGACGTTGAATCGCTTCGTTAATCGCTCCCCATAATGACAGACCAGTCTCCAGCGCAATGCGCTCCAGCGTTTCCAGAGTCGTCTTCCCAATCCCGCGAACCGGCGTGTTGACCACCCGCAGCAGTGAAATCGTGTCGTCCACGTTGTGGATGACTTTGAGATACGAAATCATGTCCTTGATCTCGGCTCGCTCGTAAAACGAAAAGCCGCCCACTACGTGATATTTCATCTGATAACGTCGCATTGCCTCTTCAAAAAGGCGCGATTGAGAATTCGTTCGATAGAGGACAGCGACTCGCGCATTCTCGCCCTGCTCGGTCGATTCGCGAAGAAATTTAGAAATTCTGTCGGCCACAAATAAGGCTTCGTTCTCGCCATCTGGAGCCTCGTAGTATCCGATCTGACTGCCTCCCTGCCGGGAGGTCCAGAGATTCTTCCCCTTGCGCTGCACGTTATTTGAGACCACCGCTGAAGCTCCCTGCAAAATATTCTGCGTCGAGCGGTAATTCTGTTCCAGACGCACGATCTTTGCCTCGGGAAAATCTTTTTCAAATTCCAGAATGTTGCGAATATCCGCTCCTCGCCATGAATATATGGATTGATCCTCATCTCCGACCGCGCAAACATTGTGCCGGGACCCTGCCAGCAGTCGCATCAATTCATATTGCGGGCGGTTCGTATCCTGATACTCATCCACCAATATGTATTGAAATCGCCGGTTGTAATGTTCGCGAACTACGCCCGCTGCCCGCAGCAATCGCACCGCCTCAAGCAGCAGGTCGTCGAAGTCGAACGCATTTGCCTTCGCCAATTCTTTGCGATACTCCGCGTAAATCTGCGCTACTCGTTCGGTCTTGGGATCGGCCGATTGCAGATAGACTTCCTGCGGATCGAGCATATGATTCTTCGCATGCGAAATGTGCGCCAAGACCGACCTTGGCGTCGTCTGCTTATCGTCAATTCCAAGCCGCCGCATCACCGACCGCACCAGTTGCTGCTGGTCGGACTCGTCATAAATGACAAAATTCTTCGTATACCCAATGGGAGGATTGCCTGGAACAGCCGAAGGAATTCGCAGCGCTTCAATATCGCGCCGCAACATCCGCACGCAAAAAGAATGAAAGGTCGCAAGAACCGGCTTCGCAATAGAAAGGCCGCCGACGAGTTTCTCAACGCGCTCCGCCATCTCCGACGCAGCTTTATTCGTGAAAGTCATCGCCAGAATGGATTCCGGCATCGCCCCCAGGTTCTCGATCAAATGGGCGATGCGATAGGTGATGACGCGCGTCTTTCCGCTGCCCGCGCCGGCGAGAATAAGCACCGGTCCTTCCGTCGTTTCTACAGCCTCGCGCTGTTGCGGATTCAGTTGATCTAGGAAAGACAAAATAAAGTTCTCGAGTGATTGAGCATCTCAATGATATCCCAGCCCACGAGGCCCACATAGGGACAGCCGGGCCCGGCGGCCCAGGAGACAATGCCAGCGCCGGATCGGACATCAAAGCCGGCAGCCAATACAAAACACCCTGTTAACCATAGTTTACTAATTCATGTATACTGACACTAATGCTCGCGAATCGCCCTGCGCGTCTCGAGCCCTAACGAATCATGATGACGGCGGGCGATCAGGCATGGAGAATTAGCGCAGCCAGTCCCAGCCTGCCTGAGATTCATCGCAGCCTGCGCGTCCCCCGCTCCTCCTCCTTCTTTCGCACATTGCTCGCCTTCGCCGGACCTGGCTTCCTCATAGCTGTCGGCTACATGGACCCCGGCAACTGGGCAACCGACCTCGCGGGGGGATCTCAATATAACTACGCTCTGCTATCGGTCATCATGGTGTCCAATTTCATGGCCATCTTGCTTCAGACCTTGGCCATAAAGCTGGGAGTCGTCACCGAGCGGGATCTGGCGCAAGCCTGCCGCGACCACTACAGTCGCGCATCCGCGTTCTTCTTGTGGGGTATCGCTGAAATCGCCATCGCCGCTTGCGATCTCGCTGAGGTAATCGGTTCAGCCATTGCCTTGAATTTGTTGTTCCACATTCCGTTGTTACTCGGCGTTTGTCTGACCGCGCTCGACGTGCTCGTGATTTTATTCCTTCAACAAAAGGGCTTTCGCTTTCTTGAAGCCCTCGTAATTTCTCTGATCGGCACAATAAGTTTTTGCTTTCTGCTGGAAGTTGCATTCTCGCATCCCAGTCTCCTGGGCCTGGCCCATGGATTGTTTGTACCCTCGCCGCAAATTCTGCACGATCGCAGGATGTTGTACATCGCCATTGGAATTCTGGGCGCAACTGTCATGCCGCACAATCTCTATCTGCATTCGGCAATTGTTCAGACCCGCGATTACGAACGCACTCCCCGCGGGAAACGGGAAGCGATTCGCTTTTGCACTATTGATTCAACCTTCGCGCTTTGTCTTGCGCTTTTCGTGAACGCCGCCATTTTGGTCGTCTCCGCTGCAACGTTCTACCGCAATGGATATCACCAGGTCGCGGAAATCCAGGACGCTTACAAACTGCTGTCGCCAATACTCGGAATCACCGGCGCAAGCACCGTATTTGCGCTGGCATTGCTGGCGTCCGGACAGAATTCAACTCTAACTGGGACCCTGGCAGGACAAGTCGTCATGGAAGGATTTCTGAATATTCGGTTGCGCCCCTGGTTGCGGCGGCTGATCACTCGTGGTCTCGCCATCGTCCCGGCAATTGTCGTCACGGCATTTTGGGGAGAAAGAGGAACCGCAAATCTTCTGGTTCTCAGCCAGGTGGTACTCAGCATGCAACTCAGCTTCGCAGTCGTCCCGCTTGTTTTGTTTACCAGCGACAAGCGCAAGATGGGAGAATTTGTGAATGCTCCATGGTTGAAAGCATTATCCTGGACGACTGCCATCGTAATCGCAGTGCTGAATCTATGGCTGTTGGTTCAAGCCATCCGAACATGAGAGTTTTCTCATCTGTCATTTCGCGTGACCTACCAAAGCTGTGGCATGTTATGTATCATCCAGTCAGCATCAGGAGGTTCCAATGGATTTCAAGAAAGCAACCGCTGTCATGGCCGGGTCATTGTTGACGCTTGCCCTGTCCCTGCCGGTAATCGCGCAGGACACCACGCAATCCACAACCACCACGACCACTCAGCCCGCTCAAACGGAAAGCACTACCACAACTACAAATCCGTCGTCAGAGCCGCAGAGCCAAACTACACAGACCACCGAAAGCACAACGAAGTACAAGCACCATCACAAGAAGGTGAAGAAAGAAAAACAAACAACCACCACGACCACCACGCCGGCGCAGCCAGAGAGCCAATCAACAACGACGACGACCACAACGCCGCCCCAGTAGGCATTAAAACTATGTCGCGCCACCGGTCAGTCCTATGGTGGCGCGTTATCTTCAGAGAATGCCGCGATCACAACCCCGCAATAACCGGGAACAGCGAACTAGAAACTGAAAACTGGGATTTCATAGATCCCCGTGAAAAGATCCCCGTGAGAAACGACGAGTCGCGATTTTGCTATTGAGATTGCCCGATCACTGCGGGCCCTTGGGTCCGATATATTGGAATCATAGACTCAGGGGCACCACTCGCCGCAGTCACTTCTTCAACCAGCCTTGTAACTCCAGCCAATCGGCGAACCTGTCAATCCAATGATCTGTCGGGAGGTTCTGCTTTCGCATTCCGAAGCCATGGCCGCCTTTTGCGTAGATGTGAAGTTCGGCGGATTTGTGGGCGCCCATCCACTTCTCGTATAGGAGAATGCTTGTCGGCACGAGGCCGAGCGAATCGTCGGTCGCAGCCGCAATAAACATGGGGGGCGCGTCCGCCGGAACGGTGGCATCCTTAAAATCCTCCCCGCCCGCATAGATCGGGGCTACGAAGGCGGGCCGGCCTTCAGGCAGGTAATGGAAAGCAACGTCGGCGGTGACCGCTCCACCAGCAGAGAACCCGATAATGCCGACGCGGTCGGGGGAAACTCCCCATTCCGACGCGTGCTGCCGAACGTAAGTGACGGCCGCTAACCCATCGGCGTCGGCCAGGGGAATGACCTTTCCTACCGTCTCATGAAATTTCTGCCTGTCTCCAACCAGAGCGGTAAATTCCTGTGTGGCGTCCTCGCCGGTGTGCGCGAGGCGGTACTTCAACACAAAGGCCGTCACGCCTTTCGCGGCCAAGTACTTGGCGACATCGTTGCCCTCGCTGTTAATAGAGAGAGCCATAAAACCGCCGCCTGGGCAAATCACCAGTGCGGTGCCATTTCTCAACTCCGGTGAAGGCTTGAAAACCGTCAAGCTCGGCTTGGTCACGTTGGCGACGACTTCCGTGTTCCAGATTTTCGAGAAGTACTCTTTCTCCGGATAATTTTCCTGAGTCGAGCTAGGCCCTGTGCTGGTGGGGAGAGGAATGACATCCTGGGCGGCTCCGAGCGTCGCCAGGAGCACCACTACGCAAAGGATTCGAATGAATGTTTTCATGGCTGCATAGTCTAGCAGGACGGCAATCCGGGGACAGGGTAATCTGGTGACAGACGGGTGAACTGCACCCCAATTCTTCGGTCCCCAACTCCCCATAAGTGTGACCGCGATGGTCGCGCGGAGAGCGCTCATTCTTCCAGCAAAACCTGCCGGGTGCCCAGGTTCTCGCAGTGATAAACAGAATTATTCTGCGTCGCGCGAGTCAACTTTTGATAAAGCCACATGGAAGAAATCGGATTCTCGCTGAGGACCAACCGCGGTTGTATCGTCAATCACCCGACTGGAAGGAACTACGTGTCGCGATCACGGAGGGGGCAGTGTCCCATCGCACACGCGAAAAGACACCATCGTGCCAAGCTTTGTAGGCCATCTAGCGTTGCCTTATTAGAGAACTCGATCCCACGCCACGGGTACGAGGAGAGGGCACACGCTTCGCCAGGAGAGAACCCCATGCACGCGCCGAACCTGCCTGATTTACGCCGCAGCTCGAGGCTACCGATCATCCTCCCCATTCTTGTCACCAGCCTGGAGCCGGATTCCGCCTTCTCCGAATTATGTGAGACATTAGTTGTCAGCGCCCACGGCTGCTCGATGCGTTCTTCGATGAAGTTGGATGCTGGGGTTCCGGTGCAATTCCGTAGCCAAGACGGCCGCTGGACGATGGCCCATATCGTTGACTGCCAACCATTGGATTCTGACAAGAAGAGTTGGAAGCTGGGCGCGAAGTTGGATCAGCCAGATAACTTCTGGGGGCTCGAAACCTTGCCTGAAGATTGGTCACAACTCTCAGAAGTATCGACGGACGGAGAGCAAGCGCCTGGCGAGTACGCTCGCTTTCGAGCTGTTGTTGCCGAAATCGTTGAGCCGTTGCAAGCCGAAATTAAAGAACTCCGCGAAAAGCTGGCGCCACCATCCTCCAGTCATAGCAAATTTGATATATCGCTCACGCACATTCCCCAGGAAGTAGAAGAAAAACTTTTGGTGCGGCTGCGCAACGATCTGGGCATGCAAGTTCTGCGCCAGACAAGCCAGCAGTCGGAACAAGTCCTTGAGGCGGCCAAGGAAGCCATTGGGAAGAAGATCACTCAGGCCCACAACGACTTTCGCGAGCAAATCGAACAGGACTTGCAGGCGGTTGAGCAACGCGCTCACGGCTTCTCGGAAGAAATCACCGGAGTGGTGCAGAAGCATCTCGATTCTGGAGCCGAGCGGTTTCAGCAACAAGTGTTGGAAGCGGGAATCAGGCTTGAACGGCGCAGCGAGGAGTTCCTACGAAACCTCCAGCAGCGCCTGAGCGAGGAGCATGAAAAGTACCGCGGGGAAATGCAAATAATCCACGCAGCTGCGGGGACAGAATCCTCGCGCTTGCAGGCACAAAACGCCGATCTTGCCGCTCGCATGGCCACGCTTGACGAATCAGCACACCGGCTTGAGTCAGATCTGGATGGCCGCCTGGTGCAAATGGGCAGTGACATTATCTCCGGCGCTCGCACGCAATTGGAAAAGGCTTTAGACGCGGTTCTCAAAGAGCTGGGAACCCGCAATTCCCAGGAACTCAACAAGCAACTCGGCGATGCCTGCGAACATTTGAAGAGCGTCCAGAAAGCGATCGAAGGCTCCATCTCCCAATTGCTCAAGTCCGAGGTTACGGGATCGTTGCTCTCCTTCGGACAAACCATGGAAGAACTGGCGCAGGATACCGTGGGACAGTGGCGGCAGGCACTTGCCGAGGATTTGAGTTCCTTGTCAAACACTCTCGGCAGGCAACTTCGACCGGACGGGGCGTCCAAAAGGCGGGAGACTCAATATGCGTCACTCAAATAACTGGCCACATCCAACTTGGTGCGTGAAGATCACATAATCAACGCAGAGGAACAGGACAGCATGACTCCCCCATTGTTAGCGCGACTCTCAGAAATGTTTTGCCGCCATCAATTTTCCTGGCCACATACTGGAGCGCACGGCCAGGACTATCAGGTCTGTCTCGTTTGCGGGACAGCCTACGGATTTGACTGCAGAACCATGCGCCGAACCGGCCGGCTGCCGGCAACCTACGCTGGACGGTCGGCACAATCCAGCAATAATATCTCATTAAACGGAAAAAGCGCCGGCTGAGCCAAGCCGTCGGGAAAACCTTGCCACAAGCCGCCTTCGCGGTGCTACTCCGCCAACTTCCGCGAGTCCGCTGCTACAATGCGGCGCATGGCCGCTGATGCTGCGAAAGACGCAACGGGAAAGTCCAGCGCGCCACGCTTGCGCCAAGCAACCAAGCCCGATCTATTGACCATTGCTGCGATCAGCGTTGCTGCTACCGTGATTGCGGACTTTATCCACGAGGGGTTTGGTCATGGGGGCATGTGCGTAGCCACGGGTGGGCGTCCGCTGGTGCTCTCTACGGTGCACTTCGCATGTAGCGCGGACACGCGCCTGGTGGCAGCGGGCGGCACCATCGCCAATCTGATCTTTGGCGCGCTGTTCTGGGCCGCTGCGCGTGCCGTCAAACGGTCCGCATCCTGGCGCTATTTCTTCTGGTTGCTGATGACCTTTAATCTGTTCGCGGCGGGAGGATATTTCCTGTTCTCCGGCATCGGCAACATTGGCGACTGGGCGGATGTGGTCGCAGGATGGCAGCCGGCATGGGCGTGGCGCGTGGGCCTCGCTGCGGTCGGGATCGTTATTTATTTCTTTGTGTTTGTGCCTTTGTCCTTGGCCGAACTGCGTCCGTTCCTGGGGAAGGATGCAAAGATGCGCGTGCGGCGCGCGCGCCAGCTCACGGTCACGCCTTATATCACTGCCGGGGTCCTCGCTTGCGTTGCGGGCGCGCTGAATCCGGTAGGACCGCTGTTGATTCTGATCTCCGCTGCTGCTGCGTCCTTTGGCGGGCAGTCGGGGCTGGCATGGATGTGGACACTGCTCCATGGCCCGCGCATCCCTAGCAGCGGATTCCAGATGCCCGAAATCGAACGTAGCCGGGGATGGATCATCGCCGCCGTGGTCCTCGCGATCGGGTTCATCGCGGGGCTGGGACCCGGCGTGAAGTTTCATTCGATCTAGCGAGTCCGGCACTTGCCAGTGGTCGCATCGCCGGAAGAAAGTACACTGACTCGACGAACGCTAAAATCCCCGCTCAAGGGGAGTTGAACCAAACCCCGTCGAGAGTATCTTACAAGTTTTTGACTTGCGCAGCGGAACGCGAATCATCAGCCTTAAGCATAGCCAATCCCAGAGCAGCGCCGACGAGTATTGGAATGCCATGGATATCGCGGAGATAGGTGAGGATGATCGCGCCGAGCAGGATGACCAATCCGCCGAAATGAGCGGGGCGAGTTTGACATTTGTAGACGAGCCATATTGCGAGGCTGCCGAGCAGCCCGGCCCCTGCTACAGATGCTCCTGCGCCGTGAGGTTGCCAGGCGTATCCGGCGACTTCTCCGGAAAAGCCGGACACGATGTACAGAATCAGCCAGCGCCGGCTTCCCCAAAGGCTTTCGGCCAGCGTACCGACGATTAAGATTGACGCAAAGACGAAGACGATTGCGCGCCATCCGTCTGGTTGAACCAGCAGAGGTGTTATGAGCCGCCACAACTGGTGTTGCGCCAAAGCTGTAGGTGTTCGCTGGAGGGATGGCAACAGTCTAGGGAGGACATAGTGAAGGCCAGTTAGAATCCCCGTAACAAGGAGAGTGCTCAGCGTCGCTGTTGGCCTTCTCATTGGCTGCTTGGAGAGGGATTCCATGACACACGTTCCGCATTATAAAAGGTATTTTTCACCCCGGGCGGTCGGCTGTCGTGTTGGCGGCCAGCACCCATCCCACGATTGCGCCTAAGAGAAGGTCGGAGCACAGCGTCTCCCAGAAGTGGCTGTGGGCTACGGAAGCTGGCATCAGCGGGTTGGGGATGAACAGTGCGAAGCTTCCTACTGCGAATAGCGCGGCGATGATGGCGGCGGCTTCAATTCTGCGGGTGTTCAACATCCTAACCACCGGATACGCGAATAGGGACCATAGAAGTCCCCGTGCGAATTGAAACGGCAGCATCCACGGCGTTGCCGTCACTGTGGAGTGCATTTGCTGGTAGAAGCTCTTTAGCTCCGCTGTTCCGGAGTAGTAGAGGCGCAATTCGGGATTCTGCCAAGCCACGTAATATCCGAACAAGTAATAGAGAACTACATACACAATGGCGAGAATGGCAAAACGGGCCGCCAAGCTCTTCAGAGTGAGAGCGTGCTCGGCGTGCGGTTGCTCCAGCCCGCGTATTTTCTCCATGATAAGCACTGCCAGTGGAACAAACAGAAGCGCGACTATCAGTCCCATCACAAAAAGTTTCTTAATCAGCCCGGGCGGCATTTTCGCGCGCAAGTAAACGATGGTCTCGATCTGGGTGATAACGGTCATCAGGCCGTAGAAGGTGAAGACCAGCGCCGCAATCAACTTGAATCTGCGCCAGCGAGATCTCTGGATAATCAACGCAATTACCAGCGAAACAAGGAACGTATAGGCCAGAAGTGGTCCGAGCAACGAAGCGGCCTGTTGCGCCTGAGCCGCAGGAGTGGACCCCGCCTGGGCTGAAGGTAACGGCGCCTTCGCCATGCCAGCCAAGTTACTTGCAATTATGAAAACAATGATCAGAACCAGGGTGAGGACAACAACCCGTAATGCGAACACGGCCGCAGCTTTCATCGCTGACCTCGCAGGGAAGTAGTTGCTTTGCCTTGTGTACTCGGAAACTGATTGCCGTACAGTGAATCACCAGCTCAAAACTCTACACCGCGCGAAAACCGCGACGAAGTGGCGGCTTGCTAACCTTTACGTTTTTTGTAAGGGTAAAGTTCACAGAAAACATAGCCCCGATAACTGCTCCACAGCCACTTTCCCAGATTTTGCGAATCCACTCGAATCTTGCCGGCCTCCCCGCACTACGCAATCCGTCGCCGAACAGCTAAACTATTTAGGAAGGCAATCCCTCATGAATAGCTTCAATAGTAAAGCCAGTCTCCGCGTCGGTAATCTTGACTATGAAATCCATCGCTTGGATTCGCTCGACCAGCACGGCATCTCAACCAGGCATCTGCCATATTCGTTGCGAGTTCTGCTGGAAAATCTCTTGCGCACCGAAGACGGCCGCAATGTAAGAAAGCAAGACATCGAAGCACTCGCCAGATGGACCGGCAAGGCTGCAACCGACTCCGAAATTGCTTTCACGCCCAGCCGCGTGCTTCTTCAGGATTTCACCGGCGTTCCCGCCATCGTTGATCTCGCCGCCATGCGCGACGCCATGAGCAAATTCGCCGGAGATCCCAGCCTGATCAATCCATTGCAGCCCGCTCAATTGGTGATTGATCACTCGGTTCAAGTAGATTCTTTCGGAACCTCTCAATCGTTCGGCCTCAACGCCGAACTGGAATTCCTGCGCAACAAAGAGCGCTACGCCTTCCTGCGTTGGGGCCAAACTGCCTTCCGCAATCTAGCGATCGTCCCTCCCGACACAGGAATCGTGCACCAGGTAAATCTCGAATACTTGGCCCATGTCGTATTCGTTCAAGAATCAAACGGCAAACGCTCTGCGTATCCCGACACCCTCATCGGGACAGATTCCCACTCGACAATGATAAATGGGTTGGGGGTTTTGGGATGGGGCGTCGGCGGCATTGAGGCTGAGGCTGCGATGTTGGGGCAGCCGGTTTCCATGTTGATACCGCAAGTGGTGGGCGTGAAACTGACGGGGCGGTTGCGCGAGGGCGCGACAGCGACCGACCTGGTTTTGACCATCACGGAGATGCTTCGCAAGTTTGGAGTGGTCGGAAAGTTCGTGGAGTTCTTTGGACCTGGGCTGGCAGAACTGGCGCTGGCGGATCGTGCCACGATCAGCAACATGTCGCCGGAGTATGGCGCGACCTGCGGAATTTTTCCGGTGGACAAAGAGACGCTTACCTACCTGCGCTTGACCGGACGCTCCGAAGACCAGATCGCACTGGTGGAAGCCTATTGCCGCGAGCAGGGACTGTTCCACGACGCGAAAACTCCCGAGGCGGAATATTCAGAACTGCTTGCGCTCGATTTGGATTCTGTCGAGCCGAGTATTGCCGGACCGAAGCGTCCGCAGGATCGTGTCGCGCTTTCGATGGCGAAAGAATCTTTTGAGCACGCGCTGCCCTCGCTTCTCAAACCGGGGCAGAGTCCCACGGCCAACGGAAACGGCTCCAGCAATGGATATCTTCATCACGGCAGCGTAGTCATTGCCGCCATTACCAGTTGCACCAATACATCGAATCCGTCGGTGATGATCGCCGCCGGCCTGCTCGCAAAAAAAGCAGTCGAACGCGGATTAGAGGTCCCCGGTTGGGTGAAGACCTCGCTCGCTCCAGGATCGAAAGTCGTGCGTGACTATCTTGATCGCGCCGGGCTGACCGGATACCTCGAGAAACTGAAATTTCATATCGTGGGCTACGGCTGCACCACTTGCATCGGAAACTCCGGCCCTCTGCCAGAAGAAATTTCGCGTGTGATTGATGAACAAGATCTGGTTGTAGCATCGGTTCTTTCCGGCAATCGCAATTTTGAAGGCCGCATCAACTCCGAAGTACGCGCGAACTATTTGATGTCTCCGCCGCTGGTCGTCGCTTTCGCATTGGCAGGACGCATTGACGTTGATCTCCGCAAGGATCCTGTCGGAAAGGATAAGCAGGGAAAGTCCGTTTACCTCGCCGATCTATGGCCTTCGCAACGGGAGGTCGAGGAAACGATTCAGCAGTCCATTTCTTCGAGTATGTTTCGCAAAAGCTACAGCGAAATCTACGATGGCGACGATCGCTGGCGTTCGCTGCCAGTTCCCGACGGTGAAACTTACGCATGGGACGACGACTCTACCTACATTCGCCGCGCACCTTATTTCGACAATATGACTCTAAAGCCCGGCGAGGTTCAAGAAATAAAGAATGCGCGAGTGCTCGCCGTGCTTGGAGACAGCGTTACTACCGACCATATTTCGCCCGCAGGTTCCATCAAGAAGGACAGTCCAGCAGGAAAATATTTAATTGAACACGGCGTTAAGCCCGGCGATTTCAATTCCTACGGATCGCGCCGTGGAAATCATGAAGTCATGGTTCGCGGAACGTTTGCCAACGTCCGGCTACGAAACAAAATGGTGCCCAAACTCGAGGGCGGATTCACACGACATCTGCCGGATGGGGCCGAGATGTCCATTTTCGAAGCATCGGAAAAGTACATGGCTGACAGCGTTGCCCTGGTCATTATCGCCGGCAAAGAATATGGATCAGGCTCGTCCCGGGACTGGGCCGCCAAAGGTCCGCTGCTCTTGGGCGTCCGCGCTGTGATCGCAGAAAGCTACGAACGCATCCATCGCTCGAATTTAGTCGGCATGGGAATTATTCCCCTGCAATTCGTCGCCGGCGAAAATGCGCAATCGCTGGGCCTCACCGGCGAAGAAGTATTCGAGATTTCCGGTATTCGTGAGTTGACGTCGAATTTCACGCCCGGACGCCGGGTGAAAATGCGTGCAGCATCCGGCGGGCAGACCAAAGAATTTCACGCCCTCGTAAGAATAGATACTCCGCAGGAAGCCCAATACTACGCAAACGGCGGCATTCTTCAGTACGTTCTGCGGCAGTTGTTGGCAGGGAAACCCAGCGCGCAAACCGTTGGGGTGTAGGGGCGTTAAATTCCTTCGGAACAATGGACCTAGCAAGGCAGTCCGGTTTCTTGAGCAAGACGCTCAAAGATTAGAAGGATACTCAGGGGAATCCCAGGTCTCGCAAAGGCGGCGAGACCTGGGGCACCCGGCAGCCTTGTTGTTATCATTCTCACGAAGTCAAAATCGAATCTTACAGGGGTGGGGCGGGCTGACACACCTTTGATCGAGACTTTGATCTCCTTAACATCATAATGAATGAGGCTGCTCCACTCGTCGCGGTTTTCGACGAGTGGGAATTCGCGCTGCCAAGTTCGAGTGCCTTTGCTTAAAGAATCAGAGTCTTTCTCTGCACACAGTCGGAATACCCACCTTGCGAAAACCGCGCAAGGTGGGACAGTCTTGTTGTTATCATTCTTACGAAGTCAAAATCAAATCTTACAGGGGCGGGATCCTGCAATATGCGTTGCGGCAACTATTGGCATCGAAGCCCAGTGCCGCAGAGAGTGGGTGTACAGGTTTGGGACTATTCGGTCTGCCTCCCACCCTTCGCAAACCCCCCGGCGAAGGATGGGACACCCCCAGTCTGGCGATGCCAGCGCAAGATCAAAAGCTGAACGGGTGCGGCACGGCCAACAATTACGGGGTGGCCATTCGGGTTTGTTGCAGCGATACGCACTGCCAGCGTCCATCCTTTTTTACGTAGACACGGGTAAACATGATTTGTCCGGTGATGTCGGCTCCTCCGAGAGTACCTTTGACGTCAGCTTTGCCGGTGATGATGGCAGTGTTGCCATACACGCGCACCTTCAAGTCGGACAAGTCGTCGGTGGTGATTTTCGTGCGGCCAGATTTGAAACCCTCTAGCATTTCGGCCTTGCCAGCGGTCCCTCCGTTCAGGTTGATCAGCACGTAGTCGTCGGATGTTTGCTTGTCGAGCATTGCGACATCGCTTTTCACATTCGCGTCGGCACGATCCATTTCCAATTTCTTCAGTTGTTCCTGCACATCTACCGCCCACGCCGAAGTGAGTAATGCCGTGATCAAGAATAGTGCTGCGAACAGCGACCGCCTGTGATGCATCATGAAATCCTCCATTTAAGGGTTTGTGAAACCGTAGCGATGGAGGAGCTTATGGTGGGGAGTGCTATTTGTCAAATTTTTCAAGAAAAGATCTTTTCAGAAAAGTTTCCAGGAAAAGATCAAGGCGTGGGGGAAAATCCCATCTTTTCTCCTATTTCTTGCCATTCTTCTTTCACCCTGGGCTCCGCAGAGAGATCGGCCGCCCGATGCATCGCCTTGCTCACTGACCACAAGTTGACGCCGCAAGTTAAGACTTACTCCCCTAGGAAGGTCGCTGCGTCTTCGCTGCACTCAAACGGCTAGGAGGGTGGCGACGAAGCGTAACCGATCCCGGATGGGCGCGATTTAGGTCTCCAGTGCTAAACTACTCAGAACTTTATGGCCGACGCTACCGCGCCCCGTTCCCGAACTTTTCTCTGGGTACTGATTGGAGGAGGAGCATTCTTCCTCTTCGTAATGTCAGTCTTCGTCCTGGTTTATCTGACCCTGCATGCGGGCGGACAGGATGCGTCACTGCACGCTTTCGGCGACAAGATTGGCGTGGTTGATCTCGAGGGCGTGATTGTTGATCCCAGCGTGATCGTGCCGCAACTCAAGAAGTTCGGCGATGACGATTCCATCAAGGCCATCATCATCCGGGTGAATTCACCCGGCGGCGGCGTGGCTGCCTCGGAGGAAATTTATCGCGCGGTCAAACGGGTTCGCGACGTGAAACATAAGTACATCGTGGCCTCGATCAGTACGGTGGGCGCCAGTGGCGCTTATTACGTTTCGTCCGCCACCAACAAGATTTATGCCGACAATGGCAGCATCGTTGGCTCCATAGGCGTGATTATGGAGTGGCTGAATTACGGCGATCTGCTGCGCTGGGCAAAGTTGAAGCAGGAAATCCTGAGTGTTGGCGAGTTCAAAGATACAGGAGATCCAACGCGGGAATTGACGCCAACAGAGCGAGCATACTTGCAATCTCTGGCTGACAATATGTACGGCCAATTTGTTCGCGCGGTAGCCGAGGGTCGGCACGCGAAGGTCGAAGATATAAAAGCCATCGCGAACGGAAAAGTTTGGACCGGCGAAGAAGCGCTCTCGATGCACCTGATCGATCAAATCGGGGACTTCCAAGCCGCCGTGGACGACACCGCCAAGTCGGTTGGGATCAAAGGTGAACCGGTGTTGGTGCATCCCGAACTCGAGCGAAAGAATGTCCTCGATTTACTATTTGGAGACGTGTCCCAATGGCTGCCCACGAAAGAGAAATTGATGGAAAATCAGATGGGCTTCTATTATCTGTGGAAGTAAGCCCGGCGTCACCTCAGCGGCGTCATCCTGAGCTTGCGAAGGATCTCGCGCGGAGCGGATGTGCCCCGAGTGCAGGAAGGCTGCTCCGCTGGCGGTAGAATCGAAAAGGGCATTAAATCAAAGTCAACACGGAGCGAAAGACGCTATGACAAAAGCTGATCTGATTGACGAGGTTTCCCGGCTCGCCGAGCTTACACGCAAAGACAGCGAAGTAATCGTCGAGACAATTTTTGACAGCATCGTGCGCTCGCTTCGCGTCGGCGACAAGATTGAAATTCGCGGCTTTGGCAGCTTCCGCACACGGCAGCGTAATCCCCGCGTCGGGCGCAACCCAAAGACGGGAGACCGCGTCGAAGTTCCTGCCAAGAAGATTCCTTTCTTCAAGCCAAGCAAAGAGCTCAAAGACCTGGTAAATACCAGCGGTGGCGAGCAGCCGGTCGCTCCCGCCGTGGTCGCGACACCTCCTCAAACTCAATAGAAGGGCCGCCCCACGGGAGTTCCGGAGGGATCATGTCCAAATTCTCACAAATAATTCAGCAACCTGCCGCCCCCGGCGAGGTTCTAATGTATTAGGGCTACACCCTCGGGAGGCCAGCTATGGCTTTCAAACTCGGATATGATTACGCTATACGGCGGGTGGTTTTGTTCTCATCGGCTTTGGCGGTGTTCTTGATCGTCGCATTGGGGCCGCGCGATGCCCTCGCACAATCCGTTAACTGGGGGCCATCCGTTACCTCTATGGGATTTGGCGGCAGCAATCGCCTCGGCGCAGTTCCGCCAAGTGTCACTTCGCTTGGCTTTGGCCGCATGGGCGCTTCAGGCAGTCCGCATTTTCACGGTTCCAATTTTGAAGGCCCGAATTTTCACACTCCGGTATTTTCGCAAAACCCGGCTTTTGACCGCCGTCACCATCATCGCGGGCCCGTTTATCCGGTATGGGGTGGGTATTACGCGTATCCGGTTCTTGATTACGGCGACGATTATCAGAATAGTCCGGATTCACCAGACAATGCCGAAAACCCAGATGAGTACAAAGGCGGCCCCACGATTTTCGACCGCCGGGGCGATGGGCAATATGCGACTCGTCGTCCCCCGCCAGCCGCTCAACCTGCGGAGGCGCAGATGCGGCCTGTTTCGGAACCCGCAGTTGAAGTCGCTAATCAGCCTCAGACTGTCTTGATCTTTAAAGATGGTCATCAGGCCAGCGTGGATAACTACGCAATCGTGGGAAGCACGCTGTACGACTTAACTGGCGGGATGAGGCACAAGATCGCCCTCGCCGACCTGGACCTCAGAGCGACGGCGCAGCAAAACGATGATCGCGGTATAGATTTCGAACTTCCCGCGGGTCCCGCTGCAAATTAATTGGGGTCGCGATTGAAGTGCAGGAGACGTTGGTTGGTTCGCCTCGCCTGGGTAGTGGGTCAGTTTCAATCCAAACTCACTTCGTAACCGGGAGCAGGTAGTGGCACCCTGGGGTATAGGGCCAAGTTGCGAAAGCAATCAACCACCAAGGACACGAAGTTGCACGAAGGAGACCGTCGAAACTGGCCTTCGTGACCCTTCGTGGTTGATTGTTTTTCGACTAACGAGGCAAACTGACCTACTACCCAGTTTTCCGCCTCCTGGATTATTGGCAAGCTCGTTGACCGTATTACTGAATAGGTCGTAAGCCATCGGCGGCAGCATATCGGCAAAATAGATCAGCAGCCTGCTGCGTAACAGCAGGCCGCGCGAGGCAAAGAGTCCGAACAATGCCAACAAGAAAAGCATTAGCGGGAAAACGGCGAGGAGGAAGTTATATGCCAACTCGGAGGCGCGGCCCAGAAGATCGTCATCGCCGATCTCGTAAATTACTTTCTTAGCAAGTTGAGCCGGAGTGAGTCCACCCAACTTCCAGATCGAATAGACCTGCTGGCCGGTGGTGAGTTTGGAATCCGACATACCGAATAGCTTTGTACGAGCAAAACTGAGATTCCGTCCTGACTGACCCCGTTGCTTACGGGCGTTTCGCAGGCCGCGTGACCAACCGCAAGCCGGTTTCGGCTTTCTTGAAAATACTGGGCGTTCGTCATTACTGGGGTAACTTTCCCCGAAAGGTTTGTTTGCTGGAAACTCTGGACTGGCGTCGTTCGCACACGTGCGCCTCGATGGAGTATTCACGATGCGTAATCTGGCAGCACTTGGCTCCGTTAGCTTTCTCGCATTGTCGCTTGGTTGGTCAGGTGTAGCTCAAACCGCAGATCCTCTGCAAGCGGACTCCAACATTTCTTCCTCATCATCGAACGCCGTACTGGCAGACGGCACGCCCGTTCGGCTGCGCACGACCCGGACCGTATCGTCTGAGGACGCCCGAACGGGAGACTTGCTGAACCTGGAAGTGCTGGACGAGACCAAGATTGAAGACACTGTAGTCATCACCAAAGGTACCGCAGGTCTGGCAATTGTCACCGCTGCGGAGCCCAAGAAACTAATGGGGCGCGGAGGCAAGCTCGACATTGGGATAGATTCAGTCAAACTTGTGAACGGCCAGAAGGTCGCTCTTCGGGCAGTGCTGCATTCTGCCGGAAATGGAAACCCAAGCTCCATTGTTTCGGCAATGTCAGCGAGCAATGTCTCTTCAGCGCCGTTGATTTTTGTTCGCGGCAAGGACATCACAATTCCTCAGGGAACTGAATTCACAGCCTATGTGAACGGAGATGTGCCGCTCGAACTTGGCAGTCTCGAGCCGGCATCGCTGGGCGCGGCAAATGCTACGGCAGCTTTGGCTCACTCCGCCACGGAACTTAACATTTCATCTTTCCCCGACCTGGCGGAGATTCAGATTGATGGCAAATTTATCGGCACCACACCGTGCGACGTAGTGGTTCGCCCAGGCGAACACAAGATCTCAGTAAGGTTGGCTGGATTCAGAATTTGGCGTCGCACCGTGATGGCTTCGGGAGAAAGGTTGGCGTTCAAGATCAGATTGGAGCAGGATGGTCTAAACGGAAGCACAGTTTCTAACTGTTCCGGCCCCGATTGCTCCGACATTCCTCTCGGTGATATTGCCCGGCAGAAGCGGGCAACAGAAAGGAACGAGGTTTCGCCGCAATAAGTTGTTAAATTTTGAAGAAGGTCAAAAGCAGAGAGGCCTTCGCATAACTTCAGGCTCAGGCCGCGTCGTCAATCTTGATTCGAAGTGATTTCAAAAATTTCAAATCCTGGTCACTGATCTTAAATTCTGGATTGCTTGAAAGCGTCGTAACCATCGAAGTCTTATCGCTCGACTTCTCGCCCGGTTTGCTCACGCCGATTGTGGCCTCAAGCACCAGGAAGATATCGTAGCCGCCATCCTTAATTCTGGAAACGACTTCAGCGATCTGATCGGAATCGGCCAGGGACTCATTGATAGCCTCTCCCAGCTCCTTCATTAATTGTTTTAATTGCTGGTCCACAGAACCCCCTTTTTCGACCCCTACTCGCTTGTAGCCTGGATCTGTTTCAGACTAATCGCCAGAACCAAGCCGTCGCCTCCACACTCCATTTAGATGCACGAGGCGTGTCCACGGTTCCTGCACCACATTCGCCGCCGCTATTGTAACCCGAAGTTGCTAAAATCAATGTTGTATGGGCGTAACAATGTCGAAGAAGATGGGGATCGCGGCCCGAATCCTGGGGAAGCAATTCCGGCGCACTCGAACGTTCGACGCGATAGTGAAGGGCGGCCGCGCCAGTGCGGCTCATTTTGGGCGGATATTTCATCAGCTTTGGCTGGAGGTTACGGGGTTTGTTTTCCTGGCGTTATCTGCATTCGGCGCGCTGGCCCTCGCGCATGAATGGACAAAATACGAAGCGGCAAGGACGAACTCCAGCCGGGTAGTTCTCGCCGTCTGCTTCACCTTAGTCTTTGGATGGTTCGGGTTCAGCTCGTTCTGGCGGGTGCGAAAGAAAAATAACTGAATCCATAAGGTCTAATACAGATGGGTTAACGCACCTTCGAAAACAGGATTTTGCTAAGTCAGAATCCTCGGCAATAGATCAAGAAATCAGAATGTCTGAACGCACCAAACATCCGGGTCCCGGCGCGACCTCTCAGCGTCACACTTCATCTAAAATTCCGATTCAACCTCTTTACACGCCAAGCAGCCTAGATCATTGGGACCAGGAGCGAGACGTTGGCTATCCTGGCCAGTTCCCTTTCACACGCGGCATTCAGCCGACCATGTATCGCGGCCGTCTCTGGACCATGCGCCAGTATGCAGGGATGGGTGACGCCGAGGAATCGAATAAACGTTACAAGTATTTATTGGCGAACGGGACAACCGGCCTTTCTGTAGCCTTTGATTTGCCCACGCAAATCGGACTTGATTCCGACAATTCGCTGGCTGCGGGCGAAGTTGGCAAAGTTGGCGTCGCCATTGACTCCGTCGAGGATATGGAGCGTCTTTTTGATGGCATTGACCTCAGTGCAATTTCCACTTCAATGACCATCAATGCGACTGCTGCAATATTGCTCGCACTCTATGTGGCTGTGGCGAGGCGGAAGGGAGCGAATGTCAGATCGCTTTCGGGAACGGTGCAAAATGATGTCCTAAAAGAATATATCGCTCGCGGGACATATATTTTCCCGATTCAACCGGCCATGCGCATCGTTACGGATCTATTTGCCTGGTCGAACGAAAACCTGCCGGAGTGGAATACTATTTCGATCTCTGGATACCACATGCGGGAAGCTGGTTGTACCGCCGTACAAGAGGTCGCGTTCACTCTCGCCAACGGCATCGCCTATGTTCAAGCCGCACTGACAGGCGGCCTCAATATAGATGCGTTCGGACCCCGCCTCTCATTTTTTTTTAACGCGCATAATAATTTTCTGGAGGAAGTCGCGAAATTTCGCGCCGCTAGGCGCATGTGGGCCCGCATCATGCGCGAACGGTTCAAAGCCGCGAACCCGCGTTCGTGGATGCTGCGATTTCACGCGCAAACTGCAGGTTCGACCCTCACAGCCCAGCAGCCTGAAAACAATATTGCAAGAACCGCTCTACAGGCGTTGGCTGCGGTTCTTGGAGGAACCCAGTCACTTCACACAAATTCTTACGACGAGGCGCTGGCGCTGCCAACTGAGCACGCAGCGCGAGTTGCGCTTCGTACACAGCAGATTCTTGCTTTTGAGTCTGGCGTCCCGCAGACGATTGATCCATTCGCCGGATCGTATTACACCGAATCGCTCACCAACGAAATCGAGAGGCGTGCCGGTGAATATTTGGAGAAGATCGAGGCTTTGGGTGGAATGCTTCGAGCCATCGAACGAGGATACGTACAGCAGGAAATTCAAAATGCCGCATACGAATATCAGCAGCAAGTGGATCGCGAAGAAGCGATCGTCGTCGGGGTAAATCGGTTTGTGAGGGAAGAGGAAAACCCGATTTCGCTGCAAGGAATCAACGAATCTTTAGAGCGCAGTCAGGTAGATCGCGTGCGGGCGTTACGAGCACGCAGGAATTCGCAGGTGTGGTCAGCCTCCTTGTCGCAAGTAGAATCCGCCGCCCGCAGCGGGGCCAACCTGATGCCGCATATTATCGGAGCAGTCGAAGCATACGCCACCGTGGGAGAGATCTCTGACACGCTACGGAAGGTTTTTGGAGAATACAAGGAAGCAGTCGTTATCTAAATCTAAGTTCCTGCGCGGGGACGCTTTTCCGATGGCTAGTCCGCCACTTTATAGTCGCAAGCCTCGCGGCAATCGGGGCAATAATACAATCCACCTTCGCACAGTCTGACGCCGATCTGGCTTTCGCAGGAGCAACAGTACTTTTCACATCCACACTTCTGTTCAGGCATCTCGCACTGCGCGCAGAGTACTTTTGTTTTGGTGCTCATGCACGAACCTTATCGCGGGCGGAGATTGCAGGAAAGTTCCTTTGGTAACCGGTCGTTTTAACGTTCAGACTGGGATTTCTTTCGCCGCCGGTCGCTCTTCCACACTTGCCTCACGCAAGAATTTCGCTGCCTCTTCCGGCGGAGTTGGATTTATGTAGAATCCGGTTCCCCATTCGAATCCGGCAGTTTTGGTCAGTTTCGGCATGAACTCGATGTGCCAGTGATAGTGGTCGTTAATGGGATCCTGGATGGGCGAACTGTGAATCACAAGGTTATAGGGAGGATTGTCGAGAACCCGGTCCGCCCTTGTGAGCAAGACTTTTAAGGCTTTTGCAAGGTTTTCTAATGTGTGCGAGGAAGAATTCTCAAACGCGGATTCATGTTCCTTCGGCAGAATCCACGTCTCAAAGGGAAACCGTGGAGCATAAGGGGCAATCGTGAGAAAGCTCTCATTTTCCGCAACGATTCGTATGCCGGATTCGCTTTCCTGCCGGATAATGTCGCAAAAAACGCAGCGTTCTTTGTAAATGTAATATTGCTTCGCCCCTTCGATCTCTTCCACTACATAAATTGGCAATATGGGCAAAGCGATTAACTGCGAATGAGAATGTTCCAGAGTGGCCCCAGCAGCTTCGCCATGATTCTTGAAAATCAAAATGTACTTGAAGCGGTGGTCTTTTCTTAAGTCGAGAATGCGGTCGCGGAACGTCCACAGAACATCTTCGATCCCCTTGGGGGGCAAAGTGCCCAGGCTGGCATTGTGGTCTTGCGTCTCGATAATGACCTCATGCGCTCCGATGCCGTTCATCTTGTCGAACATCCCGTCGGCCTGCCGGTTCAGAACCCCTTCTATGCCGAGCGCGGGAAATTTGTTGGGTACTACGCGCACCGTCCAGCCTGGAGAGTCGCGCTCGGGCGGAGAGCTACCATTTTGACTTGGACGATAAGCCTGGATTTCGGGCGGCGTCTTGCTCTCATTCCCATAACAAAATGGACAAAACCCGCCTCTGTGTTGAATTACTTCTCGAGCGAAGTCTGATGGGCGCTTTGCGCGATCGGTGGAGATGATAACCCAGCGTCCCACAATCGGGTCTTTTCTAAGTTCAGGCAACGATCCAATCCTCCTTACGGCCGCAGCCAAATTTTACATTACGGCATTTCATATTACGGCGAAGGAATTGCATTCTGGAATAGCTGGAACTGTGGATGGTTGGAATGCCGATCATAATACACGGTGATTACATCGAAGCGCCACTGCAAATCGGGAGGGAAGGAACGCAGATATTCCCTGGCCGTGGCCGAAAGCTGACGCCACTTGTCGCGATCCACGGCAGTTTCGGCTGGCTTCACATCGTGCGAAGTCCTAGTCTTTACTTCGATGAAGCATAGGACATCCTTGTGCCATGCGATCAGATCAATTTCTCCGCGTCGGCGCGGTGAACGGAAATTGCGCGCGATCATGACGTATCCCAACCGTCGCAAATGGAAATAGGCATCCTCTTCGCCGCGATGCCCGGTCCGGAGATGCTTCGCGCGACTTGGTTGAGGAAGTAGATGCGCCGTGAAAAAGTCGAGTGTACGGAGAGTCGCGTGTGTGATGCGGCCAGAGAACATGACGGTTCCAGGTTAGATTAGGCCGATGAACGAGTTAAAGATGTGACCACCGTCACGCAGAAATGAAGGGATTCTCGTTAGGGGAAGGTCATTCCACGTGGGCAAATTACGCAAATACGGGTGGAGACGTAGCTTGTTACGTCTGGTTTTTGTTTGGCGTGTAATTGAGCGGCTATGGGCGAAAAGCAGACGTAGCAAGCTCCGTCTCTACAGTTGTGTGTTGCGGTTCACGCATTATTCGTACGCCAGAGCGTCTATAGGATCTTTTTGTGCGGCTTTATAGGCTGGATATAGAGCGCCCGCGATCGCGCTTAGGATCGCAATCAGGGCTGCTTTTCCAACCCATCCCCAAACGGGAACAATCTGCAAGGTTGGAAGGCGATACGCAATAACGGCACTCGCGGCCCAGCTAAACCCAATCCCAACAATGATGCCAGCAATCGCCAGCAACGTTGTCTCCCGCAGAATTGCATTCACAATATAAAACTTGGAAGCGCCGATGGCCTTCAGAATCCCAATTTCCCGGGTGCGTTCCATGACGGCCGTGTACATTGCCTGGAAAATAACTAAAACTCCCACAATCACAGAAATGAAGATGACCGTGTTGATAAATATTGACAACCCCGGATAGTTTGCCGGCGTCATCATCGAGAGAAATTCACGGCTGGACCGCACCTGATACTGCTCCATACCCGGAACGCCTTTGACTTCCGCGACTACGGCGTCGGCGTTTGCCGGATCATCCAACTTAACGTAAAAAACAGAAGCCTTGCCAGGGCTACCCATCAGATCCTGAAGCGTAGTGATGGGGAGAAACTTGCGCGCACCTTTGCCGTGTTCGACAATTCCGGCAATTCGAAACTTGTGGTTCAAAATTGCGATCGTGTCGCCAACACTCTCATGTTGCGCGCGAGCGAAATAATCGTCTACCAGCACGTCGCCGGCGCCCTGAAACGGTCCTCCAGCAATGTAGTGAAAGGGCGCGCCGAGCGACTCAAAACTTTTCAGATCAATCCCGAAAATTACTTCGACGGAACCAGCGGTAGAGACCATCGTGATAACAGGCGAAACCTGTGTCACGTGAGGTAAGCGCCGAATAATTTCTCCGGTTTTTATCGAAACAGGCGCGCTGGATAAGCCCTGAATGAAAGATGAGTTTGGCGGTTGCACAATCACGTCGGCACCAATGCCTTCTTGGCGATTGCGGGCATCATTGAGCATTCCCAGCGAGAGCCACACAATCAACAGGATAAGAGTCACTTCAAGCGCGATCGCAAATATGCTGATCAAAGACCGTATGGGGCGATGCACAAGGTTAGCGAAGACCATTTTGTTCATCGTTGAATGGCTCCTGCAATCACTTCGATTGCCCCCCACCTATAGCAGGCTTCTTCTCGTCCAAATGAATTACTTCCGCATCAGGAGGTTTGTCCAGTTCAAACTTGTCGTCCGCGAGGGTCAAATTCAATTCCAGCTTTACAAATGTGAGAGCGATGTCGTATTCCTCCTGGGGCCGTGAAATCTCAATCCGCGAAGGGAATTTCAGTCCTCCATATTCCTTATAAGACTCGTATCTCGCATCGGTTACCAACTCTGCGTCCTCGTTGTAGATCATTTGCCGGGACGGCAGCAGATCGTTGCGGCTGAAAACGATCTTGCGGGCAAGAAACCATCCATGCTGGTTTTTCTGGATGACATCAAGCACGTAATCGGACTGGAGATACTTGCGGCCCTTCGCGTCACCAAAAATGTGTGATTCGTTCTCCATGACCGCAATGTCGTGTTCCGGGTCAATTTCGCGCAGTAAGAGGGCGTCGTAAATAACCTGTGGGCGCAGGTTTTCAAGAGGCTGCCGGGGATTGGGCGTTAGAACATCATTGCGGCCCATCACAAAACGGTTCTTGGGCGGAATCCAAAGCTCAAAATTCTGGCCGTCACTCACCATATCGAACGCCCGGTTGCGGACGATCGGCATAAGTCCAATCATTCGCAGCATCGCAGGTTTGCGCGCGAGCACATAGCCGCGAATCTGCTCGTAATCGGTGACTTTCCCTTTCTTCTCTCCGCCAACGGATGTGTCAATATCCACCGTGGCCTGCATGGATTGAATTTTTGCCGCCTGGTTGTTGATGTAGTCAATGAGTTGTTGCTGGGTCGCCGATTGCAACGATGCGGACGTGATCGGTGGCTTTACCGAATGTGACCGGAAAAGGCAGCCACTCAGCGGCAATAGCGACAGAAAAATAAAAATTAAACGCAGTCTTCCGACAGGTGACATTGGGATCAATGATTTAGGGCTTAGATGAGTATAAGCGATGCGAAGTCGCAGGGAAGGGAGACGTGCATCTAACCAGGGTTCTTCGTCGGCTTCAAGAGCGGGGTCGTTGGGCTGTACACAGTTCGGTATTTGCGACGCACTAATGGAAGGGATATGCTTCTCACGCTGTCATAATAAAATGGTGACGGAATCAACGAAGTCATATCTGCCCGACGATATTTTAAAGCTTTATGAGGTTCGTAACCATCGTCACGCGACAGAAATTCTCGCCAACACTTGCCCCGACGAATTTGCGGAGATAGTTAACACCTTGCGCCAATTCCGGATCACGCTCGCTGACATCAGAAAGCCGGGCGGAAACGAATCCGACATTCCGAAACGAATTTCTGGCCTCTTGCGTCCAATGAAGTGGTCAACAAAGACCTGCACATAAAGCGGACCCGAGTCCAGAATCCTTTTGATGATGAATCTCCAGTGCAGGACCGAACTGATTCTTTCATATCGGGCCGGTTCGCAAATCGCGCGCATTCTTAGTGAGGAGTGGTGCAGTCGCGAGGTGTATTGCCCAGCCTGTCCATCTGATCGACTGGCCGCTACCAAGGTTAACAACCCAGCGATCGACTTTACTTGTCCGGCTTGCAATCAGCCCTTTCAATTGAAGAGCCAAAAGGGCTGGAACGGCCGAAAAATTGTGGATGCGGGCTACGATGCGATGTTGCGAGCCATCCGAGCAGATAGGACACCAAATCTCCTCGTGATGCAGTATTCAAGCGACTGGTCTATTCAAAATCTGTTACTCATACCGCGCGCCTTTTTCACGGAGGCAGTAATTGAGAAACGCCGCCCTCTGAGAGCTAGTGCTCGAAGAGCCGGGTGGGTAGGCTGTAACATTTTGCTGAATCGGATCGCGGAAGATGGCAAGATCGCAATGATCTCATCTGGCGTGCCAGTCCCCGAGCAGACAGTGAGAAGAGAATTCTCCCGTATTCGTGGACTTTCCGAACTATCCCCTTCTATACGGGGATGGACTGTCGACGTGCTAAACCTGATCCGGAGATTGGGCAAAAATAAATTCTCACTGCAGGAGCTTTACCATTTTGAACCTGAGTTCAAAAGCGCGCATCCTCGCAACGAAAATATTCGTCCGAAAATACGGCAGCAGCTCCAAATTCTGAGGGATATGGGTATATTGGAATTCGTCGAGCCGGGAAAATACAGTCTACGATATTGACCGTCGCCCCAATATGACGAAGAATTTCCGATTCGCACTGCCTAAGCCTTCCTACACGAATTACTACACTTGCCCTAACGACGACACCCAATGGTCGGAGGATAATTGCGACTCATTTCACAACGACCATTGTCCAGCATGCGGGAACGAGATCATTCCATCGCACAGCATCGACGAAAAAACTGGGGAGGCGATACGCCACGACGTCGAGAGCTGAGGGTTAACCTCTCGCCCGTCGCCGAGGTTTAAATCTATCTTCCTTCCACCGCCCGCCGGTATGCCGCGACATTCTTATTGTGTTCTTCCAAGCTTTGAGCGAAGCGATGATGTCCGCTGCCATCGCTTACAAAGTACAGGTAATCCGTGATGGCCGGATGCATTGCCGCTTCGAGCGAAGCCTTGCCGGGATTCGCAATCGGTCCCGGAGGTACTCCGCGGTGGGCGTAAGTATTGTAGGCGGAGTTGAACTGCATGTCCTCATGATGCAGAGCTCCCGTATATGTTCCCGCCAGCAGTTCGGCGTAAATGACGCTTGGATCGGCTTGCAGCGCCATATTTTTATCCAGCCGGTTGTAATAGACGCTGGCAACGATGGGCGTCTCTTCGGGGACGGACGTTTCTTTCTCGATAATGGACGCCATGGTCACGGTTTTTTGCACATCCGAGTTCAAACCGATTTGTCGCGCTACCTGGCGGAATTGCTTGACCATCGCGCCTAACATTTCTTGCGTGCTTTGGGTGCGCGTGAACTCGTATGTATTGGGAAAAAGAAAACCTTCGAGAGTCTTGGCGTCAGGAGCTAAATCCGAAATCAAGGAGGAACCCTTCAATTCGGCCTCAAGAAATTCTTGTCGCGAACTTAGTCCCGCGTCGTTCATGGCTTGCGCAATATCGAAGATGTTAAAACCTTCAGGGATAACGACCGTGTGGACGTAGATATCTCCGCGAGCAAGGCGATCATGCACCTCCAAGGCGGTGGCTGTTTTCTCGAAAAGGTATTCTCCGGCTTTCAGCGACCGCCGATGATGCAGATAATGCCAAAGAATAAAGGCGTCGGCATTGCGAATGACCCCAGCAGACTTCAGCTCGATTGCAATGCGACGGCTGGAAAATCCCGGGCGGAGCAAGACAAACTTTTGTCCTGCCGGTGCGAGGGGCAGCATCAAGGCCCAGGCAAGCCACCCTGCTATCACAAGTGCAGCCAAAAGAACCAATGTGAATAGTGTGCGCAAGATGAACTATTTTAGATGAGAATCAAGGAACGGGTTCTAAGAGGACAAATCAGCAGAATTGCGCTCGCCGCCACCATCGGTTCGGGTATCCATCCAACTTTGCAGGATCAGCACCGCTGCTAACCTGTCCACGACTTCACCCCGGCGCTTAATGGACATCTCCGAATCTCTCAGTACACGATTGGCTTGCGCCGAAGTCAGCCTCTCATCCCATAAATGCACCGGCAACCTAAAGTGTTTCCGCAAATCCTGCGCGAAAATCTGCATTTTCTCGGCTTGCGTTCCTTCGGCGCCACTCATCCGCAGCGGATATCCCACAACAATCTGGGTCACTTCGTACTTGAGAATTACTTCTTTAAGCTGAGCGTAATCGAGTCGCCTATTCTGGCGGCGAATTGTTTGCAGTCCCTGTGCGGTAATGCCGAGGGGATCAGAAACCGCCATTCCGATGGTCTTCGAACCCACATCCAACCCAAGTATGCGGGGATGAAATGCGGTTTGGGCGCGCTCGATCTCGGTGACAGTCACTGGGTAATTATATGTCTGGGGCAATACGGCAGAGTACACTACGAACGCACACTACGAGACGAATATGGCAACGGAAACTGTGGCGGTTCAATCCGTCGGCTCAGGGCAGGTTGTCCTTCCCCTTGAGACTACCCAGCGCCGTAATTGGGCTCAAAACCTGATTGGCGTAGGAGCCATTCTTGGATTGTGTTATTACGCCGAGATCGTTCTTGTAGTGCTGTTGGTGGCCGTGCTGGTGTCATTCATTTTAGCGCCTTTGGTAGATGCCCTCACTCGTGCTCGCATTCCGCGCGCACTAAGCGCCGCGATTGCGATTCTCTTGTTATTAGCCGCTATTGTGGGAGCCGTCTATGCGTCTTACAACCAGGCCGCCTCGCTGGTGCAGGATTTGCCCAAATACACCACGAAACTCCGCGATGAGGCGATGCGCTTCCGCAGGCAGGCTGAGAGCCTGGAGGTTCTGAATCCCCAACACGAAAAGGGCGTCGTGAGCGTGCGCCCTGCAACCGATTGGACAGATGTCCTGACTCGGGGCGTCGGCTCGGTGAGCCAGGTTGTTTTTGCCGCGTCATTCGTGCCATTTCTGGTTTACTTCATGCTCACCTGGCAGGAGCATGTCAGATCGGCGACGGTAATGCTATTTCCAATGCACAACCGCCATACAGCTTACGTGACCTTGGGCTTGATTTCGGCGATGATTCGGAGCTTTATGGTTGGAAATTTGCTGATTGGTCTGTTCATGGGAGCGATCAGCACAGTGATCTTCTATTTCCTGCACTTGCCTTTTTTCTATATTGTTGGATTTATCAGCGGTTTCGTCAGTCTCATCCCATACATGGGAGTTCTGTTGGCTATGGCTCCGCCCATTTTCGTAGGCTTGGGCCATATCGGGTCTTCAGACTTCGTTTACATCGTATTGACCGTTCTGGGATTGCATATTCTTGCGCTAAACGTCCTTTACCCGAAAATTCTCGGCAAGAGGTTACAGCTGAATCCGTTAGCCGTGACCATGTCTCTGCTGGTTTGGGCATGTCTTTGGGGCGCCATTGGGTTGCTGCTCGCCATTCCAATAACGGCTGCGATGAAGATTATTTTCGATCACATTGACCCGTTGAAGCCGTACGGAGTGTGGTTAGGGGAGTAAAGGCCTACAGCCTAGGCTTGAAATTCTGAAACGTCAGGGAGGCGAAGTTTGCTCTTCGAGAGAGCCTCGGAAAGTAGCTCTTCCACTTCGGCTTCCGCGCAATTTTTCGCCATCGCCATCTCACTGACGAGCAAATAGCGGGCTCGCTCCAGCATTTTCTTCTCGCGGAAGGAAAGTGATTTTATCTGGTTCAGCACCAACAAACCCTTCAAAACGGCTGCCACATCCAGCAATGAACCGGTGCGCATCCGGTCGGAGTTTTCTTTGAAGCGGTATTTCCAGTCCGCATTGCTGTCACATTCGCCATTAGTCAGAAAATCAATGATTTTTTGGATTTCCCCATTCCGAATGACGCGCCGCAGGCCAACCATCCCCACATTGTGGAAGGGGACCATGACTTTGAGGCTGCTGGATTGAATTTTGAGCAGATAGAACTGTTCTACGGTCGCACCCATGGTCCGGCTGCTGATTTGCTCGATAATTCCTACGCCATGATTGGGGTAAACGACTTTGTCGCCTATATGGAAATTCTCACCGCTTAACATAAGAAACCACCGAAAAGCGTAGGCGAACTGGGGGACATTACATCTTTTAGTTTATCCCAAGCTGGGAATAAAGACAATTTGGGAGCATTCCGGGCAATGGAATTTAGGCCTTTAGCTACGAAGGACACAAAGTTGCACGAAGGAAAACCTGCCTTGGTGAAGACTTCGTGATACTTCGTGTCCTTAGTAGTTTCGTTGACTGGTCTTTCTACTGAAACATACTGCGAGGGCAGTGAGTTTTCTTTTCAAGGAGATAGGTCGCAGGCTCTAAGCTCCTTTCCCGCATCTTCGAACCTTCCAGGGTTTATAATCCCCAAAACATGACCGAGGAAATAACCAGGAAGCTACGAGATGAGATTGATCAGCTCGAACACGAGTTGATCCACGACCTGCCCAAGGAAATCAAGAAGGCCGCGGCATTGGGAGATCTCAGCGAAAACGCCGAATACCACATGGCGAAGCAGCGCCAGGAATTTGTCAAGGCCAGGATTCGCCAGTTAGGCAAGCGCCTCGCCGATTTCTCACTCATTAATATGGCGGACATTCCCAAGGATAAAGTCGGACTTGGCTCTACCGTCCGCATCTTCGACAGCAGCAAGAACGAAGAAATCGAGTATAAGCTGGTGACCAGCGAGGAGTCCGACTTCGCTTCGGGAAAAATTTCAACTACGTCCCCCATAGGCCGCGCTTTATTGAATAAGAAGGTCGGGGACACGGTTCAGGTGGTTACTCCAAACGGCAAGCGCGAGATGGAAATCCTCACTCTGAGCACGATGTACGACCTCGCCCAGGCGGCCGAGTAGCCGATGGAAACAAGAATTGTCGAGACTCGCGACCAGGTAACTTGGACCAGAGCCTTCGGCCGCGCGTGCGGCGTGTTGCTCGACGCTATCGTGCGCCGGCTGGCACTGGCGCGGATCAATCCCAACGTGCTGACGTTTATGGGATTGGTGGTAAACGTAATTGCAGCAGTCCTCTTCGGTTATGCGAACGCCGATAACCAGGCCCGTTTGTTCCGCTATGCGGGATTGGTAATTATTGGTTCCGGATTCTTTGATCTTGTGGACGGGCGAGTGGCGCGGGCAAGCAACCGCGTCACCAAGTTTGGTGGATTCTTCGATTCGGTGGTGGATCGTTATAGCGATGCCACGCAGTTTCTGGGACTGCTGGTTTTTTACGGCCGCGGCGACCGCTTCTTCTACGTCATACTGACGGCCATCGTCATGATCAGCGCGATCATGGTCAGTTACACGCGTGCCCGCGCTGAGTCTCTGATCGGATCGTGCCGCGTGGGATTTATGGAGCGTCCCGAACGCCTGGTTTTGGTAATCATTGGCGCGCTGTTCAACCGCATGGCGCCGGTGCTTTGGATTATCGCGGTGTTGTCCACCATCACCGTAATCCACCGCATCCGCTATACCTGGACACGCACTCACGGCGTTGACGCGCGCGGGACGAACGCCGGGCAAGCGGCGTGATGCGAAGTACCTTCTCAGCTTAGAAACTTCATGCCAAACTCTCCCGTTCTTCTTATCCATGGCGGCGCGTGGGCCATCCCGGACGACATGGTCGAAGCGCATCTGAATGGCGTGCGCAATGCCATGTTGGCTGGCGGGCGGGTTCTGCAACGCGGCGGATCAGCTCTTGACGCGGTCGAAGAGGCCGTCGTCATCATGGAAGATGACGAGACATTCGACGCTGGCCGGGGCAGTTTTCTGAATCGTGACGGTAAAGTGCAGCTCGATGCCCTCATCATGGACGGCAGCACGCTTCGAACCGGCGGTGTTGGATGCGTCGAGCATCTTCGCAATCCTGTTCGGGCCGCTAGAAAAATCCTCAGCGAGAGTCCCCACGTCTATTTCGTTGCCGATGGCGCGGAGAAATTCGCTTCCGAGCACGGAATTCCGCTTTGCGAAAATGGTGATCTCATAATTCCCCGCGAAATCGAACGATTGCGGGAATTTCAATCCCGCCTCACCAGCGAGTCTCAGGAAGACGCGAGAGATTTATTCGCTCCCACGATTTCGCACGACACCGTGGGCGCCGTTGCGCTCGACTCAAAAGGCAACATCGCCGCCGCCACGTCCACGGGAGGGACACTGAACAAAGCCCCGGGCCGCCTCGGCGATTCGTCGCTCATCGGATGCGGCTGCTACGCCGACAACAAATCCGCCGCCGCATCCACCACCGGGTGGGGAGAGCCCATCATGAAGCTGGTATTAGCGAAGTGGGCCGCAGATCGCGTCCTTGCAGGGAACCTTCCGGAATGGGCCGCTGCGGAAGCTATCAATTACCTTGAATCGCGGCTAAATGGCCATGGTGGAATGATTCTTCTCGATGCGCGGGGTCACTATGGGATCGCGCATAACACGCCGCGAATGGCTTGGGCGGTGAAAACCGCAAATCGCGAATACGTCGCCATAGAGCACCACACCTAAACCACCATTACAAAATTGTCTTCCTGAGCGAAGCGTTCTTCTTCGCTCGCGAAGAAGGACCAAGTCGAAGGGCCCCTACTCCCTCAAGCACACTGCGGGATAGGGGTGCTTCGACTCTTTAAGCTTCCGCAAGCGGAAGCTCAGCCTCGCTCAGCATGACAATCTTCTTTTACTTAATCTGGATAATTCAAAGCCGGAAGATTCGCGTGCCGCAATAGCTGATTAAGCTGTTCCAGTCTCGTCTGCTTGAATTTTTTCCACTCCGCAATGCCCGCCTTCACCTGCGGGCTAGCTTTCCTGTAAAGAGCAACCGCTTGCGGAGGGATTGCACGATCGCTGTTCTCGACCACCAGAAGAGCCGAGGCCAATCGCTTGTATGCGATTTGCATGCCCAGATTCTGTTCCTCTAATTGCGCGTCTTTATTTGTTAGAATCCCGTCTATTGCGGATTGTGAGTCCGCTAAGGCGGACTTGAGTTCTGCATTCTGTTCTCCGAGTTTTTGCTCGAGCTCGGCAAACTGCTTCTTGACCGAGTCAATCTCCGCTAGCGCGGCGCGAGGTTCAATGGTTTCCGCAAATATTTGCCGTCCCAGTTGTTGCTGTTGTGCGAGTTCTTCGCGAGTCGCCGATGATCGCGGGTCCATACTCACCCGCAGAGACTTGTTTTGAATTTGATCGTCCACAGTGAGACGCACTTGATAAATCCCAGGCGCGGCTTTCGGGCCCCAGGGATTGTTAAACCAAGCTTCTTCGTCTGCGATCGGGCCTCCGGAACTGTCCCATCTAAGATCCCAGACGAATCTGTGCATCCCCGAAGTTTTTTCGAGAAGCTCAGGCTTGGGAAACCAACGTTCCGCGACGGGAAGCGGCAAATGTTTCACAGCATGGCGGTCTTCTGAAGAAAACCGGCGAACGAGGTTTCCCTCAGCATCCAAAATTTCCACCACGACACTGGCAACCGGCACCGACAGGAAATAATCAATGATCGCTCCGTTGGGCGGGTTCTCTGCTGTCGGCTCTTCGGGCGGAAGCGGCGTTCCAGGGAAGTCGTCGTTATCAATGCGAATAGCATTTGCCGGACGATAAAGCCCTGCGGTTTTTGCTCTGGCCGACTCTGAGTTTCCAGCTTCAACTATCTGGCGCAGGGGCGTAATGTCATCCAGAATCCAAAAAGAACGCCCGTGTGTCGCTACGATCAGGTCATCGCCGTGGATAGTGAGGTCCCGAACCGAGCTGACTGGCAAATTCAGTTGCAGAGATTGCCAGTGATCGCCGTAATCGAAAGAGACATACACGCCAAATTCGGTGCCGGCAAAGAGCAAGCCCTTAGCCTGCGCGTCTTCGCGAATAGCGCGCAAGAAACTGGGGGTGGCAATGCCGTTAGTAATTAATTGCCAAGTAGCTCCATAGTCGCGTGTTCGATAGATATACGGCGTTTGATCATCGAGGCGGCTGCGGTCAACGACGGCGTACGCGACGCCCGGATCGAAACGTGACGCCTCAATCAGCGAAATGGCGCTCCAGTCGCTGAGTCGAGGGGGCGTTACATTCTTCCAGGTTTTCCCACCATCGCGCGTCAGGTGAATCAACCCGGTATTGCTTCCCGCCCAGATCAAATCTCGATTGAGGCTTGATGGCGCGATCGTAGAGATAATGCCGTATCCCAAGCTCTCCGCATTTTCGGTGGTCGGCACTATGGGCGTGGACGTCTTCCGGCCATTCTGGCTCGATCCAGTAGTGAGATCGGGGCTGATAGTCTCCCAATGCAGACCACCATCCGCGGTCTTCATCACGTATTGCGCACCAAAGTACAGCGATTTCGAATCAGCCGGAGAAAACACCAGAACCGGACTCCATGGTGCGCGATACTTTCGCTGATTGACGTCGGTGTCTGGTAAAACCACCGGCCATGGAGAAATGTCCTGGCTAAGCCCGGTGCGCCGGTCGAACCGGTCAACCCTTCCGTAAGGTTCGCTCACATACATGATGTTGGAATCTTTCGGATCGAGCGCCATGTATCCGCTCTCGCTTGGACCGGCGGGGAACCAGTCCCGCGGCGTGATCTGTCCGTGGTCGGTGCGGCTCAAAACCGCGGCGGTTCCACTATCCTGCTGCGCACCGTACACCGCGTATGGAAAATGATTATCGGTGGTTACGTGATAGATCTGCGCGGTAGGCTGGTTGTACCAGCTGCTCCAGGTCTTGCCTCGATTGAGGCTGATCGTCGTCCCTTGATCCGTTCCCAGCACCATGCTGGAGGAATTCTTGGGGTCAATCCAAATCTGGTGATAGTCGTCTCCGCCGGGCGCCCCGCGCAGAACTGAAATCGTCTTGCCGCCATCTTCCGACCGGTAGAGCGCGACGTTCGGGACATAAATAACATCGCGATTCTGCGGGTCCACGGTGATGCTGTTGAAATACCAGGGACGACTGGTAAGACGCACGTCATCGTTTTCAAGCACCCATGTCTCTCCGCCGTCATCGGAGCGATAAAGACCCGGTTCTTTCGCTTGAATCAATGTGTAAACGCGCTTGCCATCTGATGCAACCGCAATACCAATACGGCCCCAATCGCCCTCCGGCAATCCGTTTCCGTTGAGTCGCAACCATGTCTTGCCGGCGTCTTGAGAACGATAAAGACCACCTCCGGGACCGTCAATCGGCGCATACACGCTCCACGGCGGGCGTCGCGTATGCCAGGTGCCGGCAAATAAGATTTGAGAATTCTCGGAACAAATCGCGAGATCCGAAATGCCGATGTCCGCGCCTTGATCGAGGACCTTGGCCCAATGGCTTCCGCCATCAGTGGATTTATATACGCCACGCTGCTCGTTGGAACCGTATGCATGGCCCAGAGCGCCGACATAAACGACCTGCGGATTCTGAGGATCAACGACAATTCTGCTGATCTGCCGGGTGTCCTCCAGTCCAATGTGTGTCCATGTTCGCCCGCCATCGGCAGACTTGTACACACCATTGCCGGAAGCGAGGTCGGAGCGTATATCGGATTCGCCGGTCCCGGCATAGATGGTCTTCGGATCAGACGGAGCGACCGCAATCGCCCCGATTGAAGCGACATTTTGCCCATCGAAAATCGGATTCCACACAACGCCGGCATCGGTTGTTTTCCAGATTCCGCCATCTACCACGCCAAAGTAAAAGGTAGTTGAGTCACCTGGCACTCCCGCAACGGCAACCGCCCGTCCACCACGAAAGGGTCCAATCAATCGCCATTGCAGTCCATTGAACAATTCCGCAGGAACAGCCTGGGCAAACATAGAAATCGCAAAAGCGAGAAAAGCGGATACCACAAGAGTGCCTCGGTAAAAATTAAATGTGAACTTTTGCAATTGAGAGAGTCCTTTAATTTGGACACTCAGTTTAATGGAATAGAATGATTTCTAGAAGCTGACCCTTGGATTTCAATTCCGCCGGACATGGCGCGCCAATCTGTATTGTGGACGTGCTACAATGAGCCGCGCTCAAACGTTCTGCGAGAAGCGAAAATCCAGCAATCTCCCACATCTTTGAAGACGGACTCAGCATCGGTGCCTGAAAATCCTCCGAATACCGCAACCGTCACCTACGCCGACGCGGGTGTGGATATTGACCGCGCCAATCGCACCAAAAAGCGAATCAAGTACCTCGCTCACAAAACCTTCAATCGGGGAGTGCTTAGCGAGATTGGGGGCTTTGGCGCGTTGTTTGCGATTGACAAGAAATATGTCAGTCCAGTGCTGGTTTCGAGTGTGGACGGCGTCGGCACCAAACTGAAAGTCGCCTTTGAGATGAAGGTGCATCACACCATCGGCGCCGATCTCGTCAATCATTGCGTCAATGACATTGCCGTTCAGGGGGCAACTCCACTTTTCTTCATGGACTATCTTGCCACCGGAACGCTGGAGCCCGAGGTTGCCGAAAAGGTCGTTGAAGGATTGGCGGAAGCCTGCAAGCACAATGGCTGCGCACTGATTGGCGGGGAAACCGCCGAAATGCCGGGATTTTATCCGGAAGGCGAATATGATCTCGCCGGATTTATTGTCGGAGTGGTCGAGCGCGAAAAAATTATTACCGGCAAGACTGTCGAAGTTGGCGACGTGATTTTGGGATTAGCCTCGAACGGTCTTCATACCAATGGATACTCGCTGGCTCGCAAGCTTCTGTTCGAAGTTGGCGGCTATACTCCTGAATCGTACGTGAATGAGTTGAAGGGCAAAGTCGGAAATGAGTTGATGCGCACTCACAAGAGCTATTGGCCGGCGATTAAAAGGCTGGTGGACGGTGATTGCGTGACCGCGATGGCACATATTACTGGCGGCGGTATTACTGACAATCTTCCACGAATGTTGCCTCGAGGCATGGCAGCGATTATCGAAATGGGATCCTGGCCCGTCCTGCCGATCTTCGAACATTTGCAAAAGTTGGGTAACGTGCCTCCTGAGGAGATGCTACGGACCTTCAATATGGGATTAGGAATGTTGCTGGTCATCCCCTCGGCTAAATTCAAAAAAGCTCAAACCGTGCTGGAGCGCGCCGGAGAGAAAGCATTCACCGTGGGCAGAATCGTAAAGGGCGAGCGCAAAGTCATCTACAACTAGGCGCGGACCACGTCATTCATCTCGTCTGCCGTTTTCCCAGGCTTTGTTCCCGCGCCTCCGTTCACATTGATCGAGCGTCGTTGCAGCGCACCCATCGTACTCGCCCTGCATCTATCCCAAACACAAGTTTGTCTGAATTTGGGATAAGCCTCGCATGCGCGATGAAGTTCTGACGAATCACGGACACTGCGTATTCAAAAAATGAATGGCCAAGAGTCAGTGTGATTCTTCGATTACGCGGACATTCGAAGACAACAAGAAGTAGATAAACCGATCATTCCACCTTCTTGAGTGAGTCCCTAAAAAATAGATCCGCGCCATTCATCGTCAATTTGAGCGCCTTACTCTCGCAATATCGAATTTCAAGACGCTGGGTGAATTCGCATGGTACAACCGCCATACGTTGGTACACTACTCGGCGTCTACTGAGACGAGACCAAAACGACTCGCAAATTATGAGTACAAAACCCACACTCCTGGCAGAAATGGTTGCGGAGTTTATCGGTACGTTTGTATTGATTGCATTTGGAGTTGGGGTGGTCGCCATGGTGGTTTTGTTTCCCTCCGGGACACCCGGCGAAATTATCCATGGCGGATATACCAATATCACTCTGGGCTGGGGTTTAGCAGTAACCATGGGCATGTATGTAGCCGGATCAATTTCAGGAGCTCACCTCAATCCGGCCGTCACTTTGACTCTCGCTGTGTTTCGAGGGTTTCCCTGGCGAAAAGTCCTGCCTTACTCCCTTGCACAAACGGCGGGAGCGTTCGTTGCCGCCGCCCTGGTGTATCGAAATTATTTGCCCGCATTTCGCCAGGTTGATTCACAACTCATCCGCACGGCGGGCGTATTCACAACCTTTCCTGCTTTCCCGAAAACGCTCCAGGCTGGATTTCTGGATCAAGTGATCGGGACAGGGTTGCTGCTATTACTGATTTTTGCGATCACGGATGAATTCAATTCCCCTCCCGGGCCGGCGCTGACTCCGCTGATGATTGGCCTTGTGGTAGTAGCGATTGGCATCAGCTTCGGTGGTATGCATGGATATGCAATCAATCCTGCCCGTGACTTCGGGCCACGCCTATTCACCGTGGCCGCGGGCTTTCGCAACAATGGCATCACCGATGGCGTCCGGGTGTGGTGGGTTCCGGTGGTCGCTCCTCTTCTCGGCGGCTTAATAGGAGGCGCCATCTATGATTTCGGCATCCGCCGATTCTTGCCTCGCTTCCGTCCGGAGAATCACGACTAAGGAGGGAATATTTGCAATATATCCTTGCGCTGGATCAGGGCACAACAAGTTCGCGTGCGATTTTGTTCGACCATGAAAACGCCATCAAGAGCGTGGCCCAACGTGAATTCCAGCAGATTTTTCCGGGGCCAGGATGGGTCGAGCACGATCCGGAGGAGATTTGGAACTCGCAAATTTGCGCTGCCGTGGAAGCGCTGAGCCGCGCGCAATTACGTCCCCGAGATATTGCCGCGATTGGAATTACCAATCAACGCGAAACAACGATCGTGTGGAATCGCGAAACCGGAGAACCGGTTTACAACGCAATCGTATGGCAGGACCGCCGCACCGCTTCATTCTGCGACCAACTCAAAGCTGATGGCCGCGAAACTCTCATACAGCAACGCACTGGGTTAATGATTGATTCTTATTTCTCCGCCAGCAAGATTGCATGGATCCTTGACCACGTGAGCGGAATGCGTGACCTGGCCGAAGCTGGAAAACTTGCCTTCGGAACCATTGATAGCTGGCTAGTCTGGAAGCTGACTGGGGGCCGCAAGCACGTAACCGATGCGAGCAACGCTTCCCGAACCATGCTTTTTGACATCCATACCGGTGGTTGGGATGACGAACTATTGGCTCTCTTCCGGGTTCCGAAATCCATGATGCCGACTGTGGTTGCTTCCAATCAGATTCATGGGGAAGCTACGACTACTCTGGGACTCGGCGGTGTCATTATTGCGGGAATCGCGGGAGATCAGCAGGCTTCTTTGTTTGGCCAGAGATGCACCTCGCCCGGACTGACGAAAAATACTTACGGTACTGGATGCTTCGCACTGCAAAACACGGGAACCGTTGCGGTCTCATCATCGAATCGGCTCGTGACCACCGTGGCGTGGAAAATGGGAGACATTACCGAGTATGCCCTGGAGGGCAGTGTTTTCGTTGGAGGCGCCGTCGTCCAGTGGTTGCGGGACGGTCTCGGACTCATACGCACTTCCGCGGATATTGAACCGCTTGCTGCTTCGGTTCCCGACAATGGCGGAGTGTATTTCGTCCCCGCCTTTGTCGGATTGGGTGCTCCGCATTGGGACCAGTACGCGCGAGGCTCGATGTTTGGATTGACTCGGGGAACCAAAGCCGGCCATCTAGCTCGCGCCGCACTCGAGAGCATTGCCTACCAGGTTGCCGACTTGCTGGACGCCATACAACGGGATTCTGGAACTCCCCTTCCTGAATTACGAGTGGATGGCGGCGCTTCCACAAATAATGCATTAATGCAGTTTCAGGCGGACATTCTGGGAATTCCAGTCGTACGCCCAGAAATTACCGAGACCACGGCTATGGGCGCAGCATATTTCGCGGGGATGGCGGTGAAATTCTGGCGCGACGAGAGTGAGATTGCTTCCATGCCGCGCCACGAGACGCGATTTGAACCACAAATGCCGCGCTCACAAGTAATAACTCTTCGCGAGCGATGGGGAGAGGCACTATTCCGTGCCAAAGCGTGGGAGCCGAAAGGCCGACCTCTAAGCGGGGGCTGGACGCTCTCCACCCTTCACCATTCCGGGACGTCCCGGTTCAGGCTTTAACACCTGCTGCACGCCGTCATCCGATTTCGGCGGAGGAATGACTTTCGGTAGTTCCCTTCCCTCGATGATCAGCTTGATTTCATTGGCATCGAGGACTTCGCGCTCGAGAAGCGCGAGCGCAATCCTCACCAGAGTGTCGTTATTCTCCCCCAGAATTCCCTTTGCCGTGTTGTAGCCCTGGCCAATCATGCGGCGGACTTCGTCATCAATTTTGACTGCCGTGGCTTCGCTGTAGTCGCGATGTTGCGCGATTTCGCGGCCCAGGAATATCTGCTCTTCTTTCTTGCCGAAAGTGAGAGGACCGAGATCGCTCATGCCGAATTCGCAGACCATTTTGCGAGCTAATTCCGTGGCCCGCTCAATGTCATTGCCTGCGCCTGTACTCATCTGGCTGAGGAACATTTCCTCGGCGATGCGGCCACCCATCATGATGGCGATTTCGGTTTCCAAATATTCTTTGGTGTAGTTGTGCTTGTCGTCAATGGGCAATTGCATGGTTACGCCCAAAGCCATGCCACGCGGAATAATCGTGACTTTGTGCAGCGGGTCGGAATTCGGCAGCTTGGCCGCGACCAGTGCGTGCCCTGCCTCATGGTATGCAGTTACTTTTTTCTCGCCTTCGGTGAGAATCAGGGATTTCCGCTCCACGCCCATTAAGACTTTGTCTTTTGCCAGCTCGAAGTCGTACATGAGCACAGCCTTGCGGTTTTGACGTGCGGCGCTCAATGCGGCTTCATTCACCATGTTGGCGAGATCGGCTCCAGAAAATCCGGGTGTTCCGCGGGCAAGCACCGAGAGGTCAACGTCATCCGCCAATGGAATTTTACGGGTATGAACTCGCAGAATTTCTTCTCGTCCGCGAACGTCAGGACGATTCACAACAACGCGGCGATCAAAGCGTCCGGGCCGCAGCAAAGCGGGATCGAGTACGTCAGGACGGTTCGTCGCAGCCATCAAAATTACGCCTTCATTCGACTCGAAGCCGTCCATTTCGACGAGAAGCTGATTCAGGGTTTGCTCGCGCTCATCGTGTCCCCCGCCAAGGCCGGCCCCACGATGGCGCCCAACCGCGTCAATCTCATCAATGAAGATTATGCACGGAGCATTTTTCTTGCCCTGTTCGAAAAGATCGCGAACCCTGCTGGCGCCGACCCCCACGAACATTTCTACGAAGTCCGAGCCTGAAATAGAAAAGAATGGAACGTTGGCTTCGCCTGCGACGGCTCTCGCCAGCAAAGTCTTTCCGGTTCCGGGAGGTCCGACAAGCAAAACGCCTTTGGGAATTCTTCCTCCCAGCTTCTGAAACTTCTGCGCCTCGCGCAAAAATTCGATAATTTCTTTTAACTCTTCTTTTGCTTCTTCCACGCCAGCAACGTCCTTGAACGTAACTTTCTTTTGCTGCATGGAGAGCAAGCGCGCCCGGCTCTTGCCGAATGAAAGCGCCTTGTTCCCGCCCGCCTGCATCTGCCGCATTATGAAAAACCACAACAGCACCAGCAGCCCGAGGGGGGCAAGTTGATACAGCCAAGCCCAGCTGCTATTGCTCACGTCGTGGATGGTCATGTTGACGCCCTTAGCCTGGAGCGTGTTGTAAATTTCCGGATAATTCGCTGGCTGCGTTGTGTGGAAGACAGTGGCGTCGCGGTACTTGCCGCGAACTTCCATGCCGGTGACGGCGACTTCTTTAACCTGACCCTGATTGACATCCAACAGGAATTGGGAGAAGTTGATCTCCTTGTCTTTTGGTCCTGCATGGCTCGCAGTCACCACCTCGTAAAGCACGACGGCCGAGACCGCGATCACAAGCCAGAAAACGATTGTTTTAGCTGTCGAATTCACCTAGTAGCTCCTGAAATTGGGCTCCGTTCCAAATCATCCGAAAATACTCATTTGTTTAGATGCGGTGGGAAGATTTTGGATAGGAAAATTCCCAGACTGCAATTCTAACGCTTCTTGAAGAAATAAAGAATGCTCTGGCACGGGTAACCAAAGTCATTAGTGCAAGCTTCAGCTCGCAACTGCCAAATACGACAGGTTCCGCGCCGTTTGTTCGGGCGATCCCAACCCATACCCAATCAAGAACGCCTCATCCACAAGAAAGCCGAAATAGTCAGGCTGCAATTGCACGCGCCGCGCAGATTGGCGGTCTAAAAGAGTGGCGAGCTTAACGGAGGCCGCTCCGCGCGCCCGCAAATCGCCCATCAGAAAATCAGTAGTCACGCCCGAATGAACGAGTCCCTCAACTAACAGAATGTGTTGGCCGCGTATGTCAGGCTCGTGACTAAAAAATATTTCCAGCCATTCTCCGCGACCGTCGTTTTCCTGACGATGATACGTGGGTTTAATGAATTGGCAAATCAGTGGCACCTCAAGCGAGCGGACCAGGTCTGCCACGAACATGAATCCATTTTCGAGGACTGCCAGGACGTGTATGGTCTTGCCCTGGTAGTCGTCGGAAATTTGCCGTGCCATCTCGCGGACGCGCTTCTGTATCTGCTCAGCAGCGATCACGGATTGCACTTGCTCTTTTTTGGCATCCTGATTCATTGTGTATGCACTTTACTCCAGAAGCTTGGTTTCTTGGATAATCACGGCTTCCCTTTTGGGATCCCGGGAACGCAGCGCGGTCGGAACCGAAAATCCCTGCACCCAAATCACCTCGCTACCGCTTACGATTACGGGTACGCGTTTTCGATCTGTTCCGGTGACGTGACGTTCTTGCAGCAACTTTTTAATTTTCTTCGGAGACTTGGTGTGCTCCGGCCAAAATCGGTCTCCGGGCCGCCAATTTCTTACCCGCAACTCGCTCGCGAGCAAAGAAGGATCAATAGCATCATCCAGATTATACGCCGATTCGACGGTTGGCCGGACCAGCACGGCCTCGAAGGATCTGCCCGCTTCCGGCACACTTATTCGTCCCGGAATGAGTAGCCTATATTCGTAATCGGAAATCGGTGGTGTGTCCGATCGCTGTAAGCGAATTCCTTCGGCGATTTGGTTTGCCTTCCAACCTCTCGGCAAGCTTACAGATTGGGGATTCCGGCCTTCTGATGCCAATTGCAGAATCCGCGCAACGTGCTTGAATTCTAAAGTGAAGCCTAACGACTCGGCGAAGGCCCTGATCAATCTCCTCTGAATCGCTTTCGGCTGCGCCGACAAAATACGCCGGTCCAGAATTCCGCTGACGGAACTCGCGGACTTCAAGACTTTCGGCATCAATTGCGCGACTTGCGCTTTCCAGTATTCTTCCTCGGCACGCGCAATTTCCGCCGTTTCAGCCAGTGCCTCCCGGACAGCAGGATTCAAATTCCGTTCAAGGCGCGGCAGGATTCCGTGACGCACTACGTTCCGGGAATGGCGGAGATCGCGATTACTTTTATCCTCGCGCCAAGACTGCCCGAGGCCTCCAAGGTACAACTCAATGTCTCGCCGCCGGACGTCGAGCAGCGGCCGGACAATGAATTTTTCGAGCCGAACTCCGTGAAGCTCATCTGCCGAAGATCGTTCAACCGCTAACTTTGGATAGATCCCCGCAAGGCCTCGCGTTCCCGCGCCTCGAACCAATTTCAAAAGCACGGTTTCCGCCTGGTCATCCTGCGTATGAGCGGTTGCAATCCGGTTCAATCTGGCATCGCGCAATACGGCCAAAAAGAATTCGTAACGTAATTCCCGCGCCGCAGCCTCCAAGCTCAAATGCTTGTCTACCGCATGGCGCGCCGCATTACCGCTCTCACAGACGAATTCCAGTTGATGTTCCCGGGACAATTCTCTTACGAAGTTTTGATCCGCTTCGGAGTCGTTTCCCCTCAACTTGTGATTGAAATGAATGATCGAAAGCATCACGCCAAGCTCTTGCCGCAATTCGAGCATCAATCGCAGTAGTGCAACCGAATCGGCTCCTCCTGAAACGGCCAGGCCTACGCGGTCTCCCGAGTTTAGAAGGTTCTCCCTGGAGATGAACCCGGACACGGCTTCCGCCAGCTTCCGCATCCGTTCATGTTACATCGTGGAGTTTGAATCATCGGATGGAAAGTGTTCCACGACCCACGGTTTGACGGCTTGTTTGCGTCGCACAATGCCGCGCCGATATACTGATAGCCGACGCGTCCGGCGGGCCGCTTGCGCGGCGATGTTCCCGGACGAGGGAGGTTCGTCTTCAGCAGTACCGGGGACCTAACGCGAGCTGTCGCGACCGAAAGTGCGGCGCGGGAGAGGCTACCTGCATCCTGGCTTCGCGGCATCGCTGAAAGTCTGTTCGCCACAATTTTCCCCTCCGAGTGCCGTCTCTGCAATGCCTTCCTGACTAACATCTCCCGATTGCCCGTTTGTGACGAGTGTATTTCCGCTCTGAAGCCGCTCGAAGGAAAACTCTGCGACATTTGTGGTGAGCGGCTGTCGCATGCGCAATCAATGTCAGGTTCCGACGAAGACATTTGCGCGATGTGCCGAAACGAAGCTCCCCCCTATGTGGCGGCTTCCGCATACGGAAGCTACGACACCCAACTGCGCGACCTCATTCACCTGTTGAAATATGACAAGGTGCTGCCCGCGGCGGCCGTGCTGGGCGAGAAGCTTGCCCAGGCCATTAAGAGAATGCAGGATCAAATGACGGAGCAGACACTGTTCGAAGGCCCTCCGCTTCTGCTTGTCCCAGTCCCCTTGCATTCATCGAAGTCCCGCGAACGCGGATTCAATCAGGCCGAATTGATAGCGCGCGCTGCGTTGAAACATGCAGTTGGACAACGACTTGAACTCAGCACGCATTTGCTGAGACGGCGGCGCGTTACGGAATCGCAGATTGGCCTCACTCAGAATCAGCGGAAACAGAACCTTCGCGGCGCATTTGCTGTTACTGAACCTGACAAGTTGCAGGGTTGCGAAGTTCTGTTGGTGGACGATGTTTTTACCACCGGAACCACGGCGTCTGAATGCGCCCGCGTTTTGCGGCGTGCTGGCGCCACCAAAGTTTGGGTCGCAACAGTCGCACGAACTCTGAAGAAGAGCGTACAAACAGCCGAACTCGTGCAGGGTGTTCCGGTAGCAATGACAGGGTAAACACGAAAACGAGCGAAAAAACGGCAAACGAGAAATCATCGAGCAGATGGCATGTCAGCAAAGTGGAACAATTCGGCGGCGGCAGCTACCCGGACTTCAATTATTCCGGCAGTAATCGTGGAACCTCCGGCGGAAGGGAACGGCCACGCGCTGCACGCGCCGGTGCTCGTCCTGAATACGTCTTACGAACCAATCAACGTATGCGCCGCGCGCCGCGCCATTGTGCTTGTGCTGAAGGGCGTGGCGATGACTGAAGAGGAAAACGGACACTTTCTGCATGCGGCTCGACTGGCAATTCGTGTTCCGTCCGTCATCCGGCTTCTGGAATATCGGCGCATTCCCCACCAGACGCGGGCGCTGTCGCGCAAGAATATCCTGCTGCGGGATCGCAATACTTGTCAGTATTGCTGCGAACTTCTTCCGTCGGGCGAACTCACTTTGGATCACGTCATTCCCCGCTCGAGAGGCGGGGCATCTACCTGGGAAAATCTTGTGGCCTGCTGTCATCCCTGCAATCGCCGCAAGGGCAACCACTTTCCCATGGAAGCCGGGATGAAGCTGATGAGGGAACCCCGCGCATTCAATCTGCACACCAGCCGCCACATCATGCGATTAATCGGGCGATCCGATGATAAATGGCGGAAGTATTTGTTCTATTAAAATACTAGGGCTAGGACCCATACTCCATTCAACTATTTCTGCGGCTGGCCCGCTGGCTTCTGGTCGGGGGAGGGCTTCGGGATTTCCTTCCCTTCGTATGTAATTCGCGTGTTGGCACCGAATCTCTTGTAGTCCTCGTATTTGATGATTTCGCGGATGTGCACATCATTCAGCTTGAAATGCAGCATGTCGTCCGCCTTGGTGTATACAGGAAACCAATACTTGTCGTCCACCAGTTGCCGCCAGGTAGTGAACTTAGGAAACAGATTCTCATTATTTTTTTTGTGAAAATCGGGCACGGTCTTCCCGAAGGTCTTCACAATCTGGAAATCGTGGTCATCCACCCAAATGCGGCCTTGAAAATATCGTTTCTTGCCTTCGATCTTTTTTGGCGCCATATCGAAGACATAACAGTGCAGCTCGTCCTCCTGTTGTTGCCCGACGTAGAGAATGTCATATTCCCCGACCTCATCCGAGGTCAGCACAAACGGCAGGCGATGTCGAATGTCGTCCAGATCTTCCGGCGACATTGATATTCCGCCGTTATCAAGCGTTGACTGCGGTGCGAACACAACGTTTTCCAGGTGGTGGCCTTTGTCGTCGTAGGCCACATCGAAGACTTCTTTGTACTCTCCGGTGACCGTGTCCCCATCCAGCGTTTGCACGGTGACGGATTGCCGGTATGTGTACTGCTCGCGAGCCTCTTTGAATTCTTTTTCCTTGGCGGCGAAGCGCTGAATGATCTGTTCTGGGGTGATATTGGCAGGTTGGGCGGAATTCAGCGGCCCTTCCTGTCCGAAAACGTTAGGGGAAAGAAATAGCGCCGCAGAAGCCAGCAAGCCGAGCCAGATGGATAATTTCATGAGGTTATAGACTAACAAGAAGGCGAATCTTCGTCTAAAGTTTAGATGCGCCTAGGTCAGCGGAGTTGCTGCAAATTGGTCTAATCAAATTGACGCGACTGATACCCATCGCAGGATGACGATTGTGCTCGCCAAGCTCCACTCCGAATTGCCGGAAGTTGCGCCAGAAGTTAGCGTGGAAATCGTCCGTCTCTTGTCACTGCGGCACGTACGCTCAGCTTGTGAATGGTTTCGCGTTCACGAATCACATCTCTGCGACTGGCAGTTCGAGTTGGCGAAGATTCCTGCCGCTCCTTTCGGAGAATCCGCGCGCGCTGAATGGCTCACCCATCGTTTTCGGGAGCTTGGCCTCGACGACGTGCACACCGACGAAGTTGGAAATGTCCTTGGACTGCGTCCGGGATCCAGCGAGCAATGCATCACCATTAGCGCGCACATTGATACCGTATTCCCTGCTGGCACACCATTGAACGTCCGCAAGGAGGGCAGTCTGCTCTACGGACCGGGCGTGTCCGACAATGGCGCGGGTGTCACTGCGCTACTCGGGATCGCGGGCGCACTGCAATCCACCGGTATTCCTACCCAATCGTCAATATTATTCGTGGGTAACGTCGGCGAGGAAGGAGAAGGCGATCTTCGCGGGATGCGCCACATCTTCTCGGGTTCGCCACGCAAAGACTCCATCGCCTACAGCTTGATCATAGACGGGGCCGGTTGCGACACTATCGTATCTGAAGCTTTAGGAAGCAGGCGCTTCGAAGTAATCGTGCGCGGGCCGGGCGGACACTCATGGAGCGATTTCGGAATCGCGAACCCAATTCCAGTGCTCGCTCGGGCCATTCATTTATTTACGCAGATCAGCGTTCCTGCTTCTCCCAAGACGACGTTTAACATCGGCGTTATTCGCGGCGGCACTTCGGTGAATTCCATTCCGGAATCTGCTAGCATGCGAGTGGATATCCGCTCTTCTTCGGCATCCGAGATGGAGAAGCTCGAAGCGGCCTTGCGGGACAGTATCGCAAGAGCGGTAGATGAAGAGTGTCAAATCGTCGAGAAGCGCGGCTCGCAACAAAAGCCGCCTTACGGATTGAGTTTTGAAGTGGTCGGCATTGGCGATCGCCCCGCGGGAGATTTGGATCCCAATGCCCGCATTCTTCATGTGATTCGAGCCGTGGACGCCGAGCTTGGCAATGTTGCGACCACGCAACGAGCCTCTACGGACGCCAACATTCCACTATCCCTCGGTCGAGAAGCCATCGCCATTGGTGGAGGAGGAAGCGGTGGAGGCGCGCACACATTGCAAGAATGGTTCGACTGCAATGGACGCGAAGTGGGTCTTAAGCGGATAATGCTTGCTCTATTGGCTCTGGCAGGGGTTGGGCTTGACCGCACTTAACCGATGCTCAGGACATACACAACTTCCAATTGCATGGATGGAAATATCGGTGTCGTCGTGGCGGCTGCACCGATGCCGGTAATTTCGACGTACTCTGCAAGAAGATCTTATCCAGGAGGCCCCTCGTGTTATTGCGGATTTATCGGTTATTGGTAGTCTGCTTGCTTTTTCAAGTCTTTGCCGGCGCCCAGGCAAACCCACATGACGTTTCCTCTCAGGCTACTGCCATCCCCACCCAGATTCCCGGGCAAGATGCGATTCTCATGGGCACCGCCTGGTATCCCGAGCAGTGGCCGGAATCGCGTTGGGAGAAAGATCTCGAGCTCATGGAAGCGGCCAACATCAAGGTGGTCAGAATTGCAGAATTCGCCTGGAGCAAAATGGAGCCTTCCGAGGGGCATTACGATTTCGATTGGTTGGATCGCGCAATCAATCTCGCCGCAAAGCACCACATTGTTTCGGTTGTAGGAACACCAACCGCGACGCCGCCAGCGTGGCTGACCCAAAAATATCCTGACGTTTTGCGCGTTGAAGAAAACGGGCGGCGCGTCACCCATGGCAACCGGGCGCACGGATCGGTTACATCGCCCCGATATCGCGTCTTCTGCCGGCAAATCGCCGAAAAAATGGCCGTTCGTTTTGGACACAATCCCAACGTCGTCGGCTGGCAAATTGACAATGAATACGGCTACGCTTTGATGTCTTATGACGATGCAAGCAAGCGCCTGTTTCAAGAGTGGTTAAAGGCAAAATACAAAACTCTCGATAATCTCAATACCCAATGGACGACTGCTTATTGGAGCGAGACCTACGATAGCTGGAGCGAGATTCCCATTCCAATTGGCGGCCACAATCCAGGACTACGGCTGGACTGGAAACGGTTTGTTACTTTTGAATGGACTGCATATCAGCAAAATCAAATTGACGTGATCCGCCAGTACTCCGAGCCCCGGCAGTTCATCACGGGGAATTTTATGGGCTTCTTTGACGGCTTCGATCACTACGTCATTACCAAGCCATTGACGTTCGCCTCGTGGGATGACTACGTTGGAAGCGGTCACGTGGATCCGGACCGCAATGGCCTGACTCACGATCTTACCCGCGGCTTTAAGCGGGAGAACTTCTGGGTGATGGAGACGCAACCCGGCGCGGTCAATTGGCACTCCCTCAATAACTTTCTGAACCGCGGCGAAGCGCGAGCCATGGCATGGCAGGCAATCGCTCACGGCGCCGATGACGTTAACTACTGGCAATGGCGTAGCGCGCTCAATGGGCAGGAACAATATCACGGAACGCTCCTGGGTCCTGATGGGACGCCGGTTCCGTTCTACGACGAGGTAAATCAGACCGCACATGAATTTGGCAAAGTGCAAAGCGCATTCAAGGGCACGACCGTCGTCTCACAGGTGGCGCTGCTCTATTCCTACGACAGCCACTGGGCAATTCAATTTCAGAAGCATACGGAGTTATACGACGACGTAAAAATCCTGGAGAGTTACTACGGCAATCTGCGGCGGCTGTCGCAGTCGGTAGATGTCGTAAGTGCGTATGCGCCGCTTTCCGATTACAAGTTAGTCGTCGCGCCGAGCCTGAATGTAATTCCAGAGGACTTGGCGAAACATCTCCTTGAATACGTACGCCACGGCGGACATCTGGTGCTTGGCCCACGCTCGGGGATGAAGGATCAATTCAATTCTCTTTTGAGGCAACGCCAGCCCGGCTTCCTTGTGGACGCTCTCGGCGGGCGAGTCGAGCAGTACTACGCTTTGGAAAAAGATAAAGATTACCCGCTATCGGGACAATGGGGCGACGGAAAGGCGAGCGTTTGGGGCGAGCAATTGAAATCGCTCGCTCCCGATACGGAAGTGCTTCTGAAATACGGCAAGAGTAACGGATGGCTCGACGATCAGCCCGCTGTCATCACACACACCTACGGAAAAGGCCGTATTACCTATATCGGCGCTGTCCTCGATGACAAGCTTATGGCAGCGGCTGCCCAATGGATGGTACAGCAGAGCGGAGTCACTCCGGTATTCGGTCCGGTGCCGGAGCGCGTCGAAGTTAGTCGGCGCACTGGCGACGGCCACGACGTTTTTGTCGTCATAAACTTTGCGCAGGAAGCGCGCACCGTCTCACTCCCGCGAACGATGAAATTACTGCTGGCGGGGACCGAAGCACAAACCGTAGATCTGCCACAGTACGGTGTAGAAATTCTGGAAGATGCCAAGTAGCTCCTCTGACAGAACGTCCGTGGCTGGAGACGACCGCGTGCGATTCCGGCCGTCGAGCGATCAGTCGCTGATGATCTATTTTGATCAAGCGATCACGCTTGAAACCCATCATCGTGTTTTAAAGCTGCTGCGGCTTCTCGAAGCGGAACCAATTACCGGCGTTCGCAACCTTCATCCCGGATATTGCTCGTTGTTAGTTAAGTTCGATGGGCTGAAATTGCGGCACAACGAATTGGAAGCGACCCTGCGGACGTATTTGGAGCACCTCGAGACTGTGCCTCTTCCGGAGTCCCGACAAATAGAAATCCCAGTCTGCTATGGCGGCGACTACGGCCCAGACCTAAATGAAGTTGCGGAAACGCATGGATTGACGCCGTCACAAACAATCGAACTGCACGCTTCGGTCCCGTATGTTGTCTATTTCCTGGGGTTCGTGCCCGGCTTCGCTTATCTCGGTGAGTTGCCCGAATCGCTGGTGACGCCTCGACTGGCAATTCCGCGCCGAAACGTGCCTCCCGGCAGCGTAGGGATCGCGGGTAGTCAAACCGGCGTCTATCCCTTCGCCACGCCCGGGGGTTGGAGACTGCTCGGACGTACTCCCATCGCGATGTTTCGTCCGGATCGGGCTGGCATGAGCTTCTTGTCCATCGGGGATCGCGTGCGTTTTATTCCGGTTTCGTCCGAGCGATTCGTAGCGATGGAGAGCGCATGAAAGTGATCCAGGTCCAAGCGCCTGGCCTGCTCACTACGGTGCAGGATCTCGGACGCGAAGGCTTCGGCCCGATGGGCGTTTCTCCTTCCGGAGCGTCGGATGCGATTTCGTTGCGCGTCGGGAACCGCCTGGTGGGGAACGCCGAGGGCGCGGCTGCGTTGGAAATGACGCTGCTTGGCGGCAGTTTTCTTTTCCCGGAGGGCGCCATCGTAGCTCTGACAGGCTCCGATTTCGGCGCGACGCTCGATGGTGCACCCGTCGAACAATGGGCTTCGATTGAATTCCGTCCGGGTCAGACGCTAAGTCTCGGACCAACCCACTCGGGAGCGCGCTGTTATTTGTGCGTTCGCGGTGGGATCGCTGTGAAACCTTTTCTAGGCAGCGCGTCAACGCACATCTTGAGCGGGCTTGGCGGTTTCGATGGCAGGCCGCTCCGAAAAGGAGATGTACTGAACATTGGTGCGGTGGACCAGGCGTCTGCGAACGAATCTTTCCGGCGGGTCGCGCTTACTCCTAAAGTACGGGAACGCCTGCTGCCTCGAAAAACTTTGCGCGTTACCCCGGGCCCACAGTGCGATTGGTTTCCCGATTCATCGCTCCGCTTGTTCTATAGCAGTACGTATCGTGTCGCTGAGGAATCCAATCGCATGGGCTTAAGGCTGGAAGGCGAACGCATCTCACCGCGATCCGGTGCGGAGATGATTACCGAAGGCGTTTCGCTCGGCGCGATCCAGGTTCCCGACGCAGGTCTGCCCATCGTGCTCTTTGTGGAGCAGCAAACTACGGGCGGTTATCCAAAGATCGCCAATGTGATTTCCTCCGATATGGCCAGTGTTGGACAACTTCGCCCGCGCGATGAAATTCGATTTGAAAGCGTCGAGTGGAAAGTGGCACGATCGCTTTTGAGAGAAATGGAAGATTTGCTCGCCTCACCCCAATTGATTTCATGAAAACTATTGATTTGAATTCCGACATGGGCGAACTGCCAGAGGCAATCGCCGACGGGACTCAAGAAGCGCTGATGCCCTCGCTTACTTCCGTCAATGTCGCCTGCGGAGGCCACGCGGGAAGCGAACAAACCATGAAAACAACCATCCTCCAGGCGCTCCGCTGGAAGTTAGCCATAGGAGCGCATCCTGGATATCCCGATCGTGAAAATTTCGGGAGAGACGAATTAAATCTTCCGCCGGAAACAATCACCGATTTCATATTCGAACAGGTTCGCACACTCGCCAGGGTTGCCGCGGAATGTGGCGTGCCGTTGGCGCACGTTAAGCCACACGGGGCGCTCTACAATCAGGCGGCGCGAAATCCCAAGATCGCACAAGCAATTGCAAACGGTGTCCTGCGATGGAGCCGTGATGTCGTGCTCGTGGGCCTCGCGGGATCGCTAATGCTTGATGTCTTTCGTGAGGCTGGCTTCGCAGTTGCCGCCGAAGCCTTCGCCGACCGCAGGTACGAGCCGGAAGGAAGTTTACGGTCGCGCCAACTTGAAGGGGCGCTAATTCACGATCCCGCGGAAGCAGCCCAACAGGCGCTAAGCATCGTTGAGCGAGGAATCGTAATGTCTTACGACGGGACCGAAATCCCCGTGAACGCGCAGACTTTATGCATTCACGGGGACACCCCGGACGCGCACGAGATAGCTGCCGCAGTGGCAAAAACCTTACGCGAGGCGGGCGTTGTGGTGAGTGCGCTCTCCCGCCCATCGCCACCTCGCTCATGATCAAAGGTCAGCGAAAAAAGATGGACTGCCGAATGTTGCAAACCCCAAAATCATCAACTAAGCTTAATTTCCCGCACCCTCAAGCCGGGATGGCGGAACTGGCAGACGCAGCGGACTCAAAATCCGCCGGGCTTCGGCCCTTCGGGGTTCAACTCCCCGTCCCGGCACCAGCATTTAACGACGCGGCAAGTCGAAGAAACGCATTTTCCCATTCCGATCCGAGTCTGCGGTTTAAAATAAACAATCGCATATGAACGTCCCCGCCACAACTGACGACACCATTACAATTTCGCCGGGTTCGCAGTTTCGAGCCGCCATGATCCTTGCCGTCATTGCGGATGCGCTCCAGATTGTCATCTTTCCGTTGTTTGTAGAAGGCGCTTTCTCTCCTGCTGATGATGTGCTGGATTTGGGCATTGGGGCCATGATGATTCACCTTCTCGGCTGGCACTGGGAATTTCTTCCGTCGTTTTTTGCCAAACTGGTCCCGGGAGTTGATCTGGTTCCCTTCTGGACAATAGCGGTTGCAAACGTTTATCGGAAGTCGAAGCAGATTGTGGTTGCCGAGGAACGAAGTCATGAGCAACAAGCCGCACTGAGCGACCAACAAGGGTCGCTAGTCCGGCCTTCCGGCAAGAAGTAAGTCTTTATTGGAACAGTCTTGTGGACCTGGGAGCATGATTTGTGCATCAAAGGCTCGTCTACATATTGGGGAAGCGATAGCTTCTTATGGACATAATCGGAGCGGACATAACCGGAGGAACTAACCATGGAATACTGGAAGCGAGCATTGCTGGCCGGCTCTGCGGCAGCGGCGGCCATTATGTTTGTGAAGGGAAACAAGTCAGCGGGCTTGATCCTGGCTGGGGTCGGAGTAGCTACGCTGGCATCTGAATATCCCGAGAAGTTTGCGGAGTTGCGGGAGAATCTGCCGGACTACATTGAGCGCGGAACGACGTATTTGGATGTGGTCACGAGGGTTGGAGAGCGCCTTGCACACGTCGCAGAGAGCCGGGGATCGGACTGGTATGAGGCGTTGCTGAGCCGGTAATCGGCCCGCCGATCACTCGATCCCCAGCTGCTTCCTGGCGTCCGGGCTCAATCTCTCAGGAGTCCATGGAGGGGTCCAGATTACGTTCACGGTTACATTGCGTACGCCGGGGAGTTGCTCGATACGTGCCTTCACTTGGGCGCTTATGTTTACGTGTTCAGGACATCCCTGGGCGGTAAGCGTCATGTCCACGGCCACATCTTGCTTCGGTTCCGGCGTACTGTCGGCTGCCGGATCGAAGCGAATTTCATAAATCAAACCCAAGTCAACGATGTTGACGGGTATTTCCGGGTCGTAGCACTGTTTCAACGCGTTTAATACTTCGTCTTGTGTAATTGCCATAGAATCGCTTCTTCAAGGACACTATCTTCGCTACACGATTGATTTTATCCTAATTAATCGTTGGGGAGACGGGCGGGGACGCCCGGCTCTCCATCGAGAGTCTGCCAATGAAGAAAATTCAAATCATGTTGTTAGTGACGGTGGTTGCAATCGGGGGCCGGGTGGGCTACGCCTTTTATGAGCGCCATCATGACAATTCGCGGGCGATGAACAAGGCGCAGCCTCCGCCGCTTAATCCCGATTACTACGTCACCCCGAAGAAGCTTTACGCGTACGATTTGAAAACCGCGAGGCAGCAACTCACTCAACAGCCAGAATGGGTAAAGGTCGGGTACAGCATTACTTATTATCCATACAGTGCCGCTCGGCGGCACGCTGATTTTTCCCATGAGTCTGGCTTACTTCTTCCATTGGAGCGTCTCGAGATCAAAGACGTGATTCTGGATACCGCGCCAAAATCTTCGGGGCAGCGTCAGGTGATGGCAGTATTCGCCAGGGAAAATAAGACCTATGCCTTCCCCGTCGGTGCCGTTCAGGGGGACGACTACCGCTTCTACGTCAACGACATGTTATTCATTGAGGATCCGCACACGCTCTACACTCATTGGCCCCCCGATATTTGGGATTCTATTGACAAACACGAAGTGAAATCTGGAATGAGCGAATTGCAAGCGGATTTTGCCATTGGCCTGGGAGTACCAGAAGGCGACAGTGATGAAGTCCAGAGGACTTTGGACTACGCAAATGGAGGGTGTTGTTAGCAAGTTAAAATGTCCGGTTTTCTTAGCACGTGAGTTGTCCGGTTTGAGTTAATTGAGCAGCCGTAGCCGGGGCGGTGGAAAAGTGGGA